>ERZ1740060.37-NODE-37-length-130058-cov-6.258917_pt1 | contig 130058 bp, 119 predicted proteins | sample MGYA00581743_ERZ1740060 | MGnify/ENA primary metagenome ERZ1740060 (study PRJEB43018, sample SAMN04849235) | marine metagenome | isolation source: floating plastic debris | place: Pacific Ocean | collected 2008-08-27 | study: EMG produced TPA metagenomics...
CCTTCCGCCCGCTGCGTTGATCCTTCAATGCTGTCGCCTGACGTATCGTCGCCATAGCAATAGGCTTCAAGCCGCCGAAAGGGGGCCAGAAACCGCTGTACACCCGGACCGTCCAGAAGGGCCGCATGTATCACATGTTCCCGCCCCAAGGACAAACCCATTTCATCATGCGTTAATGGGCGCAGCACGGGCACGTCAAAATGGCCCGCTAGCCGGCTTAGTTTTTTCGCCCCATCAACGCCGGAATCGCTGGCTTGCACCAGCGCAGCTGCCTGCCCACTCTTCAGTGCGCTCTCAACTTTTGCAAAGCCAGTGACCAAAAGGCCGGCCTTGCGGGCAAAGCCAAGTGCGCCGCGAGCCTGCTGCCGCAGAACCTGCTCGGTCCGGTCGGCCAAATCATCAAGTCCGCCCAGCTGTGTAGCGCCCTTGAAGGAGCGCGCAAAGGCCTTGCGATGAATGGCTTGCCGCAAAACGGAGCGTTCGGCCGTCACCCAGGCACCGCGGCCCGGCAAAACGGCCTTGACATCCGGAACGACCGCGCCTTCCGGATCGATCACGAAGCGGATCAGATCGGCGTCGTCGCCCCGTTGGCGCGTAACGATGCAAAGCCGCTCGCGCACGGGCTCACCCTTTCCGGTGTGCCGGGTTTGCTGCTTGCCCATCGCCTGTCGCGCCTCACAACCATCGCCGGAAGGTCCCGCCCTAGGCGGGAGCCTCCTCGGTTTCGGCCTCATCCGCCTCGTCTTCGGCGGCGTTTTGGGCCAGAAGTTCTTCCGCGCTGATCCAGCCAGCGGCCACGCGGGCCTGCATGATCATGCCTTCTGCATCCGTCTTCGACACATCGAAGTCCGACAAAGCACCCGGGAAGCGAACAATCTCTCCATCCTTGCGCTCTGCCCAGCCGACAAGATCGTCGGTCGCGCAACCAGCAAAGTCTTCGATCGTTTTGATCTCGTCTTTGCCAAGCGCCACCAGCATCGGTGTCGTCAGACCGTCGATCTGGCGCAGCGTGTCTTCCACGCCAAGCTCGCGGCGTTCGGCATCGGCCTTGGCTTCGAGCTCTTCAAGATATTCGCGCGCACGGGCCTGAAGCTCGTCGGCGGTTTCCTCATCAAAGCCTTCAATGGTCGCGATCTCATCGCGCTCCACATAGGCGATTTCTTCCATCGTTGCGAAGCCTTCGGACGCCAGAAGCTGACCGACAACTTCATCGACGTTGAGCGCGTCGACGAACAGTTCAGAGCGTTCGGAAAACTCTTTCTGCCGACGCGCTGATTCTTCGTCCTCGGTCATGATGTCGATATCCCAGCCGGTAAGCTGGGAGGCGAGGCGCACATTCTGCCCACGCCGTCCAATCGCCAGAGACAGTTGGTCTTCCGGCACCACGACTTCAAGCCGCTTGGCATCCTCATCAAGCACAACCTTGGCAACTTCGGCCGGCTGCAAGGCGTTGACGAGGAACGTAGCCTCATCGGGGGACCACGGAATGATGTCGATCCGCTCGCCCTGAAGCTCCTGAACGACGGCCTGCACGCGGCTGCCGCGCATACCAACACAGGCACCCACTGGATCAATCGAGCTATCGTTGGAGATCACGCCGATCTTGGCGCGTGAGCCAGGGTCGCGGGCAACGCGTCGGATTTCGATCACGCCATCATAGATTTCCGGAACTTCCATGGTGAAGAGTTTCACCATGAACTGCGGATGGGTGCGCGACAGGAAGATCTGTGGTCCGCGTTGTTCGCGTCGCACATCGAGAACATAGGCGCGCACGCGGTCGCCATATTTAAACTGCTCGCGCGGGATCAGCTCATCCCGGCGCAGCATAGCTTCCCCGCGACCCAGATCGACAATCACATTGCCATACTCAACGCGCTTAACGGTACCGTTGACGATCTCGCCGATGCGATCTTTGAACTCTTCAAACTGCCGGTCACGTTCCGCCTCGCGCACCTTCTGCACGATCACCTGCTTTGCCGACTGGGCGGCGATGCGCCCGAAATCGAGCGGTGGGAGCGTTTCGGCGATGACCGACCCGATCTCGGCGTCCGGCATGGAATGCCTGGCATCGTCCAGGGTCAGTTGGGCGTCTGGGTTCTCGACCTCTTCGACAACATGCAGCAGGCGCTGCAGCTTCAACTCGCCCGTCTTGGGATGAATGGCCGCCCGAATATCGGTCTCCTGGCCATAGCGTGCCCGCGCGGCCTTCGCCATGGCGTCTTCCATGGCCGAAATAACGATTTCCCGGTCGATGGCCTTCTCGCGCGCGACCGCATCAGCGATCTGCAACAACTCCAGGCGATTGGCACTCACGGCCATGGGGCTTACTCCTCATCACCGGCAGACCCCATGTCTGCCAGGCTTTGGTTGTCATTCGTCAGGGCAAGTTCAGCTGCGTCTGGCGTACCAGTTTTTTGGGCCGCTTCAGCCGCAGCAATCAATTCATCGGTTAGAACAAGGCGGGCCTCGTCCATGGCCACGAAGGGCAATGTCACCGAGCGGGCACCGCCCTCGCCATCAAAAGAAAGGTTGATACCCTCTCCATCGGCACTCTCAATGATACCACGATAACGACGTCTGTTGCCGCCATATCCATCTTCGATGGGCCGCGATAGCTCAATTTTTGCTTCGTGGCCGACGCTTTGAAGAAAATCGCCGGCACGCACAAGCGGCCTGTCGATTCCAGGTGACGAAACTTCCAGATGATAGGCCGTCGAAATCGGGTCATCGACATCAAGCGCCGGCGAAACGTCGCGGCTCACCGCTTCACAATCGTCAATGGTAAAGGTGCCGTCCGGCCGCTCGGCCATAATCTGCACCGTGCAGCCATTCTGGCCGGAGATTTTGACCCGTACCAGACGGTAGCCCAGACCTTCCACCGCCGGTTCCACAATCGCAGCCACGCGCGCAGCAAGACCCGTCTCCGTGAGGAGGCGGGGTGCAGTCTCAGCCGACTGGTTGGGCAAAGGCGTGTCGTTCATACAAATCCAAGGCATGGAAGGTCGCGCCAAACGAAAAGGGCGGGCCCAGAGGACCCACCCAGATCAGATGTCTGACGATGAAGGTGTTGGGGAGAAGATAAGCTCAACGCTGTCAAAGTGCAAGCCTTTTGTGTCAATCAGGCAACACATCACGGAAAAATGAGTAGTAGGCTGACTGGCGCCCCTCGCGCACGGCCTTGGCCTCATAGCGTGTGCGCAACCAATCCTCCCAGGGTTGGCTGATGTCGCGACCGCTATCGCGAAAGCCGTCATGCAGGCGCACGGCCTTCTCGGTTGTCTTTTTGTAGACATCGATATCGCTGGCGACCCGCAGCTCCCCGCCCAGCTTCATCTTCGGATGCAGAAGGCCGAGCGTATCGGTGCCCATAAAACGTCGCTTCTCGTGCCGCAGCTTGGGCCACGGGTCGGGGTAAAGCAGGTAAACCAGGTCCAGACTTTCATTTGGCAGCCAGCTGATCACCTCACGCGCATCGCCTTCATGCACGCGCAAACGTTCACGCCCTTGATGATCCCTGGCATCGTCCAAAAGCCGCGCCATGCCATTCACAAAGGGCTCGCACCCGATGAAGCCGAAGGTCGGCTGCCGCGCCATCTGATGCAGAAGGTGCTCACCGCCGCCAAAACCAATCTCCAGCGCCAGGCCGTCAACGGGTACCGAAAACAGCGACCCCACATCCGTGCATGGAGCCGATAGGTCCAGAGCATGGCGCGCCAGACCGTCCTCATAGGCCCGTGCTCGCGCAGCGCGCAGCGTTTTTCCTTTGCGGCGACCATAAAGGAGCCCGCGCGAACGGTCGGGATAGGCTTCTTCTTTGTCTGGAGACATGAGCCGGCCCTCTAGGGAGACGCGCCCTGACAGTCAAGCAGTGTGCTGGGCTAAACGCCCAGCGCCGTTTTCAGATCGTCGACCAGATCGAGCCTCTCCCAGGAGAAGCCCCCATCGGGATCCGGGTTGCGCCCGAAATGACCATAGGCCGACGTCCGGGCGAAGATCGGCTTGTTGAGATCGAGATGGCTGCGAATGCCGCGCGGTGAAAGGTCCATGACCTCGGCGATCGCCGCTTCCAACTTCGCTTCGTCCACATTCGCCGTACCGCCCGTGTCGATATAGATCGACAGAGGTTGGGCAACGCCAATGGCGTAGGACAGCTGGATTTGCGCCCATTCGGCAAGGCCGGCAGCAACCACGTTCTTGGCCAGATAGCGCGCAGCATAGGCAGCCGAGCGGTCCACTTTCGTCGGATCCTTGCCGGAAAACGCGCCGCCGCCATGGGCGGCAGCGCCGCCATAGGTGTCGACGATGATTTTACGGCCCGTCAGGCCGCAATCGCCATCAGGACCGCCGATCACAAACGCACCGGTGGGGTTCACATGCCAGACACAGCTCTCATCAACCCAGCCATCAGGAAGGACTTCGCGCACATAAGGTTCGACCACCGCACGAACGTCCTGCGATGTCATGGAGGCGTCCATATGCTGGGTCGACACCACGATAGAGGTGGCGCGCACGGGCTTGCCATCCTCATAAGCAACTGTGACCTGGCTTTTCGAATCTGGGCCAAGCACCGACGCATCGCCGTTTTTGCGCGCCTCTGCCAGAGTTTGCAGGATGCGGTGCGAGTAGTGAATCGGCGCCGGCATCAGCTCCGGCGTTTCTTTGCAGGCATAACCGAACATAATGCCCTGGTCGCCGGCGCCCTCATCCTTGTTGCCAGCCGCGTCCACGCCCTGCGCGATATGGGCTGACTGACCATGCAGCAGCACCTCCACATTGGCCATGTTCCAATGGAAGCCGTCCTGTTCGTAGCCGATATCCTTGATCGCAGCGCGGGCGACGTCTTCCACACGGTCTTTGCCAATGGAGGCGGGGCCGCGTGTTTCGCCGGCGATCACAACCCGGTTGGTGGTGGTCAGTGTTTCAGCGGCCACGCGCACCGACCAAGGATCCATGCCTTCTTGGGCAGCCGTGCGGAAGTAAAGGTCGACGATCTCATCGGAGATGCGGTCGCAAACCTTGTCCGGATGGCCTTCCGACACTGATTCGCTGGTGAACAGATAAGAAGAACGCGTCATGCCGCCAAAATCCCAGGTTGGAGGGGTACGAACGGACACAGTCGAGGCAGGTCAGCGCGTTCGATAAAACAAACGCTCGTTCGTCAAAAAGGACTGACGGTTTTTGCCACCCGCAACGGGTGAAATCAAGGGAGGCAGATAGAGGCCAATGATCGGCCGTTAAGCAGGGCGCCGAACGTCCTGAGCTGCGTGCGCTTCGGTCTCTTGTCCGGCAATTGCTTTGACCAGATCGACGATGCGCCGACGGACACGACTGTCCTTCACCTGAAGGAAAGCCCGCGTCAGCTCCATGCCATCCGAGGAGGTCAGAAGATCAGAAACGTAACTAACGCCCTTTTCCTCAAATCCAGACGAATCATCACTGCCGGGCATATCGTCATAAAAATACGAAATATTCACCTGCAACTCCCGCGCGATGTCTTGAAGACGACCAGCACCGATGCGGTTGGTTCCCTTTTCGTATTTTTGGATTTGCTGAAACGACACACCCAAAGCCTCACCCAGCTTTTCCTGGCTAATGGAAAGCATCATGCGTCGCATACGCATGCGCATTCCAACATGAACATCAACTGGGTTGGGTGCGCGTTTATTGGACATCGTTTGGCCTGTTCGTTCCTTCTACAGGAGGAGCGCTTTCAATCGTTGGCTAGCTAATAGAAAAACCGTTTTACACGAACTCTCTAACACTGACTATTGCGCTGAGCCTCACAAGGCAAGTTTAAACGCGGCCATGCGTTCTATGGTAGTATACACTCCATGTTAAAATCAGAACGAGCAACAGAAGGCAAGGCCAGCTGCCCAGTCTGGCAAAGACCGTAACGGGCAGCGCAGCTGGAAGCGGAGCATCCAAAACCCCCTGCTCGCCAAGCTCAAGACGGGCCCAATAGCGGCCATATCCATCAATGATCGCGCTTACGCCTGTGTTGGCAGCCCGCACCATCGGCAAACCCATCTCAACAGCGCGCAGGCGCGCCTGAAACACATGTTGATGCGGTCCGGCGCTGGCGCCAAACCAGGCATCATTGGTCACGTTGAGAAGGTAGCCGGGCCGATGCTGTCGAACACCGGCACGCACAAAGTCAGGAAAAATTGCCTCGTAACACACAAGGGCAAGACCATCAGGCGCGCCCGGACTGGAAAGCACATCCGGTCCCGGGCCGGCCTCGAACCCTGCCGGCGCTGACACGAGTGGCCCCAGCCCCAGTCGATTAACAAGGTCGGAGAACGGAAGCCGCTCACCAAACGGCACCAACCGCACCTTGTCATAGGCATCGGCGATTTCACCGCGATCATTGAACGCGTAGACCGAGTTGTAAAAAACGCGGTCGCGCGCGCGGGGCTCGGAGCGAACCGCGCCGGCAATGAGACGGGTACCAAGCGGCAGCATTTCACCCAGCGCCACCAAGACATCAGGGCGTTCGGCGACAAGAAAGGGAAACGCTGATTCGGGCCAGACCAGATGGGTGACCGATAGAAGACCAGCCTGATCCGGACCGGTGTTGCGCTGCGACAGCTCAAACAATGTCGCCATATGCTGATCGCGCAGCGCAGGATCCCATTTGTCGGCCTGCGCGATGTTGGGTTGCACCAACCGGAAGGTGATTGCTTCTTGGACACCGTCGGTAGCGTTCGAAAGACGCAGCGCGCCATACCCGGTCCATCCGCCGATGAGCACCAGGCACGAAAGGGCGTAGACCAGGAAACCGCGCAAACCGCTCCCGCGTGGCCAAAGCGCGGCGGGAAGCATGGCCACAAGCAGGACCAGAAGGCTCGCCGCCAGCGGGCCGACCAGCGCGAAGCCTTGAAGCAGCGCTTCGTGCAAGCCGAAGGCGCTGTGAAATCCATTCCACGGGAACCCGGTAAACAACCAGCCGCGCAGCCACTCGAAAACGACGAGCAGGGCTGCCAGCAGGAGAAGACGTCGCGATCCGCTAGCCCAAAACCGCCGGGCCAAGGCGCAGGGCAAAGCAAAGAACAGTGCCAACCCACCCGGAATGATCATCAACGCTGGTGCAATGAGCCAGCCATGCGCGGCAGGGTTCACCAGTAGCGCTTCGGCAATCCAATACAGTCCGGCCAGGAAGTAGCCGTATCCGAACCAGAACCCGACCCAGAAAAACGAGTTCGGACGCAGGCGCGCCCATCTGCCGTTTGGCCTGGGATCGACATCTGCGCCGTCCAGCAGCAGCACCAAGACAGGCAGTGTCAGCAGCAAAATGGGAGCGAAGAAAACCGGCGGCATGGCCAGCACGCACATCGCGCCGGACGCAAACGCGGTAAGGCCGCGCCGCCAGCCGTGCAAAAGGGTAAGCGCGTCCGCGACGCCGTACAGTCGATCAAGCATTCTGGCTCTCAAGCCGGCGAATCAGGCTGAAGCCCCCAAAGGCCAAGCGCCACAGCGATCGTGCCTCGTCAAGCGCGCACTACTCAGCTGCCGGTCGGTCCACAGTGTCGGAATTGGCCGGTGATCCGGGGCCGGCTGCCTCGTTTGCCGTCTGGCTGGTACTGCGAGCAGCGCGGCGTGGCTGACGGGGATCACGGCGGCGAAGACCTGCTGGATAAACCTTCAGCTTCTTGATGCGGCGTGGATCAGCATCGGTTACCTCGATGTCCAGACCTTCAACCGCATCGATCAGCTCACCGCGCACCGGAATGCGCCCAAGCGCGGTGAACACAATGCCGCCCAGCGTGTCGATCTCCTCAGCGTCGTCTTCATCGACCACCAGCCGATCGCCGAATATCTCCTGGACGTCCTCAATCGGAACGCGCGCGTCGGCAAGATAGCCACCATCGCCAAGCGCCTCCAGGCTTGGAGCGATATCATCGTCATGCTCATCTTCGATGTCGCCGACGACCGTCTCGATCAGGTCTTCCAAGCTCACCAGCCCGTCCGTGCCGCCATACTCGTCGATCACCAGCGCCATCTGCACGCGGTTGGCCTGCATCTGCGCCATCAGATCGGTCGCGGACATGGACGCCGGCACGAACAGCAATTGGCGGATGATGGAGACATCGCTGAGCTTGGTCTCAAGATCGATGTTGCGCAGATTGAACCGCGAGGCCGCATTGGAATCAACGGATGAGGTCGCATCGCCAGCCGTTTCGGCCTTCGCAGCCTCAGCAGCCTTGCGAGCACGCGCTTTAGCCCGCCCCGTCGCCGGGTTCTCCTGCGCGCGGTCGATCAGATAGGAGACGACGTCCTTGATGTGCACCATGCCGATCGGCTGATCGAGCGATCCATCGAACACCGGCATGCGCGAATGACCGGACGTGCGCAGCTTGGCCAGAACATCACCCAACGACGTCGTGTGATCGACAGCGATGATGTCGGCCCGGGGCACCATCACATCTTCAGTCCGGGTCCCGCGTAGCCGCAAGATATTGCGCAGCATCGCCCGTTCTTCTGGTGAGAAGTCATCGTGCGGCGCCTGCTCATTGGCCAGCGCATCCTCAAGATCGGTGCGCAGATCGACACCATTGGTCGGCCGCATCCAGCCGAACAGGCGCGTCGTCAACGAGGTCGTAGAAGGGGTTGAAAGGGCCGTCTCAAGACGGCCGGGACTGGAAGGATCGTCGTTCATCGATGGGCCGGCGGCTTATCCCCCGGCAGTCCTTGTTGCATGTCCATGGTCGCCATCCTTGTAGGGGTCGGCGATATCAAGCCGGGCCAGAATGCGCGCTTCAAGCGCCTCCATGGCATCCGCATCCTCATCATTCAGGTGATCATAGCCTAGAAGATGCAAAAATCCGTGAACGACAAGATGGGCCATATGATGGTGAATGCTAAGCCCGGCGGCAAGGGCTTCGCGCGCAATCACGCCGTCCGCAAAGACGAGGTCGCCGAGTAGAAAGGGCTTGGAAGTGTCGAGAGCCGTCACGTCTTGCGGCGCAAAGGCGGGAAAAGACAGCACATTGGTCGGCTTGTTTTGCCCGCGATGCGCCGCGTTGAGCTCAGCCATGGCGACATCATCAAGAAGGACAGCGCTGATTTCGCCATAACGCAGATACAGTCCAAGTTCCCGCGCAGCCGCATCCAGCGCATCTTCAAACCAACCGGAAATCTCAGCTTCGGGTGGCCAATCACCGCCATCAATGGCGATTTCAACGGCTGGTGCCGCAGCTTTTGGGGTCTGGCTCACTGCTAAAGGTCGCCGCCCAGAAGCGGCGATTGGCGTTCCGCCTGGGCACGAACCCGCCGCCGCGCGGCTTCGTCATAGGCCTGGACGATCTCCGTCACCAAACGATGGCGCACCACGTCCTCGGCGCGGAACTTCAGATGCACGATGCCATCAATGCCACGCAGCATGCGGTAGGCTTCCGCCAACCCAGATGTCTGTCCTGGCGGCAGATCCACCTGACTGGGGTCACCGGTGATGATCATCTTGGAGTTCTCACCCAGTCGGGTGAGGAACATCTTCATCTGCATCGATGTCGTGTTTTGGGCCTCGTCAAGGATGACGACTGCATTGGAAAGCGTACGCCCACGCATGAACGCCAAGGGCGCGATCTCAATCACCTGACTTTGAATGCCCTTTTCGACCTTTTCGGCGGGCATCATGTCGTAAAGCGCATCGTAAAGCGGCCGTAGGTACGGATCGATCTTCTCGCGCATATCGCCGGGCAGAAAGCCCAGCCGCTCACCGGCTTCTACCGCAGGGCGCGACAGGATCAGCCGTTCAATGTCGCCGCGTTCAAGGAGCGCGGCAGCATAGGCGACGGCCAAGTAGGTCTTGCCGGTACCGGCCGGGCCGGTGCTGAACACAAGCTCAGCCCGGTCGAGTGCGCGGATATAGGCATCTTGCGCCGGGTTGCGGGCGGTGATGGTTTTCTTGCGCGTTGCGACGGTGGCCAGCTTCAAGGTCCCACCCCGTGGCTCAATGGCCGGCAGATCAAGCTGGGCCGATGACGTCTCTGCCATGCGGATCGCGCCTTCCACGTCGCCAGGATGCAGCGAGTGGCCGTCCTGCAAGCGCTGATAGAGGCTGTCGAGGACCTGGCGGGCGACGGCGCAAGCGGCAGGTGGCCCCTTGAGCGACACCTTGTTGCCGCGCGCAGCCGCATCCACACCGAGCTTGTGCTCGATGATGGCAAGGTTCTGATCGAACTGGCCATAAAGATCGCCGACCAGCCGATTGTCGTCAAACTCCACCACGATATGGGCAAGATCGGACGCGTGGTCGGACGTGTGCACGTCGGTCAAGACGCGACCTCCAATGCCGGCTGAACGAGATTGCCGAACAGGCTGTTGCGGCCCGTGCGCGTGATGGTGACGGTCTGCATGGTGCGCAGCAGGCTCTCCGGCGCATCGACATGCACCGGCTGAAGCCAAGGTGAGCGACCGACAAGCTGGCTCGGTTCGCGCCCCTTCTTCTCAAACAAGACATCGAACGTCTGGCCGACCTTGCTTTCCTGGAAGTCTCGTTGCTGATCGGCCAGCAACGCTTGAAGCGCGTGCAGCCGTGCGGTTTTCACCGTCTCGTCGACATGGCCATCCATATCGGCGCCAGGTGTTCCGGGGCGCGGCGAGTATTTGAACGAGAAAGCTGATGCATAGGTCACATCGCGGATAAGCCGCATCGTGTCGTCGAAATCCTGATCGGTCTCCCCAGGAAAGCCGACGATGAAATCGCCCGATAGGGCAAGATCCGGCTGAACCTCACGGATTTGATCGATGAGCCGTCGGTAATCATCAGCGGTATGGCGCCGATTCATCGCCTTCAAAATGCGGTCGGAGCCTGCCTGCACCGGCAAATGCAGATAGGGCATCACCTGCGGCAGATCGCGGTGCGCCGCGATTAGATTCTCGTCCATATCGCGCGGATGGGATGTCGTGTAGCGCAGTCGCCATAGCCCATTGATCTCAGCCAGCGCGTGAAGCAACCGTGCCAGCGACCATGTGGAACCGTCAGGCCCTTCACCGTGATAGGCATTCACGTTCTGGCCGAGCAGTGTGATCTCGCGCACGCCGGCATCCACCATGGTCCGCGCTTCATCGAGGATTTTGGCCACATCGCGGGAAACCTCAGCGCCGCGCGTGTAAGGCACCACACAGAAGGTACAGAATTTGTCGCAGCCTTCCTGCACGGTGAGGAACGCAGTCGGGCCACGGCTTGCCAACACCTTTTTTGGCGTCTGCGGAATGTGGTCGAACTTGTCCTCGTCAGGAAACTCTGTGACCACCACGCGCTCGCCATCGGCGGCGCGGGCCACCATGTCGGGCAGGGACTGATAGCTTTGCGGTCCGACCACCAGATCGACCACATCGGCGCGGCGGGCAATTTCCTCGCCTTCGGCCTGCGCCACACAGCCGGCAACGCCGATCATGGTCGCCTTGCCATCGGCCTCGCGCGCTTTTTTCAGCTGCCGTAACCGCCCAAGCTCCGAATAGACCTTTTCTGCCGCCTTTTCGCGGATATGGCAGGTGTTGAGCAGGATGAGGTCAGCATCCGCCGCGTCCTGCGTCGGCGCATAGCCGGCCGGCGCGAGCGCATCGCTCATGCGGTCGGAGTCGTAAACGTTCATCTGGCAGCCATAGGTCTTGATGAAGACCTTTTTGCCGCCTGAAGCCTGGTTGTTAGCGGTCATGAAATCTGTCGGACGCGAGAAGTTTGAAGCCAAACCGCTCCATAGCGTGAAATGGCGACGCTTCCTAGGTGGATCGCCATGCGGCATGACTCAGCCAGAACGGAGCCGGCGGGCCAGACTTCGACGGACATCCGCCTCCAGCAGGGGAGCAGCCTTTTTGCGCCCACCCATAGCTTCCAGCGTTCGCGGCTCACCGAACACCACCGCTACATCGACTACGCCGCCATGAATGATGTGCAGAAAGCTCGGCAACAGATCCAGATCGCCATACCAGCCAAGCAGCGCGCGCTCCCCCCGCCCAATGGGCAAGCCGCCCTGGCGCACATAAGCAAGCGCAAAGGGCTGAATGGCAATGCTTGTCTCATCACCCGTAACAGCGCCCAAGAGCGCTGAACGAAAGGGCAGCACCTGCCCGCCATCCGAAGAGGTGCCTTCAGGGAAGAGCACCAACCGATCACCTTCAGCCAGGGCTTCCCGCATTTCTGCCATGGTACGGGCGGTGTCCTGACGGCGTGTGCGGCTGACAAGCAGTGTCTTCTGGAAGGTGATCAGCCAGCCGATAATGGGCCAATCGGCGACATCATCCTTAGAGATGAACCGCAACGGCGCGATGGACCCCAAGATCGGGATATCAAGCCAGGAAACGTGGTTGCCGGTAAGAAGCACAGGACCGTTTGCCAGCGGCTCGCCTTCCACATGCACACGCACACCAAGCACCCAAAGCACCAGTTTGTGCCAAAGCCTGGGGAGGAAAAACGTCCAGCGATGCGGCGCAAACCGCATAACGAGAAGGTGCACCGGCCCCAGGAAGATAACCATCAGGATCACCGGCGTGAGCTTGATCAGCGCAAAGGCAATAGACAGACGGCTTGGACCGCTGTCCGCGGCTGTGTCAGTCGCCATCGGGCTTGGTCTTGGTATCGGCTTTGCGGGCGATCGGCCTTCCGAACAACTCCAACCGGTGGTCGACGAGCTTGTAGCCGAGCCGCTCGGCGATCTTCTCCTGAAGCGCCTCAATCTCCGGGTCGGTGAACTCGATGACCTGGCCTGTGGTCACGTCAATGAGGTGGTCGTGATGCTCATCTGGGGTCTGTTCATAGCGGGCACGCCCGTCGCCGAAGTCCAGCCGCGCAACAATGCCGGACTCTTCAAACAGCTTCATAGTCCGGTAGACGGTCGACATGGAGATGTGCGGATCGATGGACGACGCCCGCGCGTACAGCTCCTCAACATCGGGATGATCGGTTGACGCATCGAGCACCCGGGCAATCACCCGACGCTGATCGGTCATGCGCATGCCGCGTTGGGCGCACAGATCTTCAAGCGGCGTCGGATCGGCATGTTCTGGGTGCGAAGCCATTGGGCGGACGAAAAAGGTTGGAGGGACGGGCGGAGGATTGTGGTCGGGCTAGCGGTATTCACGGCGCATGACAAGCGCGCGCTCCTTGCCGCCATCGGCGCGCGCGGCATAGGCGGGGCGCTCGCCCACCTCGGTAAAGCCGCGTCGGCGGTAAAGCGTCAGCGCAGCGGCGTTGCTTTCAGCGACCTCCAAAAATACCGCTTGGACGCCCTGTTGTCGGAGCGCCATCAGTGCATCATCAAGGAGCCTGGTTCCGTGACCGCGCCCGCGGGCCCGATGGGAGACGGCAAAGGTCAGCACCTCGCCCTCATCACCTGCCAGACGAACCATGATGAAACCCTCGATAGGGCCACGACCGAACCAGGAAAGCGGCCTTAAAACACGCGTTGTGACGTTCTGATCATCGACCAGCCCGGCGAGATCGTCAGCGCTCCAGCCGATCGGGAAGGCGGCATCATGCAGAAGGGCTAGGTCGGCGCATTCCTCAAGCCGCGCATCTTCCACGATACGCGGACGTGCAAGGCTGGTCGCCAGCGGGTTCACCGCCCATTGAGTCCAGCTGTCGAAAGACGAAGAAGAGTCGGCCATCTCCCACCTATGGCGACAAACAATGGCGAAACGCCATGATTCGATAGTTTATGCCAAGAGTTTACACGGCGCCTGCGCGCAGGCCAGACGGTTTGGCTGCAACGGCATCGACCGGCTTTAGATAAAGCGGGCTTGGATGGGCAACCGGGGTGCCCTCTGCCGTCAGCTGCGCCAATGCGGCCAGCCTTGGCACCGGCTCGGCCAGACCCAGCGTAACGGGCTTGTTGCTCGCCCGTGCGAGCGCGGCCAGAACCGGCTGCGCGGACCCGATCAAGCGGCTGTTGCGCTCAATGGAGGCCACGAACACCAAATCAGCCATTGATGCCGGTTCATCCAGCGCCTTGCCTTCGGCATTAAAACGCTGGCCGTAAACCTGGTCATTGCGCGCATCGAGCGCCACAGCGCGCGGTGCCGACAGGCCTGTTTCCAAGGCGTCAGACAGAGCCAGTGCCTCCAAGGTGCCAATCGGCACAAGTGGCAGGTTCAGCGTAGCTGCAAAACTGCGCGCCGCCGAAAGCCCAACCCGAATGCCCGTAAAGGAGCCCGGACCAATGGTGGTTCCCAGCCGGTCGAGCGCTTCATACTCGACGCCTGCATCGGCCAAGACCGCTTCCACCATGGGGATCAGCGCCTCGCCATGGCCGCGCAACATGGGTTGCGAGCGGCCGGCAAGAACGGTCGTTCCTTCGGCGACCACCGCTTGGCAGGCAGGTCCAGATGTATCGACGGCCAGAAGGAGAGAAGGCCGGTTGTCCGGCGCATCGGAAGGACGATCCATCACACAACTATTAGTTAGCCGGCGGAAGACTACAATCGGAAAAACCCGGACCTAGAGGCCGAGCCGATCCAACGATGGGTGGGGTGAGAATGGGCAAGAGACAGTAAAGAAAGTGTCCAAGGCGTCGCGGTCAGCTGGCCCGCACTTCTTCCACGCCCGGCACAAAGTGGCGCAGGAGATTCTCAATGCCGTTCTTCAACGTCGCCGTAGAGGATGGGCAACCGGCGCAGGCGCCACGCATGTTGAGATAGACAATGCCGTCCTGAAAACCTTTAAAGGTGATGTCGCCGCCATCTTGTGCCACGGCCGGGCGCACACGGGTCTCCAGAAGTTCCTTGATGGTCTCCACCAGCGAGCGGTCTTCTTCCTCGAAAAACTCACCGCCGGACCCGGTTTCCACAGGCGCATCGTCGACCACGATCGGCATGCCGGTCACGAAATGCTCCATGATCCCACCAAGGATGGCGGGCTTGATATGGGCCCAATCGTCAACCTCGGCGGTTACGGTGATGAAATCCTGGCCGAAAAACACGCCGGACACGCCATTGATGGCGAACAGGCGCTGCGCGAGCGGTGATGAGGACGCGTCGTCCACGGACCGAAAATCGAGTGTTCCTTCGTCAAGTACGGTCTTGCCGGGCAGGAACTTCAGGGTCGATGGGTTGGGCGTCGATTCGATCTGGATGAACATAAAACCACTCTTTCTGGCGCGTCTGCGCGGATGGCCCGCACCCTTTCATCTGGTTTCAGACGGTCCGTTTTTCAAACCGTTTACGGTGCAGGCTGCCGTTAGGATCGCTTATGCCGCAAAACGAGCAGTTTGGAAAGGTTCTAAGAAGTTGAAGAGCCGCCACCTGCCGCCCTATGTCAGGTCCCAGGCTCCCCAGTTTTCCTGAAGATGGTCCAACGATGTTGTTCCAGGGATAGGGACGATGTTGGGCGAGCGCTTGAGCAGCCAAGCAAGCGCCTCTGGTGGGTTCAGCTTGGCGCCCTTTTGCATTGGGTTGGCCCCCAAAGGACCGTAGGGAATAAAGGCAATGCCGTGCTTGGCCGTGTGATCGACCATCTCGCTTTGATCATCTTCAGCCATGTTGAAACGGTTCTGCACGCTGGCAATGGGCGCGATGGCCCGCGCCCGCTCCAATTCCTCAACGCTCACATTGGACAGGCCGATGTGAAGGATTTGCCGCTTTTCCTGCGCGCTCGCCAGGGCTTCAATGGTGCGTTCGAGCGGTGTTTGTGGGTCGACCCAATGAAGCTGGAAAAGGTCGATCGTGTCGCGCTGCAGGTTTTTTCGGGCGTCCTCGATCTGCTCAAGAAGTGTTTGAGGTGAGGCATCGCGCTTCAGATCCGTCGGTGAGAATTTGTCGATCCCACCCTTGGTGGCCAAGACGACATCCCGCTGACCAAGGGCCTCACCGACAATTTTGTCGGCCCATTGCGGGCCGTAGGCCCTGGCACTGTCAAAGAAAGTAACGCCGAGGTCGGCCGCCTTTCGCAGCAGCGCAACGCCGCCTTCCCAGTCCGGAAACGCCCCGAAATTGCCTGGCTGTGCGGTCAGCCGCATGGCGCCAAAGCCGAGCCGATTGATGGTCAGCGTGCCGCCGAGCTTGAACGTTTGGTCTATCATCAGATCATGTCCTTTTGCCGGGCTGATACCAGCCGGTTTCCAGGCCCACCGCCCATCCTTCTCGACCATGCGTCCGCGCCGCCTGCGCGGCAGCAGCGAAATCATAGGGCACCGACCGGAACGAAACATCCCAGCCCTCTTGAGCCTTGGTCACAATGGCATAGCTGGCGTTCGGCGTACCTGTCTGCATCACATGGGGAACCGGATGGACGTCATCATAGGCTGGGCATCCAACGGAGCCAGGGTTCAAAAGAACCACGCCCGATGACAGGCGGGCGATGCGGGGAAGGTGGGTGTGCGCGCAAAGAATGAGCGAAGCCTCGGCAGACTCGTCATCAAGCTCGCCTTCCAGCTCGTCGAGGCTGGATTGCCGGATCGACCCATCCGGCTCCACGCGCTCCATCCAATAGCGCTCATCGGCCCTGGGCGTCGCATGGCAGGCATAGACCTCATCCCACAGCGTCAGCGACGGCGGCAAGGTCTTCAGCCAATCCAGGGTCGACGGGTCAAGCTGATCGTACGCAACGCGATCCGATGGCCCCATGTCGCCAGGATTTTGCTCAATCAGATAACGATCGTGATTGCCCAGAACCGTTGGCCAGTCGCGCCCGTCTAGAAGCTCTGCGGTACGGGCCGCGTCGAGCGGGCCGGAAAACAGATCGCCCAGATGCACCACCTCTGTGATGCCGGCGGCATCCATGTCGGCGATCACCGCCTCCAGAGCCCAGGCATTGCCATGAACGTCAGCGATGGCAGCAAAGCGCATCAGCGTTCCTCCGGCAGCGGGAAATCGCTGTCGAGATCATCCAGCTTTTCGGCCAGAAACGCCCGCGCATCTTGAATGCCTTGATTGTAGAGCGTCGGACCAAGCTGCTGGACCATGAAGGCGAGGAGCTCTTCAGCGCGAAAGGCGCTCAGATCCTCATCAAACTCGCTGCGGAAAAAATCCTGAAGCGCAGCAACCAGTGCGTCGCGGCGGTCATCGGTGAGGGAGAGTTGCCGCATCATTTGCTACCCACCGATCTGGTCGCCGGTCAGGCGATGGCTTCTATCGTATCGTCGTCGAGATCACCGGGCACAATGGTCAGCGGAACCGGAAAGGCTCCGCGTCCGCCGGCAATCGCGCTAACCAGGGGGCCGGGGCCCTCCTTGCCGGTGCCGGCACCCAGCACAAGGATGGCAATATCCTCGTCATCCTGGATGAGCTTGGTGATCTCTTCCAGCGCTTTGCCTTCGCGCACCAGCCGTTCCGGCGTAAGGGCAAGGCCACGACCACGCAAAAGCCCGACATAGCGGTCGATGGTTGCATCGGCTTCCGCCTGGGCCTCCGCGCGCATGATTTCTTCCACACCCAGCCAGTGCTGAAACTCCGACGGCGGCACGATGTAAAGCATGACCAGCCCGCCGCCTGTACGTTCGGCCCGCCGGGCGGCGTAGACGATGGCCTGCTCGCATTCGGGCGTTTCATCGAGCACAACCAAAAATTTGCGCTGGTGCCCGTCTTCAAACGCGCGGCGTGTTTTCAGCATGAGGCCTCCGCAAAGCGATGACGGACCGCCAGACTGACAAGAGTGGGCGCGGTGCGCAAGCTCCCGCGGTTGTGCCGGTGGCACAGAGCCTGGGGAACATACCGGTTGTGCCCGCGGCACAGGGCCGTTGGGACATGCCGGTTGTGCCGGTGGCACAGAGCAAAGTGTGCATGAAGCAACTACCTTACCAGACCGAGAACCTCATAGACCTCGTCTAGCACCGGCTCGGCGATCTCCCGGGCACGGGTCGCGCCGTCCCGCAAAATGGCGTCGATGCCGGCTGGATCGGCCAGCAAGCGTTCCATTTCATCGCGCATAGGGCCCAGTTTCTCCACGGCGACCTCAGCCAGCGCAGGCTTAAAGGCGCCAAAGCCCTGTCCGCCAAAACTGTCGATTACCTCCGCCTTGGTCTGCTCTGACAGCGCGGCATAGATGCCAACCAGATTGTCAGCCTCCGGGCGGCCCTCCAGCCCTTCCACCGTTTCGGGCAGCGGTTCGGGATCGGTCTTGGCCTTTTTGATCTTGGTGGCGATCTCGTCGCGATCATCGGTGAGGTTGATGCGTGACAAGTCCGACGGATCGGACTTCGACATCTTCTTGGTGCCATCGCGCAGGCTCATCACCCGTGTCGCATCGCCCAAAATCAGCGGGTCGGTCATGGGGAAAACTTCTTTGCCCCAATCATTGTTGAACTTCTGCGCGATGTCGCGGGTTAGCTCCAAATGCTGCTTTTGGTCCTCGCCCACCGGCACGGCGGTCGCCTTGTAAAGCAGTATGTCGGCGGCCATCAGCGTCGGGTAGGCGTAGAGCCCAACGCTCGCTTTTTCTCGGTCCTTACCAGCCTTTTCCTTGAACTGGGTCATCCGGTTCAGCCAGCCCAGCCGCGCCACGCAGTTGAACACCCAGGCAAGCTGGGTGTGCTCGGGCACCTGGCTCTGATTGAAGAGAGCTGATTTCTGCGGGTCCAACCCCGCCGCCATAAACGCCGCGGCGACATGGCGCGTCGCATCGGCGAGTTCCTTCGGATCCTGCCACACGGTGATCGCGTGCAGATCGACCATGCAGTAGAGGCAGTCATGGGTGTCCTGCAGCGGCACGAAATTGCGGATCGCGCCGAGATAGTTGCCGAGGGTCAGTTGGCCGGAAGGCTGCACGCCGGAAAAAACACGCGGCGTGAAGGAAGCGCCAGCTTGGTCGCTCATGAAAGGCATCCATACTTGGGTTGGAAAACGGCCCGCCTTATCGCGGGTCTTGGATCGGTTATCAACCGTCCGCGGTCTGCCGGCGCACGAGCATGCGCTTCATATCGCCAAGACGGGACGCGCCTGTGAGGTGCGCAAGGCCAAAGAAGGTGACGATCCCGGTCATAACCAGCAGGCCCAGGCCGGCAACCCTCAAGAGCAGGGGCTGACCAATCACCATCCAATCGGCCAACAGCATCGCGAGGGCCAAAAGCACCGCACCCATAGCCAGCGCGCAGGCAAGAAGTAGGGCGATCTTGATGGCGAGCGCCCGATCAATGTGCCAATAGCCGCGCTTTACCATCAGCCGGTAGAGCACCAGCGCGTTGACCCAGCCCGCAAGCGAGGTGGCGAGTGCGATGCCGACATGACCGATGAAGGGAAAAAGCGCCAGCGATGCAGCAACGTTGACGGCGACCGAAAGCGCGCCAACCTGCATGGGCGTTTTGGTGTCTTCGCGGGCAAAGAAAGCTGGCGAGAACACTTTGATGAGCACAAAGGCTGGCAAGCCAAGGGCAAAAGCTTGCAGCGCCGCCGCCGTGCCAAGGCGCGCCTCTTCGCCAAACGCACCGCGCTCGAACAGCACCGACACCAGTTCAACCGGGATCGCTGCCAGGGCCACTGCCGCTGGCAGCGTCAGCAACATGGAAAACTCAAGCGACCGGGCGCTAGCCGTTTCTGCGCCCGCTGCATCGCCAGCTTTGAGACGCCGTGCCAGCTCCGGCAACAGCACCACGCCAATGGCGATGCCCACCACGCCCAGCGGCAGCTGATAGAGCCGGTCGGCATAGTAGAGAAGCGACACAGCGCCAGCCTGAAGCGAGGCGATCATCGTGCCGACAACGATGTTGATCTGCGTGATCCCGCCGGCGATCACACCCGGAACGCCCAGCGTTACCAGCCGCTTCATCTTGTCCGACCAGCGCGGCCGCGAGAGCTTCAAAAGGAATCCAGCGCGGTGAAGGTCCACGATGACAAGAGCCAATTGCACGAACCCGCCGATCAGGACACCGACCGCGAGATAGAGCCCGGCCTGTTCGGCGCCGGCAAACCCGGAGGCGAGGATCAGCCAGAGGACGGCGATCAGCACCACATTCAGCATAACCGGTGCAAAGGCGGCGGCAGCGAAGCGTCCAAGGCCGTTGAGCACGCCTGAGATCAGCGCCAGAAGGGAAACGAGCGCCAGATAAGGCATGGTGATGCGGGTCAGAAGCACCGCCAGATCGAACTTGGCCGGGTCGCCGACAAAGCCGGGCGCCAGAACCAGCATCAGGATCGGCATGGCGATCATCGCCACGGCGCACACGAGCGTCAGCACCGTTAGAAGGCCGGCCATCGCCTCCTCGGCAAACGCCTTGGCGCGTGCGCGATGTTCCGCTTCACTCTCTTCGCCTTCCAGCGCGCGGGAGAAGAGCGGCACGAAGGCGGAGTTGAACGCGCCTTCTGCGAAAACCCGTCTGAAGAGATTGGGGAAGCGAAAGGCAACCACAAAGGCATCGGCCACAGGCCCCGTACCCAAAGCTGCCGCCATTAGGATATCGCGCACAAAACCCAGCAGGCGGCTCGACAAGGTCGCGCCGCCCACCGTGGCAAAGTTGCGCAAAAGGCTCACACGCTATCTCGTTCGTTTGCCGGCCCGAGCGGGTCGCGGTGCCGGCGTCGAGGGCGCCGGTTCGGTTGGATCTGGAATGCCATTCCCTGCTGGCCGCCGACCGCGACGTGCCAGGGCCGCCGGCCGGGGCTTCGCCGGCGTGCCGCCCAACACGTCCTGCAAGCTCTTCTGGATCGTCGAAAGCTTGGCTCGGCCTGTGATCTTCTGTCCGGTGAGGTCCGTCACATAAAAAACGTCCACGGCGCGCTCGCCGAAGGTCGCGATGTGGGCGGAATGGGTATCGAGCGACAAGTCGGAAAGCGCCTGCGCCAGATCGTGCAAAAGGCCCGGCCGGTCTCGGCCGGCCGCTTCAATCACGGTGAAGCGCGAGGAACCCTGATTGTCGATCATCACCTCGGCCGGCACCTTGAAGGCCTTCACCTTGCCTTTGGCCTTGCCGCGCTCGGCCATCATGGGCGGCAGATGGACCTCGCCCTTCATGGCACTTTCGACCGTTGTGGCGATGCGGTCGGCACGCCGGCGTTCATCGGCCTCGCCGTCGAATTCTTGTCGGATCAGGATCGTGTCGAGGGCCTTGCCATTCGCCGTGGTGTGGATCTGCGCGCCGACAATGTCCGCCTGCGTGGCCACGCAAGCAGCCGCAATGGTCGATAGAAGCTTGGGATGGTCATGGGTGTAGAGAACGATCTCTGTCACGCCCTCAAAGCTGTGCACCGCTGTCAGCGAGGCGAAAGCTTCCCCTGCTTCATCGGCACCTTTGATAAGGTGCGCATGGGCGATCTTGCGATCAAGTTCAGTGCGCAGCCAGTAAGGTGGGTAGTGGACCGCGCCATAAGCTTCGCGTTCGGCCTCCGTCCAGTCCGGCAGAGCCTCGAAAAGCATGGCCTTGGCGGCCTTAACCCTCTGCTCGCGCGCGCCCTCTGAATGCCCACCGGTGAGAATGATCTCCGTTTCATAATAGAGCGTGCGCAAAAGCTGACCCTTCCAGCCGTTCCACACACCCGGCCCAACCGCGCGGATGTCGCAGACGGTCAGAATGAGAAGCAGCTTCAGCCGCTCCAGCGTCTGCACATGCGAGGCGAAGGTCTCAATCGTGATCGGGTCAGCAAGATCGCGCGACTGCGCGGTCATCGACATGACCAGATGATCCTCAATCAGCCAGGCAACCAGCGCCGTCTCGCTTTCCGACAGGCCAAGCCTCGGACATAGCCGCCGCGCGATCTTGGCGCCGGCAATCGAATGGTCTTCTGGCCGCCCCTTAGCGATATCGTGCAGGAAAAGTGCCACATAAAGTGCTCGCCGATTCTGGATCGTCGGCAGCAGCGTGACCGACAGCGGATGCTCTTCCTTCAGATGCCCGCTTTCAATCCGCGCCAGCACGCCAACCGTGCGGATGAGATGTTCGTCCACCGTGTAATGGTGGTACATGTTGAACTGCATCATCGCGACGACCTTGCCGAAATCAGGCACGAACCGACCCAGGAACCCAGTCTCGTTCATGCGTCGCAAGGTGGCTTCAGGGCGGTTCTGTGAGGTCAGAATCTCCAGGAAAATGGCGTTTGCTTCGTCATCGTTGCGCACCGCCGGCGTGATCAGCTTCAGAGAAAGCGTGATCAGCCGTGTCGCATCTGGATGCAGCGCAAGACCATAACGGTCAGCCAACTGGAAAAAGCGCAGAAGGTTCACCGGATCGTCGTTGAAGACGTTCTCATGGGCCACGTTGAGACGTGAATTCTCAACGGTGAACACGTCGCTGCCCGGCAGCGTTTTAACCTTGCGCCGACGCAGCGGACCAAGCATGCGATCCAGGATCGGCGTCTGTTTGGTCTCCGCTTCTTCAAGCCGCGCGCACAGGATACGGGTCAGATCGCCGACATCCTTGGCGACCAGAAAATAGTGCTTCATGAACCGCTCGACCGGCTGCATGCCGGGATGATCGGTGTAACCGAGACGTTCAGCGATGGCACCTTGTAGATCAAAGGCGAGCCGGTCATCGGGGCGCCGGGTCAGGAAGTGGATGTGGCACCGCGCCGCCCACAAGAAGTCGCTGCCCTTGACGAAGCTATTGTACTCGCGCCGTGTGAAAACACCTTGTGTCACCAGCTCGTTTTCATCACCGACCTGGTAGACATATTTGCCGATCCAAAACAGCGTGTTGAGGTCGCGAAGCCCGCCTTTGCTCTCCTTCACATTCGGCTCGACAAGATAGCGTGACGAACCTTGCTTGGCATGACGGGTGTCGCGCTCGGCAAGCTTGGCTGTCACGAATTCGGACGCCGTCCCCTTCACCACCTGATCCTGAAAGGCGGTATGGAACTGCTTGAAGAGCGGCTCATCGCCAAGCAAAAAGCGCGCCTCCAGAAGGGCTGTGCGGATCGTCATGTCTTGTTTGGCAAGCCGCACGCATTCCTCGATGGTGCGTGTTGCGTGGCCGACCTTGAAGCCGCAATCCCATAGAAAGTAGAGCAAGCTCTCCACCACCTGCTCGCCCCAGGGCGTTTGCTTGGCAGGCCGCAGGAACAACAGGTCAATGTCGGACATCGGAGCGAGCGTGCCACGTCCATAGCCACCGACGGCGCAAACGGCGAGCCGTTCACCCTCCGAGGGGTTCACCAGCGGGTAGCGATAGGTCGTGACGATGCGAAAGAGCGTGTCGATCAGCATGTCCTCGGCGAGCGACAAGCGCTGCGCGCAGGCAAGCCCGCCGCGATCGGCCAGAAGATGAGTTTCCGCCGATCTCAAAATGCCCGCCACGGCCGACCGCACCATCGGGATCAGCCCGGGGTGCGCCGCATCATAAGAACCAGAATCCTCAATATGATCGCGCATCGCGGTGTAAAGCGCGTCGGCATCCAGAAGCGGCGCGGCATCATCCCGTCGCACCAGTTTTGGCCCGCTCGCCATGCGCGCCTTTGGCTTTTGTTTGACATCCAGGGGTGCGGTGGCTGTGGCCATGGTTAGCGCGGTTCCTTCAGGCGGGCTGCCAAATCATACGCAAAATCGAGCGCTTGCCGTGGTGTCATCTGGTCGGGATCCTGTCCATCCATCCAAGAGGCAAGCAGGGCTTTTGCCGCTTCCTCTACCTGCTCGGCCGTTGGTTCGGTTCGCTCCGCAACCGGTGTCGCCGCAGCAAACAGCGGCAGGCCTTCAAACACGGCGTCCGGTTTCTCGCCTTCACCGTGGTCCCGCCGGGTCTCCAGATGGTCAAGCACCTGCCGCGCCCGCGCAACCGCTGTAGCTGGCAACCCGGCCAGTTTGGCGACCTGCAGCCCGTAGGATCGGTCCGCGGCGCCTGGCACCACTTCGTGCAAAAAGATCACGTCGCCATCCCATTCGCGCACCTTCAAGGTGCGATTGTCGACGCGCTCCAACCGTTCTGCAAGCACTGTCAGCTCATGATAATGGGTCGCAAACAGGGCGCGGCAATGGCTTTTGTCGTGCAAATGCTCAACGCAGGCCCAGGCGATGGAAAGCCCGTCATAGGTGGCCGTGCCGCGACCGATCTCATCGAGAATGACAAGGCTCTTCGGTCCGGCCTGATGCAGAATCGCGGCCGTCTCAACCATCTCCACCATGAAGGTGGATCGTCCGCGCGCCAGATCATCTGCCGCGCCCACCCGGCTAAAGAGCGCATCGACAAGGCCGATGGTCGCGCTTTCGGCGGGCACGAAGCAGCCAGCCTGAGCCAAGATAGCGATCAGCGCGTTCTGGCGCAGGAAGGTCGATTTACCGCCCATATTAGGTCCGGTGATGAGATGCACCGCGCCGGCCTCATCGCCGTCGCAGCCAAGCGTGCAGTTGTTGGCAACAAACTGCGCCTTACCGCCATCGCGCATGGCGCGTTCGACGACCGGATGGCGACCGCCTTGAATGTCAAAGGTGAGGTCGTCCCGCATCATGGGGCGCACATGCCGGTCATGGACAGCCGTTTCAGCAAGGCCAGCCGCCACATCGATGGCCGACAGCGCGTCGGCCACACCGTCAAGCGCCTGCCGTTCGGCCAACACAGCCTCGCACAGATCATCAAACCGCGCCTTCTCCAAGGCTAGTGCCCGCGCTGCCGCGCCGACGATGTCGGCTTCTAGCTCGGCCAGTTCCTTGGTCGAAAAGCGCATTGCATTCGCCATGGTCTGGCGATGGAAAAAGATGTCCGGCGCCTCCTGCAAAGGCCCGGCCTGCAAGGTCGGCACCTCGATGAAATAGCCAAGCACGCCATTGTGTTTGATCTTCAGCGAACGCGCCTGGGTCTGGTCCCCATAGGTGGCCTGAAGCCCGGCAATCACTTTTCGTGCGTCATCGCGTAAGGACCGCGCGGCATCCAGATCGCCATCAACGTTGGCGGCGACAAAGCCACCATCACGGGCAAGAAGGGGAGGACTTTCCACCAGTTCCCGGCCCAGCCGGTCGGTCAGCAAGGTCGGACGCGACGCCAGGGCTTTGCGGGCCAATCGGAGGAGAGCGGGAAGCTCCTCGGGCAGCGCATCCTCAACAAAGCCAGCCTGATCAAGCGCCAGGCCGATGGAGGCAAGATCGCGTGGTCCGGCCCGTCCAAGCTGAACCCTAGAAAGCGCCCTCGCCAAATCCGGTCCGCCGGAGAGGGCGGTCCGCACGGTTCGGCGCGCTTCACTGTCATCGACGAACACATCCACCGCGTCGTGACGCGCGCCAATTGTTGCAAGGTCGGTCAGCGGTGCGCCGATCTGTCCGGCGAGACGCCTGGTGCCGGCGCTTGTTACGCAGCGATCGATAGCCGCAAGAAGCGTTGTGGCCTGTTCGCCGGAGCGGGCTTTCACAAGATCAAGGCTGGCCCGCGTCGCCTCATCAATGGCCACGGTCCCGCCAGCGCGCTCCTGCACCGGCGGTTTCAGGCTCGCAAAGGCTTGTTTCTGCGTGCGCTCCACATAGCCGATTAGGGCTGCCGCCGCGCGTTCTTCCCCTCGGGAGAAACTGCCGAACGCATCGAGGCTTGCGACATTGAAGGCCGCCGCAACCTGGCCAGCCGCCCCCGACCCATGAAACAGCGCCGAGGGCTGAGCGGACAGACTGCCGCCGAGCCGGCTGAGCGCATCCATCGCTTCCCCGTCAGGGTCAAGCGTGTCCGGAAAGAGCGTTTCGGCCGGCGCAAGCCGGGCGAGCTCGGCTTCAACACGGGTTCCTGAGACTTCGCCGACGTGAAAGGCGCCGGTGGAAAGATCCATCCAGGCAAGACCAAAGCTTTCACCGCCGGCCTCCGGCGCAAGCGCCAGCAACCAGTTGGCTCCACCGGTCGGAAGAAGTGCGTCCTCGGTTAGCGTGCCTGGCGTGATGAGGCGCGTCACATCGCGCTTTACCACGGCCTTGGAACCACGTTTCTTGGCCTCTGCGGGATCTTCCAACTGTTCGCAGACAGCAACCTTGTGGCCGGTGGCGATTAGCTTTTGCAGATAGTCTTGCGCGGCATGCACCGGCACACCAGCCATGGGGATGTCGTCCCCGCCATGCTTGCCGCGCTTGGTGAGCGCGATGCCGAGCACACGGCTTGCCACCGCCGCATCATCAAAGAAGAGCTCGTAGAAATCGCCCATCCGGAAAAACAGCAGGCTGTCGGCATTCGCCGCCTTGATCTCCAGATACTGCGCCATCACAGGTGTTGCGCCCTGCGCCACCGGCAGAGGGGCAGCAGGCGCTTGTGTGTCGTCAGGCTTCAGGGCGGGCGCGTCCATGGGTTCGTTCTAGCAAATGCCGGTTCAAACGCCAGCGGACCAGCCACCAAAGCCGTGCATGACCGGCCGGCCGGCAAAAGAGCCTGGACAAACACCTTTCACGCAACCTCACTTGGCCTTTTTAGAACTTGTTCCTATGGACTGTTTCCATCCCTGCATTGCCGCTTTTATGGTCAGCGGCTCAACCATCCTGAAAGGACCTCACCTTATGGCCCGCGACCTGCCCGGCGACCCCCACCAATCCCGCAACACCTTTGGTGGCAAGCGTCCGGCAATCACCGATCAGGATGCGCTCGATTTCCACGCCGCAGGCCGTCCGGGCAAGTTGGAGGTGGTCGCCACGAAGCCCATGGCGACGCAGCGCGATTTATCGCTTGCCTACTCGCCAGGCGTTGCAGTCCCGGTGGAGGCGATTGCCGAGAACCCCGACTGCGCGTTCGATTACACAACGCGCGGCAACATGGTGGCGGTGATCTCCAACGGCACAGCCATTCTGGGCCTTGGCAATCTGGGTGCACTGGCCTCCAAACCGGTGATGGAAGGCAAGTCGGTCCTCTTCAAGCGCTTCGCCGATGTCGATTCCATCGATCTGGAACTCGACACCGAAGATGTCGACGCCTTCGTCAACGCCGTGCGCTATCTCGGCCCCTCCTTCGGCGGCATCAATCTGGAAGACATCAAGGCCCCCGATTGCTTCATCATTGAAAGCCGGTTGCGCGAGCTGATGGACATTCCGGTCTTCCACGACGACCAGCACGGCACGGCCATCATCGCGCTTGCCGGGCTCATCAACGCTCTCGACCTCACCAATCGCGACATCAAGGAAACGACGCTCGTCTGCAACGGCGCGGGCGCGGCCGCTATAGCCTGCATCGAGCTCATTAAAGCGCTCGGCATGCCCGCGGAAAACATCATCCTGTGCGATACACGCGGCGTCATCTATCAGGGCCGCGAAGACGGCATGAACCAGTGGAAGGCGGCCCACGCCACCAAGACCGACCGCCGCACGCTGGAAGAGGCAGTCAAAGGCGCTGATGTGTTCTTCGGCCTGTCCGTCAAAGGAGCGCTGACGCAGGACATGGTGGCGTCGATGGCCGACAACCCGATCATCTTCGCCATGGCCAACCCCGATCCTGAGATTGCACCGGAAAAGGTAATGGAGGTGCGCCAGGACGCCATCATGGCGACCGGCCGGTCCGACTACCCCAACCAGGTCAACAATGTTCTGGGCTTCCCGTACATTTTCCGCGGCGCGCTCGATGTTCGGGCGACCACGATCAATGACGATATGAAAATCGCTGCCGCGCGAGCACTCGCCGAGCTGGCACGCGAGGATGTGCCGGACGAGGTGGCGGCCGCCTATCAGGGGTCACGTCCCCGCTACGGTCCGCAATACATCATCCCGGTGCCGTTCGATCCGCGCCTTATCTCCGCCATTCCGGCCGCTGTTGCCAAAGCGGCGGTTGAGTCCGGCGTTGCCCGCCGCCCAATAGTCGATGAGGCGGCGTACCGGGCCGAGCTTTCCGCCCGGCGCGACCCCGTGGCAGGCGTTCTCAACCGCATCCATGAGCGCGTGAAGCGGCTTAAAAAACGCGTTGTCTTCGCCGAGGGCGAGGAAGAGCAGGTAATGCGTGCCGCAGTCTCTTTCGCCAGCCAGGGCCTCGGACAGGCGGTGCTTGTTGGCCGCGAAGACGTCATCCGCCGCGAAGCCGAGGAGGCCGGCATTGACCTGTCGATGCTGACAATCGCCAACGCTCGGACTTCGCGCCGCCAGGAAGACTATGCGGAGTTCCTGTATCAGCGGCTCCAGCGCAAAGGCTTCCTCTACCGCGACTGCCAGCGCATGGTGAACACGGACCGCAACTATTTCGGTGCCTGCATGGTCGCCATGGGCGAAGCGGACGCGATGATCACCGGCGTCACGCGCAACTATTCGGTCGCGCTCTCGTCTGTGCGTCGGGTGGTTGATGCTAAGCCTGGCCACCGGGTGATCGGGGCGAGCCTCTGCCTTGCACGCGGCCGCACGGTCCTCATCGCCGACACCGCCGTGCACGACATGCCAACCTCCGAGGAGCTGGCGGACATCGCCGAAGAGGCTGCCGGCGCCGCCCGTCGTCTGGGTTATGAGCCAAGGGTGGCCATGCTCGCTTACTCCACCTTCGGCCATCCACCGGGCGAGCGCTCCGCGCGGGTTCAGGAAGCTGTACGCATCCTTGATAAACGCCGTGTCGATTTTGAGTATGATGGCGAGATGAACGCCGATGTGGCGCTCAACATGGACGTGATGGAGCAGTATCCGTTCTGCCGGCTCACCGCGCCCGCCAACGTCCTCGTCATGCCGGCGTTTCACTCCGCATCCATCGGCACAAAAATGCTTGAGGAACTGGGCGGCTCAACCGTCATCGGGCCGCTGCTGGTCGGCCTTGACAAGCCGATCCAGATCACGCGTCTCGGCGCGAGTGATGCGGAGATCGTCAATATGGCGGTGCTCGCCGCCTACAATGTGAACGCGTAGCGTGGGTTGGGCCGTCAGCCTAGCTCGAAGGTGAGCGTTTCTTAGAGAACGGCCAGGCCGCCGCCGGAGCGCAACAGAGTGCTCCGCAGGCTTGCCGGCAGGGCGAGCCAAATGCACTTCATGGTGGGTCGCATAATCTTCAGGAAGCCTTCGCGGTAGATCCAGGCTGCTGGTGATGACGCGACCAGATAGTCGACCACATCGACGGTCATGGTCGACCAGCTTTCTTTGTAGCCGGTCATGGGCGCCAGCATGTCATAGCCGGCCCATCCCGCCTCAAAGCCGTGCAGGATAGATGATTCCATCTGCACCTTGCCGGCCGACAGCGCCTCATAGGCCGGATCATAGGTGCCCATGAAGGCAATGTTACCATGGGAGCCGGTGAGGCCGATCTCAATCGCCGCCGGCTTGCCGTCCACTTTCTGAACGAACAAGGTCATAGGGTTGGCAACGCTCGACCGGGCAATGGATGCCTTCAGGGTTTTCAGCGCGCGGGCATCCATAAAGGCACGGCTCGACAGGCCGCGGGCCGCAAGCCAGGCAAGTTTCCAATCGAGCGCCAGATCGCAGAGCTCAGCGGCTTGCGGGCCGGCTTCGACGACCTCAAAGGAGAGCTCACCGCGCTTGGCAAGCGCATTGCGTTTCTTGCGGCGGTTCTGCCGCGAGCGTTTCGAAAAGGTCGCGAAATAGTCTTCCGCTGAACCGAAGCCGGTGAGGTCAGCAATGGCCGCTTGGCGCGTCTCCCCCAGGGTATGGCCGGGAAGATCGAGCAGTTGGTGGACACGGGCATCGGCGCGCACATTGCGCAGCAACAGGCCGGCAAGTGGCCATTGCTTCAGCGCTTCGGCCAGGCAGGCTCGAACGGCCTTGGCGTCGCAATCAGCGTCAAGCAACACGTCGCCATACTGGATCAGCGGATCACCGACCCATTCGGCCAACGCCACGGGGCCATCACGGCGCACCGCTAGCGGCACAAGGCCAACCAGTTCGTCAGCATCATAGATCGCCAGAATGTGCGCATGATGGGTCGGATCGCTGCCGAAAGCATACGCATCAAGCCAAGGCAGGCACAGATCGAAGGCCTGAAACGCAACCGAGCCAGAGGAGCGGATCGTCAGAGCTTGCCAATCCGTCTCAAGCGCCAAGATCGAATCGCGATCGCTAACAAGCTGCGCGCGATAGCGCTGTGCGGTCGCTTTGCTTTGTGCGGAAGGGCGGCTTTGGCGGTCGGCCTGGTCAAAAGGCGCGTGCTTGGCATCCAGAAGCTCGGCTCGGGCGGATTGAACGGCCCGCCGTACCCTCGCGCCCCGGACCGGATAAAGCTCTGCGTCGATGCTCATTGGTGCTGCCATGCCCTGATGAAACCTGGCCGGCACAGTGCACGATCTGTTTTAAGATTGGGGCAAGAGGCAGGGTCACCAGCGCGTTAACGCGGTTGGTCGAATGCAACCGACCTCTTCGTCATCGACAATAGGTGCTGGAGCGCTGGGCGTTGTCGATATGGATATGGTCTTGATGGAACCCATCCGACCCGGGCCCAAGCACCGTTTTGAACGGACCACAGGCAGCCTCGCGATAGGTGGCCTGAAAACGCGCATCGCCGCTGGTCGCATCGCCCGGCTGCGGCTGGACGGACCATTGATAACCATCGGTCATTGTGATCGCCCGCACATCGATGGCCCTGCCAAAGCCATGTTCGCTCACACGGGCACCCTCCACATGGTTGCGGGTCCGGCACACGTAGGACGCGGCAACATGAACGGTGGATGGCCGGCTTCCAAAGGCTGACTGCGCCTCGGGTGTCAGTGTGCCAGCCAGGAAATCGGAAAAGGCGAGCGCAGTTGGGCAGGCGAGGAGCGCAGAGGGGGACAGCGTGACAGGCCCGATAGAGCGCACGCGCACCGCATCCTCAATGCCGCAGACCCCTTCGCCGGTGTGCTGGCCGACCGTTTCAAAAACGACGCCTGCCGATTGAAGTGTCGCCGCGCAGCTTGACGCTGCCGCAGGCTGGGCAGGTACGGCTTGCGGAGTTGAACGGGTCGTTAGCTGTGGCCGCGCAATAGGGTTGGGGGGGGCCTCCAGCGCTGGCCCCACCACAGCGATCGGTGGAACAACTGGGTTGGGTGGAGTGGTTTCGTTTGCCTCGCCAGTGCTCGTCGCCATCCACACCATGGGCAATAGGAGGACGGTCAGGCCCGGTCGGCAGAAGGCAGGGATGAGGCGCACGGGAAGATCTCTGGCTGGGGCGTTCTTGGTTTTCTGCTCCGTGACCTAGCTTCATGTCCATAGCGAGGCCAGCCTCCTGAGCAATCCAGGCCCCCGGTCGAGAGCGAAATGGAATTGCGCTATCTGAGAGATCGGCAAAACAGTTTGTACCATCTGATGGTCAAATGAACTTCTTGTCGCAAGACCATTGCGCTGGTCTTGGTTAGCTTAAAGACCTCTTTCCTACCTTGAAACGGGGTTCATCCGATGACTCGCCTTTCCGCTCTTGCTCTTTCCACCACCGCGGCTGCTCTTTTGGCCGGAACCGCCATGGCCGGCGAAGCCACGCCGCTTGTCGATACCGCCTGGCTTCAAGCGCATCTCGACGCGCCGGAGGTCGTTGTTCTCGATATTCGCAACGTCACCGATGAAGCCGATCCTTTCGCCCAGGGTCACATTCCAGGTGCCGTTGCCGCCGCCTACAATCAGGTCGGCTGGCGCACCGAAATTGACGGCACCATCGGTGTCCTGCCGCTAGAGGCAGACATTCAAGCGCTGATCGAGAGCCTCGGGGTCGACAATCACGAGCATGTGGTGATCGCCCCTGTGGGTGAAAACTCTTCTGACTTCGGTGCTGCCACCCGCGTCTATTGGACCTTCAAGGTCCTCGGCCATGACAATGTGTCCATCCTTGACGGCGGCTATGTTGCCTGGAACCGCGATGGCGGCGCGCTCTCAACCGAGGCCGCACCGGTTGAGCAGGGATCCTTTGAGATCAGCTTCCGCGATGAGCTTCTCGCGACAGCCGACGATGTTGAAGTTGCCGACGCGTCTGGCATCACGCTGGTCGATGGCCGTCCGGAAGCGCAATTCACCGGTGAGCAGCAAAGCGGCGTCGTCGCCCGCGCCGGCACCATTCCAGGTGCTGTGAACCTTGAGCAGGCGCGCCTCTATGATGTGAATGCTGCTTCATATGCCGATGCGCAGACAGTGGCATCCATCGCCGGCGAAGTTGGCGTGCCGCTTGATCAGGCCGCCATTACCTTCTGCAACACCGGCCATTGGGCCTCTGTCGTCTGGTTCGGGCTTTCAGAGGTCGCCGGCCAAGAGAATGTCTCCATGTATGATGGTTCTATGACCGAATGGGCAGCCGACCCAGCGCGCCCCGTCATCAACGGCGCGGTGAATTGATCCAATCAGTCTGAAATGAAGAAACCCGCTCAGCCATGGGCTGAGCGGGTTTTTTACGTTCTATCGGCAAAGATCAGCCGCCGAAGAAATCCTTCACCTTGGCGAAGAACCGGCTTATTTCAGGGTGCCCGCCTTGCCCGCAGCGGCATCAGCCGCGAGGACAAGCAAGCCAGGATGAACCACACGAGGATCACCCCCCGAAGAAATCCTTCACCCTGTCGAAGAACCCACTCATTTCCGGGTGGTTATGGTCCCCGCCTTCGGCTTCGAACTCAGCCAGCAGTTCGCGCTGGCGCTTGGTGAGTTTCTGTGGCGTTTCCACCAGCACCTGAACGTACATGTCGCCTTCCTCGCGCTGACGCAGGATGGGCATGCCCTTGCCCTTCAGGCGGAACTGTTTGCCGGTCTGGGTGCCCTCGGGCACCTTCACCCGTGTGCGCCCGCCATCAAGCGTCGGGACCTCGAAATCTCCTCCGAGCGCTGCCGTGGTAATGGAAATCGGCGCGCGGCAGAACAGGTCCGCACCATCGCGCTGGAAGATCGTGTGCGGCTTGATTGAGACGAAGATGTAAAGATCGCCGGCCGGCGCTCCGCGCATGCCGGCTTCGCCCTCGCCAGCGACGCGGATGCGGTTACCATCGTCAATGCCGGCGGGGATATTGACCGATAGCGTGCGCTCCTGCGTAACGCGGCCCGTGCCGGTGCACACATCGCACGGGTCTTTGATCACCTCGCCACGCCCGCCGCAGGTTGGGCAGGTCCGCTCCATGGCAAAGAAGCCCTGGCTCATGCGCACCTTGCCCATGCCGCCGCAGGTTTCGCAGGTTACAGGACTGGTTCCTGGTTTTGCGCCGGTGCCTGAACAGGTGTCACAGGCAACCGAGGTCGGCAGCACCAAATCCACCGTCTTGCCTTCAAAGGCTTCTTCCAGCGTGATGTCCAGATTGTAGCGAACATCCGAGCCGCGCTGGGCACCACCGGCGGAGCGGCGTCGCGAACCACCCATGAACTCGCCGAAAATCTCTTCAAAGATGTCGCTCATGCCGGCCGCGCCGGCCCCGCCACCGAACCCGCCCATACCGCCGGGGCCGCCCTGTTCAAAGGCCTGATGGCCGAAGCGGTCATAGGCCGCCCGTTTCTGAGGGTCGCGCAGAATTTCGTAAGCTTCGTTGACGTCCTTAAAGGCTTGTTCTGCCTCCGCATCGCCCGGGTTTCGATCCGGGTGGAACTGCATGGCTTTCTTGCGGAAAGCACTTTTGAGCACCTTGTCATCGGAGTCGCGGGCGACGCCCAAAAGCTCATAGAAGTCCTGCTTGGCCAAACCGGGGTGCCTTAGGGTTGAAAAGGAACGAGAAACGGAGCGGGTGCCGCGTTGACAGGCCCATTGCCACCTGTCAACCGCGACAGGCGCTCAAATGGGGACGCAAGGTCCGCTCTGCAAGCAAGAATTGGCTGGTTGGACTGCTCTTTACCGGCTGAATGCCGACCGGATGAGGCTAAAGCCGGCCAGCGAGAACAGGGCTGCCGTTGCGCCCTCCACCCATCGGCTAACCCGCCGATAACCCCGCCGGAGGGCAGGAAGTGAAAAGGCGAGCGCGTAGCCGGTGTAGTTCAGAACGCCGATCGCCATGCAGATCAATGTCACCGTCGCCACCAGACCAATGCCACTGTCATTGGAAAGCCCCATGGAAAGGGCGGCCATCCAGGCGATGACAGCCTTGGGGTTGGAGAGGTTGAGGAGAAGCCCGCGCCAAAACCAGCGGCCATTTCCGCTCTCTTGCATGCTCACGGCCTGCTCGTCGCCCTTGACTGCGGATTTGCCTGCCTGAAAGGCAAGCCACAAAAGGTAGAGACCACCAAGGATTTTGAGCGCTGTGAGCGCATAGAACGAGCTCTGGAGCAATGCGCCCATACCGGTGGCAGCGATACAGCCCCACACCGCAAGACCAAGCGAAAGACCCAGCCCAAACTCCAATCCCTTTTCGCGCCCGCTACGCATCGAGATGGTCGCAACCGCCAGATTGGCCGGACCGGGCGAGACGGCAACGATGAAGAAGGCCGCTGCAATGGGGAGGAGAGTTTCAAGCATGGTCGTCACCTGGAACAGAGCCCGCACTCCGCTCACACATCAGGTTACAGAGACGTCCGTCAAGCTGCGCGACTGGCCTTGGCGGTGAAGAGCCCAGCCAGGCCCAGAAAGGTCGCCCCGAACCGGTTGGCCAGCTTCATGGTCCAGGGCCTGCGGAATTGATCTCTGAGACTGCTCGCAAAGACGAGCCAGAACAGGCTGTTGACAGTCGCGATGGCCAGGAAGGTCAGGATCAAAATTGCGAACTGCTGAAAGATCGGGCCTGAGGCGCTGACAAATTGCGGCACGAAGGCGACGTAGAACACCGGTCACTTGGGATTGAGTACGCTGACCAAAAGTGACTGAAGAAACACCGATCTCAGAGGTTGGCGAGCGCCTTCCTCGCCTGCCGTCCAGTTCTCAGTCGGCGCCATCCAGAGCTTGAAGGCAAGCCAGAGCAGATAGACGGCTCCGGCCATCTTCAGAAGCGTGAAAAGAAAGGCCGAGGTCGCCAATAGCGCACCAGCACCGGCAAGCGACAGGCTCATGGCCACGAACGCTCCAGCGACCACCCCTGGTACGGTTGCTAGTCCGGAGCGCCGGCCATCTCGGATGGCATAATTGACCGTCAGAACGATGTTGGGACCGGGGATCAGGACGACCGCCGTGCTGGCGACGACAAAGGCGATCCAGGTCTCAAAAGTCATCGCGGCGCTCCTCTGTACGAGGAGCTTAGGCTGAAAGACGCCTTCAAATCCACAAGCGAATAGGACTCGGCTTTACTGCGGGCCTATCCGCTCAAACGCCGTGTCAGACCGTCCTTCCAGGGTCGCGGTGTAGCCGGATAGGCAACCAATCGTGTGATAGATCTTAGCGGACCAGCGTCCATTCGACGGTGCGACCACTTGGCGACGTAAAAGTCAGGACATCGCCATTCACATCCACCGTTTGACACTCAAAGCCAGCGGCTTGTTCCGGAGCGGTAATGTCTCGACACCACTCGCCATCGACGATTTCCCAAGTACCGACAACTGGGCCACCCAAGAGCGTACCGTCTGGATTAACGTTCAATTCGAAGCGCCCATTGGTCATGACCGCGCCGGATAGCATTGATTGAAGATCATCTGCCAAAGCAGATGAGCAACTCAACGCCAAGATACATGAGGTTATGCTTATATGTATTTTCATATCTATGGTTTCCTCTTGTAGTCTCTTTTTTAATATAATGACTCATAAATAATAAAACATAAAGTTTGATCTTTGGAACCTGGCTACTGCTCAAACACCGTGTCGGACCGCCCTTCCAAGGTCGCGGTGTAGCCAGCGTCTGTCAGAACCTTGCGCAGCGCGTTGCCGGCATCATGCTTGGTTTCGGCGAGCACCATGCGCGGAAAAAGATGCTCTGGCGCGTCCCGCAGGAACGGCCCAATCGCCTGCACCTCGTGGCCTTCGATATCGATCTTGAGAAAATCGATGCGTGTCAGCCCCGCATCCGCAACGATGGAGGAAAGCGGCCGTGCCGGCACATTGATCAGACCCTTCTGGTACAGGCTTGGCGCTCCATCGGTCACCTTCACCGAACCCAGGTTCCAGGTGCCCGTTTGCAGCTGCACCATGCCCGGTGAGTCGCTCACCGCACAGCGCGCGACGGTCGTCTGATCATCAAGGCCTGAGAAGGCGAGATTGGCGACCAGGCGGTTCTGTGTCTTGGGGTTGGCTTCAATGCAAAGCAATCGAGCGGTCTTGCCGGCCTTCGCGGCCAGATGGGCGCACAGCACAGAGTAGGTGCCGGTGTTGGCGCCCACATCAACCACGACAGCTTCCTGGTCCATGCTGCCGGTCAGACAACGCGCAATGGCAGCTTCTTCGGGAAGATCGACTAGGCCTGGCCTAGCATAACATTTGGTGTCGGCATGGTTCTCGCGCGGGTAAAGCCGGAGGCGAAACCCCTCATAAGGCTCCAGATCCACCGGCCCCGGACGGCCAAGCAGCGAAAGCCGCCAGATTGGCCAGTTGAGGATCGACCCCATGCGCGGAAAGCGACGGGGAACCAGCTTCGTGCCGAACGCGCGTATGGCGCTGCGCGAGGGACCAAGCGAACAGGTTCCAAATGGGGCGTAGGGGGTGAACGCGCGGCGACTGTCGGCGATCTGTGAAGCGTCCACCTCAATGGCGGGCTGGTCTGGCGAATCAGAATATGTCAGGTCACGCATGATGGGCGCGACCGTATGGCGATACCACGCGTCACTTTGATGACACTTGCTCCCTCACGGCCGCGGTTCGCCGCAGGCAGCCTGACCAAACAAAAAAAGGCCCGGCAATTGCCGGGCCTTTTCTAACCTATTGAGAAAGAAGAGCGTCAGGACGCTTTCTTCTGGTCGTCGTCATCGACATCTTCAAATTCGGCGTCGACCACATCATCGTCATGCGCAGCGTCAGCAGCCGCATCGGCGGAGGCAGCAGCCTCTTCCTCAGCCTGGCTAGCGGCATACATTGCCTCTCCCAGTTTCATGGACGCAGTCGCCAGAGCCTGGCTCTTCTCGTCGATGGCCTCTTTGTCGTCGCCTTCCAGCGCCGTCTTCAGATCGGCAATCGCAGCCTCGATGGCAGATTTGTCGTCTTCGCCGACCTTGTCGCCATAGTCTTCCAGAGCCTTTTCGGAGGAGTGGACCAGCGCTTCGCCCTGGTTTTTTGCTTCCACAACCTCGCGACGCTTCTTGTCCTCTTCGGCATGGCTTTCCGCGTCCTGGACCATCTGGTTGATGTCATCGTCGGACAGACCGCCAGAAGCCTGAATGCGGATCTGCTGCTCCTTGCCGGTGCCCTTGTCCTTGGCGGACACCGACACGATGCCGTTGGCGTCGATGTCGAAGGTCACCTCAATTTGAGGCATGCCGCGCGGTGCCGGCGGGATACCAACGAGGTCGAACTGGCCGAGGATCTTGTTGTCGGCAGCCATTTCACGCTCGCCCTGGAAGACCCGGATGGTCACGGCCGACTGGTTGTCGTCGGCGGTGGAGAACACCTGGCTCTTCTTGGTCGGGATCGTCGTGTTGCGGTCGATGAGGCGGGTGAACACGCCGCCCAGGGTCTCAATACCCAGCGAAAGCGGCGTCACGTCGAGCAGCAGGACATCCTTCACGTCACCCTGCAGCACGCCAGCCTGAACGGCCGCGCCAATGGCAACAACCTCGTCAGGGTTCACACCCTTATGCGGTTCCTTGCCGAAGAACTCCTGCACCGTTTCCTGGACTTTGGGCATGCGGGTCATGCCCCCGACCAGAACAACCTCGTCAATGTCGCCGGCTTTCAGGCCAGCGTCCTTGAGAGCAGCCGCCATAGGGTTGACCGTGCGCTTGACCAGATCATCCACCAGGCTTTCAAATTTCGCCCGGGTCAGCTTCATCGTCAGGTGCTTGGGACCGGAGGCATCGGCGGTGATGAAGGGCAGGTTGATCTCGGTCTGTGTCGAAGACGACAGCTCGATTTTGGCCTTCTCGGCAGCCTCTTTCAGACGTTGAAGGGCTAGCTTGTCGGCCTTCAGGTCGATGCCCTGCTCTTTCTTGAACTCGTCGGCCAGATACCCAACCAGGCGCATGTCAAAGTCTTCACCGCCCAGGAACGTATCGCCGTTCGTGGACTTCACCTCGAACACGCCGTCGCCGATTTCCAGGATGGAAACGTCGAACGTGCCGCCGCCAAGGTCATAGACGGCGATGGTTTTACCATCGTTCTTCTCAAGCCCATAGGACAGCGCTGCCGCCGTCGGCTCGTTGATGATGCGCAGAACCTCAAGGCCGGCGATCTTGCCAGCATCTTTGGTGGCCTGGCGCTGAGCGTCGTTGAAATAGGCCGGTACGGTGATCACCGCCTGCTCGACCTTCTCGCCAAGGAAGGCCTCGGCGGTTTCCTTCATCTTTTGCAGGATGAAGGCGGAAATCTGTGACGGGGAATAGTCGGTGTCATCGACTTTCACCCACGCATCGCCATTCTCGGCTTTTACGATCTCGTACGGCACAAGGTCCTTGTCCTTGGCGACCGTTGGATCGTCGTAACGCCGCCCGATCAGGCGTTTGACGGCAAACAGTGTGCCGTCCGGATTGGTGACCGCCTGGCGCTTGGCCGGCTGACCGACCAGCCGCTCGCCGCCATCGGCAAACGCGACCATGGACGGCGTGGTGCGCGCGCCTTCAGCGTTCTCGATCACTTTCGGGTTTTTGCCGTCCATCACGGCCACGCAGGAATTGGTGGTTCCCAAATCAATACCAATGACTTTCGCCATGGATCGTACCTCATTGTGTTTCAGGCAGACCGGCCGGACCCGACTGCGCGGCATTCCGGCGAATGCGCGAGGCCATATCAGAAAAGCTGCCGCGCCGCGATCCCCTTGGGGGGTGGGATGAAAAATCGGTGGGGAAAGCCCGTCAGTCAGGCGCTCCGCGATCGGGCGGTATATAAGAACGGCCCTTTCGCCCTGCAAGACGCTTCGCGCAACAAGGTGATTTGCCCCTATCAACCATTTGGCGGGTATCGGCCCATCAGGTGCCGGCCTTCTTGCCGCGCCACAAAATAAAGAGCCCGGAACAGACGATGAGCCCGCAGCCGGCAAGCATCGCAAGGCTCAGTTCTTCGCCAAACAGGACAACGCCGAAGGCGATCCCGAACAGAAGCCGCGTGTAGCGAAACGGCGTCACGGCCGACACATCACCGGTCCGCATGGCCTTCATCAGTGAGGAATACCCCACCAATCCGGCAAGCACTGCCCCGCAAACGAAAAGCGCCGCCTGCGGCTGCGGCCACACGAAGGGCACGCGCTCCCATAACGCGTAGAGCAGGCCAGCCAGCATGATGGACGCAAAACCATGCGCCCCGAGAACCGCTGTGCTCAGCGAAGCCGGTGCCGCGCGGCTGGCCAAGTCGCGCCCAGCAAAGCCCAGCATGCCGATCACCGCCAACAGTGACAGGAGGGAAAAACTCTCCGCGCCCGGCTGCACCATGATGATGACACCCACCATGCCAAGCGCAATGGCCAACCAGCGCCGCCAGCCAACTTTCTCGCCAAAGAACAGCGCCGCACCGGCGACCACCACCAGCGGTGCCGCCTGCAAGATCACGGTTGTTGTCGAAAGCGGCGTGAAGGCGAGTGCCAGCACGAAGAACAGCCGCCCGGTGATCTCGAAAAACACCCGCACCCGCATCGGGCGGGAGAAGGCATCAGGCGCAAGGAGGTTCTCCCGGTTGGCGAGCGCAATGGCCGAAAACAACAGCGCTCCGCCCAGCCCGAACAGCACCAAAAGCTGGCTCACCGGCAGGGTCTGCGAGGCCGCTTTGATGAACACATCCTCCACCGCGAATCCGGCCATGGCAGCGACCATAAAGGCGCTGCCGATCAGATCGGCTCGCCGATCGGAGGAAGACTGTTTCGTCACGATGTCTCAGGGTCCTCAGGCAGGCACCAAGAAAAGGCCCGCGTACTGACGCCTCCCGCACTGAGCGGAAATCGGTTTACTGTCAAGGCGCTAGGTGACGCAGGCCTGCCAGGCGATAGCTATTCAGCGAAGGTCGCAATCTCAGCCAGCGGCTTCTTCATCTTCGCCGCAGCCGGCACGCTGGCGGCGGCCGAAGGGTGCCCAACGGCGAGAATCATCACTGGCTTTTCACTCTCAGGACGGCCCAGGAGCTCATTCAAGAACCGCATCGGGTTGGGCGTGTGCGTAAGCGACACCAGCCCGGCATGGTGCAGCGCTGCCAGCAGGAAACCGGTCGCTATGCCGACGCTCTCTGGCACATAGTAATTCTTGAACCGGGTGCCGTCGTCATAGGTGCCCCAGCGTTGGGCGAAGATGACGACCAGCCAGGGCGCGTCCTCCAGATGCGGCTTGTTGACACCCGTGCCGATGGGCTCAAGCGCTTTCAGCCATTCATCGCTCGCACCGCCGCCGTAAAAGCGCCGCTCTTCCTCCTCTGCCGCCTCACGGATCTTCGCCTTGATCCCAGGATCGGCGATGGCCACGAAATGCCAGGGCTGATGATTGGCGCCCGACGGGGCAGAGCCGGCTGTACGGATGCAGTCCTCGATCACAGCCTTGGCCACCGGTCGGCGATCATAATCGCGCACCGAGTGGCGCGTCTTCATGCGCTCATAAAAGGCGCGCGCTTCGGCCAGCATAGCCTCATCGGAGAGCTCAGCACGGTCTGGCAAATCAAGCGGTTCATAGGAAATGTTGGTGCGGCTGAACATGGGCCACTCCCGATTTTGGACATCGCTGCACGATACAGTGAAGGTGCGCGAAGGGAACCGTTTAGAAGGGCACAGCTCAGTTCGCGCGGCGTTCGGCGTCCGGACCGTAATAGCTGATGTAGCGCTGAGATATTTTTTCCACCGGCAGCACCACCAGCACGTCCGTGGTGCCGAACTGATGGTCGACCACGGCGCCATCGCCGATCAGTCCGCCAAGCCGCAGATACCCTTTGATCAGGGGTGGCAGAGCTTTGAGCGCTTTCTTCGTGTCGAGTTCATCCTTGGGCAGAAGGTCCATCGGTTCGTGCAACTCCGGCAGGGCCTCTACACGCCAGGCCGGTTCCGCGCGAGCATAGTGATGGAGGTAGGAAAGCGGCAGTGCCAACTCGTCGGGCTCGGTCCCTTCCAGGCTTGCGCACCCAAACAAGACATCGATGCCTGAATGCACCACATAGCGCCAGATGCCGTGCCACAGCAGTTCCACGGTGCGCTTGGTGCGGTAGGGCTTTAGAACGCAGGAGCGGCCAAGCTCAAGAAAGGTAAGGTCGGGCCGAGCCTCCACAAGCGCATCAATCCTGTACTCACCGGTGGTGTAGAAGCCGTCATTTTCTTCTGCAACGCTTTGCGGCAGCAGGCGGTAGGTGCCGACAATGGCCGGTTCGCCGGTGCGCGGATCGGGCGGCGCATCATGATCAAGCACCAACAGATGATCGCACAACGGATCGTATCGATCGAAGTCGCGCCGCAGCAACCGGTGCAGCATGCCGGGTTTGGCCGACATCTCCTTGTAGAACACATCGAACCGCAGGCGCTGCGCTCGGTGAATGTCACGCGGCGTGGTGGCCAGGCGAACCTCCAGGGGGCCGATCGAGCCAAGCACTGGGCTGAGGGGGCCGGCCAGCGCCTCATCCTCAGGCAGGTAAAGCGGTGTGCCCGGCAACGGTGCACGCAGCGTTGGCGTCATCGATCGCGCGAAGGGAAACACCTGTTCCACGACCCGGCGCGCGGCTTGCCCAGCAGCGTTCTGCACACTGCGGCGGCGCCCGCTAGCGTTAGGCACACGGTCACGGCTGCGCCAGTCACGCTCAGTCATTTTGGGGTCTCAATCTCAACGGACGGGCGTTGCCCAAGCCGTTTGCGTGCGCGCAAGTGTTGGCCGTTCGGTCGATCACAATTCTACGACGTTCCCATGACACAGAGTGCCTCAGTATGGCACGGACCGCCGGGCAGGCGATATGCCGTGTCATGTCAAAGCCTTGGGACGGGTGATGATGGTGCCCGGCCAGTTTGAGGCAGCCTCATGACACAGATTTGTGCCGCTGGCGACTCAGGCACAGGGCGGCGGGTTTTCAGGTACCTCTGAGCCGTCTAGAGATCAGGCCAGTTTAGAGGTGTCCATCAACGCGGCCAGCGCATCGGGCGCAATCGGTTTCACTGCAAAGGCATCGAAACCCGCCGCCTCCACCTTGCGGTCAAGCTCTGGATCGGTGGTGCCGGAAACGGCAACGATCCGGCCCTCAAACCCAAGCGCACGCATCGCTTTGGCGGCTTGGAATCCGTCCATCACCGGCATGGTGAGATCGAGCACAACGCCGTCAAAGCCCTCAGGCCCGACCTCCCGCATGGCATCGACCGCTTCTGCGCCATTGGTGACCACGGTGACCTTGTAGCCAGCCCGCGAAAGCGCAGCCTCGCCGAGCAGGGCATTTACCGGGCTGTCATCGGCCATGAGCATGTGCCGGGTAGGCTCGTTTTCAGGGCCGGCATCACTGTCCGATGGCTGGTCTATCGTTTCGGCATCGGCGGGATCGGGCAGGAAGCCATCGGTCGGCCGGGTGCCGAACTGATCGGTCAGCATCGCTGTCAGAGAGGATTGCCGGACCGGTCGGATGAGATAGCCCGAAAAGCCAGCTGTCGCCAAAGCCTCAAGCCTTTCGCGTTCTGATGGCCGAACCAACATGACAGGTCGAAGTCCAAGGGCGGGAAGGTTAAGCCGCGCCCACAGCACGGCGTAGTCGAAGGTTATGTCGATCAGCACATGGTCATAAGCGTCGTGCAGGCCGGCAAGGCGAGCCGCCTCGCGCACCGTGTCCACGGAGGCACCGAGCATGGAAAGCGTGGCGCACAGCGCCTCGGTCTCCGGCGTGCTGGAGTAGTCGGGCGTCACCACAAGGAGCACCCTTTTAGCTTCCAGGGGTTTGGACTCCTGCCTGTCCTCGGTTGCGTTTGACCTTTCGCCCTCTCCGTCAACATCAGCCCAGATGAGGGGAATGGACAGGCGCATATGCGTTCCAACGCCCATCGACGAGGTGACAAGGTCAAGCCGTCCGTCCATCGCCTCAGCCAGACCGCGCGACAGTGGCAAACCCAGACCCGTCCCTTCCGCGCCAGAGGCCTCCGCCGCGCCCGTGCGGCCGAAGGGCTGGAAGATCAGGGCCTGATCTTTGGGCGCAATACCATCGCCGGTATCAAGCACATCGATCACCAGCATGGGGGCCTCGGCCTCTTCCAGCCAGGCGTCGAGCTTGACCCCACCGGTCCGGGTGAATTTGACCGCATTGGATAGAAGATTGCTGATCACCTGACGCAGACGCACCGGGTCAGCGATGATCGGCTCGGCGAGCACCGGATCGACAACGCTGCCCAAGCCAAGCTGCTTGGCATGCGCGCGGGGAGCTTCCAGCTCCATAATTTGGTTGATGAGCTGCATCACCGAAACCGGGCTGGTGTTGACCGTGACAGCGCCCGATTGCAGGGCCGTGAGATCGAGCAGATCATTCACGAGCGTCAGGAGAAGGCCGCCGCTGGTTTCAATGGCTTCCAGATAGCTGCGCTGAGACGGCGAAAGCTCTGTCTCCGACAGGAGATGCGCCATGCCCAAAATGCCGTTGAGCGGGTTGCGCATCTCGTGGCTGACCGCGCCGATCAGGCGCACGGCGTCGGGCTTCTCCGTGTCCTGGTTCGCGGCCGGCTCACCCAAAGACGCTTTTTCATCGCCCAGCTCGGGATCTTTATCTGCCGCGCCTTGTGATGCGACAGGAGCAGCATACTCGGGCGATGAAAGACCCGGCGGCTCTGGGGACGATGGATCCGAAGAGCTTTCGGACGGATTGCCGGGAGATCGGCGATCGGAGGAGGACGCAGGTACAGACATGGCCCGCCTCTTAGCAGGCTGGCCTTAACAAGCGCTCACCAGCCATGGCGAAAGGGCAATCAGGCAGCCATCAAGGCCCCGGCATCGAGCCCGCGATACGTTAGCGCTTCAGCCAGATGTGCCCGCCCGACCTGTGGCTCGGCGGCAAGATCGGCAATTGTCCGGGCGACGCGCAGCACACGGTAGTAACCGCGCGCCGACAGGCCTGTTCGCTCGGCCGCCTCGACCATCAGAGCCTCCGCATCGCGGTCAAGCGCGGCGTACTTTTCGATGGCACCTTGCGCCGCTCGTGCGTTGAGAAACGCCGTCTCAAACCGTCCCGGTTCCGGACCGTTGTCGGACCCCTGCCGGACCGATGCGGCACCAAACCGTTCCGCCTGCATGAAACGCGCGGCATGAACCCGTGCGGCGACCTCGGCGCTGCCCTCACGCCGCGCATGATTGGCAAGATCACGCGCGGTGACGGCCGGCACCTCGATGCGCAGATCAATCCGGTCCATCAGCGGCCCTGAGACCCGTCCCTGATAGTCAGAGGCGCAGCGCGGTCCGCGCCGACAGACATGACCTGGCTCACCGGCATGGCCACAGCGACAGGGGTTCATCGCCGCGACCAGCTGGAAGGCGGCAGGGTAGGTGACATGATGGTTGGCGCGGGCGATGTGGCATTGCCCGGTTTCCAGCGGCTGGCGCAGGCTGTCGAGCACCTGCGGGGAGAACTCCGGTAGCTCGTCAAGAAACAGAACGCCGTGATGGGCAAGCGAAATCTCACCTGGTTTGGCCCGCATCCCACCGCCGACCAAAGCTGCCATGGAGGCCGAATGGTGCGGCGCCCGGAACGGTCGTCGATCCGTCAGCACGCCGGCTTCAAGTTCACCGGCTAGCGAGGCGACTACCGACAGATCCAACATTTCTCGTGGGCTGAGCGGCGGCAGGAGTGAGGGCAGACGCGCGGCAAGCATGCTCTTGCCGGAGCCCGGCGGCCCGATCATCAGAAGGTTGTGACCACCGGCTGCGGCGATTTCGAGCGCCCGTTTGGCACTTTCCTGGCCGCGCACATCGGCCAAATCTGGCAGGGCAAATACCCCGCCACGCATGGCAGGCCGCGGTTGGCTCATCATCTGCCGGCCCTCGAAATGGTTGGTGAGTTCCAGCAGCGATGCAGCTGCCAGCACCGACAGACCTTCGCCTGCCCAGGCAGCCTCCGGTCCGCAAGCTTTGGGGCAAATCAGCCCTTCATCGCGGCCAACCGCCATCATGGCCGCCGGTAAAACGCCGGACACCGGGGCGACTTGCCCATCAAGCGACACTTCACCCAGCACGACATGGCCGGCAACGCTGTCCGCCGAGATCGCGCCCATGGCGGCCATCACACCGAGCGCGATCGGCAGGTCGAAATGGCTGCCTTCTTTGGGAAGGTCGGCGGGCGCCAGGTTCACGGTGATGCGTTTGGCCGGCATGGCGAGCCCAGATGCCGTCAGCGCCGAGCGCACCCGTTCCCGGCTTTCAGCAACCGCCTTGTCCGGCAGGCCAACAATGGAGAACCCCACTAGCCCCGGCGTAATGTGCACCTGCACATCCACAGGACGCGCGTCGACACCTTGAAACGCAACCGTCGTAACTCGCGAGACCATGCTGCACCCCCTCGATTACTCGAAGGATGCAAGCATAGATTCAAGTTAAAATCTAGAACAAAAAAAGAACAATCAGTTTTTGCGGCGATGCAACCAGCGCGCGAAATCCAGACTCAAGAAAATCAGCCCAGCAAAAGCAAGAATGAGGGGCAATCCTGTGAAAACACTCAGCAACATGATGCTGAGACCAAGATCGGCAAGCGACTGCCACGCGTCACTGCTACAGGTCAGCCCTGGGCCATTGGATCGACAAAGACCCAGGGGTTCTGAGGAAAAAACAAAGGCAAAGGCAGCCGTCACGGTGATGAGCGCCGCGTAGCCAATCAGGCGGAACGGCAGCATCAACCAGCCAAGGAGCCGGCGCCACAGACGTTCCTTGGGTTTCGGGGGTTTTGAGCCGGCCGATCCCGTATCCTCTGACGATGGAAGGGGTGGCGGCTGGTCCATGATCCTGACGCCCTCTTAGTCGCGTTTCGCCTTGATGGCGTCCCACATCGCGGCAGCCGCATTGCCGCCGCCCAAACGTTCCAACGCGCGTATGCCGGTGGGCGAGGTGACGTTGATCTCGGTGATGTAGGGGCCGATCACGTCGATCCCAGCGAACAAGAGACCCATCTCCCGCAGGGTTGGGCCAATGGCCGCGCAGATCTCACGGTCACGGTCGGACAGATCGATCGCTTCGGCGCGTCCACCGACCACCATGTTGGACCGCAGATCGCCTTCCGATGGGATGCGATTGATCACGCCAAACGGCTCGCCCTCCACCAGCAGGATACGTTTGTCGCCCTTGTCGATCTCAGGCAGATAGGCCTGCGCGACCCACGGCTCCGGGTAGAGATCGCGGAAAAGGCCGATGAGCGAGCCGAAATTCTGATCGTCCTCGCGCAAGCGCATCACGCCCTTGCCGCCATTGCCATAAAGCGGCTTCAACACGATGTCCTTGTGTGTGTCGCGGAAGGCGGCAATCGCATCACGATCCTGGCTGATCAGAGTGGGCGGCATGAAGTCGGCGAACCGCATCACCAGCATCTTTTCCGGCGCGTTGCGCACGCCAGACGGGTCATTCACCACCAGCGGCCCGTCCAGAAGCTCCAACAAATGGGTGGAGGTGATATAAGCCATGTCGAAGGGCGGGTCCTGACGCAGCAGGATGACGTCAAACCCGTTCAGATCCATGCGGCTCAAAGGCCCAACGGTCACATGGTCGCCTTCCACATCGCGCACTTCGGCGCTTTGCACCATCGCCGTGATGCGCCCGGATTCCAGGGCCATGGTTGGCGGCGTGTAGACGAAGAGCTCCATGTCTCGCGCCTGCGCTTCCAGCATCATGGCGAAAGTGGAATCGCCCTTGATGTTGATCGATTGGATCGGGTCCATCTGGACGGCAACGCGCAGCGCCATTTGGGTCTCTCTTGCTGGTCAGAAATCGCCCGAATGGGCAGGAAAGGCGTTGGGGATATGGAGGGGTTCGGCGCCCGGCGCAACCACCACGACATCGCAGCGGACGCTCTTGTTGGCGGCACGTTGGCCGTCTTCATCATGCTTGGCAAGCCAGGCCAAAAGCCCGGAGCGGATGCGCGCCTGCTGGCGCGGGCTGACGGCTTCCAGCCCATCGGCTTGCGTTGTGCGCGCCTTCACCTCCACAAAAACAAGGGATTCAGCATCCTCTACGATGAGGTCCAGTTCGCCACCTGGCATCTTGGCGCGGCGGGCAATCTCGGTGAAGCCGAGGCGCTCCATCAAGGCAGCCGCCTCATTTTCCGCCTCCAGGCCCCGATCATAGGCCTGCCTCCGGTCACGGGCCGGCCGTCGATCACGCATCCTCATCTCGCAGGGCGAGCGCGCGTTGATAGACATCGCGTTTGGGCAGATCGAAGGCCTTGGCAACCTCGGCGGCGGCGTCCTTTGTGCGTTGGGTTGCGAGCGCTGTGCGGAGCGCTGCATCCACATCCTCCTGGCTGACCTCTCTTGCAGGCGCCGGTCCAATGATGATCACGATCTCGCCGCGCGGCGCTTCGTCCTCGGAATAGTGCTGTGCCAGGTCACCAAGCGTGGCTTGGTTCACGGTCTCAAACGTCTTGGTCAGCTCCCGCACCACGCTTGCCAGACGGTCGGCGCCCAGACCGTCCGATAAAGCGGCGAGACTGTCCGCCAACCGCGATGGCGCCTCGTAGAGGCAAAGCGTGCCCGGCAACTCAGCTAGACCGGCGATCGCATCGGCCCGTGCCTTTGCTTTCGCCGGCAGAAACCCATGAAAGCTGAACTGGTCAGTCGGTTGACCGGCTATGGAAAGCGCGGCCGTCAGTGCACTTGGCCCGGGCACGGAAAACACCGAGTGGCCAGCCTCCCGCGCCGCAACGACGAGCTTGTAACCAGGGTCAGCGATCAGCGGCGTCCCGGCATCTGAAATCAGCGCTACTACCTCGCCGTCAGTCAGTCGTTGCAACAATGCGGGGCGGGCCTGCGGGCCATTATGGTCGTGATAGGCGGTCAGCGGTGTGGTGAGACCGTAGCGCTCCATCAGCACCCGGCTCTTGCGCGTATCCTCGCAGGCAATCACATCCGCGCTTGCCAGAACCTCCAGCGCCCGCACCGTGATGTCGCCCAGATTACCGATGGGCGTCGCAACAACGTAGAGCCCTGGCGCCGGACGGCTCGCCTCCACTCTACCACCAGCAAGAACAAAAGACGGTCCTGCCAAGGACTTGGTTCTCCATTGCCGATCATCGGTGTTGGGCTTGCATGGACGCAACAACCCACAAGGGAATAGTCCCAAAGATCGTAAGGGACTGCGGCGCGGCTGTTTTTTTGCCGCGTTTGACGGTAAACACGGCTTCAGGATGGGTGTCGAGACGTGTGACGGTGGCAATCGCTGACGCTGACACAGGGGCAAAGCGGCGGCTAAGGCGAGGAGGATCGCAAATGCGGGCGATCACAGGGACGGACGGCAACACAAAAGCGGCAGGCGATGAAAGTGCCAGGCCAGGGCGGCGTGCGGTCGTTCAAGGGTTGGGCATGACAAGTCTGCTGGCACTGGCTGCATGCGGCCCACAAGGCTTTACCGGCCTCGGCACGACCGGCCCCGGTCTGACGGTGACAACACCTGGCATTCAGCCCCAGGGCGAGGTTTTGGGCACCGGTGCCGCGCGTGTCGCCATGCTGCTTCCGTTAACGGCAACTGGCAATGCCGGTCAGGCCGGCCGGAGTTTCCGTAACGCGGCCGATCTTGCGATGGCCGCGCTTGGCGGCAGCGATATCACGCTCATCATCAAGGACACGCAAGGCACGCCGCAAGGCGCAGCCGCGGCTGCCTCGCAAGCGCTGGCCGAGGGCTCGCAGCTTCTTCTGGGACCGATCTTTGCCTCGGAAATTCGTTCCGTTGCCGCTGTCAGCCGCCCGGCCGGCGTGCCGCTGGTTGGCTTCTCCTCTGATGCCAGTGTAGGCGGAAGCGGGGTGTTCCTTCTCTCGTTCCTGCCCTCGTCCGACGTTCGCCGCATCATCAGCTATGCATCGGAGCAGAACCGCACCAGCCTCGGCGCGCTTTTGCCGAACAATGCCTATGGCCAGATCGTGGAGGCGGAGATGCGCCAGGCGGCAGCAACGTCTGGCCTCCAGGTGGCCAATGTCCAGCGCTACGAGCTCGACACTATCGCAATCCAGACGGCGGCGAGCGAGATCGCGGCAAGCCGCGACCAGTTCAATGCGCTTCTGGTGCCTGAGGCCGGTGATGTCATGGTCTCCATCGCGCAAGGCCTGTCCGCCGGCGGTCTGACGCCGCAAAACACGCTGTTCCTGGGTTCTGGCCAGTGGGAAGACGCTCGCGTTCAGAACGCGCCGGAGCTGCGTGACGCGGTCTATCCGTCCGCCCCGCGTGCGCAATATCAAGATTTCGTCAGCCGCTACCGTGCCCGCTTCGGCAATGATCCGGTGCGCATCTCGTCGAACGGCTATGACGCCGTCACGCTTGCCGCCGCGCTGGCTCGGGCCGGCTCAGGACGAATCGATCCATCGATGCTGAACGCCTCATCGGGGTTCTCCGGCATCGACGGCATTTTCCGCTTCCTGTCGAACGGATCGTCGCAGCGCGGGCTTGCGGTCTACCGCGTCACCGGCTCGGGCACCGAAGTCGCCTCCGCCGCCCCGAGGTCGTTCCAAGCATCGTTCTAGGCTTCGGGTTAGGGAAAGTATGGGGCTGACTAGGCCCTATCCACGGTCGCCGTCTTCGCGACAGCGTCCGCCGCTGCGCACGAACGCCGCCGCAGCATCGCCACGACCAACGTAGGTAGCGTTCGGATAGGCCAGTCTAATGGCTTCTGGGATTGGTTCGTTCGATGCCGCTTCTATGGCTGCTTGCATCTCCTCACAACTCGGCACTCTATTTGTCTGGCAGGCCGCCAAAGCAATGGCGGCGAGGGACAATACTGCAAGTCGAGTTGTCATAGTCATGTGGTTCTTCGTCCTTGTGAAACAACCACCTGAATATATTGGTACTTCTCAACAAGGGTCGATGGCACAATCAGTTTTGGGTTAACCGAGGTCTGCCGCAAACCAGTCGTTTTTTGGTTCGACCGATACGATTGGGCCTTTTGTGGCCTTAGGCCGCCAGGTCAGCCACCACGGCGTCCAGCAGGAACGAGCCTTCGCGGGTCGCCCTCAAGCCATCGCCGCCGTCCGATTCCACAAAGCCCTGCTCGATCATGAGGTCGATCTGCCGTTCATCAAGCGTTCGGCTGGATAGCGCCTCATAGCGCGCCTTTGAGATGCCTTCGCGAAGGCGCAGCCCCATGACGAGGTATTCGTCGCCCATCTCTTCCAGTGTCAGCGGGTCGTCCGCGACGAGCCCATGTCCGCCGGCCTCGACCTTCTCCAACCAGCGTTCGGGATGGCGTTCCATGGAAGTCGCATAGCGCTGCCGGTCGGGGCTAGTCTGGTCGATGAGCCGGCCGTGGGCGCCGGGGCCGACGCCGACATATTCGCCATAACGCCAATAGACCAGATTGTGCTGGCAGACCGATCCGGTCGCCGCGTGGTTGGAGATTTCGTAGGCGGATAGACCGCGATCTGTCGTCATCGCCTGGGTGGCGAGGAACATCGCTTCCGCAACCTCTGGATCCGGCACCGCAAGCTTGCCCGCCCGATACTGGATCTCAAACAGCGTGCCCGGCTCGATTGTCAGCTGATAGAGCGACAGATGATCGGCGGCAAAGTCGAGGACCTTGCCCAACTCGTCCTCCCACATGGCGACCGTCTGATGCGGACGAGCATAGATGAGATCGAAGGAGGTGCGGGCGAAATGGTCACGCGCGACCTGCACGGCGCCGAGCGCCTGCTCGACCGAATGGGTGCGCCCCAGCGCCTGAAGATCGGTGTCGTTGAAGGCCTGAACGCCAAGCGATACGCGGTTGACGCCGGCTTTCGCAAACCCGGCAAAACGCTCGGCTTCAACGCTGGTCGGGTTGGCCTCCAGCGTGATCTCCGCATCAGGCTCCACCGACCAAAAGTCGCCGATCGCCTGCAGGATCGTGGCAACTGTCGCCGGCTCCATCAGGCTCGGCGTGCCGCCACCAAAAAAGATGCTGGACACCCGCCGACCCGGTGTCCGCGCGGCCATCGCTTCCAATTCACGGCGAAAGCCGGTGGCAAAGCGAGGCTGGTCTACCGGTCCGCCGCGAACATGCGAGTTGAAGTCGCAATAGGGGCATTTGGTGGAGCAAAACGGCCAATGGACATAGATGCCGAAGCCAGCCTCCTCATCCGATGCGACGGGCGCAAAGCGATGATCGTGCAACGGATCTGAAAGGGGCGCGGCAAGGTCCGTCAAGCAGGGCCCGCCGTCACGATGGCATTGAAGAGCTTTTCAAACGCCCGCGCCCGGTGGGAAAGACCGGTGGTCTCGCCATGCACCCAGCCATGCTTGTCGTCCGATGACATTTCCCCAAACGTAATGTCGTGGCCTTCGGGCATGAACATAGGGTCATAGCCAAAGCCCTTTTCGCCACGTGGCGGCCAGACCAGCGTGCCTTCCACCTCACCGCGAAAGGTCACCTCGGTGCCATCAGTGCGGATAAGGCCGAGCACAGCCACAAACTTGGCCTTACGCTGCTCCGGCGTGGTCGCGCCAGCGGTTTGCAGTTTCTCCTCCACCGTGCGCATCGCCATGGCGAAGTCCCGGTCCGGTCCCGCCCAATCAGCGGTGTAGACACCCGGATCGCCATTAAGCGCCTCAACGCACAGCCCCGAATCATCCGACAGGCTGGCAAGACCGGTCGCAGCATGGCCAGAGCGCGCCTTCAGAAGAGCATTCTCTTCAAACGTCGTGCCGGTTTCGTCGGGGACCTCAAGCTCCAGATCGGCCGATGATGTCACTGGCAGCCCAATTGGCTCCAAAAGCGCACGCAATTCGTCGATCTTGCCGCGATTGTGGCTGGCGATCAGAAGCCGGTCACCAAAGCCTTTCAGTGCAACCATGGTCCTTCCGCCTTCTCTCTCAGCTTACCGTTTGCTCTTGCAAGGCGAGGAGTTCGCCAATGCCTTTCTTGGCAAGGCCCATCATGGCGGCGAGCTGCTCTTCGCTGAACGGTTCACCTTCAGCCGTGCCTTGAATCTCAACCAAGCCGCCAGAGCCGGTGAGCACGAAATTGGCGTCGGTCTCAGCGGACGAATCTTCAAGATAATCAAGATCGAGAACCGGCTCACCTTTGTAGATACCGCAGGAGACAGCAGCCACCTTGTCCTTCAACGCGGTCCCCTTCAGCATGGAGCGGCTTTCCATCCAATTCAGCGCATCATAGCGCGCCACCCAGGCGCCAGTGATAGAGGCTGTGCGCGTACCGCCATCGGCCTGGATAACGTCGCAATCGACGGTGATCATCACCTCGCCAATGGCTTTGAGGTCCACAACGGCGCGCAGCGATCGGGCGATCAGGCGCTGAATTTCAAGCGTCCGGCCCGACTGCTTGCCTTTGGTCACCTCGCGCTGCATGCGCTCATGGGTGGAGCGCGGCAGCATGGAATACTCCGCCGTCACCCAGCCGGAGCCGCGACCGCGCATCCAGCCGGGCACCCGGTCTTCAACGCTCGCCGCACACAACACCTTCGTATTGCCGAACGAGACGAGGCAGGAGCCTTCAGCATGGCGGGAGAAACCGCGTTCCAAAGTGACGGGACGCAGCGCATCTGGGGCGCGGTTAGACGGGCGCATAAAGAATCTTTCTTTGACGAAGCAGATGGGGCGTTTGGTTACCCCCGGCCACTGGGCGGCGCAACCGGTCTGGCAAGCATACTGGCAATTGAGGGCGACTGATTTTAGATAGGCGTTATGAAAGCACCTTCCGGTGACCTGCGACCGGCCCTTGGCTCAGACACGGTTCCTCAGCTCAACGAGTTGGATGAACGCTCGCGCGACGTGTTTCGCAGGGTGGTCGATCACTATCTGACATCGGGCGAGCCGCTCGGTTCGCGCAACCTCTCACGCGATCTCGCTCAGAACGGCGCGACCGGCGCGCTCTCGCCTGCCACCATCCGTAATGTGATGAGCGATCTGGAAGCGCTCGGTCTGGTGTTCGCGCCGCATGTCTCGGCGGGCCGCCTGCCGACCGAGCTTGGCCTGCGGTTCTTTGTCGATGCCTTCATGGAAGTGGGCGCGATCCCACCTGAGGCGCGCGCCTCGCTGGATGCAAGCCTGGGTCCCAACCGCCAACAGGGTACGGTCGAGGATGCGCTGACGGAAACCTCCAACGTACTGTCCGGCCTGACCCATGGTGCCGGTCTGGTGCTCGCCTCCAAGAGCGACACACGGCTTAAGCACATCGAGTTCATCCGCCTGGAGCCGACCAAAGGCCTAGTGGTGTTGGTAGGCGAGGACAGCCAGGTGGAAAACCGGCTCATAGACCTGCCCGAGGGTCTGCCGGCGTCAGCTCTGACCGAGGCGGCAAATTTTCTGAATGCCCATCTGCGCGGCAAAACCCTGTCGGAGGCGCAGGCCGCGCTGGTTGAACGTGAAAAGGCTGTCAGCGAAGAGCTGGATCGCCTGACCCGTCAACTGGTGGATGCTGGCATTGCCAGCTGGGCCGGCGTGGAGGAGGGAAGGCCGCGTCAGCTTATCGTGCGGGGTCGCGCCAACCTGCTGGAGGACGTGTCCGCCCAGGAGGATCTGGAACGCATTCGCCTGCTATTTGAGGATTTGGACTCCAAGAAAGAACTGACCCGGCTTCTGTCCGCTGCGGAATCCGCCGAAGGCGTGCGCATCTTCATCGGATCGGAAAACAAGCTTTTCTCGCTGTCCGGCTCATCGCTAGTGGTCGCGCCCTATCATGATGATGCCGGCACAATTGTCGGCGCCGTCGGGGTTATCGGCCCGACACGTCTCAACTATCAGCGCATCGTGCCGGTCGTGGATTACACGGCAAGCCTTGTGAGTCGTTTGGTGTCGCCGGGGCGCTAGGGCGTTCGAGATGCGCTTTGGAGCCTTGATTTTTGGGGCAAAGCCCCTGATATGCCCTGCACGATTTTTTCCCCCTATTTTCCGCATGAGGTTTGACCATGTCCGGTGCTGGCAAAAGCCCTGAAGAATTGGCCGCAGAGGACGCAGCCGCAGAAATGGAGCGCGAGCGCCTTGCTGAAGAGGCGGAAGGCGACGAGGAGATCAGCGCGCAAGCCGATGACGCTGCAAGCGGCTGGGAACAGGGCCCAAACTATGAGGCAGTGATCGGCGCGCTGCAGGATGAGCTGGAGCAGGCTCGCGATCAGCGCATGCGCGCTGCCGCTGAAATGGAAAACTTGCGCCGCCGCACCGCTCGCGAAGTCGCCGACGCCAAGAAATTCGCCGTCTCCGGCTTTGCCCGCGATCTCCTGTCGGTTTCCGACAACCTTACCCGCGCGCTCTCTGCCGTAACGGATGATGAGCAAGGCGCCGCCAATGAGGTTTGGAAGAACCTTTTGGAAGGCGTTCAGATGACAGAGCGCGAGCTGCTCTCGGTTCTCGACAAAAACGGCGTGAAGAAGATCGTCCCTGAGGGCGAGCGCTTTGACCCCAACCAGCATCAGGCGATGTTCGAAGTACCCGATCCAAGCCAGCCTTCGGGCATGGTGACCCAGGTCGTGGCCGCCGGCTTCATGATTGGTGACCGCGTTCTTCGCCCGGCCATGGTCGGTGTTACCAAGGGCGGCCCAAAGCCCGAAAAGGTCGACAAGCCGATTGAAGCCGAGCCCTCAGCGGCACCAGGTGACACAGCCGGTTCGGCTGAGCCCGGTGAAGCGGTCGACAAGTCGGCCTAACCGCCAGGGGCCAAACCCCTTCACAGCATCGTGTCATGAGACCTGACCCGTAGCTGCAATAGCCGCTGCGGCGGGCCCGATTGTGTGCTACAAAACCGCCCGCAAATCCCGGCAGACCTCAAGACCGGGATAAACCAGGCTGAGAATTCAGCGCGGGGGAGACAATGACGACACCACATGGCGCGTTTCACTGGAACGAACTGATGACCCGCGACGTCGCGGGCGCACAGAAACTCTATTCCCAATCCATGGGCTGGACATTCGAGCAGATGCCCATGCCCGACGGCACGACCTATCACATCTGCATGTCGGGCGATGTGACCGTTGGCGGGATGTTCGACATCTCCAAGAGCCCTCAGTTTGCCGAAATGCCGGCGGGCTGGATGGCCTACATCGCCGTTGATGATGTCGATGCAGCCTTGGCCAAGGCCAAAGGAGAAGGTGCCGTGGTCATGGGTGAACCCTTTGATGTTCAGGGCGTTGGCCGCATCGCCATGGTCCGCCAGCCCGATGGCGCAATGGTCGGCTGGATGACACCGTCCAACGAACCCATGGAGGGTTAAGCAATCGGCCCGACCTGGAGCCGCCGGGCCGTTCTAACGGCGGTGGCTGGCGGTGTCGGCATGGCCAGCGCCAAGGCGAGGGCGATGCAAATCGGTGAACACACCAGCGAGGATGGGCCCATGGCAATGGCCGGCTTTCCTGCCGATTTGCCCAATCGGCTGGACATGGCGTTCGCCTCGGGTCTTTTGATCGGTCTGCACAGCGTGCATGTGACCTGGCGCGGTCAAACAGCGCTTGAGCGTTACTTCGCTGGCGAGGACGAGAACTGGGGCCGGCCTCTCGGCCGGGTCGAGCACAGCGCCAGCACGCTGCATGACCTGCGGTCGGTGACCAAGAGCATCACCAGTCTGCTTTACGGCATTGCGCTGGACCGCGGGCAGGTGCCGCCGCCGCAAGCGCCGCTCCTGGCGGCCTTTCCCGACTACCCTGATCTTCAGGCCGATCCGCAGCGCGCGGACTGGACAGTGAGCCATGCTCTCAACATGACCATGGGGACCACCTGGAACGAAGACCTGCCCTACACCGATCCCAACAATTCTGAGATCGCGATGGAGCGGGCCGATGATCGCTATCGGTTCATCCTCGACCGGCCGATGGCCCACGCGCCCGGCACGCGCTGGACCTACAGTGGCGGCGCAAGCATGCTGATCGCCCGTCTGATCGAAGTCGGAACGGGCAAGCGCCTTGATGCTTTCGTTGAGGAGGTCTTGTTCGCCCCGCTCGGCGTCACCCAGTATGAATGGCATGGCGGCGCGGATGGCGTGCGCTCAGCGGCATCGGGCCTGCGCCTAACAGCGCCTGATCTCGCTAGGATCGGACAGATGCTGCTGGAGAATGGCCGGTGGAACGGCGAACAGGTGGTGCCAGCCAGCTGGATCGAAACGATCAGCACACCACAATTCGACGCAAGCTTTGGCCGAACCTACAGCCATCAATGGTACACGTCAGAGCAGAGAATTCCTGCCGACCCAAGCATCATTCACCCCATGGTCTTTGCCATCGGCAATGGCGGCCAACGGCTCTACCTGCTGCCCTCTCTGGACCTGGTCATCGTGACCTTTTCCGGCCACTACAACCGCATGGATCAGTGGATCAACCCAACCATGGTTCTCAATCGGTTGGTTCTTCCCGCTCTCAATCCGGGCTGATCTGAACTAAGCGGTGACCCGCCTCAGGGTCAGATTGATCCGCCCCGGCGCATCAAGCAGGGTCGATGTGCCCGGATAAATCCGCGTCACGCCGTGAAAGGCGAGCCGCGACGCCCCGCCCAACACCAACACATCGCCAGAGCGCAGACGGATGCCCTCCGTCTTGCCGCCGCGCGTGGTTCCACCAAGGCGAAACAGCGCATCATCGCCCAGCGAGACCGAGACGACCGGCGCGTCGAACATCTCCTCGTCCCGGTCTTGGTGCAGCCCCATTTTCGCCTCCGGCTCGTACCAGTTGATGAGGCAGGCTTCTGGCACCGGCGCGTCCGGGGCAACGGCGTGCCATACCGTTGTCAGCACATCGGGGATCGGCGGCCAGGGCTTGCCGGTAACCGGATGATGGGGCTGATAGCGATAGCCTGATCGATCCGCCACCCAGCCCAAGGACCCGCAATTCGACATGCGCACCGAAAGCGGCTTTCCGGTGCGCGGCATGGTCGGCTGGAACAGGGGCGCGCTTGCAAGAACCTCACGCAAGGTACCGACCAGCGCCGTTTGCTGTTCGCCGTCAAGGGCTTGCTCAAACAGCACGCATCCAGGTTGGGACAACGCATTGGCCCGCAAAGAAAGCTTTGTGACGTCCATACCGGGATGTTTCACCCATCGCCTCATCACGCACAACCCGAAACGGTTTCTTACAATTTGATGACAGCGACGGCTTCATTGGTCAGGAATGATGGACGCTGTGTTTGTCACTTTTGGACCTGTTCCCACCACAAGTTTGCCTTACCTGTTGTGCTTTCCAAGCCTGCTACCCCCTTCGGAGATCGATCCCATGCGCACCATCACCACCCTTGCTACGGGGCTTGCCCTGTCGACTGCCCTCATTGGCGCCGCTGCTGCTGAGAGCGTTGCCATCCCATCGGGCACCTATGCCAGCGACCCGACCCACACCAGTCTTTTTTGGACGGTCAACCACTTCGGCCTTTCCAACTACACCGCCCGCGTGAACACGGTCTCCGCGACCGTCGAACTGGACGCTGAGGATGTTTCGCAGTCGACGCTGACAGCGACCATCGACATGGCCTCCGTCGACACGGACTTTCCATTCCCTGATCGCCACGATTTCAATGCTGAGTTGCAGGGTGAAAACTGGCTGAACACCGCCAACTTCCCCGAAGCGACCTTCACCTCAACCAGCATCACGGTGACGGGCGACGACACGGCTGAAATCACCGGCGACCTCACCTTCCTCGGCCAGACGCTGCCGATGACGCTGGACGCAACGCTGATCGGCTTCATGGAAACACATCCTTTCACCAACAATGCTGCCTTCGGCATCGCCGCCACCGGCACGATCGATCGCACAGCCTATGGCTTCTCGACCTTTGCCCCGAACGTTGGCGCCGAGGTCACGATCACCATCAACTCTGAGTTCCTGGCGCAGTAACGCGCCAGCCACTCGGCAGACAGCGCTGGACCACCCGCCATGGCCGCTCTTTCCCCTCCCCTGACGGACACCGGGTCGGACCGGCGCTACACCACCGTCGCGATCATCCTGCACTGGGTGATCGCGGTGGCGATCCTGTTTCAGATGGTTGGCGGCAAATGGATGGTTTCCGCCGGCGAGCAGGCCTCAACGGCTGTTTTCACGGTCTTTCAGATCCACAAGACCGTCGGCCTTAGTATCTTGGCTCTCACCTTCGCCCGAATTGTCTGGCGGCTCGCCCATCCCGCTCCAGCGCTACCAGAGGGCATGACACGCTTTGAGCATTTGGCGGCGAGCGGCACCCATATTGGTTTCTACGCTCTGTTGATCCTCCTCCCGCTGTCGGGCTGGGCGATGGCGTCGGTCTCGCCGACCGGCATTCCAACCTTCTTCTTTCTTCTCGACGCCCTGCCCTTCGCGCATCTGCCCTTGCTGGCCGATGCATCCTTGGCCGTTCGCCACAACGCCGAGGAGGTGCTGAAGGCAGTGCATGAAAACCTGTCATTGGTCATGGGTCTTCTGGTTCTCCTGCACATCGCCGCTGCGCTGAAGCACCAGTTCATCGCCCGTGACAACCTCATTGCCCGCATGGTGGTGTCGGCCCGCACACTGCCGAACTCCGTCGCGCGCTTCGGCGTGGGCTGTATAGCGTTCGGTTTGGCCGTCGCATTTGTCGCCGGGGGCATTGTGTGGGGCGTCGCGCAAAAGGCTGTACCAACCGCCACCACAACGGAAACTGTTGCGGCCAGCACGGTGCCTGCCACCGCTGGCGCCTGGGTGATCGATCATGAAGCCAGCACACTTGGGTTCACTGTCACCTATACCGGCAACGCCGTTGAAGGGGCCATTGCCAGCTGGTCCGGCGACATCCAGTTCGATCCCGATGATCTGGGGTCGGCCAACGCGGCCATCACCATCGATATGGCCAGCATCACGCTGGGCGATGCGACCTTGCAGGCCCAGTCGGCCGGGAACGATGGGTTCGACCTCGCCAACCATGCCACAGCGACCTACACCGCCACAGCGTTCGCGGCGCTTGAGGATGGACGTTACCAGGCAAGCGGAACGTTGACCCTTCGCGGTGTCAGCGTTGATGTCCCGCTTACCTTTACCTTTGCCGAGGCGGATGGTGTCGCCACCGTTTCCGGCAGCGCCACACTTAACCGGCTGGATTTCGGCATCGGTGCGGTGGGCGCGGCAAACGAGGCCTGGCTGCTCCACGCCGTCGAGGTGCCCTTCGATCTCACCGCCAGCCGGCCCTAGAACAGGTCTTTTCGCTCAGAAACCGCGCGCCACGTCATCCGCCTGTCACACATAAGCGTAGTCTGACGGACGATGAGGTGCCATAACGGCGCGATCCCTTTGTGCGGCGAGTTTCTTTCGTGACATCACCTGAACCTGTCCCTCACGCGGCGCTGCCGGCGGCCTTTTCGAAGCTTGTCGATCAGTCGCGCTTTCTGCGCCAATGGGTCGGCAACCCGATGTCCATCGGGGCGGTTGCCCCATCAAGCGATGAACTCGCCGAGGCCATGGCAAGCCAGCTCGACCCATCGCAAACCGGTCGTGTGCTGGAACTGGGCCCTGGAACCGGTGTTGTGACCAAGGCCATCATTGACCGTGGTATCGCGCCCAACCGAATAACGTCCGTGGAGTATTGTGATCGGTTTGCCGATCTCCTGGGTCGCCGTTTTCCGGCCATCGATGTGCGACGCGGCGATGCGTTCGATCTGCAAGCGCCCTACTGGGACGATGAACCGTTGATCGGGATCGTCTCCAGCTTGCCGCTTTTCACCAGCCCCTATGCCAAGCGCCGCGCGCTCGTCCACAAGGCCGTCAAAGCCTTGGTTCCTGGAGGCGCCTTCATTCAGTTTTCCTACGCCTTGGTGCCACCGGTGAGGCCTGAGCCGGGGAGCTTCTCAGTCGAAAAATCAAAATGGATTGTCCGCAACGTGCCGCCGGCCCGGGTGTGGACCTACCGCGTGAGCCCGACCGCCCATTGACCCGGATGCCGCATGGCCTAGTGTAACCGCCACACAGCCACCCCCGAGCTTCCGGTCCTATCCCATCATGTCGTCAGTCCGCCTTCTTGCCCTGTCCGGGTCCACCCGCGACGGGTCCGTGAACACGAAACTTGCCTCGACCATCACCAGCATGGCCTCAAATGTCGGCTTCGATGCCGTCCAGATTTCCCTCGCCGATCACCCAGCGCCCTTGTTCGATGCCGATTGGGAGAAGCAGAACGGCCCACCTGAACCGATCAAAGCGCTCCAGGCCTTGATGGTCGAGCAGGATGCGATTTTCGTCGCCTCGCCGGAGTACAATGGCGGCATCACTCCGCTTCTGAAGAACACCATCGATTGGCTGAGCCGGGTGAGGGTGGAAGGTCAGCCCGGCTCGCTGGTCTTCAAGAAGCCTGTCTGGTCGCTCGGTGCCGTGTCCCCCGGCGTGCAGGGTGGGGTGAACAGCCTCTATCAGCTCCGTCCGACGATCACCCGCCTCGGCGCGATCGTGATGCCCGAACAATTGACCGTTGGCGGCGGTGCCTCGGCCTTCAATGAGGATGGCAGCTTTGCCAATGACCGCACGATCAACCTTGCAACCGCCCAGCTGGAGCGGCTGTTTGATGTCGCCGGCAAGTTGAAAAGCTGATGGTCGCGCTCCCGGACGCCAAATCCCGCCTAGCGCTCGGTCTTGATGTCACAGGGGTCGATGCCGCCCGCGCCATGCTTGATCGGGTCGGGGACGAGATCGGGGTTATCAAGATTGGTCACCGGCTCGCCTACTCAGGCGGTTTCGGCCTGATTGAAGAGCTGTCGCGCGCTGGCAAGACGGTGTTTGCCGATCTGAAGCTTCTCGACATCGACCAAACGGTTGCTGAGGGCGTGCGATGCGTGGCCGCCTCCGGCGCCACTTTTCTCACTGTTCATGCCTACCCAAAGGCTATGCGTGTCGGTGTGGAGGCGCTGGGACCAAATCCGACGCTCAACCTGCTTGGTGTCACCGTGCTGACCTCAATGGATGACGAGGATTTGCAGGAAGCCGGCTATGCCGTTCCGGCCGATCAGCTCGTCATGGCCCGCGCGCTCCAGGCCCAGCAAGCCGGCATGCCGGGTCTCATCTGCTCGGCCCTGGAAGCGCCGGCGCTTCGCCAGGCTCTTGGCCAGGACATGCTGCTTGTGACGCCGGGGATTCGCTTTGCCGATGGTGAAGCTGGTGATCAGAAACGCGTCGTGACGCCGCAAAAGGCCATTGCCGATGGCGCCGATATCTTGGTCATGGCGCGGCCTATCATCGAGGCCGACGATCCTGCCGCTGCCGCCCGCCGCGCTGTTGAAGAAATCGAGGCCGGGCTCGCCGCGCGTGGCTGACGTCCGCAATACCATCCGCGCCATCACGGTTGACGATCTGTCGAAGCTCGCCCGGCTGGGGCTTGATCAGGCCATCGCGCTGCGCGCAATCGCAACCCAGATGGGATGGCTGATCGAAAGATCTGGGAAGCCGCATGCTGCGTGCGCTGCGCGCTTCGTCGAGGGCGCGGTGTTCATCGATTGCCTAGTCGGCGATCGGGAAGGCCAGCAACGTCTGATCGACCATGTCGTCGCCTATGGCCGCTGGAGCGATGCACCAGCTATCCTGCTTGCTGAAACACCGGCAACCGGCCCGCTGGTCGACAAGGGTTTTGTTGGCCTTGCCGAAGACGCGTTTGCCTTTCTGGCAGCCTTCGACAACCCATCGCGCCTGCGTCTACGGAAGCTCTAACCGGCGGGTTCTTCGAACGCTGTTGCGCCCATGCACGCCAGCAGGCTAGATGCCGACCAGAGATTGCAGGAGCCAAATCAACCATGGTGCGGATTGCCGTTGTTGGCGCGTCAGGACGGATGGGCCGCGCGCTCATTGCTGCCATATTGGCCACCGATGGCGCGACGCTTGCCGGCGCTGTTGAGCGTGAAGGTGCTGAAGCGCTGGGTGAAGACGCTGGCGTTTTGGCCGGCGGCAAGGCTATCGGCACGGCCCTCACCGATGATCCGTTGCCCGTGTTCGCGGCCTGTGACGCGGTGCTCGACTTCACCGCACCAGCCGCCACGCTGCACTATGCGGAACTTGCCGCCCAGGCGCGCATTGTCCATGTCATCGGCACGACCGGCATGGCGGCGGGTGACGAGGCCAAGCTCGACGCCGTGGCCCGCCATGCCGTCGTGATCAAGTCCGGCAATATGAGCCTGGGCGTGAACCTGTTGGCCGTTCTGGTCGAGCAGGCCGCGGCTGCCCTTCCTCTGGGCTTTGACATCGAGATCCTCGAAATGCACCACAAAGCCAAAGTGGATGCGCCGTCCGGTACGGCCCTGATGTTGGGCGAGGCAGCCGCCTCATCGCGTGGCCTTTCCCTGCCAGATGCCGGCGTGTTCACCCGCCATGGTGAAACCGGTCCGCGCCCCGATGGCAGCATTGGCTTTGCCAGCCTGCGTGGCGGGTCAGTGGTCGGTGACCATGATGCCGTGTTCGCCGGCCCGGCCGAGCGCATCACCTTGTCTCACCATGCTGAAGATCGCAGCCTGTTTGCCAGTGGCGCGGTCCAGGCGGCGCTTTGGGGACATGGCAAGAAACCGGGACGCTACACCATGCGCGATGTGCTAGGCCTCGCCACCAAGTCTTAAACCCCTCCTTCCAGCGGCAAAGGAAACCATCCATGGAACGCCTTCTCGTGCTCGTCCGCCACGGTCAGAGCGAATGGAATTTGAAGAACCTCTTCACCGGCTGGAAAAATCCAGACCTGACCGAGCAAGGCGTGCAGGCAGCCCGCACGGCGGGCCAGAAGCTCAAAGACATGAAGCTGGAGTTTGATGAGGCCTACACCTCCGATCTCCTGCGCGCTCAGCGCACGCTCGACCTGATGCAGGAAGAGATGGGCACCGATCTGCCCATCACCCGCGATCAGGCCCTCAACGAGCGCGACTATGGCGACCTGACCGGTAAGAACAAAGACCAGGCCCGCCAGGAGTTCGGCGAGGAACAGGTGCACATCTGGCGCCGCTCCTATGACGTTCCACCGCCGGGCGGCGAGAGCCTGAAAATGACCGCCGAGCGCGTGCTCCCCTATTTTGACCGCGAGATCCTTCCGAAGGTTCTGGAGGGCAAGCGCATCCTGGTGTCAGCGCACGGCAACTCGCTGCGCTCGCTTATCATGCAGCTTGAAGGCCTGTCGGGCGAAGAGATTGTGAAGCGTGAACTGGGCACCGGCGCGCCGATCATCTACCGGCTCGACGAGGCTGGCGGGATCGCCGAGAAGATCGACCTGGCGGACTAAGCCTCTCCAGCACCAGCCAGGTCCAGCTGACGCCAAGCCGAAGGTTTGCAGCCTGCAGAGAGGGCCGCTCATGGGTGGATCTCGGCGCAAGGCCGTGCCGTCCTGCCATGCACAGCGTTGAAAGTCGGTTCACCGGAAAGCCGGGCCTCGCTGCCGGTGTCGGTCCGTGGCGAATGGACAGGATGAGGCGACCTCTTGGGGCGAGAAGCTGGGAAAGTCGGCGGAGCGCCGTTTCGCGCGCCTCAGGCGGGACATGGTGCCAGACCCCATTCACGACGATAACGCGGTAGCTGGATGGGCGCAGCGATGAATCTCGCGTCCTGAGCGTTGGCAGGGCCGCATCTGCCCAGCGCACCGGTAAGGTGCCGCAGCGCTGCTTGCCCGCCCGGTGCAGGGATGGAACGGGCTCGACGGCTGTCACGGCATGGCTCCACTGTGCCAGTCGACGCGTATCACGGGCAGAGCCGGCCCCAACATCCAGTACGGGCTTTGAATGCGTGCCGACATGGCGTTTCAAAAAATCAAGCGGCCATCCTTCCGGGAGGCCGGCGGTGCGCGCAACAAAGTCATCTGCCGCAGTTTCGTACCCTGAAAGGATGCGCGCAATGTGCGCCGACGGATCGTCGGCTGCCGGCGTCACGGAAAGAGGTCGCTCTGCGCGTCAGAGCCGACTTTCCCAATGCTCGCTGCTTCCCAGCCCAGCATCGCCCGCTTGCGCGTCAGGCCCCAATGGTTGCCGGTCATCGCGCCGGTTGACCCATCCGCGCGGTGGCATGGCACGACAAAGGAAATCGGGTGCTTGCCGACCGCCGCGCCGACGGCGCGCGATGCCTTGGGTCGCCCGATATGGCCGGCAATCGAGCCATAGGTCGTGGTGCGCCCAAGTGGGATGGAAAGAAGCGTCTCCCACACTGAGACCTCAAAGTCAGTCCCAATGAGCGTGATGCGCAAGGGCGTATCAGCGTTCCAGAGTTCGGGATCGAAGATGCGCCGGGCGGTTGGTGCCGTCGCATCCCAATCCTCCACATAGTTCGCACGCGGCCAGCGGCTCGCCATGTCCTCAAAGGTCGGCTTTTCTTCGCCCGGTTCGCAAAAGGCGATGCCGACCAACCCATGTTCGGACTGCAGAACAAGCGCCAAACCGAAGGGCGAAGGATGAAACCCATAGGCAAGCGTCAGGCCTTCCCCTTTGGCGCGATAGGCGCCCGGCGGCATTGCATGGTGGGTGACGAACAGGTCGTGCAACCGGCCTGGCCCGGAAAGCCCCGTGTCGAGCGCGGTATCAAGAACCGGTTCACCGGCCTCCAGAAGCTTCTTGGCCTTGTCGAGCGTCACCGCTTGCAGGAAGGCCTTGGGGGTCAGCCCGGCAAAAGCGCGGAACTTACGGGTTAGGATCGCCGGATGTTCGCCTACCGCCTCGGCAATGGTGTCAAGATCGGGCTGATCGAGCGCATGGGTTGAGATGAAGGCGATGGCGCCGCGCACGCTGTCATAGGCCGCGCACCGTTCATCGTAAGGCGCTTCCAGGCCGGCGAACGGTGGCACCTGCTGGGCGGTGTCGGTGAGGGTCGTTTGGTCAAGCATCATGGACGTGACTTTACTTGCCCCTGACCATCAAACCACCCGAAAGCAAACCAAAATGCGGGATGGCGTGGAAGCTTAAGCTGGCATGCCGCGCTTCACCTGGGCCAAGGCTGCGCCGAGTGCATTGGCAAAGCTCTCTTTATCGTCCGGATTCATGAAGGACCCGACGGTGATCTGCTGGCCCTTGCTCTCCAGCTTAATAGCCAGCACCAGCTCTTCTTCTGGATCGTAGGCCGTCTTCAGCCGCGTCCAGACCGGGTGCAACTGGTCGACCGTGACCCGGCCCCAGGGGCTCACACGCTTGATGGTCAGTTCATTGGGCGTGACCGTCACGTCCTCATAGGCCTGCCCGGAGCGATAGCTGAAATGGAATGCCGCGTAGACGATGACGACATCGAGCAACAAAAACGCCATCACCGGCCAGGCGCCAAGTGCCAGGAACATGATGCCTGACGACAGGGCGAGCCCGCCAATGATCAGCATCAGCGCGACGAACCCGTTGCGTGGCAAGGAGCGATGCGGCGTTAGGCGCGCCGCGAAGACGGCATTGCCGGCCAAGGGTTCGGCAGTAATCGACGTGAACGCGTGAGGGTCCTGCATAAACGGATTATGCCAGAGCCGTGCGGCGTCGAGAAGGCAAGCGCGCAGGCAAAGTCACTGCCCGCTTCCACCCAAAAGATCAGGAAGTCGGGACCGGATCGGCAGCGGGTGTGTCGCGCGTGGCAGGCGCGTTGTTGGTATTGTCGGTCGCCGGGGTTGTGGTCATCGCCGGGTCTGAAAAATTGACAAAGACTGGATTGGGGAAGTGATCGTTCATTGCCCCGGTCGAGGCGTCCACCGCCATGCCGACAAAGCCGCCGGCGATGACATTGCCGGCAACACCGGCGCCGCCCGCTGCTGACATGCGCGCTTCCACCGGCACGGTGCGCGGTTCAAAGCCTTCCAGATTGAACGTCGCGCTGAAACTGTCGCTGCGCGGGATTGAAAGCGTGCAGGGCGTTGTGCAGCTGTGGCCAAGTGTGGTGGTCATGGTCGCGCCGGCGGGCTCGCTTTCAAAGGCAACATCATTGTCCACACCGCGCACCACAGTGGCGCAACCGCTTAACGCCAAACCGGCCAGCATTAATCCAAAAAAACGCATGGATTTGTACTCCAAAAACTCGATATCGTGCCGGTCCCTTATCGGGTTGTTTCTGCCTTGGCGATGCGCACATTGCCTCATATGACGCTGGGTCCGATAGCCGAGGGCGATGTGTCACAAACACGCCGAACAGGCCCATAATCGCCCCGATTCGCTCACTCTGAAAACGCCATGCCCACAAATCAGCCAGCATCCAAAAAAACTTCAAAAAGACCGCGCGTTGGCCGTTCGCGCCTGAAAAGAGCAGAGATTGAGGAGCTCTTCGCTGCCTTCCACGCCATTGAGCCGGAGCCGAAGGGCGAACTGGAGCATGTAAACGCCTACACGCTCTTGGTGGCCGTGGTGCTGTCCGCGCAGGCAACCGATGCCGGCGTCAACAAGGCCACACCCGCCCTGTTCGCCAAGGCCCAAACGCCCAAAAAGATGGTTGCGCTCGGCGAGGATGTGGTGCGTGAGCATGTGAAGACGATCGGGCTTTATAAAAACAAAGCCAAGAACGTCATCGCGCTGTCGGAACGGCTGATTGCCGATTTCGGTGATGACCTTCCCGAAGGCGAGGTGCCCGAAGATCGCGACTATCTGGAAAGCCTACCTGGTGTCGGCCGCAAGACGGCCAATGTCGTCATGAACATGGCTTTTGGCCACCACACCAATGCCGTCGACACCCATGTGTTTCGTGTCTCCAACCGCACCGGCCTTGCACCTGGCAAGACGCCGGAAGCGGTGGAAGCGATTCTCGATAGGGTGGTACCGGATCAGTATGGCCTGCACGCGCACCACTGGCTCATTTTGCATGGGCGCTATTTGTGCAAGGCGCGCACGCCCGAATGCTGGCGTTGCCCGGTCATCCCGATCTGCAAGTTCAAGGATAAGGTGCCGAACCCGGCCGATGCGCCGAGAGCTTTGAAGAAATCTGCCTAGGAAGTGCGCCGCGTCGACAGGTCCTTGTGCAGATGCACCATCAGGGATGTCGCAAAGAGCGGTGTTAAAAGGTTGAGAATCGGCACCGCTAATAGTCCGGTGATCACCAAGCCAGCCAGGAACACACGCCCGCCATGGACACGTCTGAGCGCGTTGGCTTCAGCCCGTGGCCGAAAACGAAAAGCAGCAAGCTCAAAATACTCCCGTCCCAGCAGATAACCGTTGGCCACCAGAAAGATGATGGCGTTGATGCCCGGCACCAGAAGCAGCATCAGCGCCACAAGGTTCACGCCAATGACCACCAGCGTGAACCCGATGGCCGAACGGATGGCTGCCAGAACAGGCAAAGGCTCCCCCGACGGGTCGTTGGGATAATGCGTCTTCTCGACGACCTCAGCGATGTCATCGAGAAAGAGCGTCGCAACCAGCGCCGTAATCGGCACCACCAGAAACACCGCTGCGACAAGAAGGGTGAGACCCGAGACGATCTGAATAAGCCCATCGAGCCACCAGGTTTCCAGTTGTACCAGATGGTCGATCAGCATTTCCAGGCCGAACCAGGCTGCGACCAGCGCCAAAATCGTGATGCCGAGCGATTTGAACAGAACCCCGCGAAAAGGCGGTGAAAACACATCGCCAGCGGCGCGGCGAACAACGGACAGCATGGTTGATGCGCCCCCATTTGGGAAAGAGTGGGCAGGTGCCTCCGGCAGATAGGCAGTTGAAGCCTGTCACACAATGGGTCAAAGCTGCGCCGCATCACCGGCGGCGCGTCAGCCGTCCTCCTCCCGCCCTGCCAAGGGATGCACCATCATGTCTTCTGCCCAGACCCTTCCGCCGCCGCGTTTCGACGTGGTGACCATCGGCAATGCCATTTTTGATATTCTTGCCCATGTTGAAGACGACTTTCTGGTGCGTGAGAATCTGGTGAAGGGTTCGATGCGGTTGGTCGATACAGCCGAATCTGCCCGGCTCTACAACCGCATTGGCCAGGCCACCCGCATGTCCGGGGGATCGGCCGGCAACACAGCTGCCGCCGTTGCCTCGCTCGGCGGTAAGGCGGCCTACATTGGCAAGATCACCGACGATGATAATGGCCGCGCCTACGCCCATGACATGCGCGGCATTGGCGTGATGTTTGAGGTGTCACCTCTCAGCCGGTCGCAGGGCATTGGCACGGCCACCTCGATCATTCTGGTGACGCCCGATGGAGAGCGCACCATGAACACTGCGCTCACCGCTTCCCAGGAGCTGTCTGTCAGCGACATCGACCCAGATCTGATCGCCGCGTCGGCCATCACCTACATGGAAGGCTATCTGTGGGACCCGGCCAAGGCCAAGGAGGCCTTCCGCGAGGCCGCAAAGATCGCCAAGCAGGCCGGACGACGGGTGGCGCTCACCCTGTCGGATTCCTTCTGCGTCGATCGCTACCGCGAGGAGTTCATCGATCTGATGCGCTCCGGCCAGGTCGACACGCTGTTTGCCAACGAGCATGAGTTGCACGCGCTTTATCAAACAAGCGATCTGGAAACCGCGATCAGCGCTTTGAAGGACGACGCCGAGCTTGGCATCGTCACCCGTGGAGAACATGGCTCCATCACCGTGCGTGGCGAAGAGCGCGTGGATGTCGGCACCCCCCATGTCGATGACATCGTCGATCTCACCGGCGCCGGCGATGTCTTTGCCGGCGGCTTTCTGTTTGGCCTCGCCAACGACATGCCGCTGAGGGTCTGCGCCGAGCTTGGCCATCTGTCCGCTGCCCATGTGATCAGCCATATGGGCCCGCGGCCGCAGGTCTCACTGAAGCAGCTCGCCTTCGATGCGGGCGTGCTGATGGAAGGCTGACCCCTCCCAACGTTTCCCTTGCCGCCGGCCTTTTCCTGCCGCTTTGATCAGGTGGATTGTTCATCCCCCCGAGCAAAGGCAAGCGCCTCATGACTGGCACACACTCACCCCTTTCCATCGTAAGACGGCTTTTGCCGGATTTCGGCACCACCTATGGCCCGGCCGGCGATGGTCCGTACCCCTCCATCCTGGTGCTGCACGGCTCAGAAGGCGGCTTGTCCGGCTGGTCCCACCGCAACGCGGTGCTTCTGGCAGCCCATGGCTTCGTGGCCTACCCCCACCCCTATTCATTGGGCGGTACCGCCGGTACCGCCGGGTCTATCACCTTTGTGCCGCTTGCCCGGTCGGTTGTGGCTCTTTCGGCGCTGCGCGCTGCGCCCTTCTGCAACGGCAAGGTTGGGTTTTACGGTGCCTCACGTGGAGGCGAACATGCGCTTCTTGTCGCCTCCCTGATGGCGCGGGATGGCGTGGACGGCCTGCCGGATGCCATCGCTGCGCATAGCCCGGCGGACGTTGTGTGTGGTGCCTTTGATGCACGCCGCTGGCGTGATCGTGGTGACCCGGGCTGGCAGGTTTGGGACCCGGCGGACCGATCCTGGACCTGGCGCGGCTCATCCGACGATTTGACGCCGACAACGCCCATCGAGATCGAGCGTTATGAGGGCCCTTTGTTCCTGAGCCATGGCACCGCCGACACCACCTGGGATGTGGCAATGACCAGGCGGCTTGAGGGACGCTTGAAAGCAAATGGGCGCTCGCCAGAGGTGCACTATTACGAAGGTCAGAACCATATTGGCGACAGCGATGGCGAGAACGACCATCACGAGCGGCTAATCGCCTTCTTCCAGCGCCATCTCACCGACGACTGAAGTCAGCCGCGCTCGTCTTTCGGGCTGCCCATGACAAAGTAGCTGATGATGGAGGCGACCTGTGGCACGGTGCCCAGAACCTCGGTGTGGAAATGCTTGTAGGCGGCAAGGTCGGCCGCCTCCACGCGTAACAAATACTCCACCGTGCCTGAGATGTTGTGGCACTCACGCACTTGGCGCGCCGCCTTCATCGCCCGCTCGAAAGCCTCTTGGTCGGCCTTCAGGTGGCGCGCCAGTCCGACAGCAACATAGACGTTGAGACCGATGCCAAGCTTGGTCCGGTCGATGACGGCGCGGTAGCCGGTGATGACGCCGGCACTCTCCAGCGCCTGAACGCGTCGCAGACAGGCCGACTGCGACAAACCCACCTTGTCGGCCAGGGCGGTGTTGCTGAGCCGGCCATCCAGCTCCAGCTCACGCAAGATTTTGTGGTCAGTGGCATCAAGATCAAGCATTTCCAGCGCAAGAAATGCCAATTGCACAACAAAAGCAAGCTTCTTTCGTGTACTGGCGCCTATTCTAAGCGCATGATGATCGATGCCATCCTCACCCTTATGGCCTTTGCTTTCCTATCTGCCGGCACGCCTGGGCCCAACAATCTCATGCTCATGACGTCGGGCATGAACTACGGGTTCCGTCGTTCCGCTGGCCACATGACCGGCGTTGCCTATGGTTTCCCGCTGATGATCGTGGCCGTTGGTCTTGGTCTGTCGCAGCTCTTTGCGCTGGTGCCAGTGCTGCAAACAGCGCTGAAATTCGTTTGTGCCGCCTACCTCCTCTCCCTCGCCTATAAGATCGCGACGGCCCGGCCCAAGATGACCGGTGACGGTACGATGGAGGTGTCCGGCCGGCCATTGACCTTCATCCAAGCGGCCGCCTTTCAGTGGGTGAATCCGAAGGCCTGGGTGATGGCGACGACGGCGCTCACCGTCTACGCGCTGCCCCTTGAGGGTGTCGCCAACGCGTTCGGTGTGGCGCTTGTGTTTGCCTTTGCCGGCACCTTTACCGCATCCACCTGGACGGCTCTCGGTGACAGGCTTCGCCTGTTCTTTCAAGACCCGTTGCGGCTGCGCATCTTCAATGGCGTGGCCGCTGGCCTGTTGCTGCTGACGCTCGTGCCGGTCTTCTGGCCTAGCGTTCTCTAGCTGGTCCCTCCGGTGGGCGCTGCAAGACCTGCTCGATCTCGTCCATGACCTGTTGCGGCAGCGGACCGAACTGAAGCGCCTGGGCATTATGCTGCGCCTGTTCGGGTGTGCGGGCACCCGGAATCGGCATAGTCGATGGCGATTTTGCCCAAAGCCAACCGAGCGCTCCTTGAGCCAGCGATCGGCCTCCACTGGTCAGCAGCGCGCGGACGGCATCCAACTGCTTGATGAAGGACGCCTCGACCTGACCGTCCTTGAAATAATCCATCCAGGCATAGCTGTTATGGCGGATGTCATCGGCCGGGATCGTCTCGCCGGCGCTGAACTTGCCGGTTAGAAGGCCCATCCCGAGGGGCGAGCGGTTGAAGCTTGCCAGATTATGAGCTTCGGCCACCCCAATCATGCTCGGCGCATCGAAAAACAGGTTCATCGCGTGTTGAACCGCAACATTGCCGCTACGACCGGTGAGTGCCTCCGCCCGTTCGGGGAAATCGGTCGACCAGCCATACGACGTCACAATGCCCTCCGTGCGGGCCGTCTCCAGCGCATCGAACAGGCGTTTGGCATCCTCGATGGGCAGGCTGTTGAGATGGAGGAAAACGAGGTCCAATGTGTCGCGCCCAAGGCGCTTCCGAGAGGCATCAAGCTGCGCGCGCACCGTTGCTGGATCGTCCCACGGACCGAGCATCTGTTTGCTATCCTCATCGAACGCAATGCCGAACTTGGTGGAGATGATGACATCATCCCGGCCAGCCAGCCCTTGGCCGATCAACCGTTCTGAATGCCCGGCACCGTAGACCGCCGCTGTATCGAACAGTCGGATGCCACTGTCATAGGCAGCTTGCAGGGTTGCCAGAGACGTTGTGTCGTCAACATTGGCGTAGCCTACCGGCTCCTTGCCGTTCCAGAACGGGCCACCGATCGCCCAACAGCCCATACCGAGGCGTGTTTTGGCGAGGATCGGATTGGCCGACGAGGGGTCGACAAACTCTGCCGCGCTGCTTGATGAGGTTTGCGTATCAGTTCCCATTCCGGACCAGTCTCTGTCCTTTCAATCTTGACGCATAAGAAGCACCATGCCTTCCAAAATCCAGACAAACCTTTGAAAACAGCATTTCAGAATTGAAAGCCATCATGGACGACGTTGAATGGGGTGACCTGAAGGTCTTCCTCGCTGTGGCGCAAACTGGTGGGCTTACGCCCGCGGCTCGCCATCTGGGCATAAGCCCTCCGACCATCGGTCGCCATGTTGCGCGCTTGGAAGCAGCGCTTGGCCAGCAGCTCTTTGAACGCGGCGCCAAGGGTTACACGCTCTCCCCGGCCGGTGCGGATTTGCTTGCCCATGCGGCCCCGATGGAAGAGGTCGCCGCCGGTATTGCGCGTTGGCGCGATGGCCGTGCCGACCGCAAAACCGTCCGTGTGTCGGCCGGCAGTTGGATGAGTCATTTTCTGGCGAGGCACTGGCAAGAGCTTCATGCGCAGGATGACCCGTTCACACTGGCCCTGGTCGGGGCTGAGGAACAGGTGGATATTGGCAAGCACCAGGCCGATATCGGCATTCGCAACGCCCAGCCCACGGAGCGAAGTCTGGCCCGGCAGGCGCTCGGCCCGGTGGCGTTCGCCGCTTACGCAAAACCGGGATCCGATCCTACCGGCTGGATTGCGTCAACGGCCTCCACGCCATCGGCCCATTGGTTGCATCTGCATCATGGTGGGGACGTGGTGAGCCGAGCCAACAGCCCGCGCTTGGTCCTGGATCTGTGTCGCGCAGGCGCTGGCCGCGCCGTTCTGCCCTGCTTTGTCGGTGATAAGAAAATCCAGATTGAGCGTGCTAGTGGAATCATTGATGATCTCACCCACACGCAGTGGCTCGCAGTCCATCAAGAAGGCCGTCACCAGTCGGCGGTTCGTGTGGTGACGCAGCGCATCAAGGTGCTGGTCACGCGCCACGCCGATCTCTTCTCGGGGAAAATCCCAGCCTCGGAAACCCATTGAACATCGCTCGGAAAGGCTCCGAGCGATGTCAAATCCTGGACGTTCGTTAGGCCGCAGTCCGCCGTGCACGGAACCAGCCAAGGTGTCGGAAGATCAGCCAATCCAAGAACACGGCGACCACAAGCGACACACCCATCAGCGGGAACAGGATCGCAAGGCCGATGATGAGGAGAACCAGGCCCCAGCCAAGGGCGCGGTCCGGTGCGTCCGGAACCCCGAGCGAGCCGGCTGGTCGGCGCATCCACCAGGCGACAAAGCCGCTGATCGACAGCACCATGGCCAGGACGGCGGCCAACGTGTTCTGGGCGAGGTTGAGCCAGCCATAAAGCTCGCCCTGATGGAATGAGATGCCAAGCGAAACGGTCCGAGCAACCGGATGGTTGTCGGCGAAATCGTGCCGCTTCAAAACCTCCCCTGTGTATTGGTCGACGATCAGTTCGCTCTGCTCGAACCGGTCCGCGCTCGCCGAACGCACCCAGAAGGCAGCCTGCGCATTGCGCGGTGGCCGCAGTTCATAAGGCGCTACCAACCCTTGCGATTCTGCGATGGCAAACACCTCTTCATAGAGGATCCTCGTCCCTTCCGAGGCGGTTGAGTTCGGCACATCGCCGCTGAAACGCAGGCTGCGCGAGTTGGTGCCTGTGCGATCCTGGACCGCCGATAGGCCGCCACCCCATACATCCGTCCAGGGCAGGCCGGACACGATGATGGGCACCACCAGAAGGGCGGCAAGGAAACCGGTGAAAAGGTGGGTGTCGCGCCACCATCGCCGGCTTTTCAGCCCGCCAGCGCCCGGTGGCGATAGCGCTTTGGACCAGGTTCGATTGCCGCGCGGCCACCATAGGAAGACACCAGTGATGAACATGACGATGGCCCAATGGGCCGCCAGTTCTACGAACTTGGTGCCCACATCGCCGAGCAGCAGCTCGCCATGGAACTTGCGGACCACCCGCATGGCCATGTCATCACGCGCCTGCACGGCCAGAATGTTGGAGGTGTAGGGATCGACCCAGGCGTAGGATCGTGTGCCGTCCAAATCGTTGAACTCAATCACCGTGGCGCGATCGTCCGCGCCATCGATCTGGACGCCGCGCAGCCGGCTCAAGCCAACGCGATCTTCCACGGCGGCGACTTGGGCTTCATAGCTGGTGCGGCCTTCCCCAACGGCCACATTCAGCCGGTCGGCATAAAGCCACTCTTCGATCTGGGGTTTGTAGAGATAGATGCCGCCGGTGATGGCAAGCATCGCCATGAACGGCAGGACGTAGAGCGAGGCAAGAAAGTGCCACTTCCACACGAGTTTATAGAAGGCACCGCCCGTCTGTTGTGACGCGGCCGGTGCCGACGCGGAAACGTCGGTCATTGTGCAGTATCCTGAAAAAAAGGGGTTGGAGGTCGGGCTCAGCCGACCGCCGGGGGTCCCCGTTTGGGCAGGATATGGCCAAGGCGCGTCTGGTCCGCGCCGACATGCACGACGACGGCAAAGCGTGGTTTGTCGTCTTCGGCGAGTTTGAGCCAGAACGGCGTAGGCGCGTCGATAGCGCTCACGGGTGCGCTGGCTAGACAGGGGTGTTCGCCGCTCTCCTCAAGAGCTACCGGGTTGCCTTCCTCATCAAGACGAACTTCAACCATGCCGCTGCCGGTACAGATGATGACACTCTGAACTCCCGGCAGCAGGGAGGCGAGCGCGGCTGTACTGGCTGGGAGCAAAAGGCTGATGGAGAGAAGCATGGCGAACAGCAGCCGCTCTCCAAACGGCAGCGTGAGCGCCGAGGCGAAGAAGGAAGCGCAACGTGCTGAACGGCGAGCCGACATCATCAGCCTTATAAAATCCCGATAGGGATGAGGCGTACAGGCAATGCCAGCGCCGAGCTAGGGGACAGAGCGTCGCGAGCCGAAAACCCAGCGGTCGTTTCGCAGGAACGGAGCCAGAAAAACAAGCCCCAAGTCTAAATGTCGAGATTACCCAAGGTCAGCGCGTTGTCCTGAATACCCAGCGGTCGTTCCGAAGGAACGGAGCCGGAAAAAAGGGTCCTGCTGTTAGATATCCAAATTACCAACCGTCAGGGCATTGTCTTGAATAAACGCGCGCCGCGGATCGACATCATCGCCCATCAAATCGGAGAAGACGCCGTCAGCCTCATCGGCCTCCTTGATCTTCACCTGAAGGAGGGTCCGCACATTCGGGTCGAGCGTCGTTTCCCAAAGTTGGTCGGGATTCATCTCGCCCAGTCCTTTGTAGCGCTGCAATGAGACCCCCTTGCGGCCCATTTCCATAACGGCCGAAACGAGCGCCCGGGGTCCGCGGATGGCGATCTCACTGTCCTTGCGCTTTAGAATGGCCGCTTTGCCGTAAACCTCTTGCAGACGGGCGGCGAACCCATCCAGCCGCAGCGCGTCTGCGCTATCCAGCAGGGCCGTATCGATGGTGACAACGTCCGTCACACCGCGCAGTGTGCGGGTGAAGACGAGATCACCATTGTCCCGGCGCTGGCCTTCCCAGCCTTTTTCGAACTCATCGGCCAGAATATCGATGCGTCGCGCAACATAGGCAGCTGCCGTTTCAGCCTTTTCCACGTCCGACAAAAGCGAGGCGTTGAGCGCGCCGGCAATGGCCGCCTGCTCCACGACATCACGATTGTAGCGATGGTGCAGACCATGAATGACGGCCGATATCTTGCGGGCCTCATCCACCGTGGTCAGAAGATCCTGACCGGTCAGAACTTCCCCTGACGCAAGCGTCAATGTTGCGCCATCCAGGCCACCATCAATCAGATAGTCCTGAAGCGCCGCCTCGTCCTTCAAATACTGTTCTGATTGGCCGCGCCGAACTTTGTAGAGCGGTGGCTGGGCGATGTAGAGGTGCCCGCGTTCGATCAGCTCGCGCATTTGGCGGAAGAAGAATGTCAGAAGCAGCGTACGGATGTGCGAACCATCCACATCAGCATCGGTCATGATGATGATCTTGTGGTAGCGCAGCTTGTCCGGGTTGAACTCCTCGGCCCCGATGCCGGTGCCAAGCGCCGTGATCAGCGTGCCGATCTCGTTGGAGGAGAGCATCTTGTCGAAGCGCGCACGTTCAACGTTCAGGATCTTACCGCGCAGCGGCAGAACGGCCTGATATTCGCGCACACGGCCCTGCTTGGCCGAGCCACCAGCGGAATCGCCCTCAACCAGGAAAAGCTCAGCCTTGGCCGGATCACGTTCCTGGCAGTCGGCGAGCTTGCCGGGCAGCGAGGCGACATCGAGCGCGCCCTTGCGGCGGGTCAGTTCGCGCGCCTTGCGGGCGGCTTCACGGGCCGCTGCCGCTTCAATCACTTTGGAGACAATGCTCTTGGCATGAGCCGGGTTTTCCTCAAACCAGGTCGAAAGCGCTTCATTGAGCACGCCTTCCACGACTGGGCGCACTTCGGAGGAGACCAGCTTATCCTTGGTCTGGGAGGAGAATTTCGGGTCCGGCACTTTCACTGAAAGCACCGCCGTTAGCCCTTCGCGGCAATCATCGCCGGTCGGGTTCACTTTCTCTTTTTTCGAGATACCGGAACTGTCGGCATAGCCGGTAACCTGCCGGGTCAGCGCCGCACGGAAGCCGGCCAAATGGGTCCCGCCATCGCGCTGTGGAATGTTGTTGGTGAAGGTCAGAACATTCTCGTGGTAGCTGTCGTTCCACCACATGGCGACTTCCACCGCGATGCCGTCGCGCTCTGCGGTTACAGCAATGGGGTCTTCCAGAACGGGCTTTTTCTTTCGGTCGAGCCAGCGCACAAACTCCAGCAGCCCGCCATCATATTGCAGCGTGTCGACACGGTCTTCCACGCCGCGCTTGTCGGTCAGCGTGATCTTCACGCCGGAGTTCAGGAAAGCCAGTTCGCGCAGCCGGTGCTCCAGCGTGTCGAAGGAAAACTCGATCTGGGAAAAGGTTTCTGGCGAGGGCAGGAAGGTCACTTCGGTGCCGGTCTTGCCGCCAGCATCGCCAACCACCGACAGCGGCCCTTCGGCAACGCCGTGGGAGAAGCGCATGGTATGTTCACTACCAGCGCGCCAGATGGTGAGATCCAGCGTCGTTGAGAGGGCGTTCACCACCGACACGCCAACACCGTGTAGGCCGCCAGAGACCTTGTAGCTGTTCTGGTCGAACTTACCGCCGGCGTGCAGTTGGGTCATGATGACCTCCGCTGCCGACACGCCTTCCTCAGGGTGGATATCGGTTGGAATGCCGCGCCCGTCGTCGCGCACGGTCACCGATCCTTCGGCGTTTAGCGTAACGGAGACTTCGGTGGCGTGCCCAGCAAGCGCCTCGTCGATGGCGTTGTCGACCACCTCATAGACCATGTGGTGCAGGCCGGAGCCATCGTCGGTGTCGCCAATATACATGCCCGGACGTTTGCGGACAGCGTCCAAGCCTTTGAGAACCTTGATGGAATCAGCGCCATACTCGGCACCGTCCTCAAACTCTTCCTGCGGCGATGGCATCGGTTCGGCAGTCAAGGGCACATCCTTTGGACACGGGGTGAGCAAGAGGTGCAGCCTCGTGGCGGCAAGCCCACAGAATCACTTTGAATTTTCTAGCATTAACAAGGGCGCGATGGCGAATGGCTGCGCCTGAAACCACCGGTTTATATGGGGATGGCTTGGCTCTTTATCCAGCTCAGCACCCAAGCGGTTGGGCCGTAGGCCCAGAGCAAGCGTCAAAGCGGTTGGGCCGTAGGCTCAGAGCAGGCAGAAAAGCGGTTGGGCCGTAGGCTCAGAGCAGGCAGAAAAGCGGTTGGGCCGCAGGCTCAGAGGAAACCAGAGATCGGTTGAGCTTCAGGCCGAGAACCACGCAAAGGCGACCATCGTGCGCGCCAGTTCTTAGTTTATGCGCTTGCCTCTGTCGTCCCCGGTTGGGCCACAGGCCCAGAGAAACCAAGCTCTGACAACCGCTTCAGCGCGCCTTGTCCCGCCCATTGGCCGGTCGCCATACATCCGGTGATGAGATAGCCGCCTGTTGGCGCTTCCCAATCCAGCATTTCCCCCGCGCAGAACACGCCAGGCAGAGCCTTCAGCATGAGATGCTGATCGACGGCATCCCACCTTACGCCACCTGCAACAGAGATTGCCTCATCGAGCGGTCGCGGTCCGTCATGACGAATAGGTAGAGCTTTGATAAAACTTACCAATTCCGCTGGATCAGCAGGCAGAGGGCGTCCAAACTCCATCAGCAAGGCCCGACGCGCACCGTCTAATCCGAGCGTCTTGCGCAGATGATTGGCCATCGATGCCTTGCCGCGCGGTCTAGAGAGCCGCTCGGTCACGTCGGCCGCTTCAAGGTCGGGCGCAAGATCGATCTTAAGCGTTTCCCCGTCGCGAACGGCCCGCGAAACGGCATAGATGCCACTTCCTTCAAGCCCGTTCTCGGAGATAACGCATTCTCCGCGATGACGCGTTTCGCCAGCCATGAGCGCCACCGGCTTCACCGGCGCGCCGAAGTGCTGCTGCATGGGTTCCGACCAGGCAACCGAAAGGCCCATATTGGCAGGCTTGAAGGGTGCCAAGTCGACGCCTTTGTCGCTTAGCAGACTTGCCCAACTGCCATCTGAACCAAGCCTGGACCAGCTTGCACCGCCGAGCGCCAGGATCGTTGCGTCGGCGTCTATGGGTTGGGACCCGTCTGGTGTTTCAAACTCCGGAAGATGTCTTTGTTCGCTCGCTCTGTTCCTGTCGGAACAACCGCTTGGCTCAAAGCCCATCCACCGCCAGCGTGTGCGGGTTTCGACCCCTCGTTCGGCAAGGCGTGCCAACCAGGCGCGCAACATCGGCGATGCCTTCATGGCCTTAGGAAAAACCCGACCCGACGAGCCCGTGAAGACTTCCTGTCCCAACCCCTCACAGAAGCGTATCACGGCCTGCGGCCCCATGCCCGCGAGCATGGGCTGCAGTGCGGGCGCCGCTTCAAAGAACCCGCGCAGAAAGGCCGCGTCGGGCTCGTCCATGGTGATGTTGAGGCCAGACTTGCCAGCCATGAGGAACTTGCGCCCGAGCGACGGTTTGGCATCGCATAGAATGACGTTAACGTCAGAGGCAGACAAGACATCCGCCGCCATAAGCCCGGCGGGACCGGATCCGATGACGACCACCCGCGCGCTCGGTCCGTTAGGACCGGAGCTAGAAAGGCCATGGCTTGTTTGGTCGTCAGGCGGCATCCGGATTTCGCATCATCGCGCTTAACGGTGTTGTCTCAAGGCCGATGCCGGCCTCCTCCACCCCATCAGCGGCGCGAAGGCGCACATCGTCCGGCTTGTTTTGTGACAGTTTCCAGGTGCCGTCGATATGCGCCACATCAAGCTGTACTGGCACGATCTGCCGCTGCATCTTGCCGTAGATCGTCTGGTCCATCTTGTCGCTGGTCCAGGGCTTCTTCGGCAAAAGCTTGGTTTCCTGATGGTCTGAAAGCCGCGCCAGCACCCCGTGAAGCGCGTCTTGCGGCAGCTTGCTCAGCGTTCCGCGCAGATGAACGGCCACATAGTTCCAGGTCGGCACCTGATCATCGACCTGGTACCAATCCGGCGAGACATAGGCATCGCTGCCGGACACCGCGATCACTGCTGGTTGCGGCGTTTCCAGAAGACGCAGGATGGGGTTGGATCGCACCAGATGCAGTTCGGCCTGCCGCCCATCCTCCGACAGAACCAGCGGCACATGGCTCAACCGTGGCCCGTCCTCGGCGTTGACTGCCAAAACGCCAAAGGCCCGCTCACGCACAAAGGCGATGTTGCGGGCCTCATCGGGTTTTCGAAAGGCACGGTTGGGATGCATGCGTCAGATCACATTATTGCCCGGGTGAGGCCGACGATCCGGCGAGAATGCCGCCATCAATGGTGAGTTCTGTGCCAGTCATGAAGGTAGCTTCATCCGAAGCAAGCAGCACACACAGCGCGGCCACCTCTTCTGGTCGTCCGAACCGGTGCAGCGGCGTGCCCAGCGCGACCTTCTTCTTCTTCTCTTCAGCTTCTTCGCCATGGCCGATCATCGTGTCCCAGATATCGGTCCAAACGGCGGCCGGATGCACGGAGTTACAGCGGATCTGAAGGCCCTCCTGCGCGCAGTGCAGCGCCACCGTCTTGGTATGGTTGCGGATCGCAGCCTTGGAAGAGGCATAGGCCGACGCGCCGGGCACGCCGACAATGCCGGAGCGCGAGGACATGTTGATGATCGAGCCCTTGCCGCCATTGGCGCGCATCGCCTTGATGGCATAGCGGCAACCCAAAAAGGTTCCGTCCAGATTCACCGCATGCACGCGGCGCCAGTCGACCAGATGGGTGCGTTCTGGATCGTGATGCTCATCGCCGCGCTCATGGCCGGTGATGCCGGCATTGTTCACCAGCACGTCGATCACCGGGTAAAGCTCTTCCAGATGGCGCCAATCTTCCTCGTCGGCGACATCCACATGGACATAGTCCGCGCCGATATCCTTGGCGAAGGCCTTGCCCACCTCGTCGTTCACGTCGGTAACGACGACCTTCGCGTTTTCTTCCGCGTAGGCACGGGCAATGGCAGCGCCGATGCCCTTGGCAGCGCCGGTGACGATACAGATTTTGTCGGCCAGTCTGTTCATGGGGTCCCTGTTCAGTGAAAAGTTAGGTCAAAAAGTGGTGGTTGAAGGCGTCTGTGTCCCAGCCGGCCTTGTCGGCTGCCAGGTCGTAGACGCTGTTGAGGAAAGCCAGCAGTGCGGCCTGAGGGTCATCCGCCTCGCGCATCGCGTCATAGGTGAGAACGGCCAGTGCGCCATTCTTGTCGACCCATTGGGCGCCATCCGGCTTCAGCCGCGTATCCTTCAGGCCGGCCGGCTCGGGATAGGCGTAGCCATAAAAGGCAGCATGCGGAAACGTGTCATCCCCTGGCCAGAACCCGGTTGAGATCACCTCGTGCGAGTAGGCCTCCCGGTCGGACTGCGTGCCTGTTTCCATAGGCGCGGCCTTACCGGAAAAACGCGTGGAGACGATGTCGAAGGAGTGCCAGTAAAGCTGGATCGGCGTCTGCTTGCCGTTGAACTGGCTGCGATAGGTCTCAAAGACCGATGAAATAGAGCACAGCGCCCGCCAGAAGCGCGTCACCGCCTCGCCATCATAGGCACGCTCGGCGGTGTCTTCCGGAAAGGGCGTCTTCGATTTGTTGTCGTAGGGCACGGCGACGATGGTGACATCGATCCGCAGCGCGCGAAGGGCAGAAAACAGCGCCTCGTAGAACGCGGCGACCGACTTGCCGATCACTGAAAAACTCTCATGGCCACCATCATTGGTTGTCACATCGACCTTGTGGTCCACCATGTCGTAGTCGATCTGAAAACTGCGTCCCTGATAGGGAATGCGCTGTGTCGTCACGCCCCGGGTGTCAGGGTAGAGCGTGACATGCCACCAATGGTTCAGTTTGGGATGCGCCTTCATGCGCACCTTGCCGATAATCTGCAAAAACAGATGCAGTGTTTCCTTCGTGTCCACCCAGTCCGCATAGGGTAGTGGCGGCAGAACAGTATCATAAGCGCCCATGGATCGATCCCTCTTTGTCCTTCGGCGTCAGGCTTCCCGAGGAAGGCCATCATTGATCGGGTAGTAGTCGCCCTTGTCGGCGACGAAGATGTGCTTTTCCAGCGTCAGCCCTGTGGGCTTGTCGAGCGAGCCCAGCGAGAAGGATGTCAAATCTTCCGCATGCATCTTCCAGAACAGGAAGGAGCCGCACCGCTCGCAAAAGCCGCGCTTGGCGTTTTCGCTGGAGGCATACCAGCGCAAGCCCTCGCCTGTGATGACAAGATCGTCATCCTTGCATTCCCCCGATGCCCATTGATTGCCGGACTGTTTGCGACATTGGGAGCAATGGCAGACTGTGTAGCTCTTCGATGGACCGCGCACTTCGTATCGCACCGATCCGCACAGGCATCGACCCGTCAGGTGAGCTGCCATCAGCGCGTCGCCACAAGGCCAGCGGCACCGGCTAGGCCAACAGCGCAAGCCTTGTTGATCCGGCCCATGCCAAATTTGGACAGAAGCGCGCCGCGCGCGCGCTCCACCAACAGCGCATAGATCATCATGATGAGCGGCAGGAACACGGCGATGACCAGCGCGATTTCGGCCATACCAACCGCTGTCAGCGTGGCGAGATCAACCACGGTTGGCAGGACGGCCAGGAAGAACACCATGGTCTTGGGATTGGAAAGGGTCAGCGACAGCCCAGCGACCAGCATGGACCAGTTTCCGTCAGCTTTCAGCTTCGGCGCCTTGGCACCCGGGTCGGCGGGCGCTGTCCATAGTTTGTAGGCAAGGAACAGAAGATAGGCGACGCCGGCATATTTGATGAGCGTGAAGAGGCCCTGCATGGTCTGCGCAATCACCGCAAGGCCCGCGGCAGCGAGCAGAAACCAGATAAGGTCGCCGATGGCGCAACCGGCGACGAAGCCGACAACGCCTTTACGCCCCCGCGCCAGAACACGGGCAATGAGGGCAAGGACAGCAGGGCCAGGAGAGGCGACAGCAGCGGCATAGATGCCAGCGAAAAGCATAAGGGATAACCAGGTCATAGATCGGCATTTTCACCAAGCGCCGATGCGGCGCAAGCGTAACTGTTCGTAGATGACTTGCCGTGATCTCGGTTCCGAACGATCAATCGGCGCGTGTCACCTTGCCACCATCGACCTCAAAATGATCAGCTGGTCTGGAAATGGCGTCAAAAAGCGCCGTGTCGGTGCCGGTCATGAAGGTCTGACCACCAAGTTCCGCGCATAAGTCAAAGAGCGCAGCCCGCCGGCCTTCATCCAGATGGGCAGCGATCTCATCAAGAAGCAGAACGGCCGCTCGCCCGGTCTCACGCTTCACCAGTCTGGCCTGCGCCAGGATGAGCCCGATGAGCAGGGCTTTCTGCTCGCCGGTTGAGGCAAGGCGCGCCTCCACATTTTTGGGGCCGTGACGCACCAAAAGATCGACGCGGTGCGGGCCTTCCAGCGCCCGTCCTGCCGCCCGGTCACGTTGGCGGCCTCGCGATAGCCGTTCCTGATAGTTGCTCGCCGTTTCCGCGCCGGAAAACCCGTCCAGCGCCAACACGGCATGCGGAAAGGCTGAGACGGCATCCCGCGCCTCGGTTATCGCTTGCTGGAGCAGGTCGAGTGTGGCAAGCCGCGCGCGGGTCACCTCTTCGGCGGCCTTGGCCATGGGCTCTTCCACGGCCTCGAACCAAAGCTGGTCGTGCACGCCATCATCAAACATCTTGTTGCGGGCCCGCATGCCCTGCTCAAATCTTGTGACGGCTCGCCCATGGCCCGGATGAAGCGCTAAGACCATGCGGTCGAAGAAGCGACGTCGGTCGCTCGCCGGACCCATAAAGAGCCCATCCATCGCCGGCGTCAGCCACAGACACACCAGATGCTCAAGCAGAGCATCGGCACTCTTGGCGGGAACCTTGTCGATGCGAACGTCGCGGCTTGGGCTGTCGGCGGCGGCCAGCCCTGTACCGATGCGCACTGGATCATCATCAGGTTCAAAGTCGATGGGCACCAACTCGACGGCAACCGAGAAACCGGCGCCGGCCCCATTCTGCATGACCATGTCGCCATAGCGGGCGCGGCGCAGGCCACGGCCCGGCGACATCAAACTAATCGCTTCCAGGATGTTGGTTTTGCCGGCACCGTTCGGACCGGTGAACACGACCATGCCGGCATCGCTGGTGGCTGAAAACGTCAGCTCCGTCGATGCATGGTTGCGGAAATGTGTCAGCAGGAGCCGCGTTAGCCTCGGACCGGCCAACGGGCCGGTAGGACTTTCGGCTGGCATCAGGTGTTAGACCCGCATGGGCATGAGCACGTAAAGCGTGTCAGAGCCGTCAGCATCCTGAATGAGCGTGGGCGCGCCGGCATCAGCGAGCTTGAAGCGGGCATTGTCAGTTTCAAGCTGGCCTGCAATGTCCATGAGGTAGCGGGCATTGAAGCCGATATCGAGCGGCTCGCCGGCATAGTCCACCATCAGCTCTTCGGTGGCCGAGCCGGAGTCCGGATTGGTCACCGTCAGCGTCAGGCGTCCATCGCCCATCGCAAGCTTCACCGCCCGTCCGCGTTCCGATGCCACCGTCGACACACGGTCGACGGCTGCCGAGAACGCCGGGCGCTCGACGTCGAGCACCTTGTCGTTGGCCTGCGGGATAACGCGTGCGTAATCGGGGAATGTGCCGTCGATGAGCTTGGAGGTCAGAACAACTTCACCGATGGTGACGCGGATCTTGGTGTCCGACAGCTCCACAGAGGCTTCACCATCATCGCCTTCTAGAAGCTTCAGCAGCTCGCCGACCGTTTTGCGTGGCACGATCACACCGGGCATGCCTTCGGAGCCTTGGGGCGCATCAGTTTCGGTCTTGGCCAGCCGGTGGCCATCGGTGGCGACGGCACGCAGTTTCAGCGAGCCGTCAACTTCCAGCGTGTGGAGATAGATGCCGTTCAGATAATAGCGCGTCTCTTCGGTGGAGATCGCAAACTGGGTGCGCTCGATCAGCCGGCGCAAATCCCCCGACGCGGTCTGGAAGACATGGCTGAACTGGCCGGCCGTAAGGTCTGGAAAGTCAGACTTCGGCAGGGCTTGAAGCTCAAACCGGGCCCGGCCGGCCTGCACCATCAGCGTTGTGCTGCCGCGCAGTTCCACATCCACTTGGGAGCCATCAGGCAGTTTGCGCACAATATCGTAGAGCATATGCGCTGGCACCGTCGTGGCACCGGCCTGTTCGACCATGGCAGGCAGGGCTTCTGATGCCTCAAGGTCCAGATCGGTCGCTTTCATGCGCAGCGTGCCGTCGGCCGCATCCAACAGCACATTGGCCAGGATCGGGATCGTGTTGCGGCGCTCCACCACCCGGTGAACCCGTGCCAAGGCCCGCAAAAACGGCGTCCGATCGAGAGAAAATTTCATAGTCCCAGAACCCACGCCCACCTGCATTTGCAGCGCGGGCTAACTGAAAAACCTCGTCCATGATCTGGGGGGAGAATGCCGCCACCAGACACCAAACCCTTCGCCCGTCCCGCCTGAGAATCGGTCAAGACGCGGTCGAAGGGTCAGGAGCCTATATGTGAGCGGCTTCAATCGATTTGGCAAGCCGTCGACCTTTGGACGGTCGACGGATGGGCCTACGGATAGACATGGACTATCCCTGTGAAAGAATGGCGCTCTTCAGCGTTTCAATCGTCTTTTGCAGATCGGTATCGGTCTGAAGCTCTTTCTCAATCTTGCGCACCGCGTGCAGGACGGTTGTGTGATCGCGCCCACCAAAGCGCCGACCAATGTCCGGCAGCGACCGAACCGTCATGGTCTTCGACAGATACATGGCAATCTGGCGCGGGCCGACAATCTGTTTGGTGCGGCGCTTGGAGAGAAGGTCGGTTTTGGTGAGGCCGAACTGCAAAGCCGTGGCGCGCTGAATATCTTCGATCTTGATCCGCGGTTGTTCAGCGTTCGACAGCAGGAACCCGATGCACGAGGCAACCGTCTGTTCGCTCACCGGTGCATTGTTGAGCCCTATCTCCGCAATGATGCGGTTGAACGCGCCTTCCAGATCGCGGCCGTTGGTGGTGATGAGGTCGGCGACCTTATCAAGCACCGCATCGGAGACGTCCGCCTGACCGCCCTCGGCCTGATAAGCGGTGCGCCGGCGTTCCAAAATGGCCTTGCGCACGGTCCGGTCCATCGCGCCGATTTCCACCACCAGACCTGACGATAGGCGCGATTGCATGCGCGTGTCGATGGTATCAAGCGAAGCCGGCGCCCGGTCGGCGGCCACCACCAGCGTTTTACCCGCATCGATCAACGTGTTGATGATGTGGCAGAATTCACCCTGGATGGTCTGGCCGGACAGGAACTGAATGTCATCGACAACCAGAACGTCGATGGCGGCCAGCGCCTCCTTGTAGTCGACTGCCGAACGCGCGCGCAGCGACAGCACGAAGTCGCGCATGAATTTCTCAGCTGTCAGATAAAGCGTGCGCTTTGAGCTTGCCTGGAGCTGCGCGGCAATCGCCTGGCACAGATGCGTTTTACCTAGGCCGACACCCCCGCGCAGGAACAAAACCTTGCATCCGAGCACCGAGCCGTCCCGTGCCAGCTCGCGCGCCGCGCGGAAGGCGAACTGATTGCTCTGGCCGACCGCAAAGCTCTGGAAAGTGTAGCGCGGATCAAGCGGCGTGCCGACAGCATCGCTGCTCGCTGTTGCGCGTTCGGTCCGTGTGCTGCGTTGATCGAGCCCTTTGCCGGAAAGCCCGCCCGTCGCCTGCAGCTTGTTCATGCCATGAACGCTGGCGGATTTGGCGTTGGCAGCACCGGAGGAAAGTGACCCATCACCAGGCCTCGTCGAGGAGCGGTTGGTGTTGGCCGGTGTTGCCACCGAACCCTTTGCTTCCTGCACCATCTTGGCAACGCGCCGCGCGGTGCCGGTGCGCACCAAAAGCGCGATCCGCTCCACGCCGGCATCTTCTGTCTGCCAAAGGGTCAGGAGGCGGGAGCCGAAATTGTTCTCAATCCAATGCTTGAGAAACCGGGTCGCAACCGAAAGCACCACTTGTCCATCGGCGGTCTGCTCCAACATGGCGCTGGAGAACCAGGATGAATAGACATCTTCGCCCAGTTCGGCGCGCAGCCTGCTCTGCACCCGTTTCCAGTTGCGCTGACCCTCATCGCCGGTGCGGGTGGTGGCGGGCTCATCGTCTTTCTCGGCGGCCCGTTCATCGGGCTTATCGCAAAGAGATGCCGCCGACGCGGTCACGCCATCCAGGGCGCGCTCTGAATCCGCATCGCCGGCCAGGCGGGGAGATTGCGGGGTGGGCGAGGGTGAAACGGTTTTGCCAGAAAGAGGGGTTTTAGAAGCGTGCGCGTGAGGGTGGGTTGAAACGGGCGACATTGTAAAAGGGTTCCAGGCAATAAGGGGGTGGCGCGCTGCATGCCGCAGGCGAAAGGTATCTGATTGAGACGTCGGCCATCTTGTTAGGTAGAGGGCCAAAGCCGCAAAAACAGGGCTTCAAAGGGAAGAGCGATCTCAGGCTATGCGAAGACCGGCGAAGGGCTAGATCTGGCCAGTGGGAGGGGCTCCGCTGCACCGCCCGGCGCCTGACCAGGTCATCTCCATGAGCGGCTGGCGCGCTTCCAGATCGATATCCTGCCAGCTGTCAGACGAAACGGTGGCAGAGCGAAGCGGATCGCCCACCACACCACGTCGGACAATCTGCGCGCTTATGGCGCGCCAGGATCGCAGGGTCGAAAGCCGATAAGGCGAGAGAAAACGCCGCGCAACGCGTGAGGAGCGATAGGCGCGGCGAACACGGCGCGAACTGACCGATGGCTTGCCGCTGGCAAGGTTGGAAAAACCGTTGGAGACTGGCAGCCGGTCCATAGCGCCACGGGCGCCATAACAAGTGTGACGGAACGCAGGTGTCGATGCCTGGCTGGAGGCGTTGATGGCATACCGGGCAGCCGACGGCGAAAAGTCCGGCCTGACCTTCTGGCCTGATGGCCCGGCAGGACGATTAGTCCTTGCCACTTGGCGCTCGGTCAAATCACGCGCCGCCCCGCTTATCCAGCCCATTATTGGGACCCTCCGTCTTATAGGCTAAACCGTCCCAGCCCATAAGTTGCCACACATCGACCAGACGTCAGTCCAGCCAATCCACCCAAACATGCCAGCCTTTTGACCCGTTGGGCCAAACTCGCTGGTTGATGGTGCCAATCGTGAAACGTCCTACCGACAACGCCAGTCAGAGCCCCATGACGATGCCACATTCCCATAGGGTTGCGGTCCAAGCTGCCCATGGAAACTGCCCATGTCGCTTCGTCCGCAACCTCACGGGAGGTGGCCGCACCATCCCCTATCGATCCGCCCGACCCATGCCTCAAGCGCCAGACCTGCCCCAGTGTCCGCCGCGCATGGACCGCTCATAAGACCAGCAACTGCCGTCATCATCATGCTTGCATCGTCCGCGGTGACCCCCTTCAATCCCGTCATCGCACCTGACAGTGCATGACCTTGAAGCGTGTCACCTTCTGGGTGTCGGGTCCGCCTTACGGCGATCCTTGTGGCCCAAATGGAACGAAAGCAAAGCAGAAGAAAAAGCTCTGCCAATCAGCGCCCAAAACCATCCGTTATTTGCATATACTTATCACGTTGCCGCGACATGATATGCCGTTGCTTAGAAACGATAAGAGCCCGTTGCGGATGATCTTCGGCGAGCGCCGTCGATGAGATTGTTCTATACCTGTGCCCGGCCCCTCGCAATGGTCAAAATCTGACTCTTTTCGCTTGACTCACCCCTCCGCGGACGTTCCGCCGCCCCCCGCTTTCGGGTCCGAAATGAAAAGGCTTTGACTCGTAAGCTTTTTCCCAATTGGGCACGCTTTTTGGGTCACTTTGCTGGCGTGCCAATTTATTGAATTTTTGTTAAAAATAGTGGCTTATCAAAACTAACGCCCGACAATTTTGGGTCTGACTCAAATTGGTTGATCATATAAAAAATTGAAAAATATATAAAATTTGACATTCATGCGAATTAGAGGACGTGAATAGATTATATCCATAATATAGCCGGCTAAATATAAAAACGGTTTGATCACCTTACCGCAGCGGAAAACGATAGGTGAATTGGCCAACACGCCAAACGCAAAAAAGAACAGGCTTTCGCGCAATGCGCGACGACCATGAAAAAGGGCCACCTTCATGGGCGGCCCTTTTTTGCATTCCATTGCAACTTACGTCATTTCAGCAAGGCAGGAAGGCCTGGCCTCACGGTCATTTTCCGTAAACGTAAGTTATTTCGCGGCTGTCTCCAGCGCTTTTACTTTGGCTGTCAGGCGCGAGACTTTGCGCGCAGCGGCATTTTTATGAACGATGCCGTGATTGGCAGCCCGGATGATAAGCGGCTGGGCGTCCTTTAGCGCCGCTGACGCAGCAGCATGATCGCCGGCGGCGATGGCTTCATCAACGCGGCGAATATAGCTGCGCATTTTGCTTTTGCGGTCGCGATTAACGGCGGTCTTGCGCGCAATCTTGCGCACCGCCTTTTTGGCGGAGGGTGTGTTGGCCATACTGTCCTCGTGTTTGGCACGGTGTTGCACTGAAACCCGGAACCGGGTCTTCCCTTGGGCTCTTAATGTCCCTTGAGGGCGGCACGACAATCCATCGCGCCCAGCGAAGCCTGCTTGCCACCATGGCAGGCAGGAAGCGGGCTGATACGGCCAAAGCGCCCGCCCGTCAACCAACAAGGTAGGCTCCGGTGGTGCCCTTATGGCCTATTGCTGTTTGAACTGCGCTGAGCGCTTGTCGACGAAGGCCTGCATGCCTTCCTTCTGATCCTCGGTACCAAACAGGCTTTGGAACAGGCGACGTTCATAGCGCAGGCCCTCTGCCAGCGGCATCTCAAAGGCCCGGTTCACCGCTTCTTTGGCCATCATCACGGCCGCATAGGAAAGCTCCCCAATCTTCTCCGCCGCCTCTAGCGCGGTATCGAGAAGCTCATCGACCGGCACGATGCGCGAAACAAGGCCGCAACTTTCAGCTTCGCTCGCTTCCATCATACGGCCTGTCAGCACCAGATCCATCGCCTTGGCCTTGCCGACCGCGTGCACAAGGCGCTGCGTTCCGCCAATGCCGGGGATGATGCCGAGCGTGATTTCCGGCTGGCCGAACTTGGCCGTCTCGGCGGCAATGACGATGTCGCACATCATGGCAAGCTCGCACCCGCCACCCAGCGCATAACCCGATACAGCCGCCACGATGGGCTTGCGGGCTTTGGCAATCGCCTCGTAGCTCGCTGCATAATCATCAACGAAACTTTCCGGGAAGGAGAGTTCGGCCATCTCCTTGATGTCCGCGCCGGCTGCAAAGGCCCGCTCCATGCCGGCGATCACGCTGGCGCCGATGCGCGGATCGGCATCGGCCTCCGCCAAGGCGGCAGCAATTTCGCCCATCATCTGCGCGTTCAGTGCATTGAGCGCTGATGGCCGGTTTAAGGTGATGAGAAGGACATGGTCGCGCTTGTCGACAAGGATCGTCTCATAAGCCATGCGGAAACCTTTGGGTTGGGGGAAGAACGATAAGGAAAGAGCGAGAGGGGAAGGTCGAAAGAAGAGATTGCCGTCTTAGCGTTGGCAGGTCGGACAGTAAAAGGTCGAGCGTCCCGATTGTACGATGCGGGCAATCGTTCCCCGGCACCCGGCATTGGGGCAGGGTTCATGCTCGCGGTCATAGGCACCGAAACGATGCTGAAAGTAGCCCAAACTACCATCGGTGTGTTTGTGATCGCGCAAGGATGAGCCACCTGCTTCAATCGCCTCGCTGATGACATCGCGAATGTGACCCACCATCCGTGTAAGACGCCCAGTCGGTGCGCCGTTCTTCTTGACCAGTGAGCGGGCAAGGCGTTTGGGCGAGAGTTTGGAGCGCGAGAGCACCTCGCAGACATAGATATTGCCCAGCCCGGCCACGTTTTTCTGATCAAGCAGCGCGGCCTTCAAGGGGGAGCGCCGGTCTGCAAAACGCTCTGCCAGATGCTCGGGCGTCAGCGCATTGCCCAGCGGTTCGGGGCCAAGATCCTGCAGCTTGGGATGCTCGTGGAGACGAGCCGTCTCGGCGGCAAGAACGAAACCAAAGCGCCTTGGGTCATTGTAGATGACCTGGGCCGGACCCTCAGCACCGCCCTCCACGTTAAAGACCAGATGATCATGCGTGCCCAGGGTGGAGCGCGGGTGGTAATGGTCACCAAGCGGTCGTTCAGTCTCATTTTCCGCCGTCGCTCCGGTCCTGCCGCGGTTGGGCTGCAAGCCCAGAGCTTCAGACGACGGACCGACCGCTTCCGGCGAGGGCTCAACCCGGTAACTCCCCGACATCCCTAGATGCGCAATGAGCGTCGTTCCGCGGTCAAGCTCGATGAGGAGGTACTTCGCCCGCCGCGTCAGCGCCGTGATGCGCGCACCGGTGAGAAGGTCTTTCAATCCATCGGGAAAGGGAAAACGCAGATCTGGCCGACGTACCTCGGCTGAGACAATCCTTGCACCTTCCAGCGCCGGCAACAGGCCGCGCCGCACGGTTTCCACCTCGGGCAGTTCAGGCAAGCATCTTGTCCATTCTTGAGGGGATGAACGCGCTCCGTTCCTCCAGCCCCTTCGAATGAGGCTTAAGAGCAAGAGGGAGCCTGCGGTTGGGCGGTACGCCCAGAGCAACCGAAGACATTACGACCGCTTGTTCATGCTGTTCATCATGCGGCATTTGGAGCATGCCCAGCCCATAGCGCAACGCAAAGCCCTCCGCTATGGTCCGCGCGCATCTGACAGAAGGAACAAACCGGTGAGCGATATCGGCTCCAGCTTCGGCGCCCGCACCATCGATGTCGACGACAAGCAGCCCATGGTGGACGACGTCTTCCATAAGGTTGCCCGGCGCTATGACCTGATGAACGATGTCATGTCCGGCGGTCTCCACCGCTTATGGAAAGACGCAATGGTCGCCCGCGTGCGCCCGCGCAAGACAGGCCAACCGTTTCGCGGTATCGATGTTGCTGGCGGAACGGGCGATATCGCCTTCCGTTTGGTCCAAGCAGCCCGCGGCAACGCCCAGATCGATGTGGTGGACATCAACGCCTCCATGCTGGAGGTCGGCCGTGAGCGCGCAGAGAAAAAAGGCGTTGCGGAAAAAGTCTCCTTCATTGAAGGCAATGCCGAAGCGCTCGACCAGCCATCCTCCACCTATGACAGCTACACCATCGCCTTCGGCATAAGGAATGTACCGCGCATCGATAAGGCGCTCGCTGAAGCCTACCGGGTCCTGAAGCCTGGTGGACGCTTCGCTTGTCTGGAGTTCTCCAAGGTCGATGTGCCTGGCCTGGATGCTGTCTATGACGCCTATTCCTTTAACGTCATCCCGCGCATGGGCGCACTGATTGGCGGCGACAAGGAAAGCTACCAATATCTGGTGGAATCGATCCGCCGCTTCCCCAACAAGGTGCGCTTTGCCCGCATGATCGAAGAGGCCGGGTTTGGACGGGTGGAAGTGACATCTTACTCCGGCGGCATCGCCGTCCTGCACACCGGCATCAAGCTTTAGTCTCTTTTATGATCACCACGCTCGCCGCGCTCTTCCGCCTTGCCCGCGCCGGCTTTGTCATGGCGCGCGAGGGCGTGTTCACCGGTGTCGAGATCGACCTCACGCCGCCACCGGCGCAACTGCCGCTGCGTTTGGCGAACATGCTGGCGCGTCGCAAACAGGCCGCCACCCGTGCCGACCGGCTGTCGACCGCGCTCGCCCGCCTTGGGCCGTCCTACATCAAGCTCGGCCAGTTCCTGGCAACCCGGCCAGATCTGGTCGGCATGGCCGTTGCGCGCGATCTAGAGACTCTTCAGGATCGCCTGCCTTCCATGGCGCTCGACAAGGCCAAGGCACGCATCGAAGATTCACTTGGCCAGCCCTGCGAGGCGCTGTTCGAGAGCTTGGAGCCGGCGCTTGCTGCCGCCTCTATAGCCCAGGTCCACAAGGCGATGGTCCGAGATCACGACACCGGCCAGCTCAAGCCAGTCGCTGTGAAAGTGCTGCGCACTGGTGTTGCCCGTCGCTTTGGCCGGGACCTTCAGACCTTCTATGTGGCAGCGCGGCTGATCGAGCGTTTCGCCGCTGATGTACGCCGGCTGCGTCCGGTGGCCGTGGTCGATACGCTGGCCGAAAGCGTTCGCCTTGAAATGGATCTGCGCATGGAAGCGGCGGCGCTCGCCGAGATGACGGAGAATGTGCGCAACGACGAGGGTTTCCGGGTGCCCAGTGTCGATTGGGACAGGTCCGGCGCGCAAGTTCTCACCATGGAATGGATCGATGGGCGCAAGCTCTCCGACGTGGAGGGCATCCGCGCCGATGGCCATGATCTGGAAAAGCTCGGCGCACGCATCATCCAGTCCTTCCTGCGCCATGCCATGCGCGACGGCTTCTTCCATGCCGACATGCACCCGGGGAACCTGTTCGTCGAACCCGATGGCACGCTGGTCGCCGTCGATCTGGGCATAACGGGGCGTCTGGGCGAGGCTGAGCGGCGCTTTCTGGCGGAAATCCTTTTCGGCTTCATCACCCGCAACTACCGCCGCACGGCGGAGGTGCACTTCGAGGCCGGTTATGTGCCCTCACACCATGATGTCGACAGCTTTGCCCAGGCGCTGCGGGCCATTGGCGAGCCGATCCATGGCCGCAACGCTTCCCAAATCTCCATGGGCCGGCTTTTGACCCAGCTGTTTGAAGTCACTGACCTGTTTGATATGCGCACCCAACCGCAGCTCATCTTGTTGCAAAAGACAATGGTTGTGGTCGAAGGCGTGGCGCGCACGCTCGACCCCAATCTCGATATCTGGAAGACGTCCGACCCGGTGGTTTCTGAGTGGATCAGGAGCAACCTCTCGCCGATCAAACAAGCCGAGACGGTAGCCAAATCGGCCGTGACCGCCGCCCGCTTGCTCTCGGATGCGCCGGACATGATGCAGCGCATGCAGCGCGTCGCGACCGCGCTTGATCCAGAGAACCCCGATGGTCTTACCCATCGGCAGCCCCGGCGGATCAACGCCTGGCCCGCTGTCGTCGCGCTGGGCATCGTGGCGATCGCCGTGGTGTTGATCGTGAACTGACCCTTTGATGCTAGAGCGTGCAAGTCTTGGCCAAGCGTAGCGCGAGCCGGGACCTCGACGATCTCGTCGGCGCGAGGCCCCGGATCAAGTCCGGGGCTTAGTGATTAAGGCAACCACACCGTTGCCCTTGAGGCTGGCGATGACGACGATTAGGGTCCGCCCATGCTGATCGACCAAACCCTTGCTGGCCGCACCATTCTGCTTGTGATCACCGGCGGCATTGCGGCCTACAAAGCGCCTGACCTCGTGCGTCGGATGCGTGAGCGCGGCGCCCGCGTGCGTGTCATCATGACCAAGGGCGCGCAGGGCTTCATCACACCGCTGACACTGGGCGCGGTCTCTGGCGAACCCGTTTTCACCGAGCTTTGGGACCGCGATGCCGAGCAGGATATCGGCCATATCAGGCTGGCCCGCGAAGCCGATTTGGTGGTCGTCGCGCCGGCGACGGCTGACTTCATGGCCAAGATGGCAAACGGCTTGGCCGATGATCTGGCGTCCACGGTCTTGCTTGCGACAACAGCCCCGGTTCTCATCGCCCCGGCCATGAACCCCAAAATGTGGGACCACCCGGCAACGCAAAGGAACCTAGAAACACTCCGTGGCGATGGTGTCCGCATGATCGGCCCGGAATCCGGTGAAATGGCCGAGTCGGGCGAGTCCGGCGTTGGCCGCATGGCCGAGCCCATGGACATCGCCATGGCCGTGGAAGCCCACTTTGCAACGCCGCGCGAAGACGGCCCGCTTTGGGGCAAACATGTGCTGATCACCGCCGGGCCAACCCATGAACCCATCGATCCGGTGCGCTACATCGCCAATCGCTCGTCCGGCAAACAGGGCTATGCGCTGGCCCAAGCCGCTTATGCCGCCGGGGCCCGCGTGACGCTGGTCTCCGGCCCCACCAAACTGGATGCGCCTACCGGCGTGGACCGCGTGAAGGTCCAAACCGCCAAGGACATGCTGGCCGCCGTGGAAACCGCGCTGCCGGCTGACATTGGCATCTTCGCTGCTGCGGTCGCCGACTGGCGTGTCGCGGACACCAGCGCGAACAAGATCAAGAAGGATGGGGCAGGTGCACCGGCGCTGAAGTTGACCGAGAACCCCGACATTCTGAAAACCATCGCCACCGGCCCCAACCGTCCGGCGCTGGTGATGGGCTTTGCCGCGGAGACATCCGATATCCAGAAGCATGCCGGCGACAAGCTTGCCCGCAAGGGCGCGGATTACATCGTCGCCAATGATGTCAGCCCCAAATCCGGCGTCATGGGTGGCGACGCCAACACGGTGACCGTGCTTACCAAAGCTGGAAGCGACCCATGGCCGACCATGGGCAAGCAGGATGTGGCCGCCAAGCTGATCGCGCGGCTGGCCGCTGACTTGCCCACATGATCGACGTTCTTTTCCAGCGCTTACCGCATGCCGGCGACTTACCGCTACCCGCCTATGAGAGCGCGCTAGCCGCTGGGGCAGATCTGCGCGCCGCCCTTGACCAAGATACCGATCTTGCTCCCGGTGAACGCACACTGGTCCCGACCGGCTTCGCCATGGCCTTGCCGGCCGGTTACGAGGCGCAGGTGCGGCCGCGCTCCGGGCTTGCCGCCAAGCAAGGTGTCACCGTGCTCAACAGCCCCGGGACCGTGGATGCGGACTATCGCGGTGAGGTGAAGGTCATTCTCGTCAATCTGGGTCAGGACCCAGTGACCATCAGCCGTGGCATGCGCATCGCCCAGATGGTGATCGCACCGGTCGTCCAGCCACGTTTCATTGAGGTCGAGAGCCTTACAGAAACAGATCGTGGCAGCGGTGGATTCTGATCGACGGGGCAAGGCTGAACCATCAGCGGCTTCCAAAGTCGAACCTGCCGAAATCCCATTTCTTCAGATCGCAATTTTGAAAACTGAACTTGCAGTCGAAAGAGCGCCTTCACCAGCCCATCGCTCGCATCTGCCCCGTCGGCACCTTATCTTGCACGCGACAGGGAACCACCAGTTAGGAGGCGACGATGAACGCGTCTGCCCACACCCAAGACACTGCATCTCAAGTTAGTCGCGCGCCCGGTCGCGGCCATATCTATGGCTCCATCACCGAGACTATCGGCGACACGCCGCTGGTCCGCCTCGATAAGCTCGCGCGCGAACACAAAGTCGGCGCGAACCTTCTCGCCAAGCTGGAATTCTTCAACCCTATCGCCTCGGTGAAGGACCGCATCGGTGTTGCCATGCTGGACGCGCTGGAAGCCGACGGAAAGCTGACGCTCGACACGGTGCTCATCGAACCGACCTCCGGCAACACCGGGATCGCGCTTGCCTTTGCTGCCGCGCAAAAGGGCGTGCGGCTGGTGCTCGTTATGCCTGAATCCATGTCCATCGAACGCCGCAAGATGCTGGCGCTCTTGGGCGCGGAACTGGAGCTGACAGAAGCCGCCAAAGGCATGAAGGGCGCCATCGCACGCGCTGAAGAGCTCGCCGCCTCGATCCCCGGCGCGATCATCCCGCAGCAGTTCCAGAACCCGGCCAACCCACAGATCCACCGCGACACGACGGCGGAGGAAATCTGGAACGACACCAAGGGCGCCGTGGACATATTTGTCTCCGGCATCGGCACAGGCGGCACCATCACCGGCGTCTCCGAGGTGCTGAAGCCTCGTCTGCCCAACCTGCATGTCGTGGCTGTCGAGCCGGAAGACTCGCCAGTGCTTTCAGGCGGCAACCCCGGCCCCCACAAGATCCAAGGCATTGGTGCAGGCTTCGTGCCCGATGTGCTGAACACAGATGTTTATGACGAGGTGCAGACCGTCTCCAATGAAGATGCACTTGCGATGGCCCGCCTTGCCGCCCGTCTTGAGGGATTGCCGGGTGGCATCTCCTCCGGCGCTGCGTTGGCCGCAGCCATTCGCATTGGCCAGCGGCAGGAGAATGCCGGCAAGAACATCGTCATCATCCTGCCCAGCTTCGCCGAGCGTTATCTGTCCACAGCGCTCTTTGAAGGGTTGGCGTAACGGCCAAGCTGACACGTTCCGGCGCCCATGATAGGCGCCGGGGATGAACACTTCGGTCGAAAACGCAACGACATTCGGATCGCAGGCGGAGGTCTATGCCGCCGCCCGCCCCAGCTATCCTGACAACCTGTTCAACTGGATCACTGATCAGGTCCCGGGCCATGATCTGACCTGGGATGTCGGCACCGGATCGGGGCAGTCGGCACATCAGCTCGTGGACCGGTTTGCCTATGTGCACGCCACCGACCTAGACGCCGCGCAGATCGCGCAGGCACGCGCCCATCCACGCATCACCTACAAAGCGGCGCCAGCCGATCAGTCCGGGTTGGCCGATGCCAGCACAGACGCCATCACGGTGGCAACGGCTCTGCACTGGTTTGATCATCAGGCGTTCTGGCCTGAGGTCGCGCGTGTCGCCCGGCCCGGCGCTTTGTTCTTTGCCTGGGCTTATGGTGGGGGAGAAGCAGAACCCGATGTCCAAGCCAAGCTCTTCGATCCCATCAAAGAGGTACTGCGACCCTATTGGTCGGACGGCAACCGGCTGAGCTGGCGTGGTTACACCAAGGACGAGCTGAAGATGCCGTTCGAAGAGGTGGCGGTGCCCGACTTTGCCTGCCGGCTTGCCTGGCGACCGGCGCAGATCGCCGCGTTCATCCGTTCTTGGTCGGCCCACAAGAAAGCCCGGCTCGATGGCCATGCAGAGACGTTGGAAGCGCTGGAAGCCGAGGCTCTCGCGACCCTGCCGGACGAACCAACCGACTATGTGTTGCCGCTGGCAACCATCGCCGCGCGCCTCTAGCCCGCCTTCACCTTCGCTTAACGCTGGCACAAAGATATAAAGATGTCTTTATATCTGCATTGCAACTGGTGGCTGCTGGTGATAGGGCAACACCAATCGCGCTGATCCACTTTTCTCGGATTGGTTGCCCATCCTTCCACCATCAAGACAGCCCGATCAGGCCAGCCCAAGCAGGAAAACTCATGACCGATTACATCGTCAAAGACATCAACCTTGCCGATTGGGGCCGCACCGAGCTCGATATCGCCGAGACAGAAATGCCCGGCCTGATGGCGTGCCGCGAAGAGTATGCCGACGCGCAGCCTCTGAAAGGTGCGCGCATTGCCGGCTCATTGCACATGACCGTGCAGACCGCTGTGCTTATCGAGACGCTTGTGGCGCTTGGCGCCGAAGTGCGCTGGGCCTCCTGCAACATCTTCTCCACCCAGGACCATGCCGCCGCTGCCATTGCCGCTGCGGGCATCCCGGTGTTCGCCACCAAGGGCGAAACGCTGGAAGAATACTGGGACTATGCCGACCGCATCCTCGATTGGGGAAATGGCGAGACGGCCAATATGATCCTTGATGATGGCGGCGACGCCACCATGCTGGTGCTTCTGGGCTCCAAGTCTGAGACCGAGCCGCCTGTCCTCGACAATCCCAAAAGCGAGGAAGAAGAGTACCTGTTCGCGCAGATCAAAAAGCGCCTGGCCAAAGAGCCGGGTTTCTACTCCAAGGTCAAAGCCAACATTCAGGGCGTGTCCGAAGAGACGACAACCGGCGTCATGCGGCTTTATCAGCTTCAGGAACGTGGCGAGCTTCCCTTCCCGGCGATCAACGTCAATGACAGCGTCACCAAATCGAAGTTCGACAACAAATATGGCTGCCGCGAGAGCTTGGTGGATGCCATCCGCCGCGGCACAGATGTGATGCTCGCCGGCAAGGTTGCCATTGTTTGCGGCTATGGCGATGTCGGCAAAGGCTCTGCACAGTCACTGTCCGGGGCTGGTGCCCGCGTTCTGGTCACCGAGGTCGATCCGATCTGCGCCCTTCAGGCCGCCATGGATGGCTTTGAAGTCGTCACCATGGAAGATGCCGCACCGCGTGCCGACGTCGTTGTCACCGCCACCGGCAACAAGGATGTGCTGACCGTTGATCACATGCGTGATCTCAAAGACATGGCGATCGTCTGCAACATCGGCCACTTCGACAATGAGATTCAGGTTGCGGGCCTGAAAAACTTCAAATGGAAGAATGTGAAACCGCAGGTCGACCTCGTTGAGTTCCCTGACGAAAAACGCATCATCCTCCTCTCCGAAGGCCGCCTGGTAAACCTTGGCAATGCCACCGGTCACCCAAGCTTTGTGATGTCGGCATCATTTGCCAACCAGACGCTCGCTCAGATCGAGCTTTGGACGCGCGGCGACAATTACGAGAACAAGGTCTATGTGCTGCCCAAGCATCTCGATGAGAAGGTCGCCATGCTTCATCTTGGCAAGCTGAACGCTGAACTGACCAAGCTTTCCGACGAGCAGGCTGCCTATATCGGCGTGAAGCCTGAAGGACCGTTCAAGGGAGATGCCTATAGGTATTAAACCTCCACAAAGCGGTCGGTCCGCAGGACCGGAGCGCGTGCCCAAGGATAATGGCCAAGGAACGAAGCAGGCAGGCGACCACGACCTCTTCTTTTTGCTCTGGGCCTGCGGCCCAACCGCCAGCCGCCCAACCGCGGGTGCCACTTTTTGCTGTGGCGGCGGATTTGTTTTTGTTTCGTTCACTCCACAGAGGACTCCTCGTCCCTGTACCTTGTCCGTGATTCGATCTGGCATGCCGTAGGATCGGCGCCTTGTGGCCGGAGCTGACGGCGGTCTTGAGCAACCCTGAGGGTTGCGCCCGATCGATCATGGGCATGCCGCCGGCCTGGTGCGGGCTGGCGCAGGGATTGGACCGGTATGGCAGGCAGCGGCGAGCCAACTACATCTTGGCCCAAGCGGCGACGTGAATGTCGTCCCGCCGCCATCCGTCTGACGCTTGGCATGATGGCGACAACGGCGCTTACGGCGCCAGCTCAAGCTCAGAGCGCGGGTGCGCCTTTTGACACCGTCCTTCAAACCCTAAATGGCCCCATGCTTGCCGTCGGCACTGCCGCGCTGCTGGGTTTCGGCGTGTTTGCGGCAGGCGTCGCTTCGATAAGCCTGTTCGCCCTGCGCCGCGAACGCCGCCGTTCTGCCGGCACCGCCGAAGCGCTTGAGCGCGCCCGCAGCGAACGCGATTCCACCCAAAGCCTTGTCGACACCTCAGGCGATGGCCTGCTTCTTGTCCAGCCCGATGGCCGGCTCACCGTCCTGCACTGCCCAAGCCAACAATCGGCCATGCCTGAGCGGGCGGAGGATCTGCCGCATTTCGGTGACTGGATCGAGCCGGAAGACAGTGCCGGTCTTGCCGATGCCATCGACAAGCTGCGCGCCGAAGGACAGCGTTTTGACCGTGATGTTCGTACACGCGGCGGCACGTTGATCAATGTGCAGGGGCGCCCCGTCGGTGCGCGTCTCATTGTCCGCCTGCGCGACCTATCCCGTCTGCAGCGGGACTTCGCCGATGCATTGCATCTTTGTGCCAATCTGGAAGCTGAAAGCCAGCACCTCAAACAGCTTCTGAACGCCGTGGACTTCCCCGTCTGGACGGCCGATGCCGCCGGTCTCGTCTCCTGGTCAAACGATGCCTTCAAAGGCCGCGGGATCGGCGATGGTGAAAGCGGCATCGTGTCCGCCAGGGCCGTGCTCGGCGATCCGGACCAATGGTCGACGATTGAAACCCAGCACGATGATGGCCAGCGCCTCGCCTCGGCCAATTTGCCAACCGACACTGAGGGCGATGCCAGCGGCGACCGCCTGGTGCATCTGCGCTCCACCACCCGTTCCGGCGTCACACTGACAGCAGGTTACGCTATGCCGCTCAGTGCGCGGGATCGCTACGAACAAGCGCTTGAGGATGTGCATGCGGTTCAGGATCGGATGCTGAACGCACTGAACACAGCCGTTTGTGTTTTCAATGCCGAGAGGCACCTGACTTTCTACAACGCAGCCTTTGCCGACCTGTTTGGTTTTCAGCGCCGTGTGCTCGACGATCATCCCCACGAATCCACGGTGCTGACCTATCTGAAGTCTACCCGCCAGATGCCGGAGTCCGGCAACCATCGCGGTTGGCGCGACCAGTTCTCCGCCGCCTACGCGGCCGCTGAACCGATCACCGCCGACTGGGAGCTTTATGATGGACGCTTCTTGCGGGTTATCACCGCGCCCAATGCCGATGGTGGGGCGATCTGGCTGTTTGAGAACGAGACCGAAAAGGTCGAGTTGAAATCACGCTTTACCGCTGCCACGCAGGTTCGCGCGGCAACTTTGGATGCCCTGCGCGAAGGCGTCGCCGTTTTCGGCTCCAACGGCCGCCTGCAGCTGGTCAACCCGGCCTTCCGCACGCTCTGGTCTCTCACCGCCGAAGAGGCCAAGGCTGGCGCCCATGTGAAGGACATCACCGCGCCGATCCGCGACCTTGCCCGCGACCGACGCGTGATCGATCAGCTTGTCGGTCTTGTGGGCGCGCTCGGTCAGCGGCGGGAGGGTTTCATCGCCCGCGTCAGCCTGACCGATGATCGGGTGGTGGACCTCATCGCCACGCCCCTTCCCGGCGGCGCGACTATGCTGACGGCCAATGATGTTAGCGCGGCCGTCGCCATTGAGGACACGCTGCGCGAAAGCAACGCTGCGCTCGAAGAGGCAGCGCGGGTGAAGACCACCTTCATCAAGCATGTCTCCTACGAGTTGCGCTCGCCGCTCACCTCGATCATCGGCTTCGCCCAGCTTCTCGACGACGACGCGACCGGCCCGCTCAATGAGCGCCAGCGCGACTATCTGGACTTCGTTCTATCCTCCACCCAATCACTGGTCGCGCTGGTCGATTCCATTCTTGATCTGGCGACCGTCGACGCCGGGATTCTCACCCTTTCGCTCGATCGCATCGCGCCGGACCGCCTGATCGATGAGGCCGAAAGCGGGCTGAAAGATCGGCTGATGGACACCGGGATCGCCATCAACCGTCGTCTTGATCCTGAGATTTCCACGTTGATCGTCGACGAAACCCGTATGCGGCAGGTGCTGTTCAATCTGTTGTCCAATGCGGTGGCGTCGAGCCCGCAGGGCGGCAAGGTCCGCATCGCCATCCGCCGCCGCGGCGACCGCGCGGTGGTCTCCGTTATCGATCGGGGTCGCGGTATGAGCGCTGTCCAGGCGAAGGCTGCCTTTGAGCCTTTTGAGACCGGTCAGAATGGCGTTGGCTCGGGCGCTGGGCTTGGCCTCACGCTCGCCCGCGCATTGGTTGAACTGCATGGCGGAACGGTTTCGCTCTGGTCCCGCGAGGGCGTCGGCACGGTCGTTCGCTGTTCGCTGCCGCTTGATCCCGACAGCGCCTTGCCGCTCGATCAGGCAGCGCAGTAGGCCACACCCAGGCTGGCAGAGGATATCTCGGCATCATGATTGGCCCGATGCGGCTTGAGGGAGAAGAGGCAACCGCCCGGCTGGCCGAGGACATCGCCATGGTCGCGGCCCCTGGCTGGACGATCCGGCTGGATGGCGATCTTGGTGCCGGCAAGACGAGCTTCGCCCGCGCTTTCATCAGCGCGCTGGCAGACAGTCCAGACCTTGAAGTGCCCTCGCCGACTTACACGATTGTCCAGCGTTACGACGAGGCTGACCCAGCTGTTCTGCATGCCGATCTTTATCGCCTCGCTGATCCCAGCGAGATGACCGAACTGGGTCTTGATGATCCTGACGATCCCGCCATCCGGCTCATCGAATGGCCAAGCCAGGCAGGCGAGGGCGCGTTCCCCGGCGCATTGACGCTTTCTCTCACCATGGACGGCGAAACCGCCCGTGCGGCCAGCTTGTCCGGGCCGGACCCTTTGATGGATCGCCTCCGTCGTTCCTTTGCCATCCGGGAGTTTCTGACCAAGTCCACCCATGCCACAACCGAACGACGGCGACTGCAGGGCGATGCCTCCACCCGTCGCTATGAGCGCCTGGTCTCCGATCCGCAGTTGATCGTTATGGATGCTGCCCGCCAGCCGGACGGCCCGGTGGTCAAGGACGGCAAGCCCTATAGTCAGCTTGTCCATCTGGCCGAAAGCGTGCACGCGTTTGTTGCCGTCGGCACCGCGCTCCGCTCGAACGGTTTCGCTGCGCCGGAGATTCTGGCACAGGATCTCGACGCCGGCCTGTTGCTGCTGGAACACCTGGGAACCGGGTCGATCCTGCGAGACGATGGCGGTCCGGATCCGGGACGTTATGAGACGGTGTCTCTACTTTTGGCCACCCTCCATGAAACGGATTGGAACCCGGTTCTGCCTGTCCCAGGCGATGATTCCCATACGCTCCATCGTTATGACCAGGATGTTTTCCTGACCGAAATCAGCCTGTGCCCAGACTGGTATCTTGATCATCGCCGCATCGATCCAGTCAGCTTTGATCGCGCTGGTTTTGACGCCACTTGGCGGTCTCTGCTCGCCCCGCTCGATGATCAGCCAGCGACGCTGACGCTGCGCGATTTTCACTCACCCAACCTCATCTGGCGCCCTGATCAGCAGGGTCTCGCCCGCGTCGGCATCATCGATCATCAGGATGCGCTGTTCGGCCCGCCGGCCTATGATGTCGCCTCGCTCATTCAGGACGCGCGGGTGACCGTTTCACCAACTCTTCAATCCCGGCTGCTATCAGCCTATGCTGGAGCCCGTGGGGCCGGGTTTGATAGAGAAGCGTTTGAGGCTGGGGTGGCCCTGATGACGGTTCAGCGGAACACAAAGATACTGGGCATCTTCGCCCGGCTGAATGCACGCGACGGTAAGCCGGCTTACCTTGCGCATCTGCCGCGGATAGAAGACTATGTCCGGCAGAGTTTAGAGCATCCAAGCCTTGCGACCTTGAGACCCTTTTACGACCAGATCCTGCCGAGGGCGGACTAATGCAAACGCCTGATGCGTCTGCCATGCCGCCCGTCATGGTGCTGGCTGCTGGCCTTGGCACCCGCATGCGCCCGATCACCGACACCTTGCCCAAGCCGCTCATCAAGATCGGCGGCGAGACGATGCTCGACCGGGTGCTCGACACCTTTGGCCGGGCCGGTATCGACCGCGCCGTGGTCAACACCCACTATCTGCCGGACCAGATCGAGGCGCATTGCGGCGCGCGTATCCGGTCAGGCAAAGGGCCGTCCATCATCCTGTCGCGCGAAGCCGGTGAGCCGCTGGAAACCGGCGGTGGCATCGTTCGCGCTTTGCCGCATTTGGACAATGTCTTCTTCACCACCAACTCCGACAGCTTTTGGGTTGGCGACACCCATGCCCTGCCGAGCATGCTGAGCGTTTTCAATCCGTTGGAAATGGATCTCTTGCTCCTGCTGGCACCGCGCCATTCAAGCATCGGTCTTGGCAGCCACCCCGGTGACTTCGCCATCTTGGATGATGGCACGCTCGCCAGGCGCGGCCATTATCCGGTGCCGTTCAACTACACCGGCACGGCCTTGATGACCGCCGAGATCTTTGCCAATGCGCCGGAAGGGCCGTTCTCGCTGAACGTCTTGTTCGACTGGGCGATCGAGCGACGTCGTCTCTACGGTTACATTCTGCGCGGCCAGTGGATGACCGTCGGCACACCCGCGGCCATCGCAACGGCTGAAGCCGCCTTGGACCGTGTTCAAGCGTTTTAGCGCGGGCTGGACACGCCCGCTCCGGGCTGCTCCATCTGCGACATGACGCTCTTCTCCATCGGACCTGAAACGCCGTTCCTTCCACGCTTGGCGACGAGCTGGCTAGACGGCAGCCTTGGCGTCGGTCCAGTGGACGATCCGCTTGCCCGCATCGACACGACCTTCTATCTGCCGACCCGCCGCGCTGCGCGTGTGTTTGCGGAGATCCTGACGGATGCCATGGGTGGAACAGCCCTTCTGCCGGCCATCCGAACGCTGGCGGACGCCGATGAAGATGAGGGGTTGGACGACCGGGTGGGTGACGATGCTGACCGGCTACAGACAGACCCCGATATGGCGCCGTCTCCAGACGTTGGACAGCTACCGCTTGCGATGTCGCCGCTGCGCCGCCGACTGATCCTTACACGTCTGATCAATGCCGCCGGCGCGGCCATGCGAGATGCGATTACCGGCACGGGAAGCGACATCGCTGGCACCCTGCTTCAGGTGACGCCGGAGCAACTGGCCTTTCCCCAGTCTCTGGCCGAAAGCGCGCATCTGGCCGCGGAGATGGCCGATCTTCTGGATCGCATGGCCACTGAGGAACGCGACTGGCAGGCCCTGGCCAAGCTGGTGCCAGATGACCATGCCGCCTATTGGCAGCTGACGCTGACCTTGCTCGGCATCCTAACCGACAATTGGCCGGCCATACTTGAGGCGGAGGGAGCAGTGGATGCAGCCACCCGTCGTCGCCTGTTGCTGGATGCCCGAACGGCATCGGTTAGGGCTGGTCAGACCACAGGTCCTATCATTGCAGCGGGATCCACCGGCTCAATTCCCGCCACCGCGCGCTTTTTGGCGGCCATCGCCGACCACCCACAGGGGCGCGTCGTCCTGCCCGGGCTCGATCTGGATATGGCCGAGACAGCCTTCGAACGTCTGGTTGACGACACGCCAGAAAATGCCAGCCACCCCCAGCACAATCTGGCGCGCCTGCTTGCCACCATGAAGCGTACCCGCGCTGACTGCCAACCGCTCGGCGGTGATGGTACCCGTCGAAAGCTCGTGTCTGCCGTTTTCCTGCCAGCGCCGGCCACCGGCACTTGGCCGGCCAGCCGGCCGTTGCCGGATATGGCGAAGTCCGTCATGGAGGGCGCCGGTTTGGTGGAAGCAAGCAGCGAGGACGAAGAGGCCCTCGCGCTTGCAATGACCTTGAAAGCAAGTGTGAGCGTTGGCGAAACAGTCGCTCTGGTGACGCCCGACCGCGCGCTTGCCCGCCGCGTACAGCTTGAGGCCGAGCGTTTTGGGCTGGCCTTGGATGACACGGCCGGCACGCCGCTACGCGAGACACCACCCGCCCGACTGATGCTCGCTGCCGCCGAAGCATGGCGCAAAGGGTTTGCCGCCATTCCACTGCTCGCGCTTCTCAAACATCCGCTTTGCGTGCTCGGGGCGGCACCAGCCGACACAAGGCGCCACGCCCGCCTTCTGGAACGGTTGGTGCTGCGCGGCATCGCCCTGCCACCTGGCCTTGAGGCGCTGCGAACGATGGCCGCCCTGCGCATGAAAGAGCAGGATGATGCAGGCCAAAAACCCGATCCCGAAGGGCCGCAACAGTTCATCCCTGCGCTACGGCGTACCCTCTCCACAGAGGATGCCGACTGTGTTTTGGCGCTTATCGATAGGCTGGAGGCGGCCTTCCAGCCCCTTGCCGATCTGGGTGATGAGGACGCGCTCTTTGATGCCTATGTCGAGGCTCTGTTTGCTGTGAGCGAAGTGCTCGCGCAGACCAAAGAAGCCGATGCGCTGAACCCGCTCTATGCGGGCAGAGCGGGCGAGGTTTTGGGTGGGTTCCGCCGTCAGCTTCGCGAAGCGGACACCGGGCTCACCGCCCCCTTGCGCGAAGCCCCCGCGCTTCTTGAAACCTTGCTCGCCGAACAGACCGTGCGGCCGGTGGCCGGCGGCGATCCGGCTTGCGTGATCTGGGGACCGTTGGAAGCTCGCCTCCAGGCGGTGGACCACATCATTCTTGCCGGGCTCAACGAGCAGGTTTGGCCCAACCTGCCATCGGCCAGTCCGCTTTTGTCGCGCGGCATGATGGCCGGCCTTGGCCTGGAAAGTCCGGAGCAGCGTATCGGCCTTTCCGCCCATGACGTCGAAATGGCGCTTGGGAATAAAAAGGTGACGCTCAGCCGGGCGCTGAAAGTGGATGGCACGCCCACCGTCTCCTCGCGCTGGCTGCAACGGCTTCTCGCCTTCCTGCCGGAGGAAACCGGTCAAGCGATGCGCCGTCGGGCTGAGCCCCTGCTCGCGCTCGCTCGGACATGGGATCGGCCTGACATCATCGCCGAGCGACCACGTCCCGAACCGCGACCGGCACGGGTTCCAACACGGTTGTCCATCACCGATGTCGAGCCGCTCTTCCGCGACCCCTACAGCGTCTACGCCAAGCGGGTTCTTAGGCTGGAAGAAGCGCTCGGTCTTGGCCTCGCCCCCGGTGCGGCGGAACGCGGTACGCTGTTTCATGGCCTTTTGGAGGCTGTCGCGCCGCATCTTGACGCTAAGCCCTTGGCGGACTGGCTAACAGCTTTTACGGACGAAGCGCGCGCAGTTCTGGCGACGCTCGACCCTTTCCCGGAGATCAAAGCGCTGTGGGCACGGCGCTTGGAGCAACTGGCTGGCCCCTATCTGGCGCAGGAGGAAGCCTGGAGCACCGGGCTCGCGCAACGCCATGCAGAACGACGCGGCGCGCTGGAAGTAGAGATTGCTGGCACGGTCTGCCGCCTGACCGGTCGAGCTGACCGCATTGATGCTTACGCAGATGGCCAAGCGGCGATCCGAGATTTTAAGACCGGCGCAACACCGAGTGCTAAACAGGTACAGCTTGGCCTCGCGCCGCAATTACCGCTGACCGCCATGATGCTAAGCGAAGGAGCGTTTGGAGATGTTCCACCGCTCGCCGTACGCTCAGCGGACTATGTGAAAATCGGCGCTGCGCGAGACCCGGTTTCGGTGGTCTCGTTCGACGATGCTGAGGAGTTGACCCAACTTGCCGCCGACGCGCGCGACAAGCTCACCCGCCTTTGGGCCAGCTTCCTCTATGGCGCACCTTTCACGCCTCTCTTGCGGCCCGAATGGGTTCGCGCCGATGGCACCTATCATCACCTGGCGCGGGTGAAGGAGTGGCGCTCGGCCGATGAGGCCGGTGATGGCTGAACGCCAGATGGCCAGACCCAAGGTTCCCGATGCGACCCGCCTCGCACAGGCCCGCGCCTCCGACCCCAAAAGCTCCGCCTGGGTGAGCGCCAACGCCGGCGCGGGCAAGACCTACGTGCTCACGCTGCGCGTGCTCCGGCTGCTGCTCGACGGCCAGGACCCCTCCGCGCTTCTGTGCCTCACCTTCACCAAAGCCGCTGCCGCTGAAATGGCTGCCCGCGTGTTCGATGCGCTGGCCGGCTGGACCCGGCTGGATGACGAGGAGCTCGCCGCGACCCTGGCCGATCTGAAACCCGGACGCCTGGCCGATGCCGACCTTGCCTTTGCGCGCGGCCTGTTCGCACGGGCGCTCGAAACACCGGGCGGGCTGAAGATCCAGACCATCCATGCCTTCTGTGAGAGCCTCCTGCATCAATTCCCCTTGGAGGCCGGCGTGCCAGCCTCCTTCGCGGTGCTTGATGATCGTGAGGCGGCCTTCCTGATGGAGGAAGCCCGCGCCCATGTTCTGGGCTCGGCAGCCGCGCATCCGGATACCGATCTGGCGCATGCGCTGAACGGCCTCACCGAACGCTTGGCTGATGGCAGCCTGGCCGACCTCATCGACAAGCTGCTTCAGAACCGCCACGCACTCCTGCCAGGCGGGATCAACGGTCCAGAAGGCTTGTTGGCCGCGCACGCCACCATGCTTGGCCTTGCCGATCCGAACCCTGAGGTGGCCCGCGAGGCGCTTGCAGATCCGGCTGCCAGCTCGCCTTATCTTCCGCGCGTCGTTGTCACTGCCTATTGGGTTGTCGCGCAGAGCGTCGGCACCAAAACCGACAAAGATCGGATCGCGCCGCTTTGGCAGGCCCATCAGTCTGACGATCCGATTGTCCGCGCTGCGCACTGGCACGATGGTCTGTTCACAGGGGCTGGCAAACCGCGCGCCACCGGCCAGCGCTCGCTTTTCAAGGTCAAGGAGGCCTTCCCCGGATCTCTTGATAAAATCGCCGCCGAGCAAGACCGTATCCTCGCCCTGCGCGCCCACATCCATTACGCCGATCTCATCACTGTTGCGTTGGCCGTGATCGACCGCTTCGAACGGCTCAAGACCCATCGCGGCGCGCTCGACTTTGACGATCTCATCGCGCGCACCGCAGCCCTTCTCACCCGCTCTGATGCCCGTGCCTGGGTGGGCTACAAGATCGACCAGCGCATCGACCATGTGCTGGTCGACGAAGCGCAGGACACCTCCGGCGATCAATGGCGGATCATCCGCGCGCTGTCCGATGATTTCTTCGATGGTGAGGCGGCCCGCGAACGCATCACACCAACCTTCTTCGCCGTTGGCGATGACAAGCAGTCCATCTACTCCTTCCAGGGCGCTGATCCGCGCCAGTTCGATGCGACGCGCCGCGAACTGGAAACCAAGGCCGCCCAGTCCGACGTGCCCTTTGCGGGGCTTGTCCCGCTGCGCCTTTCCTTCCGCTCAACACGCGATGTGCTCTCCGCCGTCGACACCGTGTTCGCCCGCCACGATGCGCTGGCCGGCGTGACGCTGGATGAGGGGCTGATGCATGAACCGCAGCGCGATGCGCGCGGGCTTGTTGAAATCTGGCCGGTCATCAAGGGCAGCAAGGCGGAGGAACCCCAGGATTGGCTCGCCCCCTATGACGCCGTTCGTGCGCCGCATCTGCGCCTTGCCGATGCGATCGCCGAGCGCATCGCCCGCATGGTTGAGGCCGGCCGGAACCCTGGCGATGTTCTCATCCTGCTGCGCACCCGTGGCGCCATGGCCGACGCCATCAACCGCGCCCTGAAGAAACGTGCCATCGCTGTGGCTGGGACCGACCGGCTGGTTTTGACCGATCATATCGCGGTCGAAGATCTGATGGCGCTGATGCAGACCGTCCTCCTGCCGGAGGATGATCTCACGCTCGCCGAGCTGCTGATGAGCCCGCTCATTGGCCTCACCGGCGACCAGTTGGAGCGCCTGGCTGCCGACCGTCCCGGGCTCCTTATCGACGCTCTCAACGCACCCACCGACAATCCTGCCATCCGCCAAGCGCATCTGGACGTGAAGGGCTGGCGCGCACTAGCCGATTTTGCCTCGCCCTACACCTTTCTTGCCACGGTCCTGGGTCGCGATGGCGGTCGCCGCAAGTTCATCGCCCGTCTCGGCGAAGACTGCCGCGATCCGCTCGACGAGGTTCTGCACCTTGCTCGCTCCGAGGAAAGCCGGCCCGGATCTGGCCTAGCGAGCCTGGAAGCCTTCCTCGACACCCTTCGCCGGCTGAGACTTGAGATCAAGCGGGACATGGAAGCGCGCGCTGACAAGGTGCGCATCATGACCGTGCACGGGTCCAAGGGCTTGGAAGCCCACACCGTCTTTCTGGTCGATACCTGCCGCTTGCCGCGCGCACCATCCGGATTGGTGGAAACGGGCACCGATGATCCGCCGCTTCTGCATCTGGCCGGCAGCGCTCAACCCACCGCCTACAAAGCGGTAAAAGACGAGCGCCAGGCACGCCAGTTGGAGGAGTATCGCCGGCTTCTTTATGTTGCCATGACCCGTGCGCGCGATCAGCTCATCGTTACGGGGCATATGACGCAAGAAAAGGATCCGCCAGAAGCATGCTGGTACGATCTCATCGACAAGGCGCTGGGTGAAGAAGCACGCGATGTTGGCAGCCTCTCCGGCGAGCCCGATGGCGCATCTGTTCGTGTCTGGCGCGCTGATCCATGGCCGGTTGAGGAGCCTGAGCCACAACCGGCACGGAAGGCCACGACCCCGCCCGCTGAAACTGAGTGATGATGCCGCAGCGACCGGGGGCGCCTGGCAAGAACAGGCCGCTGCCGACCGCCATCAGCGCACGGTGGAAGGTCTCTCCTCTGATGAAGAAGATCGCCAAGCGGCCATGCGCTTTGGCTCCCTGGTACATGCACTGCTGGAGAACGCCGATCTGCCGGATGAAATCGGAGCAGCCAGGATCGCCGCGCGTTTCGATCCCTTGCCCGATGCTGGCATACAGGAGGCCGCACTCTCGGCGGCCCGCGCCGTGCATGAGCTCCCTGAAGCTCCAACACTGTTCGGCCCATCAAGCCGCGGCGAAGTGCCACTTCGCGGAACACTCATCGACAGCACCGGCGCCAAGCGGGCGGTTTCCGGGTCGATCGATCGTCTGGTCATTCTGCCGGAGGAAATCTGGGTCATCGACTTCAAGACCAACACCTCGGCACCCGATCCGGCCAGGCTTGCCGACGACATGCCCGATTATGTCGCGCAGATGGCGCTCTATCAAGCGCTCCTTGCTGCAATGATGCCCGATCGACCTGTGTGCTGTGGCCTCGTCTGGACGGCCAAACCGCGCCTTGATTGGCTGCCAGAAAGCGCCCTGGCCGAGGCCAGACAAGCCCTGGGATTGGCACTGCCCTCGTGACCTGTGTGCATCCCGAAAGCGTGAACGCCCGATTGCTTGACGCCCTATCAGCCGGTTCTTACCTTGATCGGTGAAACAAAACCCGAATCTGCCGCGCCTGCCGAGCATTGGCCCGCGCGGCCCATCTATGGAGACAAGCCTGATGGCTACCGTTGAAGTGACGGATGCAAACTTCGAAGCCGAAGTGCTGCAATCCGACGTTCCTGTTGTCGTGGACTTTTGGGCCGACTGGTGCGGCCCCTGCAAAATGATCGCGCCTCATCTGGAAGCGATCGCCGAGGAAATGGAAGGCAAGGTGAAGATCGCCAAGCTGGACGTGGATGCCAACCAGCAGACTGCACAGGCGCTGCGCGTTATGGCCATGCCGACCTTGATCGCCTTCAAAGACGGTCAGCCCGTCGCCCAAAAAGTGGGTGCCGGCTCCAAAACCGATCTTTCATCCTGGATCAGCGACGCCGTCTAAGCCTGTCGCAGTCCGATTTATTGCGCCATTCAGGGCCGCCCGATCTGGGCGGCCTTTTTTGTTGTCCAAACAAGCTGGCCCGTTATCCCATGAGGAGGAAGATGATCGGCAAGGGGGCAACCGCGACCAGGATGGCGAGCAGAAAGATCGGGAAGCGGAAAAGCCCGCTCAATCCAGCGGCAAGTGCGATGCCGCCGCCACCGCCAATCACCGAATTGCCCGGGATGTTGAGCATGAGCATGACCGCCAGATAACGGTTGCGCAGCAAGAAAGGCACAATCCTTGGAGGCGCAGCGGCGACCAGATGCTCAATGCGGCGGTCACGAGGGGTGGCGCAGAAATCCTCCACCAGTGACGCGGCGCGTTGGAAGCCGAGATAGCTGAACAGATCGATCATCCATTGCGCCGGCAAAAGCCTGCCGATCAGGTAAGCCAGCGACAGCGCGAGCACCATGGCCAGATACACAAACGGGGCTACCGAGCCGCCAAAAACGATCATCAGACCAAGACCGATTTCCGCTCCCGGCACGAAGGGCAGGGCGGAAGTGATGACGAAAACCAGCAGGATGACGGCGATCAGCTGTATCAGCATCGCTCTGTCGAGCGTTTCAATGTCTGACGGCTCGGCGCCCAGTGTGGATAGGTCAGACCAGGTGCGCGCCACGTACCAACCCAGGGCCAAGAGGCCGACATAGATGGCCAGCACGACGATCCGCCGCCTCAGACGGCGCGGGTCTTTCTCCACGCGCTCCATGTCGGCTGAACTGCTCATCACTCTGAGCCGCGCGGTCGAGCACCGCCATATACGGCGTGCCCTAAGGCCAGAGGTCCTTTCCTCCGGTGATGATGCGCAAGGGTAAGAAACTGAGCCATCTTAGCACCCTAACGTTGGGTGACTATGATGCAAGAAACGATGGATCACATGTGGGTGTCTGTCTGTGAGCCCCACCATTGAACGCATCCGGCGGATCAGTTACACACGCTGACGATTAGCACCCGTAGCTCAGCTGGATAGAGCGCCGCCCTCCGAAGGCGGAGGCCAGAGGTTCGAATCCTCTCGGGTGCGCCATTTATCGATATTTGGTTCGATTGCGGCCGGTCTAGTCGTCGACCTAACGGTTCGCGATCAGATGAGCTGATCAATAGCCTTGCGAAGCTCCGCAACAGCCTCGCCGATCTTCCCGCCGTAACGTAGTAAGCTGCCACCGAGCAGGAAGACGGCGTCTTCGCCATACATCTCGACCATGTCGCCGGCGCGTTCGGCGCTCATGCCGCCCCCCGGTGATGGGAACATGGGCGCGCCGATGCCATCGCGATCCGTACAGGCGTTGGCGATGGAGAGGCACTCGTCAGCGGAGAACCCGAACCGCCCACCGACATTAGGGAAGACGGAGATGTCCGATCCGGCCAGCCGTTGCAACACCCCGAACATCATGGCGTGGGTGAAGCCGGTTTTCTCTGAGAGGACATAGGGCCCCAGAAAGCTCGGATGGGTCATGACCGGCATGGCAAGATCGTCGTCTTGCGCCATGCGCCGGACCAGATCGAATCCAAACAGGCCGGGCATGATGAGGAGGCCGTGAGCGCCATTTTCCTTGGCGAAACGGGCATGCTCCTCAAGGTCCTCGCTGTGGCCGGCGAGGCCGGCGAAATAGAGCGTTTGGCGACCATGCTCTGCCTTGGCATTGGCACGGGCGACAGCCTCGCCGATGCGCAGAACACGATCTTTAAACGGCGCACAGGATTGGTCAGTAAGGCCGTGATCTTCCTTGACGATGTGGGCGCCGCCAAGCGCACAGCGCTCGGCGATATCGGCCAAGGTCTGGGCACCTGACCCTTGCGGTTTCAGAACCGGCGAGATCAGCGGGCCCTTCGGCGCGCCAGCCATTGCGCGTAGACCTGCGATCCCAAATCGCGCGCCAGGATAGGCATCAGCAAGCGGTCCGAGATCAAGACCGGTCACCTTCACATCCTTCTGGATGGATGTGTTGCCCATGATGACGTTCAGGAGTTGCGGCAGCTCCCGCCCCGTGCTCTCCGGCGAGTAGCTGATGGTGGCGAGAAAGGTCGCCTCGCTTTCCGGCGCGACTCTCTCCACCTGTCCCATGACCGTTTCTTCGATGAAGCCGGCCGGTACGACATCACGCGGGATTTCAACCGTCTGTTCAAGCGCAATGCCAAGCGCCCGGTCTTCCGCCTCGCTTTGGCTGCTAGTGAAGAGACGATAGGTGACAGTAAAGCGCGCGGCGTCTTTGGCCGCCATTAGAGTGCCTCAGCCTTGACGGTGGAATGCACTGCATCGACGCGAGCAGTCGTCAGATCATCCTCGGTGATGCCCAACTGGGTGCCGAGCAGGTCTTCGACACCCGCCACCAAGGCGGTTGCATCAAGGCCGTAATACTTCATCAGGTAGAGCCGGGAACCGCCGTGGGCATAGGTGTCTTTGAGGCCCAGCCGCACCAGGCGTTTGCCGACACCATTGTCGGCCATGATCTCCGCCAGCAGCGACCCGATGCCACCCTCGGTGACATGGTTTTCCAGCGTCACCACGCCGCCTTTAACGGCATGGATATGGTCGAGAATCGCCTCGGCGTCGAACGGCTTAATGGTGTTGAGATGCAGATGGCGGACCGAAACGCCCTTGGCCTCCAGTGCGCCGCGGGCGCGAAGCGCCTCCTCGGTTGAGATGCCGGAGGTGACGATGAGAACATCGTTGCCGAGCGCCAACTCTCGCATCTTTCCGACTTCGATTGGCGTGTCGAACAGGCGCGGGACAGAGCCACGCAGCACACGGCAGTAGACCGGGCCATCAATGGAATCGGCCGCCTCGCAGATCGATTCCACCTCGGTTGCATCACCTGTTTCCAAAATCGTCATGTTGGGGATCGAGCGCATGACGGAGATGTCTTCGATCGCCTGGTGGGTCATGCCGCCCGGCGTCGTCACGCCAGGGAGGAAACCCATCAGCCGAACCTTGCGGCGCGGATAGGCGACGGACGCCATCAGCTGGTCGTAGGGCCGCCGGTAGAGAAACACCCCAAACGTATGCAGGAAGGGCCGAAAACCTGCGAGCCCCAGCCCACCGGCGAAGGAAAGCATGTTCTGCTCGGCCATGCCCAGGGAAAGAAACTTCTCCGGATGATTGTCGCGAAACTTGTCGATCTCGCAGGACGAGGTCAAATCGGCTGACAGACACAGCACTTCAGGGTGCGCCATCGCATAGGTTTCAAAGGCGCGCTCATAGGGACGATTGACCATCTCAGGCATCAGTGGACCCCTCCATAATCGATGGGCGCAACGCCAAGCGCGCGGGCGATATCTTGGTTCATCTCCGCCCGCTCCTGCTCGGATTTGAAGCGCACATAATGCAGGCGAGGGAACCGGCGCTGCAGGGTCGGCATGCCGCGGAAAGGCGAGGTGTTCGCCAAGATGATCAAGGGCTTACCCTTGTGTTTCTCCTGCACGGCGTCGCGCATCTCATCGAGCTTGTGACCGTCAATCGAGACGACATGGGCGCCGAAGTTCTCCATCTTGGTCTTGATGTCGCCGACATCCATCACGGAGTTCATCGCGCCGTCGCACTGCTGTCGGTTGACGTCCATGATGGCATAGACATTGTCGATGCCGTGGTGGGCACAGCACTGGATGGCTTCCCAGGTCTGGCCTTCTTGAACCTCGCCATCGGACATGAAGACCCAGGTCTTACCGGTTTCCTGCTTCTTTTTGCGGCCCCAGGCAAGGCCGGCGGCGGTGGAAAGCCCGATGCCAAGCGTGCCATTGTGCACCTCCATGCCCGGTGAATGCTCCGCCCCGATCATTTCAACGGACGACCCGTCCTTGTTGAACATGTCGAGGCCTTCCGGCGCCATACGGCCGACCTCAATAAGCGTGGCATAGGCGACGAGAGCATAGTGGGCCGGGGCGATGAACAAGCGATCCAGATCGCTGCGCACCGGGCCGTTGTAGCCAGCACCGGTGTGGTAGGTCGGATTATCTGCGGACGGCACGCCACCAAAGGGTTCAGGCACCATGGGCAGCGTTGGCTCGCCTATCGTCAGTTGCTCATTGTAGAGCCAGGCAAGCTGTTCGGCCGCCGAGCATGCCTGGCTAAGATAGCCACCATTGTTGCGCATGGCGTGCTCGAAGACACGCCGGCGGATGCCCAGCGCCACCTCTTCGGTGGGCTTCATGTTGCGACCGGTGGACATCATGCTCGTCATACCCTCTGAAGAACCCGTACCTTACATAAGTTGGATTGACTGACATTTGTCAAATCAAAAGCAGCTTCATCCTTAACCGCTTTACCGATTGTTCTGGCGGATAGGACAAGGGGGCCAATCTGGCCCCCTTGGTGTGCTTGGATATGGGGCCAGCTTAGCGCGGAGGCAGCGGCATCCAGTCCGTCATGGCGACGTCTGCATGTTGGAACTGCGGCATGGCCGATGACAAATCTTCCATGTTGGAGATGTCGTTGCCATTGAGGAAGTCCTGCGTGATCAGCGTCGGCGGCACGATCACCTGTGCGCCCGGATCACCGCCAGCCAACATGATCGCGAGCGAGCGAACTGACACTTCACCCACCACAGCTGGATTGGTGGCAACGGTCGCTTTCCACGGGCTTCCGGGCTCACGCATCACCGCAATGTCAGCGGTCGAAACGTCAGCAGAATAGATGGAGACATCGGAGGAAAGCCCAGCCTCATTGACGGCAATCACCACGCCTTTGGCGAACTCATCATAGGGTGCGAAGACCACATTGATGTTCGGGTTGGCCTGAAGCACGGAGCGTGCCTGGTTGGCATTGGAGTTGGCAATCGGATTATCGAGCGTGCCGAAGCGGGCAACCTCGTCGATGCCGGGGTTCTCCTCGCGGATTTCCTGCCAGGCAACATCGCGGCGGTCGAGCGGCGCGATACCAGGCACATAGACATAGCCGGCAACCCATTCATTGCCATTGTCTTCAATGGCCTGATCGAGCGCCATGCGGCCGAGCAGATAGTCGGATTGTTCGATCTGCGGGATGGCTTCGTTCTCAACGTTCACGTCAAAAGCAACGACGCGAATGCCAGCATCGACAGCACGCTGGGCGGCCTCGCGCATGGACTCGGTCAGACCGTGCTGGATGATGATGCCATCCACACCAAGTGCAATTGCCTGATCGACCATGTCGGCCTGAAGAGCAGCATCCTGGCGGCTGTCAAAGACACGCAGGTCAACGCCCAGAGCTTCGGACTGCGCTTCAACGCCGGCCAGGTAAGCCTGGAAGAAGTCACCGGTCGAAAGGTAACGCACCAGCGCAATCTGAACGTCGGCTGCATTGTCGAAGGGCGCGGGCATTTGCGCCTGTGCGCTTCCGGCCATACCGGTTGTGGCAAGCATGGCAGCGGCGGCCAGCTTCATGAAGGTCCGTTTGGTACCGAGCATGTGGTTTCCTCCCATTGGTTCGGTTCTTTGTTGTTTCCCGGCGGTTGGTTTGCCGGGTGGTTAGTGCCCACCGCCGCGCTTGCGCGCCGACAGGGCGAAAGTAAAGACAAGGGCGACGACAAGCACGCCGCCCTTGACGAAATCCTGGGTGTAGTAGGGCGCGTTCATCATGGTGAGGCCCTGCAACAGGACGCCGACAAACAGGGCGCCAATGGCTGTGCCGAACGCGTTGGGCTTGGCCGCGCCCAAGACGGCAAAGCCGATGAGCGCCGCCGCAACACTGTCCAGAAGCAGATTGTTGCCCGAAGCAATATCGCCACGCCCAAGACGGGCGGCGAGCAGAATGCCGCCGACGGACGCCAGCACGCCGGAGATCATATAGGCGGTGATCTTGTAGCGATTGACGTTGGTGCCGGCGAGCGCGGCTGCGCGCTCATTGGAGCCGATGGCGTACATCAGGCGGCCATGACGTGTGAGTTCCAAAAACACCCAAACCAGGATGCCGACGATCAGGAAAACGATCACCGGAACCGGGATCAGGTCTTCCAGAACGAAATCGAAGCGATGCCGGCCAAGCCAAAGGAAGGCGTTGGAGAAGGTGCCTTCGGCCACCTCACCGCCCGGCAGCGTCATGCCGGTTGAAATAGACCGCCCTTCGGTCGGAATCCGTTGCAGTCCGATGAGAAGGAACATCATGCCCAGCGTCGCCAAAAGATCCGGCACGCGCATCTTCACGATCAGAATGCCGTTGATGAACCCGACAAAGGCACCCATGAGGAGGCAAGCCAGAACGGCCACTAGAGCCGATTGCTCCAGCACAACCATCACATAGGCCGACAGCATCAGGGCCGACGTCGCGACCGATCCGATAGAAAGGTCAAACCCGCCGACGACAAGCGTGCAGGTTACGCCCAGCGCCAGAATGCCGGTTATCGCCACAGACTGGAAAATGAAAACGGCGGAGCGCGGGCCTGCGAACCCGTTGGCGGCCAACGAAAAGAAGACAATGAGGCCCAAAAGTAGACACAGGAAACCGTAGCGGATCGCCAGGTTCATCAGCATCTGGCTGCGATCGACGCTCGGGGGGAGCGGGCGGGAAACGCCGGTGTCAGTAGAGCGCGTGTCGGTGGTCATGGTGTGCGGGCACTTGGATTGGGGTCATTCGGGGTGGTGGCTCCGGCGACGCCGGAGACCTGCGCGAGAATGGCGTTGAGATCGACATCGTCATTGCGATGTTCACCAACAATGGTTTCCTCGCTCATCACGACGATGCGGTCAGCGATTTCCAGTGCTTCATCAAGCTCGGCAACAAAGACGATGGTCGCGCGTTCATCGGCGGTGGCGCGGATGGTCCTGCCAATGTCGCGGCGCGCGCGGATGTCGACGCCCTGGAAGGGCTCATCGAGCACAAGAAGCTGGCTTGCTTCAGCCATCCAACGACCGACCATCACCTTCTGCTGGTTCCCGCCGGAAAGCGTTCCGATCTCGTCGGCGGACGATTGGCACACAATGCCGAGTTGATCGATCATGCGGTTGGTTGTCCGTCGTTCGCTTCCACCGTTGAGGAAGGACAGGGACGCATGGCGCGTGAGGAACGGCAAGGTAAGGTTTTGCGCGATGTCGAAATCTGGAACAACGCCGTTCGAAGCCCGGTCCTTGGAGCACAGAAAGACGCCTGAACGGATAGCATCCTCCGGTGACGACGGCCGATAGACCTGCCCATCAAGCATCACCGTTCCAGAATGGGGACGTGTGATGCCGAAGAGGACGGAGGCAAGCTTGGTCTTGCCACTGCCCAATAGGCCGGTAACCGCAACCACTTCGTTGCGGTGGACAGTAAGCGCCATAGGTGCAGCTTGGGCAGAAAGCTGAACATCATCAAGCACGAGCACTGGGTCGCCGCGGCTAGGAATGTCGATATCGACCTGTGTCATGGCGTGGCCAAGCATCGCCGTCACGGCTCCCTCATAATCGAGGGGCGCATCTTCAAAGGTGCCGGAAATCTGGCCGTCGCGCATGGCGATGATCCGGTCGGCGATGCGCCGTATGTCCGACATGCGGTGGGAGATATAAAGGATCGCCACGCCCGTTTCCCGCAATCGGTCCAGAAGCGTGAACAGCCTCTCTGCCTCGGTCGCCGACAGGGAAGAGGTCGGCTCATCAAGGATCAGGACTTTCGGCTGCTTGGCCAGGGCGCGGGCGATGGCGATCAGTTGGCGTGCGGCGACACCCAGATCGGCAACCTGGGTGCGCACATCGATATCGAGATCCATGGCGCCAGCAACGCGCTTGGCGTCTTCGCGCAGGCGGTTCTCATTGACGAAGAAGCCAGCACCCGGCGCGTTGAGATCATCGAGCATCAGGTTGGAAGCGACATCAAGATCGGGGATCACGCCGTCATTGATGGACTGGTGAACCGTGACCACCCCGGCTTTGATCGCATGGGCGGGCGAGGTTGGTTGAAACGGATCGCCGGAAAGCTCAATATGGCCGCCATCGGCCCTATGAACGCCGCACAGTATCTTCACCAGCGTCGACTTGCCGGCGCCATTCGCACCCATCAGAACCGTGATTTGACCGCCAGGAATAGAAAGATCGATCCCGCGCAACACGCGGTTTGGCCCAAAGGCCTTTTCGACGCCGACGATCCGGCAGATGGTGTCATACCCTGGCTTTGCCATTGGTTTGGCGCCTGTTCTTGCCCACGGTTGTGGCCCGTGTTGCTCCCCGGCCCGGCCTTGTCGGCAGGTGCCTAAATTGGATCGTGAGCCGGCTTCTGGCAAAAGTCAAGGCTACTTGACAAATGCCAGAATTGGGCCGCACACTTCCATCAACATCTGTCGACCAAGAGCGCCCACGCAACGAGGCGCGCGGCAAAAAGGGAGCGGCGCCTGTGTCCACCAGCGCGATGCCAGACGGCACCAACTACATTGCCTTGACCATTGAAATGCTGGCTGAACGGTTGAGCAGCGTTCCGGCCGTTGCCGAGCGTGTTGGTGCGGACTCCGGCAGTTGGTCGGTGCGAGAAGTGGGTGATGGCAACCTCAATCTCGTCTTCATCGTGGAAGGGTCAGCAGGCACCGTCGTGGTCAAGCAGGCGCTGCCCTATGTTCGGCTGGTCGGTGAGAGCTGGCCTCTGCCACTCACCCGCGCCTTCTTTGAATATCATGCTCTGACACGGCAGGCCGCACGCGATCCTGGGCGGGTGCCGGAAATCTTCCATTACGATGCCGAGCAGGCGCTGATTGTGATGGAGTTTCTGACGCCGCACACAATCCTGCGCGGCAAGCTGATCGCAGGCGACAAGATCGAAGATTTGGGCGGCGTTCTTGGCCGGTTCTGCGCCCGCACCGCTTTTCGCAGCTCCGACCTTCATATGCCGACCGCCGAGCGCAAGGCGGATGCCGCGCTGTTCCTGGCCAATGTCGATCTGTGTGCGATCACCGAAGATCTGGTGTTCACCGACCCCTATTTTGAAGCCGAGCTCAACCACCACACAGACGGTCTAGACCCGGTGGTCGCAAAGCTGCGCGGCGACGTTGCCATGAAGGCCGAAGCCCAGCACATGCTCACCAAGTTCGCCTCCAACGCCGAAACGCTGGCGCATGGAGATCTGCACACCGGGTCTGTCATGTGTACGGCGACCGAGACCATGGTCATTGATCCGGAATTCGCTGTTTACGCGCCGATGGGTTTCGACATCGGCATGCTGATCGCCAACTTCCTGATGGCCTTTTTCAGCCAGCCGGCGCATCGCGATGCGGACGATCTAAAAGCCTATCAGGATTGGATCATGGAGGTCACGGCCGAGGTCTGGTCGAGCTTTGAGGTTGAGTTCCGCCATCTCTGGGCGACCGAGCGCAGCGGCATTCTTTACCCCAAAACCATGTTCGAGGATCAGGGCCATTCCAGCGAGGGTGCGCTCAACGACAAGCTCGCCATGATCCTGGAAGACGCCATTGGCGTGTGCGGCATCGAGATGCATCGGCGCATCCTGTCGTTGGCGCACAATGCTGAATTCGAAACCATTGAGGACACGGGCGTGCGGGCGCCGTTGGAAGCCCGCTGCCTGATGATGGGCCGGGCGCTGATACTGGATCGGGCGACTATCACGTCGCTCGACACCGTGCTCGCCATGGCACGCAGCATGAATGAGGAGCAGGTGCTATGAAGGTCAACGGAACCCACTACCGCTCGATCTGGTACGACAGCGCCGACGACACCGTTAGGATCATCGATCAGCGTTGGCTGCCGCACGTCTTCAAAATTGAAACGCTGAAAAGCCTGGAGAGCTTTGCGACCGCGATTGCCGATATGTGGGTGCGCGGCGCGCCACTGATTGGCGCGACGGCGGCCTACGGCTTGGCGGAGGAAATGCGCCGCGACCCCTCTGATGGCGCACTGAACCGGGCGTGGGAGGTGCTGCACGACACGCGGCCGACAGCGATCAATCTGCGCTGGGCGCTGGACCGCTGTCGCAACCATCTGCAACCGCTTCCAACGTCGCAAAGGGCCGATGCGGCCATGCGGCTAGCGCACGAGATCGCCGATGAGGATGTTGAGATCAACCGCATGATCGGTGTGCACGGGCTGGAGATCGTCAAACAGATCGCGACTTCCAAGACCGATGGCGAGCCAGTGCGCCTTCTGACCCATTGCAATGCCGGTTGGCTTGCCACCGTTGATTGGGGCACGGCCACGAGCCCGATGTATCACGCAGCTGATGCCGGCATACCGATCCATGTCTGGGTGGACGAAACCCGTCCGCGCAACCAGGGCGCCCTGACCGCTTGGGAGGTTGGCAGCCACGGCATCAGCCATGCCTACATCACCGACAATGCCGGCGGCCATCTGATGCAGCATGGCATGGTGGATATGGTGATCACCGGCACCGACCGTACCACCGCGCGCGGCGATGTGTGCAACAAGATCGGCACCTATCTGAAGGCGCTCGCAGCGCACGACAATGGCGTGCCCTTCTATGTCGCGCTTCCCTCGCCGACCATCGACTGGACCGTGCAGGATGGCGTGAAAGAAATCCCCATTGAAGAGCGTGGTGGACGGGAAGTCTCCCATGTGCAGGGCATCCTCGCTGACGGATCGATTGGGGAAGCGCAGGTTTCGCCTCAAGGATCGCCGGTTGGGAACCCGGCCTTTGACGTTACACCCGCAAGGCTTGTGACCGGGCTGATTACCGAACGCGGCGTCTGCGAGGCATCGCCTGAAGGCTTGACCTCCCTCTTCCCCGAGCGCGCGGCTGCCTAATCGATGATGATCACCAACCGTTGGAACGATGCGGATGCCGACGCCGCGATAACTGCGCTCGGCCCTAATGCAAGCGAGGCCGATCGGCTTCTTGTCCATCGGGTCTACACAAGCCGCCTGATCGGCAACGACCCGGATCTTGTTATGCATGGCGGTGGCAACACGTCGGTGAAAGCCACGCGGCCGGATCTGTTCGGCACGCCGCAAAAGGTTCTGCATGTCAAAGGATCAGGATGGGACCTTGATACGATTGAAGCGCCGGGGCTTCCCGGCGTCCGCCTTGATCCGCTTCTGTCGCTGCGGACGCTCGACCGCCTGTCGGATGAGGACATGGTCAATGTCCAGCGTCAAAATCTTCTGGACTCCAAGGCTCCCAATCCATCGGTCGAAACACTGTTGCACGCGTATCTGCCGCACACCTTTGTCGACCACACGCACGCCACTGCCTTTCTTGTGCTTGCCAATCTGCCCAACGCTGAGGAGGTCGCCCGTCAGATCTTCGGCAGCCGGCTGGGCATCGTGCCCTACATCATGCCCGGCTTCGCGCTCGCCAAGGCAGCGGCTGATGTCTATGAGGCGAACCCCAAAGTTGAAGGCCTGTTACTCCTGAAGCATGGCCATTTCGCCTTCGGCGCCACGGCACGGGAAAGTTACGACCTCATCGTTTCGCACACCAATGAGGCGGCGGCGCATTTGGGCCTGACCTCCCCGACGTCCTTGGGGTATCGCGCGCCTTCCAGGCAGCCAAACGTTCTTGCCGATCTGCGCGGCGCGCTTGGGCCTGAGGATGGCGATGCGGCGATGCCCGTCTTCGATCTGCGCAACGGGCCCGATGTCATGGCGTTTTTTGAGCGCGAGGATTGGGCGTCCCTTGCCTCCCGCGGGGTGGCATCGCCGGATCACGTGATCCGCACCAAGGGACAGCCGCTCGTTCTCACCACCGAGGATGTTGCCGGTGGACGGGAAACGCTGACAAAAAAAATCACCGCCTACCGGCAAGACTATGAAGCATTCTTCAAACGGCAGAACGCCCGCGTGGGTGGCGACCGGACTATGCTCAACCCTTCGCCTGGCCTTGCCTGGGTGGAAAGCGTCGGGTTGATCGGTATCGGGGCGACAGCCAAGGCAGCTGCCATCAACGCCGATCTTGGCGAGCAGAATTTGCGTGTCCGGTCGGTCGGTGAGGATGCCGGTGGGTTCCATCCCATCGGCGAACATGATCTTTTCGACATGGAATACTGGTCGCTGGAGCAGGCCAAGCTTGGCAAATCCAAGCCGCCCTCTATGGCGGGCAAGGTGGTGATGGTAAGCGGTGGCGGCGGAGCGATTGGCCTTGCCATCGCCAAGGCGTTCGCTGCGAGGGGTGCAGAGCTTTTCCTCGTCGACCGGGACGAAGCCCTGCTCCAATCAGCACTCAGTGAATTGGGCGGCCGCCATGGCGGCTTGGCGCTTGATGTCACCAATCCTGATGCAGTTGAACAGGCCATGCAGGCTGTGACCGAACGGTTTGGCGGGCTGGATGTGCTGGTCTCCAACGCCGGCGCCGCGACGACTGGTTCCATGCGTGATCTCGACGAGGAAGCGCTACGCGCTGCCTTCGAGCTCAACTTCTTTTCCCATCAGCGCTTTGCCAAGGCAGCATCTGCACTCTTCGCGCGGCAGAACCGGCCGGGCCAAATCCTGTTCAACATATCCAAACAAGCGGTCAATCCAGGCAAGAATTTCGGCGCCTATGGCCTGCCCAAAGCGACCACCTTCTTTCTCATGCGCCAGCTCGCCTTGGAACTGGGTGGCGATGGCATTCGTGTAAACGGCGTCAACGCCGACCGTATTCGATCCGGCCTGCTCACCGATGATTTCATTGCCGAACGCGCCGCAGCCCGAGGCACAGACGAGAGCAGCTACATGGCCGGCAACCTCTTGCAACGGGAGGTCGAAGCGCGGCACGTTGCCGATGCCTTTGTCGCTTTGGCACACATGGAACGGACCACCGGCCACGTGATCACGGTCGATGGTGGCAACATCGAAGCGGCCCTTCGCTAGGAACCTGGCATGCCTGACAGCAAATCCGCGCGCAGCACTGGCTATTCGGAATCTCAATTGGCCCACGTGGCCATGCTCTACTATCGCGAGGGTCTGACCCAGGGAGATATCGCCCAGCGACTGGGCGTCTCGCGCGCGACGGTGCTCAACTATCTCAAGCTCGCGCGTGATCTTGGCATTGTGGACATTCGCATTCGTGGCGAGAGCTTCACCTCATCGAGCCTCTCCAAGGAACTGTCAGAACGCTTCGGCCTCACCGATTGCTACATCGCGCACACCGATGCGGATGGCCAAGATGAGGATCAGGTGCTTAGCCGTGTCGCGCATCTGGCCGCCTCGGCACTTCGTGACCTTTTGGAGCCGGGCGACAAGTTGGGTGTCGCCTGGGGCGAGACCATCCAACAGGTCGCGCACAGCTTTCCGGTCGGGCCCGTGCCGTCATTAACGGTCTACCAGCTCATTGGATCGATGATGTACGATCCGCTGCATCCGCCAGAGGATTGCGCGATTGAAATCGCAAGGCGGACACTGGCTGCCTGCCGCACGCTCCATGCGCCGGCTATGGTTTCGTCTGCGGACCTTGCCGAAAGCCTACGGGCCGAGCCGATCCTAGCTCATCAACTTCGGGAACTTGCAAGCGTCGACAAGGCAGTGTTTTCGGTCGGTAGCCTTAACCCGCCCAAGACCGTTATCGGGTCAGGCTTGGTGACAGAAGAAGAGCTCGACACCTATCTGTCGCGTGGCGCCATAGGCGTCTTTTGGGGTCATTTCATCAAGGCCGATGGCAAGGCCGTGCCCGGCCCGCTCGACCGACGCGCAATCGGTATCGAACTGGAAGCGTTGCGCCAGATCCCAATGCGCATGTTGGTCGCCTCCGGTGTCGGCAAGTACGAAGCCGTTCGGGCAGCGATCAAAGGTGGTCTGGTCACGCACCTCGTGACCGATGAGCCCTGCGCTCTGTGGCTCAGTCAGAACAGTCCGGACTGAGGGTCAGGCCAACAGGGATCGCGCATCCTCGGGACCCAGTGGTGCGGGCCGCTCGCATCGCGTGGTGATATCGACAAACTCGCCGGTCTTTCCCGATCGAAGCACCGACACCATCACGTCCACCGCATGCAATGCCAGGTCGAGTGAACAGCGATGGGGGCGATCGTCGCGGATGGCCCGCGCCATGTCTGCGAGCCCGGCGGTGCGGTAATTGGCGCGCGGATCGTTGTCCAACCTGTCATTGGCCAAGCTGAAAGGGTGGTCCCACATGGCAACCGCAGAGACCGCGCCATCGGTATCGGCCTTTTCCAAGACACCGCCGAACATGTTGGGGTCGGGCACAAAGAGCGACCCTCTGCTGCCGTAGAGCTCCATATGACTGTGGCGATGAGCCCAAACATCCCAACTGGTGGTCACAGTAACCGTTGCGCCCTGTTCGAAGTCCAAGAGCGCGTGGATGGTGGTGGGTGTTTTCACCGGAACGCGCTCACCGGCTCGTGGCTCCAAAGAGATCACGCGCTCTGATTGCGGAGCCGTGGCGAGCGCAGCAACCCGCTTCACTGGCCCAAGAAGTTGGATGAGATTGGTGACGTAATAGGGTCCCAGATCAAGCATCGGGCCGCCGCCGGGCTGAAAAAAGAAGTCCGGATTGGGGTGCCAATGCTCCATGCCGTGGCTCATGAAATGACAAGTGCCAGCCGCGACGGTGCCCAGTTCGCCATTGTCAAGCAGCGCGCGCGCCATCTGATGCGATCCACCCAGAAACGTGTCCGGCGCAGATCCGATACGCAGACCTTTCGACGTTGCCAGCTCCTGAAGTTCCAGTCCCTCCTCAAGCGATAGAACGACTGGCTTCTCCGAATAGGCGTGCTTGCCCGCCTCCAGAATGGAGCGTGTCACCGCAGCGTGGGCCGATGGGATCGTAAGATTGACGATGATGTCGATGTCGTCGGCGGTAAGAAGGTCTTCGACACTGACCGCCTTGGTTCCGAACTCTTCGGCACGGGTCAGGGCAGCCTCCATGTTGATGTCGGCGATAGCCTTGATTGCGATTCCGCCAAACAGGGGCGCCAGCCGCAGATAGGTGGCGGAGATGCTGCCACACCCGATGATGCCGACGCCAAGGGTGGTCTGGGTGCTGGTGGTCATGACTATCGTTTGCTGCTGTGGTGGATGTCAGGCGTCGAAGGCGCGAAGGGTTTCGATGGATCGGGTCGCAAAGCGCCGATCGTCCGACGGGTTGTCATGTTCGACGATGAACGAGGAGACGCCTTTGTCCTTCAAAGCGGCAAGCAGCGTTTTCCAGTCGACCGTGCCATAACCAACATCCGCCCATCCATCCTCGTTCGCGGCTTCACCCTCTCGAGCAATATCCTTAATGTGGGCAGCGCATAGCCGCCCGCCATAGCGGTCAATCCAAAATTGCGGCTCCTGCCCCGCTCGAACGGCCCAGGCCACGTCAAACTCAAACATGACGTGATCCCCGCCGCCCAGCAACAGATCGAGGATATGTTCGCCTGTTTGCAACGTCTCAAACTCAAAGTCGTGATTGTGCCAGCCGAAGGTGAGACCGGCATCGACCAGCGGCCGGCTGGCATCAGCTAGTTCCTTGGCAAAGGTCCGCCAGCCATCAGAGTCCAAAGGACGGTCCTCGGGCGGCAGATATGGCGCGATGATGGTTTTGATGCCGAGCTGCTCGGCAAAGGAAATCACACCAGTCGGGTCGGTTTGAATCTGGTCCAGACCAACATGGCAGGTCGGCATGGAAAGGTTGGACTTGGCCAAGGCCAGTTCCAGCGCCGCCACCCGATCCTCATCGGCGACCAGCGCTCCATAGCCTTCCACGGCGGTGTAACCGGCTTCGCTGAGCATCGCGAGCGTGCTCTCCAACGGCAGGAAGTTGCGCGAGCTATAGAGTTGGTAGGCAAAGCCCGTCATGAAGACTGCTTTCGTCCATAGTCAGGAAGGTGGTGCGTCTGTGATATCCTAATCGTCGCTCGCCCGGTCACAGATGCAAGAGGAGATCATCGGTTATCTCCACTCGTGTGTGGATGGCTTGCCTGCCCGGAAATGCTTGGTCGCACATCAGACATTGCATGGCAGAATGATTTGCAACTTCTATAATATATCTCCTGTTTCCTATAGAATTCGCAAAATACAAATGAATCAATAGATTGTCTTATACATTCATTTTTATATCTAATAGACTGTTGATTATTTTAGAAAATCACATCGAATATGCCCAATATTATAGGACCAGTTCGATGAAACACAGATCAACAAAGTCTTATCTGAAGAGATTAATCGATGTTCTCCTGTCGATGATCCTTGCTCTTTTGGTTCTGCCAGTTGTCTTCGTTGCAGCAGTTATCTTGCTTCTCGTTGATGGACGGCCGATCACCTTTGGCCAGAGGCGGCTAGGGCAGAACGGGCGCCCTTTCGTCTGTTACAAACTTCGCACGATGAGCAAAGGGGCCGACGAGCAGTTGCGTGACCTTCTTGCCAAAGATTCGAACGCCAAGCGGACTTGGGATCACACGGGCAAGCTTCCGGCGGACCCACGCATCCACCCCCTGGGAGCATGGCTGCGCCGGACCAGTCTTGATGAGTTGCCACAGCTTTGGAACGTGATCAAAGGCGAGATGTCCCTTGTAGGGCCGCGGCCTATACGTAGCGAGGAGCAAGAGCTCTATGGCGACGCCATCCGGCAGTGTTACCTGCCGCTTCGTCCCGGCCTTACCGGCGCCTGGCAGGTCAGCGGGCGTTCCAATCTCTCCTACAAACGACGCGTTGCCTGCGATCTTGATTATGCAGCCAACTGGTCCTTGCGCCGTGATCTTGTAATCCTGTTGCAAACCGTGCCGGCGGTCTTGGCGCGAGACGGTGCGTACTAGGCGCGCTCTTCCGGATTCTCGTTGACCGGCAACGCCACGTCTAAGGTATCGAGAAGTTCCCGCCCGATCCGGTCGACACTCACATAACGCTCCGCAGCCTGACGACCGGCGCGTCCCATCGCCTTCCGTCGTTCCGGATCGCGCGTAAGGGCAACTACAGCTTGCGCCAGTGCTGCCCTGTCGCCCGGCGCGACGGCGATGCCGCAGCCAGACTGTTCAATCCAGTCGGCCACCGGGGTGCCAGGATCGGCTGTCGCCACAACCGGGCGTCCAACAGCCATGCTGGCAAAGAGCTTGCTGGGCAGCGCCGCTGAGGCACCGCCGGGCTGCTGCGGGAGAAGGTGGATGTGACCTTCTGCCAGCATGTCACTCAAGCCATCAACCGGACCAAGTGGCTTGATCGCGATCTGCTCGAGACCGCGATGTTTGATTTGGTCCCGCAGCCTGTCTTCTTGCCCGCCCTCGCCACGCAACACGAGCCGGATGGATGGGTCCAACTCTTGAAGGTGTTGGGCCAGATCGAGCAGTTGGCCGAACCCTTGTTTGAAACCGAGCGCCCCGCTGTAGAGCAGCGTTTTAGGTCCATTGGGTTCAGGCATGGGTGCGAGGGCGAGCGTGTCGACCATGGGTGGGATCACGCGAACCGGTTGGCTTAGGCCGAGACGTTTCAGGTTCTGTTCCATGGCATCAGACAGCGTGACAAGCGTATCTGCTTGGCCGAGCGACCAGCGTTCCAGGCGCCTGATAATCTTGGCCATCCGGCCACCCAGCCCCATGGAACCGGCAAGGCCGGATGGCAAATCATGCACCAGTGCAGCGTGGTGTATTGGTCGGCCAATCCCAGCCACCAGCGGCACGAACAGCGAAGGACACAGGCTAAGGCATGTGTCGTTGCGGCCATCATGCCTCCAAAGGAAACCCGCAAGGGTGATGGCAAACCCAATCTCGGTCACCAACCGACCGAAAATCCCATCACCTGGATGAATGGGCGATTTAAGACGAATGATCCCCACGCCCTCCCAGATCTCTCGGTCGTTGCTGCCGTCGTGATAGCCTTCGAACACCTTCCGGGCCGGGTAATGCGGACGGGTGGTAATGACCCGGACATCAATGCCCTGCTGCACCGCCCAACGGGCAAACATCGCCAGTTGCGGCGCACTGCCAGTTGGCTCGGGGTGAAAGTAGAGCGAGACAATGGTCAGCCTGGGCCGATCCACCCCAGACTCAAGCGGCGTGCTGGAGGTACCAGTCATAGGTCGCGGCGATGCCGTCGCGCAGAGGGATAGACGGGGCCCATCCAAGGCCGCGCAGTCGGTCGGAGGCCATCAGCTTGCGCGGCGTGCCATCCGGTTTGGAGCGGTCATGATCGATGGTGCCTTCAAAACCCACCACCTCAATGACAAGCTTCGTCAGATTGAGAATGCTGACGTCTTCCCCGGACCCGACATTGATGAGTTCAGCGTCCGAATAGCCTTTCAGCAGGAACACCAGCGCATCAGCGCAATCATCAGCGTGAAGAAATTCTCGCTTCGGTGAACCTGTGCCCCAAATGGTGAGGGCAGGATCGCAAGCCAGTTTCGCCTCATGCGCCTTGCGGATGAGTGCTGGCATAACATGGCTGGAATTGAGGTCGAAGTTGTCTCCGGGACCAAAAAGATTGGTCGGCATGGCCGAGACATAGTCGCGCCCATGCTGCTTGCGATAGGCCTGCGCCAGCTTGATGCCGGCGATCTTGGCAATCGCGTACCATTCATTGGTCGGCTCCAGCGGTCCGGTGAGCAGCGAGTCTTCACGGATCGGTTGATCGGCAAGCTTGGGATAGATGCAAGATGAACCGAGGAACAAGAGCCGGTTCACATCGGCCAAATGGGCGGCATGGATGATGTTCGCCTCAATCATCAGATTTTCATACAGGAAGTCAGCCGGATAGCTGTCGTTGGCGAGAATGCCGCCTACCTTGGCGGCCGCCAGCACAATGGCATCGGGCTTGTTCTCGGCAAGCCAGCTCTGAACAGCTGATTGATCCAGAAGGTTCAGTTTGTCGCGAGGTGCGGTCAGCACCTTACAGGACTCGCGCTCCAGTCGCCGCACGACCGCCGAGCCGACCATGCCACGATGACCAGCCACCCAAACCCGCCTGCCGGTAAGATTGAACGCGTCAGGCATCTTGTATGACCTGCCCCGTTTCCATGGCCAAAAGATCGGCCTGCACCATTTCTCGAGCGAGCTCTTCCACGCTGGTGGTGGCCTTCCATCCCAGTTTTTCATGGGCTTTGGTGGCATCGCCGAGCAGAAGGTCCACTTCGGTGGGTCGGAAGTAACGTGGATCGATCTCTACAAGGCAGTTGCCAGTCGCTTGGCAATAGCCCTTCTCGTCGATCCCTTCACCGCGCCACTCCAGCATCACACCGGTTTCGGTAAAGGCCCATTCCACGAAGGTCCGCACTGATGTGGTCACCCCGGTGGCGAGCACATAATCATCCGGCGTCTCCTGTTGAAGCATGCGCCACATGCCTTCGACGTAATCCCGCGCATGGCCCCAGTCTCGTTTGGCATCGATGTTGCCGAGATAAAGCCTGTCCTGCTTGCCCAGCTTGATGGCCGCCACCGCCCGCGTGATCTTGCGGGTGACGAAGGTTTCACCACGGATCGGGCTTTCGTGGTTGAACAGAATGCCGTTGGAGGCGTGGAAGCCGTAGGCCTCACGGTAATTTACCGTGATCCAGTAGCCATAAAGCTTGGCGGCCGCATAGGGCGAGCGCGGATAGAATGGGGTGCGTTCGGTTTGTGGAGCGTTTTGCTCGCAGCCATTC
>ERZ1740060.38-NODE-38-length-128059-cov-23.710486_pt1 | contig 128059 bp, 109 predicted proteins | sample MGYA00581743_ERZ1740060 | MGnify/ENA primary metagenome ERZ1740060 (study PRJEB43018, sample SAMN04849235) | marine metagenome | isolation source: floating plastic debris | place: Pacific Ocean | collected 2008-08-27 | study: EMG produced TPA metagenomics...
GCTTTGAAGGCTTAAATAATGGTCGAGGTATTCCCGCCAGGGAGTACTAGGTGGGTGGCTGGCTGCCACAGGAAAAGTTACGCCTGGGCACAGTTTCCGCCAGTCATCCAATTTGACATCGCCAACTAGCACTGGGAGGTTAGAAGCATTCTCCAACAGCAGGGCGCTTCGGAGGATGCCGTTAGTGAGGCATAGCGGACTTCTAGGCCACATTTTCATGGCAGGAAGTGACCGAGGTTGCAGTACTCACTCTGGTGGTGAGCTCATCGCCGCAAGCCGGGAATCTGACATCAAAGCAACAGGCAATTTAAGTGAGAAGAGCCACTATGCACTCGGCAAGCAGGACAGCCCCGAACGATATGAGGGCATGTCATCGCCTAACGTGACGCACCAAAGCCTGCTGGGGCTTGCGCCACAATGCCCTCGACAGCATTGTTTAATGAGAACTCTTGAGTGATCTGATTGGAGAGGAACGCTAAAGCCAGATTCTGCGATCGCCTCCCATCACAAGGCAACGCCAGCCACCGGCGACATGATACGTCTGCCCTTTTTTCGATCCCATGCTCCGAGTTGCTCCCTCTCATTTGGCCCAATATTTCGTGGCTGAAGCAGGCTCAGGCGATCGTTTCAACCGCGTCACCATCAAGCTTAGGATGACCCATGGGCCAGCGCTAGAGATTGTCATCATTTAGCGGCTGAGTCCTTATGTTGAAAGCGGTTCAGCCTCTAGCTAGGTTTACGGAGTGGACGCGGTAATGCCCATACCATCAGGCTTTCGAGTTTAATTGATGACGCGCCCTCGGCAACAGCCGTTGATGAATGACCGCTTTGCCCCGTCTACAACGTCCAGGAGATTCGCGAGGACTGGATAACGAGGTGCCACAAGTTGGCTCCCCGCTAAATATAAGGATGATCCCTCAGGGGGATTGAGTCGTTGACTCCCTGCCGCAGCAGAATCTTAAACACTGGATAGCGACCATGCTTCATTGGCTCTTGCCTCAGAGCACAACGATTAAAGCTGAGCTGTTTCTAACTCTTGAGTTGTTTTAGTGGCAATACGAACTCAGACCTGAGTCAGTCAAAGCGACTGGCAGTAGTAGCATCACTAGCAGCGCCTTATGCCCCAATCACGTGCAGAAAAATCTATCCCCGTTCCATCGTCAAGGTCTATAAATGCGTGCAGCCTTTGCGATATGATGATTGCGTTTAGGAAATGTTACCTATTAAGTCTTTAGAGAGAACAGAGGGTAAAGCGCAGTGATTAGAGTAGCCATTAACGGATTTGGACGTATTGGGCGGAATTTTTTGCGTTGCTGGTTAACCCGCAACGATAGTTTGCTCGATGTGGTCGCTATCAACGACACGTCTGATCCCCATACCAATTCACACCTGTTGAAATACGACTCGATGCTTGGTCGACTCGATGCCGACGTGCAGGCCGGTGAAGATAGCTTGATCGTCAACGGTAAGACCATCAAGTGCTGCTCTGATCGCAATCCTAACAATCTTCCTTGGAAAGCCTGGGACATTGATCTGGTTATTGAGTCTACTGGGGTTTTCCGCAGTGTGGAAGGGGCCGGGCGACATATTGAGGCCGGGGCCAAAAAAGTTGTGATTACTGCGCCGGGTAAGGGCAGCGGTGTTGGTACGTTCGTCATGGGCGTTAATCACGAAGATTACAACCACAGTGATTTTGATGTCGTCAGCAACGCGAGTTGCACCACAAACTGTCTCGCACCAGTTGTCAAAGCTCTGCATGAGAGCTTCGGCATCGTTAAGGGCACGATGACAACCACCCACAGCTACACCGGCGATCAGCGTCTCTTAGATGCTAGCCACCGTGATTTGCGCCGGGCTCGTGCCGCCGCTCTCAACATTGTGCCCACGACCACAGGGGCAGCGGAAGCGGTCGCTAAAGTGTATCCAGCGGTTGCCGGCAAGCTGAATGGCATTGCCCTGCGCGTGCCCACCCCTAACGTGTCAATTGTTGACTTTGTGGCTCAGGTTGAGAAGCCCGCGATCGCCCAGCAAATTAACGATGCCATGAAAGAGGCGGCTGAAGGTAAGTTGAAAGGCATTTTGGGATATAACGACTTGCCGCTCGTTTCTTGTGATTATCGCAAGACCGATGAATCATCGATTGTGGACTCTAGCCTAACCATTGCTTTAGGCGGTGACCTCGTGAAAATTGTTGCTTGGTATGACAACGAGTGGGGCTACAGCCAGCGCGTTGTGGATCTCGCCGAATTAGTCGCTCAAAAGTGGAGTTAAGCGCCTAACTCTTAATTGACGCATCATTTCCTAGACGCCGGGTGTTTAATACACTCGGCGTTTTGTTTATAATCCGTTTGTTGATCAACCCTGCTGACAGTCGCAACGATTGCTCGTGAAGCCATTCTTTGCGACTGTCAGTGGCATCTTGACTGAAGATGGGTAGATTTCATCATGCATCCGCCTCGATGACAGCGCCCAAAATCATCAGGGTGAGTGGCTCTACACAGAGCGTTGAGTCGAATAAATCCGACTCGATTGACCCACAACTTACCGCCTGTTCTGTGGGCAATTCTGTCAAAACCGATGAGTGAACCTTATATCGCTCAAGCTCTGGTGTGGTGAAGATGAGGGTGTAAACCTAATGTCAGTTCGACGGACTTAACGTTTGAAGTGTGATCAATTTTGATATTCCTAACTTATGAAGTTTCGATCGCTCATTCGCAAATTGCACGGTACCCTTGCCCCCATTGTGCTGCTTCCCCTGCTGATGACCGTGATCACTGGCGTCGCTTATCGACTCTCAAAAGATTGGCTGGGCCTGACCCGCGATCAGGTGCACTTTTTGATGACCCTGCATGAAGGCGAATATTTGGGCTCAACGTTAGAACCGTTTTATGTGTTGCTCAATGGCCTGGGTCTGTTATGGATGTTGGTCACTGGCAGCATCATGGCAGTGCAAAATTTTAGACGGGCTTGGCAGCGCCCCGCCCCGCCCAAATCAACCAGCAGTTAGCGCCGTTTGTCTACCCAAGTTTGCCTCCAGCCGCTGCTGCCAACCTTAGTGACGTCTGCGCTCAATTCTCTCCGCAAATGTACCTGTGTTAACATCAGTGCAATATTCTTCAAGCAATCACTGATGAGCAAGGTTCTAGTGCTTAATGCCTCCTACGAACCGCTTAACATCACTAGTTGGCGTCGAGCGATTGTACTGGTTATTAAGGGCAAGGCTGAACAGGTTGAACATAATGGTCGATTCGTTTATCCCGATCTGCCTTTGCCGACCGTCATCCGTTTGAGACACTACGTTCGAGTGCCCTACAAAGAAATTCCCCTGACCCGCCGCAACATTCTTCAGCGGGACAATCACACTTGTCAGTATTGTGGCTATTCGGGCGATGGCTTGACGCTAGACCATGTGGTGCCGCGCTCGCGCGGGGGCGGTGACACCTGGGAAAATATGGTGACTGCTTGTGTCCGCTGCAATGTCAAAAAAGGGAACCGCACCCCGCGCGAGGCTGCGATGCCGCTGCGCAATCCACCCCGTCGCCCCCACAGCAGCCTATATTTTGAGGTGACGCGCCAAGTCAAAAGTGGCACCCACGCAGAGTGGAAGAAATATGTCATTGGGGTTTAAACCCTTCCCTCATGACGTTTCAGGTCATGACTGGGGAAGCAGGTCGCCCTTGCGGACACTCTCTGAGCAGCGTGGCGATCGCTTCAGCCCTCAGCGGTTTTGAAAAATAATAGCCTTGGCCAAATTCGCTCTTCAGTTCTTTCAATAGATAGAGCTGCAGTTCGAGTTCGATACCTTCAGCGGTAACATCCATCCCGAGCGTTTGAGCTAAGGCCGTAATGGTGCGCACAATTTCTAAGCTGTCGGCTTCTAGATGCATGCGGCTGACAAATGACTGATCGATTTTCAAGTTATCAATGGGCAAACGGCTGAGATAACTCAAAGACGAATAGCCAGTGCCAAAATCATCAATGCTCAACTGAATACCGCGCTGACGGATTTGCCTGAGCACATCAATTGCCTGTGCCGTTTGTTCGACCAGCGTCGTCTCCGTCACCTCTAAGCGCAAATAGTGACCAGCGAGGCCAACGGTGTTCAAAATCTGATCGAGCTTTGACAACAGCATCGGGTCCCACAGCTGCGATCCGGCGACATTGACATTGACCCGCAAATGCTGAAAGCGCGGCGCAATCTGTTGCCACTGCCTTAAATGACGACAAGCTTCAGTCAACACCCATTCCCCCAGAGGAATGATCAAACCAGTCTCTTCAGCGATGGGAATAAATTCAGCAGGGCTGATGACCCCCTCTTGGTAATTACGCCAACGCACTAAGGCCTCAAACCCGACAATCGCCTCGGTTTTGAGCGCCACAATCGGTTGATAAACCAGCTCAAATTCGCGGTTTTTGAGACCAATATGCATGTCATGCTCTAGCTTGAGCCGCCGGATCAAACGGGCATGCATTTCTAAATCAAACAGCTCATAGCTGGACTGAGGGCTTTCTTTAGCGCGATACATGGCAATATCAGCATCGCGCAGCAAATCGAGGCCAGCAGTGTAAACCGTGGTGGCGATCACAATACCGATGCTGCAGCCAGTAAACAAAGTTGCGCCGCTGATTTTTACCGGTTGGCTCAAGGCCACTTGAATTTTTTGGACTCTGGCGATCGCCTCAACGGTGGTATCGACATCGTCTAATAAAATAGTGAACTCGTCGCCGCCTAAGCGAGCCACAGTATCCCCCGCATTCACACATCCTAAAAGTCGATTGGCGACCTCGATCAATAGCTGGTCGCCAGCCGCGTGCCCCAAGCTATCGTTGACAACTTTGAAGCGGTCTAAATCTAAAAACAGCACGGCAAAGCCGTAGTCTGGCGAGCGGTGCTTACGCGCTAAGGCAGTTTCGAGACGGTCGACAAACAGTGTCCGATTCGGTAATTGGGTCAACCCGTCGTGCAGGGCATCGTGAATGAGTTGTATCTCAGCTCGTTTGCGATCGCTGATATCGGTCACTAGTCCCTCTATTCGAATGGAGGCCGTATCGTCTTCACCCACCACGATGTGGCTCCGATTTTTAACCCATCGCACCTGCCCGGTCGGCCAAACAATGCGATATTCAATGTCAATGCTGCCACGACTGGTAATGCTGTTCATACACTCAACCACTTCGGGGCGATCGTCAGGATGAATCACCTCAAACCAAAGTCGGCTGTCCTTTAAAAAGTCTTCTAATGGCCGGTGATAAATCTTCGCCGCCGCCGGATTGAGATACAAAATCTGAAAGGGCTCAATTGCCGCTGACCAGACAATATCTTGCAACGTCTCTAAGATATTTTCCAGCCGTTCTTCACTGGCTTTGAGGCGATTATGCACCGTTTTTAGCTGCAGTGTACGTTTAACGACCCGCTGTTCTAAATCACTGTTGACTTCATTTAAATGCTTCCGGGTGGTTTGGACTTCCAGTTGATTACGAATTCTCAGCAGCGTTTCTTCGATTTCAAAGGGCTTAGTCAGGTAATCAACCCCGCCCACCTCAAAAGCTTTAACTCGATCATCAGCGGCTTGCGAAGTACTGACAAAAATAATGGGAATATGGTGAGCTTGCAACGTTGATTTGATTTGAAGGCACACTTCGTATCCATCCAAACCAGGCATGTGAGTATCAAGCAAGATCAAATCAGGCAACAGAGCGGGAATCAATTCCAAAGCCATCGCCCCATCGCCCACACAGTAAGCGTCATAACCTTGTTCGCGTAGAATTGCCCCGATAGCTTTTCGATAAAAAGTCGAATCATCCACTAGCAATATTTTCTTTCTTTGAGGCATTTCTGAGGCAAGATGCGTAGTTCCCTGGTCGCCAAAGTTTTCCATATATAAAGAATTCAAGATAGATGTCAGTATTTTTGATTAATTGAGTCCACCTAGCATCACAGTTCAGGTCAGCAAATATCGCTTTACCGATTGAATAGTGGGGTGAAGTTTTTCGAGAAAAAACCATGCTTTAATTGGGCAGCTTATACTTGATTGCCCAAAAAACCAGTAAATGATGTCGATCTAAGACTTTTTCTTCAGGACTTCAAGTATTAGGCAGAGTGGAAACTGAGCTTAGCTGCTTTGAGAGGCTCAATCACATCTCCTTAAAAATCGAAATTTGTATTGTCTAAACTAGCATTAGCTTAGTCTAAGTTTGCAGGTAGCAACAAGCTATTATAATCCCAAAGATTTCGATCAAAAACTGACAAGAATACGCTTGACAAAGCCGAATATCTTCATAGCCCAATTAAATTAGCTGGTTGAATTGGACAGTAAAATCGGACCCTCTCTGCTCTGAGACAGTTGATGACCTGCAGGTCTAGTAAACACCCTGGCAACAGACCGGATTTATCCGAGTTGTTTGAGTAATGCCGGCAAGCGCGCCTTTTCCACCACGTAAACATGCTGCACCTGGCTAATCGAGGCGGCAACGTGAGCCTGCGAGAAAGCCACTATCGGCGTCACGAATCGCCAGTCTCGCTGCTGTTTGAGCACCAAAGCTTGTCGCTTCACCTGTTTGAGAAAATCCTTCTCAAACGCATATTTTTGTTGACCCATCACGCGATAGAGCTGCTGCCCATCCGTCACCACGCGACCGCGATGAGATTTGACGTCGATCGCATAGGCGTTGTGACGGGGTGATCGACACACCACATCGACATCGCCCAACCCCTGACCCAAACGAACGTTGTACTCAATCTGCCAGCCAGCGGCGGTTAAGCCCGCGAGGGCGAGGGCGATGTCTTCTTCTCCTTTGGCTCCCTGATCAGCGTGATTGGCTCGCCGCCACCAATAAAGGCCGTTGGCGATCGCCCCCAAACTCGCCATCACAAACATGAGGTAAAAGACAGGGGGCACCTCAAGACGGCGAGACGCCTGAGCACTGCGGAAGGAAAGTTCAGCAAGCAGGGTGCCAAACAGATGGGGCAACATGAAGGGCAGCAATAATAAAAAACCGGCTGAACCAAAAGAGATGACGGCTTTGACCCGGCGTTTCAGGGCCAAGTCGCGAATATTTTGTCCGGCTTTGCGCGAGGATGACTTCATTGGGTTGAGGGCTGCAGGAATAGCGAAGGGCGATCATGGGCCTCAGCTGGCCACTTTGCCCCCCTCTCTATGGAATTTAACAGCTCAATCCCTACCGATTGGCTGGAGACAGGTATTTGATGGCGACCGCCAACGGCCTCTGGTTAATCTTGCGCTGCAGATAGGACGGAAAGCGCTCAGGAATGTAATACGAATTAAGCCATTGCTTAAACTGATCAAGTGCCGCAATGGGATAAATATAAGTCTTGACAGCGCCCGTAGGCATGAGCCGCAGTGGAGCAGTTGACTCCCGCTGACGACGCGGGAAGCGCTCTCCATAAAGCTCCCACAGTTTTTGAGTATCCCAATATCGACTCCAAGCCTGCTCAATACTGACATGCGAGATCGCCTGAGAACCGAGGAGCAAACCAGTTTGCATCGATCGCAGCTTAACGGCTGAAATAGCCTGAACAACACTGAAATAGTTGGTGGCAATGTCATCCGGCGCGGGGCGATCGCGAACAGACCTTTGGGGGGCACTGGCGACTTTTGGGGGCTGATAACCGGTGGCTTCGTAGATAAATTGCGGCAGCTGCTTTTCACTCAGAATGCGGAGGCTATTGCGGGCGTCTGCTTTGTTGGCTTCAAAGCAGTAGTAGTCTAAAAACGCCATGCAGACTTGGTAGGGATAGGCACTGACGTTAGCTTTGCCCGCAAATTTAACGCCGTTCGGTACTCTCACAAACAGGCGATCGCCGTGATAGCCATAGGTCGCTAGCAGGGCCGCCATTTTGCCCGCTCGATATTTGTCGCCGATTTGGGGCGGCAGTTCCCCCCAGCCGACCAAGGTACTGTTAGAAATTCCACAGGCTTTAGCCAGTCCGCGCCCTGACAAAAAAGGCGTCCCGTCTGGCAAAACCCCGACTTCAATCGGCAAGCCTGAGACTTCGATGGATTGGGTGACTTCGAGGTGGGTAGGCAGAAGGTTCTGACTAGGCATCGTTTTAAGCTGATTTGCTGTTAAGGCGCAACAGACATCTTGATGGGCGCGATCGCTCATTCGCCTGAGGATGCCGCCACATATAGAGGCATGCCAGTAGTTTACCGCCTTTCAAGCAGATATCTAGCGTATTTATACGTTCCTCCTGCCTACGCCAGCCGCGATTCATCATTGAGAGTGTGGCGCGAACCTCATGGGGGATGGCTCTGCCACAAGTGAATATTGAACTGATCGAGCCGATGGAACTAACGGTCAGGCGCGACCACCTGCCTGAGGAGACATGAGGGATGTCTGAAAACGGATATTTGCACCCTCATACCAGTTCTGCAAATTACAGCGACACAGACAAGTCGGCTTTCTCCCAGTCGGAGACCCTGCGGGTTGGCCTGGCCTGCCCGTCGGGCTGACGACTCCGCTCAGCCGACGTTCCTTGAGCGGAGTCGAGAGGAAGATCTGTCGTCCAGCTTCAGAGAATTGGTATCAAAGCATCAGGATCAAAACCGTGTAGAGGGCAGCGCCGCCGACAAAAGACCCAAAGCAGCTTTTTTGCTCGTCTGGTAACTCCCGCTTCAGAATATTGAGGATGATGCTGCCAGCGAGAAACGACCAGATCAAGGCAATGGCTGCTTCGTTCAGTTCAATCGTTTGCCCCGCGATCGCCCCCACCATGATCGCCGCCGTCAATAGCCAGCGTCCCTGGCGGTCGTAGGGGGTTTGGTGATGCTCTCGCAAATTATGGTCAATGATGAAAAAGTGCAGCGCCACCGCCACGAAAAACAAGATGCACTCAAAGATGCTGTGGGCGGCTAAATCTTGGAGCAGATAACCAAAAATCCCGTTTAATACGGCAAAAGCCGTGATGTGAATCCAAAATACCGCCGTGCCGGTGCTGGCGTCCTGCCTGGTTTGGCGATTCCAGCGGCGAGAGGTGAGCACCAAAATATCCAGACCATAAAAGACGAGTAATCCCAACAAGGCCAGGATGTACACGTGATTTTCTAGATACGCCACCATCGGCACAGCCGAATGTGTCAGTTCTTCTTGGGCATGGCTGAGTTCTGGAAAAATTTCTAGAAAGACATAGCCAATCGAAACACCCCCGGCAAAGGAAACCCATCGATGCTCAGGGACAAACGACAAAACATTCAGTTTTGAGGCGAAAGCATGAATCGATGCTAAGCCAATGGCTAAAACCAGACCTGGCCCTTGCATGATGAGTGGCCTCTTTGAAAGTTTAATCCAACTAGCCAGCGCTCACAGAGGCGGCCATCTTGGCCTTACAGTAGTCAATTTTGATACTGAAGCAGGGCTTTTTCACAAAAATAAATTTTACGCAAAAGTGAATTCAGCCGGTTTTCGCCTCTAAATTGATTGATTTATCAGCAAAAAGATGGTGATCATTTTTTTTCGTATCGACTTAGTTCAGAAGATTGATCAGCAGCATTGGTTTTTATGATGCTAGTTAAACCAGTCATGAGCGGCGATCGCCCACTTAATCTAGAACAACTGTTGGGTCATAGCGCTATTGAGAGCTGAGAAGATTTGCTGTCCAAGCTCGCAGCGATGCGGCAGGTAGCCGCATCGTCTGTCATTAAACCTCGAAAGCTCATCCTGCTCCCTTTAAAACCACTCAATTCTGGCGTCTCACTATCTGCTTCGGAGAATGATTGACATCGAGTTTACTCAATTGAGTATATAGACATTAATACAAGCATATTCAATACTGTCAAAACCTAGTTGCGTATCCTATACCAATATTTTTTAATAGGTTCATAAACTCTGTTGAGCACTACCAATGATTCCTGAAGGTCATCATCTTGAGACACGCTTAAAAAAAGATAAATCCTCTGCACCAAAACGCGGCCCAGGCGTAATTGTCTTACGCACAATCGCTGTAAGCGTTTCTGTACCTTTAACTTTTACACTCGTGGATACACTCCTGGGCTTTGATCCTGAAATCAATGTAGGCGTTCAAGAAAGATCGCCAGAAGGGGTGACAGCCAGACCGGACGTGCTTTCTAGAGAAGAATTTATAACAATTGGAGACTCTGTTCCGAATTCGAGCGAAGAGTCTGCAACGTCTGAAGATTCCATTCTTGACATTGACGAAAATTCCGGGAGTTCTGAAAATCTTGATGCTGGCTCTAATCAAGAATCTGAGCCAGAAAGGCCTTTGGCAGAGTCTGACTCAGATGAGAGATCATCAGAAAATTCAAGGGAGCATTGGGTGCAAATCCCTCGATACTGCAATGGACTCTATGCTGGAAGTGCAAATTTCCGAGCTTCTCCGTCACTCTTACCGTCGGAGATTAAGGGCGTTGTCATCGTGGGTCAATGGGTTTCACTCACAGGGCAGACGGCCTACGGTGACGGAATACTTTGGTATGAATCCGTTAATCAAACAGCTTTAAATGCTTCTGCTGAGCCAGAGGCTCGAAATCAGCTCAATGCTGGTCAACCTGGATGGCTAGCAGCTTGCTTTGTTGGTTAAACGTTGGCACTGAGACAAAAATAGTTTCCGTCGTAATTCTCTAAATTACCTAACCCTAAAGAGTCACTCAAAAACAGCTTTCTCTATGAATTGGTGGTGGCGGCTTAATTGTGTCGGTAAACGATCTCTGCTCAGAACTTAGACCACCGATGCCAAGACGAGTGACGACAACGCTAAGACGGCACCTCTAGCGGTAGGCGTTGGTGGCAAGTCCAGGAGCGATCGGGGTGTTGTTGATAGAACCGGAGTTCCCACGTGACCGTCGCTTGAGCGTCAATCAAATCCGCAGCCAGTGATTTGAGGCACTCAGCCTGCTCTGGCGCAAAGCCATAGGCCAGACTCAAATGCAGCCAGTCTTTGTGGCGCAGGGGCGACTTGCGAGTGGGTGAGGTAGCCGTGCAGACGAAGTCGAGCACCAGCTTTCTCAACCAGTCGGATGAGAGTTCTAAACCGTACCAATCGGGACGAAAGGTCAGGGTTTGAACTTCGAGCGGTGGGGTCGGCTGCGATCGCCGCAATCGCTTAAGCGATCGCTCAAGCGATTGCGTATATCGAGGCCTTGCACTGCTGACATCTTCAAAAAAGCCCGTCAGCGTGCAGTGGGGCATGTAGTCATGGGCGGTATTGGGGCCGCAGAGGTGACGACTCTTGTCGAAATACGTATCGAGCTGAGTTGCTAACTCACCCACCGGACAGGCATACACAATGAATCTAGACATTAATGACATCGATCGCATCGGAGGGGTCACCTCCGCCTAGCAGCAGGTCGTCATGTTCACAAATCGCCTAGTAGACTGCGGCACCCGAGGCAAACTGAAAGACGAGACAGGGCATCAATGTCACCCCACAATCCTCAACAGCTCAGGAAACCATGCCCGTATCACAGAGGCAGTGCCGTTATGCTCAATCCCAGTCTCCCTCAGGCGGGGGCAGCTGTTGGTTAGAACGGTCTTAGCCTGAACTGTTGCTTGGCTGAGAGGCGATTGCACCACCCCGTTAGCTCAAAATGCGAATCATTGTTGAGCCCAATTAAGGTCGAATAGTCCCTGACCAAAGCATATGGGAGGCGGTCTATGGTGCTATTAACGCGGGTTTATGGGGGTATTAACCGACTGCAGCAAGTGACGTCGTCCCTCACCAGCCGAGCGACCTCGCAGTCAGCGAGGGGCGAGCAGCCGAATGCCCGCAGTCGCTGCGGTGGCATGATTGCCTGTTGACCTATTGAATGCTCAGGTTTTTGCTGAGGTTGGAATACTCGGTCACCAGGCCCCGTCGAAACGTTACAGTGCTGCCTTCAAAGCTGAAGATTTCTTCGCAGCTGTTGTCTACCCGGTTCACCGCGGTGGGTGTCGTTTGCTCAGCTTGCAAAACTGCCGTGCGGTTAGAGCCCAAGCCCCACGTCGAGGTCACGTCACCGCTGCCGACCGCTGGCATCATTGACACTTTTAAGTCGCCCAGCGGGTTGGTGTAGCCCACCACCCGATTATTCACCAGTTCGATGAGACTCTCGTTGTAGTGCAGCGTCACAGCATCTTGAGAGGTGCTCGTGCGGGTAGGAGTCCCCTGCGCTTGAAACACGTCTTCTTGAGTAGACCCTAAGGTCCACGTATTGGCCCGAGGCTGCACCGACAGCGCCACCTGTTCATCGCCTAACACGGTGAGATTGCGATCGAAGTCGCTGTAGTCCACAACGTAGCCGTTCTTCAGCTCAACGGTGCTGTTGCCGTAATACATCACCTCTTTGCAGGTCGTGCTGTGCTGATTAACGCGAACAGGCATGCCTTGAATTTTGAGCACCAACTCGCGATCAGAACCAATCGTCCAATAGGATTGCGCGTTGGGTTGGCTCGCCACACGAGAATCAACATTACTCTGGGCGTACTTGAGATTGCGATCGTATTCGACCAGCTTTTGTTGGGCCACGTCGTAATTAGGATGCGACGGTGAGACCGCCTTCATACTGCTAATCGCTTGCTGCCAGAGGATCGCCACCTGGCTCCAGTCTTCTTTGAACTCAGCAGTTTGCGTCAATTCTGCGGCGCTCATGGCCTGGTTAAACGCTTGCCGGAAGGGGTCGTCTGCGACTAGGGACGGCTGTCGTTCTCCCAGCCGGAGCTGCAGCGCCGGCAACAGCTGCAAGGCCCCCACGGTGAGCCCGACTCCCAGGGTGAGCCCTAAAAGCGTCCACAGCAGTTGGTTGCGGCGGGTAGTGCCCTGACGCTTCAGCTCGAAGGTATAGAGCGGTTGAGACTGATAGCCTTCGAGCTCTGGATGGCGTTCATTCGGCATAGGGGTGAAGGGAGATGGGGCAAGGTGTAGATGTATTGACTGATGGGGACAAGCTCAGGAGCCAGTCTCACCGCATCGATAAAGCCTCCAAACATCTTAACTGCGCCCAATTAAGGTAGCCAAGGATATGTAAATTCCCCAGTAGATCAGCCGGGGAAAATGAAAATTTAGTGAACCCAACGCGCTCCCTCCGGCCATTAACGTCAGCAGGGCAGAACGTAACTCAGCGTCTATGACCGGCGGCGATCGCCCTTATTCCAGCGACTAGCTGTGCTGCTGGCAACGCCCATATCACCCTCTCGGCAAGCAACTGAGGCTCCATCAAGCTCTGACTCTCGGGGCTGAGACGGGCTCATTTTGATTGAGTATGAGCCATGGACTGCCCGACACCATCGCAACTCGCAATAAGTGCGATCGCCAGAGACACATCAACTTTTATTTACATTGATCTGGTCATGTATTGACCAAAAGCCCGATGCAGCCAGGTCCAACAACGAAATTACGTAAAATCTAATTTTCTTACCGAAAAATACTGATCAATCGACAAAGGACTATGAATTTCTTGTGAATTGAGCCTCATTTACGAGGCTCCGAGGAAACCCCTAGACTATGCTAGCCGTCAGTTAGAGATGTCTGTGTTTCTTTGGATGTGTATCTTCCGATCAGGTTTTTCCGAACCTGATTGCGTTTGTCAAGCGTCACGGTAGCGATCACTATGCCGAGATATTGGTTTTTGTTAAGTGCCTTTGTGTTGTCAGGTCTATCTGTCGTAACAGTGCGGCTTGGCGTGGGCCAAAAAGACGCCACCTTACAGTCTTTGGTGTCTCACCCTAAGGTGATCGTGTCTCCCTTGATTCCCCTTGAGGGACGAGTTGACGATATTTACACCGTTAAAGGGAGATGGACTTTGCAACCCTACAAGCCAACTGTGCGGATGCGGCAACCGAGCTTTAGACAGCGGGTTCGTCTCATACACCACAAGCTGGCCGCCCAAGATGCGATCGCCCAAGCCCAATCGCCATTGTCGGCAGATGCGCCGTTAACCGATATCCCGTCGTTTATTGCTCGATTTTCTGACAGTTTGGCGCGGGTCAGCGACCTCGGCAAAGAGTTGCTAGTTGTGGTGCCTGGTGGCATCAGAGGGATAACTTTTCACGACTATGATTTAGAGAATTCCTGGTACGACGACGGTCGCAATCTGCCTAGCGATTGGCAGTACTTCGACGAGCCAGCCATTGAAATGCTGACGAGCTTCCGTCGCACCATTTGGAGTGACATCAATGAACCTGAGGACATCGCCCCGTAGTCTGATGGTCTCGCAGTGACCTTTAGCGGTCAATATGGGCTCGAAGATTCTGATGCAGCTGGGTGGTAAGGCTCCAAAAACGCCAGTTTGAGGAAGCATCTGACACCGTGATAAGGCTGAGATTATAGGCTGATCAGCACGGTGAATCATGGCAACAAAACGCCGCTTCGTCTGCTCGCACGCTCATAACCGAGTCAGTAGGTAGACATCCATAAACGATGCTGTCGGGTGCTGTTAGGCGTAGCCGCAACGCACCACCCGGCAAGGCTTTAATGTTGACGCTATCGCTAACACTTCATTAGGAGTATCGCGATCGCGTCATCAGCCATGGCCCTGAGGAATACCCTGGGCTCCCTGCCTCGCGGCAAAGATTCCCCCTGACGGGATCGAGCATCGCGATCACGCCATGAAGCCTGGAGAGCATTGTGGCTAGCTTTATCGACATAGCCACTGCCACCACAACGATGGCTGCGATGAAGAAATTCTTCGTCAACCGCCTTAAATATTATCCTGACGGCCTGTATTGGGGGATGATGAAGGCTAGCACCGCTTTTCGCCTCCATTGAGGAAGCGTGAGCCGGTACGTTGCCGCATCGAGCAGGGCGCAGAGAGGCTGTTTGATTATCGATTTTTATCAATGATAAACAAATCACAAATTGACTCAAGCCAATTCACCCCTAGACGAACGTAGATCCCTGCCGGTACACTGAATAACACATAGACTTAATTCAATCCAAAGTCAGTCCGCATAGATTTACGCCTGGAATTTTAGTTTGATCGGCGAGGTCAAAATTTCGAGCGATCGCACTGGGGAACTTGCCTTTGACTGAGTTGGGTCACGCCGATTGCCCCTCTGAGCTGACATCAGAACCCCATGATTACTGAAACGAGTTGGCTGATACCGCTTTATCCCCTAATGGGGGCCTTGCTAACGATTCCCTGGTCGCCGGCCTTGATTCGCCGCACGGGACCACGACCCGCTGGCTACCTCAACATTGCCACCACCTTGATGGCGTTTATCCATAGCTTGTTGGCCTTCAATGCGTTATGGGGTAAATCGTCCGATCAGTTTTTCTTCGTGCCGTGGCTGCAGGTCGCGGATCTGAACTTAACCATTCCCCTGGAGGTGTCAGCAATCACCGTTGGGGCTTGCATCCTTATCACGGGGCTCAACTTACTGGCGCAGATTTATGCCGTGGGCTATCTAGAGATGGATTGGGGTTGGGGGCGATTTTTTGCTTTCATGGCCTTTTTTGAAGCGGGTATGTGTGCACTGGTGCTCTGCAACTCGTTGTTCTTTGCCTACATGCTGCTAGAGGTTCTGACACTCGGCACTTACCTATTGGTGGGATTTTGGTACAACCAGTCACTGGTGGTGACTGGCGCGCGCGATGCCTTTTTAACCAAGCGAGTGGGCGATTTGGTGTTGTTGATGGGGGTGTTGGCGATTTATCCCCTGGCCCATACTTGGGATTTTCGAGAACTTGCGGCTTGGGCCACCACGGCTAATGCTGATCCGAGGTTGCTGACGCTGTTAGGCATTGGGTTGATTGCGGGGCCGATGAGTAAGTGTGCTCAGTTTCCCCTGCATCTGTGGCTGGACGAGGCAATGGAAGGGCCACTGCCCAGCACAATCTTGCGGAACTCGGTCGTGGTGGCGGTGGGAGCTTGGGTGCTATTTAAAATTGAGCCCGTGTTGGCACTGTCACCGACGGTGCTCACAGTTACCACGGCTGTGGGGGCGATCACGGCGCTGGGCGGGGCGTTGATTGCGGCCGCGCAAATTGACCTCAAGCGCAGCCTGTCTTATCTCTCTAGCGTTTACATGGGCTTGGTCTTTATTGCGATCGGGGCTCAGCAGCCAGAAACTGCTTTGCTGATGGTGCTGACCTACGCCCTGGCGATGGCAGTTTTGGTCATGGGGGCGGGCTCCATCATTATTAATGTCATTACTCAAGACGTGACTCAAATGGGTGGGCTTTGGGGTCGCCGCCCCGTCACCGGCATGGCGATGTTGACGGGAGCCTTAGCGCTGGTCGCCCTGCCGCCACTGGGCGGCTTTTGGTCCATGCTGAAGCTGGTTACCGGCCTCTGGCTCGATCATCGGCTGATTTTAGTCATCCTCGTGTTGACCGTCAATTGGACGGTGGCCTTTGGCTTAGCGCGGGTCTTTGGCCTGATCTTTGCAGGCGAACAGCAACAGATGACGATACGAGCGCCGGAGCCCATCTGGCTCATGGTGATGCCGATGGCGATCACGACGGGAATAACGCTGCATCTGCCGCTGATTTTGAGTGCGTTGGGTCTCTTGCCGAGTTGGGCAACGCTGAACAAAGACATGGGGGTGGCCCTAATCTGGTCGAGCATTCTTGGGTTTGCCGTGGGCACGGCGCTGTATATCACGCCGCGGGTGACCAATCCGGAGAAGCTCGTGCCGACTGGGTTACAAAATCTGTTTGCCTTCGATTTCTACACGCCGCGCTTGTATCGCGCCAGCGTAGTGTTTGGTGTCGATATGCTGTCTCGGATTACGGACTGGCTCGATCGCTATTTGGTCGATGGGGCCGTCAACCTAGTGGGATTGGCATCGGTGTTTAGTGGTGAAGCGCTGAAATACAACAACAGCGGGCGGCTGCAGTTTTACGTCTTGACCATTTCGTTTTGCGTGGCGGTCATCAGCATCATCATGAGTTGGCAATACCTCCCCGGTGTCTTTACCGCCATGCTGTCTGGGCTTTGAAGATAGGCAGTTTCCCGATTTGAACGACGACGCAGTTAGTTGATGGCTCTTTTATCTGGCTTACGATCATGTTGAGTGTTCTGATTTGGCTCCCAATTATTGTGGCGCTGCCCTTGGCCTTTTTGCCCCAGGTGACGGCCAAGCAGGCGCGGGCGATCGCCCTGTCCACCGCTGGCTTCAGCGTGCTTTGGAGCGCCTGGCTGTTTACCCAGTTTGACCTGAGCAATCCGGGCTTTCAGTTTCGCGAGTTTTTGCCCTGGCTGCCGCTATTGGGGCTGAATTACGACTTGGGGCTGGATGGTCTCTCCCTCTTGATGGTGGCCCTCAACAGCCTAATCACCTGGATGGCGCTATGGAGCAGCCGCAGTGAGATGGAGCGCCCCAAACTGTTTTATGGGCTGATGTTGCTGGTCAATGGCGGGGTGGCCGGGGCGTTTCTAGCACAAAACCTGCTGCTATTTTTCCTACTGTATGAAATTGAGCTAGTCCCCCTCTATTTATTAGTCGCGATTTGGGGTGGGCAGCGGCGCACCTACGCCGCGACGAAGTTTTTGCTATATACCGCCGTGTCGGGGGCGCTGATGCTGGCCAGCTTCTTGGCTACTGTCTGGCTCACCCAGCAGACTGATTTTGCCTATACCCCAGCCTTGGGGCAAACGCTGCCGATGACGGGGCAGCTGATTTTGCTGGGCATGATGCTGGTAGCGTTTGGCATCAAGATTCCGCTGGTGCCGTTTCACACCTGGCTGCCCGATACCTATGTGGCCGCTTCGACCCCCGTGGCCATGATCTTGGGCGGCGTGCTGGCCAAGTTAGGCACCTACGGTTTGTTTCGGTTTGGACTCGGGATGTTTCCCGATGCTTGGGCAACCTTGTCACCCTATTTAGCGATATGGGCCGCGATCAGCGTGCTGTATGGGGCCATCACGGCGATCGCCCAAAAAGACATCAAGCGGATGGTGGCCTACAGCTCGATTGGGCACATGGGCTATGTGCTGCTGGGCGGGGCTTCGCTGACTGATTTGGGCCTCACGGGAGCGGTCAGCCAAATGGTTTCCCACGGTCTAATTTTGGCGATTCTCTTTCACTTAGTGGGGGTGGTCGAGGCCAAAGTGGGCACTCGCGAGCTAGATGTGCTCAACGGGTTAATGAACCCCGTTCGCGGCCTGCCCCTCACCAGTGCGCTGCTGATTTTAGGCGGCATGGCCAGCGCGGGCATTCCTGGGCTGATCGGCTTTGTGACTGAGTTTTTGGTCTTTCAGGGCGCCTACAGTATCTTTCCGCTGCCAACGCTGTTGTGTGTCGTCGGCACGGGCATGACCGCCGTTTACTTCGTCATTTTGCTGAACCGCACCTGCTTTGGCAAACTCGATAACGACCTCGCCTATTTTCCTAAGGTAAAGTTTGTCGAACGGTTTCCCGCCATTGTGTTGGCGGTGCTCATTTTGTTCTTAGGCGTGCAGCCGACGTGGCTGGTGCGCTGGGGTGAGCCGACGGCGGTGAGTTTGGTGGCCCAACTGCCACCGCCGCCGCTGGCGATCGCCCCGGTCACCCCCAAGCCGCTGGCCACCGCCCTCTCTGGGGAGGCGCTGGAAGGACCGCTACAGTAGCTCCCACAGGCCTTTGGGCACTAGGGTAGGCGACCCTTGGCGCAGTGCCTCTAGCGATCGCCAGCGAGCCTTAAAGGTGCGCTTTCCCTCCGTGACCACCAGGGTGGATTTTTCATACAGGTGCCCATCGACAAACCGACCGTCATACACAAACACGATTTGGTGGCCGGGTTCTCCTTCGTAAACGTAGATCGATTCCACAATGCCTAACTGCTTCACATCGACAATGTCAGCCCCCAGCTCTTCGCGCATTTCGCGAATGATGGCGGTGCAACTGTGTTCAGTAAAATCGATGCCGCCCCCCAGCGGTCGAGCCCACCGTTCACCGGTGACCTTATCGCGGCCTTCTTGCACCAAAATGCGATCGCCCCGCCGCATCAAACAAATGGCGATCGCGCGAATCCGTGGCTTTTTCGCCATAACCGTCGCTCCTATGGTTCACTCCCTTGCTTTTCCCTGCGCCTGACCGCTTTAAGCTTGACTGCCTGACGATACTCCCCCTTAAACACCATGACGACCACCTTACCCGCCGCCGAAATCAACCTAATTCCGCCCTCAACGCATCCCCATGCCGCGGTGATTCACCGCCTCGAAGCAGGGGGCTCAATGCTGCCGGATACGCCCGACAACCTGATGCAGATTATCGGCATTTATAAGGCCTACGCCGTGCCGATGGACTTTTACTGGCGGGACCTGCTGTATATTGCCGAGCGCGTGTTTCTGGATCCGCTGCCGGCCTTCAAATACTTTTTACCGCAGGAATATCTTGACCTGCACAATCACTATGCCGGTGAGACCGCTGACCTGCGGATTTGGCGCGGCGAAGCCACTGCCCACCCCGAGCTGCTGGAATTTATGGCGCAGGGAGAGGTCAACCGCAAGTGGCCTAAACTGTTTCACCATCTCTGGCACGATCGCGTCAATATGGAGTTTGCCGAAGCCTGCATGAAGGCTATGCTGTGGCACCAAGATATGGGCGGCCGCTACAACGATTACCTCTACACCGACGAATACAAGGCCAACTGCGATCGCGCGATCAATGCCTACTTCAAGCGCAATCCCCTGATGCTGGGGCTGCACAAGCTGTTTCCTGACATGTTTTACGAGAAATGTCGGGAGCTGTCTTACTACTCCAACTTGGGGCTGTTTTGGGAAGTGATGGCCCCGGTCTTTTTTGAGATGAGCGACATTTACGACGAAGGGGGCTTTGCCGGGGTGCCCGCCGCCATGGACTTCTTAGTGAATGGCATTTTTGCTGTGGCCGGTCGCCCGATCTATCACCATGTTTATGTCGGTGATGAGTGCTTTGAGCTGGTGCCCAAAGCAAAGGGCTTTAACTGGCTCTATGAAGCGGCGCTGCCCTATGTTGAATCCGTGTTTTACCGTACGGCCCCCTTCCGGGGCACGAAATCTTACAACGCACAGGCGGGTCAGGTGCCGTTAGATCAAAACGACTTTCACTACGGTATTTTGTATGCCGATGTCTTCCCCGTGGGCAGTGCCGGCATTCCGCCCACCCTGCTGATGCAAGACATGCTGCACTTTTTGCCGCCCTATTTGATCGACTACTACCAGCAGCATTGCCGGGGCGAAGACGACATCCTGATTCAGTTGGGCATCACGTTTCAGCGATCGATGTATAACGTTACGTCGGCGGTAATTCAAGCGCTGCGGGGGGCCTTGCTATATCCCCTCGATGATCCCAACCCCCGACATCGCCTGGCCAACCGCCAGTTTTTTGAACAGCAGATGGATCGGTTCTTGCGTCCTGAAGCTCGCTTGAACGAGATTCAGACGCCGGACTATCGCTAACGTCACCGTGCTTGAACGATCCAGACGGCCTCAGCCAACCCTGTTCTATCCCCCCGAATAGAGGAGCCTCCCATGCGCCAGCGCTTAGATCGACTCGATCCGTTTTTTGCCGCCGCCGCGATCGCGATCGCCGGGCTGACGGCGATGTCCCAAATGCCCTATCCGCTCATTGTCATCAACCTTGATTTGCCCGAATGGCGCGAATTGAGTCAGTAGCCACCGGTGGCGACGCCCGTCCTTTATGCATACCGCCCTGAGAAAACCATGCCGACCATCGTTGATATTGCTGTGAACAATGAAGGCTTCTCGACCCTAGTCGCGGCAGTAACCGCTGCTGGCTTGGTTGAAACGCTGCAAAGCGCTGGCCCCTTCACCGTTTTTGCGCCCAATGACGACGCCTTTGCTAAACTGCCCCCCGGCACGGTGCAAACGCTCGTGCAAAATCCGCCGCAGCTAGCCCGGATTTTGACCTATCACGTGGCGATGGGCAAACACACCCAAGCGGAGCTAATTAAGCTGGGGCAGATCGATTCAGTTGAGGGGTGGCCGATCCCCATTGATGGCACCGACGGGTTTGAGGTCAAAAACGCCACCGTTTTAGCCGCCGACATTGAAGCTGACAACGGTATCATTCACGTGCTGGATAACGTCATTTTGATGGGATGAGGTCGGTTTGCTTCAGGGGCATTAGAAACATCGGGAATTGATGGCTTGTCGAGGAGTCCTGAATTCCGCAGGCCTCGACAGCCTACAAAATGCCATCGCAGATTTTTCTCTAGAAAAATAAAATATCTACTTTTCCAGTCGGTGACGCGGGGTGATGGCGGGCGATCGCGGCATTTATATCCAACATTAGAAAACCCAAAGCCGATGAGGTTGTCAAAGTCCCGTTTTTTTGTTGAAATAACAATAGACTAAGTTATATTCCTTTTGGATTTGCCATAGAATCTCGTCAATACTTCCTTGTCGTAGTGTTGCTTGAGACGGGGTATTCCTACTGGAATTTGGCTGACGTCGTTATCTCCTGATAACTCCTGTATCAACGTGGGTAAGGTTCGCCTTACCCATTTTTTTTGACCTCATCAGCTCGCTAGAGGTGTCGTCTCAAGACATCATCTCAATGCCGGTGACAGGGGTGAGCGGCCCGTTTCCCCCGCGCTTTAGTGAGGTGGCATTCGTGCCGATGATCGATGCCTTGAGAGTATTGGCTGCGGACAATCCGTTGGTAGCTTTTACGACGCTGCTGCTGGTGAGCCTGACCTTGCCGCCAATATTTGAGCGCTTGCGCTTACCGGGCTTAGTCGGCCTGCTGCTAGCGGGGGTGATGCTTGGGCCGAGTGGGTTGGGCCTGTTGGATGCCGACGGCGAAATTGAAAAGTTCTTTGCGGATGTTGGCAAGGTCTACCTGATGTTCGTCGCGGCTCTAGAAATTGATCTTAAAGAGTTCAGCCGCAACCGCGATCGCTCTCTCGTCTTCGGCGGCCTCACCTTTATCATGCCGCTCGGGGGCGGCATCCTGCTAGGACGGCTGACCGGGGCCAATTGGCCAGCAGCGATCTTAATTGGCTCGCTGCTGGCTTCCCATACGCTGCTGGCTTATCCCATTGTGATGCGGCTCGGCACCTCGCGAGATGAGTGTGTCACTGTCACCGTCGGGGCGACGATTTTTACCGACATTGCCGCCCTGCTTGTATTGGCAGTTTGTGTATCAGTGCAGGGGGGTAATTTTTCGCCCTTAGGCCTGGGGGTGCAGCTGGCCGGTTTAGGGCTCTATGCCGGTGCCGTCCTGTTTGGGTTGGATTGGGCGGGCAAACTGTACTTTCGCCAGACCGGTGACGAGCAGGGCAACAAATTTTTGTTTATCTTGCTGGCGGTGTTTCTCGCCGCAGTGGGGGCACAGCTGATCGACATCGACAAAGTGGTGGGCGCGTTTTTAGCCGGGTTGGCTGTGAACGGGGTCGTGGGCGATGGCCCGGTGAAAGAGAAGGTGGAATTTTTCGGCAGCGTGCTGTTTATTCCCTTCTTTTTTGTCTGCACCGGCTTGCTGCTCGATGTCCCTGTGTTTCTGGCGGCGCTGACCGATCGCCTCGGCCTCACCCTAGGCCTAGTGCTAACGCTGATCGGCACTAAATTTATGGCGGCGGTGATCGCGGGCCGCTGGTTTCACTATGGCTGGCTGCAGATTTTGACGATGTGGTCGCTGTCGTTACCGCAGGTGGCAGCCACCCTGGCAGCAGCGTTGGTCGGGCTGCAGGTCGGGCTGATTGACGCGGCGGTCTTCAACGCCGTGATCGTGCTGATGCTGATAACTTCCCTGCTCGGGTCGATTACCACTAGCTATTTTGCTCGACAGTTGCCGCTGCCTCCGACCCCTGTTGAGCATTCTGATGACCCCACCTGGGATTGGCCGGCCGCGCCGCCACTGCCCAACCAGCCCTTTGTCGTCGTCGTACCGATCGCCAATCCGCTGACGCAGCGCAATCTGATCGAAATGGCCGCCCTCATCGCCCGTCACGAAAACGGTCACATTGTGCCTCTGACGATCGCCCCCGCCCACGTCCATATGGATGACGCTAACCTCTCAGCGACGCTGGCTCGCAGCCATGAGCTGCTGCAAACGGCCCAGGCGATGAGCCATGAGCGGGGCACCAAAGCGATCACCCAAATTCGCATTGATGATGATGTCGCCCAGGGCATTAGCCGCACCGCCCGCGAACAAGCGGCACAACTGATTGTCATGGGGTGGAGCCCAACTGCAGGCTTGCGAGCGCGGCTGTTTGGCACATTGATTGACACCGTGTTTTGGTCAACCCACTGTCCGGTCGCGGTCACCCGGTTGCAAACGGCCCCGGTCGAGATGCGGCGAATTTTGATGCCCATCAAGATGATGACCCCCCAAACGGTGCGCACGCTGCGGTTTGCCCAGGTGTTTGCCTACACCCACACGGCGACGTTAACGCTGCTGCACGTCAGCGATCGCGATCGTCCCCCAGCGGAGCAGCAGGCGTTTAAACGCGCCCTGGCGGCACTGATGCAAGAGGGGCCAGCGGTCGCACATGCCATCAAGTTTGTGCGCCACGACGATCCCGGGGCGGTGATTCTCAAAGCAGCCCGTTATGTGGATCTGGTAGTTTTGCGATCAATGCGACGGCGCACAGCCGGGGGACTGGCAGTGAGCAACGTGACTCACCAAGTCTTGCAAGGGTTGACCGGGTCGGTGGTGCTGTTTGGTGAGCCCCACTCCTAGCGTGGCTGGACGAGGGGATGATCGGTAGAGTCTTTGCCGCCGTCTGCCGGTTATCTTTCGTCACTCCCTCAGATTTTCTATCCACTGGGCGCGGTTCAGCCTTTAAGATTGAGAAATCGGCAATGTGGCAACTCACTTTTCGGTTGCTGTCACTAACGACTCTGGCAACTAAATTTCTTGCCGTATCGCTGCGATAGTTGCTTGATCCCCCGCTGTCGCCGCCCCCTTGAAGAAGGGGGGCTATTCACATCCAGGATTGGGCTGCCCCCTTTTTCCAGGGAGGTTGGGGGGATCAAGCCGCCGTCACTAACGGTCAAAACCTGAATTCACGCTGTCACTAACGTTCACCTGAGCCCCCATCATGACCCTCGATGTTCCCTCGATTCTGCAAGTGTTGCGCCCCGTTCAAGACCCGGAGCTGCAGAAAAGCCTGGTCGAGCTGAACATGATCCGCAACGTCGCGGTCGCGGACGGGGATGTTAGCTTTACCCTGGTGCTGACGACGCCCGCCTGCCCGCTGCGCGAGTTCATCGTTGAAGATTGTGAAAAGGCGGTGCGCCAGCTGCCTGGCGTTAACACGGTAAATGTCGAGGTAACGGCAGAAACCCCCGCGCAGAAGTCTCTGCCCGATCGCCAGGGCATCGACGGCGTCAAAAACATCATTGCGGTTTCGAGCGGCAAGGGGGGCGTCGGCAAAAGCACCGTGGCCGTTAACTTGGCCGTGGCGCTAGCGCAGGTCGGGGCCAAGGTGGGCCTGATTGACGCGGATATCTACGGCCCCAATGCGCCCACCATGTTGGGGTTAGAAGGGGCCAACGTCGTTGTGCAGCAGGGGGCCGAGGGCGAAGTACTCGACCCCGCCTTTAACCACGGTGTCAAAATGGTCTCAATGGGCTTTTTGATCGATCGCGATCAGCCGGTAATTTGGCGCGGCCCCATGTTGAACGGCGTGATTCGCCAGTTTTTGTATCAGGTCACGTGGGGCGAGCTGGATTATCTGGTGGTGGATATGCCACCGGGCACGGGTGATGCGCAACTGACGCTGGCCCAAGCGGTGCCGATGGCCGGCGCCGTCATCGTCACCACACCGCAAAAGGTGGCCCTGTCGGATGCTCGCCGCGGTTTGCGCATGTTTCAACAGCTCAAGGTACCGGTGATGGGCATCGTGGAGAACATGAGCTACTTCATTCCGCCCGATATGCCAGAGAAGCAGTACGACATTTTTGGCTCGGGCGGCGGCGAAAAGGCTGCTGCAGAGCTGGGCGTACCGCTGTTGGGCTGCGTACCGCTAGAGATGACAGTGCGCGAGGGGGGCGATCGCGGCGTCCCGATTGTGATCGCCGAACCAGAGAGCGCATCGGCTCAGGCGTTGGTCAATATCGCCAAGGTAGTCGCGGGCAAGGTGTCGGTCGCCGCGCTGACATCAGTTTAATTACTCATTTGTCGGCACTAGGCAGCCTGATCCATAACAGTTCCAGCCCTGTCCAGCCCTGACCGACCCAAAACAGTAACACCAATTCTCTGAAACTGGACTACAGCTCTTCCTTTCGACTTCGCTCCAGGCACGTCGGCTGAGCGGAGTCGTCAGCCCGACGGGCAGGCCAGGCCCACCCGCAGTGTCTCCTACTGGGAGAAAGCCGACTGGTCTGTGTCGCTGTGATTTGTAGAGCTGTATAACATCATCGAACGGCGCAAATGCTGGCAAAGACCACACAACCGCGCCAGTTTTTCTGCCCCCCGAGTTCCCCAGCCCCCCATACTCACTCATGGTTTATGAACTAGCATCGCAGTCTACTCCTTAAGGCTTTTCCCGGTTGAGCTAGCAGTGCTACTGTAATGAACGATTCAGGGCCGCGATGGGCCACCTCGCGCCTGCTGCAACCTGGACTGAACTCATTCGTCGGATCGTCTATGTCCACTTCGTCATTACGTGCCAAATCCGCTTGGCAGCGCTGGCTGCAGCCCTGGCAGCATCTCGATTGGGTGCTGTTGCTCATGCCCGTGTTGCTCACTGGCTTTGCCAGCTTGGTGATTACGAGTACCCAGATCAACCTTGATACAACCGTTCTGGGCTGGAATCATTTCATCTTAGGCACGATTGGCCTGGTGCTCGCCCTGTGGATTGCCCGCATTCGCTATGAGGTGTGGCTGCAGTGGCAGTGGATTATTTATGCCATCGTTAATCTGTCGCTGGTGGCGGTGATTTTTGTCGGCACGTCGGGGTTTGGCGCCCAGCGGTGGATAACGATTTTTGGCTTTAACGTGCAGCCGTCGGAGTTTGCCAAAGTGGGATTGATCATCACCCTGGCGGCGCAACTGCGCGACACGCAAGCAACGACGCTGTTGGGTGTGGTCAAGGTGTTAGCGATCGCGGCGGTGCCCTGGTCGTTGGTGTTTGTGCAGCCGGATTTAGGCACGTCGCTGGTATTTGGGGCGATCACCCTCGGCATGCTGTATTGGGCCAACGTCAATCCGGGGTGGTTGGTGTTGATGATCTCACCACTGGTGGCGGCCATTCTGTTTCACTTTTCGCTGCCGAGCTGGCTGGTGTGGTCGATCGGCATGGGCATCATTGCCTGGTTGACGTTGCCCTGGCGGCTGTTCAGCACGGTCACGGCGACAGCGATCAACCTGATATCAGGCAAGCTGGGCGAAGTGTTTTGGGGCTTTTTGAAGGATTATCAAAAAGATCGCCTCATCTTATTTCTCGACCCCGATAAAGATCCGTTGGGCGGCGGCTATCACCTGATTCAATCACGCATTGCCATTGGGGCGGGTCAGCTATGGGGGCGGGGCCTGCATCAGGGTACGCAAACTCAGCTCAACTTTATTCCCGAACAGCACACTGACTTTATCTTTTCCGCCGTGGGTGAAGAATGGGGCTTTGTCGGGGCGATCGCCGTCATCACCGCCTACTGGTTGATTTGCCTGCGACTGGTGCTCATTGCCCAAAACGCGAAGGATAACTTTGGTTCACTGCTGGCGATCGGGGTCTTTTCCATGCTGATCTTTCAAGTCGTGATCAACATCAGCATGACCATCGGCCTGGCCCCGGTGACGGGCATTCCCCTCCCGTGGATGAGCTATGGGCGCACGGCTCTGGTGACCAATTTCATTGCCCTCGGCATTGTGGAATCAGTGGCCAGCTATCGTCATCGCCTCAAGTTTAGAAATTAAGTCCAACGCCGAACGTGGCTCATCCCCTATCGCAGAGCATCTTGTAGCAGACCGATCAGCTCTCAACGGTCGGTGAGCATGGGCGTTATTAGGCACCGCGGCCGGACGATGACAGCGGGCCGACTTCCATCGCTTGAATCAAGCCATCCTTAAAAGTAAAACGGTGGCCAACGTACTCATCGGCCAGCCCGGCTCCAGCCAGATTGCGCACGACCTGATGCACTTCGACCAAGACCTGCCCATCCTCCTCCAGGTAAAAGGCCACTGGCTCGTTATGGGCATTGATCTCGCTCCCCTGCTCGGTCCAGTAGGCGCGGACTTCTTCAGGGCCACGGACAAACCCCCCTTTGAATGCTCTTGGCCAATGCACATCGGCAGTCATAAGGGCGAGGACGGCCTCAAAGTTACGCGCGTTAAAGGCCGTATACGCTGCGCGTAGCAGCTCGATTTTGGGTGCCGGTTGATCTGACATCAGCGATTGGTAAAGAAGAGGAGGACAGTGTCCAACCTGCGATAGGACGAACGTGTTCCCGGCGATGGGGATGCTCGCGACTATCGCCTTGTGTGGACACCCCTACAATGGCTTTAACCTCAGCCTGCCGTCTCATCCGATTCTGCTGAAATTATCCTCATCCTGCTTGGCATGTGCCCTGTCTGAAATGTGACATTTTGACTGAGTTCAAGTCCATCATGAATTATGCAACCGCCATCCTTGATCTGACCAACCAACAGGAAGCAGCGCGAGTGCTGCCACAAGCCCCCCTAGTCGCTAGCTATCATACGGGGTGGCAAGGGTTAACCTTCACCCACTACCGCCATCCTCCCCATGAAACAGTGGAGCATTGCCTGCTACAGCATTCACTGGTGATCACCGACCCCAAAAGTTGTTTTCAGGCAGAGCGGCGGTTGGACAGCAAATTTAAACACTACGCCCACGGCAACGGTCGCGTCGATGTAATTCCAGCCTTGCTAAATCATTGGACAAACTGGGATCGGGAAGTCGAATTTTCGGTGATTGCGATTTGTCCGACCTTGCTGCAGCAAACCGCTCAGCAGCAGGCCATAGAACTGATTCCACAGTTGGCGATCGCTGATCCGATCATCCAGCAGTTAGCCCTCGCGCTCAAGCTGGAAATTCAAACGGGGTGTCGGTCTGGCCGGTTGTATGGCGAATCATTGGGAACAGCACTGGCCGCTCGTTTGGTGCAGAACTATGCCGTCAGTCAGCCTGAGTTCAAAGCCAGCGGTTTGCCTCAGTCACAGTTAGCGCAAGTCATTGATTACATGCAGACGCATCTGGCACAAGATATATCAATTTTGGATTTGGCGACCCTAACCAACATGAGCAAGTCCCACTTTAGTCGCTCCTTCAAGCAATCAATGGGAATTGCGCCCTATCAGTATTTGCTGCAGCAACGGGTGAAACGAGCGAAGCGATTACTGAAACAGCCAGCCCTAAAACAGCAAACCCTCTCAATGAGCGACATTGCTCTAGAGTGTGGCTTTGCCAATCAAACTCATCTCACAAAAGTCTTCCGTCAGATGACCGGGGTGACACCCAAAACTTATCAAAAGCGATGATCTGAAACGGATTTTGGGGTCACAGGTCGACGCGCGGCAAGATGTCACCTAACGTTTATGAAGTACGCCTCAATGGACTGAGAAGATCATAGAAAAGGTAGAGCAGCCATCTAAAGGCTGCTCTACCTACATCACTCACTATTCACAAGCCTGAGGCCAGACGTTAGGCCTCGGCCGGCGTTCTCAGACTGTTGTCGCGATCGCCACTGGACTGCAGCGCTTCACCTTCAACAAAGGAACGCAGCATCCACGCCATGTCTTCATGCTGCTGCATGAGCCCGGTAAAAAAGTCTGCTGTGCCCTCGTCTTTGTACTCTTCTGCCGACTGCTCAATCGCTGTCCGCAGATTGCGGATGACTTGCTCATGGTCAGTGACCAGACGAGAGACCATTTCGTTAGCACTGGGCAGATCACCAGCATGCTCACGAATTGTGGCATGCTTCAAAAATCCCTCAGCCGTACCGAGCGGATACCCCCCCAACATCCGAGCCCGTTCAGCAATTTCATCAATGCTGATGGTCAGGGCTTCATAGTGCTCTTCCCACAGCGTATGCAGACTTCTAAACTGAGGCCCCACGACATCCCAGTGGTACTTTTTAGTCTTGATGAGCAGGAGATAAGCGTCAGCCAATGCCTGATTGAGGAGGTTCACTACACCCTGGCGTTGCTTGTCAGAAAGACCGATATTAATTGCCATTGAACTTTGTTTGATTTAGACGTCAATAATCTTATTTATATGAGTTTTATTAGCGTGACCTCATCTACCCTGTGAGATAACTCGTCGTCGCGGCGACCTAGGCTCAAGCAAGAGATTGAGCCGATATCCACCTCCAGCCAGATGTTTTGAAACAAGGCTCAGCGTACTGTAAGGACGATTGTTAACCGATAAATTTACAAGTTTAATGAGTAGCTCCTTTCCTTTGACTGGGCCAGAATTAGTGGATTGCGCGAAAGCAAATGCCGCCGCTGGCGCGAGCATTGCCGCCGAGCGATGTGGCTATGGCCAAGATGTTGCGGCCTTTCAGTCAGCGCTTCAGTCAGCCTGTGCAAAAATGGCTGTCGATATTGAGAGTCTGGCTGATCTCGTGACGCCCCAGCAGCAAGTCATGGTGCAGGGGGGAAAGTCCATCGCTCCTGAGACCTATTCAGACCTTTGATGTCTAAGTCTGACTGCAGGAAGTAGCCTTTTCAATGTCCTGATATATGACCGCCATTCTGATTGCAATTGGCTTACTCAGTCTGACGTTAGTGTCTACTTTTGGGGGCTATCTATACTTCAGCGGCCATTTTCGGCGGCAGCTGGATTATGGGGTAACAGGACTCCAGTCAGACTCGCCTCACTTTGTCTCTGCGATCGCGAGCTTTTCTGATTCGTTGGCGACCCAGGGCACTGCCACCAACTTTTGGTCAAATATTGACGAAATTCAGGCGGCACGGTTAGCGCTGATGGCGAGCGCTCAGCACAGCATTCAGTTTGAGACCTTTACCATGACGCCGGGGCGGCGGGCCAATGACTTTGCCACCGTATTGCAGCAAAAAGCCTCAGAAGGTGTCGTCATTGAGGTGCTGGCCGATAGCTACGGAGCTAAACAGTTGCCTGCCAGCTATTGGCGATCGCTCACCAATGCCGGGGTCGATGTCCGGTTCTTCAATCCTTTTTCGGCCCGAGCCCCGCTGGACTATTTGCGGCGCAATCATCGCAAGCTCTTAATTGTCGATCAGGCTGTGGCGATGATCGGCGGCGCTGGCATTGCCGACCGCTGGGATGGCAAAGATTCTAGTCACACTGGCGTGCCCTGGTGTGACTTTGAGGTGGCATGGCGAGGTGAGGTGGTCGGGTTACTCACCGGATTTTTTTGGCAGCACTGGCTCGATGCCGGTGGCCAAGTCGATCTGGCGCGCTATCAGATGCCGGGCTCTGCTCCCCCTGAGCCGACTCCCATGATCATTACTCCGGGCGATGATCCCTCAATCGGTGACTCGCCCATTCGGAGCCTGTTTCAGCTCTGTATCACGGCGGCCACCACCCGTCTGTGGATTGCCAGCCCCTACCTTTTGCCCGACGATGCCACTTGCCAAAAGCTCATTGCCCTTAAGCAGCGTGGCGTTGATGTGCGCATTCTGACGATGGGGCCAAAAGCTGACAAATTCTATGTGTATTGCGTCTCTCGCGAACGATATCCGGCTCTGTTAAAAGCGGACATCAAGATCCATGAATATCAGCCCAGTATGATGCACGGCAAGGTGGTGCTAATTGATGACCTCTGGGTCAGTTTGGGGAGCGCTAATTTAGATCCTCGCAGCTTTTTTCATAATGACGAACTTAATGTCTGCACCAATGCAGCCGGTTTACTGAATGAAATTGAAGCCTTCTTCAAAGCCGGCTTTGCCCAAAGTCAGCTGGTTCAATTGCCAGAGTGGCAGCAGCGATCGCTCAAAGAACGCGCCCTTGGCCAAGTCGGAAATTTCTTTTATTGGCAGCTTTGACATTGAGGAGCCCCCGCTGTCGCTGCCCCCTGTTCTCCAAAGGGTGGAATCGCTGCGACTGTGTAGTCCAGCTTCTGAGAAGGGCTACTTACTGTTTAAGTTTGCGAAAGGCATAGCGGCGTGACCCTCTAGCCCTTCGGCAAATTCACTCAATTGGCCGGAAAGCTAGATCGTCAGCCTTCGAGAGACCGATTTGATGACATGCCTTCAACATTCAGCCAACTGTTTTGGCTGATTTAACCACTGTCTGGGAAAAATAAGTCCGTATTTAGGCCGTAGCTAATTTGCTCATCAGCGACTATGGTTTCTTTCCCATCCAACCATCCGACCGGTCATTCTGAAGAAACTGTATCTGGTTCAAGCGCTGCCGTTTCCCCATTGGCTTCTATTCGTAATCTGCAGTTTTCGCGTAACTTGGTGGCTCGTCTCGTTGTGGGTGGGACGGCACTAGTGGTTGGGGTTGCAGCCTACTTTAGCTATCAGGTTGTGCGCAACACCACTCTGGAAAACCTGAAGGAAAACGCTTTACTGACGGTAAATACTGGCGTAGACACAATTGACCAATGGATCGCTCTGAGAAAATCTGAGTCAGCAGCACTGGCCAATCTACCCGCCACCCGCACAATGGATTGGGCCGCAATCAAGCCGCTTTTTCAGGAAGAACGCGATCGCCTCAATAGCTTTAGCCCGGGCTTAGGGATTGTTTATCCCGATGGTGCCTACTTCAATTTAAGAAAAAACGGCGATAACTCTAACCTGGGCGATCGGCCCCATGTCAAAAGTAGTCTGGCGGGCACAGCTAGCGTACAAGATCCGGTCATTTCGCGTATTACCGGTGAACCTGTCGTTGTCTTTTCTTCCCCCATTTGGTCAGGTCCCGTTAGCGCTAGCACTAGAGAACCTGTTGGTGTCTTAAATGCATCTATCGGGATTGAGCAAATTACCGAAGTGGTTCAAAGTTTGGCGTACGGAACAGGCAGCTATGCCTTTGCCCTTAATTCCCAAGGTGAAGCAATTACCCATCCTGATACCAACTTGATGTCTAATCTGGATCGACCGGCTCCCAGCTTAGCGGCAGCGACCGATCGCGAATTAGCCAACATTGCCCAACAAATGGTTGCCCGTCACCGGGGTATTGAGAAAACGATCATTGATGGGACTGAACAATACGTCGCCTTTTTGCCTCTTACAGAAGCCAATTGGTCGGTTGCGCTTGTCATTCCTCGTGACAATATCGAATCGAAACTACGGCTGCTCGATGGCATTGCCTTGATTGTCTTGGTGCTAGCAGGCACACTCATTGGGGTTCTGGTGTATGTGCAATCCACTGAGCAAACCCGCCTGAAACAATCTAAACTGGCTGCTGATGCCGCCAACCAGGCCAAGAGTGAATTTTTGGCCAACATGAGCCATGAACTCCGCACGCCCCTCAACGGCATCTTGGGCTATGCGCAAATTCTCAGTCGCTCAAGAACCTGGGGCGAAAAAGAACAGCACGGAACTCAAGTCATTTATCAATGTGGCTCTCACCTGCTGACATTGATAAATGATGTATTGGATCTCTCCAAAATTGAAGCTCGTAAACTAGAGCTTGTGCCCCAAGCTCTGCATCTTCCCTCTTTTCTACAAGGCGTCGTCGAAATCTGCCGCATCCGGACAGAACAAAAAGCTATCGAGTTTCGCTACGAACCAGATGCCGATTTGCCCGCCGGAATCACAGTTGACGAGAAACGACTGCGACAGGTATTGATTAACTTGTTGGGAAACGCGATCAAATTTACCGATCGCGGCCATGTGACCTTGCGAGTAAATCGCGTTGCCGAGGATGTTGACCAAACGGTACGACTCCGGTTGTCTGTCGCTGATACGGGTGTTGGTATTGCCTCAGACGATCTCCGCAAGCTCTTTCAATCGTTTGAACAAGTGGGCGCGCAAAGTCGCCAATCCGAAGGTACGGGACTAGGGCTAGCCATTAGCCAGCAAATTGTTCAACTGATGGGGAGCCGCATTCAAGTCAAAAGTGAGCCGGGTGTGGGTAGCGATTTCCACTTTGAGGTTACCGTCCCCTTAGCCGCCGATTGGAGCCAACAGCAGACTGCCTCAATTGGCAATATTGTGGGTTATGAGGGAGAACGGCGTCACATTCTCGTCATAGACGATCACTGGGAAAATTGCGCCGTCCTGGCTAACTTACTGGAACCGCTGGGTTTCCAAATTAGCAATGCACAAAATGGTCAGGAAGGCTTAGAAAAAGCAGCTCAGCTCAACCCTGATTTGATCATTACCGATATTGTCATGCCCATGATGGATGGCTTTGCGTTTCTCCAGCAACTCCGGGCTGATGCCCAACTGAGTCAACATGTCGTTATTGTTTCATCGGCATCGGTCGCCCAAGCCGATCACCAGATGAGCTTAGATGCCGGTGCCGATGACTTTTTAGCGAAGCCTATCCAAGCAGAGAAATTGTTTGGCTTACTGCAACAGTATCTGACCCTCACCTGGATCACCGAAACGGCAGCACCGCTAGAGGCGGTAGCCCCTGTGACTCCGATGGCAATAGTGATGCCTCAACGAACTGATCTAGAGCATCTCCTGATGCTGGCTCGGCAAGGTCGTCTGAAGAAGCTAATAGCAGAGGCCGAACAAATTCAGGGGCAAGATGATCGCTATCGGCCCTTTGTCCAAGAGATCTTGCCGTTAGCAAAAAGATTCCGGGCCGATAAAATTGTGCAGTTCATCGAATCCTATCTCTAAAGGTCTCTAAAGGTATGGTCATGGACACAGTACTAACTGGATTAGTTCTAATCGTGGATGATATGCCAACCAATATCGAGGTTGTTTCAGAAGCGCTAGAGACGGCAGGGTTAGAAGTAGCGATCGCCCTCAGTGGCGAACAAGCCCTGGAACAACTTCAGTACAGTCGACCTGACTTGATTCTGCTGGATGTGATGATGCCCGGAATCAACGGCTTTGAAGTCTGTCAACGACTCAGACAGTCACCGTTAACCCAGCACATTCCCGTGATATTCATGACCGCTTTAGCCGATACAGACAATCGCGTCAAAGGCTTAGAACTGGGAGCTGTTGACTATATCACCAAGCCGTTTGAAGAAAGAGAGGTTTTAGCACGGGTCAAAATCCAATTGCGACTGAGTCAACTCACGAACCAACTGGAACAACAAGTTCAAGATCGCACCCAAGCACTTCAGCAGGCGCTGGCTCAACTCCAAGCTTCTCAGGTGCAACTGATTCAAAGCGAAAAAATGTCTGCTTTAGGCAATTTAGTGGCAGGTGTCGCGCACGAAATCAATAACCCGGTCGGCTTCCTCCATGGCAGTATCGATAATGCTAAAGACTATATCCAAGATTTACTGGATTATATTGCTCTCTATGAAGAGCATCATCCAGATGCTGCCACCCTGGTACAGGATAAAGCCGCAGAGATTGATCTGGAGTTTTTGAGTGAAGACCTACTCAAGCTAGTGGGTTCAATGAAAAAAGCCTGCGATCGCATTGAAGACATCAGCACCAGCCTCCGGACCTTCTCCCGTGCCGACACGGCATGCAAACTCACAGCGAATCTGCACGAAGGTCTAGATAGTACGCTGCTAATCCTGAAGTATCGCCTCAAGGCAAATGAATATCGTTCGGCGATCGCCGTCATCCAGAATTATGGCGAGATTCCAGCGATTGACTGCTGTCCTGGACAACTCAACCAGGTGTTTATGAATCTGTTGGCAAATGCAATCGATATGTTTGATGAGGCTGCTCAACAGTCATCGCTTGCTCAACTTGAAGACACGCCTCAGCAGATCACAATTCAAACAGCGGCAACGAATACTGAAGTGCTCATCAGTATCAAAGACAACGGTAAAGGTATGTCTGAAGAGTTGAAGGCCAAGGTATTTGACCATCTGTTTACCACAAAAGCCGTCGGGAAAGGGACCGGGTTGGGATTAGCGATTGCCCGTCAAATTGTAGAAGAAAAGCATGGTGGTAGTTTGGTGCTGCAGTCAGAGCTGGGGCGAGGGACTGAGTTCTGCATTCGATTACCGATCATGGATTGCGCAACGGATGCTGTATGAAAGGCTGTAGATAGACCACAGACAGTTTTTATAGAAACCGGGGGCTTTGTGTTTCACTTGCTCGTAGAGCGCTTGTGCATAGCGCGTGGTGTAGTGGTGACGCCAGCATGGGATGGGCAGGGAAATAACATCCCAGTTGTGAGCAGTGGATGGGTGGATGGGTCAGTTTCGAGTGGGATTCGTTACTTTTATTTCGAGCACGTCCCTAAGCGAAAGTTTCCAGTTGGCCGTGTCAGAAAATAGGCTTATTGCGGTGATGACAGGGGCTTGAGAGAGAGATTGTTACCGATACGCTCAAGATGCAGGATGATAGCTATCATCAACATTCATCAACTATGTGTTTTGGCTGGTTCGATACAGCAAATTAATCTTAATTCGTGAGCCTGAATACCCGGCGAGATTACTCCTGATTCAAATGTGCTGATCCCTCTTGAATGACCTTGAGTAGCAGACACTCTAGCGCCTTGTTTTCTCGCCCGCTATTCATGACCTTCAAGGTTTTGGCAAACAGAAAAAGCTTGCCTTAGGATTTTCTCCGAAAGCTCTGACCGAAGAGGGGCGGGCTGGCGTTCGATCAGGGTTGTAAAAGCTCTGCATCATAGCGATCGTTTTGAGTGCCTAAAACCTTATCCCAAAAAGTGAAATAGAGACCGTAGTGCTGGCTATATTGGCGATGATGAACGAGATGATGGGTTGAGCCAATCAGCCATCTTCCCCACCAGCGGCTGGTTTGTGAAGAGGGCACTACCTGGAATCCGAGGTGATTACCCATCGCCCAGACTGCCATAGTAATTAAGATGGCCACTAAGACTCCCAAGTGTAAAGGAACTACAAAGGTAATGCCGAATAGAAAGGTCGCTTGAACAGCCGCCTCCATAGGCTCCAAAGCAAAGAAAGTCCAAGGAGTTGGAGGCTGGGACAGGTGATGCCCTTGGTGAAACCATTTGAACAGCAGCGGTAGATGAAATAACCGGTGAGTAAAATAAAAACAGGTGTCCTGAAGCCACAAAACCAGAATGTAGCTAAAGGCAATATAACCCAAGTCTTGAAGTTTCCACTGAGTATAAACTTGCGTCAAATCCCAGTCGTAGCAGACCATAAAGCAAGCCGCCCCCAGTGCAAAAAAGAGTCCTGAGAGAACGGAAAGCTTGATATCTTTTGAAATCGCTTCTCTACTCTTTTGTCTACTGCCACACGATGAAGCTGGCGGCTTCCGGCTCAAAACTGAATATAGCAGCCAATAAAGTCCGGAGGCAGCAGCAAAATAGCCTCCCATGATGATGCCGCAAAAAACAAACCAGTAAAACCAAAAGTTAGGTTGAATTGCCGGAATATTCACGGGGCTCCTAGGCTTTGTGAGGGATCGCTTGTTCTGACCCTGAGTCTTGCGTAAAGACTTTTAAGTCAGTGTCAGATGACCAGTAAGAACCGTCCGGTAGTCGAGTATTCCGACTAAAGCGAGCCTGATTGAAGTCGGCATTCTTTAAGTTAGCTCCCGACAAATCTGCGGCATCCAGGTTTGCTTCGACTAAATCAGCCCCCGTCAAATTAGCAGACAAAAAATTGGCATGGCTCAAGTTAGTGCGCCGTAACGTCGCGTCGGCCAACTCAGCTCCTTGAAGTGAAGCGTCTGACAGATTCGCTTCATATAAGTCAGCATCTGTCAGGTCACAGGTGTCGAGGGTGACCTGCTGTAAATCCACCCCATACAGCCAGGCGTCAGCGAGCAATCCCTGTTGGGCCATCCGGTCTAAAACCTTTTGACGTCGCTCCCGCGTGCGGGCGCGCTTCAGCTGACTGGTCAAATGCTCGCGGCGGCGGGTCAGCGCTTGGTCGATACGGTTGGCTTCGTCACGCTTTTGGTAAATCACTAACTCAACCAGCAAAATCGTGACGGCAGCACCCAGCATCTCAGTACCGACATCTTGCAGCCAATTACCCCACCACCGCAGGGAACTAGACGTTCCGCTGACAGCAAATGACCAATACCCCGACATGCCACCAACAAGCGCTAAGCCTAAAGCGATGCGTAAGCCGAGGGACCGCAAATTATTACGAGACTGTTGCTGCTGCTTCGTCATATTGCCTGCTACTAGCGTCTGAGAAGAAATCTCTATTTGGCCGTACTCAGCTGCTGAAGTTGAATTTTTTTACAGATACCTTCAACAGCTAACGTCAGCGACTTCATCAGTTCTGATCCGGCGCTGTAGTCGGCAAGGGCTAGGTTGCTGACTCGCTCGCCTTGACTAGGCTGATAATGGTCAGCCCACTGTTGCGCTGAGCCTTCAGGATAGACCCCGATCGCGGTGCCGCCTTCGCGGTTCAGCATGGCAAAGCAGGGAATATCGGAGTCGCCATCCCCCACGTAGATCACTTGGGGCAACGGAATCGCTAGCTCTGCCGGGGGCACGTCTTCGTAGACAAAGAGAATATCGTCCCGGCTGTCATCGTCGCGCACCCCTTTGGAGATGTAGTAGAGATAACGAGGTTTAGCCGGATGGTCAAGCGATCGCTTCAAAAACTCAATTTCCCCCGATTCGGAATAGTGAAATTCTGGCCCCCACATCGCTTTAAAGCAGTCAGCAATTTTGCAGCTGCGGGCCATTTCAACAAATCCACTCGTGATTAGATAGAATTCCACTTCTACTTGGGGGACGATCGCTGTTGCCGTTTCTTGCAGACGATGGAACATGTCAGTCACCCCGGCAAAGGGCTGTAGTGACTGCCCAAACTCACGGATGGTTTCTCGGGTGATCTTCTCACTCGAATTTGAACGACTTTTTGAGTAGTTGATAAAACTGTAGAATCGGGCGGAAATCGGATCCCAACCGTCAGCTTTGAGCGGGTCGTAGACCTGCTGGCGAAACTCGGTCGCATCCATACCCAAATATTCGATGAACGTGTCGTAGGTACTCGGCACCAATGTGTCATCAAAATCAAACGCGACGGCAATTTTTTCCGCTGTGGGATGAGTCGCCTTAACCATAAAAATATACGTATTTTCTACGTTGCCAGTTTAGTCAAGAAAAAAGGCGAAAAAAACATCCTCAAGGTAGAGGACATCAAAGCTTGGCTTCAGCGATTCTACGGATAGCTATCACGATGAACCATGCTAGAAGTTCTTAAATCCACAGTTAAGCCGCTGCTGCTCGACGAAAAGGTTTTAGAAGCTGCCTACTCGATTTATTTAACGGCACCGCGCACCAACACGCCAGCCATTAGCCTTAGACAGCTATCGCGGGCAACGGGTAAATCGCCGCTCAACTGTCGCAACGCGATTGTTGAGGCGAATAGTCTGGGTCGGTTCCCCGATTGTGAACTGCATCCCTAAACTGTCAAGTAGGTAGCCATAAGTAAACATTGCCGTAGGGGGTGTTGTGGTGACACCCCAACGCACCGCCAAGATTGGCTTGGGTGCGTCACGCTGGGCGATGACATATAGCAGAAGTCGGAATGCAGAAGTCGGAAGTCGGAGTTAAAAGGCTCGTCAGATGGTGATTTCAGCTATCTAGAGTGACCGGATCAAATTGCGGCTTGCTATACCCGACGATAGTTAGAGCTTTCTACTTAGCAGCCCGATCGCCGTCGGCAGTGCGACCCTTGCCCACCCAACCGCAGTCCACGAGTGGGACTTGCACAGTCGGATTTGGCTTTATCCCTGGAGTCTCCAGTGTGGAAAGGTCGACGTTAATGCGCCTTGGCAGGGGGAGAGACCAGGGGCACATGCGTAAGTTCTATGCGTGACTCACTTTTGGCCAAGTAAAGGCAAAGGTACTGCCTGCGCCGATCGCTGAGGTGACGCTCGCCTGGCCGCCTTGCCGCTCCACTAGCTTTTTCACAATACTCAGTCCGATGCCGGTACTCTCAACATCATCACGGCTTTGGAGCGTTTGAAACACCTTAAAGATGCAATCGTGGAATTCTGGGGCAATGCCCGGCCCGTCGTCTGAGATGGCAAATTCGATCCAATTTGCCTGAGGTTCGGCAGTGATGCGAATTTCACCGTCGGCCCGATCGTGATACTTGACCGCATTGCCAATCAGATTGGCGAGCACTTGCTGCAGCAAAATCTTTTGGGTGTGAACAACTGGCATCACCTCCGGAATAACGATTCGAAACTCAGGAGCCAGCGTCAAAGATGAACAAATTTCGTGAATGAGCTCACGGGTATCAACGGCAACAGTATCTAGGTTTTGACGGCCGGCCCTGGAATATTGCAGTAAGCCATTAATAAACCCTTCCATGCGGAGAATCCGCGATTGCATCAGGGCTAGCTGCTGCTGGTTTTCCTCCGGCAGCTGACCTTTCAGGTCTTCTTCGATCCAGCCAGCCAGGTTCGAGATCGCCCGCAGCGGTGCTTTCAAATCATGGGAAGCGACCGAGGCAAACTCGTCCAGTTCTCGATTGCGAATCGCCAATGTTTCCGTTGTTTGGCGTAAGGTCTCATTGATGGCCGCTAAGCGACTGGCCCGCTCTTCTAGGCTGGAGAGCAGTTCGCTTTTTTGAATGGCGATCGCCACCTGGACGGTGAGGTCATCCAACAAAGAGAGATCACCGGCTTGCCACTCTTTCGGGGCGCGACAGTTATGGGCAATTAATAAACCCCAAAGCTTGAGCTGATTTGGGGTGCTCATGTCCGACAACAGAATCGGTACGACGATGTTCGCCTTCACCTGAAACTGTTCTAACAATTGCATATGACAAGGCGAGAGGTGAGAGTCGTAGATATCGGGGATGACGGTTCTGTGGCCTTGCCGATAGTGATCAGTTCCCTGCTGTTGAAAGCAGGTATCGACAATATTGGTGCCCAGGCTGACTCGCCACTCCGGCAGCACGGACTCGGCTAAAATCGTGCCGCTCATATCGGTTTCAAAGCGGTAGATGATGGTGCGATCGCACTCTAGAAGGGCTCGCCCGCCTTCAACCGTGACCTGCAAAATGTTTGCTAGAGACTGTAGCTGACTGATTTTTAGGGCAATCTCAGCGAGCAACTGCTGCTGTCGTTGTTGATGGGCGAGCTGTTGTTGTAACAGCCGTTGGGTGAGCGATCGCCGAATCGTTTGCTCTAACTGTTCTGCTGACAGCTTGCCTTTAATCAGATAATCTTGAGCACCCAGTTTCATGGCCTCAACCGCCACCTGCTCGCTGCCCTGCCCTGTGAGCATAATCACGGCTGGCAGTGTCGCCCCACTGGCCTGCATAGTCTGCAAAAACTCTAACCCATCTAGGTCTGGCAGCAGATAATCCAACAACACGACATCAGGCTGATGCGCGGCAAATTTTTCTAATCCGACTTCGCCACAGTCACCTTCCAGGATTGAGCAGCCAAAAACGCGAGATTGCTCAAGATAGCGGCGATAGGTGGCTCGATCAACATCAGAGTCATCCACGATCAAAATCTTGCACGCCATGCCGGCAGTGTTACATGTCTGATACATCTTTAGGGCATTGAGGTATCCCCAATTGTGGACTTTTGCTGGAGCTTAAAGCTCTACCTTAGGGTAGAGCTGCCGATGAGAGGCCTATCGTTGTTGGGTAACCGCTCAAACCGTCGTCGGCAGCACCGCGACTTTGAACCAATAATCGACGAGGAGTTGCACCGATGTCTTGAGCTGCTCGATATTGGTCGGCTTGACCATATAGCTGTTGACCCCAAATTGGTAACAGGTGTGAACATCTTTGGGGCTAGAAGAGGTCGTCAAGACCACCACCGGAATCTCTTTTAGCTGTTCGTCTTGTTTGATTTCCATCAGCACTTCGCGACCGTCGGTGCCCGGCAGGTTGAGATCTAACAAGATCAATCCGGGTAAGTCGGTGGCACTAAGGTCGGTATATTGGCCGGTTTGGTGCAAAAAATCTAAAGCTTCATCGCCATCCGTACACCGAGTTAGCGGCATGGCAATATTGCAGGTCTTGCGTATGATCCGACCGAACGCTTCGAAATCTTCGTCACTATCCTCGACCACCAATAAGGAAGGATACCGTCTCTCAGTCATGCTGATGGCCCTTTAAGGTGAAGTAAAAAGTGCTCCCCTCACCATATACGGAGTCGATCCAAATTTGCCCGCCGTGACGCTCGACAATTTTTTTGACAATAGTCAGACCGGCCCCAGTGCCGCCACCGTAGCGATTTTGAGCATGCAGCCGCTTAAAGATTCGAAAAACAGACTCGATGTGTTTGGGCCGAATGCCCATGCCATTGTCTCGCACCCAAAAGACGTTGGCAGGGGGCAGCACACCGGCCGGCACAGTGACGTGCCCAGCGCGGATGATCTCAGCCGCTGTCAGACACCCAATTTTGATGACCTTTTCATCACTCGTGTTGTATTTAATGGCGTTGCTAATCAGGTTGGTAAACAACTCGGTCACTTGGGTGGAGTCGCACTCAACCAGCGGCAATGGCTGAGGTAGCTGAAAATTGACCTGCTCTGGTTTACTGATTTTGATGACTTCAATGACGTCTTCCACTAAGGCTCGCAGATCAACTGGCGTGATTTGCAAATCGGTGCGCCCCAGTCGGGAGTAATGCAAGAGCGAGTTGATCAAATTTTCCATGCGTTGCGTGAGGCGCATGAGGGTATTGAGTTTATCGACCCCATCTTGGCCCAGTTGGTCGCCGTAGTCCTCGATCAAAAAGCTGGAATAGTTGTGAATGCCCCGCAACGGTTCCTTTAAATCGTGGGAAGCCACATAGGCAAACGAGTCTAACTCCAGGTTGCTGCGTTCTAGCTGAGTGTTGAGTTGGGTCAACTCATCCGCCTTTTGCAGCACCAAGCCAACGACCATACTTCTCAGCTCTACGGCGGCTTCGATCTCATGCGATTGCCACGGCAAAGCGGCTTGATGCACCACCTCTTGCCATTTCTCAAATGATTTTCGCGGTGACATCCTGACTTGACCAGTGGCATCGATTTCTTGGGGTTTGTGCGGCGCTCCAGCCCAATCAACCGTTTGAACGATTTCTGGACGCAGCCAAATCATATAGATTTGCTGCACCTGTGAAATTGAGATTGCTAGCAAGCCGCTGCTGGTATCACTGAACTCAGCCGCTGGGGGATAGCGATCGCTGAGGCGAGCAGTGTGATAAACCACATCACTGGCCAATTGCTGGCTAAGCCAATCAATTAAGGGCCACAATGCCGATTTATCTGGGGTTTGCCCGATTAGGGTCACTTCGCCTTGGTCACACAAGACCGCCCCAGTCGCATTCACCAAACCGAGGAGTCGCTCGGCATCTTGAGTGAGGACATGCCGTAAGGAGTCATTGTGGGCAAAGGCTTCCACAAAACTAGCCTGTAGCGCCCGAGTCTGCAGGCGACTATCAACGTCTTCACTTTCTTGTCGGTTGGACAACTCCAGGCCGACAACCTGTCCCAAAAATTCACAGATTGAGCGCAACTCATGACTCAGCTGGCGCGGTTGTGGATGGTGGCACGCGATCAACCCCCAAAGGGACTGATTTTGCATTAAGGAAATCGACATAGAAGCCTGAATGCCCATATTGGCCAGATATTCTGTATGCAGCGGTGACACGCTGCGCAGATAGGATAGGCTCATATCGAGCGGGGTGTAGGTAATAGGATGGCGGTCGGGCACAATCGCCACTGGCTCGTAGCTCGCATCAGGAATCAACCTTAATAGGTTGAGGAGGTAGAGGTACTTTACCTGCTGGGGGATATCCGTCGCTGGGTAATGCAAGCCTAAATAAGGCTCTAAATCATCGCGCTTGGCCTCAGCGATTACGTGACCGGAGCCATCTTCGTCGAGCTGATAAACCATCACGCGGTCAAAACCAGACACCGCTTGGATGACCGTTACCGCCGTTTGACACAGTTCGGCCAGGGTACGAGTCCGTTGTATTTGGCTGATCGGACGCTTGACCGATTGATAAAAATCGAAAAAGTTGACTGATTCTGTAGCTTCAGCCGGTTCCAGTTCGATCACAATATTGTCGTCACTGCGATGAACCACCCCGGCAAAAGGGCGCGTTGCAGCCCCTGAAGTGAAGTCAAAGTGCAAAGGATTAATCGCTTCAAAATTTGCGGCTAAACACTGCTCAATGAGCTGAATCTGATGGAGTTCAAACAGCTCAGAGGCTGGCTGATTGAGCAAGGCTTCGATCGGTTTGCCCAAGTATGCTTCAACATTGGCACTGACCTGCACGATGGACCAATCGGCCTCATTGATCACCACCAATGCTCCATGAGGTTGAATCGCCGCTGGAATATGGATGGGCTCGCGATCACAATTGTTGAGATCTACCCTAGTCGCCGAAATCTTTGCATCCGTAATTTCGGCGATCGCGGCTTTTGTCTGAGCAATTAATTCTGTAATCGACATCAAGCATTCCTAGTTTAATCTTGGCTATTGCTGCTTTTTTCCAAGCAAAAATTGATCAACATGCAGCCTTAAAATACAGTATCTCTATCAGACTTTAATGCTTGATCGGCTTATAGTAGAGGTGCAGTCTCACAACACAAATAGGCTTCTAAAAAAGAATGAAATTCTATCTTGATGAATAGCCTAACCTATTTAGCAACTTGCCACCTGAGTCAGCACAAAAAAAGGCGACACTTCAGTGTCGCCAGGCCAACTGTTCAAAATTAGACTTGAAAGCTTTCGCGAGATTTAGCGAGCTTCCGTTCCCTGATTGGGGTCACCAGCAACGTCAGTGTTCTTATTGCCAGGGGCTTCGGGTGCAGCTCCATCTTTCACATCGCTAGTTCGAGCATCAGTGCCGGTACGGCGCTGTCCAGGGTCGATAGGCGTATCTTGACCACCGGTAAATGTGCTGTCTGAATTGTTCTTAGTCATAAGATTCCTCCTAAAGGCATTCATCAAACTTAAAGGTCATTTTTAACCAGTGATGAAAGCGTAACTTTTCTGATTTACAGCGGCACCTAGCTTAGGGTTGATATCTCTAGATATAGTCAACGAGAGCTCGTTTTAAGTCGAAATACACGCATGAATAATGCTGTAGAGTGCCGCTAGGCGCAGCCATAACGCACGACTCTACAAGGCTTTAATGTCAATATCGGAAACTAGTTTTTGGGGCGAGAAGAGCGATTTAAATCAGGCCATAGTTCGAGTTAAACAATCATTTTATGCGCTCAAAATCACGCAGCCGCTCAAGGGAGCTGGTCTCTTATGGCGACAAAATCCAGGATGGCTACTGACTAGATAAGACCTTCCAGCCTCTCGAAAAGTCCATCAAAAAGTTTGACCGTCATATAATCAACTCGCTCAAAGCAGAATCTTCCTGTTGATTGATCAATCAAGAATTACACTTATTACTTCAGGACGATGTCAGCATCCTGTACATCCTGGCAGTATTGTCTCAAGTTACGAACAGAGGAACGCTTTCATGAGTAATTCCAAAATTAAAAAAGACAGTTTTGATCCTAATTTGATCCCGGCTGAAACGGCGGCTCGCATCGAACGTGAGCAAGAAAATTATAAGCAGGTCAAAGAAGAGCCTCAGGGTGACATCAATACGACCGGTGGGGCCACCGTTGACCAAGAAGGGCTCGCCAATAACTACGCGATCGAGCCTGAAATGTATGTGAATGAACCCGGTGATTTGAGACATGAGCAAGCGGCCAACGTCGAGCGCCGGATAGCCGAGCGCGAAGCAGTCAACCAGACTGACGAAGACGGCAACCTGACAATGGAATCTGATCAGCGCGGCAAAGGCGTCGGTATTATCTAAAGAGTCCCAGAACTCTGTGAGCAGTGATCATTAGCCAGTGAGCTTTGATGACTGATAGTCTCCCCGAACCAAGAAGAGCATGAAACACAGATTAGTGTTTCATGCTTTTTTGTCGGCCTCCAAAATGAGTAGTTTCCTGATTGTCCAAACTCAGAAAGGAAAGATCTGTTGGCAACTCCTTCCGTTTAAGATTCTGGCAAAATCAGTGGCAAAATCACCGTAAAGGTAGACCCTTGATCGACTTCAGAAACCAATTCGATTTGCCCTTCCATCAGATCGACAATGCTGCGAACAATGGCTAAGCCTAATCCGGTGCCCGCGATCGCTCGGGTTTGTGAGCTAGAGCGAGCGTATGGATCAAAAATCAGCGATCGGGCGTCTTCCTCAATGCCGATCCCGGTATCTGTTACCTCGATTTCCCAAAACGCCGCATCCCTCTGGCGACAGACTACTCGAATACTCCCCTCTTCGGTATAGCGAATCGCATTACCCACTAAGTTAGTGACCAACTGCTGCACTCGCAGGCTATCTGTCATCGCCAAAGGTGGAGCCTGGGTGACATTGATTGATAGTTCAAGGTTTTTTTCAGTAGCTAAAGGTCCCAAACCGTCTTCGATGATTTCCTGAATCAAACTCCCAACTGACGTTGGGACAGGATTGAGTGTGATCTGGCCTTGGTTATAGCGGGATATTTCTAGCGTATCGTTAATAATCTGTAGGAGCTTTCGCCCATTTCTCAAAACTCGCTCAATCTGATCGAGATTAGTTGTTGTATCTTTCTCATTGAGCTTCTTGCGCTGTTTTTGAAGCAATACGCTAGAGTGGCCAATAATCGAAGTTAGTGGTGTTTTAAGTTCATGGGCCATATAAGACAAATTATCTTTATGAGCTTGAACTAGACGAGTCAGCTCTTGATTGGTTAAAGTCAGCTGGCCCTGCATTTGCCGTAATTCCACCAAACGAGATTCGATGTAGCTCTCCATACTGGCCGTAATCACTTCATCAAAAACCTGATCAATTAGCCGGACAGACTCTAAGACTTCTCTGGCAGAGCCCGACAGTAAGTCAGGTTCAAGAACGATTAAAACGACTTGGCGAAGGATGCGATATTCCCTAACGATCTCCGCCGTATCGTAGCCTTGCTCAGCTCGAACAGTACCGTGATGTAGGCTTTTATTTTCTAATTCTTCTTCATTGCCAGGCAGCCTAGGTGAAAGGAGCCCTGCCAACGCCTCAAGCACCTTCGGCAGGCTATTTCTGACGGACTCATAAGCCAGTTTTTTAGCGCTTTCGATTTCTGAGTCTCGATAGACCGCTTCGATCCATCTTTGAGTAATAATTTCGACGTTATCTTCTAAAGCTCGACCGAGGTCGTTCATATTGTTGTGCCACTTTGAGCAGGGAATATTGCCGCCTAATTAACGGGCCAAAATTCTAACGAACACAATTGCCGAGCGGAGCTTACTCCCCGCAGGGTGACCCCATGTAATGAGACCTTCGATCAATGATGCTAACGCCATGAGCGCCCCAAGCCCTTAAGTCAATTGCGCTTGGGGCGATGGCCGGAGGCTTCACTCACTCTAGGGCAGCATGAGGGCTTTAAGCATTGTGTCAGCAAATTTAGGAGCTCGGCCGATCACGGCTAAGGCCGCCATGATGCATTTGAACAAGGTCAGACGGTGAACACCGCCTAAAAGCAATGATAAATTTTAGGAAAAATATTCGCTAGACGCATCTATCCTACGGGGTATCATCGTCAAAATTGGCTCACAGGGGAAAAGGCGAGGTGATAGCAACTGCCACGCCCCACTTTTATAAGTCTCGGGCGGGCATCTTGCCCGCAAGCAGGACTGCGAGATGTCACCCTAGTCAGGCTTGAGGGTGCGTCCAGAGTCACTTCCAAAACCATGATTGCTGGCCCCTCCCAGATCCAAAGGCGGTCATCAATTAATCCCAGAAGTCTTTTTGGGGGGGCAAGCACAACCGCGCCCGCACCGACTCAACCGGCTAGGGGCTATCGTTCCTTTGCTGAAAAGCTTTGGCCACTAAATGATGACAGGCCCTAGCAATTGCAACTTTATCTCAGGGGATAAGTCGGTCGATTAGTCTAAACATAAGCTGATATGCACAACCGGGAAAAGTGCCCTCTATGCAACTAGCTCAAAACATTTCATCTCAACTTTCCAGGCTGAATCAAATGCCGCTGTGGGTTATTTCTATTTTTTCGCTCACAACTCAAAGAGCCGATTACTCATTAAAGCAATCGGCTCCTTGGCAATTCAATCTTCTTAGAATAATTTTAGTTGAAAGTCGCTGTTGTCAAAGTGACGGTTCTTTTAGGATGATCGCTCTACACTTCAGACTGAGCCGAGTTGGCGTTCAGCTCCCACCGCTTCTCATCCCGTTGATCTAGCTTTTCTTTGATGTCGATCGCTTCTTCGTCAGCCAACTCGATGCCTGTTCGCTGGCCTAAGCTATCTGCATTATCTCTTTCTGGTAAGGGGTTGGCATTGCCAGCAACGGCCCCTTTGCCGTCATAAGCGAAATTTTTACCGTGAGTCATACTCTGAATTCTCATAAAACTTGTACTGTATTAACAGTGACTTTATGCCGTTTGTCTGATCAATTCATCCCGCCAACGGCATAAATATGTGCCCTTAAACCGATGGTGCTGATGCCGTGTTTTCCTTCGGGCAGCAGTACAGCGCGGTCAGCCTAATCAGACTTAATCCAGCAGTTGCACCTCCTGCAGACAAAACATGAAACTCCTCACCCAGATAGAGGACTTCAAATTTGTGAAAGCATAATCTGGGAAGGCATTGTTTGTAGGAATGACTGTTTCAGGATAGGACTGTGCACTGATGACTTCAGCGTGAGATCAGGGTTCTATTCAATTTAATCATTCCTCTGGGCAGCATTTGTTGACCGCTATCTTCCAATTGCTATGGTGTCTTGGATTACTAACTGGCTTGAGTCTCTGGGCTACTTTGGCGTGTTCGCACTGATGGTGCTAGAGCACGTTTTTCCCCCGATTCCCTCGGAGTTGGTGATGCCGCTGTCTGGTTTTGTCAGCAGTCGCAGTTCTGAAATGACGATTGGCTGGGTGATTGTGGCTGGCTCTATCGGTTCACTGGTTGGCACCCTGTTTTGGTATTACTTAGGGCGGCAGGTCAACCAAGCGCAATTAATGAGGTTGACGGCCAAATATGGCAAGTGGTTGACCCTACAACCTAAAGATCTTGAAAAAGCGATCGCTTTCTTTCAGCGGGGCGGCGGGCATTGGGTTGTGGGTTTGGGCCGTATTGTCCCCGGCGTTCGAACCTACGTTTCAGTCCCGGCGGGGCTGACCAAAATGCCCCTGGTGCCCTATCTGTTTTACTCCGCCATCGGCACCGTACTCTGGACGGCGGCTTTAGCGATCGCAGGCTACGTTTTAGGCAATCGATTTGAAGCAGTGAGTGCGTTTATAGCCCCCATCAGCAAAGGGGTTTTACTGGCTTTAGGATGCACTGCTGTGGGTTGGGTGATTTACCGCTGGCGGCGGCGTCCCCCTTCGGCCTAGCGAGCCAGCCATTGATCTGAGCTGGGGGTCAGAAGCCGTTGAGAGAGTCAGACTCCGAAAAACTGAGGTAAAAAAAGACGCGTGAAATACAGTCAGTGGCTGACCCTCATCATCTTAGCGATTTGCCTATATGTATCCTGGCAAATTCGCACCATTTTGCTACTCGCGTTTGCGGCAGTCGTGTTTGCTGTGGTCTTAAACCGAGCGGTCAGTTTTGTGCAACGCTGGGTACCGGCTCGCAAAGCCGCTGTGCTGCTCGTTCTCTTGGGTGGCTTAATTGTCTTTGGGACATTTGGCATGCTCATTGTGCCCCCCTTTGGCCGACAGCTGAAAGAACTGATCGAACTCTCGCCGCAGATAGTTTATCGCCTGCAACTATGGCTGCAAGACCGCATCATTGAAAATTCTGACTTGCCAGACGATTTTCGACTGGTTGAATCACTGTATAACCAGTTGAGTAATTTTGATTTAAGGCTGCTTGTAAATCGTTTCTTTTTAGTTTTTTCGAATACCCTTTCCCTTACGGTCAATGTCTTGTTGGTGCTGGTGGTGATGCTCATGATGCTGCTAAATCCACAGCCCTATCGACGACTCTTTAAGGTTATCTTTCCGTCTTCCATGCGTCGCACGGTCGAGCAAGTTTTAGATCACTGTGAGGATGCAATCGTCGGCTGGTTTATCGGCATTACCTTCAACATGGTGGTCATTGCGATCATGAGCATGATCGGGCTATGGCTTTTGGGGGTGCCCTTGATGTTAGCGAACGGTCTGCTGGCAGGGCTTTTAGCGTTTATCCCCAATATTGGCCCGGTGGTGAGTGTGATTCCCCCTGTGGCGATCGCCCTGCTCGAAGCCCCTTGGAAAGCGATCGCGGTGATCGGCCTTTATATTTTGATTCAGCAGATCGAAAGCAATCTCCTCACCCCTTTTGTCATGAAGCAGCAGGTCGATCTGCTGCCAGCCATCACGCTCCTCGCCCAAGTCGTTTTCTCACTCTTTTTTGGCTTTTTAGGGTTACTCTTAGCACTGCCCCTAGCCCTGACTCTGCAACAGTGGCTGAACGAGTTTTGGGTCAAGCGCTATGCTGAAGCGCATTGATAGAAGCCAAAACCATTGCTGACCTGGAGCCCATGTCGGCCTAACCCAGACCAGAGCAACCAATCCTTGCGAGACGATGGTACCCGTTGTTCATTGCCGCTGTTTCTCGTATTAACAGCATGACCGGTTGCGATCGTGCTGTCAGTTGTTATCCAGCTAAGTGTGATGTTCAATGACCACAGTTCGCCGCTTCACTTCGTTTGCCACCCGCCAGTTCATCCAAATTCAACGTTGGGTAAATCGATTGTTCAATACCGTTTGGGCGCAACGGTTGATCCGGCTGGGCCATGCGGCTAAAGGGCTGCTATATGGGGCGATCGCACTGATTTCTATGCGGTCTGTTGTTTACGATAGTGAGTCGGCTGGGGGCAGCGACGCGGTCATCGCGGCCCTTGACGATCGCGCCGTGGGCAGTGTGCTATTGCTCTTTCTGTGCATTGGGCTAGCGGGCTATTCATTCTGGCGGCTTGTGCAAGCGCTGGTTGATCCAGACTACGCTGATCAGCCCATGACCCTCAAACGCGTAGCGCAGCGTTGTGGGTACACCTGTAGCGCCTTGACTTATTCTGGCATTGGCTATAGCGCCGGACGCTTGGCCATTGGCCTGACGGTCGATTTTGATGACACGGCAGAAGAGATTGCCGAAACCCTGTTTGAAGTGCCGGTTGGGGCCTGGGCCTTGTCGGCCTGTGGCGTGGGCGTGATGGGTATCGGACTGATTTATATTTACGGCGCTTACTCCGGCAGCTTTATTAGCGACTTCCAGACCAAGCTCTATTCAGCGGTCAAGCGCTTGACGGTCTTCATGGGTAAATTGGGATACACCGCCAGAGGGGTCAGTTTTGTCTTAGTCGGCGCCTATTTGATTAAGGCGGCTTACTTTTTAGATGACGAAGCAGCAGGCGGTATGGGACAAGTCCTCGATCGCTTAGACGATGTACGCTTTGGCAAAATTTGGCTGACCGCGATCGCCTTTGGCTTTTTTGCCTATGCGATCTATATGATTATGGCCGCCTTGTATCGCAAGTTCCCCACCGAAAAACGGTTAAGATGACCTGCTGACATGAGTGCTTGACGGCTACTATTCCAGGCTCCCAGCTCATTGGCCATGCCATCCCGTCGATCAGGAATGCAATTGGTAAACCACTCCTGAGTTTTGCCCAATGAATGTGCCATAGCAGCTTGGGAATTTGCAGGCCGTCAAATGCCATGCACCGATACCTAATACCAATTCTCTGAAACTGGGCTACAGATCTTCCTTTCGACGCCGCTCCAGGAACGTCGGCTGAGCGGCGTCGTTCGCATCGCGTCTCCCCGAGGGAGAAAGCCGACTTGTCTGTGTAGCTGTAATTCGTAGAACTGGTATAAAACAACTCCCCCTAACCTGATATCAGAGGTTAAGGGGGAGTCGTGGATGGACCCTATGTGAAAACTTAGCTGGAAGTTAGACCGCCAGCGACATCTAACAGTGCTCCCGTTACAAAGCTGCTATCCTGAGCCGCCATATAAACGTAGGCCGGTGCCAACTCTTCTGGTTGAGCTGCCCGGTTCATAGCGACATCCGTGTCGAAGTTGCCGACTTTTTCTGCGGGCATCGTGGCGGGAATGTTGGGGGTCCACACGGGGCCAGGCACCACGGCATTGACGCGAATTCCCCGCTCGGCCAGGTTCAACGCGAGGGATTGAGTGAAGGTATGCACGGCACCTTTGCTAGCGGCGTAGTCCACCAACATGTCTTTGCCAACTTTGCCAACAATGCTGCCGGTGTTGATAATGACATCACCCTCTTTGAGATGAGGCAGAGCCGCTTTAGCCATGTAAAAGTAGCCAAAAACATTCGTTTCCATCGTGCGTTGAAACTGCTCTACAGAAATGTCCTCAAATTTTTTTTGAGTCATTTGGTAAGCGGCATTGTTGACCAAAATATTGAGCTGACCCAATTCGTCGACGGTTTTAGTGACGGCAGCCTGACAAGCCTCAAACTCGCGCACGTCAAATTTGAGGGCTAAGCATTTACGACCGAGTGCCGTCACTTTGTTGTAGGTGGTTTCGGCATCGCTGTCGTTCTCGTTATAGAGAATCGCGACGTCAGCCCCTTCCATGGCATAGGCGATCGCCACAGCGCGACCAATGCCCGAGTCCCCGCCAGTAATCAGGGCGACTTTACCCTGGAGCTTGTTAGCAGGCTGATAGTTCGACAAATCACTATCGGGAACCGGTACCATATCTGACTGTTTGGCCGGATATTCGAGCTGCTGAGCAGGAATTTCATCAGGGGTAGGACGGCGTTCTTGAGTTTGCATAATCTTTCCGTAAATGAACTGTTGAGGCTGCGAGGGTTGTAGCGGCTAGCAAGACGATCGACGGCAGACGGGTTCAGTAGACCTCTTGCAGGAATAAAATAAAGCCCCCTTCCGTCCCCCAAATTGGGGGGAACGGCTCTTGAAGGTTCGGTATGTCGCTAATATCGGCTCGAAAGTCCCCCAGTATTGGGGGATTTCGGAGGCGCTCGATCTTGACGCAAGAGACCTACTCAAAGTAATCAAGGCGTTCTGCGGCGCTTTCGACCCAGGCACTGAGATTAACCATGGCTGACGCATTAATCGTGAGAAACTCTCGTTTTTTGCCCATGGGCAGTCTGCGGGGGATACAGCCTACAGGCTAATGCTGGCGACTGAGCCGCCATCGACCCGATAGTTTGCCCCCACTACAAAGCTGGAAAGTTGAGAGCAGAGGAACGTGATGACGGCCGCAACTTCTTGCGCTTTGCCCCGGCGCTGCAGTTCTAAATGTGGGCGTTTTTCTTTGAGGAAGGTGGCGATCGCGTCATCAAAACTGACGCCGAGCTTGTCCGCCCGCTGCTTCATCATGGCGTCGGTCATGGGGGTGGCAATGAAGGCGGGCGAGACCGAGTTTACCAGCACGCCATCCTGGGCGTAGGCCTTCGAAAGGTTTTTCGTCAAGTTAAGCAGACCGGCCTTGGCAGCACAGTAGGGCATTTCATCGGTGTAGGGCTGCACAGCATCTTCTGAGGTCACCAGCACCACCCGGCCCCAACCAGACTTTTGCATGAGGGGAATAAAGGTGCGGCAAACCCGGACGGCACCCATCAGATCGACTTCGATCGCGTCATGCCAGTCGTCATCACTAATTTCCAGAAAGTCGCCAGTCGCGCCCGTAATGCCCGCACAGTTGACCACCATATCGACCGTGCCGTAGTGCTCTACAATCTGGTCGCGAGCGGCTTCAACCTCAGACAGATGGCGGAGGTCAGCCGGCACGGCCAAGGCCTCGCCCACGGTGTTGACCTCTTCGACAGTGGCTTGCAGTTGCTCCGTTGTCTTATCCAACAGCGCAATTTTGACCCCTTCGTCGGCCAGCAGTTTTGCCGTGGCGCGGCCCATGCCTGAGTCACCGCCGGTGATCAAGGCGACTTTTCCTTTAATTCCGAGTTCCATACCGTTACCTCACCATACAGATTTAAGTTAATGAACGGTGACCGGCAATTGCTCTACCGTTGTATAGAAGCTGGACCAGCCCGGAGAAAGATTTGCGAGCAGGGCGTTGCTGAATAGCAGTATGATTTGCCCCCTAGCCCCCCAATTCTGGGGGGAACCGAGTCTTGAAGTCCCTCAAAATTGGGGGATTTAGGGGGCATACCAAGTTGGGTACAAAAACCGACTCATACCTTGGTTAAGCAACACCGATTTACGAGCAGCAGTCCGAACAGAGCGGCATCGCATTCGCCATCGCCGCCCCGATGGCGTGATCGTTGCAGACCCCAGTGCCCGTTGCTGCCCACAACCGGCTTAGGTTTGAGGCACCCAAACCGAGACTGACCCAGCTTCGCACCGAAATTCGGCCCAGCCTTTCTCATTCGTCGTGACGGGGTCAGGCACGTGTTCGGTAATGTCGATATATGTCTGGTGAGGCTGCGCCGTTTCCATCCACTTAAAGCCGCGATCGCCATTGCTCAAAAGCACTGCCATCCCCCCCGGCTGGTCGGCATTGCCTAACCGACTCCAGCCAATGGTTTGAGGATGATCGAAATAGTCGTATTGCTCGCCATAGGCGTAGGTTTGCCGGGCGTATAAAAACTTGTCGATCAGCCATTGATGACTGTCGAGCCAAATCTCATACTCGCCGCCATCGGTGCCGACATCGGTATAGTGCGCCCCATAATAATCGGCATAAAAGATGCAGGGGTAGCCGTCTTGGCGCAGCAAGATAAGCGCATAGGCCAACGGCTTAAACCACGGTTCGACCACTGACTCTAAGGCTTGCAGCGGTTGCGAATCATGGTTGTCAACCAGCGTCACCGCTAAGGCTGGTTGCTGCTGTACGAGGGTATTGTCAAAAATTTGCCGCAGGTCGTAGGTGTCGCCCGCCTTACTGGCTTCCGTAAAGTTGTAGTGCAGAGGGGCATCAAACAAATGTACATCCCCCCCAGTGACATCAATAAAGTGATGGAGCGCCTCGATCTCGTAGGACCAATACTCCCCCACGGCAAACAGGCGCTTACCTGACTCGCGGCGACAGTGGTTGAGCCATTGCGGAAAAAAGCCCGCTTTGACATGTTTCACCGCGTCAAAGCGAAAGCCATCGACCTCGGTGGTGTCAACGTACCAGGTGCCCCAGTCATTCAACGCGGTGCGCACCTCCTCTGACTCCATGTCGAGGTCACAGCCCATGAGGTAGTCAAAGGCTCCCTTTTCCAGATCAACGTTGTCATCAAACGACTTGTCTTGCAGCAGATAAACCGCGTTGAAGTCGGGGTCATGTTCGTTGTAATCCACCGCGTCAAAGTGCCACCAGTGCCATTCCATATCGCTATATTTGCGATCGCGCCCCTCAAACTTAAAGTGCGTCCACACTTTGGCGGTTCGCGGTTCGCCAATGGCTTCTCCGCGATTGTCGGGATTAAAAGGGGTGGCCTCAACTTCTTCCGGCGCGTCACCGCCCATCATGTGGTTAAACACCACGTCGGCATACACGCGGATGCCAGCATGTTGTACCTGTTTGACTGCTTTCAAATACTCATCTTTGGTGCCGTACTTGGTGCGGATACTACTCTTTTGGTCAAACTCCCCTAAATCATAGAGGTCGTAAACACCATACCCGACATCCAGACCGCCGCCTGAGCCTTTATACGCTGGCGGCAACCACACCGAAGTCACGCCTTTCTGAGCCAGCTCATCAGCCTGCTCGGCTAGCTCCTTCCACAAGTTGCCATCAGATGCGATGTACCAATGAAAGTACTGCATCATTACGCCGTTCAGTTCAGACATGATCTAAAAGCCTCCACCACTTCAAGGCACAACTAGACAGAGTGACAGACGTTTAGACGAATTTCGCCCTGCTTGAGATAGATCTCGTGAATTTATTCAGTGAAGCGTCTTGAGCACTCAGTCAAAGACCAGAAGGCGATATTTCGGGACGGTTCAAAACGGACTTAGCGACGCTCTCTCTATCTTGAGACAGAGGCTTTTAACCACCTTTGACAGATGTTTACCTACACTTATTTAAGTAATATGATTGTTGTAGATAAATTGAAAGTTAAAGTATGCGTTCGTTTGCTTATATGTCTTTGATGGAAATACAAGCCGCTAGTGCTCCTTATTTTTCTAGCATTGCAGTTGTTGGCATTGTCGGCTTTATTGCAGCAGTTAGTATTGGCTCCATCGCCTGGTACAACTCTAAGCGTCCGGCTGGTTGGGAGAACAAAGAGCGTCCAGACATTATCCCCAATGTAGAGAAATAGCGTCAACTATTAATCTGTCGCTCCGAACCTGTCTGGCGACAGATGAAAACTCAATATTATTTCAAAAGGCATTCGATTCTTAGTGAGTCGGATGCCTTTGATTGATTGATGCAAGTCAACCTGATCGTAAGTATTTTTATGTAAAAAGAGAGATGCTAAGCGAGTGATTTTCTTGTCCAATGAGAGTGCTGTTTTGCTGATTGAGGTGAACTAATGCTCAGATATACGCTACTCTTTTTCATTGTTGCTATTATCGCTGCCGTGTTTGGCTTCAGTGGTATCGCGGCGGGGGCTGCGAGTATCGCTAAGGTTTTATTCTTCATTTTCTTGGCGTTGTTTGCGGTATCGTTGGTGATGCGTTTGCTCAAGACGGCCTAAGTCGGCCAAAACTCGAAAGCCTCCCGAAAAATGATCTTTCAGGAGGCTTTGCTATATCTGAAGAATTCTTTGTCAAGAAGTTGATTTTCCGTTACAGATCTTCTAGCGGAAACTCTTGGTGAAGCTGCTTGCAAGCATCCCGTAACAGGCCATTTTCGATGGTGTATTGTTTGGGCGATCGCTGAAAGACTTCCTCACAGGGAATATCAATCATGTTGGGATTGCCATCGGCAAAGTCAGCTGACCCCACGCCGTAGACAATGTGCTGTATCCCTGCCCACAGGCAAGTCGCAGCGCACATCGCGCAGGGCTCACAGGTTGAATACAGTGTATAAGAGCCCGACGGAGCAGCATTGCCGAATCGTTTAGCGAGCTGACGAATCGCATTGACCTCAGCATGGCAGACCGGATCTTGATCCGTTTGTACCGTATTGCCAGCCTGCTCAATGACTTCGCCCTCTTGAACAATCACTGCGCCAAAGGGAGTTTGACTTTTGCGAGCTTCCTCAATGGCGAGATGCATAAATGCTTCTGGATTCATAAACCGATTTATCCCCTTTCAAATAAAAATCCGCAAAAAAAAGAGGCGAACATTGCGCCTCTTTTTTGGGTTGAATGCAAAAGAAACTAGTCAATCGCTTTCTTGACTTGATCTTTCACGTCTTCTTTACCGTGCTGAGCGCGAGCCTCTACTTGCTTGGCTTTACCTTCAGCTTCGTCAGAAGTGTTACCCGTCAAATCACCAACAGCTTCTTGGACTTTACCTTCAACGTTTTTAGCAGTTGCTTCTACTCTATCTTCGATACCCATAATCACTGAGTCCTCTGAAAATTATCTACTCTTCTACAATAAAAAGAACCTGGATTGATGCCCTCCATCTAAAGGGTGATCCGGCGCTGGATTGATTTACTTCGAAATGGGGATTACGTGGCGATATTACCGCGAACAGGCGCGTATTGAAGACTTCCTCGCTAATATGCTGCGAGGAAAAAACTTTATGAGATGCCAACTAGCTGAAGGCGATTTCTTTAGCTGTGAAGTCCATCAGCAAACATCTGGCTGAATTAGATGTTTGCTGGCGCAACGCGCTATTTCTACTTTTGGCGTTGCTACGCGATTAATTAGATGTGGAGCAAGCACCGCAGCAACTACCGAGGAGAAATGCTGAAGAGTTCTTCAGCAGAGGTGGGGTGAATCGCGACAATTTTGGCGAGTTCTTGTCGATTAATGCCTTGCTTTAAGGCTGGTAGCAACCCTTGGATGATTTCTGGCGCTTGGTCACCGGCCAAATGCACGCCTACCACCTGTTGGGTCTGACGATTGAATACCCATTTGATGACGGACGCGGGTGAGTCGGTCATCAAACTGTACTTCAGGGGAGTAAAGGTTTGCGAGACGGTTTCTACCGCGTCATCCCCCAATTGCTCCCGCGCTTCGGGTTCAGACCAGCCCACTGTGGCGACGGGCGGCATGCCAAATACGGCCGAGGGGATCCAGCGATAGTCCATGCGGGTGACCTGCTGACAGATCGTTTGTGCCACGGCCTGCCCTTCGGCGATCGCCACGGGTGTGAGCGGCAGGCGGCCCACACAATCGCCCACCGCATAAATTGACGGTTGCGAGGTTTGCCCGTAGTCATCCACCACAATTTTGCCGTCCTCTACCTTGACCCCAGCAGCTTCTAGATTGAGCGGAGAAAGTTTGGGCGATCGCCCTACCGCTAGCAGCACGGCATCCGTTGTGACGGTTTGGCTTGACTGATCCGACCCCGATAGAGATAAGCGATACTGTTCACCCTGACATTCGATCTCCTTGCCCGTCATTTCGGCAATGAATTCGACGCCCAGGCGCGTCAATCCGGCTTGGGCGGCCTCTCGCAGCACCGGGTCAAACCCTGACAGCACCTGCTGATCGGTATCAATGAGCGTGACTTGAGTGCCCAACAGCGCAAAGATATGGGCAAACTCTACCCCAATGTAGCCGCCGCCCACAATGGCGAGGTGATTGGGGCGGTTGCTTAACTGAAACATCTCCGGTGACGTTAGGGCGCAATCTGCCCCCGGCATATCAGGCACCGTCGGAGCGCCGCCCACGGCAATCACAATATGCTGCGCTGTGAGGGTCTGCCCAGCCACCTCGACCTGATGCGCGTCGAGCAGCCGCGCTGTACCGCGCACGATGTGAACGTTGGCGGCTTGCAAGCTCTCTTGCTGTGACTGCCGGATGCCCTGCAAATGCTCAGCGATCGCAGTCTGCAAACGCTGCCAATCGAGCAGGCCCGTCGGATTTACCCACTGCAATGAGGCCGCAACCTGCTGTTGGTGGATGAACTCAGCAGCGTTGACCAGCAATTTTTTCGGCACGCAACCACGATTGACACAGGTGCCGCCTAAAGTTCGGGATTCAGCGATCGCAACTCGCGCACCCAGGCTCGCCGCTTGCTTGGCGGCCGCTAACCCTCCCGAGCCCGCACCAATCACCAAAATATCGAAGTCAGCCATCTTCACTTGTCCCGTTTTTCTTAAAGGCGTCAAATTAACATGCTCACCTTAAGAAAAATCGGTAATGGTGCCATCAATCGGCAGAGATAAATAGCCGAGTTATCTACCCTTTAGCCGGTAGATAAAGGGTGAATGTACTCCCTTGCTTCAAAGCTGACGTCACGTCAATCAGGCCCCCATGCATTTCCGCAATCCGGCAGCATAAATGTAGCCCTAAACCGCTGCCCGAGCGCCGCTGGTCACCTTGACGAAACCAATCAAAAATCTCCATTTGATCCGCTTCAGAAATCCCGATACCCGTATCAATCACCTGAAGCATCAGCCACGGTGACTGGTCGGCATCGTGATTATTGAGCAGTTGGTGGTCTGGGCCTTGCTGCGAACAGCTGATTTGAACGAAGACATGACCTTGGTCAGTAAATTTCAGGGCATTGCCCACCAAGTTTGTAATCACGCGACGCAGCTCAATCACATCACCCTGCATTGCATAGGGGGTAGCGTCAGCAACGGGATTGCCGGAGCGATCGCCCATTTTGAGCGTCAATTGCTTCTCATCGGCGAGGGGCTTTAACGTATTCACCACATCAGTCGCGATATCACACAAATTGAGCGCCGTCATGGTGAGAGACTTGTGCCCTGCATCATGGCGATAAACCTCTAGCAAGGTATTCACCATATCGAGCAGTTGCTGATTATTTTGAATCGTTTCTGTGATAGCCTCCTTGGCGTCCTTCGCCACCTGCCCGAAGGACTCATTCTTGCAGAAGGTCAACATGCGGTTAGCGGCGACTAACGGCGTTCTCAGATCATGGGTCAGTCGCGCCACAAAATCATCGCGTTGACGAATCATGTAGGATTGCCCATCCATCGCGGCTTTCATGCGCAACAGCGATCTCACTCGGGCCTGTAACTCTTCAATATCAAAAGGTTTACGGATAAAATCATCAGCCCCGGCGTCTAAACCTTCTACCAGACTCACATGGTCATGGGCCGTGAGCAGCAGGATAGGAATATAAGGCAGCTGGGTAGCCTGGCGGATTCTTCTCGTCACCTCATAACCATCCATGCCCGGCATCATGATGTCCAAGAGGACTAAATCGGGTGGGGAGGCCTCGATCCTGGTTAGAGCTTCTTTGCCACTTTTAGCGGAATCTAAGTGATATTCATCGTCATCCAAAACCGTTTCAACCAGGAAAAGGTTGTCAACAGAATCATCAACGGCAAGAATTTTTTTGGCCTGCATCATATCATTCGTCATCTATTATTCTTAAGCCAATGAATTTTGAAGTTAAATTAAGTAATGCTATACCTTCTAACGCTTACATAAGTCTGAGGTTTTGGCCTCTGACTTTCGAATGATTTTCCAGAGGATGAGTCAAGAACGCTTGTTTTCTAGCGATAGCCATGACCTAAACCACTTCGGCGTTGCGATTGCTGGGATAAATTAATTTTGGCAGGCCCGTGTGAAATTAGAGCGGCTGAAATTCGTTCATCCCTGATTTCAGCAACGCTCAAAAAGGTCGCACGGCCATGGTATTTTAGGCCCGCGTTGCACTCGCAACTGCTGCGGATTTGGGCTCATAGGACATCAGCTTTCAAGCAGCCTTAAACCTTCGTTCCGCCTGATCCATAACCCTTATCCCTGCAACAATGCTACTGCAACCTCCGAATTCCCCACTCCGTGGAACTCGACTCTTCTCACCGGGCACTCCGAATTCCGAACGCCGAACGCCGAATGCCAAATTCAGGACTCAGTGCGGCGACAACACCGCTTCCTCATTCACCTCAATTCCCATCTCCACCGCGTGTTCCCAACCCAACCCTTTGCGTTCAATTACCGGCGCTTCTGGGTCAGCCAGATTCAAGATGGTTGAGAGGCCGTAGCCTAATTCTTGGTCATCGTCGATGATGAAATCAACGCGAGGCCCGACTTGGTCAAACAGCGCTGCTTTTGACGACACCGGCACCGACTCTGATTCCACTAGGGAAAGGGCGGAGGTCGAAACAATGGGATTATCGAGGGCCTCGATCAGCGCTAAACAGATGGGGCAGTCGGGGACACGAATGCCGGTTGTCTTGCGTTTGGGGCTCATCACCAGCTTGGGCACCAGCTTGGTCGCCGGCAACAAAAATGTGTAAGTGCCGGGAATCAGGTGACGAATCTTGCGATAAGCCGGGTCACTGACCCAGGCATATTCGGCAATGTTAGACAGCGACGAACACATGAATGTCAGCGGCTTGTCGTTAGAAACCTGTTTGAGCTGCTGCACGCGCTGCACCGCCGATTTCACCGTCAGATCACAGCCGATCGCGTAGACCGTATCAGTGGGGTAAAGCATAATTGCGCCCTGCCGCAGCGCAGCGCGGATGGTCGCGATTTTGCGCGATTGAGGATTTTGGGGATGAACTTTGTAGATTGTCGTCATCGCTCGGGCTCCTGCATTTTCCTGCGAAGGTTGCCTGCAAAGGCGTCTTCATTATGGAAGATGGAGGGGACGCTGCGGAGACCTTGTATGAAGACTTTAGCCTTTCTGGATTGTCCGACCGGCATTTCGGGGGATATGTGTTTGGGCGCGTTGGTCAGTGCTGGGGTGCCGCTGAGCTATTTACAAGCCCAAATCGATCGCCTCAACCTGCCAGAAACGGTCAAATTAACGGCGGCGATCGCCCGCAAAAATGGCATTGCGGCCACGCAGGTCAACGTTGGGCTGCCCCACGCAACCACTGCTCAGACGCCCTCGCCGCCGCTGCGTCATCTCCATGACGTTGAGCAAATCATTACTGTCGCCGACTTGCCCACCCGCGCGATCACCTGGAGTTTGGCCATCTTTCGGCGGTTGGCCGAGGCCGAAGGGGCCATTCACGGTATTGCGCCGCAGCAGGTGCATTTTCATGAAGTGGGGGCAACCGACGCGATCGTCGATATTGTCGGCACCTGCCTGGGTCTCGACTGGCTCAACGTCGATGAACTGCACTGCGCCCCCTTGCCGACGGGGAGGGGCACTGTCCGCGCCGCCCACGGTCGTTTACCCGTCCCGGCTCCAGCCGTGCTCAAACTGATGGAAATGGCGCAGGTGCCCATCTACAATGCTGGGCTGGTAGGCGAACTGGTGACTCCCACTGGGGCCGCGATCGCCACCGAACTCGCCGCCCACTTTGGCGAGCCCCCGGCGCTCCAGCTGCAAAAGGTGGGCCTCGGTGCTGGCACCAAAGACCTGGCCCTGCCCAATATTCTGCGGCTGTGGCTGGGGACGACAAGCACACTGGTCTCGCCCCCGATGCACCATACCCATCAGGCCCCGAGCCCCCCGGCGGCATCGACGGCGACCCACCGCCATCCCCACGAACATTCGCTCCCTGAGCCCGCCTTGCCGCGCGATCGCACAGCAGGGCCTCCAGCGGATGATATTGAGCGGCGAGCCGGTCAAGAAACCGTCGTGGTTTTAGAAACTCAGGTGGATGACATGTCGCCTCAGGCGATCGGGTATTTGTACGATCGCCTGCTGCAGTCGGGCGCGCTGGACGTTTTCACCCAAAGCGTCACGATGAAGAAATCTCGCCTGGGCCACCTAATTAGCGTGATCGCTTACCCCGAAACAGCTGACGATTGCGAACGCATTTTGCTGCAGGAAACCACAACTTTAGGCGTGCGGCGATCGGTGCAGCAGCGGCTGCGACTGCGACGAGAGATGCGGTCCCTCGCGACGCCCCTCGGCCCAATTCGCATGAAGCTGGCTTTTGCCCCTGGTCAAGATCACCCCCTCAAGGCCCATCCTGAATATGAGGACTGTGTCGCCCTGGCCCAGCAGCATCACCGACCCTGGCGCGAAGTCCACAATCAAGCGTTGGCGTGCTGGCAAACCCACCTCAACCAGGTGCAGGAGAGCTAGCGCGAGGCGGGGCTTCTTTCCCGCATCATCCCGATTTCTTCGAACTTGGAAGATCGCCCAGTCCCCGCCAGGTGAGGCATTGCTCAAGGCCTCAGCCCCGATTTGATAAGTTAATAGAGCCCAGTGTCAACAAGCTATGAAGAGTATGTGCCAGGTGAGTGCAATCGGGGTCGGTATCTGCCTCGGACTGAGTCTTTGGGTCGGTGATGCTGTAGCGCTGCCAGACCCCGAGCGGATGGAACCGCGCCAGATGACGCAACTGCAGCTCACCGATCAGCCGGAGACCGCGATTGATTGGCTGCTCGATGCGGTTGAAGAACAGCCCAAAACCGCCGAGTCTTTTATCCTCGCTCACCCTAACCTCACCGCTGAGCAGCAGCTGCAGATTCAAGAAATCTATGCCCGATATGACCACGACTTAGAGATCGCCGTCGAGGCCTATCTGCAATCGGTCAATTTACTCACCAATTTGGTCAGTCCAGAGACGGCCAATGAAGCGATCACCTATGTCCGGGGTGAAGTGCTCGCGAACGAACAGGTGGTTCACGACCTCTTGTTTCAACGGACGATGGCCATTCGCGCCATTCTGCCGGTAGCACAACGTGCTTCCCTCAACCAACTGCTGCGATCGCTGCTCAATTTAGGCACGCCCATCGAGGCTTCGACCTTTCCCTTTGACCTGATTGGGCAACCAGCAGCATCCGTGACCGATCAGCTGCTAGAGCAGGGCTGGAACCTGTCGGTACAAACGCCACGCACCCTATTTTTTGATAAAGAGGGGCAAATGCTTGACCTCATCATCAATGGCGATCGGCAAGTCGCAGAGGTGCAGCTAACTCCCTAGCAGACTACGGCGTAATTTTACCCACCATTACCGATGACTGGGGGCCGTAGGGGCCAAGGGGGCATCGAAACTGGAATGGTCGTCTTATTTCTGCCGTAGAGTACTAGAGGCTGTCATCATTTAGCGGCTGAGTCCTGATGTTGACAGCGGTTCAGCCTCTATCTAAGTTTACGGAGCAGGCGCGGTAATGCCCATACCGTCAGGCTTTCGAGTTTAATTGATGACGCGCCCTAGTGCGAGTAGCTTCCGGCCCAGCGTTTAAGCCTGTCTCACGACAAACCCGTTTTCTGCTGAGGTTTGGCCCTAATCCCGGCGATCACCGCCTCATCTTGGAGCCACTTCCTCAGGATGCTCTATTAGGGAGCATCTGTAGACCGTCCGCTCTCAAAACACCTGATTCCAGCCGTAGACCTGATAGTCTGTCCAGATGCCGTTTTCCCAGTAAGGATCCCCTTCTACCAGCTGCCGCACCGTCGCTTCATCGTCAGCCTCATAAATACCCAAGACTTTCGTGTTATCGACGGTTGGCCCGAGGGTGACCAGCACCCCGCTCTCTTTCTGCGATGTCAGTCCGGCGAGGTGAGCGGTGCGGTAGGGCGTCCGCTTTTCCAGCGCGTTCTCACAGTAGCTGCCCCACAGGATGAATTTCGCCATTGATCGCGTTCCTATCGCTAGATGATTTCAAATTCTACGTGGAAGCGCGATCGCAAGTTGCAGGTTTGATGATCAACGACGTTGGTGTCGCTCAGCTCTAGGTTATAGAAATCCACCTCTGGCGCGTCAAACAGCGGCCCCGCATGCCAGGTGCCTACATGCAGTTTGATGAAACAGTCACCAGGAATCGTGAAGGCACGAATACCGGCTGGCTCCGGCTCTGTAGCGGCTCCCGGAGCCGCTACAGCCATCAACCAGGGAATGCCATTGAGAGATCCTAAACATTGCGTGCAGCGCTGATGGCGGGTGATTGCGCCAAACTGACGGCCCTTAGTCGGCAGTCGCATGATGTAAAACCGTGGAATGCCCTGACTCAGGTCTAGCTGGGCATCCTCTGGGCCATAGGCGGTCCCATCTTGGGAGGCTTTTATCACCTGACCAAAAGGAGCAAAGGCGTCGGGGGTTAGGGGCTCAGCCGTCAGCGATTTGAGGGTGATCGGGGTCGCAGTCATGGTAATACTCAAGCGATCGACTGCTCCCAATCTAGCGCCTGCCGCCCGCCTTCTACCGTTTTTGGCGGGACGATCGCCCCGCCAGGCGCTACCCGTCCGGTGCTTGCAAGATCGCCAGCGACTAAGCATCTATGTCAGCCCCGATCACTTTCCTGGGTGCCGCGATCGGGGCTGACCCATAGGGCTGTCCCTCGCCACCGCCTTAGTTATCTGACGGCAGTTCCTCTGGTGGCGCTTCTTCTGAGGACAATTCCTCTGGAGACGCCTCTTCGGGGGATGATTCTTCTAAGGGCAAGTCTTCTGGGGGCAAGTCCGCTGGGGTTAATACGCTTCTGGTCTCAGCATCCCAATAGCGGTAGTCTCGTCGCCAGTCCTGGAGCAGTGTTGGCGTCCATAGCCAGTTGTTCCAGGTATGGGGCGATTCATCGATTTGGCTCACAGCTCGCGGCGTCACCCGTTCCAATTCGTCCAGCCTTTGCAGCGTCAAAAAATAATCTTGGGCCAGGGCCAGTTCATTTGCCGACTCGATATCTAAAATGGCCTGCTCATCTTCGCTCGCCTGCTGTAAACCCGCATCTTCTTCAACTCCGGCAGGATTAATATTGCCAAGCATCGTGTGGGCCATCACCAACCCCGCGTAGGCGTGCAAAATGGTCGGATCTGCAGGCGCCGCGGCTGGATTCGGTTGACGACGGCGTTGCTCATCGTAGAGGGTCAATGCGGCTTCCCAATTGGCGATTGCACTATCCCAATCGCCCATCGCATAGTCAGCAAAACCGCGAGCAATACGGCCTTCAATGAAGCGATCGGGGGTGCGTTCCCAAGCCGTGCGAGCTTGCTGGGCAAAGATGCGCCCCTCATAGCGACTATTGACATCTTCTGGCTCCGATTGCATTAGGCTGCTTTCTTGCCAGGCAATGCGGCCCTTGATGTAAAGCAAGTCGGGCTCTGTCGTATCGCGCACCCAAGCCCAAACAGCATCACCCACCGTCGTGGGGTCGGCATTGCCAAGCAGGGCTTGGGTCAACGCCTGATCAAACTCGTCGCGCGCATCGGCGTAGCGGTTTTGCTTGAGGGCATCTTCGCCCCGCTTAATCAGGGTAAAGGCATCAGCGTTAGCCGGTTGTGGTTCTCCAGAGGGTGTGGTTGGCGTGGCGGTCGGCAGTACCGGGGGGCGGACACCGTTTTCTGACCAGCGAATGGCCAAGAGGCCCAGACCCATCATGCCGACTACGCCCACGAGCCCCAGGGCAAACCAGACCAAGATGGGTTTTTCGGGGGAGCGCGGCAAGTAACGGCGGCTGGCGCCAGCGTTGGGTGTGGGTGTTGCGCTTTGATCTGGAGAGTGGTTGATGGTCGCCGATCGCGCCGGGGGCAAAGGCTGGGGGCGATCGGGCGGCGGCACCTCAGGCAGCGTCTCATAGATCTCTAGACCGGCCTGCCGAGTTGGGTCACTGACTAAGACCTCGCCCTGATCGGCAGGCATGGGGGGCTCATCGGGGCTGCTCGCGTTTTTAGAGAGCTGTTCGACGAAGCTGACCAGCAGCTCATCTTCGTCGGCATCGGGAAGGGGGGCCGTTTCTAATTCCGTGAGCAAGGTGGCCGTGACGCCCTCAGCTAGAGGCACCTCGGGCACCTCAGGCACTTTGGGCACCTCGGGTTCGTTGACGAGGGGTGTTGGCGGCGGCGGCGGCACGGCGGCCGCGGGTGCCGGCTCCGATCGCGGCAGCGGTACCGGTGGGTTGAGGGGCAGCAAATCGGTATCAAGGGACTCATCGGTGGTTCCCCCGCCCTGAGTCAGGTAGCCATCAAAATCTGGCTGCAAATATAGGATGGGCAAGGCCCAATAATGCTGATCGGAGCCAAACCCGGAGATTAGGCCCTGCCGGGTGCGGCTCAGGCTCATGTCGATGGGAAAGCCAATGCGCAGGTTGTGATAAAACAGCCGCGTAAAGGCGATCGCCACCTCATCGGGAATCCGTTCGGCCATCGCGACGACCCCCGGCACCCCCCGATTGACTAGCGCCTGCACCAGGTTTTGCTGTCGCCAATCCATTTCGGCGTCATCGGCGGCGGTGTGGCCACTGCGACAAGAGTTGAACACCGCCAGCGCCACGTGATTGTTGACCAACAGACCGGCCAGATCATCGCCCGACAGTCGCTCAGTCAGACCCGTCTGCCGATTGACTAGGGATAAATCGCCGCCGTTTTTACCAAAGTCGCTGTGGCCCGCATAGTGCAATACCTGATAGGTGCCTTGCTCTAGTTTCTGGGTGAGCAAAGCGCGATCGGGCTGCTCTAGCACGTCAATGCAAACGGGAGTCGCCTCACCGGGCTGGCTCGTAAACAGTTCGCGAATGTGCCCCGCTTCTTGCAGCAGCTGCAGATGATCTTGGTCTTCAGGGCCGGCGATGACCAACAGCACGTTGATCGACGTGCCGACTTCGAGGCGTTGGGGGGCACTGGCCGTGGGCTCCATCAACGGGTTGGCGGCGTACCGCGCAAAGGTGAGGTTTGGCCGGGTGGTCAGGGGTTGGCCGCTGTGCTGCAGCACTTCCCAAGGTAGCCGCTGCAAGCGACTCTCTTTTAACCCCAGCCGCAAGCGCAAAACCTCGTGGCGGTTTTGGGCAATGCCCCGCGCCCGCAGCCAACTTTCGCGAATTGCCTCATCTTGAAACAGCGCATTGTAGAGTTTGCTGCCCAGTTGAGGCAGGCCCGCTGGGTGATCGCTCAAATCCACCGTGCCCTGCAGCAACCCCATCAGCGGATCATCCATCGCCGGTTGCGCCAGCTGTAGCCACTCATCCACCGGCCAGTCAACCTGGGCTTCGGCGACGGGCACCCCCGCGGCAGCGTCTTCGGTGCGGATCAGGTAGCGATCGCTGCCCAGCGATGTAATTGAGAGATGAAATTCTTGAGTCACGGTGACAGGGGCGGTAACAGGGGCTGTCTAGAGCATGCCCAAAAGCGGGGCATTTGCAGAACGTTATCTCTCAGGGTAAGTCACCCCTCTGACAATCGGCTGTGGGGGGTGACCCCAATTGCTTTTGGCATAGGGGCGATCACTTTAGGATAAATTCACCTGACTACCCCCTTAAGCTGACTATGAACCAGATCGTTTTCTTCTACAGCGGCTCAGAACCCCTGATTCGCATCGTTGTCGTGGGTTCCTTAGCCTATTTCAGCTTGGTGCTTTTGTTGAGAATTTCTGGCAAGCGCTCACTCGCGCAGCTGAATGCTTTTGATTTTGTCGTGACCGTCGCGATCGGCTCTACGTTAGGACGACTGATCACCGCCAAAGGCACTTCTCTGGCCGAGGGCATCACCGCCTTCCTAACACTGTTGCTGCTGCAATATCTGGTCTCTTGGTTCACCGTGCGCTCATCTACCTTTGAGGATTTAGTAACCGCTGACCCATCATTACTATATTTTCGCGGACAGTTTTTGCCGACCGCGATGCGGGCACAGCGGGTTACTCAATCACAGCTGCTGGCCGTCGTTCGCCAGCATCAAGTGGTCTCTCTCTCTGCCGTCGAAGCGATCGTGATGGAATCAGCTGGGACTATCGCCATCATTCCAAAGGCTGCTGATGGAACCCCTGCCAATGCTGCCGTATTAGACAATGTTCGCGGAGTTAGTTAAAAGATTGGCTTAAACCATGTTTCTAGAACTGCCAACGTTTCTGTCAGGGTTGGGCCGTGCCAAACGCCTGCGATCGGGAAACTATTTTTGAGCAACAATTCATGCGACGCCTCAAACGACGCAAGCCTTAGGGGGGAGCATTTGCGCACCGATGCATCGAGATTACCGCCAACCCTAGCGAGGCTGAGCGTCACCCAATAGCCAGTTGGCAAGCCCCCGGGGTCTGGTGCCTAGCGCCCTTGCCTGCTAAACCTTGGCCGCCAGCCGCTGGCAAAACATCAGCACCGCCTGCAGCACCACTGGCGAAATCTCATGCCCGATGTTGTATTCCTTGTAGGTCACATCAACGCCCTGCGCGGTGAGGGCATCGCGCGACTGATGGGCTCTGGCCAGCGGCACCACCTGATCTTGCCGACCATGCACCATGAGCAACGGCCCGAGGTCGGGGTGCGGCGCTGGCGCACTGTGGCTGTAGCCGCTCAGCACCAATGCCCCAGCCAAGGGCAACTGCAACCCCACATCCATCGTCATGGCCCCCCCTTGTGAAAATCCGGCCACCAGCGTGCGCTCCGGTGGAATGCCGGTTTCCTCAGCCATTTGCCCCAGCCACGCTTTTAACAGCTGCCGACTCTCTTGCAAATCGGCCTGTTGTTCAAAATCATGGTCACTCTGAAAGTCATACCCCGTCGGAAAGCTGTACCACATCCGCCCTCCCGGTGCTTCAGGATGGGGAAACGGCGCATCAGGAAACAGCATTTTGACCCCCGGCATCGGCATGTAGCCCGCCAGTGCGGCCAAGTCTTGCCCGTTGGCTCCCCAGCCATGTAGGCCGATCAGCAGTTTATCGGCCGACTCACTTGTCGTTTTGGCGATCGCGCTCAAACTCACAGGCTGACCTCAGTATCGTTTCCGCAGACGATTTTAACGTTTAACCAGCAGATGACAGCAGCAGCTGTGCCGACGGCATTCAGAGCATGCCAGAGCGCATATCGAAGTTAGCAGAAGATCTCTGCACTTTGTCCGCCAAATACCTCTCCGCTCCCACGCTCAACTCCGAATTTCCAACTTCCAACGCCGAATTCAACCCTCCCAACTCCGAACGCCAAATTCCCCCTCAAACCGCCCTTCCTCCGCACTACCCCGGTATATTGAGATTTACACGAGACGGAGACAATGGGCATGTCGCGGCTAGCACTACTGAGCGTATCGGACAAAACGGGACTGGTGGATCTGGCCAAAGCGCTGGTGGAATCCTTTGACTTTGAGATCGTGAGCAGCGGCGGCACCGCCTCAGCGATCGCCGAGGCCGGCCTGCCAGTCACCAAAGTCGCTGACTACACCGGCTCACCAGAAATTTTAGGCGGTCGGGTGAAAACGCTGCATCCCCGCATTCACGGTGGCATTTTGGGCCGTCCGGCCCTGCCCAGCGATGCCGAAGAGATGACAGCCAACGACATTCGGGCCTTCGATTTGGTCGTGGTTAACCTCTACCCCTTTGAGCAAACGATTGCCCAGCCCGATGTCACGCTGCCTGACGCGATCGAGCAAATTGATATTGGCGGCCCCACCCTGCTGCGAGCGGCAGCCAAAAATCACGCCTACGTCACCGTGCTTTGTCAGCCCGACCAATACTCAATATATTTGGCACAAATGACCGAAAACGGCGGCGAAGCCTCTCCTCAACTGCGGCAAGACTGCGCTCGGCAGGCCTTTTGGCATACGGCGACCTACGACCAGGCGATCGCGAATTACCTATCAGCCTCAAAAGTCGAGGTAACAGCCGGGGCGGCTTTGCCCCAGCGATGGACGCTTACGGGCACGCAGCGCCAATTACTGCGCTACGGTGAGAATCCTCACCAAGCGGCGGCCTGGTATCAAGCGGGCAACGTGCCGTCGGGTTGGGCCGCAGCGGAACTGGTGCAAGGCAAACCCTTGAGCTACAACAACTTGGTCGATCTAGAAGCCGCGCGGCGCATTCTGGCCGAATTTCCGCCCCAGTTACCGGTTGCCGCCGTGCTCAAACACACCAATCCTTGCGGTGCCGCCCAGGGAGATTCGCTCGCTGAAGCCTATCAAAAGGCCTTTAATGCCGATTCGGTCTCCGCTTTTGGTGGCATTGTGGCCCTTAACCGCGCAATTGATCACGACACGGCAACGGCGCTCTCAAAAACGTTTCTCGAGTGCATCGTGGCCCCTAGTTGTGATGCCGATGCCCGAGAAATTTTGACCCAAAAGAAAAACTTACGGGTACTCTTGTTGCCCGACCTGTTCAGCGGCCCGACTCATACGGCTAAGGCGATTGCCGGAGGCTTTTTGGTGCAGGCAGCTGACACGGTCGAAGATGACCCCTCAGAATGGGAAATCGTCACCGACCATAAGCCCGATGCTGACATGTTAGAAGAACTGCTCTTTGCCTGGCGCTTAGTCAAACACGTCAAATCCAACGCGATTTTAATCACCAAAAACCGCACTACGCTAGGCGTCGGGGCTGGTCAGATGAACCGAGTTGGAGCCGTTAAAATTGCCCTAGAGCAAGCCAATGAGCAAGCTCAAGGCGCGATTCTAGCCAGTGATGGCTTTTTCCCCTTTGATGATTCCGTGCGCACGGCAGCGGCGGCGGGCATCAAGGCGATCGTGCAGCCGGGGGGCAGTAAGCGCGACGAAGACTCGATCAAGGCGGCGAACGGCTTGGGGGTGGTGATGGCCATGACCGGCATCCGCCACTTTTTACATTGAGGTGCTGCACTACGGAGTTTGAGGCCAGGTCAGCCACCCTTTAATCAACCGATCGCGATCGCGTCTGGGCATGCCAGGGCCTGTTTACTCATGGCATCGGGAGAGCCGAGTCGTATTCGGGATCAGGCATCATGAGGCACACTGACCCACCGGTTGAGGCGACACCCCGCTTTGGGGTGGGGTGCCCAAGGCGGGGTGGGTATCGCTCCTTCTGCTGAGAGTTTGTTCAACCCACCCCATTCGCTCCTCCCTAGAGGGGCAAGAAACGGAGTTTGGCTTAACCCGAACTGACGTTCATTAGTCGTTGTGGCTGACAGAATTGGGATTAAAGCTTGAGCTGCCACAATGCCTGAAATTAATTTCGTCGCTCAGCAAATCAGCTAGATTGATGTGCCTCACAACACACCGTGGCAGAGCGATCGCCCACCGAAATCAAACTAAATCCGACCTGGGTAATTGCTATCGTCCGAGTGAATCTGCATTATGGAGCTGACTCAAAAGACGATGAATTATTTCTCGACGCTGATCACCTTACTGCGCGATCGCCCCAGCTTTTTAGAAGAAATTCGCAACGGCACCAAACTAGAATCGAAAATTGTGGCGCTGATTGTTGCCAGCTCCTTATTTTTTGCCATTTATGGCGCTATTGTCGGGGCCTCAAATGGTTGGCAGCAGATGTTGCTTTCAACAGTTAAGCTACCGGCTTTATACCTGCTGACACTGCTGATTTGTCTGCCCACGCTCTACTTCTTTGACATTCTTTTTGGGTCGCAGGCTAGCTTCAAACAATACGCTGTCCTGAGTCTGACAACCGTTTCGGTCATTAGCGTGCTGCTCTTTAGCTTTGCGCCCGTGACGCTCTTCTTTCTCATTTCAATTCGCGATTATCACTTCTTTCTATTGCTAAATGTGGCTATCTTTGCGCTGACCGGCTTTATTGGCGTACAGCTCTTTTATCGCGGAGTTAAAAGCGTCATGAAATTCAACGAAAAGACCCCGCCGATCCGCCAAAGACTGCTGCTATTTTGGCTCGTCCTATATGGTTTAGTGGGCAGTCAACTGGGCTGGACGCTCAGGCCCTTCTTCGGCGCACCTGGAGAGCCGTTTCAGCTATTCAGGCCCATCGAAAGTAATTTCTACGCTCAAATCATTACCAGTATTCGCTGGTTTTTATTCGGAAATTGAGCGCTCTCAAATATCAATAGTGACCGGCAAAGACTCTTATCAGCCAGGGGAGAACATGACTTTTCGATCTCAGTTTGCCAACTTAAACCGCGTATGAAATCTGATTTAGAGGATTTAATCATTAGTCAAGACCAGCTTGAGCAGCTCACAGAATTGGAAGTCGGCAAGATATTTATCGGTGGCGTAGTCAGGCCGTCAGCGCTCCGATCACCCGGTCAACTCTGCTCGTTTTTAGTGGCAGAATTTTCGCTCCTGGCGGTTGTGTTTATTGTCTGCCTGGGCCTTGGATTAGTCATCGTCCGCAGTTGGGCCAGCTTCAACAACCTGTTCGGGCTGATTGCGGTCGTAGTCGGGGTGACGATCACGGTGGCGATCGCCTGGCATGGCTATCAGTGGCAGCGCTACAAAGCGCTCAAGACGCTGTCGCATCTGCTGGATGAGGTCGACCGACACAACGACATTGTGCAAACGATTCGGGTGATGGATGAGTTGCGGCTAGCCCAGTCGCCTGCCGCTGCCTCCAGCCTGCGCAATCGTACCGAAATTATCGCAGCGCTAGAGGCGACCCGCGACAGTTTGATTTCCGCCTTGATGACGGAGCGAATCTTGCGCTGCCATCAGACTGTACTCCAACAGGGCCGTGACCTGATGGGCAGCATTGAAACTAATCTAGTCGCGCTGCAGGCGCTCCATATCAACAATCAGGCGATCGAATATCAGCAGTTTTTGCAAGAGGCACTGGAAATTGGGTTAGCAGTTCAGCAAGAGATGACCACTAAAACCGGTGTGGATAATTAGGGCTTTCTACTTAGCTGCTCACCTCTCGTTCATCACCAGCGATGATCTCATCAGCAGGGATCTGTACAGGGTCTGTACCTAGATAAAGTCTCTAGGACAGGTGATTTTCTGCAAAGGTTTGACAGAATTCCACCCCGGAGATCGGGGCGACCAAAGCCATCGCAACTCTCTCAGTTGTGATGGCTTTAGCTACGTTTATCCCCGCTGGACGAGCGATCGCTTAAACAAAATAGCGATTGAAGGTATCTGCATCCAGTAGTTATTCTTGGTCAGACATTGCCTAGAGAACCTCGCCTGCCGTAGCCTCTGTCTAGAGGAATTGGTCCAGTCACTACGGTGTAGACAATTGGCACGAAACAGATTTTCTGCACTCGGTGGTGGAAAATAACAGAACCATCATTGATTTTGGTCACGACATCATCCCAGCCATGTTTGGTTCGCAAACTCTTTAAGAAATTGTCTGTAACTTCATCAGGAGTCCGGGAAGGCTGCGTGTAGTTCTGATTATCAAGTGTCAACTTCTATACGTGGCCGTTGAGGTGAGTCCTCTGGCGGTTGGTGAACCAAGTCGAACGCTCATCTTCCCTTCTCTGGACAATGCTATGGCTAACTCGATCGCTGCCAGAATCAATCCTCAAACCGCGATGCCTGGCATCATTGGCGGGGTCGGGCCACTTGCCCATATTCAGTTTGAGCAGATTTTGTTGAACCGCAGCTGCCAACGCGGCGCCTGTCGCGATCAAGATCATCCTGAATGGATCTTGATGAATGCGACCCAGATTCCCGATCGCACCCAAAGCATTCAAGGGATGGCCCCCGACTGCGCGCCTTGGTTAGTCAAATATGGTCATCGGTTAGAACGGGCCGGTGCTGACTTTTTGATTGTGACCTGCAATACGGCCCACGCCTTTTATGCCGCCGTCCAATCTCAGTTAACGATTCCTTGGATTCCGCTGATGGGCGCGACATCGCAATGCATTCGTGAGCAGTATCCCCCGGTTCGCCGGGTCGGCATTTTAGCCACAGACGGCACACTGCAAACCCAGCTATATCACAAAAGTTTAAGCCAGGTCGGCCTCAAACCTGTCAGTCCTGCGCTCAGCTCACCCATGCAAAAGCGCATCATGCAGTCGATCTACCATCCGGAATGGGGAATAAAAACCACAGGCGTGCAGGTGTCGAAAAAAGCGCTGTTGGATTTGACTCATGCAACCCACTGGCTCAAAGATCAAGGTGCTGAAGTGATCATCGCTGGCTGCACCGAACTCTCTGTGGGTCTGGCGCAGATTCCCGATCTCCCCCTACCGTGGATTGATCCCTTAACGGCGATCGCCGATATGACGCTTGACCTAGCCCATGGTCAGCGCACTGCTGAAGCCCTAATCGCTGCCTAATCGAGGTGACTGACTGTGTCTAGCTGTCTAGATTTCCGAGCCCTTCGCCCCCCCGGATTTACCCTGCGGCGAGCCCTTACTTTTGTAGTTTTGACTGTCTTGCTCTGGGTCGGGATAGGGTTTACGGGAGTGGCGCCAGCCTATGCCCATGCAACTAGCAGCTCAGCAACCAGTTCTAGGAGTAACCTCACAGCATCCACGACTCAGTCTCAGAGAGGCAGCAGTGAAGACGCGACTGCGACCGCGGCCACAATGCCCCCGGATATTGCTCAAATTTTAAAGCGCGGCAAGTTGGTGGTGGCCGTGTTGGGCAATGATAACGCCCCCTTCTTTATGGATACGGGGGAGGTGCAGCCCGGTGGCCTAGACATTCGACTGGCTCAGGAAATCGCCGACCAGTTAGATGTGAAATTAGAACTCAACCGCACTGCTGATACCTTCAACGGCGTAGTCGATACTGTTTACAACCGAGAAGCCGATTTAGCGATCTCGAAGATTAGCCGCACCATGAAGCGCGCCAGGCGCGTGCGGTTTTCGCACCCCTATTTGCAAATGCGCCAGGGTTTATTGGTCAATCGCCTGCTGCTCGCCCAACAAACGACGAATGAAAATGTGGTCGAAGCGATTCGGCAACTGACGGGCGACGTCGGGGTGATTACAGGGTCTTCCTACGTGGGCTTTTTGCAACAGCGATTTCCGAAGGCCACGATTGTGGAGCTGGAGTCTTGGGAAAACATTGTGGCCGCTGTGAGCAGTGGCGAAATTTTGGCCGGCTATCGCGATGAGCTAGAAATCAAAAAGGTGGTGTTGACCAAACCCGATGCGGCCCTGCAACTGAAGACTGCCGTGCTCACCGACACGCAAGATTCGTTAGCCATGGTGCTGCCTTGGGATAGCTCGCATCTCTTGGCCTTTGTCAATCAATATCTCGACACCTTAGAGACTGACTTGACCGTGGATGGCATTTTAGAAGAATTTTCATCCTATTGGGAGGCCCAAAAATCGGCTTCCTAGAAAGCTTTATTGCGATCGCGCCGCCTACCCTTGCCCCTTAAACGCCTCGGCCCATGACCGTCTCTCCTTACCATCGCTGGACATCGCACTCACCATGACAACTTTCCTCAAAAGAAGATCGCTGCCCCCTCTTTCACTGGAATGGTTACGAAGCCCGTGGTGCATCTCACTCAGCGTCGTTTTAGGTATCTATATTGGCACCTCGCATAAGCCTTTGGCTGAGGCTATCACCCCTGTCGGCAACCTTTATTTAGGGCTGCTGAAAATGTGTGTGTTGCCGATTTTGCTCTCAGCGATTTCTAACAGCATTGGACGATTGATGCAGAGCCATGACGCCAAGCAGTATGTCCAGCGAATTTTGGTGGTGTTTCCCACGGCGATGGTGGCCGTGAGTGGGCTAGCAGTGGTGGTCGCCTCTATCACCGGGCCGGGTCGCAACCTGTCGACCGCCACGCTAGAAAGTTTGGGGGGTTTAGTCAATCAGTCAAGCATCGACTTAGAAGTTTCTTTGAGCGGTCCCCTACCAGTAGAAGAAGCGGGCCCCGACGTCGGCTCCTTTTTAGTCAGCATGGTGCCTGACAATATCTTCTCAGCGTTGAGTGAGGGCCAAACTCTGAGAGTTTTGATTTTTGCCATTGTTTTTGGCGTTTCTTTGGGGCTGATCAAAACCGCTAAGACTGAAGCCATGTTCGACGTTCTTGACAGCATTTATCAAGCCTTTAATCAGGTCATTCACTGGCTGACATATCTCCTCCCGATTGGGTTGTGCAGCCTCCTGGCTACCCAGCTGTCAAAAATCGGGCTGGATGTGCTGTTTTCGATGGTCAACTTTGTGGTCGTGGCGATGGCGCTTTTCGCCGCTGTCTACATTGCGGGTACGGGCGTCATTTGTTGGCGGTCTAAACAATCGCTCTGGACCGTCTTGAGAGCGCTAAAAGATCCCACCATCTTGGCGCTGGCCACGACCAGCAGCTTAGCCTGTCTGCCGGCGGCGATCGCCAGCCTGCATGAAGATCTGAACTTTGATCGTCAAACGACCGATTTAGTGACACCACTTTCCATCACCGTGTGTCGCTTTGGCTCCATCATTTATTTTGCAGCGGCCACCCTGTTTGTCATGCAGCTGTACCAAAAACCGCTCGACTTTGGCACACTCTGGGTGATTTTGGTGGGCTCAGTGTTGGCGGGGATGGCCACATCAGGGGTGACCGGTATTTTGACCTTAACCATGCTGGGGTTGGTGCTCGCCCCCCTGAAGCTGCCGCTGGATGCAGTGCTGGTCCTCTTTGTGGCGATCGACCCGATTATCAACCCCTTCCGCACGTTGAGCATTGTGCATACGGGCATGGCCACAACGGCCATGATTGCGAACCTACACACCGAACATCAGCCAGTGGTTGCCAGTGCCTCTGGGTTTCCTACCGAGGCCGTCTAGGTAGCAGTATCAACCCCGGCTTTCATGCAGACAGGACGCTGACAATTTTGAGGCAGCTTCCTGTTCGAGTTGAATGAATCTGAGCTAGGCTGGCCACTAATGCAATACCAGAGATAGCTCGATGATAGAAACCGGCAAAACCGTCAAGGTTCATTACACCGGCACGTTAAACGATGGTTCAGTGTTCGATTCTTCACAAGGGCGTGATCCGCTCGAATTTCAAGTCGGATCGGGCCAGGTGATCCCCGGCTTTGATGCCGCGATTCAGCAAATGGATGTGGGCACGACCCAAACCATCAAAATTCCCAGTCAAGAAGCCTACGGTGCCGTGCGTCAAGACATGGTCGCGCTGATTCCGCACGAGCAGTTTCCTAAAGATCTCAATCCTGAGGTGGGCCAAACGCTGCAGTTACAGACCCCTGAGGGAGCGCTGCCAGTACGGGTGTCAGACGTCAAAGATGAAGGGGTGATCATTGATGGCAATCATCCTCTGGCGGGCGAAGACCTGACCTTTGAATTAACTTTGGTCGAGGCCGCTTAGGCGAACAGGACGATGTGCTGGTGATGGTGGCCAGCGCCGCCGCCTGCAGCCACCTGGACGCACCTCAGACGTGCCAGCCCTTGGCCATTGGCCAGAGTCAGAGGGTGGCGATCGCGCTTCATCAAATTCAGTTGCGATGATTGGCTGACAGCAGTCGCAGCAACAGCCAGATTTAGGATAAAGTTCTGTCACAAATAAATTGGATTGCGGCAAGGTTCTTTACCGTTATCTTTGTTCCTAAACCAGATCACTGTTCCTAAAGCAAAATTACTCTGACTGTCGGCTAGAGATGAAACCATGGGCGAGTCTGAACAAATTCGGGTCGGTGTTGTGGGCGCTTCGGGCTACGGAGGTGTCCAGTTAGTGAGGCTGCTCAGCGAGCATCCCCAAGCAGAAATTACTTATTTAGGAGGGAGTCGCAGCGCCGGCAAACCCTACAGTGAAATTTATCCCCATCTCTCGCTGCCGCTGACGGTTGAGCCCGTTGAGGTCACCGCGTTAGCCAATCGATGTGATGTGGTGTTTCTCTCGTTGCCCAATGGCATTGCCTGCACCCTAGCGCCCGAGCTGCTGGCCCGAGGCTGCAAAGTTTTAGATCTCTCTGCCGATTATCGATTTGCTGATCTACAGACCTATCAAACCTGGTACGGCAGCGATCGCACCGATGGCGCGGTCAATCAGCAAGCGGTTTATGGCTTGCCTGAGCTATTTCGCGATCGCCTGCCTGAGGCGACTCTGATCGGCTGTCCGGGATGCTATCCCACCGCGAGTTTGCTGGCGATCGCGCCGCTGCTCAAACAGGGCTTGGCGCAGCCAGACAGCCTGATTATTGACGCCAAATCTGGGACTTCTGGCGGGGGGCGTCAAGCCAAAGAGCACCTGCTGCTGGCTGAGGCCGATAACTCTCTAGCGGCCTACGGCGTGGGCAAACACCGCCACACGCCAGAGATTGAGCAAATCTGCTCGCGGCTGGCCGGTCGAGAGGTCATGGTGCAATTTACCCCCCACTTGGTGCCGATGGTCCGGGGCATTTTATCGACGGTTTATGCCAATCTGCGCGATCCGGGCCTCGTGCGCGAAGATCTGCACACGATCTATTCAGCGTTTTATCGGCGCTCTCCGTGGGTCTCTGTGTTGCCCACGGGCACCTATCCCCAAACCAAATGGGCCTGGGGCACCAACCGCTGCTACATCGGCATTGAGGTCGATGCCCGCACCGGTCGGGTCATCGTGATGTCGGCCATCGATAATTTGATGAAAGGGCAGGCCGCCCAAGCCGTGCAGTGCTTCAATCTGATGTCTGACCTAGATGAGCAAACGGGTTTGCCGCAACAAAGCTTTTATCCTTAGGACGCTGCTTCAAAACAGCCGCCCCGCGCGCCGGAATTTGGCCGCGCTCAACGCTGACAGACCATTGTCTGCCCTGGAGACCCATTGCAGCGCCGATCTGGCTCATTCATGGTCAGCCGCTGCCGCCACCAGAACGCCCTCCTGATGAGCCCTGATCTGGGAAATAAACTGGCTGCACCGCGATGCCCCGCAGCTAATCTCCGACAATTTTCATCATTGGGGATGTCGTGCTCGCGTCATGCGCCATTGCTATGATGACCTTGAATAGCAAACAAGTCCGTCGTCTTGGCGGCTGGTATTGTTTGCCTGACGCCTGGCTGCTGAATTCTGTCCGTTTTCGATGATGTTGTGATGACTGAGCTGCTAACCCTCGACCATTTTGCTAGTTGGATTTTGAGCCCACTCTTGGGGCTTTACACCCTGTTGTTTATCGTGCGCATCGTGCTGACTTGGTATCCTGAAGCGCAGGGAGATCGCTTTCCCTTCAATTTAGTGATGGTGCCCACCGAGTTTTTACTCATTCCCGTGCGCAAGGTCGTGCCGCCCTTTGGGGGGGTCGATATCTCCCCCATCATTTGGGTGGGCATCACAACCCTCCTGCGAGAAGTCTTGCTGGGGCAACAAGGGCTTTTGCGCATGTTGGCCTAGGGTGGGCGCGTCCTCGCTTGGGGCATGCCACCTTGCCTGCTCATCGTCAACGTGAATGGGGGGATGGTGGCGTCGTTGACCACTTCATCGTGACCGACGCTGACCCCGCTGCTGCTGAGAGAATGGCTGTCCCTCCTTGTCAGCGATTGCTGAGACCGTTAACGTTCCAGTCTGTTGCGGCCCTGGTGGGCTGATAAAATTTGTGCAACCTACGTGTTGCTGACCGAGAAGACTAAGACCCTCAAAATTAGGCGATGATGAACTCCGGTTTTCTCCGCATTGGCAGACAGCAGAAGGATTCGTGCTGCGTTGCCAGCAAATTAATGACCGGTGGATGAGTCGCCGCCTTGCGACCAAGAGCTACCGCAGGCGGCGAGGGGCGATCAGTTGCTCAGGTTGCCTCTAATCACGCCGACCTGGCAACACCATGTTCAAAATCAGGGCGGTCAGCCCGCCGGCCGAAATGCCCGACGAGAAAATGTTTCTCACCAGCGGTGGCAGCTGCTCCAAAATATCCGGCACGTAGGTCACACCCAGGCCAATCCCCAATGAAACCGCCGTAATAAGCGACGCTCGCTTCGTGAAATTGACGCAGGATAAAATTTTGATGCCGGCTGCAGCGACCGTGCCAAACATGATCAGCGTCGCCCCCCCAAGCACCGGCTGCGGCATCGCCTGAAAGACCCCACCCACCACCGGGCACAGCCCCATCAGCACAAAAATTACCGCAATAAAATAGCCGATGTAGCGACTACCAATACCCGTCAGCTGAATCACCCCGTTGTTTTGACTAAAGGTGGTGTTAGGAAAGGTGTTGAAACAAGCCGCGATCAGAGAGTTGATGCCATCACCTAAAACCCCGCCCTTAATCCGCTTCATATAGCGAGGGCCGGTGATGGGTTGGCCGGTGAGTAGGGAGGTCGCCGTCAGGTCGCCAATCGACTAGATCGCCGTAATCAAGTACAAAAACGCAAAGGGAATAAAGGCCGCCAGGTCAAAGCCAAACCCATACCGAAACGGTATCGGCAGCAGGAATAGCGGCAACCCGGCGAGATTATCGAAGGACACCAGCCCCAGTGGCCAAGCCACCAAATAGCCCACCACTAACCCAATCACGATGGAAGACATGCGCAGCAACGGACTGTTAGTACTGTTGAGCGCCAGAATGGTCACCAGCACGAGGGCCGCCACGCCCAGATTCGCCCAGCTGCCAAAGGTGCCCGCATCACGCGCAGCAAACCCGCCGCCCACGCTGGTCATGCCGACATTGATCAGCGTGAGACCAATCAGCGTGACCACAATGCCGGTGACTAAGGGCGTGATAATTTGCCCCGCCAAATGTAAAAACCGGCTGCAAAAAATCTCGACAAACGACCCCAAAAAGCACAGACCAAAAATCAGGCCCAGCGCTTCAGTCGGGGAACTTCCCGCAGCGATCGCGCCCGTGCCCGCTCCCAAAATCGGGCCAATAAAGGCAAAACTGGTGCCTTGAATACTCAGCAGCCCTGACCCCACCGGGCCGAAGCGGCGAGCTTGAATAAAGGTGGCAATGCCCGAAACAAACAGTGACATGCTGACCACAAACGCGGCATCGGCAGCCTCTAACCCCAGCGCCCCCGACACGATTAAAGATGGCGTGATAATGCCGACAAAACAGGCCAGCACATGTTGAATCGCGGCAAAAATTGCCTCTCGCAACGGCGGGCGATCGTCGAGGCCATAAATCAGCTCATGCTCAGCGGCAGCAACGACCGCTGGGGCAGCGGCTTCGTTGGTCACCGTTGAGCGCGAGACCGGTTGGGGGGCATCATCCATGCACAAGAAGCAGACACCGTCACCGGTGCTGTGTCGTAAACAATATGGGTGGAGCAACCGGCTGCAGTCGCTGACCGGTGAGCATCTAAAATAACTGTGGTAAGCTACCGAACTTTGGGGCGCTATTTTGCAGGCGTTGCTACAAACTGCGATCGCACCTGCCCTGTCAGTCACCTGTCCAAGTCACCAGCGCCCCATTCAGTTTGGTGGATCAGCCCCGCCCTGAATCGGTTCGCCAATCTCCCGTGCAGGCCCGCTGAGAGATCTGCGCTTGCATAACATCCTTAAGGATCGCCAATTTTCGCCCAGGTTTGACAGTGCCAAACCCGGGCGAGCGGTGAGGGCTATTTGGGCGCAACTTCCTGGGTGAGAATCTTCGCTGTCGACTAAATCCGTCGGGTCAGCGTTTTGCCGTGGGTGTCAGTGCCGCAGGTGCTAAGCAGGCCAAACTGCTGAGCCAGTTGCTGCATTGAGGGCGTCTTTTTTGGACAGGGCCGCCAGTCTTTGGGGTTGTCATAGGCATAGTAGGCTTCAATCCCATCAATGCCATATTCGACGGCTTGGGCCACCAGCTCTTCGGCCGCTCGCCGATAGCGACAGGGATGAGCCAATACCGCCATGCCGCCCGCCGCCTGAATCGCATCAATGACCGCTGCCGCCTGTCGCTCTTCCCCCTGCGGCGAGTGGCGATTGAGGTAAGGCTGCATGGCGACATGGTTGGGCTTAAAGGCGTAGCCCAAGATATGCACCTCCGTTTCCATCAGCAGGGAGGTGATTTCGACCCCAACCCATAGCCGAGGTAAGCGTCGAGCGCGGGTGCGCCGATGCGGTGGCTGAATGGGCGCCGGATGCTTCCACTGCCAATCTTCCAAATGCTGCTTGGCTTTGCGATACCCGCTGACCGTATGATGGTCGGTGATTGCAAATTCGTTAAGACCCAGCTGAATCGCCTGCTCTATCAGTGCTTCGGGAGCGAGTTGCCCGTCGGAATGAAGGGTGTGCATGTGGAAATTCAACTTTCCAGGACAGCTAGACTCGTTGACCGTCTCAAAAACACCTCGAAGATCTAGAGCACTCCGAGCCGATGCCCTAGCCGAAACGCCAAGTTGGGCGGGGCTAGTTACCATTACCTATCTTCTTTGTCGCATCTACCACTACATTTATTTATCTAATATAGCGGCCCGCAAAAGTTTACGAATAACTGTTTTTGCGAAGAGAGTCCACTTTACAAGGATTTTTAAGAAACGTGAGTCACCGGGGCCGCCCCGAGCGATCGCGCTTGATCAACCACCCGACCGGTGATTCAGCAACGCTTCAGGACTCAGCCGTGCCCTATTATTGCCATTTTTTAGCTTTAGAGTACCCGCCAAAGTCGTATCGTCGCCTTTTTCTGGCCTCAATCTTTTGGCTTTATTGAAAACGAATCCCTATTTCCGCCGCCAGCGGTTGGATCGATGCCGGCCCGGCACTGTGAGCCGCATCTTCGGTGTTTTGCTGGATGACTTCGGGATCAAGGAAATTCGATGCTTGGCCACCGGCTCCACAACGGCTAATTGGATAATCGATATTGGCATCAGCCCATCAGAGCCGGTATGACAATGGCTGATTTGAGGGCGTGATTTCACCACTGGCAGTTTCAGAAAGCCGGTTTTCTGGTTTCAGTTGAGAGCAAGTATCAATAGTGATAATATGGCTGCCAGCGATTTTAATCACACTCATTCTCAATTAAGGACGGAAAGTGGTAATGCACAAGTTGACCCGACGCTCATTTTTGGTTGCTGGTGGAGCTACGGTGGCTCTAACGGCGACTCAGCTTCAACGCCCTCGATTGAGCTGGGCACAAACCGGCGAGATTAACCTGTATTCGTCTCGACACTACAACACAGACGATGCTCTGTACGAAGGCTTTACCGAAGAGACCGGCATTCGTGTCAATCTCATTGAGGGCAGCGCTGATGAGCTGCTCGAACGGATTTTGAGCGAAGGTAGCAACAGCCCCGCAGATGTCTTTATGACGGTTGATGCGGGCCGTCTCTGGCGCGCCGCCGATGCCGGTCTCTTTACGCCGGTGAGTTCGGCCATTCTCGCTGAGCGGATTCCGGAGAACTTGCGAGATGCGGAGGGGTTGTGGTTTGGTTTCTCAAAACGCGCCCGCGTGATTATGTACAATCGCGATCGCGTTAACCCCTCTGACCTCTCGACCTATGAGGCTCTCACCGATCCTCAGTGGGGGGGGCGGATTTTGATTCGCACCTCCGGCAACATCTACAACCAATCCCTAGTGGCAGGCATGATTGAGGTGAATGGGGAAGCGGAAACGGAAGCTTGGGCAGCGGGCTTTGTGGAGAACTTTGCTCGTACCCCAGAAGGCAATGACACGGCGCAAATCAAAGCCGTTGCCGCTGGGCTAGGCGATATTGCGATCGCCAATAGCTACTACCTGGTGCGCATGGGCAAATCTGATGACCCGGCTGATCAAGAAGTGTTTGATCGAATCGGCGTCTTCCATCCCAACCAAGACGGTCGAGGTACCCACGTCAACATCAGCGGTGCGGGCGTGTTGACCACCGCCCCCAACCCAGACGGGGCGATCGCCTTTTTAGAGTACCTCTCGACCCCGCGGGCACAGTCCTTCTTTGCTGAAGGCAACAACGAATACCCAGTGGTCGAAGGCACTGAGCTTGACCCGGTGTTGGCCAGCCTGGGCAGCTTCAAGGAAGATACTGTCAATGTCGAAGCCTATGGTCAAAATGCTGGTGAAGCCGTACAGCTGATGGATCGGGCTGGTTGGGCATAGATTCAATTCAACCCTGGCAAGACCAGAACATGACATCGGAGGGGCTGACTAACGCCAGTTCGGGTTAAGCCAAACCCCGTTTCTTTCCCCTCTGGGGCGGGGCTAATGGGGTGGGTCAAACCATTCTCAGCGGGATGATCGGCCCCCCACCCCGCCTTGGGCACCCCTCTCCAGAGGGGATTGTCGCCTCGACCGGCGGGTCAGCAGGCTTGATGCCCTGATCCCGAACTCAGGTTGACTAAGGAAAGTTGCTTAAAAATAGCCTCCCCGATCGCGGAGGGGCACTGCCAAACCCTTACCAAAAGTTGTCTGTTCTGGGGACATGATTTAAGCGCAGAGCCCTCGCCGGAGATGCTGACTGCAACTCCGGCGAGCCTGATCGATTTATTCACCTGACGTTTCTAGCGCGATCACGTCAGGGCCTGCAGCGATTTCGAGGGGGCGGCATCAGCCGAGAGATCTTCCTCAGAGACGATCGCGTGGTGCTGATCGACCCAAGTCAGTAGGGTGCGCTGCACTTGGCTACGTTCTAAAGCAACAATCGAAAAGTTGCGGGCACAATGGGCAGCCGTGCGCACGATGCGGGGCACACAGGCCGCATTGAGATAGACCGTGCCTTGACCATCGCGACTCAACCGCTGGCGTTGCCGGTCTTGACGATGCCGCAATGCATGGTGCATGTGGCCAAACGTGACTAGGGGCACGGTTTTGCCCTGCTGCTGAGCGTAGGCGATCGCCTCAGCCAAGTCAGGATCCCCAAAATCGCCGCCAATCGGCAGCCAGTCACGGCCACAGGGAGATTCCGGCGTATCGCCTAGCCCCGTAGGGCCGCAGTGCCCCATGAAAATCAGCGTGTCAAAGGCGGCATCATCCACCGCCTGCTTAATGCGAGCCAGCGATTCGGCAAAATTATGAACGCCGTAGCGATCGCGATAAAACGCCTCATATTTCCACTCAGAACCGCCCCAGCTAAAGGGCCGCCCCCCGATGACCGTCAGGCCCAACTGCGGAAAATCGCGCTTGCCGTAGCCGACATCGGCATCGCCCAGCAGCTCCATTTGCAGTTGTACCCAGTCTTCGGTGGCACGATCGTAGGGGCATTTTTTGCGGCCCCACGGCGTGGCTGTGTACCAGGCATCATGGTTGCCAAAGATCGCGGCTTTTGGCAGACTCAATCCGGCAATTGATCGCACCACGGCCACGGCCTCGTTGCCAAAATCACCCACAAATAGGGCCAGATCAATTTCTAAACTGTGGAGTGCCGCAATATCCGCCTCGTCCCACTGATCATGAACATCACCGATTACTGCAATCCGAAGCGCTCTATCCTGCATCGATGTGTCTGTCATGGTTCATGTTTTTTAGGCCCTTTACTAAGATAAAGCAAAGCTTGGACTCGCGACTTGGCAAGCCGATCCCCCTGGGCCAGCGACAACTCCCCTGGGCTACGCAAGCAGCAAATCGGTGGTCATCAAGTCGTGCTCAGAGATGACGTTCTCGCCCCGATACCCTGCGAAAACGACCCGTCACAGCCAGCCAGCCAGCCCATCCTGATTCCTGGGGACTCTTGCCCCAGGCTCTCGCCGCGACCATCGGGCAATCAGCAATTCGGATCAGTCAAAATTGACCCCTCATAGGATGATGAAAGCATTGCTCGGGAGCGGAAAATTATCATGACTGCGCTGATTGTCTTCACCGATCTAGATGGCACGCTGCTCAACGGCGAAAGCTATGCCTATGACGCTGCTTTGCCGCTACTTGAAAAGCTCAAACATCAAGGCATTCCCGTCATTCCGGTCACCAGCAAAACGCGGGCTGAGGTGGAAGCATTAATTCAGCAAATTGGCCTCACCACACCCTTTGTGGTGGAAAATGGCAGCGCCATCTATATTCCTCGGGATACCTGTGCGTTTGAGTTACCGGCGGGTGAAGACGATGGCCCTTATCGGGTCGTCGCCCTCGGGGTAGCTTACGTCATGGCTCGGGCGGGCCTGAAAGCGATCGCCCAAGAGCTGGGGCGGCCCCTCAAGGGTTTCGGTGATTTGTCTATTGCTCAGGTGCAGCAGTTAACCGGCCTCTCCGCCCAAGCGGCCCAGCAGGCCAAAACGCGAGAGTTTTCGGAACCGTTTCTGACGCCCAAAAACACCGTCGCGGAAAAGCTCACCGCCGCGGTAACAGACATGGGCTTCAAAGTCGTGGTGGGCGATCGCTTTTCGCATTTGATTGGGGGTGAAGCGGGCAAGGGGCGCGCAGTGCATCAACTGCTCGATCTCTACGGCTCCACCTTTGCCCCCGGGGCAGCGGTGGTGACGGTGGGCTTAGGCAATAGCCCTAACGATCTCGACATGCTAGAAAACGTGGATCACGCGATCGTGCTGCCCGGGGCTGATGGGCCGCACCCTCAGCTCCGCGATCGCGGCTGGGTGATGGCTCCGCAGCCTGCGCCTGAGGGGTGGGCGCTGGCCGTGACGCAGGTGCTGCAGTCCGTTGGTTTGGATGCGCTTTAACCGTTACCGCTGGGGGCTTATCGTTAACTGGAGCCACCGGCTTAGAGATGCGCTTGAAAATAAAGTGACCGCGAGACGAGTTTTCTCCTTACGGAGAAAACCGGATTTACCGGGATGTTGCTTAAGCACGATGCCCTTACTGCGATCGCTCCGACGATGCCCACAGCCCTTGTTGCACCATCACGCTCAGCAGCCAGTTCGTCATGGTTGCCCGGCGCGTCAAGCGCGGAACCAGCTGGTCGACGCTATAGCCCTTAAAGCCCAACTCAGTTTTTAACAGCTGCTTGTTTGCTTTGGGAATCGAGCGGGTGAGTTGCACCGTCGCTGAGCGACTCTCGATAAAGTTCGGCGGCGCGGGAAATTTCTCGGCCCAAGCCGTCTCGACTGCCGCCGTATTCCACGTTTGGCTAGCGGCCTCGTAACGATAGCCCAAATGATGCCACACCAGCCGATTGACCGTGCCGTCATCCAGCTGGTCGTGGAGAATATCCCAGAGGGTCTCGGCTGAAAGTGCCGGCAAATTTTCCATAGTGTGAGTCCCGACTCAAAACCAGGCGAGTAAGTTTGACCAGTCAGCTGGCCCCACTGCATCCTATCGCTGATGGGGGATCGCAGTGGGGCCAGCGATCCCCCATCAGTCTCTGATCCCCAACCGTTGATCGCCCAGCTTCCCGGCGCTGCAAGCGATAGAATCGAGACTAACCGCTATCCTCCAGCTCTTAGAAACTTATGGTTGCTCACCTCAACGCTCCCTCCACTCAGCGCCACTGGGCTCCGGTCATTCGCGCCTTTGAAAAAGCACTGGGTAAGGACCGCGTTGTGCGGCGCAAGGAAGAGCTGCTGGTTTACGAATGCGACGGTTTGGCCAGCTATCGCCAGCGGCCGCCAGTGGTGGTGTTGCCCAAAACAACAGAACAGGTCGCTGCCGCCATCAAAATCTGCAATCAGTTTGACGTGCCGTTTGTGCCCCGCGGGGCGGGCACCGGTTTATCAGGCGGTGCCCTCCCGGTAGAAGACGCCGTGCTGATCGTCACCGCCACCATGAACAAAATCCTCACGGTGGATTATGACAATCAGCGGGTGGTGGTGCAGCCTGGCGTAATCAACAATTGGGTGACTCAGGCCGTCAGCGGGGCAGGGTTTTACTATGCGCCCGATCCCTCTAGCCAAAGCGTTTGCTCCGTCGGGGGCAACGTGGCGGAAAACTCCGGTGGCGTGCACTGCCTCAAGTACGGCGTGACGACGAACCACGTGCTGGGGGTCAAGCTGGTGCTGCCCGAGGGGGAGATTGTCGAAATTGGTGGGGCCGTGGGTGAACAGCCCGGCTATGACCTGATCGGCTTGCTCGTCGGCTCTGAAGGCACCCTGGGCATCGTTACCGAAATCACCCTGCGTATTTTGAAAGCGCCCGAATCAATCAATGTGCTGCTGGCTGATTTCACCAGCGTTGAAGCAGCGGGCGCAGCGGTGTCAGACGTGATCAGTGCGGGGATCGTCCCGGCCGGCATGGAGATGATGGATAACTTCAGCCTGAATGCGGTAGAAGACGTGGTGAAAACGGAGTGTTATCCCCGTGATGCGGAGGCGATTTTGCTGATCGAGATTGATGGCTTGCCCAGTGAAGTGGCAACCTGTCGCGATCGCATCACCACCCTCTGCAAAAAAAATGGGGCGCGCCAGGTCACCGTCGCCGCCGCCCCGGCCGAGCGACTGCGATTGTGGAAAGGTCGCAAAGCCGCCTTTGCCGCGATGGGTAAACTCAGCCCTGATTATTACGTGCAGGATGGTGTGATTCCCCGCACGCAGCTGCCCTACGTGCTGCAGGAAATTGCTGCCCTGGGTGAGCAGCACGGCTATCGCGTGGCCAATGTGTTTCACGCTGGCGACGGCAACCTGCATCCGCTGATTTTGTTCAACAACCGCATTCCGGGCCAGCTGGAGGCCGTAGAGGAACTGGGCGGCGATATTTTGAAGCTCTGTGTTCAAGTAGGCGGCAGCATTTCCGGCGAACACGGCATCGGTGCGGACAAGCGCTGCTACATGCCTGATATGTTTTCCGCCACTGATCTGGAGACCATGCAGTGGGTGCGCACCAGCTGGAATCCCAAAGGCCTGGCGAACCCGACCAAAATCTTTCCCACGCCTCGCACCTGTGGCGAAGCGGCCCGAGCCACCCTGCCCCCGAAGCTCACTGAGGGCGATCGCTTTTAGCACCAGCTCACGACGGGGCTGTGCAGTATAGAATGCGTTACAGGTAACGGCGTTGGGGCACTGGCATGGGGGACAGTTCTGAGCGGCAAGCGCCGATGGCGAGATACAACCCGTTATCGCCAACCAGCACGTTAGAGGAAAGGCGACAACAGGCCCTGGAACAATGTGATCACCTGATTCGAGATTTTGCGCAGCGAGCTAATCGTCACAAAGCTCGGTACAAACGGCTGCAGGTGATGAGTGTGACGCTGGCCATCAGCACCACGATTCTGGCGGCCTTATCAGCGGGGCAAGGGCTGGGACAATGGGAGTGGATCGTGCCTGCCATGAGTGGTTTAGCGGCCCTAGCGACAACCCTGCTCAGCCAAACCAGCACGCAAAAAATGTGGATAGAATCTCGCAATATGGCTCAGCAATTTCAAATGGAACAGTTTCTCTATCTCCAGTCCAGCGGAGAATATGGCAAGATTCAGGACGAAGCCGAGGGCCTTAAGCTGTTTTCTCATCGGCTGATGCTGGTCTGGTCTCAAGCCCAAGAAAAATGGTCACAGCAAGCCGCTGCCAAAAACTGACATGATGCCGGTCTCTTCCCAGTCAAAATGGTCGCTCGTGGGGCGATCGCTCACTCCCTACCTCTTTCTGGCTCCAGCACTCTTGGTGCTGGGGCTGACGGTCTTTTGGCCCGCCATTCAAGCGCTGTACCTGAGTTTTACCAGCTACGGCTTTGACGTGACTCAGCCGCCGCTGTGGATTGGCCTCGCTAACTTTCAGGAGCTGCTGAGCGATCGCACCTTTTGGACTACCGTCAAAAACACTCTGCTGTATCTGATTGGGGTAGTGCCGGTCTTGGCGATTTTGCCGCTGCTGCTGGCAATTTTGGTGAACCGTCAGCTACGCGGTATTCGCTGGTTTCGAGTGGCCTACTACACGCCGGTGGTGATTTCGATGGTGGTGGCGGGCATTGCCTGGCGCTGGCTCTATGCCGAAAATGGCTTTCTCAATCAGATTTTGATCGGCCTGGGACTCACTGACAGTGGCGTGCCCTGGCTCACGAGTCCCACCCTGGCGTTGCCCAGCGTCATGCTCGTCACGATTTGGAAAGGGGTAGGCTACTACATGGTGATTTATCTGGCCGGGCTGCAGACGATCCCCCCTGATTTATACGAAGCGGCGGCCATTGATGGCTCCGATGGCTGGCGCAAACATTGGGATATCACCTTGCCGCTGATGCGGCCCTATATCTTTTTGGTGACGGTAATCTCAGCGATCGCGGCCACAAAAGTCTTTGAAGAGATTTTCATCATGACCCAAGGGGGGCCGCTCAACAGTTCTAAAACCATTGTTTATTACGTGTATGAACTGGCCTTTCAAGAACTGGAGTTGAGCTATGCCTGCACTGTGGGTTTAGCACTATTCCTCGTAATTTTAGCCCTGTCAATTTTGCGGCTAGTGAGCGATCGCACAGAGGTGGTTTAAGCCGCCTTTCGAGCACAGATACACCGGCATTGTCAGGGCGGATCTGAGATTAACCTGGGTGTCCTTTCCTGGTCTGATGAGGTGCATCCATGGGCCTGAACGCAGGACTGCGGAATCATTCTTGCTTGTCCCGCGCTCGCTTCAGCAACCGGTACTGGCAATCAACGAAATCAAGGCTAATGAGACGACAATCTCCTCTGGGGCGGGTTACCAAAGGCGGGTGGGTGTCGTCCTCCCGCTGAGAGTGGTTCAACCCACCCCCATTAGCCCCTCCTCAGAGGAGAAAGAAACGGGATTTAGCTTAACCTGAACTGGCGTTAATAACTGACCTTTGTTGACCCAGGTAGCGGCCAAGAGAATTCGGAGTTCGGAATTCGGAGTTCCAAATTCGAAACTTGCAATACCCCTGGGGAAGGGCAAGCTCTGCGGAATTAAAAAGCCTGTCCGAGACGGTCAAATACGACTTCTCACTTAGATGAATTCATGACTGTTGAAAACAAGCCAAAGCCTGAATTGGCGGTGATTACGGTACGGTTGGTTCGGTGTAAAAACCCTGCTTTTCATTAGGAAAGCAACACCTGTGCAAACTGCCTCAAGCTGACACAATGAACATGAACTTGAGCAGAGAACGCAATGAAGTCTTTATTCCGCACCCCCCTGATGAGATGGTTTAAGCGCCTAATTCGCAACCCCAAATATCGTTGGTTAGTGATTTTAGGTTCGCTGGTTTATTTGGTCAGCCCCTTGGATATTTCACCGGATGTCTTTCCCGTCATTGGGTGGATTGATGATGGCTTACTCGCCAGCATTGTCGTCACTGAATTAACTCAGATGGCGATTGATTACCGCCGCAAAAAGGTGGATAAATTTGGTCAGACTGTAGCTGCCACCGATAGCGAAAACATCATTGATATCGAGTCTGTCACCGTCGGCTAAATTGACCTGTACTCATCGCAAAAATCAACCACAATCTGAGGAATCTCACCATGACGACATCTGTAAAAGAACGCTTGAAAACTGATCTAGAGCAAGCTCAAAAAGGTGGCAAGCAGCGGGCCGCTAAGATCAGCGACATCTTGAAATCAGCTGCCTCGATGACCGTTGAGGAAATCAAAGAAGGATCGTCTGAGCTACATGTCCTCACGCGTAAATCACTCGCCGACCTGCTGGAAGAGCTGCATGTCAACTCCGACGAGGTTGATGCGGCAGCGGCAGCCACGGCACCGATCGCGGATGCCGCCGACACTGACGAAGCGCCCACCTGGCCCGCCATCCTCAAACAGGCTCTGGCCATTGTGCGCGATCGCAAAGGCGACTGGCTGCAAGAATTCCAGGCCCACTGGCAAAAAAATGCGGCCAAATTTGATCGTGATATGACCGATGAATACGGCGATCGCTATCGCCAAACCAAATCCGTCTTTCGTCAAGTGCTCGATTGGGTCAAGTCTCAGCCCACCGGTCGCCAAACTCAACCTCAGCCACCTCGACCGGTCACTGTAGAAGTCGTTGATGGCGATGCTGCGGCGGGCAATGCGGCCAAAACGATGAACTCATTGGATGCTGAATAGCACCCGCAAAACTCTTAAGAGGCTTTGTTGCCGATCTCTGTCCTGAGATAGTCAGGGCCATAGGTTCTTCAGGGGGTGCTTTTGGCGTCCCTTTTTTTGTGCGGGCAATTTCGGGGTTGGACGGATCATCCACCCGCGTCAATGCGGCCATTGCCGCATTCAGCATGCAGAGGTCGGAATGCGGCATGCGGCAATGGAAAATCTTGTGGGATCAACCCCCTCAACTCCAGCAAAATGCGTCCAGGTCAGTGCTGCCCATCCAGCCGCCAAACACCCACGAAAGAGCGCTGTGCCTGGCGATTTGCTCACGCTTCGGGCGACGGACTAATCGGCTCCTGGCGTTTTTGATAATACGTTTGTCGGTTAGACGCGACCGTCTCGGCCTCCCGCCATTGAGGCTCAGCCTCATGATGCAGATGTAGGTAAACCAAACGAGGCGAGCGGCACAGGGTGCGCCCTTGCCCGAGATAGCGCTCGATCAAATCTTGATCTTCGGCTCCCCAGCCAATAAAGGCTTCATCCCAGCCCTGGATATCGAGCAGGCGCTGACGGCAAAAGAACGGCATGACGCCAAATTTTTCGCCGCGCAGCAAATGTTTGCGCAGGGCTGTCGGCTGATCTTCGGGGGCGATCGCCGCTTGCTCGATCGCTGGGGGCAGTTGAGTCACGTCTAGCTCAGTCTGGGGGCTCATCAACCGATATCCCGTGATCAGCAGCTCATCTGATAACGTTGCCAAGTGATGGTGACAAGCCAGCGTCTCACCGGAGGGAATCAGGTCCACGTCTAGGGGTGCGGCATATCGTCCCTGAGCCAGTTGCAGGCCCCGATTGAGGGCACGCGTTTTGTGCAACGTGCCACGGTTAGGCAAAAAGTCATACCGCACCTGGTGCTGCTGTAAGGTCTGCGCCAAGCCGGGCGTGGGGCGAGTATCCGCTTCGACCACAATCCACTCGTAGTGAGTGTGATAGCCGGCCTGCTGCCACCACTGCAGCAAGGTTTGTAGATGGTGAGCTCGGCGGCGGTAAATCGTCACCAAAGAGAGTTCCATAGCGAGTCAGCGGATTAACGACAAGGCGGCGGCAAGTGTACCTGAATCTGAGGCCGCGGCTCAGGCAGCCTGAGTTGAGGGGCCAAACTGCCCCAAATCTGTCCCTTTTGAAGCGCTTCTAAACAGGTGATGATATTTTGGTCGCGGGTGGTGGTCGGCGCTAAGCCAGCGTGAAACTGGTTTCGTAGCGCCTCAGCATGAGACTGATGAACGACCTGACCGGCGGCGAGCACGGGAAGATCCATCAGGCGGGCTCGCATGAGTAAATCCTGATCTTCCCAGCCCCAACCGTAAAAGCATTCTTTATAGCCCCCGAGTTTGAGCAACGTCTGGCGGTGAGCACAAACGAGGCCGCAGCCAGGGCGCTGCGGCAAATTGGCCGGGGCTTCTTGCAGGGTAACCTGATAGCCCCGTTCGCTTTTGGTGACGGTATAGCGATATCGCCGACGTGTTAGGGCCATGGTGGTCGGGGCCGTCTCATCCACATCAGCAATATGGCAAACCGCCTGAGGAGTGCTTGCAAGCGTTGCTAGCAAGGCATCGACGGCGGCCCCATTCCATAAAATGTCAGCATCAGACAGCAGAATCATGTCGGCCTGCGATTGAGCGATGCCGTAGTTAAGCAGTGTGGCTTTGTTAAACCCAGGCAGGGGCTGCTGCAGAATTTTAATCCCCTTGACAGCGGCCAAATGCGACAGGGTGACCACCGTCTCTGGATGGGTCGATGCCCCATCGCAGATCAAAATGGTTTGCAGGCGATCGCCCAATTGCCTCAGCGAGTCGACACAACCGGATAGACAACGATTTTTGACGGGGATCACAACATCGAGGCTGGGCATCAATTCAGACCAGAGACTCTCAGCGGGGAACAAAGTATCGTCATCACTCGATATCGCCGTGGCCCATTCGGTGAGGCCAGACGGCGAACCAGACCGCTACGCTGCCCCCACGAGGGCCTTGACTCGGCGTAGCCAGCGGACTGCTCAGCCCTATCTTAACGGGGGGCCACCCAGGTGACGCAGAGTCACCCGAGCCGCCCGACTCAGCGGTGCCAAATTTAAGTCAGCCCGCCGCCGCGCCGCCTGATTGGCAATCGCGCGACCTTTAAGCGTCGATAACAAAGCCTGGCGGGCGGGCGAGCCGAGTCCGGTTGAGGCCTGGGTGGTCAAAGAATGGGGGCGTTTTTGGCGGAAGTAAGCAAATTGAACATCATTGACGATCCGCCCGACCCAAACCGCCCGCAACAAAAACTCCGTATCCCCCCCAAAGCGGAGCCCCGTCGCAAAGCCGCCGACGGCCATCACCAAGCGCCGACTGACCAAACTGGTGGGGTGGAGCAGCGGATGTCCGGGTTTTTTTCGCAAAGCGGTATTGACATCCAGCGGATAGCTGACCAGCGTGAGCGCACCGGTGTGAGCATCGACGCGAATTTCTTGCGTGCCGACCAGGTCAGCGTTCGTTTGGCGAACCGTCGCGAGTAATCGGGCCAGGCGATCGCAACTCGACCAATCATCAGCATCTTGAAAACAGTAATAGTCATAGGCAGTGTCTTCGATCACCTGTTGAATCAGCCGGTAAGGCCCCACATTCACTGACGACGCCAGGAGGGTCACGCTGGGAAAGTCGGCCAGTAGCTCTAGCGGTGGCTGGGGAGACCCATCATCGACCACGACGATCTGGTCGAGCGGGCGAGTCTGCTGCATTAGCGAGGTTAGGCAGCGATGTAGCCAAGGTTGGCACTGATAGTGCGGCACGACCGCCAGCACAGCAGGCGCTGGCCCTGTCTGCCCGCTGGGCAGGGGTGGGCGATCGCTGGCTGCCAATACGCGCCATTGAAATGCCACGCCGCGCTGCTCTAGCGCTTGGGCGATCGCCAGTAGTGACCAGGCTGACGGCTGGCCCAGCGTGGGCCACACCGCCCTGAGCAAGCTCGCCGTGGCCACCCAGCTAGACAGGGTAAAAGCCGCCGCCTGGGCAGTTTCTTGAGGGTAGTCTGGCGGCGGCATCCACAGGGCCAAAAACGGCGCTTCAGCCCCGTCAAACAACGGGTAGCGCAGGCCCAGGGCAGACGGCGAGGTCGCTAACGCGATATAGCCAATCCACTTCAGGGTTGACCCAGACAGCTGGCGAGGCAAGTCGGGCCAGGTCGTCCTAGGCAGTCTACCCACCCTCGGAGCTGCTGGGTCTTGCAGCAACACACAGCATTGCTGCAAGGCTGTTGGCCAGGTGTCAAACCCAGCTTGCAGTGCCTGCAGCGTCGCTGCGGTCGACACCTGACGACCGTCTAAAATCACCCGGAAAGCACGGCTTACCTGAGTCATGTCAAAGGGGGCAGTTGCGGGCAGAGATCAACCAATACAGACTGCTTTTGATTAAATTGCGTGGTCAACCGTTCAAAGGCCGACTGCTGGCGCGATGTGAGTGTGGCTGCCAGCAAACAGCGATAGGCCAGCTCGGGTTGACCTTGTTGGTACAGCGGTTGCACCAAGGCGCTCACAATCGGGAGCCAGGGCGTCAAGCTGGCGGGGCGAGCCGGCGGCGCTGCGGTGAGGTCAGCGGCATGGGTGTCAATGATGGGTAGCCATTCTTGCGGATCAAGCGGGACGTGACGCAGGATATCGAAATATCCTCGCTCAACCTGAAGCCGCGCTTTTTCCGCGTCCGAACCCGCGGCCGCCGTTAGCGCTGCGAAGGGTTCACCGGCTGTCAGGGGCTCATGGATCAAGGCTTGACGCCAGGATAGCCAACTCGCTAAAAAGGCCGGGGCGGAAGCCGCTGCCGTGAGCGGGCGCGGCAGGTTCGGCGGGGCCTGCAGCAGCTCTGACCAGTGATGCAGATGGGCTGTCGTCAAGTTAGCAGCCCAGAAGCTGAGATCACCCACGAGAACCGCTAAGGGAGGACGCAGGCGGCGTAGCGCTGGCGATCGCTGAGTCGGTGAGCGCCGCTGCAGAGCGACCTCAAAAGCGGCGAGCAAATGCTGCACATGCAGCGGGTCCAGGGGCCAGGTTTCTTCAATAGCGGCAATGGCCCAGGTGGGGGAGAGCATCGACGTGGGCAGATGCAAAGCGGGAATCAAGCGATCTAGTTGGAGGGCTGAATCCGGTGCCGTCGCAAGTTTTTGCTGGCGAGCAACGGCTTGAGTGTAGATATCTTGAGATATTGAGCGATCGCTTATACAGCTGCAGGCCAACAGCAAGATTCTCACTTTCATCGCCTCAACGGCGGGGTCAGCCGCCGCGTCACTGCTAGTCAGCGCCATCAGCTGTTGCTGAATGACTTTGGGCAACTCCATGCCAATGACACGGGGAGCCAGCAAGGCTCTCAGCATCAGCGCTAGTGGGCGGGCTTCGCCGGTGGGCTGGGCTGAGGTCGCTAGCCAGCCACTCAGCGACTGTTGAGTAAGGGTGGTCAGCCAGCGGTGGTCGCTCCATTCCTCGGAGGGCACCGCTGGGGACGCCACGGCGGCATGATGAGTCGTGCGGAGGGTGTGATTGCCCAACGTCTGGTTGACCCAGGTTTGGAGTGAGGCCTCTGCCACCGCAGTCGTCGGTGCAGACAGTGAATTATCCACCTGTATCTGAGCAGCGACCAGGGTGGGTGACTGGCGCTGCAGGCGATAATGCAGCAGGCCCGGCAGTGTTGGCAGGGCCAATTCTCCCGGCATTTTGAGCCCCTGACGCGTGTCAATCCGATCTTCGCTGCGCCCCAAAACCTGTACCGTCAAGCCGGGCCGACCGCAGGGACAGGGCGTTTCATGGCAATGAACGCGATCGCCACATTGGTAACGCACCAGCGGCATCGTTTCATTCCACAGGTCAGTGGTGACCAGAGCGCCGTCAACAATTTCCAAAAAACAAGACTGCTCGTCTAAATGTATCCGCCCAAACTCAGGGCAGGTAAAGCCGCGCACCGCCGCCTCGTGACAGCCATATTCATTAATGACCGGTGCTTGAAACCGCTGCTCCAGCAGCTCACGCTGATGCGGAAACAACAGTTCTCCGGTGCAAATAACCGCTTTGACGCCGGGCAACGACGGCGGCAGCAGGCTGGCAATTTCACAGAGGCGACTCGGATAGCCCCGCCCCACCCAAGGGCGATTTGCCAAGTGCGCCCGTAGCGACTCGATAAACTCTAAATTCACCGGCCCTACGATCGCCCAATCGGCCTCTCGGCCCGGCATGAGGCGGCTCGCTAGGTTCACGATCGGCACCGCTGGATCGATACCCCACCAATTCAGGAAGTCTTGGCGCGATCGCAAGCGTTGCTCATTCCAAGCTCTGTTAGCAAAAAAGGTATACGACCGACTGCGACTACCGCTGGTCGAACCGCGATAGATGATATCTGCAACCCCAGCGAGATACTGCCCAGGAGCTTGCCTCACGGCGGCTTTCTCTAGCGGGGGGAGTTGGGCGAACTGCGCCTGCCAGTTGGAAACCAGGGTCGGACGTTCAAGCCCAAAGCGGCGGGGCTGCATCAGGCCCGCCGCCCGAAAGCGGGCCTGATTGCCGGGGGCCTGCAGGGCTGCCTGCAGCACCGCCGCCAATCGAGTCGGCAACCCGTGTGGAGCCGCCGGTCGCGTCACGACTGGCGAGGCGTTTGGGCAATGCGATCGCCCATCTGCAGCCAGTCTTCCTGGACGGTATATTGCTGGGCGTCAGGGCCTGTCATGAGCTGCACGGCGGCCATGTCTAACGACGGTTTTTCACAAAAATCACCCAGCGCGGCCAGATAACGACTGGCGACCCAGCCCTCTCGAAAACTCGGGGCAGAGCCAAAGCCAAACTCCCCAGGGTCGCCAAAATGGCTCGTAATCTTCGTCCAGTCGCCCGTATTGTTGACCTCTAATATGACCACTGCCCACCCTTTGGGCACCGCGCCGATAATCCGTCCCCCCGGGGTAGCGCGGATGCGGAGCGGATCTTCCTGAGTGATGATCCGGGCATAGGCTTGAGGCTCTTGCCAGTCATACTGACAAACGGGCGGCTCGGCCTGAGCGACCGCCGCCGCAGTCGTCACCGAGGGAGTTTCTGATGTATCCGAAAATTGCTCGGTATGAGCGCTCACACTCTTAATGCCGACCAAAGAAAAAATGATTCCCACACAGTAAACAGCGACCCGTTTCCAATCACGCAATAAGCTCACTAGACTGAGGCTCCAGCAGACGATACTTCTACACTTAGCAATCAAATTTACCCAGACCAGCCCAAGACATAAAAAGTTGTAACAGTTTTCACTCGACTTCGTGATCGCCTCGGGGTCACCGTGATGGCAATCGCCAATCCGGTTAAGACCAGCCTGCGGCACCCCCTTGGCTGCTCCGCGCAGTCCCAGAGTGCTGCGAGGTGTCCTCAGCCAACGGCAGCAGAAGCAGCCTCAAACTTTGGTGTCTGCTTCTGCTGGCTGACGTCTGTTAGAGATGGCGGTCTGCCAACGGTTCCAGACGGTGGCGTGTAAGCTCAACGTCTGCCAGCGATCGCCCGTCGCAGCCGCATCACCTTGTCCCACCATGACCGGGACAACCAATGGATTCGCGGTCTAGAAAGAACGCGGTGAGGTTGCGAGCGGCTACCGCAAAAGGCCTTGACCAGGTGAATTGGGCCGGTGGCTCAGGCGATCGCCGAGAACCGGAGCAGCGACGATATGCTTATTGCGAATCATTCTGCAACTCATAGGCGAATTAAATATGTAAGCACCACGCCAAAAGCGATTTCGGGTGCTAGAATTTTTGTGAGATTGTTCAGATATCGGTTGCAGCATTTGTTCGAAGTACTAACGGGTTTTCGCGTTTTTTCATTGGCAAACTTCTCTCCGAAATTTCTCTCTCAACACTTCCTAAATTTTGGAGACAATTTATGTCAATTTACGTAGGCAACTTGTCCTATGACGTTACAGAAGAAGATCTTTCTTCTGTTTTTGCTAAGTACGGTTCGGTGAAGCGCGTTCAGCTTCCTACCGACCGGGAGACCGGTCGTGTGCGCGGCTTCGGTTTTGTCGAGCTGGATAAAGAGTCAGAAGAAGAGGCTGCCATCGAAGCGCTGGACGGCGCTGAGTGGATGGGCCGTGACATGAAAGTTAACAAGGCTAAGCCTCGTGAAAAGAGAAGCAACAGCTTTTCTCGCAACTACTAAGTCTTAAATGACTGCCATTTAGAAAGCTGTCATTAAATCAGGATTTATCCTGACAGCTTAATAAGTTGTGAAAACAGGTTTGAACATTCTGTTCAAACCTGTTTTTTGTGCGTTTAAACCCGCTGTAAGCAACATTGAATTGAGTAAACAAAGTATGTCTGAGCACAACGCTTTGTGATAGCGTTTGGTGACGGTATTGGTTCTAGTGGAGATCAGCCACTAGAGGAAACGGGGAAAGAGCAGTGAAAATCTGCCGCTGTCCCGCAACTGTGAAGGAGGTGATACCTCCCAGTCAGAATGCCCGCCAATCCACCACTGTCCTTTATTCGTCTGCGAGGTACGGATGAATCACTGCATCATTTCTAAGGTTGGGATTGGCCCATCACCACGCCGATTCAAAGCCACTTTATGTTTGAGAACGCTACTGGAATCGCCACCAGAATCATCTTGTCACCTGGTTAGGGGCTGGCACCTCACCTAATGGCACCGTGCTTTCACCCTAACGCCAGAAAATTCTGGGACGGCGGGTTTTGGTCGGCCAGGCCGATCATCCCCTAGGGAATGTCTGGTCGCCGCCTTAGGATACGAGCAGTGGCTCGCCTGAGAACAAGGCCCGCTCATGCCCCATGGCCAAGGCTTTTGCCATCACCATCACCACGGATGCGCCGCCCCCGCAGGAATCCCAGCGGCTGCGGGCTGACGCTACTGTCGTGGGTTGGGATGTGCTGCCCACAACCGTAATAACCCGATCGCGGTGCCCTCTCGGCGAGCCCCGCAATCGGCCGTCCATAGCACCTAGAGGATTGATCTAGGGGTCGATCGCCCCCGCTTTTAACTGTGGATTTGGCGAACCAACTGCCTGCCCTAGACTGTTTCACCGCTCTTTGGCCGGTCTCTGAGCGGCTAGCGCTGGCCGCTCTTCAGGCTGGCCCCATCATTTGCCCAATCAAAATCAGCCGCGAAATTAGCTATGAATCAAACCACGCTTTTTGTCTGTGCTCTCTGTCGTTTCTCCCCAACCGAAAAATCGCGGCAGGGGGTCTCTGGCGGCGAACATCTGATCGCTCAGTTACGCACCCAACTCGCAGCCCGCAATCTGTCGAGTGTCGTGCAGCTGGAGCCCCTGCGCTGTATGGCCGCGTGCAGCCAGCCCTGCAACGTTTCGGTAGCGGCCCCGGGCAAGCTTACCTACATTCTCAGCGGGGTGGCTGCCGCTGAAGATGCCGCCACCGTGGCGGAGTTTTGTGCGCAGTACAGCGACAGTCACGATGGCCGGGTGCCCTATCGCGATCGCGCTGCCGCCATTCGTCAAGCCACGGCCTTTGTTTTGCCGCCACTCTCCGTCCAGGCTTAATTGCTGCGTTTAATTCATGATCCCCTCATTTTGGAGACTTTCTTACCGTGCATAAAATTCCGGTGACGGTGATTACGGGCTTTTTAGGGTCTGGCAAGACGACCCTCGTGCGTCATCTGCTACAAAATCGTCAGGGCCGGCGGGTGGCTGTTTTAGTTAATGAATTTGGCGAAGTCGGCATTGATGGCGAGCTGCTGAAGTCTTGTCAGGTCTGCGATGACGAGGCAGCGGAGAGCGCTATCGATACCAACATCGTCGAACTGGCCAACGGTTGCCTCTGCTGTACAGTACAGGAGGAATTTTTGCCCACGATGCAGGCTTTGCTCCAGCGCCGCGAAGATATTGACTGCATCGTGATTGAAACGTCGGGCTTAGCCCTGCCCAAACCGCTGGTGCAGGCCTTTCGCTGGCCCGAAATTCGCACGGGGGCTACGGTCGATGGCATCGTTACCGTGGTTGATGGCGAAGCGCTGGTGCAAGGACAAGTGGTCGGTGACCTGGCCGCCTTGACCGCCCAGCGCCTGGCCGACGATAGCCTAGAGCATGAAACCCCGATCGAAGAACTGTTTGAAGATCAGCTCGCCTGTGCTGACATGGTGCTACTGACCAAAACCGACGTGATTGATCGTAAGGAGCGCGATCGCGTGCAGCAGTGGTTAGCCAATCAGGCGCCGACAGGCGTCAAGGTGCTGCCGTGCCACCAAGGGGAAGTCAATCCCGATGTGCTGCTGGGGTTTAACGCAGCAGTCGAAGACGACCTCGACAATCGCCATAGTCATCATGACCACGAGGCCGAGCATGAGCACGATGACGACATCAACTCAGTCTGCTTAGAGCTGACCCAAGAGTTTGCGCCAGAACTGTTGATTGATCGCCTACAAGCACTGGTGCAAGCGCAGACCATCTATCGCATTAAGGGCTTTGTCGCAGTGCCGAACAAGGCGATGCGACTGGTGTTGCAAGGAGTGGGGCAGCGGTTTGACAAATTTTATGACCGCCCCTGGCGAGCGACAGAACCGCGAGCCACTCGCCTGGTCTTCATCGGGCATCGTTTGGAAGCCGAGACCTTGACCAAGGCCATTGCCGGGTAAGGGAGCAGGGGTGGCAGTGCACCCCCCCCTGAAAATGTGGCTGTTCTCAGCTGTAATTTGAGCGCCGCGCCTTTACGGGGCAGTCATCTCAAAGAGGTACGAGTGAGCCCCGGTAGGATCTTCAATCATGGCGAAGAATCCCGTCTCTGGAATGGCGGTTTTGGGCACCACAATTTTGCCGCCGAGCGCCTCAGCCTTATCAGCCCACTCGCCCGCTGACGGCACCGCAAAATAGGTCAGCCAGTGGGGTGGCATCTGAGGCACATCGGGGGGACGCTTGAGCAAACCGCCGACCTGCACACCGTTGCTTTTAAAACTGATATATTCTGTGCCATTCATCGCCATGGGGGCGGCAAACTGCCAGCCCAACAGCTCCGAATAGAACGGCAGCAGAGGGGCTGGATCATCGACCATCAGCTCCATCCAACAGATTTCACCGAGGCCATTACCGATCATATTCATGGCCTCCTCATCTTGGGCCGGCGTGAATAGATGGAAGGTCGCTCCGGCGGGGTCACCGATGACCGCAGTGCGACCCACCGAGGGAATGTCAAAGGCAGGGACGCAGACGCTACCCCCTAATTCCTTAGCGCGATCGCAGGCTTTATCGACATCCTCGACGACCACATAAGTCATCCAGTGACTAGGGCCAGGAAAATCCGCCTCTAATGGCACCGGATGAGCAAAACCGCCGCTGTCTGTGGCGTAAAAGTCCGATGGTTCATGCCCAGGGATGTCCATCTTATCTAGCTTCCAACCAAAGAGCTGCTGATAAAAGGCCGTGGCCTGCTCAACATCTTTGGTCATCAAACTCCACCAGCAAAAACTGCCTATTTGGTCCTTAAGAGCCATGAGGTTGCCCTCCAATAACGTCTTGTAGGACAATCGTACTATGCAAAAACGGCAGCGTCTAGATCGTTAAGGCTTCTTACCAATCCGCTGTTGGCTCAGCGTCATCCTCACCGTGGCGACACCATTGAACGCTGCTGAAACCCTTGCCCATGGCTGAATTCGGAGTAATCCCATGCTCCGAAAATCGGCGTAGGCCTATTCTCCCTTTACCGGCGACCCTCAACTCCTCAACTCCGGAATTGATAGCCCGTAAAGGAACGTCTCAGCCGCCGCTGACGGGGGGGATCAACACCACTTCGTCACCTGATTGCAGCGGCGTATCGGCGGCCACAAACTGCAGGTTGACGCCAAAGCGGGTGACATCGCGCCAGCGCTCTAGTTCTGGATGTTCGGCCAAGAGGCGATCACGCACAGCAGCGACCGTCGCGCCCTCGGGCAATTGCAGGGTCAGCTCAGGCACGCCGTAGGCTTCTTGGTAGGCGGCGAAGAGTTTGACGGTGATGGCAAGGGGAGGCATGGAGGGTAGGGGGTGGAGGGAAGTAGAGGTGGAATGCGGAGTTCGGGGTTCGGAATGCGGAGTTTGGGGTGTGGGAAGGGTAAAGGCTGAGGATGGGTGAAGAGGGGGGTGGGCGATCGCGGCTCGTGATGGCGTTACCCCAGCACGGGACGAAAGTAAAACGCGAGGCCCAAGATAGCGTAGGTCGCGAGGAGCAAGGTGCCTTCGAGCCAGTTAGAACGACCGTCGGAGCTGATCGAGTTGGTGATGAGCACAGCCACGGCTACAGCCACAAGTTCCAGCTCGTCAAAGTTGAGATCCATCGGTTTGTCGAGCAACCAGCCTGCCAGCACCAAAATCGGCGCGACAAACAGAGCGATTTGCAGACTTGAGCCCACCGCCACCGAGACAGAAAGCTCCATTTTATTTTTCATCGCGACGGTAACGGCGGTGGCATGTTCGGCGGCATTACCAATGATGGGCAGCAAAATCACCCCGGTAAAGAGCGGTGACAGTCCCAGTTGTTCGGTGGCGGGTTCCAGGGCATTCACCAGCAGCTCTGATTCGGCAGCGACGATGAGGGTCGCGCCCACTAGCACCGCTACCCACAGCTTGAGGTTAGGCGGGTGAGCGGCTTCGACCGATTCAGCCGCTGGTGGACTGTCGTTCGGGGTAGCGGCGATCGCGATCGCCTCATCGCTGTCGGCAAAATCAGCGGTGCCAGCGTCGTAGAGGTAGGTGTGAGTTTTCATCGAAAATAGCAGCGTCAGGCCGTAAACGCCGATCAGCACGATCGCCACGGCATCTGACAGATGTTGTAAGGTGCCTGCCGCCACGCTCGTGTCAGGGGCAAAGCCGACGGCAGTTGGTAGCAAAATGGCCACAACGGCCAGATTCATTGCTGAAGCATTCACCCGAGCCATCACGGGCTGAAAGTTTTGCTCCTTATATTTAATACCGCCCAGCAGCATCGAGAACCCCAATACCAACAGCAAATTGCTGATAATCGACCCGACAATGCTCGATTTCACCACGTTCACTAGGCCTTCGTTGAGGGCGATGAGGGCAATAATCAGTTCGGTGGCGTTGCCAAAGGTCGCGTTTAGCAAGCCGCCCCAAGACGGCCCTAACACTACCGCAATCTCCTCTGTCGCCTGCCCCATCCACCCGGCGAGGGGAATGATGGCCAGCCCAGCCGTGATAAAAACAATCAGCTCACCCCAGCCCAGATATTCAGCGGCGATCGAAATGGGCACAAAGATCAGCAGCCCGTAAAAGATAAGGTTCTTGATCAACATAAAGTGACGTACAAAAGAAGATGTCAGAATAGCGCCACGCGATCGCAGTCGCTTGTCCGATCAGAACAAGACTGCGAGCCAGACCGCTGCGATGGCAGAGGGGATTATACCGAGACCCTGCAACCAGACGATAAATCTGGCCCCCTTGCCCATCCTGCTCCCCGGCGTTGCCAAGATGGTATGGGGAGGCCGAACATTGGGCATGGGTATGACCTTTCCTCGGTGTCACCAGCGGATTGGCCAGCCCGATCACCGACTGACTGCTCCTCATTGTGAGTGGCCAAGTCATTCCACGCAAGGATATTGTGACTACATTCTCAAAGCCTCTAACAATTGCCATGACTGGACTTTTAGTGGTGCTCGGCGGCGGCCTGGTGGCCGTTGGCCTGTTCTTTTTATGGGCCAGTTCGGGACGACTCGCGGAGTCAGAGCTAGCCCAGATCAAAACCACTGAGGGCCTGACGACGCAGGCGACAGCCGATGAGTTTACGGTGGTGGCCTACAACATCGGTTATCTGTCGGGGTTGACCAACAACCAAGCCGTGGCTCGCGACGAGTCGCTGTATCGTCAAAATCTCGCAACCGCGATCGCGGCGCTGCAGACCGTTAACCCCGACATCTTGGCCCTGCAGGAAATTGATTTGAATGCGCGGCGCTCGTTTCGCGTCAATCAGGTAGAGGCGCTAGCGCATGCCCTAGCCTATCCCCAACAGGCAATCGCCGTTAATTGGGATAAGCGGTATGTGCCCTTTCCCTACTGGCCGCCGACCGCTCACTTTGGTGAAATTTTGTCGGGGCAGGCGATTTTAAGTCAGTTTTCCCTGACGACTCACGAGCGGCTGGTGCTTGATCGCGTGCCAGGCAACCCGTTTTATTACAACGCGCTGTATTTAGATCGGCTGGCTCAGGTGGCAACGGTGCAAATCGGTGAGCGATCGCTGGTGATCATCAACCTGCACCTCGAAGCCTTTGACGCCCCCACGCGCCGGCGGCAAACGGAGTTTGTGCTGCAGCTGGCCGCAACCTATGGGCAACAGCAGCCGGTCTTGCTGCTGGGTGACTTTAATAGCGCCGTCAATCGTGAAGCAGAAGGCGAGCCGCGCTCGATTGCCACGATGTTGGAATCATCAACGATGGCGGGAGCGGTGCCGCCCGATCTGCTGGCGCAGCCGGAGCAACTGACCTTTCCCTCTGACGAACCGCAATACAAGCTGGACTACGTTTTTTACACTCCCGATAGTTTAGAAGTGCTGGATGTGCGGGTGCTCACTGCCGCCGCGCAGGCCTCTGACCATCTGCCGGTTGTTGTACGGCTGCGGTTCCGATGAGCCACTGTTTAAATCCTGACTGCGGCCAGCCCAAAAATCCCAGCGAGCATCGCTTTTGTCAGCGCTGCGGCTGGCCGCTGCGCCTGGGCGATCGCTATGAAGCCGTCTCGGCGCTCAAGGTTGGGCAAAACAGCCGCACGTTTGTGGGCCGTGATCGCACCACGCTGGTGCAACCGCAATGTTTGATCAAACAGTTCACGCCCTATGGTGAAACGCGACTAGAGCACGCAGCCGCTGCCGAACGCTGGCGGCGCGATGTCGGGCATTTAGCCACCGCCAGCCAGCATCCTCAGATTCCCGATGTGGTGGCCTATTTTGAGCGCGATCGCCATCAGTTTCTCGTGCAGCAATTTCTGACTGGGCCGCACCTGGATCAGATCCGGCAGGAAAAATTGGGGCCGTTTGACAGCGACGAAGTTTGGGCTTTTTTGCGGGATGTGCTGCCCATCCTGCATCACTTGCACCAAAATCGCATCATTCATCGCGATATCAAACCCACTAACTTTCGCCGTCCGCTCGATCAGCCCCATTGGTGGCTAGTTGATTTGGGAGCGATCAAACCGTTAACCGCCACCCGCCTAGCGCAACCCGGTACCGTGGTCGGCAGCGCAGACTATGCGGCGCCTGAGCAGTTGCGCGGTGAGGCTACCGTGGCGAGCGATCTCTACAGCTTGGGGGTGGTGTGCCTACATTTGCTGACGGGGCTGCAGCCCTTCGATCTGTTTGATAGTGGCCAGGGGGGCTGGCACTGGCGCAGCATCGTGCCCGATGTGTCACCGAGTCTGGCGGCAATCCTCGACTCAATGGTGCAGCCGACCCTGCGCGATCGCCTAGCGGATGTGGCGACAGCCATGATGCAGGTGGGCTTATCGCCTACCGCCACTGTCCCTGCCGCCGACGCACACTCCCGCGCTAGTCAGTGGATCGCTGAACAAACGGTAGATCTGGCGATGCCAATATTGGCGGCGGTGTCGCTGCCCCAGTCCGATCATCTCTTGTTGCTCACGGCAGCGGGGACGGTGGTCGGGAGATCGCTGAGTACCCTTGGGGAGTCCTTTCCCACGCTGTCGCTGCAATCGCCTCAGGCGACGGCCATCGCGGCACATCCCCATAATGGTGCCTTCATCGTGGGCACGGCCCGGGGGCAGCTAGAGCGCTGGCAAGAGCAGGCCGACAGCTGGCAAGGCAAGTCAGTCGGGGCGATCGCCCATGGCATCACTCAGCTAATGTTTGTGGCCGAGGGGCAGCAGCTACTCATCGCCGATAACCACGGTCACCTCTACCGCTGGGATGCTCAGACGCATCAGATCGTCGCCATCGGGCCCGCCCATGCCAGCAAAATCACCAGCCTTGCCCTGAACCACAGCGACACCCTGCTCGCCAGCGGCGACGACCAGGGACAAGTCGCTCTGTGGCAGTGGCCCACCATGAGGCTGCTGCGAAAACTCAGCCGTCAGCCAGGGGCCATCACCGCCTTAGCCTGGCAGGCGGACGATCAAACGCTGATCACTGCTAGCTGGGATGTCACGGTGCGCTGGCGCTGCCCTCAAACGGGCCGCGAGTCTCAGGTCGCCCAGGCCCAGGGCTTCTATTTGCCGGTGCGATCGCTATGGGCCCACCCCACCCAGCTCGACCTCGTCACTGGTAGTCAAGATGGCCATTTGCAACACTGGCAAGGCAGTGACGAGCCCGCGTCGCCGTCAGCAAAGGTAAGCGCCGCCGCGATCGTCGCTACGCCGGCGATCGCTCTGTGCTCTCAAACCGGGGCGTCACAATCTGGCTTCGGCCTAATTAGCATCACGGCCTCTGGCCAGCTCGCGCAATGGTTGTTGCCCGGCTCCGAGTCCTGAACGCAGGAGAGGATGGGGAGTAGAGGGTAGGAGGTGGAGAGTACAGGGTGGAGGGCAGGAGGGCAGGAGGTGGAGGATAAAGGAAACACGGGTGTTGGTGTTTTCGGAACCCCCAGTCGTTAAAACAGCGCTCCCACTCCCCCACTCCAAATTCCGTACTTCCCATTCCGAATTCCGACTTCATCACTCCGACTTCCAAACTCTTCACCCTCTACTCCCTACCCTCCACTCTCCATTCCATAAAACTCTGCCCTGCTCACAGCAGACTCCCCACTCTCTACCCTCCCCCTCCGACTCCCCCTCCTGGCCAACATCAATCAGCAATCTCATCCGGCTTTCAACCCTAAGAAGATTTTCTGCGTAGGTAAGAATTGTGTCATGATAAACCCTGAAAAGACGGACACAGCAGCGTTCGCGAATCATCGCCACAGCGCCGTCCAGTCAAGGGGCTAGGGAGATCCCTAGAGACGTTAAGAGATCGACCCAAGCGGATACACACAGGTAGGCAGCAAGATGGCAAATGAGGAGCAGCTGGCGAAACTCCGCGCAGGCATTGATAGCTGGAATCAGTGGCGTCAAGAGGTCGAGACGGCCGCGATCGACTTGAGCCGCGCCAACCTGAGCAACGCTGTGCTCAACGGGGCCAATCTGAACGGGGCCGACCTTTCTCGCGTCAACTTTATTGGGGCTTCGCTCTCGGGGGCTGATTTATCTCAGGCTGATCTTTCTCGGGCTGATTTAAGTGGAGCCGACATCAACAAGGCAAATTTAACCGGAGCCACCCTCACCGGAGCTAATTTATTGGGGGCTGACCTGGCTGAAACGATTCTCAGCCAAGCGATGATGTCAGGCGTCAATCTCAATCGCTCTGACCTCTCCAACGTCGACTTAAGTGAGTGCAATCTCAGTCAGGCCAGCTTAATTGGCGTAGAGATGAGCCGGGCTGACCTCACGGCAGCTAATCTCAGCGATGCCAACCTCAAGCGAGCGGAGCTACAGCGGACTAAGCTCGTCAAAGCGGATTTATCCGGGGCTAACCTGGCGGATGCGCGGCTGTTGAACGCGGACTTAAGCGAAGCGCAACTCCAAGAGACGAATATGAAGGGGGCTCGTCTCAACCGGGCCAACTTGACCAAGGCGAACTTTCATGCAGCCAATCTGGCGGACGCCAACTTGTTGGGCGCTAATCTGACCGCCGCGACGCTGACCGCCGCGAATTTACTCAACGTCAACTTGAGTGGGGCTGACCTGACTTTGGCCACGCTGCAGAATGCAGACTTAGAGGGCGCTGTTTTAGAAGGGGCGACCCTCAACCAAACAGTAATGCCCGATGGCGCTGTACGCACTGAAGCATGATTGGCTTGGCGATTCACACCAGCAGTCCTGAACTGGGGTTGGCACTGCTTGAGTTAGCCCCAGAGGGCACCAGCGCGATGAAATCGCAGGTCTGGCCACTGGGTCGCGACTTGACAGCCTATCTGCATACTTGCCTACAGACGTTTATGGCTCCCTATGCCTGGTCTGATCTGGCTTACATCGCCGTAGCAAAAGGCCCTGGCGGTTTCACCGGCACACGCATTGGCGTCGTCGTCGCGCGAACTTTAGCCCAGCAATTGACCATTCCCCTATTTGGGGTCTCCAGCCTAGACGCGATCGCCCAACATCATTTTTCCACCCTGGTTCCAGAGGCCGCTCCTCCCAGGGCTGACCAACCACCCCATACCGCTGTGGCCCTGCGCGCGCAGCGGGGGGAAATGTTTGGCGCGGTGTATCAATACCAAGAGTCGAGTTTGCAAGTGGTGCAGCCCGAAGCGCTGTATGCCCAAACTGAATGGGACTCTAAATTGGCGACCTGGCCGACGCAGCATCATTTGATTCAGGCCGAAGGAGGACAAGCTGCCACCGTCACAGGCGTTTTATCGCTGGCTCAGGCCCGGTGGCTAGGGGGCGATCGCCCCGATTGGCAAACGGTATTACCCTTCTACGGTCAACATCCGGTGCGATGATGAGCGGGCATTAAGCAGCTGTGGCGTGAACCGTCGGCAACCGTCGGCCATCGGCTTGGGTTTGCTGCAGCTGATGCATGTGCTCAAACAACTTCCAGCAGTAGGGCTCTGGCAGCCCGCAGGTATAGGCTCCGCGCAGCACCACGCTGAAATACCAGTCATTAGGGGCAATCTCTTGGTTGAGCTTTTCCTGCACGGTGTAAGTGCGAATGTTGGAGTAGACGCGGCCGGCGCAGTTGACGGTAATCGACTCATGGTGATAGCCAATCTCGCGCTCATCAAGGGCCGCACTCAGGCGTTGGGGCAACCGATAGAGCACCCCCTCCACCGTATGACGAGTATCTCTGACAACGTCTAAAACGCCGCAGTTGCGACGCTCTGATTTACGAAAAAAGCCCAAACGATACCCGGGCAGGGTGGCTGGACCGATGACATAGGCGTGCGTGCTTTCGCCAAGCGATCGCTTCAGATCAACCGGGCACATGCAAGACCCATAGGCAAAATAATAAAAGCTCGATTCGTCAGACTTTTTCGCCAGCAGCATTGTCATTGCTATCAGTCACCTTTTACCAGGCAATGGAGGGATTGTACCAAACTTTCTGCAGAATGGAGCCGACCAATCTACTGTAAGACGATGGACTTACCGTGGATTAGCGATCGCTGCAAAAGTTTACGTCTTTTCCCCCGTCCACCCCCCCGCGCCTGTTCGCTTTAGTGAGCCAGGGGCATGATGCGATCGCGCCATGCCCAACGAGGCAAATCGCCAGGGGCATCTGCCCTACGAGGCGATGGGTTTAGGGCAACGCTTTTGGCTTCCCTGAAGTCCTCCAAGCTCGATAAAGGAGAACTTTGCGCCCATCTATGGAGAGCTTCCTTTGCTGTGGCGAAGCCTGCCCACAGGGCGTAGGCATGGACAGTAGCAGAGCACCCAGCGATGCTAGACAGATGCTTTGGCACTGCCCAAGCCCCGATGCTCAAAGACTCTATATGATTGGCAACGCCCTTAGATAATTACCAGGTTGGCGAGGCTACCGCTATAGCCAGTGATTTCAATCACGGCATCATTAGCGGCCTGAAAACCAGCCACCTCATCATTTAGCGCTAAAAACGTGCGATCTTCTGGCTTAGCCGCCGCTCCCATTGAGGCCGATAGGTCTTCAGTCAACACCCCTTCGATGGTGAAAGTCGCCGCCCCCTCTGAGGCAAACGTTTCTTCAGTCAAGACCTCTTCAATCTTTTCTGGGTTGAGGGTTGCCACCGTTCCGACTTCTTGAACAGCCCCCGCGGCGATCGCAAACGGGCCGTCAATCATATCGACGGTTGCTTCTACCGCCGACAGATCGGCGGGCGATTCTGACTCTGCGGTGATATCGAGAGCAGAGTCCGGGGTATCGGTCTCAGCCCCGTCGATAACTGCAGCAAGATTAAAGTCTGTGATGACATCAAAGTCATCTAAAGACGAATCAGTCAACTCATTAATGACAAATACATCTGCGCCTGGGCCGCCAGTTAAGAGATCGCCATCGGCACCGCCGTCAATCTCGTCGTCGCCCAGGCCGCCGATCAAGACGTCATGGCCCTCACCGCCATGCAAGATGAGGTCGGCTTCAGTGCCCGTCGCATCCACCTCGTCCTTAAAGGGAGAACCGATTAACTCTTCAATGCTAAAACCGGAAAAGACCGCTTCGGCAAACGAAAGACCCTGCAGTGCCCCGCCCGCATCAATCGTGTCAAAACCAGGGCCGCCAAACATACCTGCGGGAATCCCAATAGGATTGATGACGACATCGTCCGCATTAGCCGCACCATCGTCAGTCTCAGCAGGCGCACTGAACCCTTCTGAAAACCGAAAGGTATCGTTTCCAGGGCCACCGTAAAAGGTATCGAAGCCTGGCCCATCGTTAAATACATCGTTTCCAGGACCGCCAAACACGACATCATTGCCGCTGCCATCATTAAAGATGTCATCCCCGTCTGTGCCGGAGAGAAAATCAGATCTGTCGCTGCCTGTTATGGTTGCCATTGATCTTTAGAAACTGTGGATAGTCGAGATCGGGTAGATGCGTTAGCGCAGGCAAATCACTGCCTAAATCTTCGATGATTGATCGCTTGAGTCCGTTGAGAGTTGCTGATAGCCGAGAATCGAGTTGTGACGTATCTGGTGGCTCGGGGCTCTGACAGACTAAAAGACCTGACGTAGCACCAGAAGCGGCTTCTAATACCTCGCATACTGGGATAACTCACTTGGCCTCAGTATATCCCCCGTCATTAACCTATCGAATTGATCAACACTATCCTCATATTTAAACCATCTTTATCAAAGACTAATCGCTACTTCATAGAAAATTCACGGAATCAACATCATTGTCTTATTCGACTTTAAATTAGCTGCTTGCTCCCGCCTTTGGCATCCCCATTTTCTGAGATGGCTACTTTAAAGATTGATGCTGACGCTGTCATCTGACGCTGAGATCCTCGATTTATATTGGCTTTCCCCGGCTTGCCTGTCACCCAGACGACGATAAGTAGCTTCATATTCTCAGGGATTCCGAGTGCCATTACCCCCTTTCGTTACACCGAAAATTATTGTGAATTCAATAAAAATTGGGGACAAACCAAATAGGGAACAGTCTGGCTAGGCGATCGCTCATAATTTTTTTTAACTATCGCGACATCTCCTCTAAAAATCCCTTAAGAGATTGCAGAAAGCCGTTAGGTTTGATCAGGAGTCGTCACGGATACCCGTAGATTTACAGAGGCGTGCTCGCATGTCTCGCGGCTCCGGTTCATGGTTTGTGCGGAGAGGGTCAGGGCCGTGCGGGGGGCCAACGGCGATCACCGCTGCAGACCGTGCCAAGATGGAGGCAGGACACTCAGCAAAGGAAGGGACAAGCTTGGAGATCACCTTTTTGGGAACGAGTTCTGGTGTGCCAACGCGATCGCGCAACGTGTCAAGCGTGGCTTTGCGGCTGACTCAGCGGGGAGAAATCTGGCTATTTGACTGTGGTGAAGGCACCCAGCATCAGTTTTTGCGCAGCGAGTTTAAGGCCAGCCAAATTCGTCGCATTTTCATTACCCACATGCATGGTGACCACATCTTTGGGCTGATGGGGCTGTTGGCCAGCTGCGGCCTCGCCGGGAATCCCCAGCAAAAGGTCGATATCTATGGCCCTCCTAAGCTGCATGATTATTTGCAAGCCTGCCGTCGCTACTCTCAAACCCACTTTTCGTTTCCGATCAAAGTTCACACGGTCGAGCCGGGGCGAGTTTATGAAGATGATGACTTCGAGGTGACCTGCGCCTTGCTAGAGCACCGAGTGCCCGCCCACGGCTATCGCGTCAGCGAAAAGGATCGTCCGGGACGCTTCGACGTCAAACGGGCTCAGGGCTTGGGCATTCCGCCGGGGCCAATTTACGGCAAGTTGAAGAATGGCGAGGTGGTGACCCTGCCAGACGGACGGCGCATCAACGGCAAAGACCTCTGTGGGCCCACGTTGCCGGGGCGCAGTTTGGCCTATTGCACCGACACGGTTTTTTGTGAACGGGCGGTCGAGCTGGCGCAGAAGGTTGATGTGCTGATTCACGAGGCGACCTTTGCTCACCAAGATGCGGAGATGGCTTATCAACGCCTGCACTCAACCTCGACGATGGCGGCTCAAACCGCCCTGCTGGCTCAAGCGAACCAGCTCATCATGACCCACTTCAGCCCGCGCTATGCCCCGGGCAATGCGATTGAATTAAAAGACCTCTTAGCTGAGGCGCGGTCAATTTTTCCCAACACGGTCATGGCGCGTGATTTTGACACGTATCCCATTACCCGTCGTGAACCGGCGGCGCTGGTAGTCCTGTAGGGACGATTTGAGCGAGCTGACGGGTTAAACGGATAGCTCCGGACTCTGGTGCCGCCGGTCGGGCAGGCGATCGCCCAACCGTTGACGAATGTCATCCAGCTGTTGACTGCTGCAAACACCGGCTCGGGGCTGCGGCACTTCGCTGTTGGGCCAAGAGTCTAAGTCCCCACAGGGGCAAGGCGATGATTTGACACCGTGAACGAGCATGGGGAGCGGCATTACGCAGCGCGCACAATCAACAATGTCCCACTCATCGCTCAATAGATCAGCGATGCTTTCATCGGTACCGCGCAGAAAGCTATCGGCTGAGTTTTGCAGGATGGTTTGCCAACAGTGGTGGAACGCCACACTCAGCTGCGAGCCGTGAAAAATGGGGCTGGGCAAGCACTGAGTTTGGCTGTGCTGGAAGACGACCGGTTTGCCCAGCTGAAACCAATAAGCTAGGTAAGACTGAACTTTTTGAACAGAGGCCATAGATTTCCTTCCAGCTAGAGTTGACGACCGGCTGGTTGATGCAACGCGTTCTTCATTTAGATCGTAGTCGGTTAGCTAGAAAGATGGTCTGTTATCAAGGGTTTGCAAGATGTTGTAATAATCAGCGGAGCGGCTCTTTACCCGCTTTGAGAACGGGAACGCCAAGTTGACTGAGATCAACGGCAAAGCCAGCGACGACGAGATAGGTGACGTCGGCAACGGCCCCGACCTGGCGGGTCAACGTTCCTAAGCGATCGCGAAACGTGCGGCCCAGCGGATAAGCGGGAACCACCCCCCAACCCGTTTCTTCTGCGACCAGAATGAGGGTGCCGCGAAAGTGGGCGATCGCCTGCAGCAGCCCGTCAACCTGCGGCTGCCAGTCGTCGTGAGCGGCCTCCAAACCATTGGCGACCCACGTGCCCAAAGAATCCACCAGCCAGCATTCTGTCGCCTCTGCCCGGCCTAGCGTAAGGGCTAAATCGACCGGCACTTCTAGTGTTTGCCACTGGGCCGAACGCCGCTGACGGTGAGTGGCAATACGAGCTTGCCAGTCAGCATCCTCAGCCTGTTGACGTGCCGTGGCCACATAGGTCACCGGCTGCGCTGACTGCCGGGCCAGCTGCTCTGCCCATTCACTTTTGCCTGATTTGGTGGGGCCTGACACTAAGATCCGTTTACCCATCGCTGCGGTTTTGGCCATCGTTGTCATTGAAAATTGGGCATTGCTGAACTGAAGGATGAGTCCAGTGTTCGAGACTGCGGGCAAGATGCCTGCTCTCCGTGGTTAATGGTGCATCAACTTGTGTCATTTCTCTGGTTGGCGATTCAACTCACACCCAAAATCAGCAACGCTGAAAATTGCGGTTATGGTCCCGGCGAGCGCGTTATCCACTAGCGCCGAAGACTTTTTGCGCAAACAGGCTCCCGTGACCGCATCCGTCATGCCGGTCACCCCTATGGAGTCATAGCGAAATGGTCACAGTCACTAGTTTGTCAGTTTTTCTTCATGGCTCTCAGTAGGTCCCATTTCTTGCCGACAGGTTTTTGCTTGGCAGAGACGCTAACGCGTTGGTCTTGCCTGCCCGTAGGGCTTATGACTCCGCTCAACCCTCAAATTCCGACCTAGCCAGCAATCGAGCTGATTGAGCGGCGGCGAAATCAGCCACTGGTCTAACAGTCATTCAGCCCCGCGACTTCCAGGGGAGATTGTCTAATACCAATTCTACGAATTACAGCTACACATACGAGTCGGCTTTCTCCCTCGGGGAGACGCGATGCAAACGACTCCGCTCAGCCGACGTTCCTTGAGCGGAGTCGCAAGGAAGATCTGTAGCCCAGTTTCAATAAGGGGGGGGCACATCACCGCGATCGCGGTCAGCCAGCATGTCGCGCTCCCAGTCGCCTCAAATTACCGCCTCAACGTTGTGTCCACGTTATGCCGTGCGACTCCGAAGAGTTTGATAAATTATGGATTGCCGATTTGTTTTCCTAAAAGAGACCGCATTCATGGTGTTTGCTGCCGATAATCAATTTTTTCTCCGCAATATTTGGTATCACGCCATGCCCAGCCGGGAACTCAAGCCCGGCAAAACGATCGCCAAGACCCTGCTCAACGAGCCGATTTTGTTTGGCCGGACCGCTCAGGGCGAGCCCTTTGCGATTAAAGATCTGTGTCCTCACCGGGCGGTGCCGCTCAGCTGTGGCTCCTTCAACGGTGCTGATGTGCAGTGTTGCTATCACGGCTGGCGGTTTGGTCCAACCGGCAAATGTTTAGAAATTCCCTCGCTGATGGCCGACCAGCAGATGGAGCTGAGCCGCTTCGACGTGCCGCACTATCAGGTGCAAGAAGTGCAGGGCAACCTGTGGATTTATATGGCCGAGTCCACCACCACCGCGGCTCCGCCGCCCGCGCTCGAGATTCCGCGAGTGCCCGGTTTTGCCGATGATGTGCAGCCCGCCATGACCTATCGGATGCGGTTTCCCTGCTTTATTGACCATGCCGTAGTCGGTTTGATGGATCCGGCCCATTCCCCCTTTGTGCATCGCAGCTGGTGGTGGCGCGGCACTCAACTCAATCCTGAAATCAAGTGGTTTGATCCGTCGCCCTATGGGTTTACGATGCGGCGTCACCAAATGCCCGACACGATGGGGCGCGGGTATTGGCTGATTGGTGGCGTCCCCCAGAACGAAATCATCTTTTACCTGCCGGGGGTGCGCACGGAGGAAATCACCACCGCTAAATATCGAGCCGTCAACCTAACCACGGTCACGCCGCTCAGCGATGACGAAACTGATGTGACGTTTGAGTTTTATTGGAATATTCCCTGGGGCTTTTTGCTCAAACCAGCGATGCGATACCTGATTCCAGAATTTTTGGGGCAGGATCGAGACGTGGTTGCCCACCAACAGGTCGGCTTAAAACATGAGCCCATTCTGCGACTGATCAAAGACTCTGATGTGCTCGCTCGGTGGTATTACCAATTGAAGGCCGAATATCAGCGATCGCAACAGGAGCAGCGAGAATTTGTGTCTCCGGTAAAGACGCAACAGCTGCGCTGGATGGCTTAATCGGAGTCAACGACATCAGGGGGCATCGTTGACTCGCTAGCGCATGAGGCCGCGTTTGCCATTGGGATAAACGGTGGCCCAATTGGTGCGCGCTAGGGTCAATTGCTCAGGGGTGACCCGCGCTCCGGTCAGGTCAGCGCCACAGAGATTAGCATCTTTCAGATTCGCGTTGGAGAGGGTGGCGTAATTCAGGTTGGCCCCCCGCAAATCCGCCCCGTTGAGGTTGGCATTGCTCAAATAGGTGCGGCCCAGATTAGTCCCCCGTAAAGAAGCCTGGGTGAGGTCTGTGCGGCCAAAGTTGGCGCCGCTTAAGTCTGAGTGCTGAAAGTTAGCCTTCTTTAATTTCGTCTCAGCAAAGTTGCTGCCGGTGAGAGATAGCTTTTGTAAATCGATCGCATTCAGCACCAGTTGCGAAAAGTCGCGCCGGCCCTTGCTGTAGGCCGATTTAACGCCATCGCTGTTGAGCTTGCCGTCGCTGCCAGAGCGGGTGCCTGAGCTCAGGCGATCGCCCTTGGACCGCGCCATACTCGTCATGTTGAACTGATTCGGCCCTTTGGCTTTACCTCCGGTGCCCCCAGTCCGCGCATTTGCGCGCTCGCGCCGCGCCCGAATGGCCGCTGCCATGCGCGAGGAGGGGGAATCTTTGCGCGTTGACGGGTGATCTTCTCGAAGATTGCGATAGGCAGAATTGCCGTTGGCGCCCGCCCCGTTACCGGAACTGTTGTTGGCATTGGGGAAAGCCATATTCTGCGCGAGACTGTCCATGTAGGGCTCTAAATCTAAGTCGCGCAAAACGGACTCTACTGTCTGATAGCGATGCCGCACAGAAATTTCGAGCATTTTCTGCAACACCCCCGCAAAATGATCGCTCACGTGAACGAGGTTGCGCCACATCATTTCCCCCGTGGTGGGGTCGTAGTCTAAATCTTTGGGCGACTTGCCAGTCAATAAATAGATGCAGGTAACCCCCATCGCATACAGGTCGCTGGCATACACCGGTCGCATGGCCATCTGCTCCGGCGGCGCATACCCCGGCGTGCCGATCGCATAGGCCGTCAGCGCCGTTTGGTCGGAGGATTCTTGCACCGGGGCCACCTTGTCCTTAACCGCACCAAAGTCGATTAAGACCAGCTTTTTATCTTCATCTCGACGAATCAGGTTAGCGGGCTTGATGTCACGGTGAATGATCTCGCTATCGTGAACGTATTGAATCAGCGGCAGGGCTTCACTCAGAAACTGCCGGACCCCGGCTTCACTAAACGGGCCGCCCTGTCTGACCTCTTGCTGCAGCGTTTTGCCGTTAATAAACTCTTGGACGAGAAAAAACTCTTGGTTAGTTTCAAAATAATCAAGCAGCCGAGGCAGCTGGGGATGATTCCCAATTTTCCCCAGAATCTTGGCTTCTCGCTGAAACAGATCGCGAGCCATATCGAGAATATGTTGCGCGTCGGCCGAGGGCCGCAACTGCTTGATGACACACAAAGGATGCCCTGGCAACGATTCATCGCGCGCTAAAAAGGTGGCACCAAACCCGCCTCGGCCCAATGCTCGCAGGGCTCGATAGCGATCGCGCAGCCGTAAAGCAGACCCGCAGGCTTGACAGTGGGTGACGCGGGGCGGGTTCTTCGGTTTTGGGCAATCCAAATTAGTGCAGTAACTCATGCGGCCCGAGGTGCGATTTTTGCCGGCGCAACACAACTAGAAGCCATCGGTGTAGGGATCAGCCCTAGCGTTAGAAGACCATTCACCGGTAACTCCCTGCAGCTTACATAACCGCTTGTCCGTTCTATAGGCTGCTTCATCATGAAAGCTAATGTGATTAGTGTCACACTACCTTAATTATTCCCAGCTTCCCATAGGGGTTTGATGCCTTATTTGACTTTCTGGTGAAGTTCACCGGTGGATTGATTGAAAGTTTCCTCTACGTAGAAAAAATCGAGTAATTACTGAGACGAAAAGAACAATCAATACTAGTGAATTCAACGACAACACGCTGAGAATAACTTCACATTAGTGGCAATCAGGCTAGGCGTGGAGCAGTGGCACTCGATTGACCGCTCTCCAGTAAGACATGGCACCCGGTTTCATATTCATCATAACGGCTGGCTAGTCGGTCCGTCTGTGCCCGTACATCAGCCCAATTAAGGGTAGCCAGTCGTCGGATTCTTTTGGCGGCGCGCTCAGCTTGCGCCGATCGCTGCAGTAGACTAACGAAAGGCGCGATCGCGCCCCTGACTGTGGTTGGCTGGCTGTTGAACGATACGTAAAAGAAGCGATGCGGATTTCTCTGAATTGGCTACAAGACCTGGTTTCGATCACCCTCTCGCCAGCGGCGCTGGCCGATGCCCTGACGATGGCAGGGTTCGAGGTCGAAGATATTGAAGATCGAACGACCTGGGCGGATGGCGTCGTGGTCGGCTATGTGACTGACCGCCAATCCCACCCCAATTCCGACAAGCTCAGCCTCTGCACAGTCGATATTGGCGCCGCAGAGCCCTCCCGCATTGTCTGTGGCGCGGCTAACGTGCGGGCCGATAGCTACGTCCCGGTGGCTCAGGTTGGCACCTATTTGCCCATTCCAGACTTAAAAATCAAGCCCAGAGAAGTTCGAGGCGTCCTGTCAGCAGGCATGATCTGTTCGCTGGCCGAGTTGGGACTCACCAAAGACTCGGAGGGTATCCACATCTTTGATTCGACCGAGCTGACGGTGGGGGCCGACGCGCGCCCACCGTTGGGCTTAGATGATGTGGTGCTCGACGTGACGTCAACGGCGAATCGGGCCGATGCGCTCAGCCTGGTGGGGATCGCCCGCGAAGTGGCGGCCATTACCGGGGCTCAGCTCAAACTACCCACGGCCCCACGCCCGCAGCCGCAGCAAACCCCATCGACGGTGACAGTTGCTCTCAGTGATGAGAAGGCCTGCCCGATTTATATCGCGACGGTCTTAGAGCAGGTGCAGATTGGGCCGTCGCCCACCTGGCTGCAGCAGCGGTTGCAGGCGGCCGGGACTCGCCCCATCAACAACATTGTGGATATCACTAACTACGTGCTGCTGGAGTGGGGACAACCGCTGCATGCCTTCGATCGCGATCGCCTAGCAGCAGTCACGGGCAGTCATGACTATGCCCTCGGCGTGCGCTACGGTCAGCCCAGCGAAACCTTGACCACGCTCGATAGTCAGCCGCGATCGCTGAAGCCAGAGTCCTTGGTGATCACGGCCAATGACCAGCCGGTGGCGCTGGCTGGCGTGATGGGGGGCGAAACAACGGAAGTCTTTGCGGGCACTGTGGCCGTCATGCTCGAGGCGGCCTATTTTGACTCTGCCGCCATTCGCAAGTCGGCCCGCAGTCAGGGGCTGCGTACGGAAGCCTCGGCTCGCTACGAGCGGGGCATCAACCCGGCCGAACTTAGTCTGGCCTGCGATCGCGCTATCCACCTGATGCAAACGTTAGCGCAGGCTCAAGTCGTATCCCAAGTGACGGGCCGCACCCCCGTCGGCGAGATCACCCCCACGCGCACGCTACCCCTCCGGCTGGCAAGAGTGCATGCGGTTTTAGGCCCCGTGGTGAATCTAGATACGCCGGCACCTGCGCCGATTCCAGCTGACCAAGTTCAGGCCGTGCTCGAAACGCTCGGCTGCACGGTCGAACCTGGCCCTGCATCCGGCGTCTGGAACGTCACTGTACCCGCATTTCGCTATCGCGATTTAGAACGAGAAATCGACCTCATTGAAGAGGTCGCCCGCATTTATGGCTACGACCACTTTGCCAACACCCTGCCTCAGGCGGCCGTGGGGGGCGTGTTGTCACCGGCGGCCGCCCTGTCGCAAAAGCTGCGGCAGACCCTGCGCGGCGCTGGGCTGACGGAACTGATTCACTACTCGCTGACCAAAACTGAGTCAGACCAGCAGGTGGTGTTGGCCAATCCGCTCTTTACGGAATACTCGGCCCTGCGCACCAACCTGATTGATGGCTTAGTTGAAGCCTTTAAATTCAATCTGGAGCAGGGCAACGGCCCCCTCAACGGCTTTGAAATCGGCCGCATCTTTTGGCTTGACGGCGAGCAGCCCCAGGAAGTTGAAGTGGTGGGGGGCATTCTTGGCGGTGATGTGCGGCAGGGCAAATGGGTCAGTAGCGATCGCCCTGAGCCGTTGTCTTGGTTTGCTGCCAAGGGCGTGCTGGAATCGGTCTTTCAACGACTCGGCTTAAGCGTCGATTATCGCTCAGATAGCGCCGATGAGCGCCTGCATCCGGGGCGCACTGCGTCTCTGTGGGTGCGCGGTCGCTTGCGCCTGGGCACTTTTGGGCAACTGCACCCCCAACTGCGGCAAGCGCAAGACTTGCCCGATGAAGTCTATGTGTTTCAGTTGAACTGGTCGGTGCTGATGACCTGCTTGGCGACCGGACAGCGCAAGGCAGTGAAATTCAGCCCCTATTCGACCTTCCCGGCCAGCGATCGCGATATTGCGTTTTATGCGCCCGTGACCGTTGCCGTGGCTGACTTAGCCAAAGTCATGACCAAAGCCGGTGGCAAACTGCTCAATACGGTGACTCTGTTTGACGAATATCAGGGGGAATCAGTCCCCGCAGGACAGCGGAGTCTCGCCTTTCGCCTGGTCTATCGCGCCCTCGATCGCACCCTAACTGACGAAGACGTCGAACCCGTACACCAGAAAGTCAGGGCTGCGCTCGAAAAGCAGTTTCAAGTGGCTTTGCGCAGTTGACCAGCGGCTGCCAGCAGTTAGCGATCTAACGTCTGTGCTACAGCAGTTTCAGCCCCGAATTTGTGTTCTGAAGCCAGCGTCGATCGGGTTAAACGGGTGTCCTCAGAAGGAGTCAGGAACGACTGTGGCCAATACCTATGACTTGATTTACGCCGTTGTGCGCCACATTCCCTATGGCCAGGTCGCCACCTATGGGCAGGTGGCAGAACTCGCTGGCCTGATTGGTAAACCTCGCGTCGTCGGCTACGCCCTCTATCGCGTCACAGATGGCGATGAGATTCCTTGGCATCGGGTCGTCAATGCCAAGGGCGAGGTCTCGCACTCGGTACACCGCAACGGCAATGACTATTTGCAGCAGTCACTGCTAGCGGATGAAGGCATCGAATTTGATGCCAAGGGCAAACTTGACCTGACAAAGTATCGCTGGGTGGCCGATTCAGAGGTTTTGGAGCAGGCGATCGCTCGCATTCAGCAACAACTGGCGGAACCGAGCAGCTTTGAAGAAGATTCATAACCTCTGTGGCTGGCGGCTGGTTATTGCTCACGCCAGCGGGTAGCCAACACCGAACACTAGAATCACTAGTGCTCCACGGCGGAAGTAAGACACCCCTCCCGGTTTCTCTGGCCCCCTTGCCCCCATAGCTCCCTAAGCATCGGCAAATGGTTGGGGAAATCACGCCGCAGTCTACTAGTGCGGGCCAGCTAATACTAGTTCTACGAATTACAGCTACACAGACAAGTCGGCTTTCTCCCTCGGGGAGACGCGATGCGAACGACTCCGCTCAGCCGACGTTCCTTGAGCGGAGTCGTTGGCGTAGCCTTCCCGTAGGGAATAAGGAAGATCTGTAGCCCAGTTTCAGAGAATTGGTATAAACCCGTTTAAAGAACCACAGCGGCCGGATGTGAGTATCCTACCGCTGTGGGGTGAGAGGGGTCAGCCGCGTGAGGGCACTAACCTCAGGCCGACTGACAGGCGCTATTCGATTAATCATTTGGAGAAAGCCCGCTTAGTGGTTATAGCGCTCTTCCATCCAAACTCTCAGGGCATTTTCTTGGGCAAAATGCAGGGTCTGATTCGACGTGGGGTCATAGACGCGCCAAACTTCAGCCCCGTTTTTAGTGGTTCGCGAAATGCGGGGCATGGCACCGGCGGTGAGCCAATTCACGGTCTGTTCGGCCAGATGGCGGAACAGGTGGCCCAAGCTGTTGGGATGATACGCCGTCGTGTAGTTGGCGGGGTGGATGAGTGAGGCGAAAGACGTGTGGCGCTGATCCAGTCGATTGGACGGTTGTGTGTAGCTGTTCATAACACTCTCCTGTGTCGTGATGGCGGTCGTCTATCTGAAGTGACTATGACTTATCCGCCTTTGAGACCACTCTAACGAGCCCTCTTCAAAACACCCACACACACTGTGCATGACATCTATGCATAAAATCGATACGTATTGTCGGGATGAATAAGATAGCCTGTTGGCTATTCCTCCCTGGTCATTTTCATCATGAATCCTTGGAAGCTTAAATTGTCTCAGTTGAGAGCACTCTTAGCGGTGGCTGAATATGGCAATTTTAGTGAGGCTGCCCTGCAGATGGATTTGACTCAATCGACCGTTAGCCATGCGATCGCCACCCTAGAGGATGAGTTGGGCGTGATGGTGTTTCATCGCGGGCATCGGGGGGCTCAACTAACGCCAGTTGGTGAGCGGATTCTGCACGATGCCCAAAAGATTCAAGGGCTGCTAGAGAACATGATGAGCGCTGCTGAGAACGAGCGCGGTCTCAAAGGGGGTACCGTTCGCATCGGTACGTTTCGTAGTATTGCGACCCATCTGTTGCCAGAGACGATCGCCCGGCTGCACCAGATTCACGGGTCGGTGCAGATCTCAATTATTGAGATGGATGAACTTTATCAGCTGCGACAAGCCCTGAGACAGGGGCGGGTCGATCTCTGCTTCGCCGAAATGCTGGAAGGCGACGAATTTGAAAACATTCATGTCTTAGATGACGAATATGTTGCGCTGCTACCGCCACAGTTTGGTCTGCGCGATGCCCAGCTCACCATCGAAGACTTGTATACCTATCCGTTGATTTCCTCCAGTCACGACAGCTGTTCTGTGCGGCTACGCGATCGCCTCGCCACTTTACAGCCCAAGCTAGAGCTGACCTATCGCATTCGCCACGATTCTTCGATGACAGGCATGGTGCAGCAGGGGTTAGGGATTGCCTTAATGACTGAGCTGGCGGCTAAGCCAGTCCCCGAGGGGGTCAGAGTCTGTCGCTTGCCCTTTGTGCTGTCGCGGCCGATCGGGGCCTCCTTGCTGAGAGATGCCTTGCTCAGTCCGGCTGTTTATGCCTTTTTAGATGCCCTCCGGGGCACGGGTGAGTTTGCGTCAGCGCAAGCCGGATGAGACCTTTGCCGCAGCCACCCGTTAGCCGCTGCTTGGCCTCACCGGGTCAACGCCTAACCGCCATTTCGCCTTAAGATTCTGGGATGGCGTGACTCAAGGATGAAGCTCTGTGCGATCGCTCTATTTCTTGCTACCGGGGACAGACCGCAAATTTGCCTGTGGTGGCCTGTTTGCTGAGCTGAAAACGCTGGAACTAGCCCGCCAAGTGACTGAGGCCACGGTGGTGACCTATCAGCAGCGAGAGCCCAACACGCTATTTCTCGATGATGTGCTGCAGTCGGTGGCCAGCCCCGATCATATTTTTGTAGTGAGCTGGGGCTTCCATGTGCCTCAGCTCGTGCAGCGGCTCCGCGGGCAGGCCGTGCTTTACCACGCCCACAGCGCCGGGTACGGCTTTCGGCTACCGAGTCAGGTGCCAATCATGACGGTGAGCCGCAACACGATGGGCTATTGGGGGCAATGGTGTCCCAGCTCGCCGACCTTTTATTTGCCCAATCTCATCTCTCCCGAATATACAAATCAAGGGCTGACCCGGGATATTGATGTGTTAGTGCAGGGGCGTAAATCGTCAGAATATCTGCTGCAACAGCTAGTGCCCGCGCTACAGGCCCAGTGCAACGTCATGCTGTTAGATCACTTTGTTGAGGACTTGGCGGGCCTGTTTAACCGCAGCAAAGTTTATCTCTACGACACTGCCGAATATTGGGCGCAATATCGCGTCACTGAGGGCTTTGGCTTGCCGCCGATGGAAGCAATGGCCTGTGGCTGCCAGATTTTTTCGAGTGTCAATGGTGCCCTGGCTGACTATCTGGACCCCGGATTTAACTGCCAAAATGTGGGCGTTTATTCCACCGCCTATGATGTTGATCGCATTCTTAAGACCCTACAACAGCCCTCACAACTGTCTGTGAACGCCGAATTTTTTGACGCTTACCGGGAAGCCAAAGTCATCTCCAGACTGCGAGAAATCTTAATCTCAGTCAATTACTTTTTTGATCACGTCCAGCAACATCCCGCGGATATCCCTGGCTTATCACGCCGCCGATTAGCGCGCCTGCGGTTGCAAAGCGTGATTAAGAAGGTGCAGAAAAAACTGCGCGATCGCTAAAACTCCCTAAATCCAATAATTGAACCAGTTATTGGCAGTTTAGACTCTGAAATTTTTCCAGAAAACTCTTTCAATCTGCTGTTTTTTCATCTCTGCCAACAGCTTTAAATGGCATCTGCCTGAGCCTGAGCAGTCAAGTCTCAGGCTCAGGCCATCGGGTTATGAGCAGCGATAGAGCGCCCCAGCGAGCCCAGATTCTCACCGCCGGGCCGTCTCATAGCCACGCGATCTATGAAGAGTGGGGCGATCGCAGCAGGCAGTTTTACGCCTCGATGTGGGCGTAGTTACAGAGCGGCAATTGATGATGTTGCGCCAGATTGCGGGCAAATCGGAGGATGCTGGTGTAGTTTGACTGCTTGCAAATGCATCGGCCTCTCGCGAGAGCGAGCTGGTTTTGGTTATGCACCTCGATCGCCAAGGAAGACATATACACTGCGTAAAAAGAGGAGATTTTAGACATTTTTTAAATGAGGAATGACGACAAATCACAACTGCTCAATAGCAGCCGATAGCCAAACGACCTATCACCTGAGATCACTAACTGGCAATAGGTCGTCAACTCAAAATCGCTTTGAAGGGTTGATTTATAAACTTGGCTGCAGGCTTGGCTTTAGTAAAGTTTACGAAGCCGGAACCTGATCGTCTAGATCGCAGACCTCGGCCAAATTCTCTGGATCAACGTAGTAACAGGTATGATTATCAAGGCAAACAAATGCCCAGCCAGAATTCTCAACCCGCACTAGGTCATAGGTACCCTCTTGAACAAAAAAACCTTTATGGTCGCGAGTGCCGGGTGCGATCGCGAAGTTGTAGAAACTTTTGTTTTTAAGGTTCATAGCGATTACATCAAATGAAACGACAGTGGGGGCAAAGATGAACAAAGAAAGCATTTTCTTTAATCATCCTCACCCTACAACAAGATTCTATGAAGCTGAGTTTACTCTTCCGAAGAAAAATAAAACATAACCTTTGACAAAATCTGTAAATTGCGAAAACTGTCGAAACTCGTGAAATTCAGTTGTTGTAATGCGGTGAGGTTGATCTTCGCAAGAATTTCTTCATGAAGTTTGGTGAACCAGACGAGCATATAGGCTATCGATAATCTTGAGGGCAGGGCTTTTGTATTTGCAGTTAAGCTAATAGTCTTTGCTGGCTCTAGACTGAATTTCCTCTGCTTTTTATACCTGTTCATCCTTGAATTCATGCATCCAAGTAGGTTCTAGATAGTTGCCAAGCATTCTTTGAAGCGGGATTTGCAAAGATAATTTTCAGGATTTATCTGCCGTGATTCAGAGCAGCGACGCAAGATCCGGTAAGCGAAGGTGAGGTCTAGATGTCGCAACTTGTTGGCAAGATCGCTGTTTTGTGTTCGCCTCGGTCACGTTGACACACGCCGATTATTGGCCGCGATCGCCCGGGGCGAATCTTCAGCCCGTATACGGATACTCGCCTGACCGGGAGAACGCCGTTTCTTTAGGACTGGCTGCTTGAGATTGGCGGCTTCACTGCTGTTTGATCGCCGACGCGGATTCTCTAGACAGGCAGCGGTTAGTTCAGCCGCGACGTTAGACTAAGTCGTTGGTACGTTGCAAAATTGACACACCGCCCCATGACGCTCTTAACCCTCAAGTCCATTCAAAAAGACTTCGGTATCAAGGAAATTTTGCGGGATGCCAGCTTTAGCTTGGAAGAAGGCGACAAAGTGGGGCTGATTGGCACCAACGGCTCAGGCAAATCGACCTTATTAAAGATGATCGCCGGTCTGGAGCCGATCGACGGCGGCGATGTTTGGCGCAACGCCAGCGCCAAGGTGGTGTACCTGCCCCAACAGCCCGAGATTGAAGGCGATCGCACCGTATTAGAGCAGGTCTTTGCCGATGCAGGCGAGCAAATGGCGCTGATTCGCCAGTATGAAGATATCTCGCACCGCATGGAGCACCATCCGGCAGACATGGATGCCTTGATGACTCAACTGTCGCGCGTGACCGAGAAAATCGACGCGGCGGGAGCTTGGGATTTGGAAACCAGTGCCGCGGTGGTGCTCACCCAGCTCGGCATTGAAGATTTAGATGCCCGTATCGGTGATTTGTCGGGAGGCTATCGCAAACGGGTGGCGATCGCGTCAGCCCTGCTGTCAGAGCCCGATGCGCTGCTGATGGATGAGCCGACCAACCATTTGGATGCCGAATCGGTGGAGTGGCTGCAAAGCTACCTGAATGGGTTTCGCGGGGCGCTACTGCTGATCACCCACGATCGCTACTTTCTCGACCGGGTGACCAATCGCATTCTGGAGGTCGATCGCGGCGACCTGTTGGGCTACAGCGGCAACTACAGTTACTACCTCGAAAAAAAGGCGGCAGCCGAAGCCGCTGGCGTGAGTACCCAAAAGAAGCATAGCGGCGTGCTGCGGCGCGAGCTGGAATGGTTAAAGCGCGGCCCCAAAGCCCGCAGCACCAAGCAAAAGGCGCGCATTCAACGTATTGATGAGATGCAAAACCGCGAATTTAAAGACTCTCTGGGCAAGGTCGATATCGCCACGGTGGGTCGGCGCATTGGCAAAAAAGTGATTGAGCTGGAAGCAGTCACCAAGGGCTACGGCGATCGCATCCTGATTAACGACTTGACCTATACCTTTGAGCCCCGCGATCGCATCGGCATCATCGGCCCCAACGGTGTCGGCAAATCGACTCTGATGAACTTGATCACCGGGCGTGAGTCACCCGATGCGGGCACCATCGAAATTGGCGACACGATTCACTTTGGTTATTTTGATCAGCATTCCGACGATGTGATCAAAAACCCGAACCAGCGAGTGTTGGAGTATCTCAAAGAAACAGCAGAACTGGTCAAAACCGCCGATGGCAGTGTGATTACCGCCTCCCAAATGCTGGAGCGTTTTTTGTTTCCGCCCGATCAGCAATATGCGCCCATTCATAAGCTCTCGGGGGGCGAGCGGCGCCGCCTCTTTTTGCTACAGGTGCTGCTGCAGGCGCCCAACGTGCTGATTTTAGACGAACCGACCAACGACCTCGACGTGCAAACGCTGTCGGTGCTGGAGGAATATTTAGAAGAGTTCAACGGCTGCGTCATTGTGGTTTCCCACGATCGCTACTTTCTTGACCGCACGGTGCAACAGGTCTTTGCCTTTGAAGACGGCGGTCACATTCGCCGCTATCCCGGCAACTATTCTATGTATTTGGCGCAAAAACGAGATCAGGTCAACCCGCCGTCGGTCCCTGAAAAACCCAGTTCGGATACCCAACCGAAGACAGCGGCAACGCCCAGCACGACCGAGGCAGTTGCCAATCACCCGTCCCAAAAACTTTCCTACAAGGAGAAGCGCGAATACGAGCAGCTCGAAGCGCAGATTCCGCAATTAGAGGCGGCCAAGGCAGCGCTCGAGCAGCAACTCTACAGCAATGCCCCCACCGACTACGACGAGATGCAGCAGTTGTCACAACAGCTGGCCACGCTGACTGAGCAGATCGATACCGCCACCGACCGCTGGATGAGTCTGGCTGAACGGGTGGAATAGCCTTGCTCTGACCGGTTGGACGGTGTCCAGCAACAAAAAAAGCCCCGCCGTTAAAACAGCGAAGCTTTGGAATCAGGGTGCATCTACCACTCCATTACCCGAGCGAAGTCCTGATATTCCCGGAAGGTTAGGGAGAGTTTATCAAGGCTTTATATGACTGCTGACAGTCTGAAGCAGGGATGAGCAACAAGGGGGGAATAGCTTGATACTGAGGTGTTTGACGGTGCTCAACCGCCACGTGACGTGACTCGCCAAAAAAAAAAGCCCCGCTTTTAAAACAGCGAAGCTTCGGAATCAGGGTGCATCTACCATTCCATTACCCGAGCGAAGTCCCTATATTCCCGGAAGATTCAGGAGAGTTTATCGATGCTTTATGTGACCGCCAACAATCTGAAGCAGGGATAATTTAACTGCCGCGAGGCTTGCCATCAGTGGCATTAATCGGTTTTACACCAGTTCTACGAATTACAGCTACACCAACAAGGCGGCTTTCTCCCAGCAGGAGACACTGCTTGTTGGCCTAGCCTGCCCGTCGGGCTGACGCCGCCGCTCAACCGACATTCCTTGAGCGGCGTCGAAAGGAAGATCTGTAGCCCAGTTTCAGAGAATTGGTATTATACCATTTCTCTGGGATAGCGCTACAGATCAAAATGGAGAGCTTTGGGAGCAAGGGAGTTGGGGGAGCAGGATGTGTAGCCAGATTTCAAAGAATCGGTATTACCCATACCGCTGTTGACTTGACCAACCAGCCAGCGCCCCAAGGTTGACCGAGCTAAGCGAAGCTGTACGCCCTGTGGGCAGGCTTTGCATCTCTCTACGAAAGAAAGCCATATCCCCATCACAAGTCACTTTAGGGAACCGCGCCCAAATAAAGCACCGGCAAATCCGGTTTCGACTCCGCTCAACCTACGCATCCCGAGAGTTGAGCGGAGTCGAAACTCGTGCCACTGGTACTTTATTTTCAAGCGCATCCCTTAGTACCTTGGAAATAAAGTTTTCTGCCATTTAGAGAGCTTTGCCGACCT
>ERZ1740060.39-NODE-39-length-126822-cov-11.945822_pt1 | contig 126822 bp, 83 predicted proteins | sample MGYA00581743_ERZ1740060 | MGnify/ENA primary metagenome ERZ1740060 (study PRJEB43018, sample SAMN04849235) | marine metagenome | isolation source: floating plastic debris | place: Pacific Ocean | collected 2008-08-27 | study: EMG produced TPA metagenomics...
AATGTCCTTCCTTTCGCATCTGTTTCTTTTATCGTTCTACCCTTGATTCGCATAAACTATTATTCTTCAGGGGTCCCATACTATTTCCTGGCACTAATACTACTTTGAGCGAATGATTGTAGGCGGATGAGGTGCTGGAAAAAGTAGATTATATACCGCGATCCTACTGTAAGCTTCCCGTAAAAGTGATCCACCTAAAAGTAGAATTTTTATCCTGTATTTGCTAAAGCATATTCTATTGGTGTTTGATAATTCAGCGACTGATGAGGTCGCTCATAGTTAAAATCCCTCCTCCATTCTTCAATCATCTGTCGGACTTGATCTAATGATCGGAAAATATAAGTATCTAGTAGTTCCTTCCGAAGACTCGCGTTCAATCTTTCCACATACCCATCCTGTGTAGGCTTTCTCGGTTGAATAAACATCAGTGTTACCTGCCATTCTTGGCACCAGTCGGCTAGCCGTTGACTGATAAACTCTGGTCCATTGTCTACCCGGATGGCCTGAGGCACTCCTCGGGTTTCTCGAAGTCGCTCCAAGGTGCGGATCAACCGCAATGCCGGTAGTGAGGTATCTACCTCAGCAGCCAAAACTTCCTGACTACAATCGTCCATAATATTGAGTACCCGAAATTTGCGATCATCCCACAGGGTATCATTTATATAATCTAGCGACCAAACTTCGTTAACCATTATTGGCTGGTACAGAGGCTGTTTGATCCTAGCTGATAATCTTTTCTTTGCTCTACGGCGAATACTTAACCTCATTTGTTTGTAGACCCGATACACTCGTTTATGGTTCCAGGGAAATGATTGTTTTCTGAGTCGGTGAAAACACTTCCAAAAACCAATTGCCGAATGTTTATCAGTTAAAGCTTTAAGTTGCCCTATAATCTCTTCATCATTCTTCGGCTTTGCTTGATAGGCAAAACTATTACGGGGGAGTAACACTGCTTGACAGGCCTGGCACTGGCTGACATGATGCTGCTGTATCATGTGCCGAACTAACTCCCGTTTTTGCCCAGACCTCAAAGCTTTTTTTCTACCGCATCTTTCAATGCTTCATGAACCAACCTTAAATCTGCATACATTCTCTTCATCCTATTATTTTCGGCTTCTAGCTCTTTCAGCTTTTTTAGTTGGTTAGCATCCATTCCCCCGTACTTAGCCTTCCAATTGTAAAACGTTGCTTCACTAATACCCAGTTCTCGGCTAAGGTTTGATATTTTAGCACCTGCTTCTTGTCGGTTAATGGCAGCAATAATCTGTGGTTCGGCCGTCATGGAATGACAAATCGTGTTTTTTTCATGAGCGTGGTTTATTTAAAAGTAAGTAATAATCAGCTACCGCCCACCGCGTGGCGCGCCCCTATCGGGACTTGCTGACTCTACTTTTAAGTGGCTCACTTTTGGGTAATCTCACAGGATTACGCGCTCTGCTTATTATCCGGCGTGGAACGCAAAGCAGCTCAACGGCAAAGGCATGATGATGCTAGAGATCAACTGATTTTAGATGAGGTAAGAAGAATTCGTAAGGACATGCCTAAACTAGGTACCCGAAAGCTCTATCATCTGCTTTCCCCTTTCTTTAGGCAGCATCACATTAAAATGGGACGAGATAAATTGTTTAACCTGTTGCGTGCTAATAACATGTTAGCTAATCGGCGAAAACGAAAAGCGTTTACTACGGAGTCCCGTCACTACCTTTTTAAGTACCCAAATTTAGCCAAGGACTTACAGCACAAGCAACCCCACCAGTTGTGGGTATCCGACATGACGTATCTGAGAACAGGCAGTAGATTTAGTTATCTCAGCTTGGTTACAGATGCTTACTCGCGTAAGATCGTGGGCTGGTCACTTCAACCTAACATGCATGCCGTAGGTCCGTTAGAAGCCTTAAAGATGGCTTTAAAGCAACGGGCTTCTCCTTATTCCATATAACTCACCACTGATGAGTTAGTACAAGGGCACTATGGTTCTTTTTCAGCCGCCCTCCAACACGTAACTAAAAGCATTCAAATATATAATTACCGAAGACCTCATCTGAGTTTAAATTATCTGACACCTGAGCAGGCCCATCAAAGAAGTGGTGCCTTGAAGAAACATTGGAAAAAATATGACCGAATCTACCGAGCCGTGAGTCACAACCGCTATCTTGAAAAAATTTTATTCAAAAAGGATCTTATCAACTACAAATCGTTCCTTCAATCTGTGGATGCATAGACGGACAAGACCCCCCTCCGAACCAAGCATGACCGATTTCCGTGTCACTTGGCTCTCCAGTAATCATTTACAGCCAAGGGCTTTGCCATCATCACGGCCATACTGGATGTTATGATGACAGTTTCGGCAAACTACCAGGGTTTTTCGTCTCCGAGCCGCCATCGTTTCCATCCATTTCGGACGGTTAGACTGCCCTTTATCTTTTAGGTCAGACATCTTACGAATGTGGTGTACTTCAATGTGTTCCCTAGCCCCACAAAGTTCACAATGTTGGGCTAGTAAGCGTTGAACTAACTCACTTCGTCCGTTCCAGATTTGACTATGCTTACGTTCATCGTCCAATGTGACCTATTTGTTCCATCGCAACGGTACCCCTCCGAATTGCGCATACAGAGGCTTCCTAGCCTCTTGCTTTTTGACCACTTGTAACACCTTACAGGGGCCATATTCGGTGTCTAGCCATGTCCCATACCGTCGGTAGATTTTCTGGCAAGTTGTCTTATACTTCCTTGCCAGGGTTTTTACCAAAGATACTTCCATGACTCTTCGTAAGGTATGTAGCGTATGGAGGTTGTAAGCCATCCGATAATACTGGACAATACCCCGGTATTCGGCTTGATATTGGATGACGATACTGTAGGCCTCGTCGTTGACCCGCTGCACCAGGTGGATCGGTTTGCCCTTTCTTTTATACTTGGCACAATAGGCTTTTCGTACCTGATCGGGTACCCGAAGACCTACACTACCGTTGATACACCGTTGACCTCGGTGGTCGTGTTTATCATTGGCATGTAGGATATGGACTTCATATCCCAGGAGGTGTGCCCTTTCGTCACGGGCATGCGTGACGAGGGTTTTCTCTTCACTTAGGGTTAACTTCAACTCATCTTGCAAAAATGCCGTGAGTTGTTGTTTGATTCCACTTGCTTCGGCTTTCGTGCCCACTAATCCCAGTAGAAAATCATCGGCGTACCTCACGTACCATAGTCGGCAAAAATTAGGGTCACGGGGATCGCGGGACGGAATCTGTTGTGCTTGCCGATTCAGTCGTTGTGCGTCTTCCCTGTGGCCTTCTTTCCTCGCCATTGATGCTGCTTGGGTCAGGGCTCCATAAGGGGGATAGGTCTTTCTGCGTTTTCCTTTTGTGTATTCGGGAATAAGTTCCTGTTCTACGTACTTATTTAACTTATCCAGTACTAAATTGGCTAGGATAGGACTGAGAATGGAGCCTTGTGGTGTGCCACTATACGTAGCATACCATTGCCATTCTTCCAAGTAGCCCGCTTGCAGTAACGCCCCGATCAGCCGGAGCAAACGGTTATTGTGGAGCTTCTCGCCTATTATATTCAATAATATCGTGTGATCAATACTATCAAAACAGGCACTGATATCCCCTTCAATAAACCATTTGGTCGCTTGACCTTTCTGGCATACTGTTCGCAGGGCCGTATGGCATCCCCGTTTGGGTCGGAATCCGTAAGAAAGTGGGCTAAATTGAGGCTCGTAGTAGGCTTCTAATAAGGATCGGATAACTTCCTGTAGCAGTTTGTCCGACTAACTTGGCATGCTTAACGGCCTTCTTTTGCCATTTTTCTTCCGATGTAGGTACGTCGTACCGGAGTCCAACGGTAACGCTCATGGCGTACCGCCTCAATTGACTTGAGTTGTGCAAAAAAGAACCCTTTTCTACACACCCAACCCCTCCCTCACGTAATCTCAAAAAAATCTACGCTTTTTTCCATTAGCAAGTGTAAAAAGCCAAGTAAGAATCAACGTGTAACAATTTGTTATTACACTAGACTTTTTACACAACTCTGTTAGCTTCTTACTATCTTTGGAGAAATAGAAGACATCATGTTGATTGGTTACGCCCGGGTTTCCACCCACGAACAGAATTTGGACTTACAACGAGATACATTAGAAGCTGCTGGATGCAAACGCATCTTTGAGGACATGCTATCTGGGGCAAAATCGGAGCGCCCTGGCCTGGCGCAGTTGAAGGATCATCTGCGCGAGGGGGATACGTTGGTCATCTGGCGACTCGACCGATTAGGGCGCTCGCTGAAAGACTTGATTGAATGGGTCAATTATTTAGAAGAACAAGGCATTGCCTTGAATAGTCTGCAAGAATCTATTGATACCTCCACTCCCACTGGAAAATTAGTCTTTCATATCTTTGGTGCGCTCGCTGAGTTTGAGCGTAATCTGATCCGAGAGCGCAGCCGAGCAGGCATGGAAGCCGCCCGGGCACGAGGTCGTCGGGGCGGTCGTCCTTCAGCCCTTTCGCCTGAGCAGAAAAAGCTAGTCTTTAAATTACATCAAGATCCAGAGCAAACCATTGATTCCATACGAGCACTATTCAATGTTTCTCGGAAGACTATTTATAATGCAGTGAATGAAATCAAAAAGAATCAGCGAAAGGAGGCAGGGTGAATCTGAGCTGTTTTGAGTAGCGCAGGGAAAAGCTCCGGTACGATCCGACTAAAAAAGGATTCTTAAACGATGGCAAAGTCAAACGGGTAGAAAAAGTGATTTTTTAATGTAAGCTTACCTGCCTGCCCGTTTGACTTGTTATCAATATTTTCTCTCTTCTACCTTCACTTTTTTTGCACTTACAGACAGATAGAACAGAAAGTTCTGAAAAGAGAGTGCTAGTTAAATGAATAAGTTCGTAAATGTTACACTCCTTTTTCTGATCAATACTATTGTATCAGCTCAAGGAGTTAAAGAAGAATTACTAAAAGTCGTAGCATCAGACGGTGATGATAAAAACCGCTTTGGTACCTCGGTTAGTATTTACGGCGATTATGCTATTGTAGGTGCCGCTTTTGATGACAATACCTTTTCCGCAGCCTATATATATCATTTCGATGGTACAATATGGAAAGAACAAGCCAAGCTTTCATCTGGTATTCCTGGCAACCTTGATCAATTTGGTTATGCTGTAAGCATCTACGGCGATTATGCCGTAGTAGGAGCTTATTTAGACTATGAGCATAGTCTTGATGGTGGAGCAGTTTATGTATTCGTTCGTCAGGGAACCAAGTGGGTAAAACAAGCTAAACTTACCCCTTCTGATGCAAATGTAATAAGAAATAATAATTTCGGAATATCAGTAAATGTTCGTGACGACTACATTATTGTAGGGGCGTTTGCTGATGATGAAAAAGACCGTAGTGCTGGTGCTGCATACATTTTTACACGACAAGGAGCTAACTGGGTAGAAAAAACCAAATTGATGGCTAGTGATGGGACTATGGGTGACCTATTTGGTTATTCCGTAAGTATTAATGATAGCTACGCCATTGTAGGAGCATATTTCGACCATGAGCCAGGTAGTGGAACCCATAATCATACAGGGTCAGCTTATATTTTTTCTAGTGCGGGAGACAATTGGATAGAAGAAGCTAAGCTTATAGCTTCGGATGCTGCCTTTCAAGGGCAGTTTGGCATTTCAGTCGATATTGATAAGGCGTATGCTATTGTTGGTACTACCTCAGGGTCGGCTTATGTCTTTGCGAAAGATAGTGAGGGCTGGTTAGAGCAAACAAAACTTACCCTACCCAATGCAACGGGTTTTGGCATTTCGGTAGATATTGAAGGAAGTTATGCGTTGATTGGAGCTACTGGCGACAGCGGCAAAGAACCTGGTACCGGATCGGGGTATCTGTTTTACTACAATGAGCAGCGCTGGATAGAGCAGGCTAAACTTATTGCATCGGATGGTAATGAATATGATTTTTTTGGAAGTACAGTTAGCCTGAGCGGTAATAGGATGATTATCGGATCACCTACGCATGATGAAAAAGGAGTTAATGATGGGGCTGCATACTTGTTCAACCTAGATAGTTTGATAGGTACAGACTACTGTAGCCTACTATCTGAGAGAGTAAGTTTAAAGCCTGATATTGTTGTTTGTGACAAAGATAGTGTGGTGCTAAATTCCATGGTCAGTAACGCTGATTACCTGTGGAGCACAGGGCAAACTATTCCTAGTATTACTGTTACAACCTCCAATACCTACTGGGTGCAGATAAAACAAAACGGTTGCATAGTTACTGATACGATCACCGTTGATTTTCTAAAGTTCGATTTAGGAAAAGATACTGTTTTCTGTGAAACGATTAACCATACCCTTAAAGTAGATAATCCACAAGCCCAATTACTTTGGAGTACTGGCGAGACTAGCCCTTCAATACGGGTTACTGAATCCGGAGTTTATTGGGTAAAAGCCCGTCAAGGAGGCTGTACGGCCATAGATAGCATACATGTAGACGTTTTAGAAGAGCCAGACTTAGGGGCAGATACTCTTTTTTGCGAAACAATAAATCATACCTTAGGAGTGAATGATTCGGCCGCAAGTATCTTGTGGAGTACGGGAGAAAGTGGTAAACAAATTACGGTAACTCAAGCAGGAATTTATTGGGTAGCAGTCAATAAGGGGACATGTAGTGCAGTTGATAGCATCTATATTGATGTTTTACAAAAACCAAAGGCTGAGGTGATAGATACCATCATTTGTCAGGATGAAACGGTGTCTTGGAGCATTGACACACCGCGTTCTACTTATTACTGGGACGATGGAAGTACATCACCAAACAAACTATTTAGGCGTGCTGGTGAGTATAACGTGTTTATCGCTAATGAATGCTTCACTTTTCAGCAAACAATAGTAATAAGCACTGAGGACTGCAACTGCGATGTATTTGTCCCTAATATTTTCACCCCCAATAATGATAGTAGCAACGATAATTTCCAACCTCAACTTCACCATAAGGTAACAGTCATTTCTTTACGTATTTATAACCGATGGGGAAGTCTGCTTTATAGTAGTGAGGGCTTCGCAACCTGGAATGGTACTCTTCAGAACAGAGATGCGGCAGAAGGAAATTACTATTGGGTATTAGACTACCACTGCCTTCAAAATGACGAAATTATTCAGCATCAGAAAAAAGGATGGCTAACACTGAAGCGGAAATAGCTACTATAAAAAGAGTTCTTCATTGGTCTTAGTCGTTGGTTGAAGCTATGCACTTAAATGTAATGGTTCAGATAGATACGCTACATTTTCGGCTTTTATTACTTTGTGCTCTCTAAAGCTCTATATGGAGGTCCTCAGTTTTGATAGATTCTTACCTTATCATATATCAGGAAAATCTTATCACCCCCAAAGTCTAGTGGGTTTTTGGGAGTATCGTGATGGTCTGGAATGACTTAAGGGCTACTACTGAATTCGTTAATGGTTGATTAGGTACGTTATTACCCACGAACGGGCAAGTGGAAATACCGGAATATAAAACAAGATAAAAAACATAAAACCAAAGATCTGGATCAAGTACCACTATTCGTCTAATAATAAGATACCTGGATAAAGCCTATGGGTTCATGTCTAGTAGTTAGAGGATCGTAGCAAACCTATCCGAAACTGTACCCGATCCTGAAGAGGAATCTCAGCATCGGCAAGGACATCCCACAGAAAGAGTAGTTGCAAAGCCAGTTTATCCGAGAGAGCCAGTAGCTTACCCGCCCCCACAAAGCCTTGCCAGTCCAACGTAATACTCGGTGCAGGCACTGAGTTCTCTTGCCCGGTCGGGATAGTACCATACTGCAGCTCAGTATAGAGCAAGAGTTGCCCCTTTACTTGCCGCTGTACAAAAGCTGAACCCGCAGAGAGTTCCACCTGAGCGGAGAGGGGTTCCCACTGCCCAGAGGCTTGCACGACGCTCCCTACTCCAGCAGTCCAGACCCGGTTGAGCTGATAGCCCAGTTGGGGGAGAAGCTGAAAGGACGTTGTACTCAGTTGACTCGCATTCAGGTTGATCCCATAGCTGAACCGTTTACGCACGGGAATCCCTTCTAGCGAAGTGTTTTTGACAAACACACTATCCCCGGTTTGCACCTGTCGGTAGGTGCGCTTGAGTTTGTTCAAGCCCTCTTGCACCTGAGTAATTAGTTGATGATGCGTATCAAAATACTGGGTCGCTTCCTCAGTAAGCTGCTGACGAATCGCTTCTTCCTGAGGGATCGCCTGCATGGGAGGGGGCGGTAGTTGATCCGCTACCTGCTCTTGTACGTAGCTTTCTGCCCAGGATTCGGCTTGCTGTACTCCTTCTAGTAATAAGGTATCCCGCACTTGCTGGTACGAAAGACTATCCTGGGGGATATACTGCTGGTAAGGCTGAGCCATTCGTTTAATCGTATTCAGTGTATCTAGGGCACCAGACTTGGTATCCTGGAGTTTTTTGGTGTACCTTTGGGCAGGATCAGCGAATCCTTTCCTTTGCTTTATGATTGTGCTTCCCGAGACCTTGGGCAGGGAAGTCGGTAAGTTTGGTGTTTTAGGCAAAGAGGGAAAACCAGAAAGGGGCTGGGGCATTTCCCCACCTGCTACTGGGGGCAAGTTTTCAAAAGAAAAGCCCGACCAAGAAGTAGGGATACGTGATGGGAGAATATCCTTAGTGACAGGTAAGCTATCCAGTACACCCTTGACCTGCTGGGTGCTGCGCTGCACTCGCTGCTGAACGGCTTGCTTTTTCTGGGCTAGTTGGTCAAGCAACTGTTGCAACGAGTCTTGTCCGGCTCTGGGTACCTGGTTTAGCGATTGCTGGGCATCCAAGCGATCGAGGGCTTGCTGAGCCTGATCAGCCAGGGAAGCCACTGAGTCTTGAATAGCAATAACACGAGCTTGAGCAGCCGTAATCACCGAATCAGCCCCTACAGAATCATACACTGTAAGGTTGGCGGGAGATACGAACTTTTCGGGTAGTTTCTGCGCATGAAGGGGAAAACCCCACCCGCAGCTTACTAAGAGAACCAGGAACACGCACCAAGAAGAAAAAATAGGTAACATGCAGAGTACCAATAGGTAGTAAAAAATAAACTAGGTGGATCGCAAAAAAATGAACATTCCGTATGAATGTTTAGACAAAAATACGGTTGCAATCGCTTTAAAAACAAACGTGTGTAAGGAATTTTAAACAAAAGCAAAAAACAGAGTATAACGAAGTAATCTACTAAAATAAAGCACACCCTCTTGCCTGGTAATGATCGAAGAGACAGATTGGAAACTAGAAAAGTGAAAAAGGTGTAATTGGACTGCTTAATAGTTTTACTATCAAAAATAGAAGAAATAATACATGATAAAAAAACGGAAACAAAACGGGAGTGAATTGTAAAAAAGGGGTGCTACTTTTACAACCGAAGTTTTGGCTACACGGATTAGTCATTTTTTAAACGCTATTTTTTCTACCATAACCTGTTACCATGACGTATTATTTTTGGAAGATCTGGGGAGGAGTTCTTTCCCTGACCTTGCTTGCTGTGGTCTGTCTTGTAAAACCATACGCTGTGCAAGGCCAAGTTAGTGATGCTCCGCGAAATTTTGTTGAAGTATTTCCCCCTTCCCCAGCGGCAAGTTCTATGGGTCAATTTGAAGACGTACCGGTGAGTCTGTATACTGGTAAACCCAATATCAGTGTACCGATTTGGCAAGCACAAGGGCGCGGGATTACCTTACCGATTTCGCTGGATTATCATGCGAGTGGCGTACGACTCAGTGAAGTAGCCCCTGCTGTCGGGATGAATTGGGCGTTAACAGCGGGAGGGGTCGTTACGCGAACGGTCATGGGAAGAGTTGATGACCTACCGGGAGGCTATCTGCAAGAGGGACAACCCGTGCCGGATCAGTTTACTACCTATGGAGAATTTGAGGCACTGACCAACGGTCTACGGGATGGTCAGCCCGATATTTTTAGCTTCTCACTACCCGGTGCTTCAGGAAAATTCGTGATCAACTACGATGGTACAGTACTATTATTTCCCTTTCAGAAAATAGATATTCAGTACCAAAAAACCGGCACCGAAATTACTCGTTGGACCATCACTACAACAGATGGCACTGAGTACACATTGGACGAAAACGAACGACAGCAAAATACAACCCTAGAAACCAATACCAGTAGCTCATCGCCTTCCAGTGCTTATAATTCCAGTTGGTTTCTAAGTCGCATTGAGACCCCCCAAGGAGAAACGATCAACTTTTCCTATGCGCCTCATACACTAAACTATCAATTGCAAGATAGTGAGACACGCTACACAAATTTTTTTAACTCAGGTAGCTGTGGGGTACTACCTCGTAATCAATACTACCGTACTACAACCTTGATTCAAGCCAAACGGCTTACGCAGATTGAAGTCACCTCTTCGGATGAGATTATTGATTTTTTCTATGAAGAAGATCGTTTTGATTTGGATCAGGATCAGGCGCTGACTCGGATTACGATTACCAACTTGCTGGATGAGGTAGTACGAGAGTTTACATTGGGCTATCAATATTTACAGGGAGCGGCTTTAGTAACCCCATCGCTGGGAACCACGCCGGATGATCTGGTTCGCCGATTGATGCTCACCTCGGTGACAGAATCTAACAACGGGGTAAGTAAACCTGCTTATACCTTCGAGTATATTACCCAGAATGCGACAGGAAGAGGACTTCCTCCTCGCTTATCCACTGCTCAAGATCATTGGGGCTTTTTCAATAATACGATTAACACCACGCTATGCCCTCGGCAAAATGTTACCCAATTTGTGAATGGACAGACCATTAATTTCACGGTCACTGGGGGTATCCGTAGTCCTGATGCAACCCAAGGATCATCATTAGTTGGAGTGCTCAATAAGATTACTTATCCAACCGGGGGCTATACGGCCTTGGAGTATGAGCCTCATGACTATTTTAGCCCTTCAGCTAGTGAGTTAATGTCAAAGTCTTTTATGTATACCATTGCCAACGAATTTGAAGGCAGTGTGGGAGGAGTTGGAAATAATATAGATCAGTTTGAAGTTGGAGCCAATGTAGATGGCCCGGTATACGTGAACTTTGCTTATCCCGATGATATCACGATCAATCCCGCCTCTACTTGGATGAAAATATTTCCTCTGGGCAGCACTACGCCAGTTTATTTTTCCCAAGGGTTTTATAATGCGACCACCCAAACGTTCCAAGAAGCAGAAATTACACTAGCTCCTGGAATATATGAAATCGAATATAGTGGCATTAGCCGTACCACACTAGAATCGGGACAAATCTTTGATCTTTGTGTGGATTGGTTTGAAGAAGTGATGACCCCAGAGCGCATGATCGGTGGAGGGGCTCGGGTGGCTAAAACGACGCTGTATGATCCAGTAGCTGAGATCAGTAAGATCAAACGGTATCAGTATCTACGCGAAGATGGCTCATCCTCCGGTGCTTTATTGGATCAGCCCGAATATGGCTATGTTCAGGAAATGATCAGAGGAGGTGATTGTGTCTCGGGTGGACAATCATCGATAGGACTCATCTGGGTGCGTAGTCCCACCCCCAACTATACGCTTGATATGACACAAGGCAGCTACATTGGCTACAGCCGTGTGGTAGTCTTGGAGGGAGAGGATGGTGAAAATGGACACAGCATCTACCAGTATACCTCCCCTGCCACCCATCCTGATATGGCCGATGTCGATGATTGGCCGGCAGCCCCGGATGAAACTAGGGAATGGCAACGAGGTCTGCTACGAGAAAGCGCCCAGTATGAACAAGGGCAAACAGCGCCTATTCAAGAGACCACCAATAACTACACCTACTTTACAAGAGGTAGTAACAACCCTAATACATTAAATCAGTTTGTCCAAGCTGCCAAAATAGTTGCAGTATGTCTTGAAGGGTGTCTTCTCGATGCTACTAATCCTGGTAATTTTCAAGCCAATTATTACGTGATTGGTACCGGCTATAATGAGGTCAATCGAAGTGACGAGGTTCTGCGCAGTCAAGTTGGGGGGACTACCGTAACGACGCAGACGGATTATACGTATAGTCAGGATCACTTACAGCTTACCCGACAGGCTACCACTGATAGCGAGGGGCGCACCCGAGCGACTGAATACGAATACGCTGAAGATTTTACTGAGAATGGTTTTGGCAGTAATCTGCTTCGGCGAGACCATATGCATAGTCAAGTGCTTCTGCAGATAGACTACACCCAGGTGGGGGGCAGTGAAGAAGAGGTTCAGCGGTTGGCGACTACGTACAGTGAAGCCTCTGGGCATGTGCTGCCCTCGTTTGCTACCTACCACCCAAAGGGGGTAGCCGCACTAGAAAGTATAACGACTAGCTACAGTTATGATGCTGCTGGAAATCTTACTCGCCAGCAACGAGAGGATGAAAACGCGATTGCCTACCGATATGGTTACAATAACCGCTACCCCGTTGTCCAAGCGGAGAACGCAGAAGTTAATGAGATCTTTTACACCAGCTTTGAAGAAACAGATCAAAATGTAAGCACTACCCAGGCCCGTACAGGACAACAATCTCATGTGGGTACCTATACAGTGACACTTCCCCCAGCAGGAGGTAGCTACCTGCTTACCTACTGGCTAAAGGAAAGTGAGACGACTGGGGAATGGACGTTTTTCTCGCAAACAATTACGGCCAATACCGATATTGGAATACCTACCAACCTCATTGATGAAGTGCGGGTGCACCCGCTGGATGCACTGATGACTACCTATACGTATAGTCCTTTACGAGGGATGACATCCCAGACCGATCCCAGTGGTAGGACGACCTACTATGAGTATGATGAACTAAGCAGGGTCAAAATCATCCGCGATACCGAGCGCGAGATTGTCAGTCGCTATCAGTATCATTATGCCAACCAATAATACCGTTTACATTATCCATATTTTTTTATCACAAAACACATCCTACTGATGAAATACTATCCTATTCTTTTTCTTCTTCTTACCTGGCTTGGCAGTATCACTCCAATCTGGGCCCAGCTGAATGATCCTAACGACTTGAAAGGGTATTACCCCTTTAATGGAAACCCGAACGACGAAAGTGGTAATGACCAGAACGGGGTAGTGTTCGGCGGGATGGCACTGGGTAATGACCGTAATGGCTTTATTAACAGTGCTTACCTGTTTGATGGCACCGACGATTATATTGCCCTTAATACAATTGGGGGTTTAGGACAACGTTTGACCATTGCCGCCTGGGTGAACATTACCTCCAATGCTACTGCCACTAATACCCTCTTTTCTTTTGGTAGTACTGGGGCGGGTGATGAGATTTCTATTAAGATACAGGGCGGGAAGGTCGTGGTAGACCAAAGCTTGGGCTCAACGGATGAAACCGGGCTTGTCATCGGCTATAATACATGGGTTCACCTGGCTGTTACCGTCGACAATAGTAGTAGGGACGTGGTTGTCTACGTAAATGGGACTGAGGTGGAAGAAATTAGCAATATCATATCCAATAATGGTGCTATGGGGAATGCATTTATTGGGGTCGACCGAGCACTCGATCACGATTTCTTTCAAGGATCTATGGAAGATGTGCGTATTTATGATAGAGACCTACCTTCAAATCTTATGGATAATTTATATGAATTAGATTCGGCTAGTAATAATGGTGGACAGCAGATCAGTGTCTGGACGACTGAAAGTGGAGGGGTATTTTACGAACAAGGAAAGGTGCGGATTGGCGATGTCAGCACCCCCGATGGCTACAAGCTGTACGTGGAACAAGGGTTACTGGCCGAGCGGGTAAAGATCAGCCTAAAAAGTACAGGTGATTGGGCAGATTACGTCTTTGCCCCCGACTATACCCTGCGTTCCCTTCCTGAGGTAGAAGCCTATATCCGTACCCACCAGCACTTACCCGGTATCCCTTCGGCAGAATCGTTGGTAGAAACCGGTATTGATCTAGGAACGATCAATGCCAAGCTGCTGGAAAAAATTGAAGAGTTGACCCTGTATGTGATCCAGCAAAATCAGGAGCTAACCCGGCTCAAAGAGCGTCAAAGCCAACTGGAACAAGCTATAAAGCCCTAAGGCTAGGCTGTATTACTACAGTGTTCTTTCTGTAGAAGCCCAAGCATGTTGCTTTACTTTTAATAATGCTTTTTGAAGAAGTATTAACTGTCATACCATGTCTAAATTTTTCTACCTAACCTGCTATTGCCTGGGGCTTAGCACGATCGTGCTCGCCCAAAGCAATGACCAGAACTATATTATCACCTATACACCCCGTGAAGCTAAGACGACTGAGGCGGAAGTCACCTTTACGGCTCCGGCCACCGAAGTGGCTAAAACCATAGAGTATGTAGATGGACTCGGACGAGCGCTCCAAACCATCAGCAAAGAAGCGGCTCCCTCCGGTAATGATATGGTTCAGCCGCATGAATACGATGCTTTTGGACGTAAAGCACGTAGCTATTTACCCTATGCCCGTCCAGTGGGCACGGATGGCACTTTTCAGGTGAATGCCGTGGTTGACCAGGACGACTTTTACCAAAACCCACCAACTGCCGTAGAATCAGACCGAGAGCCTTACGCCGTTACGGAGTTTGAGCCCTCCCCCTTGAACCGGGTGGATCAGAAAGGCAGTCCGGGGGATGATTGGCAGCCCAATACCGGCAGGGCAATGGGCTATCAATACCTGGTCAATGATGGCAGTGCGGTATATCAAGTCCAGCAGTGGTCCTTGAGTGCTACGGGTATTCCCAGCAGCACCCAGGTCTACGGGACGGGCGAGCTAACGATGACCGAGATGGAGGATGAGGATGGCCGCATTCACCGAGAGTATACCGATAAGCTAGGCCGGATGGTGTTGAAGCAAGTGCAAAATAGCAGTACCAGTAGCGATACCTACGATACCTATTATATCTATGACGAGTATAATCTGTTACGGGTAGTCCTTCCCCCGGAGGCGGCGGATAACTTGACCCCGGATGCTAATTTTCTGAATCGGTGGGCTTTTCAGTACCAATACGATTCCCGTAGGCGAATGAGCCACAAAAAAACGCCGGGAGCGGATTGGATGTATATGATCTACGACGATCGTGACCGGCTCATTCTTACCCAGGATGGTCGGCAACGTATAAATAACGAGTGGTCATATACCGAATACGATGCATTAAACCGCCCGATTGTGACCGGACTCTACTATGCCAGCCAGACTTATACCCAGGAGCAAATGCAAGCCCTTATTCCTGAGGGGGACAATGTATCGGATTATCCGGCGGAAGAAACATTTACCCGGGAAGGGGCCCGCTTGCAGGTGAACCAGCACGAAGGAGAAGATCGCTACCGGGCCAGCGAAGTGATTGAACTTCTGCCTGGCTTTGACTTCGAGCCCATGACCGATAATAGTATCTTAGCTGAGATAGGAACCATCACCACCTCAACCGAAACGGATTATCCGGCTGAAGGAGAACAGCAAATATTAACCATCACCTACTACGATGACTATGATTTTGATAACGATGGTACCGTGGATTACAATCCGATTAATCTTGGGTTAGGGGCGAACGCGAGCGATAAAACCCGCAATCTAGTGACGGGGACCCAAGTAAAAATCATCAATACCAATGAATGGCTGACGCAGGTGACGTTTTATGACGAGAAAGGGCGGGTCATGCAAACCCAGTCAGACAATCACGTGGGGGGGAGCGATATAGTCAGTCATCAGTACAGCTTTCATGGCCTGTTAGAGAGAACCATTATGCGGCATACGAGGGATGATCAGCACGGCACCGAAACAGTAATCAGAAACCTAGAATACGAATACGATCAGGCTGATCGGCTGATCAATAGTTATTTGACCATCAGTGGGGTTACCCGCTTGTTACTAGCCCACTACACCTATAACGAGCTAGGGCAACAGATCAGTAAAGAGCTTCATCAAACAGGGACAAACAACTACCTACAGAGCGTAGATTATCGGTATAATATCCGGGGTTGGCTCACCGATATTAACGACAGTGAATTGCAAGATGATCCTAATGACCTGTTTGGAATGGAGCTTACCTACAATAGAAGCAATAGTATCAATAACACCCGGCAATACAACGGTAATATTAGTGCCGTTCGGTGGAAAAATGCGCTGCAAACCGAAGAACACGGGTACGTATATGAATATGATTGGCATAACCGAATCCTTGAGGCCAACCATAAAACGCGCTCGGGTGGCAGTTGGAGTAGTGCTGGGGCCGCTTTTGATGTTCGTGATATTACCTATGATAAAAATGGCAATCTACTCACCCTGGAGCGTCACGATCAAAATGGAGATGATTTAGATGATTTGCTGTACAACTATGGTGACCCGTCTTCTCGGAGCAATCAGCTGTGGAGTGTGACCGAAAAGCTAGGTAGTAATACTACAGTAGGATTTGCTGATGGCAACACCACTGGAGATGATTATAGCTATGATGAATCCGGCAACCTGACCCAAGACCTGAACAAAGGCCTGACCCAGATTACCTATAACCACCTCAATCTTCCCGAAAAACTCACCTTTGAAAACGGGGTCATTCAGTACTTCTATGATGCTAGCGGAATGAAAGTCCGTAAAGAAGTGCGGAATGGTACGGAACCGGTTGTACTGACCGATTATGTGGCGGGCATCCAGTATGAGGACGACAATAAATACGATGATCAGGATATTGCCTTAGATTTTCTGATCCATGACGAGGGACGAGCCTATCCACTAGATATAAGTGGTGGTTCCGGGTGGAGCTACCAGTATGATCTGAAAGACCACTTAGGCAATACGCGGTTGACCTTTGAATCCCAGGAGTCAGTGGTTCTTTTTTCGGCCACTATGGAAACGGGAGGTAATCTCTCCGCTCGGGAAGAGGAGTACTTTGATAATGTTGCTGAAAGCCGGCAAACGCTAGAATACCACAATGCTACCCAGCCCAATACCGAGGAGGCTCAGCCGAACAAAGTAGCCACCTTGAATGCCGCTCGGGGGCGTATCCAAGGCCCTACCTTACAGCAAGTGGTGCACCAGGGCGATAGCGTCCACATTGAAGTCAAGGCTAGCTACGAAGAGCGTTCTAAAAAGAAAATCCAAGGCGGGGGATTGCTCACAGCGGTCGCTGGTTTGTTTAACCCTTCCATGGCCGGCTATGAAGCCGTCGGGGCAACGGAAACCCTGACGGAAGCCCTGGCAGGGACAACCCTAATCAATCGGGATCGTACTGGAGTGCCCAAAGCGTATCTAAACTATGTGGTGATGAATGAGGAACAAGTTGTTGTTGATCAGGGCTTTGTGCCCGTCAGTGAAGCAGCCAGAATTGAGACTGGCCGCCGTGGCCGGCACCCCGGTGGATACGGCAAGACGACCAAGTCAGAAAAAGCGGTAGATAGTGTAGCGCATGAAATGTTAGCAGTGGATTTGGATATTACTGAAAATGGCTATCTTTATACCTATGTCTCCAATGAGAGTAACTGGGATGTGGATGTACACTTTGACCAAATGATGGTGATGACCTCGGGTACCCAGCCTACTATCGTCCAGACCGAGGACTATTTCCCGTTTGGACTGACACACACTCAGCCGCTGAATGATCCTACGAACAAATACCTCTATAACGGGAAGGAAATCCAGGATGAACTGGGGCTAGGATGGTACGATTATGGTGCGAGAATGTATGATCCTGCTATTGGTAGGTGGCATGTAATCGATCCAATGTCTCATATGTATTACTCCTATAGTCCGTATAATTATACCCTCAACAATCCAGTTTTGTTTGTCGATCCTGACGGCACAATAGTTGAGTTTGGTGAAAATACCTCCAAAAAAGATAAAAGAGAATTTATGCGAGCACAGAGACGTTTGAATAGAAAATCAAAAACAGCTAGAAAACAGTGGAGAGGTTTGAAGAAATCAGAAAATGTTCATACGATACATGTAAATGAGACTGATCCAGAAACAAATCAGAAATACGGAACTGAAGTTAAAGCCAAGGGGGAAATTTCAAACGAGACTGGTAACGGAACAGATATTTATATTAATACTGAAGATAATACAATTGAAGGAGAGGTGCTACCGTTAGAAATAAGTATCGGACATGAAGAAGCTCATGCAGCTCGATTAGACGAAGGAAAAGTAGAAGAATTTAAGTCTGACTTTAAAGACCCGAAATATTTTGATAAATTAATGGAGTACTATAGTCGAAGAAGAGTGACCGAAGAAGCCGCAGCATCTCATGTTGAAAACATCATAAGAGCCGAGTATGATCCGAAGCAGAGGAAATTCAAACTCAGAGATAAATATTCTAATATACCTCAGTACGTTAAAAACCCTGTAACTGGAAACTACGAGATTAAACAAATTGATATAAACGTTAAGAAGAATGGGTATCGATATTATAAGAAGTAATCTAGTTTTATACATTTTCGTAGTTTTCAATACATCTTACGCTTATTCACAGGATTGTAAGCTTCATAGAGTTGATTTTGAGATAATTGCTAAAGACTATCCAAAATTTGAAGAAGATATCAATTCATTTTACTCTAGTAATTACGAGTACGATATCATCTATATGAAAATAAAAGGAGGTGATCCTTCTGGTTCTCTTTTAACGCGATATTATCTAAAGGAAAACTGGATAAAATACAGCATGTTCAATAATTCAAAACAAATTGAAGATACAATAACCGTTGATACTAATTTAATTAGCGATATTTTTGATGAAGGTAACAAAGGTGTATTCATGGAAGTATGCCCCTTTAGTACCTCAAATGATACTCATGTATATCTACTTAAAAAACAAGGGCATATTTTTTTGAAATACACTAGCGCTTATCCGTTATTCTTAGATGAAGAGGGTATTTGCGGTTTTACAAAACTGATAAATAAAATTAAGTAGGTTGACAAAACTAGATGGGTATTACTGAATGTTGAAAGTAGATTTTATACTCTGTTCCAAACTTGGTGAATATCTTCTTACCCGTCTAGCGCAAGTTTAACGAAATGTAACTTGTGCTGCAATTGTTTGCCACTGACCCATCCATTCGAAGAAAGACGGAGTTAATTTGGTTTTATCAAGAAGCATAGGCCTGTCGGGTCTTAGCATCTCTGAGCATCGCATCAATAGTACAGAGAAAGTGCTGCTTATCTTCCTCGGGCAAAGCCACAATACCCTGAAGCTGTCGAAGCATCCGGTGGTTTTTAAACAAGGCGGCACTATCCGTATGATCGACTAGGTACCCTACCGTCGATCTTTCGGGCTGCCTCCACCGAAAGCTTTACCTCCCCTCGCTCATAACGGCTTACAATCAGTGAATTTCCCCCTCTAGGAATGTGTAGACGTATTTTAGGGTATTACCGTCTCGCTGCCGAGTACTGAAAATTAACTACTTCTTACTGTGTTCCTTTCATGGAAAGGCAACATGTTATGAACTTTTGCCGGTCAACCGCTTCGTAGAAATTGGTCAAGATTAGATAGGATAGTGGTATTGAGCCAATTTTTACTGCTACCGACAGATAGCTTTGTGCTGGAGGTTATGGTTCGGTATTCGTTTTTCTATTTCACTGAGTAATTTTCGGTGGCAAAAGCAGCAGTCTGGGTTTTCTTCTGAAGCTATGGCCTTCGAATTTTGCAATAAAGTAAGTATAAGGCTTGCTAATATTATATGATTTTCAAATATTGGTGTAATGGATGCGTCATTATTAGCAGATCGGCAGCTTTGGGAACGGCTTAAGCAGGGAGATGAAGCAGCCCTGACCGCGATTTACCGCAAGTACGTGGTGGATCTCTACAACTACGGCTACCGATTTGGGGTGGGGCAGACAGCGTTGGAGGATAGTATCCAAGACCTTTTTTTGGGACTCTGGAAGCAAAGGGAAATACTTAGTATTCCTATCTCTACCAAATATTACCTCTTCTCAGCACTAAAGAATCAGCTACTCAATAATCTCAAACGTCGAGGCCACTCCGATCAACGCAACCAAATGTTTGCCAGCTTGTATCTTGCCAAAGATTCATCCCCAGAAGAAAGAACTATCCAACACGAAGCGGTAGCAGAAAGAAGTACCCGGTTGCGACAGGCCATTGACGAACAACTCACCAACCGCCAGCGAGAAGCAATTATTCTGTTTTTCTACGATGGCTTTACTTACGATGAAGTGGCCGAACTTTTAGCGATGTCCACCAAGGCTACCTACAAGCTCATCTATCGCGCCCTCACTGTGTTACAAACTAGCCTAAGCGATGTTGTCTTTTTGTGTATTATTGGCGTTAAGCTGGTAAATTTTTTGTTTTGAGCCGTATATTTTTAGTAGTGTTTAATGAGAGGGTTAGTTTTCTATCCAATTTATAATTTTTAAAATTTTTCTCCTCAACCATGGGGTAAAGGTACTAGGCATGTGGTCTTACAATAAAGAGGCCACTCATGCAGCACTACCAAAACTACCAAACCACCGACTTTGTACTAGATCCAGATTTTCAGCAATGGGTTCGTAAACCTACCGAGCAAAGTGATGCCCATTGGCAAAACGTCCGCTTGCTGTTTCCTCATCAGGAACAAACGATGGAGGATGCCCGCCAGATACTTCTATCAATAAAATCTGGACAATTAGACCGCGAGGATATTCCCGAGGAGAAAATGCTCGCTAACATTCTTGATCGCATCCACGATGATCGAGTTCGGCGTGAAAACGTTCATACCGAACGTATCCTTCCACAACACAACAAATACCGGATTCGTCGACCCATTTGGGTAGGGATAGCCGCTAGTGCAACCCTGCTACTTGCCACTTTCTTGACGTACTATACCTGGCATAACTATCAGTACGTAGAGGTGGCAACTACTTACGGTGAGGTTCAGGAAATCTGGCTGCCGGACAGCTCCCAGATAATGCTGAATGCCAACTCATCCATCCGCTATCGTAACGACTGGACCGAAGGTGGCGTCCGCGAGATTTGGCTGGACGGCGAGGCGTATTTTCGGGTTCAGAAACAAAAGCACCTGACGCAGGGTGGCCTAAAGCAGTTTGTCGTCCACGCCGATGAACTGGATATAGAGGTACTTGGCACCGAATTCAATGTGTACCGCCGTCATGAAACCACCGAGGTGGCGCTAGCGGAAGGAAAAGTCCAGGTGAACCTTGATCGGGCTGACTCAGCTGAAAGGATCATGATGAAACCCGGCGATTTGCTGACCTACTCCGTTCCGCAAAAGTCTTTAGTGACTGCCACTGTTGACCCGGTGGCGCGCAGTGCCTGGCAGCATCAGCAGTTGGTGTTTGACGGTGAACCGCTAGGGGAAGTAGCCCAACGGTTAGAAGAGTTTTTCGGCTACGAGATCATCTTTCAAAATCCGGATTTTGCCAATAACCGCTTTCACGGGGCCGTGCCACTTAACGATCTGGATGCACTCATTAGTGTGCTGGAGAAAGCCTACAGAATTACGATAAAACGAAATGAGGAACAACTCATTTTCTCAGAAAAGTCTTCGGACAGCTTCTGAGGAGCTATCCAAAATAGACCTACATAATCATTCATTTTTAAATAATCTATACTATGAGAAAACAACGACCAAGTTATTTAGGGTGCATCCTAGGACTATGGTGCCTAGGGCTGCTGGGTAATTGGTTGCCCAGTTACGCGCAGCAGCCAGCTATGAGTCAGTCATTACTGGCTTTGGCGTCTGACGAATCGCAAGTGCAACAGACGGAGACTTTGCAAAAAGTGCTAAGTGAGATTGAAAGCAAGTACGAAGTGTTTCTGAACTACGACCTCCGGTTGGTAGAAAACAAAGTGGTTTCGAGCCAAATGATCAAACAGCTTCAGGACGAAGAAAACTTTGAGCAACTACTTCGTTCCTATTTGGCACCGTATCAACTGAAATTTCAGAAAGTGCGGGATAAGTATTACGTCATTTATTCCCAGACCTCAACAGTAGCTCCGGCCAAAGTGGAAAAAATACGCCCCGGTTCAGATACCTCTCTAAGAACTACCAATACCGTAGGTAAGGTAGTCGCATCGGCATTAGCTCCAATAAAGATAAACCTAGATAAAACGATCACCGGACGGGTGACTGATCTAGAAAACAACGAAGGATTGCCAGGCGTGAACGTGCTAGTAAAAGAAAGCTCGGTAGGGACCGTCACCGATGTAAGCGGCAACTACCGTCTCAACGTACCTGATGATGCCGAAACCCTTATTTTTTCGTCCGTAGGCTACACCAGTGAAGAAGTAGCAATTGGCAACCAAACGGTGATTAATATGGTCTTAGCTCCTGATATTCAGAGTTTACAGGAGATAGTAGTTGTGGGCTACGGTACTCAGCAAGAGCGCGACGTGGTGAGTGCGATCTCTACTGTGAGTTCCGAGCAGATTGAGCGGGTTCCGACCCCTAGTTTTACCCAAGCCTTGCAAGGAACCAGTACTGGCTTGCAGATGGTATCGCCCAGCGGTGAACCTAACGCCCCCGCCCGAATCCTCATTCGGGGAGTAGGTTCTATCACCACTTCATCCGAACCGCTATTTATTGTAGATGGTATACCAGTCGCCAGTGGAGGTACCAATCCGTTAACGTACCTTAATCCCAATGACATTGCCAGCGTTTCGGTGCTGAAGGATGCTTCAGCCACGGCCATCTATGGTTCGCGGGGTGCCAATGGCGTAGTGCTCATTACCACCAAATCGGGAAAAACCGGACAAGCCGAGTTTAATTTAGACTATCAGGTGGGCTACACTAGCCCGATTAATGAACTGGAACTAGCCAATGCCGACGATTGGCGGGCCGCTGTTGCCCAGGCAAGAGCTACCAGCGGATTAACGGATCGCTTCCGTAAGGAGCAGGACTTGTTTGACCAACGGCAACTAGACCGCTTTGTAGCCGAGGATATCTACAATCAGACCAATAACAACTGGGTAGACCGGGTAAGGCAAGACGGTAGCTTTCAGCAGTACGGCTTTTCGGCCTCGAACGGCACCGAAAAGACCAGTTTCTTCCTTTCGGGGCAGTACCGCGACCAGACTGGAAACTTTGATAATACCCGCTTTCAGCGCTACACCGGGCGGGTGAACCTGGACTTTAACGCCACTGACTACCTAAAACTAGGTATCCGCTACACCTACAGCTTTGAGGACAATGAGCCTCGGCCTAACACCAGTATTATTGGGACTAATGTGAGTTTGGATGATCGTAACATCAATTACGGTGCCTGGCCCACCTTTAGCAATCTCTACAACAACGCCCTGCCAATCTTTCCCGAAACCTGGGCCAACGGGGAACCCTTCGATCCGCTGTCATTGAATAATATTACGTATTCCAACGACCGGGCTAATATTAAATCGGAAGAGCGAATTACTACGCAACTGGCTAATATATTTGCTGAGCTTACCCCATTAGAAGGGTTGACTTTACGTGGCGAAGGCGGGGCTACCTTTAGCAAGGACATTGATGAGTATTGGATCGCGGGTAATCTGCGGGGACAAGAGTTCCGGGAAGAGGATACTGGCCTAGAGGATCGATTTTTACTGGATTACCCCTACGAGGATGGCGTTCCGCGTTTCACCTGGGATGACCGTCGCAACTGGGCCTTCAACCTTATAGGAACTGCAGCCTACAATACTGAATTCGGTACTGATCATCGTCTTTCGGCCTTACTTGGGCTGGAACTCATTCACTCCGATAGTGAAGTATGGCGCAACGATTGGGAAGATGCTGCCGCCAGTCTCGATCCTACTGAGGTAGGTAATTTTATTCGCGATCCTGACCAACTACTACAGCTTAGCCATAGTTTACACGCGCAAACGCGCTTTTTCTCACAGTTTGGCCGGGTGAACTATACGTTCAAAAACCGCTACCTATTCCAAGCCTCGCTACGGCGCGACGGTAGCTCCAAGTTTACCCCCGAAGATCGCTTTAGCTGGTTCCCTTCGCTATCGGGGGGGTGGATAGTGTCGGACGAAGGTTTTTTCAGTACCGACGGTCTGCTGAGTTTTCTTAAGCTACGTGGGGGCTGGGGTGTCACCGGTAACGCTAATATCAGCCCGTTTCTATATATTGATAATTACCTAAACTGGCCCAACTACCCTAACCGATCAGGGGCCAATGTGCTCGGGCGATTGGGTTCCCGTCAGATTCAGTGGGAGCGGTCAAACACCTTTGATGTGGCCTTGGAGTTCGGTCTGTTGGACGACCGGATCAGTGGTTCAATTGGTTACTACTATAACCAAACAACCAACTTGCTGCTCGATTTTCCGGTAGCACCTTCTATCGGTATCTACGGAACGAATAATCTGAACTCTACCGCCCTGGATAATGTCGGCTCGCTACAAAATCAGGGAATTGAACTGGAGATTAACTCGGTTAACATTGATGCGGGAGGTTTTCGCTGGACTACTGGGCTGAATTTTACCACTAATCAGAATGAAGCTTTAGAGCTCTACCCTGGTTTCGATGGTGATCCGCTCCAACTCTCGTTTAACGGGCTTACTACCGTACAGGTAGGCGAGCCACTGGGCACGTTTTTCTTACCCGAGTTTGCTGGTTACGACGAGAGCGGGAATGTGCTCGTACAGGAAGTCGATCAGGATATTCTGGAAGCTGACGGAAGCTACGTGTTTACCGGCAACACCGTGCGAAATACCGGAAATTCGGATAACCAGAATAGTGTAATTCAGTACGGAAAAACTGGGCTGCCTACCTTCTACGGCGGATTAGACAACACCTTTACCTACCGAGGGCTGTCGCTGAATATACTTTTCACCTTCCAGGGCGGTCATTATATCTACGATGACATTGGCTTACGCCGAGCTGGTCTCGGGCAGCGAAACCTGCGGGCGGATGTGGTAGGCAACACCTGGACTCCCGATAACCCTAATGCGGATTACCCAGTACTAACCTGGAATAACCGGGAAAATAATCCCGTTGATCCCGACCAACCGGCCCAAAATCTATCTGACCGCAGTACCCAGTGGTTAGAACGGGGTGACTTTGTTCGGCTTCGTACCATTAATCTGTCTTATAACTTGCCTCAGAAAATCTTTGAGAAGAATTTCTTAAAAGGAGCACGGTTGTTCATCAACCTTAATAACGTAGCTACCTTCTCTCGCTTTGATGCCGTAGATCCTGAAACACTGATTGGAAGCAACGCTCAGGAGCGGAACATCGGACAAGGAGTGGTTCGGGGCGTACCGTTCTGGCAGGTATTTACCGCCTCGGGGGGAGTCAACATTAAACTGTAACCTAAAAATTAACTTGTCATGAAATATCTATATTATATCCTAAGCCTGAGTTTGCTGGTGGCTTGTAGTGGGGAAGACTTTCTGGATGAAGCTGAGCCGTCCATCAATTCTGCTCCGGAAACTTTTGAAAATAATACCGCCTTGGATAATCTCATCCGGGGCGCTTACTTCAATATGAAGACCCCCGGTGATCTGGGAACGATGGATTTACTGATCTACCAAACCGTCACCACCGATATTGCCGAACTCAAGGAGTACGCCAATATCGTAAGCGGGGCACGTAACATGCTACCGATTTACTTACGACAGCCTGAGATCAATGATATTCGCTTCGTAGAGTTTCCGTGGGCGGGGGCTTATACGATGCTCTACAATGTGAATACTGTCCTACAGTTTTACGAACAGAACGAACCCCCGGCCGACGGTCTGGAGTCATGGGTGCCCCGTATTCGAGGTGAAGCCTATTTTCTTCGCGCTTTTGCTCACTATTTGCTGGCGACCACCTATGCACCACCTTATAGTTCTGACCCCCAGGCAAGTAGCATTATTTTACTAACCGAGCCTCCTGCCGCTCCCACCGACTACCAGGGATTAGCGACTAACCAGGAGGTCTACGACCAGATTATCTCCGACCTGAAAAATGCGATTGAATTGCTACCTGAGGAGTACGATCCTAGCCTACATCCCGAAGATTATCAAGATCGGGCCAAGCGGGACGCCGCCCGTTTCCTACTGGCGAAGACCTACTTTCTAATGGGGAATGAATTCTGGAATGCTGGGCAGGATGGTGACGGCGGGGCATTGGAGCAGATCAATACTATTATTGATTCGGAGCGCTATCCGCTGGTGCAGAGCGATAGCTTGCAGCAGGTTTTTCTGCCCAAAGGACTGAACCAAAAAGCTTCCGAAACCGTCTGGTACGCGACCTATTACTTCCGTAATGCCTGGCGGGCTCCTCGTCTGGAGCGTATGTACAGCGATTTTACGGGCAGGCGTGATCGGGGAATTGCCATGAGTAAGGCCACGCTAGAGCAGATCGGCTGGAACGACTCTACCGTAGCTCAGCAGGACGAACGCTACAACGATTGGTTCCGGCGTTACGAAGCCGGAGAAGATCCGGCATTCTCAGCGGAGGAAGATGAAGATTCGTACAATGTCTGGTGCGCCAAGTTTACCGATCGTACTGCCAATTTTGTGGTGTTCCGTTCTCCTGAACTCTATCTAATGCGGGCAACGATGCGGTTAGCGGGTGGTGACGCAGCCGGGGCGGCCGAAGACCTCAATGTGACCCGCACTCGGGCTGGGTTAGCACCGCTAGCTACGGCCACCGAAGCAGAGGTCTCTGCCGAGTGGATTAAAGAGATGGGCTTTGAGGGACGACGGCTATTTTATCTACAAGCCACTCAGCAGCAAGTGCCCCCCGGCGACCGCGTGGGTGCTCAAATGATTCCTTATAGTGACCCATCGTTGGTGCGTGATCTGCCTCGAGTAGAACTAGTCCGTAACCCAGCCATTGCGGGTGAATAAATTTTTTATAGGAGGCAATCCCATTGAGTAGATTGCCTCCCTTTTCCCTAAGCCTCATTCGGGGCAGATAAGTCGCTTTACCATTAATATCTGTCGCTATTATTTCTTGGCTAATTGACTTTAGCAAAACGGGAGAACTATGCCTAAAAATCGTCGCAAACGGGGTGGTTTCGCTATGTGTTCAATCTGAATTCTCAACCTAAAAACTGACTTGATATGAATCAACCTGTAAAATTACTCAGTCTTACCCTTCTATTTTTAGCCGGGATTTGTTCGGCCTGGGGACAAGAGAATTCCCAATGGGATAATGTACCTGTGGGCGGGGGTGGGCGAACCGTAGGCTTCATTGGTAGTCCGACCTCTGATGCTATTTATCTGCGAACGGATGTAGCCGGTATGTACAAGAAACGGGCTAACGAGGCCAATTGGACTCGACTTACCCAAAAGTTTGGCCCGGAGTACGGCGAACGGATGAGTGGTTGTGCCGGGTTAGGGGTTCACCCTACGGACGACAATATTCTGTACGCCGCTCTGTCCAAAGGACTTTATAAATCTACCGATCAGGGCGACACCTGGGAGCAAGTGCTCCCACTCCGCATCTTTCCCAATGGTGGAAGGGTTGACCGAAGCGACCGCAATTACGGAGAAGCTTTAGTAGTTGACCCATTCAACGGCGAGGTGGTTTACTACGGCTCACAAGACCAAGGACTATTTTACTCCCGCAACGGCGGGCGTGACTGGAATACTATTAGCACCAATCAGCTTCCGGCCAACGGTAGCCGCAGCGTAGTGGTCGATCATACTCGGGCGCGAATAAACATCGGTACCGAAAATGAACGAGCGCGCTTTGTCTACGTCAGTGTAAGGAACGAAGGCCTTTACCGTAGCAACGACGGCGGTGCCTCCTTCAGCCAATGGCAAGACACTTTACCAGGCGGAGGTACCTACATTCGTTGGCTGCGTATTTCGCAAAATGGGGAGCTGTACGCGGCCCACGAAAAGGGGTTAGCTCGCTGGGATGGTACCGATTGGGCTGATGTGTCGCCCGTATCCGGAGCTGAAGTAACGACGGTGGCGACCGACCCTAGAAACAATAATCAGGTGATCTGCTTTACTAGCGGCAATATCTACCGTAGCCAGAACCGGGGCGAAAGCTGGGAGATCGTACCGTATCAGGTAGGGGATATTGCACCCTGGTCGGCTGACCGCTACCGACCCGGACAAGTCACTACGTTTGCCTTGTACATCGACGACCAATCGGAAGGTGAGAATAACAAAGCTTACGTCTGTTCCAATTATTTGCCCTGGCAAACCAATGATATTTGGGCACCCACCACCATCTGGGATGCCCTCTACCGGGGCAATGAAATGACGATCAACATCACGGGGATTTCCTTGCCGGGAGATCGCGCTCCCTATATCTCTGGGATAGCGGATATTCGAGGTTTCGTACATAACGATATCACGCAGTATCCCGAGCAGCAAGCAAATATCCCGTTGGAAGACCTGGAGGCTGGTTTTTTCACGCCGAATTTTCCGGGTATCGACTATAGCGAGACCAATCCCGATGTGGTGTGGTTCATTGCGAGCAAAGTTCCGGGTTATGTTCCGCTGGTGTTCCGCTCCGACGATGCCGGAGGCGTAGTCAACTACGTTTCCAATCCGAGCATCGGGGCGGTATGGGAGAAGAACATTCAGGCAAATGGAGCCGGAGGTCCTAAGATAGCCGCCTCGGCAACTGACCCAGATAATGTAGTCACGCTGATCAAAAAATACGTGCGCTACACCCAAGACGGCGGAGCCACCTGGCAGACTCCGGCCAACCTGGATAGCCTTGACCGAGGACTGGAACGTCCGATTGAGTATGAGTTCGATGATTTGGTTCAGTCAGATCGGGCCAACGGCAATAAGTTTTATATCTACGATACCAACGGTAAATTCTACCGCAGTACCGATGGCGGGGCCTCGTTTAACGAAGTGACTACCGCCGGGCTTCCCGGTCGGGGCTTTATTCAGGGCGGATTCCATTCGGCTACGGGTGGGGGAGTTAGGATCGCCGCGGCACCGGGTTTAGAGGGGGAAGTATGGCTAGCCCTCGGCTCGTCGGGTATCTGGCGGGCTAATGGAACCGGAGCAGACAAAACTGATTCGTTCGAGGAAATCACCTTCTTCCGACGCCTAAACCCTACGGCGGTCACGTTTGGAAAAGCGGCTCCGGGTTCGTTGGTGCCTGCCGTCTACGCCTACGCCAGTCGGGCGGCAGACGGCCTCTGGGGCATCTGGAAATCGGAAGACTTGGGTACTTCCTGGGAGTTGGCAACACCGATTGACCAGCCCGGCCAGTGGGTACGGGTACTCGTCGGCGATCAGCAGCAGTACGGACGGGTGTTCGTCGGCGATGCTTCCTACGGAATCCGGGTACTACAGATTGACACTACATCTACCGAAGTGGGTGACATCATCATTGATAACACCGACCCCGAGGCATCGGCTCAGGGGCAGTGGGGAACGCGGACGTTTACTCCTGCGGGGCAGTCGTTCGTAGGTAGCAACTACTTAGTCAATGTCACCAGCGATCCCGGTCAAGTACGGTACTCACCGACTATCGCTACGGCGGGCATCTACAATATTTACGGTCGGTGGATCGCCAATAACCAGCGCGCCAGCAACGTCCGTTATGTGGTAAATACCGGTAGCCAAAGCGATACGGTGACCGTTGATCAACGACAAAACGGGGGGCAATGGGTGCCGCTAGGTACCTACTCGCTGGTAGCAGGCAGCGGCAGCCAAGTAGAAATCCTGAACGAAGGCACTGATGGAATTACCATTGCTGATGCCATCCGGTGGGAGTACGTGGTGGCTGAGCCGCCGTTACGCCCTTCCGGGTTTGAGGCTACGCTGGATGATTTCACCCAAGTGACGCTAGAGTGGTTTGATAATGCCAGCAACGAAACCGGGTTCGTACTGGAGCGCAGTACCAATGGAGGATCGTTTGCGGTGGTTGATACCATAGCCGCTAATGAGCTAAACTACATTGATGCCACCCTGGAGTTCAATCAGCAGTACGTCTATCGCATAAAGGCGATTAATGCCTTTGGTGAATCTTCTACCACAACGGTAGAGGTAGATAATTCGGAAATTATCATTGACAATCGGGACACCGAGCGAGTGAGTATCGTAGGCTTCTGGCCCCCGCGTACCTCCGCTTTCGGCGGAACTTACATTGGTTCCGATTTTATCATTGACCTTAACGAACTGAAAGGGGAAAAGTCGGTGACCTATACTACCCCAATCCCATTGGACGGAGCGTATCAGGTATACGGACGTTGGACGGCCACTAACAGTCGGGCGAAAAGCGTACCGTATATCGTCACCTCCGCACTAGGAGTGGATACAGTCACTGTTGATCAAACCGACGTGACCAACCGAAGCCAGTGGGCACTACTCGGCGAGTATGATTTCACCCAAGCCAGCGGGGCGCAGGTGGTCATTTCCAACGCCAACACCTCGGGCGATGTAGTGGCCGATGCCGTTCGCCTTACCTACGAAGGCCCTAGCGAACCGCAGGAGGTGCTTAATCTGAACCTGACGTCAGTGTGCAGTGACGACCCGGCGACCGAGCGACGGTGGCGAATTCGTAATCCGAACAACTTTCCGGTGACGGTCATCTGGCGGGTGTACCGTACCGCTCAAACCGATACGGTAGAAGCCCCAGCGGGCGATTCATTCTTCACCACGGCCACCGTAGGCGGAGCCAATACCACCAAGATTTTCTGGAAAAATGAGGAAGGGAAAACCCGAAGCCGAACCAAAGCTTCCGGGGGTGCCCAGTGCCCTCCCGACAGTAATGCCCGTACGAATGATGTGTTTGAGAAATCACTGGGGCCGGTTGTCGCTCTCTTCGCTAACCCCGCTCGCGATCAGCTACAGATACGAGTAGAAGGCGAGAGCGAGGAAGTTCAAAACGTACGCCTGACCGACCTAAGCGGACGGGTGTTTCCGGTAGAAATTAGTCGTACCTCCGGTAATACGCTAACGTTGTTAATCACGGAATTGCCCCGCGGCCTGTATCTGCTTTATGGTACACTGGACAATCAGCCGTTTACCAAACGAGTGGTTGTGGAACGATGAAAGTCTGACTCCCCCTCGGAGGGCATCCCCGAGGGGGGTGGTTCTACCCATCACGTAGCAATCCGGATTGAGAAAGGTATTTTACGCTCAGTAATTATTAACAATGTATAAGTTGAATTCACGAAAAACACGCATACTGCTATCGGCAGTATTTGCATCAATTTTTCTAAATGGACTAGCCTACGCCCAAGATCGGCCTAATATCTTATGGCTGGTCATTGAGGATACGTCGCCCTACCTATTTCCAGCTTATGGCAATGAATTGATCGAAACCCCGAATCTGGATTTCTTACAGCAAAACGGAGTGGTCTTTGACAATGCTTTTGCCCCAGGGCCGCAGTGTTCGCCCGCCCGCTCGTCGCTTATCAGCGGTTGCGATGCCACTACGTTTGGTAACGATCTCCATCGGGAAGGCCGCCCGATACCTGATTTCTACTTCTTTCCAACCCATTTGCGCAAGCAGGGATACTACTGCGTGAATGCTGGCAAAACTGACTACAACATTCCCAAATCAGAAGAGGGGCAACTACTGGAACCGGTCTGGAACGAAAACAGTAACCAAGCTACCTACAATCATCCCGACCGGAATAACCGTCCGTTTTTCGCTCAGTTTAATAACATGACCTCGCACATGAGCCGGATGACAACCATCACGCCGGACGTACGCGAACCGGTGAGCGTAGCAGTATCCGGCGATGACTTGCCACCTTATGTACCCGATTTGCCCCAGACCCGCGCTGATTACGCCCTGCACCTAGAAGGAGTGCAAAATACTGATCGTTGGGTGGGTTTGTTTCTAGATGATTTGCGGGAACGTAAGCTACTGGAAAACACCATTATCTTCTTCTTTTCCGACCACGGCGGTTGCCTGCCGCGGGGCAAAGCTTTCCCCTACGACACGGGTCATAGGGCAGCCTTGTTGGTGTACGTACCTGACCGCTGGCAATCGCTCTGGGACGAGCAAGCGGACGTCCGTTCGGGTCGGCTGGTCACGTTTACTGACTTTGGTCCGACCGCGCTGAGCCTGGCCGGAATGAAGCCCCCGGAGACTATGCAGGGAAAAGCGTTTATGGGAGAGTATCGCGAAAACCCTCGAGAGTACGCTTACGCCTTTCGGACGAATACCGGAGCCCACTTTGATCCGTCGCGTTCAGTCTACGACGGACGGTTTCATTATATCCGCTACTATACTCCTTACAAAATTCACGGGTTGCGACAGTCTTTTCAGTTCGGGATGCCTGCCCAACTGGCCTGGGACACCCTGTTTCACTTTGGCGAAACACTCCCGCAGCATCGGCAGTACTATCAGCCCAAACCTTATGAAATGCTCTTCGACCTAGCGGCTGACCCCTGGGAAATGAACAACCTTGCCAACCGATCTGCCTATCAGGATAAGCTGCAAGAATTGAGAAAAGTAGTGGCCGGCCACCAGGTAGAGGTCAATGATCTGGGTTTCTTTCCGCCCGATGCCCGACGGAAATTAGTCGCCGAGGGTGGTAACTTGTACAATAAGGTGCGGGAGATAAATTATCCGCTTGGAGAACTCCAGCAGTTAGCTGCATTAGCTTCCAATCCCGATGAAATCAGCGGTGAGCGTCTGATTGATTATCTAAATCACGAACGGACGTCCTTTCGATTCTGGGCAGCATCGGGATTTGCCTACCTGTATTCGCAGGGAATAAGCTATACGGTGCCTGAGGCTTTGCGAGCGTTAGTCAATGATAAAAGTCTGTCAATAGCCGCTACGGCATCTGAAGCCTTAGTCTATGCCGGGGAAGTTTCCTTTGGAGTGGATGCGCTCATCGGGCAGTGTGCAGACGGGAGCGGAGCGGCGATTTCAGCCCTAGAAGAAGTGCAGCACCGTTACCAAATCAGTGAGAAGCAGGTAGATCAAATTAAGCAACTCGCTCAAGAACAAGATAACTTCGGACTCCGTAGCGTACTAATCAATCTGAAAGAATTACCATTGGATAGCCTATTTACTGAGCAGCAACGAGCCAGTTTTATGCGGGGCTATCGCGACCGAATTAGTAACTGGGCTCCCACTCGGCCTACTTCTGACCAAAAATATCCAGTAAACGAAAAGCAATGATTCACGATGTGATATTGCATTTTCACTAATCACCCTTAAACAACAACAATCATGAGAAACCCTTCATTTAGTCATTGGCTTAGGCTGGCAGCATTACTATTGTTTGTGATGAGTGCCCATTTTTTATTTGCTCAGACTTACGTCAATCCTGATGATAATCTGACCGATTTAATCAGACAATCCAATGGCGGTACGTTTATCTTACGAGCGGGTACCTACGAACCGCTCTATCTTGACGGTGAAAGATTCACTGAGGCGCGTCCCTTAGTGCTCAAAGCAGCTCCCGGTGCCAATGTCAAAATCAGAAGCTATCGCGACGGTTCCCGAACCCGCTGCTTACAGCTTAATAACTCCAGCTATATGGTTTTTGAGGGCATTCACTTTACCGAATCGGGCTACGAGGGGGTGTGGCTGGAAGGCTGCGATCATATTATCTTTAAAGGCTGTGAAGTATCGCAAACTGGGCTGGCTGGAATTAAAGTCGCCTTACGGTCTAAGTACATTGATATTCTGAATTGCCATATTCACGATAATGGAGTACGCGATGCCAGTAGTCCCCGCTATGGGGAAGGACTTTACGTAGGACGGGGTGGAGGGCATACCGAAGATAACTGGCCGGATCTTACGGAGTACGTATGGGTTGAGGGATGCCGATTCAACAATAACGGAGCGGCCGAAGCGATTAATGTGAAAGGTGAGGTATTCCGGACAACTATTCGGAACAACCAAATCTCCAGCACGACCTTACGCCAGAAGAATTACCCACAAGCTAATGAGGGGGCAATTTCACTAGATCACCTTTCGGTGCTGGATGATGGAAACAACAAACGTAAATACCAAATAAATACTCCACGGGAAAACTGGGTTGAGAACAATACAATCGACGGAGTAAGGTCCGGAGCGGATGCGCGCATAGCGGGAATCTACAGCGCAGGTACCGGTAATTACATTGTCAACAACACCATCAAAAACGTACGCACTAATAATAATCCTACACAACCGGCCAATGGCATCCGCCTGAATAATTGGGGAGCGAACAACATAAAAGACGGTCAGCCATGTTATGTGTGGAATAATGAAAATATCAATGTAGAAGACGGTAATGCACTCGGTAATCTGGCTATTCAGCAGAATCCGGGTTCTAATCCCAATCGCCCACAAAGCTGGTATCAGAGCACTACCAACCCTTCACCGACTGCTGATGCTATCAATTCGGTAACATCTCCCAATACCGTAAGCCCGGGGCAAACCGTAGCGGTTCAAGTGAACTATTCTGCCTCTACTGAGCGCGACCTGATTGTACTACTGCAACGAGACTCATCACCTTTTACCAGCTTTGGAGGGAAACGAGTGAGTGTATCGGCAGGTAGCCGAAGTACAACGGTCAATATTGCCGTGAACGCTGACATCCCTATCGCCAACGATGCCTATCAATTTCAAACGTTCACTACCTCCAAAGGGGGCATCTGGGGGCAGCGTTTGGACAACAAAGTAAAGAAAGACGTAGACTGTGTAACTGGAGGTAGTAATCCTTCGTCGGGCAACATCGTCATTCGGGCTAAAGGCAGTTGTGGGTCGGAGCAGATGGTGCTGAAAGTAAACGGCAGTACTGTTGAAACTTGGAATAATGTGAGTACAACCACTACTGACTATACTTACAGTGGATATTCGTCGGGAACAGTACAGGTACATTTCACGAATGATGCTACTAACGTAAACGGCTGCCCGGACCGGAACCTGCAAGTAGAACGCGTCACCATTTGCGGCACAGAGCGGTCGGGTACGAGGGTAAGCAACAGCGGTACCGACATTGACTTATGGTCGAACGGCTACTTTGACTATGGTAACCCTGGTTGTAGCAATGCTCGAGTGGCTGCTACCCCGAAAAATAATGGTTTTTCTAACCTGCTTGGCTCGGAGCTAACCAACATCCGTATGTATCCCAACCCGGCTTGTACAACGCTAACCGTGGACGGTGAGTCCGATTACGCAGTAGCTATTATAGATCTTTTGGGGAGGGTGTTGTTGAGCCGATCTCACGTATCCGGTCGTTGCCAACTAAATATCCAGGGGTTGGCTCCCGGCGGATACATTGTGGAGTACCAAGGCTCGTCGGGTATGACTACGAAAAGGGTATTGATTGAACGTGAGTAAGCTATTATTAGGAGCCTTCCGGTCAGTACATTGCTGGTCGGTGCTCTCTTTCTCGAAAACGATATGACGAATAATTATTTACTACGGGTCGGCCTCAAGACTATACACCTAGGTTCCTTCGCGCGGGCTGGGGTGCGGTTCTGCCTCTCCGGAGTAATTCGGCAGGGCAAACTGAGAAGGTTTCCTCTTAGAAGTAAAAAATTCAGTAAACAATTAATATACTTACCATTATGCAGGTCTATCTACTCTATATCCGCTTGACCCTAAGTCTTCTTCTCCTTTGGTGGTCGGAGTCGAGCAATGCTCAATCTCTCGAGAAACCCTGGATGCTGGGTCCTTTTGTGAAGGCCGACAGTACGAACCCGATCATGGGTCGCGATACCACGACGAATTTTTACTGCCCGATCCGGCAAAAAGTGCTTCATTGGGAGGCCAAAGATGTGTTTAACCCCTGCGCAGTGGTAAAAGACGGTAAGGTCTATCTGCTCTATCGGGCCGAAGATTTTGAAGGAAAACACAAGGGCACCTCTCGAATCGGCCTGGCCGTGAGTGAGGACGGCATTCACTTCGAGCGGCATTCCACCCCTGTACTTTATCCGAAAAACGATTCGCTGAAAACCAAAGAATGGGAGGGTGGCTGTGAAGACCCGCGTATCGTAGAAGGCCCGGATGACACCTACTATATGACCTACACCGCGTACTCGGGCAATGCTATTTATCTGGCACTCGCCTCTTCCCAGAACCTGCTAGACTGGGAGAAACACGGGGTAATTGCGGGGATTGGTCAGGTTTTTCCGGCCGAAGGCGGTTTCAAAGCGGGAATGATCGTGAGTGAACTCGTAGGCGATCGTTTAGTGGCTAAGAAAATCAGCGGGCAGTATTGGATGTACTGGGGAGTGGGAACGCTACGATTAGCAGTATCCAATGATTTAATTACTTGGGAGCGGGTGAAAGATGAGAGTGGTAGCGACTTGGTAGTATTAGGTCCTCGCCCCTCTACTCAGTATGCCGAAGTTGATAACCTAGCAGTAGAAGCGGGTCCCGCTGCCGTTTATACTGACGATGGCATTGTCGTCTTTTACAATGGTATTTACAATCCTCTTCCTCTGGAAGAGCGGGTGCCTACTCCGGCTGGGCCGAACTTCGGTAATGGCTGGTGTGGGGTGCAAGCCTTATTCAACAAAGACGACCCCACCAAACTGATTGATCGGGCTGAACAACCCAGCATCAAACCCGACCGACCGTACGAGCTTCGCGGGCAAATTCCCAATGTGACATTCGTAGAAGGTTTGGTACACTTCAACGGAAAATGGTTCGCCTACTACGGCACTGCTGACTCATTTATTGCGGTGGCAGTAGCTGATGCTGATTAATTCTTGATAGTTTTCTGTGCCTATACCTGAAATTTTGATGAGAAAAATAGCATTCATTTATTTCAATTTGTTCGCCGTTGTTTACGCTAGTGCGCAATCGTTCACCTTTGATCCCAGCAACCAAGACATCGGCTATACGCCCCGGGCCTTTACTTTCGGCAACCAAGAGCAAATTATCATCAGCGGCGAGATGCAATACTACCGAGTGGATCCCGCCGAGTGGGAAGACCGGTTGCTCAAGATGAAGGGAGCATTGGTTAACTGCGTGTCTTCCTATATCCCCTGGGGGTTGCACGAACCCCAGAAAGGCGCGTTTGATTATCAGGGATTTAAGGATGTTTTCTTGTTTAACCAAATGGCTGACTCCCTGGGTCTGTATAGCATCCTGAAGCCCTCGGGCTACATCTGCAATGAATTCACCGGGGGCGGATTTCCGGCCTGGCTATGGGCCGAAGAGGGCTGGCCCCGAACGGCCGATCCGGCCTTTTTAGCCGCCATTGATCGCTGGCTTGAGAACATCATCCCGCAGTTAAATCCTTACCAAATTACCGAGGGCGGGAACATGATCTTCTGCCAGTTAGAAAACGAATACAGCAAAGGTAACAAACCCTACTTGCTGCACTACCGAGACAAGGTGCGACAATTGGGCATGAACATTCCCTTGGTCAATAACGGTGGAAAAGATTTGGGGCACCCGGGTACCATTCCTACCTATGATCTCTACCTGAAACCCATGCCCGAGAGCCTCCTCAACCGAGATTGGAGCCGTTCCAACTCCCAGCCAACAGAAGGAAAACCTCGCTTTAGTAGTGAGTATGAATCAGGCTGGCTCAATACAGAGTACTCGAACATGGAAACCCAAATGGGGCATATATCTGGTGAGTGGCTTAAGACCTTAGCAGCACTGGCGTATTACCAAGGTGATGCGGGCCTTAATTATTATATGTTTTGTGGGGGAACCGACCGAGGTATGAACGCATCTAAGAAGTTTCCTAACTCGTATTTCAATGTGGCACCCATCGGAGAATACGGCCAACTAAACGACTCCTACTACCGCTACAAAGAATTGCACGCTTTTATACGATCTTTCGAGGATGTTTTCCTTAACGGAGAGGGAGAAGAGATCAAACTAGCAAACATCCCCGAGCATTTAATGGCAAAAAAACTATCGCACCAAGGCACAGAACTGTACTTTCTTATCAACGCTTCAGAAGAGGAAAAATCGTTTATTTTCAATCCCGAAACAGAATCGAGCCAGCCACATCGAGTAACGATTCCACCCCTCGGTAGCAAATTGCTAGCCCACAATTTTTCGTTGGGTGACGATCTGAAGTTTATTAATACATCATCTAACATTTTATTCAAAGGCAATACAAAACTGCTTCTTTTTGATGAACCCTTTCAGGAAGGGTTTATCCGTATTGCAGGCAACCAGCTTGACCGAGTCAACGATAACCCGTTTCAGATGGACGTCAGTTATGACGGTACGTTTACTGAGATACGATACATGCACGAGGCCAAAGACCAGTACATCCAGATTGGGGAAAATCAGATTTGGATTGTACCGAAAGCTCGGGCTGAGCGTACATTTTTTGCGCTCGATGAGGGTGAGATACAAGGGTGTTTGATCTCAGACTTTTACTTTGCTGATGTTACCTTGAAAGGCGACAGCGTCTCGATTAGCTACCAAGCTACCGGAGGTGAAACTAGCCAACAAACCTATCTGCCGCTTGACGGAACACAATTCCAGCAGTTCTCCCTTCCGCATAGTAACCAGTCCGACATTATCCGGTACCGAATTAGCAATCTGACGCAGGGTGCGTTATCGTTTGCGACCATTAAGCAAAACAGTTCGTTTGAAGAAGTGACTTGGGGTACGCCCTATGAGAAAGCGGGGCTGTATGACAATGGTTACGCTCTTTATACCGGAACCTTTGATGCCGCCAGTGATACCCTTTCGCTCTTGATCCCAGAAGTTAATGATTATTTTGCCATCTACTGCAACGGTAAATTGATTGAAAAAGGACAACGCACTACACAAGTCCATCTGTCTGATCTGAAGAGAAAAAATAATGTACTTGAAGTGTTCGTATTGGCGGGGGGACTAGACAAAAACGGACCGGGAGCCATCATGAGTTTGAGTGGTACTAACATGCCTTTTTATCTTAACCCGACGCATACGATTAGCCTGGAGAAGTGGGAAAGAAAAACCTTGTTTAAAGACAGTCAAGAAAAAAATACCTTCTATCGCGATAAAGATGTGCTACTCTCGTACCGTGATCCTGATTATTCGGCTAGCATTGGCATGGATATTATAAAGATGCACGATGTGCCCAGTGGTTGGGAAACGGTGGATTTCTCGAACGATACGCTTCTTCAGAAATTTGATGGGAACGTTGACTGGACCAGAATGTCAGAGATGATCGACAAGACTAAGGTCTACGTGGATCAAGAACTTGAGGGAAAGAAAGTGCTGCTGAAGATAAACGATGCTGACGTATGGTACTCGCTCTACGTGAATGGTCGCCACTTTCAGGGTGGGTGGCAAGGTTGGGGCCGCTGGGGCTTCGAGGATAGGCCAAGATACATTGACGTAACGGCTGCTATTCAATTTGGGGAGGAAAACAGCGTAGTGGTGCGGTGTTGGCAAGGTCCCAAAGGTGGTGGATTACAAGAGGCGGCGGATTTGATCTTTTGCGATGATGTAGTAGCCAGTACCGCCCAGGTTTATGACGTAAATCAAGGCATTGAAAACATCATTCAACAGAATAGCCTCAAGGCTAGTGACATCAGTAAGGAGTTTCCCTCGATCCTCAGCGGGAGCTTTACTTATCAGGCGCGTTCTGATCGGCAAGCCCCTTTGTACGTAAATGTGTCAGGGAGCGAAGAAGTAAGCTGTATCTTTCTTAACGGAACACTCGTGGCTAAACATTTTCCGTATGGTTATTCGGATAAGATCAGGCTGCTGCCCAGTGATTTGAAAGAAGGAGAAAACAAAATCGCTATTGTAGGCTTTTTTGAACCAGGAAAACTACCCGATTTGGTGGTAAAAAGTAACTTAACGAAGGAAAAAGGAACTTATATCTTTTCTTCCCCTTCGTTATAAAAAAGGCAATGCCCAAGCAAACTAAAGAGTTGTGCTTTACTTTGAGGGTTGAATGAGCTTCGCTATTCTCTTAGCTTGGCTCCAACTTCTTCGGCAAATTGCCGCATTTTCATTAGTAAGCGGGATACATGTTCAGGATAATGTTGACCTAGATTAAATTGCTCAAAAGGATCATTTCGCAAGTCGAAAAGTTCAGTGATAATGGGTTCATCACCAGTTATAGTTTCGTGGGAAATCCAGTCGTCGGCTTTGGCGGCAATGCGCAGCTTCCAGCGGTTATCCCGCACCGCATCAAGGTATTCGCCGGAAAAGTAATAAAAATCATCTCGGGGCGATTCGGCTTGTTGGGTTAATAATGGTAAAATATCTACTCCATCCAGGGTTTTAGGAGCCGATTTGGCACCTGTCAGATTGAGAATGGTAGCATGAAGATCCATAGAGGTACACATTTCGGGGCTTACCTGAGCTGCCGGAATCTGCCCTGGCCAGCGCAATAAAGCCGGTACCCGGAATCCTCCTTCGTAAGATGTTCCTTTGGCTCCAGCTAGAGGCCCAGTGCTGCCACCGTGCCACTGTTCTACGGGATCGGTGGTGTACATGCGCTCCGGCATATTACGCCACGGGCCATTATCGCTGGTGAAAATAGTCAGTGTATTTTCAGCTAAACCTTCGGCTTCCAGCACTTCGGCAATTTGCCCAACGCTACTGTCAATCTCTTCAATCACATCCCCGTAATCACCACCCGCCGAACGACCCTGAAAATCTGAGGAAGCATAAATCGGTAGGTGAGGCATGGAGTGCGCCAAGTAAATGAAAAATGGCTTCTGCTGATTACTTTGGATAAAACCTATAGCCGCATCAGTATACTGTTGAGTAAGCGTTGTTTGGTCTACTTCCTGCTCAATGGGTTGGTCATTGCGGTAGAGTTGGAGCGGGCGTTCGGTATTGACCCAGGGAGGCATCATGTCATTGCTGTACAGCAAACCAAGGTACTCATCAAATCCCCGATCAGTGGGCATATAGCCCGGAACGGCACCCAAATGCCACTTACCGTAGGCGGCGGTGCGATACCCCACTTCTTTCAGAGCCTCAGCCAGTGTTCTTTCATCCTGCGGAAGTCCGCCTTCTGAATCGGGACCAAGATTACCCGGTAGTCCGGCTTTGAGTGGGTAGCGCCCCGTCATTAGAGCCGCGCGGGAAGGCGTGCAGACCGATGCCGCTACGTAAAAGGAAGTCAGTTTGATGCCTTCTCGCGCCATCTGGTCAAGGTGAGGGGTGCGAATGGTGGGGTGACCGTAACAACCTAAATCCCCGTAGCCCAGATCATCGATGAATATGAGTACGATATTGGGTGGCGTATTATCTCCTATCGCAGGTTGAGCATGTATCAGGCTGATGCTGGCAAATAGTAATATAAAGGGGAGAAGCTTATTGTTTAGCATGATGAAGGGTTTAGGATAGCGAGGTAAAAAGATAAGCATTGTTACATATCGATTCATTGCTACTTCCCGCTTTCTCTATTGGTCAGTTCTTTGAATAGTTGGATTTCAGCTTGATCGTAAGGGGTACCGTCAGCGCGAAATAAGTCGTGGAACCATACTTCAGGTTCTGGAAAAGGCTCACCAGGCTTTACTACTTTTCCTGCTTCGCGCAGAGCGTAGGCATTTAGTTTTTCGCCATCTGTCCCCTTGCGACTACTCCACGGCCATACCGTTCCGGTTTCTCCCGACACAAAGCCCCAGTTAATTGCCCCTACGTTCATCTCCTTCATAATCGGTAAACATTCTTGTACAGTGCTGCCACGGGTACGTGCGAGCCATTCGGTGACTAATATCGGACGACCGTCTTTCTGGTATTCTTTGATGGTTTTGGTTAAATAGTCCGGCCCGCCGTAAGGATGGATAGAATGCAGGTCGGAATTGATGCGGTTAAGCTGGATGTTGCGTTCGCCTACGCAGCCGTGGGTGGTGGAGGTAATCGGCTGGGAAGGATTCACCTCCCGAGCCCACACCCAGGTATCGTAGACCAGTTGATTTGATTTTTCCCCGATGCCCCCAGCGTAAGAATTGGATTCGGGGGAAAGTTCGCCCTGGCCTCGACCAGGTTCGTTGTATAATTCCCACATCAATACCCGCTCATCGTCTCGGAACCGCTGCATGATTTTTTGTACGTAACCCTTCAGCCGTGCGGCCTCTTCCGAGGTAGCCTTTCCTTCAGCGTAGCGGTTAGCGAGTTCGCGGGCGGGTGAGTTGACCCAACCAGAATTATGGAAGCCAGCCACTGGAAGCGGTTGTTTACCCAGTTGAGGGTCAGGAAAGTGACAGTCGTCGAAGAAAACAAAAAACGGGCGAATGCCATACTGCTGACAGATAGTGAGAAATTCATCCATACGCTGGTAAAGTCCTGCTTCATCATCAGCCCACACCAAGTCGTGCAAATAAACTCGAAGAGTATTCATTCCCAAATCAGCAGCCCAGCCCAGTTCTTCGTCAATGGTCGCTGGATCCCAAGTGGAAGCTTGCCACATATCAATCTGATTGATGGCAGTACGAGGATAGTAATTACACCCTACCAGCCAGGGCTGCTGAGCGTACCATTGGTTAATACGTTCTGCTGACCAGCGACCTGACACAGCAGTAGAATCGTTGATGGTGGGTTGAGCCTGTCCAGAGGCTGCCCAAGGTATTATAAAAAGAAGAAAAGAAAGATATCGTATCATTAATGATAAGTTCGAGGTTGTCTAAAAATAGCTACTAAATTTTTCTAGTCACCAAACTAGGCATCGTCTAAATCTTTAAAACTAGTCTGCGAAGGAACATCTAAGAAGACTGCCATTGTTCGCATCAATACCCTCGCTAGTCATCCACTGCTTGGTTAACTAAAATCCGAAATTTCCAATCGGTATCGTCGCCATTGCTACCCTGGGTTTGTTTCATCAGAATACCAATCAAACCTTCCTGCGGATCAGCAAAATATTGCGTATTGAAATATCCACCCCAATCAAAAGTACCTACGCTACCTCGCCCACCCTGATCTTGCCCTTCTTGATCAAGTACTCCGAAAGCTAAACCGTAATGCCGCCCACTGCCTTCCCAGAAATCTTTAATCTGATTACCCATTATGGATTGCACCGTAGTGCGACTTAGAATGCGTACTCCGTTCAGCTCTCCCCCATTAAGATACATCTGTAGAAAAGTAGCGTAGTCTTTTGCCGTACTACTTAGCCCTGCCCCCCCGGAGAAGAAGCTTTTAGCCCCTTTAACTGGGTAGTCCGGATCGTAACCAGTAACCGGGAAACTCGCCCATTTTCCGTCATTACGGTATTGTACTGCTACTAGCCGGTCAGCCTTGTTATTGGGCAGATAGAACCAAGTATCGTTCATTCCAAGCGGCTCGAACAAATGCTCCCGTAGAAACTCATCAAAGGGTTGTCCTGATATAATCTCTACAAAATAGCCTAATACATCTAAGCCTTCCGCATAAGAATATTTCTCACCGGGATTAAAGTGCAGCGGTAACTTTGCCAGCTTCTTGATGTTTTCCTCAATTGTAATATCGTTGGTTGTGAATGCGTCAATAATTCCGGCTTTCTGGTAGATCATTTTGAACCGCTCATCGCCATCAATAAAACCATAACCTAGCCCCGAAGTATGAGTTAGTAAATGGCGAATAGTAATTTCTTTATCAGCAGGCTTAGTGGTATACGTGGTATCAGCGTAGCGGAAGCGATCTAGTATCTGGGGGGCCTTAAATTCAGGAATGTACTTGGAGATAGGATCATCCAGACGGAATAATCCTTCTTCCCACAGTATCATCACTGCCGTAGCCGTAACCGCTTTAGTCTGGGAGGCGATGCGAAAAATAGCATCCTTTTGTAGTTTGCTCCCTGACGGATCAGCGACACCAAAAGCTTTATGGTATACTATCTTTCCATTCCTAGCTACCAAGGCTACCAGGCCGGGTATTTTATCATCTTCTATAGCGTCTTTCGCCATTGCATCAATACGGGCTAAGCGCTCGGCAGACATACCTACGCTGGCGGGCTTAGCTTCCGTAAGTGGAGGAGAATATTGGCTAGATTTAGTTTGAGCTAATACAGGAATAATAATAAATAGAACTAGAGCGGTAAGCAGGTGGTGCATAGCAGGATTGGAATTGAATAGGAACTAAAATAAGGAAATTCTTATTTTTTGCTTCAATCTGGATCTGTTTACATAAAGGGGCTTTGTATTATGCATTCCTTTGAAAAGATATATCGCGATCAATGTCATAGCATCTTAAGATATTTTTCTTTGTTTCAAGAAAATTATAATCCATGTACTGCGACCCAGGAAGAAATGCAGCGTAAAACACAAGAATACGAAACCATTATTGAAGAGTTGCGAGCCCAGATTGGTTAGTTGTATCCTGGATTTTGTTCCAGTTCTGCTTCCAGGTTCGCCTCAATGACACTGAGCGGAATAGGAAACCATTGATTGTAATCCTGAATAGTATTCCTGGTTTCTTCTAAGGTGTTATATCGGCGTGTTCTCTCTACCAGGGTTCCGGTTCTGGCTAACGTCCTTCTTCTAGGCTCTTCTATGATCAGCTCCCGGGCCCGCTCATCTAAAATAAAGTCTATATTCACGTCGCTGGCAGAAATTAGATAAGTTTGGGCACGAGCCCGGACAACATTGATATCATCGGCAGCGGCTGCTAAGTCGCCAGTAAGCATGTGTGCCTCTGCTCGCAGTAGGTAGGTTTCGGAAAGCCGCATCACCATGGCATCGGTAAACGTACGACCAGTAGTGGGACCATTCAACAAGTCACCTTCAATTTTTCGGATCATCGGATAAATATGCTGCATGGTATCGCGATACTCATTGCCGAAAAACTCATGAGGCACTAGTTTTTGTCCAAAGAACTCGGACTCAGGGTTGTTGTAAAACCATTCCCGCCGGACATTAAACCGATTGTTACGTATATCATTAGGATCATCCCAGATGTCGTAAATCCAGTAGCCGGATGGACGAACCCAGCCCACTCCTCGGCCGATGCTATCTTCGGTGAGTATAAACGCTCTAAAATTATTGGGGTCACGGGCATCAAAAAAGCGGGGACCCCAGGTTCGTAGCCACATATTTCCTTCCGAATCACTCTGCCCTCCGGGAGTACCGAACTGATGCTGGTAGGTCCAGATGACTTCCGTATTTCCCGAACTACGATCCTGATTTCCATCCTTAAACAGGTCAGAGTAGTAATCACCTGGCTGGTCTACTGCGCTACCAAAGCGGTTCGTCACTAATTCATAGGCAGGATCGTCAATTACCTGACTTGCCGCTTGCACTGAAGCATTATAAAAACTAGCATCGCCTGTTTCACGACCGAGAGATATGAATACTTCGGATAATAAATGATTGGCCGCTGCGCTAGAAGTTCTACCGTCCAACACGGGGATATTAGGTAACCATTGAGCAGCAAATTCCAAATCTTGCCGGATAAATTCTAGTACTTCTAACCGGGAAGCGCGGGTAAAATCAAAACGGGGCGATGACGCTAATTCATCTACAATAGGAACGCCGTTATAGACGTTGACCAGCACATTGTACACGTACGCTCGGCCAAACTGTGCCTCGCCTAAAAGCGCATTTCTATCAGCCTCGCTATCCCATTCTATATTATCTATATTTTCGATAATAGCGTTAGCAACCGGCAGCACCTGTGTGTAGGCCCAGGTCCATAAAGCAGAAATGAATAAGTCATTTTCGGGTCTCATATCCGTTTCGTAGCTATTGAAGAAGCGGATGCCCGGGTCACCGGCACTAGCAATGTCCGTACCTACCATCATGTGACCCAGCAGGATGATAGTAATGGGGCCGTAGAGTTCGTCTCGCAAGCCGGAATACATACCCGTAAGACCCGCCTCAAAGCCCGCCGGATCGGTAAAGGCGTTATCAACATTGAGAAAGGCCGTAGGATTTTCTTCTAAAACGCTATCACTGCACGCACTTAGCCCTAACAGAGAAAGGGTTGCAAGAAGAGAATATAATACTATGTTCGTTTTCATACTCAATGGAAAATTTACATTAAAAACTAAGGTTAAAACCAGCGATAAAAGTACGAGCGGCGGGAAAGCCCTCGTCGGTAGGTGAGCCTATTTCTGGATCCCACCCGGGCCAGTCGGTAAAAGTAGCTAGGTTTCGGCCACTCAGGTACACCTTTAAGTTAGACAGGTTTAACCTATCTAAAAAGGATTGCTCAAAGGTGTAAGAAAGAGAGATGTCTTGGATACGCACAAAATCACGAGCGGCGTAAAGGCGTTGTTGCAGCGGGTTTTGGAAGTTAAGCGCTGGACGGGTATTAGAGCGGTTTTCGGGAGTCCACCATCCATCGCCTTCATCCAGCATATTAAGGGCCCGATCGGGAAAATTATCTCCAGCGTTGGACGGGTCAAGGGGTTGAAACCAGCGGGAGAAGCCGTGCTGTCCATTGAGGAAAAAGGAAAATTCAAAATTTCGGTACGTAAATCGATTATTCAACCCCCAAGTGAACTGGGGTTCCCGCTGATCTACGATAGTTCGGTCATCCGGATTAAGTTCTCCATCGCCGTTTACATCTTTAGGCCGCACGTCTCCCGGTACAAAAGGGTCAGGTATTTCGTCGCCCTCTTGCCAAATCCCGTCGAAAACGTAGCCGAACTCTACTAGTACGGGTTCGCCGATAAACCAGTTGTTAGAGATGTCATCATCTTCTACACCGTCGCCGTCGGCATCAAGTCCGTATAGCGATACGATCTCATTACGGTTACTCGTGAATACTACACTCGAGCTCCACTGAAAATCTTCGGATTGAACGTTTATTGTATTTAAAGAAATCTCAATACCCTGGTTTTCGGTTTCCCCAATATTCTGGAGAACACTATTAAAACCATTCAATTCGGGGATAGCTCGGTTTAGCAGCAGGTCTTCGGTATTTGTTTGGTATAGTTCTACGGTACCAGAAATACGGTTATTCAAGACCCCAAACTCCAGAGCTAAATTAGCGGAGGTAGAAGTTTCCCAACCCAGTTCAGGGTTACCCATTTGTGAGGGTTGCAAACCCACGTAGGTAGGACTCTGGTTACCAAACACATACTGAACTAGCCTCATACGGTTAAGCGACGAATAAGGATTCAGCCCTTGGTTTCCGATTCTACCGTAGGATGCACGAACTTTCAGGTAATTGACAAGGGCTATATTCTGTAAGAAATCTTCTTCGCTGGCGATCCACGCCACGGCGGCTGAAGGAAATGTACCCCATTTGTTATCAGCTCCAAATACCGAAGAACCATCCCTTCTCGCCGTCAGCGTGAAAAGATACTTATTCATCAAGCGATAATTTAACCGACCCATGACAGAGATTTGATCCAATTGGGTTCTTTCCGAAGCTATTGTTTGTACTTCGGCCAATCCTAGATTATCCCAGCCCGTAGCGTTGTTGAAAAAGAAATCGCCATTGGCCAGTGTACTATCCGTGTTGAACTGGTTACGACCATACAAGAATGTAACATCAAAATCGTGTATCTCATCGACGTTAACCTCGTACTTTAAAATATTTTCTATTACCCAGTCAAAGTTCTGCCGATCCACTTTGGATGCGGACGACTGCCTTAAGAATTCTTCACTTTGGTAATTGGGAGTAAAATTGTATTCGTGCGACCAACGCAAGTTCGGCGAGGCATTTAGGCGGTAGCTCAACCCTTCAAGAAAGGGAAAGTCGATAGTGGCAAAAAAGTTGGCGAAGAGGTTATTGTATTTCTCTTCATTGTCATCAAAAATAGCCGCAAACATCGGGTTCACATTGAGCGTCTCGTTACTGGGAAAAGGTACCGGGTCATTACGATCTCCGTTAAAGTACATTTCCCCGTAGGGACTTAGATAGTACGCATTACCCAAGTCAGCTTCTACGCCCGACAGATCCCGGTGCGTAAACTGAGCAGTCATCCCCACATTGAGCCAGGAGTTCAAGCTCACCTGTAAGTTGGAACGTAACGCAATTCGTTGAGCGTCGTCTCCGTAAATCAAGCCTTCCTCATCGGTGTAGGCCATGGAGAGATAGTAGTTGGTATTTTCCAGTTTCCCCGAAATACTCAAATCATACGACTGAATAGAAGCATCTTGAGCAACCTCTTCCCACGGATCAATGGTAGTACCGTTCCTAAAGTTCTCTATTTCGTTGTTCTCAAGGTAGCTTTCAATGTCGTTAGGATCAGCGGGCTGATCAGTAGCCCTTCGCCAATCGAGGGTCTTTTCAATGTACCTTTCGGGAGTAAGCAGATTGAGCTTCTTGGTCCAAGTGGATACTCCGTAATATGCATTGAGGGAAATAGAGGGTTTGGGGGAAGTGCCTTTCTTGGTGGTGACCAGGATGACGCCGTTAGCCGCCCGGGCCCCGTAGATGGCCGACGCACTCGCGTCTTTTAGTACCTCCATCGACTCCACATCATTTGGGTTGATGTCTGCCAGCGAACCGTTGAAGAATACCCCATCTACGACCACGAGTGGCGCGTTGCTAGCGGTGATAGATGATCTTCCCCGAACTACGAGTGCCCCCCCTTGCCCGGGACGACCATTGTCTTGGAACTGTACTCCGGCAACCCGTCCTCTAAGGGCTTGGGTGACATTGGTATTGGGAGAATTTTTGATAGACTCCACTTCTACCTCGGCTACCGCTCCGGTTACATTTTGTCGCGATTGCTCTCCGTAACCAACCACTACTACTTCCGATAATGCCTGAATATCAGGGGCTAAAGCCACATCGATAGTCCTGCGGCCATTGATGGTTATCTCTTCGGTAGTATACCCTATCGATGAGAAAATTAGTGTAGTGGCATCGTCACTAACCACCAGACTGTATTTTCCATCGGCATCGGTTACCGTACCATTTGCGGTGCCTTTCACCAAGATGTTGACACCAGGCAGAGATTCATCTGTTCCCAAGTCAGTAACTACCCCAGTAATCGTTTTCTCAACCGTTGCTAGTGGAGCTAATTGCTGATTAGATATATACGTACGTTTTGGAGGAGTCAGAGAAGTATTAGATTTTTTTAAGGGCTTCTTGTCTACTTTGGGCACCCTAGCATTTTGCTTGGGAATGATGACATAATAGTTTTCTCTAATTTTCTTATAATTTAATTTTAAAGGTGCAAGATAGTCTGATAATAAATCCTCTAAGCTTCTACTGCTGTCCGCGACTTCCATCAACGATAAGTCTTTCACCTGCACACCCTCAACAACACTTGGTTCATAGTTAAATAACACATTGTATTGGCGTTGAAGGTCGCTTAAAACGTCAGTAAGTTCGCGTACATTTTGATCCGGTGACTCCGTTGGACTTTCTTGCTTCAAGGAGATAACTTGAGCGGATGCTAAGGACTGGGAAAAAAGCGGGTGACTTATCAGGAATATCACACCGACCCAAATACAAGTTTGTATTATGTTTCTCATAAGCGTTTTGAATTAATGATTAGCTGTTTCAACTACTCTATCATATTGGTTGATGGTTTTGTAGAAAAAATAATTTGATTTTCGCGACGATCGATTTGTATTCCGTAGAGGTCTCGGAAGGCATCCAGTAAAACCTCTAAATCATCAGAAGGCACAAAGCCTTTAAACATACGATTGGCTAGACTTTCGTCCTGAAATACAATATCAACTCCGTAAGCGTATTTTAGCTTTTGAGCAACTTCGGCGAGGGTAATTGCATCAAAAATCAGCATATTCTCCTTCCAGGCCGATTCATCACTAAAATCTATTTGTTTGTGAAGTATCTGATGATCCTCGTGCTTGATTTCCACCAAGTCACCAGGCTTCATTAACAAGGAGCGCTCTTGTTGATCCTGCCGAAATTCAAGGCGTACCCGACCTGATTTGAGCGCAACTTCTGCCTCTTTACTTCGCGAGGAAACGTTAAACTCAGTTCCTAGCACACTGATATCAATTCCTTCGGCTGCATGAACGACGAATGAGGTATATTCCCCAGCCCCCCTTGTCTTTTTGTCGCTCTGGCTGGCTTGCTTGTTTACGTGAAAAAATGCTTCACCTTCCAGCCACACTTCCCGATCATGGCCCTCCTCCCAAACTTTGGCGTATCGCAAGCTAGAGTTCGCTTTTAGTGTAATTTCTGAGCCATCCGGAAGAGTAACAGCCTTTTTTTCGCCATATCTGGTAGAAAGGATTTCATTTTGGGGCAATTGACTAAATAAAAAAACAGAAGCAGCAACTACCAAGAGTACACTCGCCGCAATCCAGTACCGATTAATCTGCCTTTTAGCAGTAGGTGGAGGCGCCTCCCTAATTTGCTGGTAAATACCTTGTTTAATGCGTGCGCGAGTACTTTCATTCACTGCTGGGTGAGGTCGCGCGAGCATCAGTATCATTTTTCGGGCTTCCGCAACCTCTGCCTTCTTGTTAGGATATTGATGTAAGAAGCTGTTCCAAAAAGAATCCTCACGGGAAGAGGGGGATAGTACCCAAGCCTGAAAGCGCTCGTCTTTCGCAAAATCAATGGCCCGGTAGGTAAGGTATTCGTCCAAGATTATGTGCTCTTTATTACTAAAGAGATACTCCTGCTAAAAACTTCACGGGTTTTTACGAAAAAAAGCGAATAATTACACTAGTTCTAAGAATCGGGCAGTATTCATTATGCATTAGCAATAAACTGACTAAAATAATAAAATATTTTAATCGAGGCCAGTGCTAGTAGTAATGATCTGTTCTAACAATATTATCAACCCCAGCCAGGAACCTGTTCCAAAAAGTGCGGCATTTAACGAGGATGTTTCGTTCAATTCTCTTTGTAAGCGATGTAGCGCCGAAGATACAATGTTGTAGACGGTTTTAACATTTAGCTGAAGGGTATCCGCTATCTCACCGTAAGTAAGTTGTTCGTAAAATTTCAGGTAGATAACCTTTTTTTGCTGGGGTGTAAGCGTTTGTAACAGCTGAGCAACCGCCTGTTTAGTAGTATTCTCTTTTTGCTGCTTGATAATCCATTGTTCGTAAGAGTCTTCAATGGCGAGGATAGTATCCAGCGGGTTATGAGTGGTGTTTTCTGTTCTTTGATGGGCAATCTTGCGTATGAGCACTCTTCTAAGAGAGGCATACAGGTAGCTTTTTACCGAGTTAGCCTGACTTAGGTTCTTACGATTAGTCCATAGACTAACAAATACATCTTGAATACTATCTTCTACTAACCCAGCATCTGGCGTAATAAGCTTGCCATAATTGATCAACTTTGTCACGTAGCGATCGAAAAGATGTCCTAAGGCCAGATCGTTTCCCTGTCGCATCTGCTGCCAGAGGATATGATCGGAGTCGGAACCATCTACCATGTTCAAAGGGATTAACTAGCCAGTTGCAGATTGTAATATATTTAAAATAAACCTCAGAACAATGGTTATTTTGAGTATATACTAAAATATAATGGTCATCATCGTAATATACGGAATGGGAAGCTGCAGGACTCCTCACTTAATCATCTTTTCTGGCCACTGTGAAACGAAGAAATTGCTGGCACAGTCGCGGCGAGCTACTGAGGAATTGCGGGTGTAGAAAGAAGAGATTCGGAAGAATGAAATAAGGAATAGTAGCAAATCATCCAAGTGGAAAGGCAATATGAAACGTAGAAATACGAGGCGATCATTGAGTAGTTAGGGGTATTACGGATAAGTAAAGTCAATCCGATAGAGTTTTTAGAAAACTGCAAGATAAAGGAGCAATGTTGCCCCACTTTACTAAAATTAACCTTCATTAAACTCTAAGGCAGCCTTGCCCTCTTCTTCCCACTTCTTCATTAGGTTAAACATGGCTGGGTCAATCACGTTGCTATGTATCTTGATTTTCCACTCCTCACTTTCCTGAATAAATTCGTCGTGAGTCATAGCAGTAGCGATGACGTCCGGCAGCTGTTCACCTTCTACTACCAAAAGCAAATAATCGACGTGAATAGCATCGCCCACGCGCTGAAAACGGTGGTTCATGGCTAAATGACGTTTGAGGGTGCCTTCCATAGCGAAAATCTTTTCTAAGTCTTTGGCCATTGAGCCTCTTTTGGGGCCGGTAGTTACACCTCCGGTGATATAACCGTCTTGGGCATAATACGATAGATGCTCTTCTACGTCTTTGTTATCGGAAGCTAAGCAGTAGCCCGCAATGAGTTCAGTTAGATGAGTTTTTTCTTTAACAGTAACCATGTTTATGATTTTTAGATGAAACAATAAGACTAAGTAAGTTTGTGAGTAATCGGATCGGGACTAACCTTGCCGAGGTAGAGTTTTGCTATGTGGTTGCCTAAGTCTTCGGCACTAACCCAGCTAGAATCAACGGCACTACCTCGGGCTCGGGTTTGAACGGGCGTAAATGCCGCGATAGACCGTACTCGGTAGTTGGCTTCCCTTGCTTCGTGGTGCAGTACTTCTACCATCCGGTTCTGCGCCGAAGATATGATGGTCATAGCTCCAGCCAGCGGTGCAATGTTTTCTTGAGCACCCCCGTTGATGTTGACGTACAAGCCGTTATTCTGCTTTTCAAGTACTGGAATGAACGTCTTGGCGAACAGGAAATGGGTGGTTAGGTTATTGTGTAACACCTCTTTCCACTTAGCCATTGGCATATCCACCAAGTGATGCACCATTGACCAGCCACCCAAACTCGCTACAACCATATCGATACGACCAAATTCGTGAAGTACTGCTTCGCGGAACGCTTCGGCTTGTTCAATTTGACCGATGTTGTAAGCGTAAGTGACTAGCGACCCAGTACGGGTCGGAGCCACGTATTGTCGTAATGATTCTTCTTTCTCGAGAGAGCGCATCGGAACAATCACTGTGGCTCCATGCGATAGCAGAGTTTTTACAATACCTTCGCCTACCGCTCCGGTTCCTCCACCTACAATCGCAACTTTATCTTGTAATTTCATTTCTGGATAATGTCAAATTCTTCACTAAAAGCAATCAATAGGTAGAGGCGGTAGATCACAATTAATCTTTGAGAAAAGCTACTTTCCCGGTAGTCAGTTCGTAGTAGGCAGGCAGTATCTTTAGCGTTTGGTCTTCGTATTTGGGACGCAGTACGGGGGCTGATTTTTGGAGTTGCTCGGCCATGTTGACCGCGTTCTGACGGATCACATTGTCTACCAAATCACCTGCTTGCGGCTGCACCATATCTATGGCGGGATTGATCTTGTCCGTTAGCGCAATAAGATGCCCTCCTTCCACTTTGTTGACTGCGGCGGTCACTGCTCCGCATTTCTCGTGCCCAAGCACGACAACCAATGAGGAGCCCAGATTAGCCACCGCGTACTCAATGCTCGCTATCACCGCATCGTCCAGCACATTGCCAGCAACGCGAATAACAAACAGGTCGCCAATGCCCGTATCGAAAATCAACTCAGGAATTACCCGCGAATCTGAGCAGCAAAGAATCACAGCAAACGGGTGCTGCCCGTCTACCACTTTCTGGCGGGCACTGATATCCGCGTTAGGATGCGTTGACTGTCCGGCAACAAAAGCTTCGTTGCCTTTTCTTAAAATTCGGTAAGCATCAATACAAGAGGTGGCCATAAGGTGCGTGTTAAAAACGATTAGTAAAGAATATTGTCTTGCGGTTTCAGCTTCTCAGGAAGCACCGATTCATCCAGCATGTCGCGTAAGTCAATCTCGATGGTACGCGTCAGGGCGGTCATGGGTACGTCGGTACTACGGTTCTCAAAAGGGTCTTCGCTGTTGTCACCCACTAGTTCCCAGGTTAGGAATATCCACGTGATGAGCACCGACACTAATAAATACAAAGTGATATAGGCTCCGGGCAGCTCTTCGCCCGCTGCCACCAGGTCGTTGATAAAAATATCTAGCAGGCCGAAGGGAAGCAAAAGCACAAAAATGTACAAAGTGATTTAAACTTTTTAGAGAATATTTATGCTAAAGCTTTGATTTTCAATTCATTAAAACGAATAATTTGCTCAGCTTTTGATACAATTTATGCTATACTTTGTATCACTTAAACTTACTGAGTATGAAGCTATTCCTATGAATCTAATACCAAAAGTTTAAATCACTTCGTACAGAAAATGGTACAATACGACAATAGCATAAAATTCTTTGATCAGGATTTCAAGTCTGAAGAACAGCTTCCACGATGTTTTACAATAACTTTTGAAGAAGTAGGCAACGAAAAAGAGGGTAAAGTAAGAGTGTTTTTTAACGAAGATCAGCAGCTTGGCGATATTATTAACGATAACTCCTATGAGAATGACTTCTATCGGTATCATGATATTTTTCATTATTCATTTGCCACGATACTAGGATGGTCGCCGTGCGCAAGAGCAATGATGAAACGTAAAAGAAAAAGTGATCAATTAATAGATAAAATTGAAGATGGTGCAAGAGCTACGATAACGGAAGAAGCATTATCAATGATAATATTTAATGAGGCAAAACGGAAAAATTATTTTGAAAATGCCTCAAGTGTTTCAAGAACTACTTTGAGAATAATTAAGGAGATGACAGAAAACTTTGAAGTTAATGTTAGGACTTCAAAAGAATGGGAGAGTGCAATTTTAAAAGCATATGAAGTATTTAGATGTCTAATCAAAAATGGTGGTGGTACGGTGAGATTTGATTCTACTAGAAAGGAAATTACTTACTCCACTCTTATTTAATTTTAATCCGTTTATATGATTATCGGAGTTGGATGTGATATTGCAGAACACGATATAACGGAAGCTTTAAATTGGCAATCTGATAGCAATATATTAAAACGTGTTTTTTCTCAAGCAGAACTTACGCTATACGAGAATCAAAAGAACAAAGAATTTTTAGTTGGAAGATTCGCTGCAAAGGAGGCCGTCTTGAAATGTTTAGGAACTGGAATGCAAGATGGAATATCTCTTACCGACGTTCAAATCTTACAAAGAGAGAGTGGTAAACCTATCATAGAAGTACAAGGAGAAGTAAAAAAAATATCCAATCATCTCGGAATAGAATCATGGCATATCAGCATTAGTCACTGTAGTGATTACTCTTTCGCCTTTGTCGTCGCAGAGGGTAGTAAGACAAATTAATCGTAGCATGAAGCTCTTCTTGCTTGGTTCAATCCAATCCCAATCTACATACATAAATGCTTGCAAATAGCTTGCAAATAAAAAAGCACTTACAAAGTTAACTTTGTAAGTGCTTGATTATCAAGTCGGGGCGGCAGGATTCGAACCTGCGACCCCCTGCTCCCAAAGCAGGTACGCTAACCGGACTGCGCTACGCCCCGAACAATTAGTTATTAAATCTCTACCAATGTTTCGCGCTTTTAGCGAAGTTGTAGAGCGGAGAGAGGGGGATTCGAACCCCCGGTACCCGTTTCCAGGTACGACAGTTTAGCAAACTGCTGGTTTCAGCCACTCACCCACCTCTCCGTAGGGTTATGAAGCTTTAATTCTTTAAAGGCTGCAAATATAAAACAAGTTTCATTATGAACCCAAAAGAACAATAAGAAAAACTGCAAGATTGTCCAATCATTCTTTCTTCAAAATCCCTCTTTACCAGTTCGCACTTACTGCGTACTTTTGTCGTTACTAAACGTAAGTAGTGTTCACATGGATTGGTATCGTTCATTTAGTACAACCGAAGGTGTTTTTTTGCTTATTTTTTTGGTAGGGTATGTACTGTATCTCACCAGAGTCATTCGTATTAACCGGGTAATTCCGGTGGGATTCCGCACAGTAGTGTTCAAAATTGGGTTGCGTACTCTGTACTTTCTACTATTTCTGGTGGCTTTACTAGGCCCACTGATGGGTAAAGCCACCAAAGAAATTCAGGCGGTTGGGAAAGATATTTTTATTTTGGTTGACCTCTCCCAGTCTATGAATGCTAGCGATGTGCAACCCAGCCGGTTAGAGAAAATAAAGTACGAATTAAAAGATATTATTAAAGCATTTAATTCGGATCGGATCGGGCTAATTATCTTTTCTTCAGAGGCCTTCATTCAAAGTCCGCTCACTTATGATCAGAGTGCTCTGCGGATGTTTATTGACGCACTGAACACCAGCCTGGTACCTAACTCTGGAACGGATTTTACTCCTCCACTCCGTCTGGCTCTAGATAAGTTTGAGCAAGATGAAGAGAATCCATCCCAGCAAAAATCTAAGGTTTTACTCCTAATCAGCGACGGTGAAGATTTTGGAGATAATACATCGACTATCGCCGAAAAAATTCAGGAAAGTGGCATTCGCTTGTTTACACTAGGGGTGGGTACTGAGCAGGGTAGTCAGTTGGTCGTTCGGGGAGTACCTAAAACCGATCGTTCGGGCAATGTGGTAGTAAGCAAGCTAGAACCTCGGGCACTACAGCAACTTGCTAGCCAAACCAGTGGACAGTACTTCGAGATTAGTGATAAACAGGATGATTCTGAACGGCTAATCTCTTCTATCGGTCAGATTGAAGGTGAATTGCGAGATTCACGGCAGGTTGATGCCTCAGCTAACAAATATTTTTATTTTCTATTGCTAGGAGTTAGCCTATTTTTGGTGGATCATTTGGTGAAATTTAAAACCGTAAGGATATGAAAATACTGGGTTGGTTATTAGGGTTATTAATGCTCATTACGGGCATCGATGATATTGCTACAATTAATCGGCTGAAAAAACAGGCGGAAGACGCTTATCAGAGTGGGGATTATGCCCAGGCAGTTCAGTACTATCAGGTGTTAGTAGATTCTATGCAGGTGCAGGATGAGCGAGTACGCTTAAATCTGGCGCATGCTCAGTTGCACGCCGGAGATACCACCACTGCTCAGCAACAATACAGTCGATTAATGAATGCTGAAAGTGCCAGTATCAAGTCCGTAGCATACCAGCAGTTAGGAAATATTACTACCCAGCAACAGCAGTACGACAATGCTCTGGCAATGTATAAGGAGTCACTCAAGGCAAACCCCACCAATGAAGATGCCCGCTATAACTACGAACTGGTTAAAAAGCTAAAAAAAGAACAAGAGCAGCAGCAACAGCAGCAATCAGATGATAACCAAGAGCAGTCTGATGAGCAGAAGGATCAGGAGCAACAAAATCAAGAACAGAACCAGGAGCAATCAGAGCAGCAACAAGATCAGGAGGGTGAGTCTACTGACGAACAAAACCAGGATCAACAACAGAGCGATTCAGAACAGCAGGAAGGTGATCAGCAACAATCTGAAGAAAGTGAGCCACAGGAGCAGAATACCGAACAGGGTGAAGAGCAAAGCGAAGGTGAGAAAAGTGAGGAGGAAATGTCCAACTCGCCTTTATCAGAACGCCTAGAAGAGATGAATATCAGTGAAGAAAAAGCCCGAATGATTTTGGAAGCTATGCGGAACAATGAAATGCAGTACATTCAGCAGAACCGCCGAAAACCTACCAAACCCAAAGACCGTTCTAAACCTGATTGGTAATACATATGGAGACGGGAAACCGGAGTCCGAAGACCGGAAGAGGACAAGAATATAGTTATCCGGCCTCCAGACTCCGGTCTTCGGTTTCCGCTTTAACCCAAAAACACTATGAATACCGTATATATTGTTTCGGCTGTACGTACTCCTATTGGCTCATTCGGAGGTAGTCTATCCAGCATAAGTGCCACTGCGTTAGGAACAGCAGCTATCAAGGGAGCACTTCAGACTGCACAAGTTTCTGCTAACCAAGTAGAAGAGGCACTAATGGGAAATGTAGTATCGGCTAATCTGGGGCAGGCTCCAGCTCGACAGGCTGCCTTGGGTGCGGGAATTCCTAATACTGTGCCTTGTACTACTGTAAACAAAGTTTGTGCCTCAGGAATGAAAGCCGCTATGCTGGGTGCTCAGGCTATCATGCTAGGGCAAACTGATATTATCGTGGCTGGTGGTATGGAAAGTATGTCGAACATTCCTTACTACTTACCAAAAGCCCGCTTTGGCTACAAATATGGTGGTGGAGAATTAGTGGATGGATTAGAGAAAGATGGTCTGTTTGAGGTATACAATGGTTTTGCTATGGGTAACTGTGCCGACAATACTGCTAAAGAGATGAATATCTCTCGCGAAGTGCAGGATGCGTATGCTATTGAGTCGTACCAACGAGTAGCTCAAGCAGCGGAGGTGGGTTATCTGCAACCTGAGATTATTCCGGTAGAAGTCCCTCAGCGTAAAGGTGAGCCACTACTTATCCAGGAGGATGAAGAGTACAAGCGAGTAAATTTCGATAAAATCCCAACTCTTCGTCCGGTGTTTAGTAAGGAAGGAACAGTTACGGCAGCTAATGCTTCTACTATCAATGATGGGGCTGCTGCTATGGTCTTGGTGAGTGAGAAAAAAGTAAAAGAGCTAGGACTGAAGCCAATTGCCAAAATTCTTGGATTTGCCGACGCTGCTCAAGACCCGCTCTGGTTCACTACTGCTCCGGCCCTGGCCATTCCTAAAGCCATGAAGCAAGCGGGAGTTAACCCTGGAGACGTAGACTATTACGAAATCAACGAAGCGTTCTCAATAGTAGCCATTGCTAATAATCAAAAACTAGAACTTAATCCTAACCAAGTAAATGTCTTTGGTGGAGCCGTAGCCTTGGGGCATCCGCTCGGCTGCTCAGGGGCACGTATTGTTACTACTCTGTGTAATGTACTTCGGCAAAAAGATGCTACCATTGGGGTAGCGGGTATTTGTAATGGTGGCGGTGGAGCTTCGGCAATGGTGATAGAACGGGCATAATCCCCCTAAATAGTACATTGTAAGAGCAAGAATTGAGTTAAATATCTATTTCCTGGTATATTCGGTAGATTCGTATTCTAATCAATATACTTGTTAAGACTATGAATCTAGTAGATTTTATGCGAGACGTATCAGAAGACCTGGAAGGTCAGTTCTCTGAGTACGATGAAAATACTTCGGTAATTGTAGTCCCTCTTGGGAAAGGCCGTTTCCAGGCAGTACAGGGTAAAGTACAAGAAGTGGATATCCAGGGGACTAAAACCATTTCATTTGTTTCTAAGGTATGTCCTTTCTATCGCCAGATGGATTTGGTAGACTTTATGGAAGAAAACAAAAAAATGTTGTTCTCTCGATTTATAGTAGAAGATAACTTCATTAAGGTTGAAGCTTCCGTTTTTTTAGAGTTTGTCAGCGAGCAAAACAAGGAATATCTACAAAATGCTATCTGCGAAGTAGCCGAAGTAGCTGATAAATGGGAGCATAAGCTTACCGGGCTAGACGTTTTCTAAAAAAAATCGTACAATTGTTACATAAACAATAGCAAGCTGTCTTGTCGCGGAGTGTCTAGGCACTACGAGGAAAGTCCGGGCAGCATAGAACACCGTACTTCCTAACAGGAAGGGCTTGTCCCAGATTTGATCTGGGATTGAGTACAGAAAGTGCCACAGAAAACAAACCGCCTTCGTCTTGCCAAACTTGATTTGGGATCGCGAGGGTAAGGGTGAAAAGGTGTGGTAAGAGCGCACCGCCCCGTGGGTGACCAAGGGGGCAGGGTAAACCTTACGGGCTGAAAGGTCAAATAAGTGCAGCAGACCAGCATAGCTGGACATAGGGTGGTTCGCCCTATTCTTTTTTAAAGAGGTTGTACGGGTAGACCGTTAGAAGTCTTGGGTGACTAAGACTCTAGATAAATGGCAAGAACCCTGATGCTGCTAAGGCATTAGGGATACAGAACCCGGCTTACAAGCTTGCTTTTTTACTTGTACAACAATTGTATGGCAAAGATTCTTATCATTGACGACGAAAAAGCGATCCGAGGATCGTTACGCGAAATTCTCGAGTACGAAAAATACCAGGTAGATGAAGCGATAGACGGGGAAGAAGGGCTTCAACTGTTAGCTAAGGGTGGTTATGATGTTGCTCTTTGCGACATTAAAATGCCCAAAATGGATGGTATCGAAGTACTGGAGAAAGCAATGCAGCAAGGCGTAGATACCCAGTTTATTATGGTGTCGGCACATGGCACTATCGAGACTGCTGTAGAGGCTACCAAAATGGGTGCGTACGATTTCGTGCCGAAACCTCCTGATCTGAACCGCCTGCTAGTTACTATCAAAAATGCCCTTGACAAGTCAGAACTAGTAGAAGAAACCGTTAAGCTTCGGAAGAAAATATCTGGAGTAAGCGAAATTGTTGGCGAATCATCCGCTATTTCTGAAGTAAAAGAAACTATTACCCGAGTGGCTCCTACTGAAGCCCGAGTGCTGGTGACCGGGCCTAACGGTACTGGAAAAGAATTAGTGGCCAAGTGGTTACACGCTCAGAGTAATCGCGCTAAAGCTCCATTGATCGAACTCAACTGTGCTGCTATTCCTTCTGAACTAATTGAAAGCGAATTGTTTGGTCACGAGAAAGGCTCGTTTACCTCAGCCATTAAGCAAAAGAAAGGAAAGTTTGAGCAAGCTAATGGTGGTACTCTTTTTCTAGATGAAATAGGCGATATGAGCTTATCTGCTCAGGCCAAAGTGCTACGGGCACTACAGGAGCATAAAATCACCCGGGTGGGTGGCGATAAAGCCATCAAAGTAGACGTGCGGGTGATTGCCGCTACCAATAAAGACCTGAAAAAAGAGATTGAAGAAAAGAATTTCCGAGAAGATTTATATCATCGGCTCAGTGTTATCCTCATCCATGTGCCCCCACTCAAAGATCGAAAAGACGATATTCCGCTACTGGTGGATAAATTCCTACATGATATTGCCCAAGAATACAGCGCCCCCACTAAGAAAATCGCCTCGGATGCCATTGCTGCCCTACAAGAGCTAGAATGGACAGGTAATATTCGAGAGTTACACAATGTGGTAGAGCGACTGGTCATTATGTGCGATGCTGAAATTACGGCCTCCGATGTAAAGCGATTTACCTAAACGACTAATCCGGCAACGCCTTCACCATAATATTTTTGTAGTACACTTTACTTTCAGGATCATGGCCCTGCAAGGCAAAAGTGCCTTGGTCTAAGTAACGCTGGCTGCTTCCAGCATTTTCTTTCACATCCTTTGGCTCTACGTATTGAGTCACTACTTCACCATCTACTTTAATAGTAATCAAGCTATCTTGAACAATGATATGTTGGGTAAACCATTCATTGTCATCAGCGGGAGCATCCCGAACGTCATCTACTCCATATAAGCTAGCAGTACGGCGCCAATCGGTATGGGAATTGTTTACCTGTACTTCGTAGCCTTTATCGGGCCAGCCCTTTTTCTGGTATTCAGTATGAAAGTACATACCTGAGTTAGAGCCGGGCATGGTTTTCACATCGGCCTTGAACTCAAAGTTCTTAAATGTGTGATTATTAACATCGCCAATGTAGAAGAGGTGAGCTCGCGGGCCATCCACTACAATCATTCCATCTTCAATACTAAATGTCTTAGGGTTTTCGCTAGCTTTCCAACCATCTAGACTTTTGCCATCAAATAAATTTTCCCAATCGCTTTGAGCTGAGACATTAAGATGAATAACGAATAATAGAATGGTCATTAGGGTTGTTGAGGAGGTTCTTGTCATTACTTTAGATAATAAATAGTTTAGCTAATTGTTAAAGGTTCTATAAGTTCAGCATCGTCATTCTGAACGTTATTCACTCGTTTGGAAACCAGATAGGCTTGTAGCTGATCATCTTCTAACGGACGAAGTATATCTTGTAGCCCTTCATCATCCTCAGTATCACTCAGCCAAAAGTCCCAAGCGGCCTCATCCAGAATCACTGGCATACGATCGTGAATATCTTTAATGGAAAAAGGGGCTTGGGTAGTGATAACACAATATTCAGGAGTTCCAGTAGCAGATAGTTCGCCAGGCATTTGCCAAATACCAGCAAAAACAAAAGGTGACTGATCTGTAAGTACAATTCGGTACGGCTCTTTGCCCTGGGGTGTTTTCTTCCATTCGTAGTAACCATCGGCCAATACCAAACAACGCTGCGAACGAAAGGCTCGTTTGAAAACACTTTTTTCATTTACGGTTTCGGCTCGGGCATTAATCAGCCTCTGTCCCGGACTTTTCGCCCAAAACGGAATCATACCCCATTGGTAAAGGACAACTTGTCCGAGATACTGGTTGCTCACTACAGGTAAATGTTGCGAAGGAGCAGCGTTATAGTGGGGGGCAAAGTCAGGTGGAAGAGCCACATTCAGTTTCTCTATTAAACTTTCAATTTCAGGTCCAATGCTGTATCGGCCGCACATAGGTTAAGATGTGTTTGTCTGGTAATTTAGGGAAAAATAGCCAACTAGCCTCTAAAAGTTTGAGTTTGCTCATAAAAGGAGGGGTTGGGCGCAAGGAGCTTAGGATTTCTGATCTCTGCGCTAAGTTCCTGATACCTTGCCACTAAACAATCGGAATATTTAATTTGACATCTACGGCAAATGTTCTAAATTTGCAGTCCTTTAATAAAACACGTATGGAATTTAAGAAAAATTACGAGACAGTATTCATTTTGACTCCCGTTTTGTCTGATGATCAGATGAAGGATACTGCGGCTAAGTTTTCTACTTTCTTGAAAGAACATGGCGCTGACGTCATTAATGAAGAAAGCTGGGGGCTAAAAAAGCTGGCTTATCCTATCAACCACAAAACCACTGGGTTTTACCATCTTGCTGAGTTTGTGGCGGAACCATCACTAATTGATACGCTGGAAACTGAGTATCGCCGCGACGAACGGGTAATGCGCTTCTTAACCGTTGCGCTTGATAAGCACGCTGTTGATTACAACGAGCGTCGCCGTCGGGGAGATTTTAGAAAGGATAAAAAGAAAAAAGCTAAGGAGGAAGCTAAAGCATGAGCCTACAGAACGAACCCATCAACAGCGACCGTAAAGAACGTCGCGAGAAGTACTGCCGCTTTAAGAAAGCTGGTATCAACTACATCGATTACAAAGATCCTGACTTCTTACTGAAGTTTGTGAACGATCAGGGTAAAATCTTGCCCCGTCGGATTACCGGAACCAGCCAGAAGTTTCAGCGCAAAGTTACCCAAGCGGTGAAGCGCGCTCGTCATCTGGCATTACTACCTTACGTAGCAGATTCATTAAAATAATTTAACGGAGAAAGGACCGGATCGCCGGGCGAAACGGAATACGGAAAACGGAGTGCTAAACTCTACTTTCCCTTTTCCGCACTGCGGTGGCTCTATTCTCCCCTTTCCTTTAGAAACTATGGAAATTATACTTCGAGAAGATATTAAGGGATTAGGTTACAAGGACGATATTGTTACTGTGAAAGGTGGCTACGGTCGTAATTACTTAATTCCGCAAGGGCTAGCGATTATTGCGAGTCCTTCTAATAAGAAAATGATAGAAGAGAATATTCGGCAGGCATCCCACAAAGCAGAAAAAGTGAAGAAAGATGCTGAAGATTTGGCTGCTAAACTGGAGGGCGTAACATTAGAGCTTCCCGCTAAAGCCGGCGAAAGCGGAAAAATATTTGGAGCTGTTACTGTACTTCAGATTGCTGATGTACTCAAAGAAAAAGGCTTTGAAATTGACCGTCGTCGTATTTCGCTTAATCAAGATATAAAAACATTAGGAGAATACTCGGCTGAGGTTGATTTGCATAAGGAAGTAAAGCAAAACATCTCAATACAGGTAGTAGAAGCCTAATCTCTTCGATCTTTTAGCATAAAAAGCCCTAATCATTTTAGGGCTTTTTTCGTTAGTAGAGGGCAAGATTAGATTTTTTATGTTCCGCACCCCGGTTGAAGTTGTTCCCCTTTCGCATCGTATCTCATTACATCAGCCTCTGTTATTGATAGGCTCTTGTTTCGCCCAATCAATGGGAGTGCGGTTAGATAAGAACAAATTCAATGCTTGTGTAAATCCGTTCGGAACAGTATACAATCCTGCTTCAGTATTTCAGCTACTGTCAGCTACTGTAAATCAATCCTTGCCCGAGGCAGCTACTTATCTAGTCAACAAAGAAGGTTATTTCAATTTCCAATTTCACTCTGATTTCAGTAGTGAGTCGAGAGAAGAATTAGAAGTTCGGATTGAAAAAGTGTTAGCAGACATTCGGGAATATTTAAGGAATAGCCGCTGGCTCATTATTACCTTAGGTTCCGCTTTTGGCTACGAGCTGCGGGAAAACGGACAGTTGGTGAGTAACTGCCATAAAATGCCAGCCCAGCTCTTCCGGCGAAAACTTCTTTCCATTGAAGAGATTACCACTCAGTTTGATCAACTTTATCGGATTTTGCAAGCGTGGAACCCCCAGCTCAAGTATATTTTTACCGTGAGCCCAGTGCGCCATCTTCGCGATACACTAGTGCAAAACTCCGTAAGTAAATCGGTACTTCGGGTAGCTACGCACACTATTCAGGAAAGCTACCCAGATGATGTTTACTATTTTCCTAGCTATGAATTGTTGATAGACGAGTTGCGGGATTACCGTTTTTATCAAGCCGATATGCTGCATCCTTCGGAGGTAGCGGAGGATTACATCTGGCAGAAGTTCGTAGAAAACTGCTTGGACACTGAGACCCAGCACTTTTTAAATACCTGGAAACCAATTTATCGAGCCATCCATCATCGAGCTTTTCGGCCATCATCGGAAGCTCACCAACAATTTTTACGCAAAACGATTGAGCAGCTTAAGCAGTTAAACCAGCAAGTAGATGTAACTGCCGAAATTCAAGAACTTGAACAACAACTTTTATGACCACAGAATCTTCACAACCTTCGAACCACCTTATTGACGAAACTAGTCCCTACCTGCTTCAGCACGCCTACAATCCGGTTGATTGGTATCCGTGGTCGGAGGAATCATTGCAAAAAGCGAAAGATGAGGATAAACCAATTATTGTGAGTATTGGCTACTCGGCCTGCCACTGGTGCCACGTAATGGAGCGAGAGTGTTTTGAAGACACTGAAGTAGCCGAACTGATGAATAAACACTTTATCAATATTAAAGTAGACCGGGAAGAGCGACCTGATGTGGATCAGATTTATATGGAAGCAGTGCAGACAATGGGTTTACAAGGTGGCTGGCCGCTGAACGTTTTTCTAACCCCTGACCAAAAACCATTTTACGGTGGAACGTATTTTCCCAAACAGAACTGGATGCAAATTCTCCAGAATGTGGCATTGGCCTACGAAAAGCAGCGAGAGCAAGTTGTAGAAGCAGCTGATAAGTTTGCTGAAGGCTTACAGACCAGTGAGGTCTTGCGATACAAGATAGCAGCAGCTCAGTCAGAATTATATCCCACTTCGGTTCAGCGTGAGTTGCGGGAGGTTTTTCAGACCTTTTCGGAGCGTTTTGATGCCGAGCGAGGTGGTTTGAATAAAGCTCCTAAGTTTCCTATGCCTAGTCAGTGGCTGTTTTTATTACGTTATCATTTTCTTACTGAAAATACAGACGCCCTGAATCACGTGCTACTTACGTTGGATAAGATGGCCGAAGGGGGTATTTACGACCAAGTTGGCGGAGGCTTTGCTCGTTATTCGGTTGATGCTGAGTGGTTTGCCCCTCACTTTGAAAAGATGTTATATGACAATGGTCAGCTATTAAGTTTGTACGCCGAAGCGTTTAGCCTGACGAAAAGTGATTTGTATCGGCAGGTACTAACCGATACAGTAACTTTTGTACAACGTGAACTTACTAGCTCCAAAGGTGGATTTTACAGTGCTTTAGATGCCGACAGTGAAGGAGAAGAAGGAAAGTACTACGTGTGGAAGTATGACGAACTTCAGCAAGTGCTAGGTGATACTACTGACATGCTGACCGATTACTTTAGTGCTACTCCCAAGGGAAATTGGGAAAACGGAAATAATATTCTGCACCTGAGTTTATCTGAGAGCGAATTCGCTAGAAAGTACGAGCTAAGTTTGCCCGATTTTGGTGAAATCGTTACTAAGGCAAAGCAGGACTTGTTAGAACGACGTTCGCAACGGGAGCGCCCTGGACTGGACGATAAAATTATTGCTGGATGGAACGGTCTAATGCTTCGTGGGTTGGTGGATGCTTACACTGCACTAGGCGACGAATCTATTCTGAAATTAGCTCAGCAAAATGCCCAGTTTCTGCAAAGCAATCTGATTCAATTAGTAGGTGAGGTGGCCAGTATCTCCCATACCTACGCGAAAGATGAACGGAATATTGAGGGGTTCTTAGATGATTACGCCTTCGTAGCCGATGGGCTGATTGCACTATACCAAGTTACCTTTGAAGAGCAGTGGCTGTATTTAGCAGATCAATTGGTACAGTACGCGATGCGTCATTTTTACCACCAGAAAGAGCAGTTTTTCTTTTATACTTCGGCTTCCTCTGAACTGATTGCTCGTAAGAAAGAACTGTTCGATAATGTAATTCCCGCCTCTAATTCAGCTATGGCTCGCAATCTACATAAATTGAGTGTTTTACTTGAGAAAGCTGATTATGCAGAACTAGCACAAGGTATGCTGAGTCGGATGCTTCCGCTGGTTAAGCAATATCCATCTGATACTACTAACTGGGCGGTACTTGCTACCGAAATGTCTCTGCCCATGGCTGAGGTTGCGATTGTAGGGGCGGACTATCGGGAAGTAGCTCTAGAACTAGTACAGCACTATCATCCAAACAAGGTAGTGATGGGTACAAAAAAGCAGAGTGATCTCCCTCTGCTCAAGGAGCGGCATACCGAAGATGGTCAAACGACACTTTATGTATGTTATAACAAAACCTGCCAACTCCCAGTACACGAAGTATCCGAAGCACTAGAGCAACTGCAGCGGAATTTGCCCTAGTGAATAAATTCGTAGCTATCTATCTTCATTTAGTAATTACTCATACCGCAATGAATCGATGGGATTGGCTAAAGACGCTTTAACGGTTTGAAAGCTGATGGTCAGCACAGCGACTAACAATATAATTCCAACGGGCGATAGCAGAAGCCATGCGCTGATTTCAATACGGTAAGCATAGTTTGCTAGCCAGTGCTGAGTAATCCAGTAGGCGATGGGTAGGGCTAAAACACTTGCAATCAATACCATTCTTACAAATCCCCAAGAGAGCAGAGCTACGATGCTCTCTACGGAGGCACCCAACACTTTTCGGATACCCACTTCTTTAGTACGCTGCTGAGCCGAGAAAGTAGCAATGCTGAACAATCCTAGGCAAGCAATAAATACAATGAGCAATGATAGAATATTGAAGAATAACGAGTACTGCTGATCGGCCTGATACAGTTGGTCAAATGCTTCGTCCAGAAAATAGTAAGTAAACGGGTTATCAGGAAAATGCTTTTCTAAGGATGTCGATAGGTGGTCAATAGCTTCCTTTGTCTTATGAGCAGCGATCTTCACCGAAAAGTACTCATGATGAGCGGGGCGGTTAGCAAAAACCAAAGAAACAATAGGGTCTCGTAAAGATTTCTGATGGTAGTCATTGACGATAGCCTGTATTCTATGTTTTTTATCATGGTGAATCACGTACTGTCCAATGGCTGCTTCTAAATCAGTAAAGCCCAAAGCACGCATGGCAGACTCGTTTAATATATATGGGTCTTCATTCGGTTTACGTTCGGATAAGAAATTCTCACCGGCTAAAATCTCTAAACCAAAAGTCTCGATATAGCCCGAGTCAATTCCAATAAAGCTCATATCAATTGCACGGTGAATGTTCTGCCCTTCAGCATTTATCTTGTAGATACTATACTCTACCGGAATACCAGGTACGTGGGTAGAGGCTGTTACCTGAAGAATATCACTAGACTGAAGTAAATCATTCTTAAATGTTTTTACACGCTGAGCGTAAGCATCAGAACCTCGTTCTACTTGCACCGTAGGCGTTGAAAAAACTAAGAGTTGATCATCAAAGCCTAAAAACTGATCCTGCATAAACTGGTATTGCCGATGCAATACGAATGTAAATATGATAGCAAGTAGGGCAATGAATAACTGAAAGCCAACCAGTACTCTTTGCAGACGGTGAACCCCCTTTTTGCCAGTATATTTCCCCTGGATAGCCTTCACTGGCTCAAAACTCGCTATAAAGTATGTAGGATAACTACTGATCAGAATAAGTGCCACACTAATGCCTAGCAGAGAGAATAGCATTGTATGCGAATCAAACAGCTGATTAGTGAAACCAAGCCAGGCTTGCAACTGAGGCAGTAATAACTGAATGGCCGTAAAAGTGAGCAATAGTGAGATTAACAAAATTAGACTCGTTTCCACTAACGCCTGCACGATCAATTGATACTTTCCGGCCCCTACATATTTCCGAATACCTACCTCTCGCATCCGTTTTAGCGATTGGGCGGTGTGCATATTCACGTAGTTGAGGCTAGCAACGATAACCAAAGCCAACGCTATAACAATCAGAAATACCACCTGTTGGTAACTGCTGTTCACTTCTGCTTCCTGTTGCAGGTGCGAGTGTAAGTGAATATCGGGAAGTGGCTGGAGAATAATTTTGCTTTTTGCTTCCGTTCCCTCACCAATCGCCTCGCTATTGGCTTGTAGTATAGATTGTAGCTGAATACTAAGCTGATTTTGAGGGATATCCGGTTGGCTGAGAATGTAAATAAACGTATCATACCACTCCCAACTCTCTTCGAAATTGTCTTCAGGATACATATCTTCAAAGGAGCTAGTGCTTAGCAGAATATCAAACGAAAGGTGCGTATTGGCCGGAAGGTCTTTAATAATACCAGTAATGGTATGGTCTATATCGTAAGAGAAAAAACTCACCTGTAAACGCTGCCCAACAATGTCTTCTACTTTTGTGTCTTTCCCAAAGTATTTAGCTGCTATTGACTCAGTGAGTATTAAAGAATAGGGCGCAATTAATGCTTGCGATGGGTTGCCAGCTAACCAATTGTACTTAAAAATATTTAGAAAATGCTGGTCGGCATACAGCAGATGGTCTTCCTGAAATTGCACAGTCTTACTACCTTGCTCACGGGTAAATATACTGACGCCAATTGAGCGGTGCGACATAGAAGCAACTTCTACTTCGGGTACATACTCTCCGATTGCTTTTGGCAATGCATTGAAATTAGTAGCCAACGCAATACTCTCACCATCGGGCTGATACTTATCCAAAGCTACTCGGTAAGTCCGATATGCGTTTGGATGAAAAGAGTCGTAGCTAAGCTCAAAGCCAACGTAATGCATAATGAGTAAATACGCAGTCAGCCCAATCGCTAATCCTAGAATATTAATCAGGCTAAAAAGCTTATTCTTTAGTAGGTTGCGATATGCTATTTTTAAGTAGTTACTGAGCATAGTTTATTCAATTAGCAAAGAGTTATTAACAGGGATAAATAGTTATCGGTAGGCAGACTGTCTCATGCATTAATTCGGACATCAATTATTATCCATTATTTGGGTCATTCATACCGCAATGAATGGATAGGATTGGCTAAAGACGCTTTAACGGTTTGGAAGCCCACGGTAATGATTGCGAGAAGAAATACTGTGGTCAACGGTAGTAGAAACAACCACCAGTGCAGACTAATCCGCGTAGCGTAATCAGTTAACCACGCTTTCAGGGTAAAATAGGCGATGGGTAAGGCCAGTACACTGGCAATGAGCATCAACCGAATGAATTCCCTGGAAAGAAGAGCAGTAATACTTTGTATCGAAGCACCCAGTACTTTTCGTATCCCAATTTCTTTTGTTTTCTCAACCACGGTATGAAGAGAAAGTCCGAATAGTCCCATACAAGCTATGAGGATCGTGAGTCCAGAAAAAACTCCAAAAAGTTTACTGAACCGGATATATTCTTGGTATTGGGCATCGAAATAGCTGTCTATAAAATAGTACTCAAAAGTATCGTGAGGAAAGACCTGTTTGTAAGTCTTAGCAATTTGCTCAATAGTGTTTTCCAGGTTATTGGCAGCTACTTTTATACTGTAATAAGAATCTAGTTTATAGGTAAAATCATCCTGACTGAAAATGAGGGGGCGAGGCTCGTACTGCAGACTGTGATGGTGATAATCTTGAATAACACCATTAATTTTTCGCTCGCGGTTTCTATCATCTTTAAAGGTCTCTCCTACAGCTTCTGTCAGATCATCGTATCCCAGCATCTGAGCAGCCTGCTCATTAATTACATAACCGTCGTCAGTATTGAACTGACCAGCTAATAGCCTTAACCTATAAACTTCAGCATAATCGCTATCGGTTTTCAGAACATCAATCGTACTGTGGTTGTAAAGTGCTCCTAATTTTATCGGGTAGATACTATTATGTTCACCGGGAGTAGTTCGGGAGAGGGATATAGATTGTACCCCAACATAGGGTAAAAGAGCATCTTTAAAAGGATCTCCTTGAGAGAATTCTGACTTCTGCTGATCATGTTCGATCCAGGTTTCAGTACGATTCTCTGGCCCCTTTACTACCATCACGCCTTCTCGATTGAATCCAGGATCGTTAGAGCGCATATGGTGCAACTGTTGCATTATGGCGAAAGTGAAAATGATAAGGATGATGGATACCCCAAACTGAAATACCACCATACCCTGACGTAGCCTTTTCCCCCGGGGCGAATACCATTTTCCTTTTAATAGCTGAAGAAGGTTAGATCGGGAAAGAAGTAGAGCCGGGTACAACCCTGCTACTAGGGTGCTAAACCCGTATAAAAGCAAGACGGGTACCCAAAACCCTACTTCTGAGTAGTCCAACACCTTACCAGTAAACTGGGTAGAAAATGTTTTTGCTAACTGAAGAATTGTGAGAGCTAAGGCAAGGGCAACACCATTAGTCAGCAAAGACTCAAAAAGAAATTGCCCCATGAGTTGAAGGCGTTGAGCACCCATTACCTTACGAAGCCCGATCTCATCTCCCCGACTAGTGGCTTTGGCAATAGTCAGATTTATATAATTAATCAGAGCAATGAGCAAAATGAGTATGGCGACAATAGAGAAGAAGTAGATATATAGAGCATTTCCATTTACCTTCAACTCTTCTTCCCGGTGAGAATTTAGATAAATATCAGTCAGAGGTTGCAATTCAAAATCCGCATTTTTCTGGAATTCTTCTGATCCATGTTGAGCTACAGACTGGCTAATTTTAGCGTGAAATGTGCTAATGTCGGCAGTGGGCGAAAATTGCAGATAAGTGTAAACACCGTTACCTCCCCAAGTTTCAGCGTAATCTTTAGCCCAACCGGTAGATAAAGTAGCGAAGGACGCGAGAAAGTCATACTGAAAATGAGCACTGACCGGAGTATCCGCAATAATGCCCGAGATGACTAACGAGAACCGATCAAATTCATTAATATATTCTAGTGTTTGACCGATAACCTGCTTATCATCCCACTCGTTACCAAATAGCATACGAGCTGCCCGTTCTGAAAGAATAATCTTGTTGATACCGTTTAGTGCTTCTTGTCGGTCGCCGCTGATTAAAGGAAAGGAGAATATTTCCAGAAAGCTTGGGTCAACAAAAAAGCCCCATCGGAAGCTCTGCTTAACGTCTTTATTATCTGGATTTTTCCAACTTAAGGTGCTGGAAGCTGCCTGCCCACTCCAAGGAAGAATAAGACGAGTGGCATTTATTACTTCAGGGTAACTATTCTGTAGTAGAGGACCCAACGGCGGTGGAGTCAAAGTAGTTTCTTGTACTTCTCCGGTATGATAATTAGTGACTATCCGATAAATCTGATCGGCACTCTTATGAAACTGGTCGTAGCTTAATTCAAACTGTACGTATTGCAAGATCAACAAGCAGGCCGCTATCCCAATCGCCAATCCTAGAATATTGATCAGACTAAAGATTTTACTTTTGATCAGATTACGGTAGGCAATTTTGAGATAATTCTTAATCATGATTTTAAAGGTTTAAGGGTAAATAGTATAGGGTACGGCAGGGGTCAGTCCCTCTACCCTCCACCTTTTACCATCAACCGTTGTTTATTCATTTCGTAGAGCATCGGCCGGATTAGCTAAGGCTGCTTTAATAGTTTGAAAGCTGATTGTTAACAGGGTCATCAGCAGTACACTTCCGCCTGCCAGCGCAAAAACCAGCCAGTTGATCTGAATCCTGTATTCAAAGTTCTCTAGCCATTGCTTCATCAAATACCAGGTTATAGGAATTGCCAATAACATTGAAAATACTACCATCTTAATAATGCCCTTGGACAGTAGAGCTAGAATACTATGAATACTAGCACCCAAAACCTTACGAACCCCAATCTCTTTGGTACGTCGTTCAGCAGTAAACATGGCTAAACCCAGTAGCCCTAAACAAGCTACTCCAATGGTGAGTCCGGTTAGGATTTGAAATAGAGTAGCCATTTTCCGCTCTGAGGCATAGAGGGCATCTAATTCAGTATCTAAAAAAGTATAGGTAAAGGGTAGATGAGGTGCCACTTGTTTCCATTGTGCTTGCAGTTGCTCTATTGCCTGAGCGGTAGTACCCGGTTTAATCCGCACGATCAGATTCTCGAAGTCGTTATAGACATGCGACATAATTGCCATGGGTCCGATCTTTTCTCGGAGTGAACGAAAGTGAATATCTTCCACTATGCCTGCCAACTCGTAGCGCCGGGTATTCACGTCAATCATTTTTCCGATGAGCTGACCTTCAGTTCGGTCTTGCCAGCCAAAGGCGCGTAAGGCTTCTTTATTCAGTAGAATCTGCTGATTTTCTTGAGTAAGGTTGGGGGAAAAGTTATGACCCATCAGTAAGTTAATGCCTACTGTAGCTAGATAATCCTCGTCAGCAGCGTAGCGGGGAATACCTACTGCTTCAGTTTGCCCTTGCTCAATCAATTCTACTGGAGTAAAAGCATCGTGACCATGGGGTTGACCTAGATTATTAAATGACAGTGATGCCTGTACTGTAAATGGGTTGCTCAAGGCTAATTGTTTTAAGGTTTCCTGCTTTTCACCCAGCTTATCCACATTTTTCACTACCAGCAAATGTTCTTTATCAAAGCCTAAAGACTTGTTTTGCAAGTACGCTAGCTGCTGACTGATCAGCAACACACTAATGATAAGGCCTGATGATACCATAAATTGAGTAATCACTAACCCGTTCCTTAACTTAGTACCCTTGGTGCCTTGGGCGAGCTGTCCTTTTAGTACTTGAGTTGGTTGGAAGGCACTTAGCATTTGGGCAGGAACCCAGCCGGAGAGTAGCCCTAAGAATAAAGCCAAAGCGAAAAGTACTACGACAGACAATGGGGTGATTCCCGTAGGGATGAACTGTTGAATCCAGCTACTCTGTACTGTAAAGAGTAACTGGATCAATGTTAAACCCATTAGGGCAGCAATCAGGCTTATGGCCACTGATTCAGTTAAGAATAAGCCATACAGTTGAGAGCGAACAGCTCCCAGCACTTTTCGGATTCCGGTAGATTTTGCATGCTGGGCTGACTGGGCAGTGGATAGATTTACATAATTGAATATTGCCACGAAGAGCAGTAACAAGCCAATGGTTGTAAACATATAGATCGTCCGAATATCGCCCTGGGGAACAAAGTCAGAGATATGCGCCGAATGTAGACGAATGTTCTGTAAAGGCTGTAGATGATACTCCATAATGTCGCCTGCTGCTTTGTACTCATCATAACTTTTCCCAAAGCGCATTTCATAGATAGGGTTGAATAATGTGTCAGTCAGCGATATCATTTGTTCTTGCACTTGCTGTGCGTCTACTCCCTCCTCCAGAAGAAAGTAAGTAGTAGGCCAGTTGGCCAACCAGTCCCAAGGCCGATATTCCTCTTGGGCATAGTCAATAGATAGCAATACGTTAAAGGGAAAGTGAGAATTTGATGGTAAATCTCGGGCAACGCCAGTTACCTCGTATAGCTTTTCTTTACCAAATACTGTAACGTACAACGGTTTGCCTAAGGCATCAGTAGCATTTCCAAAGTACTTTCGGGCAGTAGTCTCAGATAATACTACTGACTGGGGTTGGGTGAGGGCAGTAGCTGGATTGCCTACTAGCACTTTAGTAGTGAATAGCTGAAAGAAACTAGAATCGGTGATGTAGACAAATTCTTCGTTAAAGGCTTGCTGTTCGGTTCTAAGAATAGGCGATTGCCCGTATAAAGAATATAGCCGAACTGCTGCCTCAATACCAGGTATATTCTCTTTCATGGTAGGAGCCAGCGGCTGAGGGCTACTGTTATCTTCCCCATCAGCACCTACCTGTAGCACCCGGTAAATCCGATCCGTATTCTCGTGGAAAGTGTCGTAGCTTAGTTCGTGTTGTACGTAGAGGAAGATAAGTAAAGCTGCCGCTAGACTGACTGCTAACCCAATGATATTGATAAAAGCAAAAGCCTTCTTTCGGACTAGTTTACGACGGGCGATTTTGAGGTAGTTTTTTAGCATGATCTAGGTTGTTTATTCGTAACGCAGTGAGTCTGCTGGATTGGCTAAGGCCGCCCGAATCGTTTGGAAGCTGATGGTCAGCAAAGCGATGAGCAGCACCGTTGCTAGTGGTAGAAAAAACATCCACCAACTGATATCTACTCGGAAGGCATAGTTTTCTAACCACTGTTGAATGAGCCAATAAGCTAAGGGTAAGGCTATTGTTCCAGAAATTAGCACTAATCGGATAAAGTCTTTTGAGAGCAGTGCTACAATACTTTGGGCGGAAGCACCTAGTACTTTGCGAACTCCAATCTCCTTGGTCTTTTGCATTGCTGAATAAGCGGATAGCCCGAATAGCCCCATACATGCAATAAAGATGACCAACCCCGAGAATAGGTTAAATAGTAGGTGAAATTGTTGATCAGCTCGGTACTGCTGATCGAACCGATCGTCCAAAAAGAAATAGTGGAAAGGTTCGTTAGGGTAGAGTTCTTTCCATTGCTGTTCGGCATAAGCAATAATTTCATCAATTTGCGCCGCAGTATTATCAGCACTTGCTATGTCCAGCGTAACGTACTCCCATCCGGTAGGCTGTAGATAGAAAATAATTGGTTCAAAGCTACTTTTTAACGACTTGTGGTGGTAATCCTTCACCACTCCAATGATTTGCTTAACTCCCCCAAATACGAATATCTGCTGATCAATCGCCTCTTCCACTGACGAAAAGCCTAACTTTTTAACCGCAGTTTCATTGACGATAACTGAATGATCGCTAGTACCAAAGTCAGGGGCATTCTCGTTATTTTGAATGATCTCCGCGTTACTCACGGGTTGGGCTTCGTCGAAGTACCTTCCAGCTACTAGCTGTAATTCGAAGGTAGCCATGTAGTCGTAGTCTACTCCCATCACATGGTAAAACTTAGCTTCTTCTGGCTTACCGAGCTGCCGGACGTAATTATTGCCTCTTATATCGGTAGCGGGTACATTACGGGAAAAGGTAGCATGTTGTACTGCACTATGCCTTTTTAGGGCTGTTTTGTAGGCTCGGGCATTGGATCGAGCCTCTTCTATACTATTGGCAAACATAGGAGCTTCAATCACGAGTTTTTGCTCAATATTGATGCCCAGCTCATAATCTCGCATAAAGGATAACTGCCGACTCACCACGAACACAATAATGATGAAGACTGAAGCGGTGGAAAACTGAAATACAACCAGTCCTTTTCTCAATCGGTCACCTTTCCTTGTCTGAGTGAGCTTACCTTTGAGTACTTTCGCTGGTTGGTAGGCTGAAAGTACTGCTGCTGGATATAAACCACTAAGTACGGTACCTGCTACGAATAGTGCACCTACTGCTACTAGGCCAATCCCTTGCGTAAATAAGGTGTTGCCCATCACTACTCCGGCAAGCTGTTCAAAGTATGGAAGACTCAGTTGAAACAACGTAAATGCTATTAATATCCCTAACCCATTCAGTAGAGCCGACTCTAGTAGGTACTGCTTTATCAATTGATTTCTTTTTGCTCCTAACACCTTCCTTAGGCCCACTTCTTTACCTCGCTCAATAGCCTTTACTACGGAAAGGTTGACGAAGTTCACCCAAGCAATAATTAAGATACAAATTGCAATAACTAGCAATATGTAGACAGTTCGGATAGTTCCCCCTACTTCCAGTTCGCTCATCAGTGCCGAGTGTAAATGAATCTTTTCAAGAGGTTGCAACACAGTGCGGAAGGCAAACCCATTCTTGCTCCGGGTTGGAGTGCGTTGATCAACAATAGGGGCGAATGCTTTTTCTAGTTGCTGAGGATCTTGCCCCGGTTTTAGTACCAGATAGGTATAGAATTCATTCCAATACCAACTGTCTTCTGTGTCGTAGCGATAATCAACTCCTTCACTTTGCCAAGTATACATAGTAGAGTAGGATACCAGGAAATCAAATTTGAGATGAGAATTTCTAGGAGGGTCGGCAGTAATACCAGTAATTAATAGGTCACTCTCTCCGGGGTAAGATTTTCCTCGTAGGGTTCTACCGATTGGGTTTACTTCCTGCCATTGCTCGCCGAAGTATTTTTCGGCTACTGAACGAGTAATTACTACCGTATTGGGATTGGTTAAAGCTTGAGCAGCATTACCCATTAACAAAGGGAAGGAAAATACTTCAAAGAAAGATTCATCCACGTAGTACACTTTTTCTTCGTCAAAATATTCAGGTTGCTCTGTATTAAGTCTGGAGAAAATACCTGATTGACGATGCATTCTAACGAAGGATTTTACCATTTCAGGAAAATTCTCCTGAAGTTCTTTACCAATGGTAGGAAACGTTAAGGCTGATTTAATATCTAGTGTGCCCTCTTTGTACTGATACAGGGCAGCCCGATAGGTACGATCACTTTTTTCATGAAAACTATCATAATTCAACTCAAAAGTAACGTACTGTAAGATCAACAAACAAGCCCCCATGCCGATAGCTAAACCTAAAATATTAATCAGACTGAAAACCTTGTTCTTCAGTAGATTTCGGTAAGCGATTTTGAGATAGTTTTTCAGCATGATCTAGATTGTTTATTCGTAGCGTAGTGAATTAACCGGATTGGCTAGTGCAGCTCGGATGGTTTGGAAGCTCACAGTAAAGGCTGCGATCAGTAGGACTATAATACCTGCCAGGAGGAGTAAGGTTACCGACATGTTGATATGGTAAGCAAACTCGCTTAGCCACGTTCGGGTAAGCCACCAAGCAAAGGGTGCGGCAATCAAAAAAGCGATGCCCACCAATGTGAAAAAGTTTTTGGCAATTAGCCAGGTAATATGCAGTACATCAGCTCCGAGCACCTTACGGATGCCGACCTCCTTTGTTCTTTGGGCTACCGCAAGATTAGTAAGGCCAAATAGACCCATGCAGGCAATAAAGATGGCTAGAACGGCTGAAATACCGATGATTTCAGCCGTTTTGGTATCGGCCAGGTAAAGCTCTTCAAACTGGTCATCTAGAAAGTGGTATTCTAGTGGGCTTTCCGGATCAAATTGACTAGTCACCGCTTTTATGTCAACTAAGGTTTGTTGTACATCTTTTGAGTTGATCTGTAAAGTGTAGTAGTCAATCGGGTCCAGAGGGTTCCGATAGTAAGTAATCATAGTTGGAGCAACTTTCTCCCTCACCGATTCAAAATGTACATCCTGTATTACCCCGATTACTTCGGCGACGAAAGGTTGCTCTAACTTCTCCTCGCGGAAATGGGTCACTTCTACTAGTTGTCCTACGGGATCTACCAAGCCCATAGTGCTTACGGCGGTTTCATTCAGTAGTACTTTGGCAGAGTCGGCTTTAGTATGGCGGAAGTTGCGCCCTTGTAGTAGTTGAATATCATAAGTAGGTAAAAAATCTTTATCCGCTACGAGGTACAGAAAGTCCAAAGAGGCGCTTTCAGTTTTGACTCCAGCTACGGGTATTCCTTTCCACTCGCCCGGCACTCGGTTAGTGATGGTCACATTTTCTACACTGGGTATTTTCTGAAAGGCAGCCTTGATGCTTTCGTGCCTTTGCCGCATAGGTTGACTATTAATATCTACAGTAAGCCGCTGTGCCCGCTCATAACCCAGATCAGTATTTCGTATAAAGTTCATCTGCCGATAAATCACCACCGTAGCCGTAATCATTACAATTGCCATGGCAAACTGCCCTACCACCAGCAACTGTCGGAAGGCATAGTTTTTCTGCTTACCCGACGGCTGTTTGAGAATGAGTGAAGGTTTGATACCCGATAAGTAAAAGGCAGGATAGATTCCGGCCAGTATACTCGAGACTAAGCCCGCGAACACCAGCACCAGTAGTAAGGGAGTGTCAAAGAGTTGTAACTCTAAAGTCTTGGCTGATAATTCGTTGAAAGCAGGTAGCAGTAATTGTACTAATGTCACCGCTACCACCAGGGTTAGCATCACAATCATCAGGGATTCGCCCATGAATTGGAAGATCAGTTGTTGGCGGTTGGCACCTACGGTTTTGCGTAAGCCTACCTCCTTGCTACGCTTCATAGCCCGAGCAGTAGAGAGGTTTACGTAGTTTACAAATGCGATAAATAAAATTAATAGACCAATGGCGGTGAAAACGTAGACGTAAGCGATATCCCCTTTATGGGCATTGGTGTCATTCTCTAAATGTTGGGAGTGAAAATGTATATCGGTAAGGGCTTGTAGATGATACTGGTTTTGCTGCTGATCTGCCAGACGGTGCTCGTTAGCTAATGCAGTGAGTTGTTCGGCTAATTCCTCTGGTTGGGCATCAGGAGTCAGCAAAAGGTAGGTGTCAAAGTTGTTAGAACTCCAGTCATTTTCTCCCCAAACTTCGCCATCTTCATTCGCTAATAAAATAGTAGAAAGTGAGATCAGTAAGGGTGGATTCAAGTGTGAGTTGGAAGGAAAATCCTCTATTACGGCGGTTACCGTAATCTCAGTATCAAACCAATTAACATACATACTCTTTCCCACCGGAGATTCTTCTCCGAAGTATTTCTTCGCCAAACTTTCTGTCAATACAATAGCGTAAGGCATATTTAGGGCTGAGGCGGAATTTCCTTCTACAAACTTGAAATCAAACAAATCAAAAAAGTCTGCGTCGGCAAACCAGACTGGTTCATAATCCCGAAATTCTTCATACCCGAAGGTAGCTCGCCCGAAAGGTGTCAAGCGCACTGCATTTTCTATGGCTGGCAAATTATCTGTCGCTGCCAGAGCAATCTGGGTAGCCGCTCCTACCACCTCACGCTCGCCATTTTCATCCGACACAGTTTCGGTGATTCGGTAGATGCGGTCAGCATTGGTATGAAATGCATCGAAGCTTAGTTCATCGGCTACATAAAGCGCAATAAAAATAGCTGCAACGAAGCCCAGTAAGAATCCTACGATATTAATCAGACTAAAAACCTTATTCTTCAGTAGATTTCGGTAAGCGATTTTGAGATAGTTCTTGAGCATAATGACTGATGATTGATGATGAATGAATAATGCCATTGTAGTGTAGAGTAACGACTTTCATCACTCATTAGCGGCTGGCGTGTGGTCATTACTCATTAATTGTTATTAAAATAGTGTGCCAAGTGGTCTGAGAGCAACTGAAGGCATTCTGCCTAGTACAAGTGTTTCATTCTGATACAACCAACTGTCCTAAAACAGTACACCTCTTTTTGATCATTTACCCTGGGTCGCTATTCATCATCAATTTTCAATTGTCCGTTTTCAATTATCCATTAATTTTTACCTTTACGGAATGCCGTCCAGCGAAATGTCGCCCAGAACTATGTCCGAATCGCAATCTGTTGTACTGAATGTAGAAGCCCCCGATGAACGCCTGACCTGGTTTGCCGACATTATTTTGCCCGTGCCCATCCCGCGTATGTTCACTTACCGTATTCCGCGGGTGATGGAAGAAATGGTACAGATCGGTAGCCGGGTGATTGTACAGTTCGGCAGTAAACGGGTACTCACTGGGGTAGTGGGAAAGTTGCATAATAACCCGCCTAAGAAGTACAACGCCCGCTACATTCTGGAAGTGCTGGATAATAACCCGATTGTAGAACCAGTACAAATTAAGCTGTTTGAGTGGATCGCCGATTACTACGTTTGTACGGTAGGCGAAGTGCTGAACATTGCGCTGCCTTCCGGGCTAAAGCTCAGCAGCGAGTCTAAAGCGCAGTTGAATCCTGATTTTTTCTCGGAAGATAATCAAGCTGATTTAGCTAGGATTGAGTTCTCTGAGAAAGAGAAAATTGTGCTAGAGGCATTGAATGAAAAATCTAGTTTGACCTACAACGAAATTGGTGAACTGCTTCAGGAAAAGAGCTTCTACAATACGATTAAATCCCTGATTGCCAAAGAGGCAATCTTAATCTACGAAGAGGTAAAGGAAAAGTATAAACCGAAAATTGTTAAGAAACTTCGTCTCGCGGCGTCCTACGCGCGTAATCCTGATCAACTGGAAATTTTGTTCGGCTCGTTAGAAAAGCGGCCTAAGCAACTAGATGTGATCTTGGCCTATCTGCACGCTGTTCCGCAGTACCAAAGTGCTTCAGCTAATCAAGCAGGGATAGCCAAAAGCCAACTGATGGATCGGAACCTGTCCGGTTCATCGGTGAATACGTTAGTGAAAAACGGGGTGTTGGAAGAGTTTGAGGAAATTGTGTCTCGCTTTGAGACGACGGCTCCTACCCAAGAGCAGGTTTTTCTTACCGATTATCAGTTGCAAGCCAAGCAACAAATACTGGAGCACTTTCAAACGAAAGATGCGGTACTGTTACACGGAATTACCGGAAGTGGGAAAACCGAAATCTACATTGATCTGATTCAGGACGTACTCAACTCCGGGGGGCAAGTGCTTTACCTTTTACCCGAAATTGCCCTGACGACTCAGATTGTGCTACGCTTGAAAAAAATCTTTGGCGACCGGATGGGTATTTACCACTCTCGCTTTTCCGATAATGAACGAGTAGAAGTCTGGCAGGGCATTCTGGCCGGAGAATACCCCTTAGTAGTCGGGGTTCGTTCGGCAGTGCTTTTACCGTTTGATAACCTAAGTCTGATTATTGTAGATGAGGAGCACGAAACCTCCTACAAGCAGTTTGATCCGGCACCCCGCTACCATGCCCGCGATGTGGCATTGATGCTGGCTCGTTTACATCACTCCAAAACGCTGCTCGGTTCGGCTACTCCTTCCATTGAATCGTACTACCACGCTAGTCATGCCAAATACGGTCTGGTCACGTTGAACCAGCGCTACGGTAACGCTCAACTGCCTAAAATAGAGCTGGTCGATATTAAACTGGAACGTAAGCAGAAAACGATGCGGGAAGATTTCACGTCGGTACTGCTGGATGCTATGCAGGAAGTGTTAGACAATAAAGAGCAAGCGATTATCTTTCAGAATCGACGGGGATACGCTCCGTTTTTGCACTGCGAGGATTGCGCGCATATTCCCAAGTGCCAAAACTGCGACGTGAGTTTGACCTACCACCAGTACGCCCGCGAACTGCGCTGTCACTACTGCGGTCATCACGAGGCGGTTCCTCAGGAGTGTGAAGCCTGCGGTTCTACTAAAGTGAGATCCGTGGGCTTTGGTACGGAAAAGCTGGAAGAAGAAATTCAATCACTACTACCCAGTTCGCGGGTGCAGCGGATGGACTTGGATACTACCCGCAAGAAGCATAGCTACGAGCAGATTATTGAAAGCTTCGCTAACCACGAAATGGACTTCTTGGTCGGTACCCAGATGGTAAGTAAAGGGCTGGATTTCGATGGCGTAAGCTTAGTCGGAATTCTGGATGCTGACCGTATGATTCACTTCCCGGATTTTCGTTCGCACGAACGCACTTTCCAATTGATTACCCAGGTAAGCGGGCGCTCCGGGCGGCGCGATAAAGTGGGGCGGGTAATTATTCAAACCACCAATCTGAAACAGCCCATTTTATATAAAATCGTAGAAAATGATTACCTCGGACTGTTTGAGGAAGAGATTCACGAACGAGAGGTTTATCATTATCCGCCCTTTGTCCGCATCATCCGTCTGACAGTGAAAAACCCGGATAAGAAAGTGGTAGATTTAGCCGCAGTGCATTTGGCTCACATCCTGAAAGACCGCATCGGTAGCTCTCGCGTACTCGGTCCCGAAGAACCACTCATTAGCCGCCTCCGTAACCAGTACCTGATGCAACTGGTTATTAAACTGGAGAAAAACCTAAATATTAAAGCGATAAAAACTGCCCTACGCGACGAGTCAGTCAAACTCACCAAAGAAAAAGCCTTCAAGAAAACTAGCGTAGTGATTGATGTTGATCCGTATTAGGAATGAGTTTTCTATATTGCGGTTCTGTTGGCGATAGCTGCGGGATATTCCCCGTAATTGTGCGCTACTCATGTGTCGCTATATATTTGAAAATATAATGGAATTAACAACGATCAATCAAATTCGAGAGAAAAGAGACTCAATTCGAGAAAAGATAAAGAAGTTGAATTTGAGAAGCCACGGTTCTGAAGAATATGGTAAGGAAAATGAATACTCCTTTAAAGGATTGATAGGAGGAATAGAAGCACTTTTAACTGATATTTCAGCCCTTACCAGACATCCTTCAAAATTTGTAAAGATATCAACTCATGGTGAGAGAAATAATATAAATTCATATTTAACACAAATTGAAACTTATTTAGAAAGCCCAGCTAATTATATAGGTGCATTTGAAGCATTAAAGGTTCTTTTGAGAAGCTACAATATTAGATACTTTTCTGATAGGCATATAGAGTTTGAAAAAGAGGTTGAAGAGATAAGAAGAATAAAACTTCAATTACAACAATTGTTACTTGATTCAGAAGAACTAAGTAAAAGTATTGAAGAGGGCAATAGCGTATTTGAGGAAAAGCTCGAGAAAAGTGGTGAAAAGTTAGAAGAGATTGAAAATGAACTAGAAAAAATCATTGAACGAAGGGACAATCTAATTGAACAGTCGGAATCTCTAGAAGCTATAAATACTAATCTAGGGGCTATAAAAGAAACCGCTCATGAGCACCTTGCCGATATAACAGAGTCTTTGACAGAAAGCAAGTCTAATGAAAAACTTATTACCTCTTTTGCGAATAAAGTGCAAGATCGAGAAAAGCGACTTGACTATTTAGAGCAAAAAACGGAGGACAATAATAAAAAGCTAGAGGAGTATGATGCAGAAAGGAAGTCAGTTTTAAAAGAAGCTAATAAATTAATTGAATCGTCAAAAAAAGCTCTGAACTATACAACTGCTGAAGGAATCAGTGCCTCTTTTCAAGGGCAGTACAATAATTCCAATAACAAGTGGGTCTTTGCAGGTTGGATAATGGGTGCTGTAATATGCTTAGTTGGAACAGTTATCTTAGGTATCTGGATTTTGGGAACAAACCCTAACAATATTGGACTTTTAATTGGACGGATATCTCTTCTTCCTCTGCCAATTATAGGAGCTATTTTCTGTGCAAATCAATATACGAAGCAGAAAAATATTGTTGAAGATTACGCCTATAAAATGGTTTTATCGAAGGCTATCGTAGGTTTTTCAGAGCAATTAAAGAAAAATGGAACGGATGGAAACGAGGAATATGTACACTACATCAAAACTGCACTTGAAGAAATTCATAAAGATCCGTTAAGGAAAAGGGATAGTAAAAAATCAAGCGAAATCAAAGAATCAAGCTTGAAGGATTTAGTTGAAATGGCAGAAAGAATAGTAAAAATGGCAAAGCTTGATTAAAATGGATAGAGATGATATGTATGAAACATAATGGGTAAAAGTTTCCCAAAAAGATTGTGTTTCTCCGAAAGATTGATATCCTTTTTCTATGAAGTGATTTAAACTTTTGGTATTAGATTCATAGGAATAGCTTCATACTCAGTAAGTTTAAGTGATACAAAGTATAGCATAAATTGTATCAAAAGCTGAGCAAATTATTCGTTTTAATGAATTGAAAATCAAAGCTTTAGCATAAATATTCTCTAAAAAGTTTAAATCACTTTTATGTCAGGATTAATATACGGGTTGTTGTTTAATAACAGAAAATATGAAGTACAAGTCGTTTAATACGGAACTCATATTAGCAATATTGATAGCTTTACCAGCGTTCGTAGTTTTGCTAAACGGCTTTTCAATCCTGTATAGTAATGGTTTTCAGATTGCTTCACTTGTCAACCTGGGAATATATTCATCCGTCTACTTCTCACTTGCCTTTCTGGCTTGGAGAAATACCTACTATAAAATTGAATCGAGCATTCTTCAGATAAGAGGTTGTGGATTGTTGGATAGGCAGATTGACATTAATCATATCATTAAGATTGAGAGAGTAAATAAGAGGCCAGCAACGCCTACTCAGCCTGGGTTATACAATACCAACAATAATATCAGTGGGCTTTTGGTACGAACGAAGACCGGGAGTAACTACTTCATTACTCCGGTAAAAGAAATTGCCTTTTTGGAAGAATTACGAAAGCACAATCCAGAAGTTGAAATAGTGGATAACAGGCTGGCTAATCAGCAATAGGCAAGCTCTTCGATCAGAGTATGGACAAATGGATAAAATAACCAACCGAATATGCAATACAAAGTAAATACCCCCGAAGAATATCTAGATCAACTTGAAGACGACTGGAGAAAAGAAAAACTGACAGAGGTTCGGGAAATGATCACATCGAACGGGTCAGAATTAGTGGAAGGCATAGAGTACAAAATGCTGAGTTACGGAAATGGCGATAAAAACATATTCCATCTAAACGCTCAACGGGTTTATGTGAGTTTGTATGTGGGAGATATTGATAAAGTGGCGAACGCTCGTGAACTGCTAGGGGGGCTCGAGCTGGGTAAAGGATGTATCCGGATTAAGAAGAATCAAGAGCTAGGAAAAACTAATCTTAATGCGTTCATCTCCAGGGTAATAGATCTCTGGCGAGAAGGAAAAGATACTGATTGCTAAAAAATACTTGGGTGGTTTGTAATAATTCGCAGTGAGATGTCACTAACTAAGAAGTAAATGTAGTAGCAGAACAAATTGAGAGTAAAAATAAAATACTCTTGCCGGATTTATTCCGGCATCTCCTTCATATTAAGTAGGAGACCCCGGAACTCGCATTCACTCGTCCGGGGAGACTGACCATAAGATAAAGCTTCAGCATAGTAACCTTCATCTGGAAATCACATTAACCCAACCTATGAGAGTAATCAACATCGTATTAGCTACTTTTTTAGTAGTCTACAGCGCCTGTTCGCAAAGCCAATCAGATGCATCGTTCAACCGGGCAAAAATGGATAGTTTGTTTGCTAAGATTGACCAAGAAAAGCAGGGCATGGGAAGCATCTCTATCACTAAAAACGGCGAGCAAGTCTACCAAAACGCCTTTGGCTACGCCGATGTGGCCGAAGACATTCCCGCTGGTGCTGCCACAACCTATCGGATTGGGTCAATCTCTAAAACCTTCACTTCATCCATCATCATGCAGTTGGTAGAGGAAGGTAAACTTACGTTAGATACCAAGTTAAGCGAATACTTTCCTCAGATTCCAAATGCGGATCAGATTATCATTGAGCAAATGCTGAGGCACCGCAGCGGTCTTTTTAATTTTACCTCAGCCGCCGATTATACCGAATGGATGGAAGAACCTAAAAGTAGGGATGAACTTATTCAGAAGATAATAGACAACGGAACTGTGTTTGAGCCCGACGAAAAAGCGGAATATTCTAATACCAACTATTTGTTGCTTTCCTACATAGCCGAAAAAATAGACGATGCAGCGTTTGCCGATATTCTGAAAGATCGTATAACCAACCCCCTAAAACTGAAGCATACCTACTACGGCGGTGTGATCAACCCCGAAGAAAACGAAGCTCGCTCGTATACTTTACTGGACGATTGGCAACTGGCTACCGAAACTGATATGAGTGTCCCCGCTGGAGCCGGAGCTATCGTTTCTAGCCCAACTGATTTAACTACCTTCTTCAACGCCCTATTTACGGGCAAAGTAGTTTCCGAAAACTCGCTGAAGGAAATGACGAAGTTGGTTGATAATTTTGGGTTGGGTTTATTCCAAATACCTTTTTATGATAAGCGAGCATTCGGTCACAACGGAGGAATTGATGGATTTCAGTCTAGCGCGGGTTACTTTCCTAGCGATAGCGTGGCGATTACCTATACTACCAACGCAGTGGGTATGGGCATGAACGATATTTTGATTGGAGTACTTAGTATTTACTACGATAGAGACTATGAGCTCCCTGAATTTAAGCCTGGATTAGAGCTTAGCAGCGAAGAGTTAGATGCTTATTTGGGTGTTTATAGCAGTCCTGAGTTTCCTCTGAAAGTAACGATTACTAAGCAGGGAACTACATTGGTGGGGCAGGCTACTGGTCAGCCAACCTTTGCCCTAAAGGCTTACGAAACCCATAAGTTCAAGTTTGATCCGGCTCAACTAAAGCTGGAATTCATGCCTGACGAAGACAAAATGGTTCTCCAGCAAGGCGGTGGTGAGTTTGAATTCTCTAGAGAAGAATAATAATCTTAAGAAAAACAACATGATAGCCTTTTTACATACTTCCAGCATTCATATTGAGCGATTTGAGAATCTAGTGAGGAAGTTTGACCAAGAAGTAGAAGTAAAACACTTTGTGAATGAAGATCTGCTGGACTATGCCATGAGTAAGGGCACGACTAATACCAATGGCTTTAACCTAGAAGTGCAGTCAATCCAAAGCGAAAAGCCCGAACTGATCATCTGCACCTGTTCTACTTACGGCGCAGAGTGTGATCAGAACGATGAAATTGAGCGAATAGACCAACCTGTTGTTGAACATCTAGTAGCTAATTACAATAAAGTCGGGTTGGCCTACACTGCCAAATCGACTAAGCAAGTTAGTCAGGATTTGATTATTAGAATTGCTCAAAAGCAAGGCAAGAAAATAGCTATTGTAGACTGTGACTGCTCTTCGGCCTGGGTACACTACGAAAATGGTGATTTTGATCAATATGCCCAGGCTACGGCTGAACAGATAAAAACCTACGAGCAGCAAGTAGACGTAATTTTCCTAGCGCAAGCTTCTATGGAAAACGCAAAAAGGTATCTGGTCAATTTTACTAAGGAAATCTACGCAAGCCCAGAATTTGGGGCTAGAAGTTATCTACAACGAATCAGAGCCGTTTAACGAATGGAATCGGGATACTGAGTTATCATAGGCCCTAGCTTATGACCGCCAAGCAGATGCATATGTAAATGAAATACTGATTGTCCGGCATCTTCATTAATATTCATGGAAAGTCGGTAGCCCGATTCGGAAATACCTTTTTCGGCAGCTAACTTCTTAGCTACTAAGAATAACCTGCCTAATAACTGCGTATCCGCTTCAGTAATATCGTTAATGGTTGGAATTTCTTTCTTAGGAACAATTAGCAAATGCACGGGAGCTTGTAACCGGAGAGGCACAAAGGCAATTACCTCTTCATCTTCGTAAACAATATCGGCTGGTAATTCCCGATTGATAATCTTGGTAAACACTGAGCCTTGGCGTAGCTTTTCCTTTTTTTGTTTTTGGTAGGCTTCACTTTGGGCTAAAGCCGTACAACTAAATAAAACTAGAAGTAGCAAGGAAGTTGGTAGCTTTAGTTTCATACCGATAGACTTTTGTGGACAAAAATAGCCTTTATGATGATTTCAAGAGCAGCTACTCCGGAATATTAGAAAAGTCTTCAATGAAATTGGAAATAAAGCTATTGAAGTACTCTAGCTTTCTTCGTTCTTCTTGCACCACCAGATAGTGAGTTCTTTTTAGTCCGTTTTTACTAATTCGTTTGAAAACTAGGTCTTCCGATAGCTTGAAAGGCTTGAGTGTCCATTCGGGAACGCACATCACGCCCATGTTGGCCTCAATCATCTTCAAGGAAACTTCGGTAAATGGAATGGCGGAAATTTTGGTAGGAACAATCCGGTTGGGTTTTAGAAAATGCTCGTACACCGACACATCTTCCATCGGAAAAGAGTTGATCAGAAGATGTACATCAGCAAAGTGACTGGCATCCAAAAAATCTACCTCATTCAAGCGATGCTCTTTGTGTAGCACCATCTTTATCTCGTCGCGAAATACTGCCTTGCTGAATAAAGCTTCGGAAGCGGGTTGAGAGGTGACGATGGCTACATCTAGTTCGTTAGATAAAATTTGTGAGATCGTTTGATTGGTAGCTCCCAAACTCAGGTCAATCGTAATTTCGGGATATAGAATCGCCATTTTTTGCACAAAGGTCGGTAAGCCGTGAAAGAACGACTGGCACTCGGCACTTACCTTCAGCTTTCCGGTGGTGCCCTCCTTAATGCGCTGAATATTCTTAAAACCGGTTTCCAGCGTTTCTAGCAGTTGATTAGCTAGTCCGTACAGTTCCTCTCCCTCTTTGGTGAGTTGCCAATGGTTACGGCTTCGGTGAAAAACTTTGAACCCCAGCCGATCTTCCATTTCCCGCAATTGGTGGCTTAGAGCCGATTGGGTCAGAAATAATTGCTCAGAAGAGTTGGCAATATTACCCTGCTCAGCGATGGTCTTTATCAGTCGAAAGTACTTCAGTTCCATAGTGGCAATTTATGAATTAAAGCGATGGGTTGTAGTTGAAAAAATTTCAACTAAGCGTAGCAAAACACTTCAGCTATAACATCATCCCAGAGATTTCAATCGGTCGTACTCAGTAAAAGTACCTAATCAAATTAAATATCATGTACCGATTAAAACTACTATTCTTCATTGTAGCCCTCACTTTCTTTTCCCAAGCAGCCGCCCAGACTGTAACTACTGAACTCACTAAAAAAATCTACCAGACGTACTCAATCAGTAAAGATCAGGCACCTGAGATTGACGGTAGGTTAGAGGATGCTATCTGGCAGGGTGAAACCCACTGGGAATCGGGGTTTGTGCAAAGGTTACCGGACGAGAATGCTGCACCATCGGAGCAAACTTCATTCAAACTCGTGTATGATGCTAGCTACTTGTACGTGGGAATCCAATGCTATAATCACAATGCCAGTGAGATCAACCAGCGTATGTCGAGAAGAGACGGCTACAACGGCGATTGGGTAGAAGTGATCTTTGACAGTTATCACGATTTGCGTTCGGCTTTCTCGTTTTCAGTAAGTGCTGCCGGAGTGAAAAGTGATAAGAGCATTTCCCTGAATGGCACTGAAGAAGATATCGCCTGGAATCCCATCTGGTATGCCAAGAGTAGTGTGCAAGATGATGGCTGGACGTCTGAAATGAAGATTCCGCTAAGCCAGCTACGGTTTGGCAATCAGGAAAAGCAGGTTTGGGGATTGCAGTTACAACGACGCTTACTTGCCAATGAGGAACTTTCGGTGTGGCAGCGAGTACCTCAGAGTGCTGCTGGCTGGGTAAGTGAGTTCGGCGAGCTACACGGTCTGAGTCACTTGCGGAAGCAGCGTCAACTGGAGATTCAACCCTTTGTGGTAGGCTCACTCAATACCTTTAAGAAAGACCCGGCCAATCCCTACCGAAATAGTAATAGAAAAAATGTAAACTTCGGATTGGATGGGAAAGTTGGCGTTACCAATGATCTCACTCTCGATTTTACCGTGAATCCTGATTTTGGTCAGGTAGAAGCTGACCCCGCCGCTATTGCGCTAGATGGATTTCAACTATTCTTTGAAGAGCAACGCCCGTTTTTCATCGAGAACAAAAACATTTTTGATTACCGCTTTTCCGCTCCCAACATCGGTGGGTCTTACAGCAGCGATAATCTGTTTTACTCCCGAAGAATTGGTCGCAGTCCCCAAGGTCAAGTTTCGCTGGCGGAGGGCGAATACGTAAAAGCCGCTCAGCAAACGACCATACTCGGGGCGGTTAAGCTGAGTGGAAAAACAAAGAAAGGACTTTCAGTAGGACTGCTGGAAAGTATTACCGCCCCGGAATACGCTGAGATAGCCGGAAATGATGGTACTCGACATCAGCTTATTGAACCTATGACTAATTATTTCGTGGGGCGGGTGCAGCAGGATTTTAACAACCGAAATACCTTCGTCGGAGGAATGATTACTTCTGTTCAGCGAGATAATCAGGAGGCGACTAGCTTTCTTCATCGGTCGGCGCATACCGGCGGGTTGGATGTTTTGCATCAGTGGAAGAATCGGGCTTGGTACGTAGGAGGTAGCCTAGTGGTGAGTCACATAAACGGTAGCCGGGAAGCTATTCAGCGCACCCAACTGTCAATTCCTCATTTGTTTCATCGGGAAGGTGCCGACCATGTAACGTTGGATACTACCAGAACATCGCTGACCGGAATGGGAGGGCAAATTAAATTGGGGCGAGCGGGAAATGGACGTATTCAGTTTGAATCAGGGTTAAGCTGGCGTTCCCCTGAATTGGAACTCAACGACTTGGGCTTTATGCGCGAAGCCGATGTTATTCAAAATCATTTGCATGTCGCCTACGTCTCGGCCAATTCGTTTGGTATCTTCCGAAGTGCCAGCATCGGCTACAAGCACTGGATCAACTGGGATTTTGAAGGCAACCTCAACTACATTGATTGGGACGTTGAACTAAACGGAACGTTTCGTAACAATTGGTCAGGAACCTTCGGAGTATTTTCCCAGCCTCATATTTATTCAAAATCGTTACTTCAAGGTGGATCCCGAATCTTTCTTTCAGATCAGTACGGTGCCTGGTGGGCGGCCAATTCTGATACCCGCAAGAAATTGGTGGTGAGTTACAACGGCTGGACAAAGACAGGTGGAGTAGGTAGTTATTACTTACTGGAAAATGCTTTTGATATTACCTATCAACCATTTGACCGACTCAGCACTTCTTTTGCTCCTAAATATACCACTGTACTGAATCGGCTACAGTACAATGAGCGTCAGCAATATAATAGCGACAATCGCTACATTACTTCCTGGTTAGATCAGCACACACTGAGCTTTCAGTTAAGACTTAATTTTATCATCAATCCTAACTTAGCTATCCAGTACTACGGCGAACCGTTTATTAGCACAGGTAAGTACCGCAATCTCAGTTACGTCGCTAATCCATTAGTTTCCGTTGAGCAAGGGCAATTACATACTTATTCACCGGAACAAATAATGGTGGGGGAAGCAGATAAAACTTACCGCATTGATGAGAATTTGGACGGAGTAGTAGATTACACGATTAAAAATCCTGATTTCTCATTAGCCCGATTTCGTTCTAATCTTGTAGTAAGGTACGAATACATCCCTGGCTCGGAGATTTATCTCGTCTGGTCGCAGGCAATGTCAGACAGTGGATTGCTAAGAAACAATATCATTAACAGTTATCGGGAGCAAGTTATTGATCAAATTGCTGACAATACCCTGCTAGTTAAACTAACCTACCGATTTCGTAAGTAGGCGCCCGATAAAAGTAAGCTTAGCTATTCTTTGGAAAAATATCGTCGGGTGAGATGGTTAGGTTTTCAAGTACTCCAAGGGACTTTTGGTGGACTTCTGTCTTCTGGTACTGATCACCGTTGGGCTGGGAGTACACCTCTACCTGTCTTTGGTTCAGATCTACAATCTGAATACGTTGGCCTTGAATAATGATAGTTTGATCGTGCTTGGGAGGAGTGCCGGTCGTATCGATGACGGTCACATGCCGAAAAGCCCATGGCTAGGCTTGCACCTTGAGCGAACCGAGGATCAATCCGCAAAGAAGTACAATCAACATGCAATGCATCTTTTCTTTATGTTACTGTACAACGGTTCTTAGTGATATTCTCGGTTCTGGACAATTTGCTGAAATTCCTCATATAAGGCCAATAGCTCTTTTTCATTTCCCATATAACTATTGAGCCATAGTTCCATACCTCTACGATAAGCCACCCCTTCTTCCCCTGTTTGAAATACGGGAGGACCATATAGAATCGGATAGAGGAACCGATCCTGATCCCTGAGCTCCTGGTATTTGGATTCAATTTGTGACAACAGATTTATGGTTTGAAAATTCAACAAGCGCATGCTGTTATTATTCACAGACAGTTGCCAGTTGGTCGCGTAGATTTCCGGTGATCCCATACCACTCGTTTTGGTAGCAATATCCAAGATACTTAAAGTGGTATCATCATGATACAATCGGAGGGTATCTAAAAAGTGAGACTGACGGGGTAAATAGGATTGAATATTTTCCGCGTTCTTGTCAAATTCTTCCGATAATGATTGCAAGGTGGATTCCAGTAATTTCTCGTCTCGGTAACTTTGTTGCCAGTTATTAATAAACAAGGCGATGAGAATTCCAGCAATCACGGGAATCATTTCTCGTCCCACTTGGCCCATTAAGTATATTGTATTTCTTTTCTTTATAGGTGGGCTAGTCGTCGGCTTAGAGTTCGAGACTTCAGATGAGGGGGAGGAAGGGGTATTCGATTCCATAATTTTGTTGCTGATAAGTTTCACTTTAGGCAAAAAGCAGCAAGGGTAGCAATATAATAACTAGCCTCATTTCTAATCAGTAAAAAGAAAGGCAGCTTAGCCCCATCCACCTCAATATCTTTAGACCCTTCTAGTGGCAACTTTCTTAGGAAAAATATCGTCAGGCGAGATAGTTAAGCTATCGAGGAACTCATAAGACTCTCGGTGAACCTCCGCTTTCTGGTATTGATCGCCATCAGGTTGGGAATAAACTTCTACCTGTCGCCGGTTTAGGTTCACAATCCAATAAACAGGAATTCCTGCCGTAGCATACTGAGTATATTTTTTATTACGGTCATAAGGATAGGTAGCATCTGAAACCTCAATCAGTAAAGCTACGTCGGCTGGTTGAATATGTTCCTTATCCAACAACTCAGGGCGATAGTTAGCTACAATTAGATCTGATCTGGTTGAGGCAGCGTGTGCTTGGTTAATTGTAATGGGTTTTGAGCATCCAGAATATACTGATCGAGCGGTAAGTGCTGCTGGAAAAAGCGAATTAGTTTGCGGACACAAGCCGCATGAGGTTGGTTAATCGGCAACATATCAATAATCTCTCCGTCTATAAGTTCGACACGCTGATCGGGAGTAAATATTCCACTATCTTCCATGAGTAGCAGATCATTTACACTAAATCGGTGGCGGACGGGAGCAGCAATCATATCCATAGAAACGAAAAAAAGGGGCGAAAGATGCCCCTTACTATTTTACATTTCCTTAATACGAATGTTACGCCACATCACCTGCAAGGTGTCATCCGTTCGGATAGAATGTACTTGTAGAGCAATAAATCCGCTGGCGTCCATCGTGTCTACTAAGTTTGCGGCGGGTACACCATTCACAAAAGTGCGAATAGTATCGCCTATCGCTTCTACGCGAAATTGGTTCCAGTCATCGCGCTTAAAGGCATTACGGGCAGCTTCGTTCTCGGATAAATCTTGCAACCAACCGCGACGAGCTTCATCATACACCCCACCACTGTAGGCGCGGGGCGAAGGGTCAATCTCTATCTGATAACCGTGTACCCGACCCTCCTTTTGATTACGCTCAATTAACTCCCCTTCCCGATTAGGAATCATCACGGTACTATCTTTTTCGTACTGATGACTACGAATTTGTACTCCAGAGTTAAGAGCGGTATCTACCATTACCTCGTATTCCAAAATAAAATCGCTGTACATTTTGTCAGTAGACAAGAAGCTATTGGGCTCGCCTGCCTTAGTAGTTCCAATCACTACTCCGTCTTTAATTTCGTAGTTAGCCTGACCGTTGAGTTGCGTCCAGCCGTCTTTGGTATCGGTGGTAAACATAGTTACCCAGCCGTCTTCCGACGAAGCTGTTTCGGCTGGGGCTTCTTCAGTTTCAGCCGCTTGTTCGGATGAACCACCGCAAGCAACTAGGCCAAATAGAGTTAAGCCAAATAAACCGTTGAGCCAATAATTACTGATTTTCATAGAATAATAAGTTGTGGAATGATTAAAACATTAAATGTGAAATTCTGATTTATTTGCCGGAAAAGCAACTATAATGAAAAAGGGGAATTACTGTACCCCCCACACATAGGTGCCGGAAGCCACTTCGAAAATACGGCACCCTTTCTCAGTTGTTCCTTCTTCGCTCTCCTCGCCGTTAAGCTTCACGGTTTGACCTTCCTGATAGGGAACGTACACCGTAGCCGTTGCATTGGGCGGAACCGTAACTCGCATAGTGATGGTCTCACTCACTTTTTCCCAGGAAGAATAGATTGTACCGAATGGGCTTTCTACCCTGCCAGTAACCCAATCCAACTGAGGCAGTATATCCGGACGGATGATAAAATGGCGAAAGCCGGGTTGCTTGTCATCAAGCTGAATACCTGCTAGCGACTCGTAAAACCACTCGCTCACCGTGCCGAACATAATGTGATTGAGTGACATGGATCCGTCCCAGTCTTGCCATAGTGTATTGGCTCCCTTCGCCAGCCAGTAGCCAAAGCCAGGTATATCGGTCTGGGTTACCATCCGGTATAAAGCTTCGGAATGGCCGTATTCCCGCAGTACGTTAAATAAATATTTCAGCCCGACCACGCCTACATCAAAGTGGTAGCTGTGCTGCTGAATATCAGCGAGAAGGTTATTGAGAACTAGTTCTTCTTTTCCTTCGGGTACAATCTTGTGGTAAAGCGCCAGTGCCAACGAGGTTTGTCCACTGTTGCCATAACTTCCGCTCTTTGCATTAAAATAGCGTTTGTTAAACGCTCTCTTCGCCTTTTCAGAATACTGCTGATAATACTTAGCGTCATCGGATTGATTTAGGATGTTCGCCATTTGAGAAAAGATGCGGGTAAAACCGACAAGATAGCCTGAGGCCAGGATATCACCTTCGGTTTTGGTTTCTACGGGTTTGTGGTCATCAATACCAAAATTCAGAGTGTAATTATCAGCATTGCGAATCAGGTGATCCAAATATTTTTTAATGGTAGGGTAATAGCGTTCCAGAATCGTTGGGTCGCCAGTAAAGCGATATAAATCCCAAGTAATTTGTACCAATGCCCCTTCCCATTGGGGGCCATAGCCAAGTGGACGTAATTCCGGGTCTTTCCCATGTTCGTAGCCCCAACCACTGCTGGGAATTACGCCCGGTAAGTCACCATCTTTTCGTTGTTCATCCACAAAATCATCCAGCCACTTCAAATATGAGCGTACTATATTGTAGTTGAACAGTCCGGTTTCGGCTACTAGTTGGGCATCACCCGTCCAACCGATTTTCTCCCGGTGAGGACAATCGGTGGGCAGACCGTGGTAATTGCTGATAAACGCCCAGTGCATATTTTGCTGGGTTTGGTTCAGTTGAGGGTCGGAGCAGGCAAAACTTCCGGTTTGATCAAAGTCAGTATACAGTACCACTCCGGTGATCGTTTCGTTAGTTGGTGGGGCGGGTAGCCCACGTACTTCTACATACTGGAAGCCATGGTATACAAAGCGAGGTTCCCAAGTCTCTACGCCTTCGCCCTTCAAAATATAGCGGTCGGTCTGGGCGTTGCCACTTTTCAGAAAGCGTAGAATCTGCTTTTGCTCTACTGTTCCATCTGGAAATAGTTTCTCGCCCATTTTCATACTGACTTCAGTACCCTTCGGCCCAGCTATCTTCAAGCGAGAATATCCGGCAATATTTTGCCCCAGGTCAAATACCCATACTCCTGGTTGCACTTCCGTAAATGAAACTGGACGAATCTCTTTTTGAGCCTTAATCGGCGGAATCATCTGCGCTCGTAGCTGTCCCTTCGGACCAGAACTGACTACTACTTTTTCCCAGAAACTATCGTCAAACCAGGACTTACTCCAGCCAGGCATTTCTAGTCGAGCATCGTAGGTTTCTCCGTTACGAATTCCGTCAAAGCGAATAGGACCCTGATTCTTGGTTTTCCAACTTTCGTCCGAAACTACTCTTTGAATGCTTCCCGAAGCATCCGCAATCTCCAATTGACATAGTGCTTCGGGATAGCTGCGCCAGGGTGCTTGATTAAAACCCCAGACCGCATTAGCAAAGTGGTTGTACCAACCCGTGCCGAGCACCATACCGACGGTGTTCTCTCCTGATCGCAGCAAATTGGTAATATCGTGAGTCAAATAACGAATTGATTTATCGTAGCGAGTCTTTACGGGATCAAGCAGGTGATCGCCCACTTTTTGCCCGTTGATGTACAGCTCAAAATAGCCCAACCCGGTAATGTAGATGCGGGCTTGGGTAGGAATTTGTTCAACAGTGAAAGTCTTTCGGAAATAGGGAGCAGGTTTGCTTTCTCGCAATGTATCCATAAAATCTGAGTGGCGAATCCATTTCGCTTGCCAGTCAGATGAGTCTAGCAATGCCATTTCCCAGTAAGCAGGAGTGCTCCAGGCTGATTCTCGGTCGTGGTTATCCCAAACTTTTACTTTCCAGTAGCATTGCTGACGGGAGCTGAGCGTCTGTCCCTGATACTTTACGTGGCGAGATTCTTCCGAAGGTACGCGATTACTGTCCCACAAATCCCCTTCATTATTGGCTAGTACTTCAGGGGAAGAAGCTACCAGAATACGATACGCCGCTTGGTGAGTATCAGAAATACTTGATTGTAATTTCCAGGCAAGGCGAGGTTCTTTAACATCAATTCCTAACGGGTTTTCCAGATACTCGCAGCGCAGATCTTTTACTGATAGAGTTTGGGCGACAGTAGAAAAATGAAACCAGACAGAGCAGAAAAAAAGTAGAAAAATCCAAGATGCGCGATTCGCTGAGAGCATTAGTTGTATTAGAAGTATTTTTCAGTTTATTGCTACACCGATTGTATATTTACAAGAACAACCTATCACTATGCACCGACTGCTCTTTCTGTTCATCTTGCCAACTGTTTTTAGCTGTGCATCTTCATCGGAAGAAACATTGCTACCTCCTAATATCATCTGGATCAACGCCGAAGACATTGGTCCAGGTTTTGGCTGCTACGGCGACGATTACGCAACCACGCCCAATATCGATAAGATGGCTGAGAGCAGCATCCTGTATCGTCATGCCTACGCTACCGCTCCTATTTGTGCTCCTTCCCGCTCTTGCCTCATTTCGGGCGTGTATGCTACTTCTTTGGGGACTCAACACCTACGAATGGAAACCACCAAGCCGGATTTCATCGAGACCTTTTCCGAGTACCTGCGCGATAGTGCTAATTATTTTACGACTAATAACGGAAAAACCGATTACAACTTTAGTCCAGACGGAGTGTGGGACTACTGGAAACAAGGAGTAGCCCCCTGGCGCAATCGCCCGGAGGGTCAGCCCTTCTTTAGCATGTTTACTATTGGAGCAACCCACGAGGGGAGGGGAAATATGATTGATCGCTACCAAGAAGCAGTAGCCCAACTACCCGAAGATATACTACACGATCCGGCTAGTGCTCCGGTGCCACCATATTATCCTGATACACAAGAGACTCGAGAACTCTGGGCGCGCTATTATGATCTGATCACGGAATTTGATCGGCAGGTAGGTGAAATATTAGATAGTTTGGATGCGGACGGATTAACCGAAAATACTATTGTCTTTGTCTTCGCCGATCATGGTTACGGCCTACCCAGGTATAAGAGATGGTTATATAAAACCGGGTTGCATGTTCCTTTGCTAGTTCATATTCCCGAAAAGTATCAACATTTGGCTCCTCAGGCAATGGGAACGGAAACTGAGCAATTGGTTAGCTTCGTGGATTTTGCTTCCACGACGCTCAATTTGGCAGGAGTAACTATTCCCGAACATATGCAGGGACAGGCATTCTTGGGAGAGGAGATAGCCGAACCCCGAGATTACGTGTATGGAGCTCGCAGCCGGGCCGACGATATGTACGAAGTATCACGAGCTGTTTTGAATGATCGCTACATCTACATTCGCCACTATATGCCGTATCTACCTTACATTCAGCCGGGCCGAATTTCGGGTGATCAAAAGGAAAGCTATCGTCTGTTACGGCAGTACAAAGAAGCCGAAACCCTTTCCGAAGAATCGATGGAGATGTGGCAAGCCAAACCCTCTGAGGAGCTATACGATTTGCAACAAGACCCGCAGGAGCTAACCAATCTAGCTAATGTAGCTGATTATCAAAGTATCAAACAGAGCTTACACAATCAGCTCAAGCAGTGGATGATCGAGAAGAAAGACATTGGTTTACTGTATGAAACCGAAATGCTGCTACGAGCGGAAAACTCTTCGCCTTATGAAGTGGCTCATAGCGCAGAAGGTTTTGACGTAGAGAAAGTGCTAGAGGCTGCCGAGATGGTTGGTATGGCTGATCCAGAAGAGCTTGCAACTGCCCTGGAAAGCCCCGACAATGGAGTGCGTTTTTGGGCAATGATAGGACTTAGAAATCTAGGTGAAGAAGCCAGTGCGTATCAATTGCAGATTGAAAGGGTCTTGGAAGATAAATCCCCCGCAGTGCAACTTATGGCTGCCGAAACACTTTGCCTATTAGGCGACTGTGAACCGACCTATCCGATTTATGAAAAATGGCTGAGTGACGAACGTAACTGGCTGGCCTTGCAAGCGGCTCGCAGTTTGCAACTCATCGGCGACAAATCTTGTTCGTTGGCACCGCAAATGCAGCAGAAAATTGAAAGTATGATGAACCCACCGGGTAGCCAGCGTAAGTACGTAGATTTCAACTATGCCTCATTTACGGGTTGGGCTTTGGAAGAAGCATTAGAGAATTGCGGAGCAGAAGTGCCTTGATTTTTGGATTGAAGGTTTACAAGTGGCATTGAGGTAACCTTGAATTTGTAACCTTTCAACTTTTAACCTCTTCGCTAGTCTTCACGTTTGGTATGCTTATGGCACTCTCTAAAGATTAAATTAGTAGAAATGAGAGAAATGCTGCTATTGGTTACATTTTGCTGGCTACTACTGGGTTGCAGATCTTCTATACCAATCACTTTTCATGGAAAAAGCTTTAGCGAATACATAGATAAACCAAATAGTAGTAGCTACTACTCGTATCCAGCGGCTATTCAACAGCGGTGGCGGTTAGTCAGTATCAACGATGATTACGCCCCGCTGAATATAAATTTGATAGATCATAACTTTTCCATCTATTTCAGAACGACTCGGGTGAGTAAAGGTAGATACGCCTTCGGGGGAAAGATAACACAAGGGTTTTGGGGAGAGTATACTTTTGATGATAAGAGGTATGGAAGGGGCGAGCTCCAGCAGCGCAGGCAGCAGTTTAGAAATGTTGTTTGAACGTTTACTTACAAGTGCTAAGTCTTACGAACTCACCAGAACAGCCATGAAGCTACACTCTTCGACAGATACGCTAGAATTTATTCTACCAGAATTGAGCATTAACTAGTCAGCCCTCTTTTTTGGCTTCTGAGTATTCGCGTTTGGCGCGTTGGTTAACCTGTAAGCGGCTTAGATCAATTTCCTCATCTTCATCTTCTTGATAAAAATCATCGTAGTGCTCAATAAGATGGAATAAGGGTTGAGAACTTTTCCCCGCAATGCCTTTGCCATTGTCGAAAATCATTAGTAAAGCTGGTAGCACAGTAAGGTTGGTAAACATGGCAATTATCAGCGTAAGAGAAGTGAGAATGCCCAAGTACTGAGTACCGCTTAAGCTGGACGCCGCAAAAATAATGAAACCGCAGAATAGAATGATGGAGGTATAAATCATGCTGGTTCCAGTTTCGCGTAGGCTGTGGCTAATGGCAATAGGTACAAAGAAACGATTACTCTTCAACTCTTGCCGATACTTCGCCAGAAAGTGGATAGAGTCGTCTACCGAAATACCGAACACAATACTAAAAATAATGGCGGTGCTAGGTTTGAGCGGTATCCCGACAAAGCCCATAATGCCCGCTGTGATAATGAGCGGAATTACGTTGGGTGCCAGCGAGATAAAAATCATCCGCACGCTGCCGAATAACAGAGCCATGATGACGGCAATAATCCCAAAGGCAATGAGTAGACTTATCAGCAGGTTCTCAATCAAAAACTCATTGCCCTTAGTGAACAGTAAGCTAGCTCCGGTGATGAATACATCGGTTTCGGCATTGTCAAAGACCTCCTCCGCTTTAGGGCGAATTTTTTCTTCTACCAGTTTCTTAATTTCCTTAGAACCTACGTCAGCTACCCGTAGGGAAATCCGTAGCTGCTGCCCAGTACTATCGGCTAGTCCGTTGAGTAGATTGGGAGAAGAACCTTGATCTGCTTCATTCCAGGCATCTTGGGTATTCTTCAAGTAGCGCAAGACAAATGCCTGATCGCGTTTGTCAGGCAACTGATAAAATGCTGTATCACCGTTGTAGAATGCCTGCCGGGCAGTTTTGACAAAGCCCGCTAAAGAGATGGGCGAAGCAATAGCGGGTTGTTGATCCAGATAATCCTCTAGTTCGGCTACTTTTTGTAGCGTGTTCACGCGAGTAGCCGACCGTTTTTTGTGGGTATCTACGACAATCTCTAGCGGCATAATACCGGAGAAGTTATCCTCAAAAAACTGCATGTCCCGTTTCAACTGACTCTTAGCTGGAACCCCATCTACCAGATAAGAAACCGCGTCAATTCGTAGCAGACCGAAGGAGAAAACAATAACCGTAAGCACTGAAGCTACTAGCACCCGGTAGCGATGTCGATGTACCAGTAAATCCAGTTTAGTTAGCACCCAATCAATCAGGGCAAAGCGCAGATGCTTTAGCTGTCGGTCGCTGGGAGGAGGTAGATAGGAGAAGACCGAAGGAATGACGATGATGCTGACCAGGAAGGTAGCCAGGATATTAACTCCAGCAACGATTCCGAATTCTTCCAGAATGGAAATGTCGGCAAACCATAGTACCAAAAAGCCAATAGCAGTAGTTACGTTGGTAATCAAGGTAGCCATGCCGATTTTCTGAATAATTCGGTTCAAGGCCTTCACTTTATCGCCGTGGGTGCGGTATTCCTGATGGTATTTATTGATAAGGTAAACACTATTGGGAATGCCAATAATTACGATAATCGGTGGTAGTAATCCGGATAATGCGGTGATTTCGTAACCCAACCAAGCCAACGTACCTACGGACCATACCACCATCACCCCGATGACAATCAAAGGAAAAACTACTGCATCCCAGGAGCGAAAGAACGTCCAGAGGATTAGAGCGGTAACCACTACTGAGAGAATCAGGAACAGGCGAAGTTCAGCCCGAATTTTTCCATTCATTACCGTTCGTACAAAGGGTAGTCCAGCGTAATGTAGTTCAATGCCCGTGATCTCGGTGAAACTTGTCCCCAACTGCTGAATGTCGGGTACCAATTGCTCGCGCTTGTCGGAGTTTAGCGTATTATTTTCTACTGCTACCAGCATGAGCGTGGCACCATTGGCAGGGTTGGTGAGTTGATTCGCGTATAGTTCAAAACTCCGAGCTACTTGCAATAAACTGTCTAATTGCTGTTGGTCATCGGGTACTGAGGCAAATAGGGGCTGAAGCTCAAATCGTTTGTCCTTAGTGTTTTTGGTGAGTATTTGCAGTTTAGGCAACGATACAGTGTACTTTACCCCTGATAACTTGGCAACTTCATCACTAAAGTATTTGAACCGACGGAAGTTCTGGGCTTGGTACAGAGCCGAATCCTGTACGCCAATGACCAGTAGGTTAGCGTCTTCGCCAAATTGGCTCTTAAACTGATCATAATAGATCATAGCGGGGTCGTCGTTGGGCACGGCCTCCACATAGTCATAGCTTAACTTCAGGTCAGGAATTTTGTAAGCCATCACTGCAGTAATTACTGCCAGAAACAGCATTAATACTAACCGAAACCGAATAATGAAATGAGCTAGGCTAATCCACATGAACGTCTACCAATTCTTCACTAGGGCGATGAGTATGTTTTACTGGGAAAATAATATAACCAATTGCTCACCAACTAGTTCAGCTTCGGGCAAAATTAGTAAAATTTACCAAGGCAAGATACTTTCGAGACTCGAAGACTGATATAAAAAGCTCATTGAGGCAATTATAATATCTAAACGACAGTTTCAATAATTCATTTGGAAACCTCGTAAGTCTTGAACTGCTTAGCTCATAAAATAGATACATCCTACCCACGTAAGCTTTGCCCTTAACCTTAATTTATTTCCATAACAGTATATGGTAGTAGGGTTATTGGATACAGTTAAGGGTAGGGTGATTGTAACAGAAAACATGCTTAGCATCCGAAGTACGTTTACTAATCGAGATCTGTTATTCAGTGAGATTAAAGGATATAAGGTTGGGGTAGAAGCTCAATACATCTACATTCTACCCAATACGCACGACAAAAAACGAATCAAGATTAGCACTTATGTCGGAAAAACTGATGAGTTGATTAGGTGGCTATCGGCAAATTTTGTAGATCTCCGCGTAGAAAATAATGCAAAGGAGGAAAGAGAAATACTAGACAACTATGAATACGGTAGATGCGAAGGCGAAAGGATAGAAAAACTAAAAAATGCCAAACTAACGGCTAAAGCACTAAACTGGGCGGGAGGTTTAGTATGTGCCTGGACATTATTTTTAGCAGAGCCATACGAATACGCAATATTGGCATCAATTCTTGTTCCTCTGCTCTCAGTACTTGCCGCCATCTTTTTTAGAGGTCTTATCAAAATTGACGAGAAGAAGGGAAGCGCGTACCCATCAGTGTTCTTGGGAATATTGATGCCTTCCTGTGGATTATTCCTGAGAGCCTTGCTTGATTTTAATATCTACGACTATTCAAACATCTGGCTACCAGCAGCCTCAATCGCTTTGGGGTTAGCTACAATCGCCATCATGGCTACCAAAGAAATAAGCTTCAAAAAGCCTCAAGAATTTTTCACAGTACTATTTCTAGTACTATTCTTTTTCGGATATAGTTACGGAGCGGTAGTGACTACTAATTGTTATTATGATGAAAGCATTCCCCAGAACCACCAAGCTGAAATAATAAATAAACGTATAAGTTCAGGAAAAACAACGACCTACTATCTTGAGCTGGCTCCATGGGCCGACCAGATAGAATCCAACGAAGTTTCAGTATCTGAAGAGTTTTACGATAGAATAGAAACCGGTGACTCAGTCAATATTTATCTAAAAGATGGTGTGTACGAAATACCGTGGCTAATGGTAACTGAATGAGAAAGGTTTGGTTATACTTGTATCTATGATAAGAAACCTAATAACTCTCATTTTTTTTGTGCTCTGTATAAGTACTGTTAGCTATGGACAAAGTACTTACACCTACCAGCAACCCGAAAAGCGAAAGGATGGATGGCTAACCAGTGATCTACAATCTCAAAAGATTGATACAGGTCGGATATACCAACTATTCAACCAATTGCAGGGCGAAGAGCATAAAGTTCATAGTGTACTATTGGTGAAGAACGGGCAGATCATTATTGAGGAATATTTTGATGGGTATTCGGTAGACCAACCGCACGACTTACGCTCTACTACTAAAAGTATTCGGGCAATTTTGATGGGTATTGCCATTGATAAAGGGTTTATTGAGAGTGTTAACGATCCCATATTTAAGTACCTTAAAACTCCCGTTCCCACTAAAAATCTAGATGAGCGTAAGGAAGATATTACCATCAAGCACCTGTTAACTATGTCGACGGGGCTGGAGTGTAACGATTGGGATAAGAAATCAAAAGGGCAGGAGGATCGGGTGTATAAAAAGAAGGACTGGCTTCAGTATACGCTTAACTTACCAATGGCTAATGATCCGGGATTGGTTTCTAACTACTGTTCAATGGGGGTAGTGCTGGCTGCCGAAATAATCAGTCAAGCCTCGGGGATGTCAATTGACCAGTTTGCAAAAAAATACTTGTTTGAACCATTGGGTATTCACAATGTACAGTGGGGACATACTTCCAATAAAAACGTAATCCCATCGGCCAAACGATTGTATCTTACTTCTCGCGACATGGCAAAAATCGGGCAATTGATTCTTAACCGGGGGCAGTGGAATAGCGAGCAAGTAGTATCTAAAGGTTGGATTGACGAAGCTACTACTCCCAAAACTAAAATCACCGGAATAGACTACGGTTATCTGTGGTTAACTATTCCGTTTAAAGTGGGCAATAACATTATCGTTTCCAAAGTTGCTACCGGGAACGGCGGACAGTATATTGTGGTAGTTCCTGAGCTGGACATGGTAGCGGTGTTTACCGGCGGGGCTTACAATTCTGAAGAGGATAAATTACCGTTTGCCATACTGAGGGATATTTTTCTGTCTACCTTTATAAGCAAGAAATAATCAGAAGCCATATCAATATGTGGGAGGAAAAACTCAAGATCTACGATGAGCTAGTTGCCAAGTGCCCAAGGTTTGAGAGAAAAGGAAAAACCATGCCCTACACTTCTGCCAACGGACATATGTTTTCGTTGTTGAATAAAGCAGGAGAAATAGGAATACGGTTTTCAAAAGAAGTTCAGCAGAAGTACATTGAAGAATTTGACTCGACTATTTTTAAATCGTATAACTCTGTAATGCATGGCTATGTACTGATACCGGAAGCTATGCTGGAGGATTTGGATAACTTGGCAAAATACCTAGACGAAAGCTACGATTATGTGATGAGCCTCGAGCCAAAGTAAGCTCTACTACTAGCAGGGTAAAGAAATATAGATTTAACCTACTGCTATCTCAGCGTTAACCAAAGGGTTCTGATTAAGCAAAGTAGCTAATGTATAGAATAGTTCAGGATGTTGCCGTTCAAACTCAACTGTATTTTCAAAAAAGTACTCTACTGTAACCGCGAAGAACTCTTGGGCATTGGTTGCCGCATAGTCCCGGAAGAAACTCGCTTCTCCGCGTTTAATCTTTTCTATGTAGTATGGCACCAGTCCCTTCCAACATTGTTGAGCTTCCGTAGGAAAAAACTGATAGTCTTCGTTTTCAATCATGTTTTCTAATTCCAGGGCGTGAGCCATTTCGTGCAGCCCTACATTTCGCCCGCTGGTCACGTCGGCGTAGCCTTCCACAAAACTCTTCCACGATAACACAATAGCTTGCAAGCGCGGATTCACTTCGCCCCGGTGGTACTTTCGGGTAATGGTAGAATAATAATCGTCAGCGTAGATGAGAATGCGTTTAAAGTGCGCCAAGCTCACCTCCGGCAGGCCGAAGGTAAGTTGGACGGCAGAAGCCGCAATCATGGCCTGCATTTCTAAGGTAACTGGTTTAAAACCTCGGGGAATAAACTGTTTCTGCTGCATGAACTGCATCACCCGTTTTAGAAATTCTTTCTTCTGCGGTAGTAATAACTGTTGGTAGTAAGGAAAATACTTCGCCAGAATATTTTCTATCTCTCGCACTTTCACCAGTGGGTACAGTGGTTTAGGAGTAGGAATGCTACGGTAAAACACAGCGAAGCCGATCAGCAATACCAGGAAGATAGCCAGTGAAAATGCCATAGTAAAGTTCTATTACGCGTTGCGATTGCGTAGCAATGCCTAAAGTTCAAGAATAATGCCACCGCCATATTAACTACGCATGTCAACTACCTTACCATGTAATTTTAGCTGCTAAACAAGTGTGCGAAGGACATTTTGCAGCGAAACCCGCTCTAGTAAGGTAGAACGAAGCTCACTCACTGGAATACGTTCCTGCTCGGTACTGTCGCGTTCTCGAATGGTGACGGTATCATCTTCCAGTGTTTGGTGATCTACCGCAATGCAGTAGGGCGTTCCGATCAAATCTTGCCGAGTGTAGCGCTTACCAATAGCGGCACTTTCTTCGTACACCACTTTCATATCCAGCTTTAGCGATTCATAAATTTCTTTGGCCTTTTCGGGTAAGCCATCTTTTTTGACCAGCGGTAGCACCGCCGCTTTTACCGGAGCTAAAGCCGGATGAATTTTCAGATAGACCCGTTTCTTTTCGTTGCCTTTAGCGTCTACTCCGGTATCTTCGGTGTAGGCTTCGCACAAAGTCATCAAAAACAGTCGATCAGCTCCGATGGAAGTTTCAATTACGTAGGGTACGTAGCTTTCCGACACATCTGGATCGTAGTACTGCTGCTTTTTCTTAGAAAGTTTCTGATGCTCAGTAAGGTCAAAATCAGTTCGGGAATGAATTCCCTCAACTTCCTTGAATCCAAACGGAAATTGGTACTCAATATCGATAGCCGCATCGGCGTAGTGAGCCAGTTTTTCGTGCTCGTGAATGCGAAATTTTTCAGTAGGAATGCCCAAAGTCTCGTGCCAGCGCATCCGCACTTGCTTCCAGCGGTCAAACCACTCGGCCTGAGTACCGGGGCGGATGAAGAATTGCATCTCCATCTGCTCAAACTCCCGCATTCGGAAAATAAACTGTCGGGCTACAATCTCATTACGAAAGGCTTTACCGATCTGGGCAATACCAAATGGCACTTTCTTTCGGGCGGTTTTCTGCACATTTAAAAAGTTGACAAAAATGCCTTGAGCCGTTTCAGGCCGCAGATAAATTTTGCTAGAATCTTCGGCTACCGAACCTACCTGAGTGGAAAACATCAGGTTAAACTGTCGCACTTCCGTCCAATTGGTCGTACCTGATTCGGGACAAACAATATCGTACTCTATGATCAGATCACGCACTCCAGCTAGGTCTTCCGCTTCCAGCAATTCATTCATGCGCTTTAGCAGCAATTGAGCATTTTCAATCTCTCCTTCGGCTTCCAATTGGGCAGCTTTATCTTCAATCAGCGTATCAGCTCGGTAGCGTTTGTTAGAATCCTTGTTGTCGATCATCGGATCGTTGAAGCTATCCACATGCCCGGAGGCTTTCCAGGTCTGGGGCTGCATAAAGATGGCGGCATCTAGCCCGACGATGTTGTCGTTTAGGCGGGTCATAGCTTGCCACCAGAACTGCTTCAGATTATTTTTGAGTTCTACGCCGTAGGGGCCGTAGTCGTAGACGGCCTGCAAGCCATCGTATATTTCACTGGAAGGATACACAAAACCGTATTCTTTCGCGTGGGCAATTACTTGCTTAAGCGAACTTTCGGGTTCGTGCGGAGCTGCTTCTTTGGGTTTATTCTTTGCCATAGCCGCAAAGATAGAAAAGCCCCGCACGGATTTACAACGAAAGGCTTGAATTATTGGTGAGGATTGATTCTCCTGGCTTCCCGTATGCAGGTATAATCTTAGTGTTTTTCCTGCACTTGGGATTGCTACTTACTCTGTTTACTTTTGAGCTTCTGTAAAAATATTAAATCTTCACGTTCTTCGGTAGCATTGATGAAAATATCCAGGTCGCCCGTACTGCGAATATGTCCGTAAGCTCCCACAGCGTATCCACCGATGAGTAAATACTCTACATGATTTTGGTTTAAGGCTTCTACAAATTCACGAAAGTGAGAAGGGAAAACATTGTTTAAGCTAGGTTTCATCGGGCTCTAGGTAATAGATCGTGCGTTTGGTGGGAGAAGCCGTGATATCTATTCCTGCCAATGCGTGGTTACGAACAATGTGCTTACAATATTCAGTCAGTCGTTCTTCCATCGTTTTACTCAAAGCCCATTCTACCTCATTTTCCAGATAGTCTTCATCAGATTCAATATAGCTAATCCTTCTGGTGTCCATGGTAAAGTGTTCAGGAGTTAGGGCATTTGTGCGTTCATGTGGTTATGATTCAATTGCTTGAACACCTTAACACAACAACACTATAACACCAAAAATTATCCATACTGTCCCTCGTAGTATTTCTGATAATTACCAGAGGTGACATTTTCCAACCACTCTTCGTTGGCCAGGTACCAATCTATGGTTTTTTCTATGCCTTCTTCAAACTGAAGCGAGGGCGCCCAACCCAGTTCGTTCATCAGCTTGTGGGCATCAATAGCGTAGCGTAAATCGTGCCCAGCGCGGTCGGTAACGAAGGTGATAAGCTCTTCGGAAGTACCCTCGGGGCGATCGAGCTTCTTGTCCATAACCTGGCATAGTAGTCGTACGATATCAATATTCTTCCACTCGTTAAAGCCGCCAATGTTGTAGGTTTCGCCTACTTTCCCCTGGTGAAAAATCGTATCAATCGCCCGAGCGTGATCCTCTACGTAGAGCCAGTCGCGTACATTATCGCCTTTACCGTAAATAGGTAGCGGCTTATTATGCTTGATATTATTAATACAGAGTGGAATCAGTTTCTCGGGGAAATGATTGGGTCCGTAGTTATTAGAACAGTTGCTGATGACGACGGGTAAACCGTAGGTATTATTGTAGGCTCGCACAAAATGATCAGAACTAGCCTTAGACGCTGAGTAAGGTGACTTAGGGTCGTAAGAAGTAGTCTCTACAAAGTAGCCACCGTCATCCAGCGAGCCGTACACCTCGTCGGTAGAAATATGGTAGAATAAATGACTATCCATGTCTTCTTTCCAGATTTCCTTGGCAGCATTCAGTAAATTCACCGTCCCCATCACATTGGTACGAATAAACGCCATTGGATCTTTAATGGATCGATCCACGTGCGACTCTGCTGCTAGATGTAATACTGAATCGGGTTTAATTTCCTGAAATAGTTCGGTCATAGCAGCTTCGTCGCTAATATCATCCTTCAAAAAATGGTAGTTATCCTGATCTTCAATGTCTTTTAAGTTTTCCAGATTACCCGCGTAGGTAAGCGCATCTAGGTTATAGATTTGGTAATCGGGATATTTAGTAACAAACAAGCGTACTACGTGCGAGCCAATAAATCCGGCTCCACCCGTAATCAAAATTTTTTTAGTTGCTGCCATATGTGGTTTGTTTTTGGGTAATTCTACTAGAGTATGTTTAAGTTTTGTTTTTGGCAGCGAAAATTCAAGATTTGGTTGCTGAACGAGTCAGTTTTTGAGGGCATAGCCTGAGCTATGGCTGATAAAATTGGTGAAGTGCAGCGATCAAAGATGAATTTACAGCCCAAAGGATAAAATTTAAACATGCTCTTAGTTAACTTTTTCGCGATTCACTACAATAATCGGTATGTTTGATGAGATATACTAAAGAGGTTTTTAAGAAAACTTACGGCATGATGTAAGATTCAATGAATTGAAGTTATTTTCTCATTCTTGCATTAGCATCTTGTTTCGTTTTGGTGTTCGTGCTGCCGGAAATTGTAACTTTAAGGATTTAATCCTTCACTCAGTCACATCGAGGACTCATGATGATAAACGTAAAAAATAGTAGCTTAAGTGTAATAATTCTGGTGGGAATGCTGGCGTGTACCTCTTCCGACTACGTGCCAAAGCCCGAGGGCTACAACCGTATTGATCTACCGGAGCATAGCTACCTAAATCTGCCCGATACCTTACCTTACGATTTCGAGTATTCGTCGCACGCGACCATTCGCCCTGATACTTCGGTGAATGCTGACCGCTATTGGCTCAACATTCATTACCCTAAATTTGTGGCCGACGTACAGCTTACTTACAAGCCCGTAAACCAAAGTGAGCAGCGTTTAGAGACGCTGTTGGAAGATTCTTATCAACTGACGGCTAATCATCAGATTCGGGCATCCTCTATTAACGAAAGTGTTTTGGGTACTCTCAGTGGTAAAAAAGCATTAATTGCTGAACTCAGCGGTGAGGTGCCTAGTCAGTTTCAGTTTTACATTACCGACTCTACTAATCATTTTTTAAGAGGCGCGTTATACTTTCGTACTGCCACTCAGAATGATTCACTGGCTCCCGTCATTGAGTTTATCAAAATTGATATGGTGCATCTGCTGAATACGTTGGAGTGGAGGGGTACAATGTAAAGTAGTCAAACTGATATTATGAACCGCTTCTTCGATACCAAAATAGACTACCTCAAGGGCGTAGGCGAGCGCACCGGAAATCTGCTGCGCGAAGAATTAAGCATTCATACCTTCGGTGACCTGATTCAACACTATCCTTTCCGACACGAGGATCGTTCACAGTTTCATAAAATTGAAGACATCCACGAAGAGATGCCTTATGTGCAGGTGGTAGGGCATATTCGTAAGGCTGAGATTATTGGCAATGGGCCGAAGAAACGGTTGTCTGCAATATTTACTGACGATACGGGCGAGATGGAGCTGGTTTGGTTCAAGGGAATTCAGTGGCTATCGGGCAAACTCAAACCTCAGATAGATTATGTGGCTTTCGGTAAGCCCAGTCGCTTTGGGCAGAAGTTTAACATGGCTCACCCAGAGATGGAGCTGTTGGCCAGTATTGATCGGGAAAACGGACAACTCTTTCCGGTCTACCATACGACTGAAAAGCTCAAGCGAGGTCGCATCGACAGCCGGACGATTGCTCGTCTGCAAAAGCGCTTGCTAGAAAAAGCCTACTCACATATTCCCGAAACCTTGCCTAAAGTATTGGTGGATCGTTACCGATTAATATCTAAACCGGATGCCGTAAAAAATATCCACTTCCCCGAATCGATTAACTGTCTGGAGAAAGCCACCTTCCGGCTAAAGTTTGAGGAACTGTTTTATGTACAGCTTCGCTTGCTCAAACTCAAATTAGCCCGTATAGATAAATTCCCCGGTCAGGTATTTGGTGATACCAAGCTAGTGCATGATTTCTACAAAAACCATCTACCTTTTGAGTTAACCAGTGCCCAAAAGCGAGTCATCAAGGAAATTTATGCCGATTTACATTCGAGCAAGCAAATGAACCGACTGTTGCAGGGTGACGTAGGTAGCGGAAAAACTATTGTAGCGTTTATTTGTATGCTCATCGCCATTAGCAGTGGCACTCAAGTAGCTCTGATGGCACCTACCGAGATTCTGGCCGAGCAGCACTACCGCAGCCTCACTCCCTTTGCCAATGCACTTGGTTTGGAAATCGCTCTGCTCACTGGCTCTACCGGACGAAAAGGGCGACGCATTATTGATGAAATGTTACAAATGGGCACACTGCCTATTCTGGTGGGAACCCACGCGCTGCTGGAAGACCGGGTGCAATTCAAAAATTTAGGATTATCTGTTGTAGATGAACAGCACCGCTTTGGAGTAGCTCAACGTGCTAAACTTTGGAACAAGAATGCTGGTAAAACTTATCCGCACGTGCTGGTGATGACAGCTACTCCTATCCCCCGTACGCTTGCGATGACCTTGTACGGTGATCTGGATGTTTCGGTAATTGACGAGTTGCCTAAGGGACGAAAGCCTATCAAAACCCTACACCGCTTTGAGAATAATCGTTTACGAGTATTTGGTTTCTTAAAGGAGCAAATTCAAGCTGGACGACAGGTGTATATCGTTTATCCGCTGATTGAAGAATCAGAAAAGCTGGATCTAAAGCACCTGGAAGATGGTTATGAATCTGTTCGTCGGGCTTTTCCTGATGTTCCGGTGAGCTGCGTTCATGGGCGAATGAGCGGTTCGGATAAGGATTACGAGATGCATTTGTTTTCCCAGGGTAAAACTAAGATTATGGTTGCTACTACTGTGATTGAGGTAGGAGTAGATGTACCCAATGCCACGGTGATGGTAGTAGAAAATGCTGACCGTTTCGGACTAGCCCAATTGCACCAGTTACGAGGACGAGTAGGACGCGGTGCTGAGCAATCGTATTGTATTCTGATGACGGATTACAAACTCAGTAAAGACAGTAAAGTGCGACTAGAAACATTAGTGCGGACCACCAACGGTTTTGAGATTGCCGAAACCGATTTGAAGCTACGCGGCCCTGGTAATATTGAAGGAACCCAGCAAAGTGGAGTGCTAGATTTGCTGGTCGCTGATTTAGGCAAAGACGGTAAGATTTTACAGGAAGCCCGTCTCTCGGCGGCTGAAATTCTCCAGGATGATCCAGAGCTACAATTACCGCAACATCAACCAATACGGATTCATATCGATAAAATGCGAGAAAATACCTTTAACTGGAGTAGGATTAGTTAAAACTCAATTAACCTAATCTTTCTTAAAATATTTTTAATAAAGCGAGCATTTTGTAAAAATTAACAAAATGTTAATCTACAATGTAAGATTTAGGTTGCAGTTGTAAGATTATTAACGAATAGATTTACCCGCAACAAGATTTTTAGCGTAACAGTGAGTCTTTCTACTCTCACCCAACATCATTTGGGGTTTTGCCTCTTACCAAGGTTTAGGATGTGATAAAAATTAAGTATATTGCTTATTCGCGAAATAAAATTTTGCGAGAAATCAACACCAAATATTTTGTACGGTCAGTAGATTATATTCCACTGAATATAAAATATTCGGTATTATAGTTGGAATAAAATCAAATTTCAGAAATTTTATTCTGATTTGCAAAAAAATAAACTACTATCTATTTGTTACGAAGATCTACTAAACATTTGCGGATGAGAGATAATCAGCCTTCACTATACGATTCTTCATTTGAGCACGACGCTTGCGGGATTGGATTTGTCGCCCACTTACAGGGTAAGAAATCACATAGTATTGTCGATGATGCCATCATTATGCTCCAAAACATGGAGCACCGCGGAGCTTGCGGTTGCGAGCCTGACTCTGGCGATGGGGCTGGTATTTTAGTGCAGAAACCCCACCGTTTTTTCCAGGAGACTACTGAATTTAATCTGCCCGAATTTGGCGAGTACGCGGTGGCTATGATTTTCTTTCCGGCTAATGCCACTTTGCGCGAAACTTGCCGGGAATATTTCAATCGCGCTCTTGATGAACTTGGGTTGGAATTAATTGGCTATCGGCCAGTACCTACTAATAATCAAAGTCTGGGGCGGTCGGCCAAGCTAGTAGAACACCGGGTTGAGCAAGCCTTTATTCGATGGAAAGAGTCTCCTTCGGATGATCCCATGGCATTAGAGAGGCGGTTGTACGTATTTAAGCTCTATATTTTACACACTGTTCATCAGGAAGTAAAAAATACAATTGATACTTTCTATATAGCATCTTGTTCTTATAAGACGATTGTGTACAAAGGACAGCTAACTACCTTTCAGCTTCGTCCATACTATATAGATCTTCAGCAGCCTTCGTTCACTTCGGCGTTGGCACTAGTTCATTCCCGCTTTTCTACTAATACATTTCCTAAGTGGAAATTGGCGCAACCTTTTCGGTTTATTGCCCATAATGGCGAGATCAATACCATTCGGGGAAACGTGAACTGGATGCGCTCTAAGGAAGCCCTGATGAAATCCACTCTATTTACCAATGAAGAGCTAACGAAGTTGATGCCAATCTGCGACTCGGCTTTTTCCGATTCGGCTAACTTAGATTTAGCGGTGGAATTGCTGCACATGGGCGGGCGATCATTACCTCACGTGATGATGATGCTAATTCCTGAGGCTTGGCAGAATAATGAGTTGATGGAAGATGAGAAGAAAGCCTTTTACGAATACTATGCCTCGATGATGGAACCCTGGGATGGCCCGGCTTCTATTTGCTTTACCGACGGAGAATTAGTAGGAGCAACCCTCGACCGAAACGGATTGCGCCCTTCTCGTTATCTACTTACTAAAGACCACAAATTAGTAATGTCATCGGAAGCTGGAGCATTACCTGTAGATGAGTCTAGAGTAGTGCTGAAAGGTCGCCTTAAACCAGGGCGAATGTTTGTAGCTGATTTATCCGAAGGCCGAATCATTAGTGATAAAGAAATTAAGCAACGTATTTGTGCGGAACAACCGTACCGTGAATGGCTAAACGAACATCGTTATTTCTTAGAGGAATTACCGGAGCCTTTGCACGTAAACGGACACGATACTCATCCTTCTGACCATTTACCTTTGCTTCTTCGCCAGCAAGCTATGGGCTATACTTCAGAAGATCTAAAGGTGATTCTGGGGCCAATGGTAAATCAAGCGAAAGAACCTATCGGTTCAATGGGAGCTGATGTTCCCCTAGCAGCCTTATCTAGCCAGAGTCAACATATTGCTAACTATTTCAAGCAACTCTTCGCTCAGGTAAGTAATCCGCCGATTGATCCTATTCGCGAAAAGTTGGTAATGTCGCTGTTCACACAGATTGGAGCTACTAAGAATGTGCTGGAAGAAACACCAGAGCATTGTCAGCAAATCAAACTCAAACAACCCGTTCTCACCAATGATGAGTTAAAGAGAATTAAGTTTTTGCAACACCCAGCGTTTCAGGTACATGTACTGAAAGCAGTATTTCCGGCGAGCGGTGAGGCAGGAGTGTTAGAACAAGCCATTGAACAGTTATCTACTGAAGCAGAACAGGCCGTTCGCGATGGAGCTAACATTTTGGTCATCTCTGACCGAGCGTTTGGAGAGGTCGAAGCTCCAATACCATCCTTACTAGCAACTGGGGCGGTACACCATCACCTAATTCGTAACGGGTTACGGGCGAAAACAAGTTTGGTAGTAGAAGCAGGAGATGTGCGCGAGACTCATCACTTGGCAACCCTAATTGGCTACGGTGCTCATGCAATTAACCCTTATCTAGCCTTCGCTAGCATCGCTGACTTACAAGCACGAGGGTTGGTTCAAAATGAAGATTCCCCAGCTAAATTATACAATGCATTTACCAAAGCAGTGAACGCCGGACTACTGAAGATTTTCTCTAAAATGGGAATCTCAACCATCCAGTCGTATCACGGTGCTCAAATCTTTGAGGCACTGGGTATCAGCCAGTTAGTGGTGGATAAGTGCTTTGCGGGTACAGTTACCCGTATTGGTGGAGTGAGTTTTGATGATTTGGCGGAAGAGGTACTGGTTCGTCATCGCTTGGCCTTTCCTAAAAAAGAAACAGTTAGTCCTCGTTTAGAAGTAGGCGGAGTATATCAGTGGAAACGACGGGGGGAGTATCACATGCTAAACCCTCAGACCATTCATCTGCTTCAGCAGGCTACTCGTAAGAACGATTACCAGATGTACAAGCAGTACGCTGAAATCATTAATCAGCGTTCAGGGCAACTAGCTACTTTACGCGGGCTAATGCAGTTCAAAAAACGTAATCCGGTTCCCCTAGCAGAAGTGGAATCTAAGGAGAGTATTTTCAAGCGATTTGCTACCGGAGCTATGTCTTTTGGCTCACTTTCGCACGAAGCTCACTCTACTTTGGCAGTGGCTATGAACCGGATTGGTGGTAAAAGTAATAGTGGTGAAGGAGGAGAAGATGAAATCCGTTTTGAGCGTAAGCCCAACGGCGATTGGGAGCGCTCGGCGATCAAGCAAGTAGCTTCCGGACGATTTGGAGTAACGAGCAATTACTTAACGAATGCCAACGAGCTTCAGATCAAAATGGCTCAGGGGGCGAAACCCGGTGAGGGCGGACAACTCCCTGGTCATAAAGTAGACGATTGGATTGGTCGGGTGCGAAATGCTACGCCCGGCGTAGGTTTGATTTCACCGCCGCCTCATCATGATATTTATTCTATTGAAGATTTGGCGCAGCTAATCTATGACCTGAAAAATGCGAATCGCGAAGCTAGAATCAATGTAAAGCTCGTAGCTTCAGCCGGAGTAGGGACAATTGCTGCCGGAGTAGCCAAAGCCCACGCTGATGTGGTACTGATTTCTGGTCACGATGGCGGAACTGGAGCGTCTCCATTAAGTTCAGTACGCCACGCTGGGGTTGCCTGGGAGCTGGGCTTGTCTGAGACCCATCAAACCCTCGTTAAGAATAATCTCCGCAGCCGAATCACGGTACAAACTGATGGGCAGATCAAGACCGGGCGTGATATTGCCATCGCCATCTTGCTAGGTGCTGAGGAGTTCGGCGTGTCTACGGCTGCGCTAGTCACCGAAGGATGTATTATGATGCGTAAGTGTCATCTCAATACTTGTCCGGTAGGAGTGGCTACTCAAGATCCTGAACTGCGGGCATTATTCAGCGGCAAGCCTGAGCACGTTATTAATCTGTTTACCTTTTTAGCCGAAGATCTGCGGGAAATTATGGCCGAATTGGGTTTTCGTACGATTAACGAGATGATCGGACAAACCGATGTGCTAGAGAAACGTGACGATATCGATCACTGGAAAGCTAAGAAGATTGATCTTTCTCGTATTCTCTACAAGCCAGAAACGGCACCGAACGTAGGAATTTATAAGCAGCAGGAGCAAGATCATGGTATTGACGAAGTGCTGGATTGGGATTTGATTGAAGCAGCGATGCCTGCTCTAGAAGAACTAGAGGCAGTGAATGATGACTTCCGGCTAATTAATACCAATCGTTCGGTAGGAACTATGCTGTCCAATGAGGTTTCCAAGAAGTTTGGCAGCCCTGGGCTACCCGATGGTACAATCCATTTTAAGTTCAAAGGCTCGGCCGGACAGAGCTTTGCAGCCTTTACCACTAAAGGAATTCGGTTTGAGTTGGAAGGTGAAGCTAACGACTACTTCGGAAAAGGTCTATCAGGAAGTGAGTTAATCATATACCCTCACCGTGAGTCAGGCTATGTGCCGGAAGAAAATATGATTATCGGTAATGTGGCTTTTTACGGAGCTACTTCGGGTGAAGCTTATATTCGTGGACAAGCCGGGGAGCGCTTTTGTGTGCGTAACTCCGGAGTAAAAGCTGTAGTAGAAGGCATAGGTGATCATGGTTGCGAATATATGACAGGAGGAACAGTGGTAGTCCTAGGTCGTACGGGGCGTAACTTTGGCGCGGGAATGAGTGGGGGCATGGCCTTCATTTATGATCCTGAGCATCGGTTCCCAGCCTACTGTAATTCTGAAGGCGTGGATTTGGAAACTATGAACGAAGAAGATGAATGCGCAGTGTATGCCATGCTTGAGAAGCAAGTTGAATATACTGGAAGTAACGTGGCTCAACGTATACTACACGATTGGAGTAATTCCCGTCAGGATTTTATTAAAGTGATGCCTCGTGAGTACAAAGCAGCATTACGGAAGCGAAAAGCAAAAGAAGAACAAGCAAAAGTAAATGTATGATCTTGGGATTGGATTTTAGGGATTAGGCGGTCGCCGCGCGGTTTTAGGTGTACCATTATGGTAATTCCTGAAGCTTAATCCCCAAGACCTAATTCCCAAAACCTAATATATTATGGGAAAACCAACCGGATTTAAAGAGTTTAATCGTGAGTTGCCTCAAGCCCGCGACCCCCAAGAACGTATTAAAGACTATAAAGAGCTTTATCTCGATTTCGACGATAAAAAGACCAAGAAGCAAGCAGCCCGATGTATGGACTGCGGAATTCCGTTTTGCCACAATGGTTGTCCGCTCGGGAATAATATTCCTGAGTTTAATGATGCAGTGTACGAAGAAAATTGGGAGCTGGCTGCACAAATTCTACATTCAACCAATAACTTTCCTGAATTTACCGGGAGAATCTGCCCGGCTCCCTGCGAGGCGTCTTGCGTGCTGGGCATCATTAAGCCTCCAGTAGCTATTGAGCATATTGAGAAGTCTATTGCTGAAAAGGCCTTCGAACTTGGCTTAATTCAGCCCAATCCGCCGAAAACCCGGACAGGTAAAAAAGTAGCAGTAATTGGCTCAGGGCCAGCTGGTTTAGCAGCAGCAGCTCAATTGAATAAAGCAGGACATTGGGTCACATTATTTGAAAAAGACCAGCGTATTGGCGGATTACTGCGCTACGGAATTCCTGATTTTAAAATGGAAAAGTGGGTGATTGATCGCCGACTAGCTGTTATGGAGGAAGAAGGAGTTGTCTTTAAAACTGGTGTACACGTAGGCAAAGATATTACGGCAGCACAGTTAGAAGAAGAATTTGATGCTATCGTAGTGAGTACTGGAGCTGGAGTTCCTCGCAACTTGCCCATTCCTGGACGTGACCTGAAGGGCGTACACTTTGCGATGGAATTTTTGACCCAGCAAAACCAACGAGTCTCGGGTGACCGCCCAACGGATGGTTCTGATATTTGGGCGACTGATAAGCATGTAGTAGTTATTGGTGGTGGCGATACCGGCTCTGACTGTGTGGGAACTTCTAATCGGCACGGAGCAGCTTCAGTTACGCAAATTGAACTGATGCCTAAACCACCTACTGAGCGGGATGAAGATAATCCCTGGCCGCAGTGGCCCATGATTTTACGAACGTCTTCCTCACATGAAGAAGGAGCAGAGCGCAATTGGTCAATTATGACGAAGGAGTTTACCAGTGACGATCAAGGTAATGTGAAAGGACTTAAACTAGCTAAACTAGAGTGGAAGGTAAACGAAGAAGGGAGACCGTACTTCGATGAAATCCCCGATAGTGAGTACGAAATTCCTTGTGATTTGGCACTACTGGCTATTGGCTTCATGCATACCGAAAAGCACGGGCTGCTGGAAGATCTAGGAGTAGAACTCGATAACCGGGGTAATATCAAAGCGGAAGAAGGGCATTACCAAACTAGTAAACCTCATATTTTTGCTGCGGGGGATGCTCGCCGAGGACAATCGCTGGTTGTTTGGGCAATTGCCGAAGGCCGAGAGGCTGCCCGGGCAGTAGACATTTACCTAATGGGTGAATCTAAACTAGAAGCCCGAGACGATTCTCCACTTCGCGTAGCGAACGCTGGATAAAAGCTCGTACAAACTCAAACACTAAGCCGTATCCTGAAACTAGGATACGGCTTTTCTTTTGCCAAGTCACGAAAAATCTTTGAGGACTTCCCATTCAACTTACCTGGAAAAAAACTAACTTTCAGGCTTAATGTACTACCAGTATCCTATATGAAATATACTATCGGGTCGCTACTTCTATTGATAACCAATTCATTATTAGCTCAACTCCCAACTCCATCCGGTTTCCTGGGATACGAGTTGGGAGAACGCTTTACCCGCCACGCTCAGGTAATTGACTATTTTGAGCAGGTAGCTGATCAATCAGAAATAGTTACTTTAGTAAAGTACGGCGAAACAAATGAGTATCGTCCATTAGTAGTCGCATACATTACTGCCCCTGAAAACACTTCCCGATTGGAAGACATCCGGCAAGCTAATGTATCACGCACTGGTTTAGTAGATGGTAATACTGAGGGGTTTGATGATATAGCTATTGTTTGGCTCAGCTACAACGTTCATGGGAATGAGGCGGTATCTACTGAGGCAGTAATGGATGTTTTATATGAGCTAGCTAGTGGTGAGAACGATCAAGCGAACGAATGGCTGAAAAATACAGTAGTGATTCTTGACCCCTGTATCAATCCTGATGGGCGCGACCGATACGTGAATTGGTACAATCAAAAGGCAAATACAATTCTCAATCCTAATCCTGAATCCTGGGAGCACGATGAGTCTTGGCCAGGTGGGCGAATGAACCACTACCTGTTCGACCTGAATCGTGATTGGGCTTGGACTACTCAGAAAGAAACCAGACAACGATTGAAACTATATAATCAGTGGCTACCCCATATTCACGCTGACTACCATGAGCAGGGAGTAAACAGCCCGTATTATTTTGCTCCTGCTGCCGAGCCTTATCACGTCATTATTACTGACTGGCAACGGGAACTGCAAACCATGATCGGACAAAATAACGCTCGCTATTTTGATGATGAGGGTTGGCTATACTTTACTCGCGAACGCTTTGATTTACTTTATCCAAGCTACGGCGACACTTATCCTATGTTTACCGGAGCAATTGGTATGACCTACGAACAAGGTGGGTCGGGGCGGGCTGGATTGTCGGTACTTACCGAGGAAGGCGATACTCTGACTTTAAAAGACCGTATTGCTCACCATGTAACTACCAGTTTGTCAACCATCGAAATTGCTTCGCAAAATGCCGATCGCATTGTGGAGGAGTTTTCTGATTTTTACCGTAAATCAGGGCGAGGTGATTTTGGTGCTTATCAGAGCTACGTAGTGAAGTCGGGTAATAATCCCGAAAAAATTACGGCCTTACGCTCGCTATTAGATACACACCAAATACAGTATAAACAAAGCACTGCATCGCAACGGTTATTCGGATTCAGTTATCAGCAGGATAACGAGATAGACTTTCGATTGGAAGAGGGCGATTTAGTGATTTCATCCAGCCAGCCTAAATCAGTACTACTCCAAACACTGTTCGAGCCGGAGGCCGAACTTAGTGATTCCATCACCTACGATATTACCGCTTGGGCCATTCCGTATGCTTACGACTTGGATGCATATGCACTAATAAGCAAGATCAATTCGGTACAAGATCCAGTTCAATCTACTTTTACCCCCATTGACTTAGATGAGTCTACTTATGCGTATGTGAGTCGTTGGGATGGTATTCAAGATGCTCGCTTTTTGGCTGAGCTAATTAAGAAAGGTATTAAAGTTCGCTACTCAACTCAGGATTTTGCAATAGACGGCCAAGCATTTGATGCGGGAGCACTGGTGATTACCCGCGCTAACAACCGTAGTTTGGGAAATGGATTTGATGAGGTTGTAGTTGGTGTAGCCAATGAGCTAGAGCAGGAAATTTTCCCGGTACAGACTGGATATGTAGAGAGTGGATTTGATCTGGGTTCTGGTGAGATTCGCTACATTGAACCACCAAAAATACTCCTGGTTGCCGGAGAAGGAATATCACCCTACGGGTTTGGGGAGATCTGGTACTATTTTGAACAGGAGATTAATTATCCGGTTTCGGTGAGTAATGCTCAAAACCTCAGTGATAATATTCTAGCAAATTATAATGTGTTAATTTTACCTGATGGGAGTTATTCTCAGATATTAGAAACGGTTGATCTAAAAAGCTGGGTTAAGCAGGGTGGAAAAGTCATTGCTTTAGAAGATGCTCTAACCTATTTTGAGACAAAAGAAGAATATCAGCTTTCTGAATATAACGATGAGCAAGAAGAGGATAAACTAAAGGCAATAGAAGAAAACTATCAGGAGAATCATCGGCTTGCCTCTTACGACGAACGTGAGCGGCGGAGCATCAGCAACTATATATCCGGCAGCATTTTCAAGCTTCGGATCGATAATACTCACCCGCTGGGTTTGGGTTACCCTAACTATTACTTTACCCTGAAGCGGGGCAATAGCCGATATGGTTATCTAAAAAAAGGCTGGAATGTGGCTACGCTAGAAAATCAGGGTGCATTAGTAAGTGGTTTCGCCGGAGCCGAGATGCAAAAGCAGCTATCCAACTCGCTCGTTTTCGGAGTGGAAGAAATGGGTGATGGTACTATTGTCTATATGGTAGATAACCCACTGTTTCGCGCCTTCTGGCAAAACGGTAAGTTGCTGTTTAGTAATGCCCTATTTTTAGTTGGGCAATAGAGGGTGAGCTAAGGATTTGTTACAAGCAACCCTCTTTCCAGCATCCAGGCTTCGCAGAGTTCAGGCCAAGCAGAGAAAGCTGAGTAGCGACTACCCATGCCCAACCCATGCCGGCCTTTCTCAAACACATGCAGTTCAGCCGGAATATTTTTTTCTCGCAGAGCCAAATAAAAGTAGATACTGTTTTCCGGTGGCACTCCCGTATCTTCATTAGTGTGTACCAAAAAGGTTGGCGGTGTATTGGCTTTCACCTGTCGTTCGTTAGACAGGGAAGCCACTAATTCGTCATCCGCATCATCACCTAGCAGCGAACGGCGGGAACCTGCGTGCTGATAATCTTCAGTAAAAGAAATTACCGGATACAATAAAACCATAAAATCCGGACGACTGCTTTGTTGTTCAATCATATCACTAGCACTGGTATTTCCGGCGTCGAAGTGCGTACCTAGCGTAGATGCCATATGCCCTCCGGCAGAAAAGCCTAGTACGCCAATTCGGTTAGGATCAATACTCCATTTTTCCGCATGAGCTCGTACAGTGCGGATGGCTCGCTTACCATCGTTCATTGGAATGGGATGTTTATAACCATTTTTCCCCAGACGATAAGTTAGAATGTAAGCGGATACACCAAAAGAATTGAGCCACTGAGCAATCTGATGCCCTTCATGATCCATGGCTAACATGTTGTAGCCACCCCCCGGGCAGACAATAACGGCGGCTCCAGTTGCCATATCTTCAGGTGCCGGATACCGAACGAGGGACGGTCGGTCTTTCTCGTCAGACCCAGTAGCACCGGGAGCACCTTCCGGCCACAGACGAAGCGTATCTGGGGACGATTGAGCGAAAGTATTAGCTATTGTAAGGCAGCCTAGTAAGGTGAAAAACAGTAATTTCATTAGTAGGAGGTTAGGTGGAAAAAGGTAAATCGCTGAATAGTTAATTTAATTACTTTTGTTTGATTTGAGGAATGCCAGTGCGTAAGGGGATAATGAAATAGTATCGGAGCATTTGGTAAAATCAGAAGATAGAAATTTTTCGGGCTGTTGCGTAGCTTCTTCAAAGGAGGTTTTGTCTAGTAACTTTACCTGGGTAAACATATCCGTCGGAAGTTGGAGTGATATTTTGTGGGATTGCAAGTTTGCTACTATCGCTCGTATTTCTTGCCCTACTCTAAAGATAATGGCTTCAGTCTGCCATGGGGCACTTACATTTGTGGGGAGTACCGAGATATCGTTAGCTGTCAGTAGAAATCTAGAGACTAGATATATGGGGTATACAGTGCCTGATTTAGCTGGAAATAAGGAAAAAGAATCATCGACTTTATTACCAGCTAAAATTCCTTTGCGGCCAACCGTCTCAAAATAAGTAATAGCGCTGGTACCTGATTGAGCGAGGTTACGGAGGCTACCTACTGCCCATCCGGCTCCAAAGAGTGACATTTGCCGGCTATCTACCGAAGGAGGTAAAATAGTTGGATCAGGTTTCGGTGTTACTCCAGTAGCATTAGGATTACGCCGCATCTTTAGGGTGACGGGTGATATCCGAATAGGAGCTTCACTGGCAAATTGCTGGGTACTCGCTACCGTGTAAGCCTGCGCTTGCAAGGTTTCTATCAATGATTGATTATCGAAGTGATGTACTTGCGGATTGATAGAATACGTTAGAAAGTCTAATCCTTCGGGTGATAAGCGATCCCGATTGAGTTCGGTAAAGAAATGGTCAGTGCCGCTTCCCACGCTAGCATCAGGGAAGTGCCGACGAAGGGCAGGAAGCACCTGGTTGATTAGCTCAGTAGAAGCTACTTTACCCAAGTGGTAAAAAATAAGAATAATATCTATCGAATTGGTAGGTGCTACTTTCAAGAAATCTTCTAATTGTGTGGCAGGTTGGCTACTAAAGTGTAAAGCAATTTCCAACCGCCACCGAAGTGCATTTGCTTCGGCTACTGCCTGCTGCCAAGTTTCTAACCAACTAGATTCATGCAAATGGAGGTCAACTCGGTAATGGGAGAAATGGATCTGCTGAAGCAAACCTACTTCTGATGAAGTTAATTCATCAAACTCAGTAGACCTTCCAATACTGATGGCTGGTAGTGGTATTTCATCTTCTGAAACGGAGAGCTGCAATGGTTGCGAGTGTACTGTAATATTTGCTGGAGCTTTTTTTAGTCTCAGCCTTACTTCTTGCCGAATTCTTTCTCCTTGATGTACGGTGACTGGAAACGGCAAGTCCAGTGGGGTGCAATAGGTTTTAAATGAATCGTCAGTCCAGTTACGCTGATCTTCTGTCTCGAAAATATCCCCAGTGAACTCTAGTGAGGCAGTAATTTCATCAGTGGGTGACCATTGCATCCGTTGAATATTCTTGAATGGTTGATGGGGACTAATATGAATAGGAAAGCGAGCCTCAGATTGGGTTGCATCAGTATGGGTAATTTGGCAATCAGTTCCGGCTGCACTAGCTGGGTGCAATACACAAAAACCAATTCGGTTACGCTGAAAGGTGCTGAGTGCTTCTCCATCCATGCTAAAGGTAATGCTCCCATCTTCCTCGCCCCGGATACGGTAGTGAGCCAGAAGATTAATTTCACCTCGTTGGTACTGGCAGTCGTAAGCTATTGTAAAATGATCATCCTGCTGCGTTACTTTTTCATTGCTGATTTTTGGGATAATCGTATCCCAGTTACGGTCGCGCACAGCTGAATAAATCATACGTACTAACTCTGTATCCCCTATCCGAATATAGCGTAGATTTCCTGATTCGTACTGGCACTGGAGTAAGCCAGCAGTAAACTCTGTTGTGGCGGGAGGACGGTGATTCTGACCACCGTAGTACATAATTTCCTCAGATGAAGACAAGTGGTGCATAGTCTTGAAAGGTTACGTTAGTGGTAACTTACAAAATTTCGGATAACGTCAATGATACTCAACTCGCAAAAAAGTATTAAAAAAAGCGAGCAATTGTTTACCTGTGATCCTCTTGCAGCATTAAGGTTAGTTTTTAATTCACAAAAAGCATAACCAACCATGCTCACTCGTATACCCATACTCATTATTATTTGTTGTATTGCTCTAGCTTCTACTCAGGTTTTAGGTCAAATTATTGATGTTCGTAATGCGCAGGATACTGGAACTGGCTCACTTCGGGCAGCTATTGAGAAAGTAAATCAAGGGCAGGGAAATGTGATTCGTTTTAATATTGCTGGTACTGGGCCACATACCATTACCTTACAGACTGCATTACCTACCATCCGACGCAAAGTAAGTATTTTAGGAACTACTCAGTACGGTTATGATCATACGAACGACAAACCAGCGATTATTCTGGATGGTCGTAATCTAGGTCAAAATACTGCCGGAATAAAAATTGATGCCGATAATTGTCAGATTGAAGGGCTTGCTATCGTCAATTGCGGAAAGCAGTACGGACGAGGTTATGGTATTAGTACTAGTGCAGACTATACTGTCATTACTGAGTGTCTTATCGGTGTGTTACCGAATGAAATCGTCGCGGGTAATTCAGATGGAGTTTACCTGGGTGGTAAGTTTTCTGGCGTTTTTAATAATACCATATCAGGCAATACTAAACACGGTATACTTATTTATGGTGATCTTAACGAGGTCACCGATAATCGGATAGGTACGAATCAAGCAGGCTCTACGGCTATTCCTAACCGCGTAGGTATTCGTATCTCAGGAAATAACAATATTATCGGGAAAAGTGGTAAGCCCAATATACTAGCTGGAAATGAGATTTATGGCGTTATTGCAATTCCTTATGTGAGAAATGGTCAACAAATAGGAGGTCGTAATAATAAAATTCAGTATAACTATGTTGGCACCAATAACCAGAGTAATAATAATGCTACTCTCGGCCAGACCATGGGGGTCGCACTGCAGGGCCTTACTCGGGGCAATCGTATTTCCTATAATGTAGTAGCTAATAATCATGTGGGAATTAGTGTACATGGTGATAATGCAACCGCACTGTCTACTGATAATCTCGTTTTTCATAATAAAATTGGAACCGATCTAACTGGACAGCAGGCTCGAGGAAATAGCATTGGTATATACGTGTACCAAGCTACTGATATTGTAATTGGAAGTGGTACCTATGGTTATCAGGGTGGAAATCTTATATCGAGTAACCAAGTTGGAATCAAGCTGGGCATTCGGGCACAAAAGATTCAAGTATCCCAGAATCTTATTGGTACTCAAGCCGACGGACAGTCTGAGTTAGGTAATCAGGAAGAAGGAATACTCTGCGAAGGCTGCATGGATACTAAGATAGATGGAAATACTATTGCCTACAACCAAACTGGAGTAGGGATGATGAAGAGTAATGTTACTGGCATATTCCCGCGAGGAAACAAGTTATCGAATAACTATATGTTTATGAATGCGCAGGGTGTTGATCTTAACCAGGATGGAATTACTACCAATGATGTTGATGATCCAGATGAAACAGCGAATCGTTCGCAGAACTTTCCAGAACTTACTCAAGCTGAGTACAGTACATTGACCCGTACACTAGAACTAGATTATTCAGTACCTACTTTGCCCACGAATGCTGCTTATCCACTTACCATTGAATACTATCTCTCGGATGGTAATCGGCAAGGTAAAACGTGGTTAGGGGCGGACGTATATTTAGCTGGCGATGCCAAGCAAACTAAAACAGCATTAATTCTTCCGTTTGGTAACATGACTATCTCAGCGGGAGATAAAATTGTAGCGTTGGCTACCGATGCTGATGGAAATACTTCAGAGTTTAGCGAAGAGGTTACAGTTACTACTGCGGGTGATCCTAACCTAACGGTAACGGGGGTTTACCCTTATCAATGCTGATACCGATCAGCCTATTGGGCCATTGCAAGACGGTGACCGTATTATTCTGAGTAGTTTACCCACCCGTAATCTTAATATCCGGGTAGATGTGAGTGGTTCCGTAGTTAGTGTAGACCCAGCTATTGAGCGCAATGGAAGCCCACTACGTAATGTAGTACAAAATGTGGCTCCTTACAGTGTGTTTGGCGATCAGAACAGCACTCCGATAGACTATAGGGCTTGGTCGGCTATAACAGGTTGGTACCAATTGCAGTCAGTACCCTACTCTCAGCGAAGCAAAGGGGGTACTATGGGGCAAGGTCAAATGATCTTTTTTGAGATTGTTGAGAGAGACGAAAAACCCAAGAAAAGTGCCTCCCTAACGATGCTCAATCAAGAAGGCGGCTCAGTGGAAGTAGAGCCCCGACGGGAGGTTTATGAACTTCAGGAAGAAGTGTGGGTGCTTGCCTTACCCAAATCAGGCTTTGTATTTACTGGGTGGTACGAAGCTGGGCAATTAATAAGCTTGGAGCAAGAGTATGCATTATTCATGCACGATGACCGCAAGATTGAAGCTCGTTTTATTCCTGAAAAACAATTTACTGAAGAAATACGAGTAGCCGAATGGTGGCTGATAGATATTGATACTGAAGAACTCATTCGCCCGATTGAAGAAGGCGATCTGATTGACCCTTTTGAGTACAGAGGTACGCGACTTGGTTTACAGGCTTTGCTCGAGCCAAAAGAAGTAGGAAGTGTTACTTTTTCTTTGTTTACCAATGAACTACAGCAGGTGGCCGAAATGCAGGACCATAAATATCCGTATACTTTAATTCCCGAGACGGAAATCCTCTTTCCAGGAAACTATTTAGCTCAGGCTATTCCGTTTACTGAGCCCAAAGGGCAAGGGCAGCAAGGAGTCACTTCTGTAATTTCTTTTACTGTTGCTGAGTACCCTCTTTCCAATAAAGAAGCCCGCTTTTACCCAACAAAAAATAGTAAATCGGCTCCAACCGATAGTGCCTTCTCTTCGGACATCACAATAGAAGCTGCCGACTTTACTATCTACCCAGTGCCCGCTACCCAGCAAAATGTACATTTGCAATATCGATCTCCAACCGCTGAACCAGTTCAACTTGTGATATATTCTCTAGCTGGAGTACCTGTCCATCAAAGTAAGAGTAATGGATGGTTAGATGAAACCATAGAATCTAATACGTTGAGGCCAGGAGTTTACATCGCGGTGCTCACAACCGCTACCCAGCGGTTGTCACGTAGACTGGTAGTACAATAGACATTTGGCTTCTATTGAGTAGTAGAGTCCGCTTGGGTTCACTACTCCGCCTTTCTATATAATTATCCATGAAATAAGGGTAGAAAACTGGATGTAGAAGCTTAATGATTTTTCGAACATCGGGCATGCTTTTGTATGCACAGAGAGCATCAGTAAAACGAAAAAACTGGAAGTTTCTGCAAAAGGTGAAATAAAAAAGCACTTAACAGGGTTTCTCCTGCAAGTGCTTAACTTTTAAGCTCCTCCTCTTGGGCTCGAACCAAGGACCTACTGATTAACAGTCAGCCGCTCTAACCAAC